>OAXJ01000003.1_pt1 | contig 390498 bp, 297 predicted proteins | sample 1517241 | NCBI WGS metagenome assembly OAXJ01 (sample SAMEA2580293, study PRJEB22360) | human gut metagenome | biome: human gut; feature: human-associated habitat; material: faeces | place: Denmark | collected 2008/2010 | reverse complement strand
TGCTTCGTACGGGTATGCGTGTACGGATGGTGATGGTGACGATTCTGTGCGTATCTGTTTTTTTCATCGTATTGAATGTCTTATTGGCCATGAAGGTAAACGCCACCTACCTCTTGCTCTTGAACTTGGTTTTATGGTCTATCCTTCACTTGACGATCAACCGCTTCATAACGAGGCATCATAAAGAGCAAGAGCTGAAAGAGATAGGGGGTATTTTTACAAAGTAAGTCGTGAAACCGGACAATCTAGCGAGTGAATGACGAGCCGGTATCTATTTTATAAAACGAGATACTCCTCCCTTGCGTCAAAGCAAGGGCAAGCCTTGCGTATGTAAGGGCTTAATTGGTAATGTCCTAGGATGCGTGCCTCCGGATAGTCCCTTCGTAATTGCCGTAGCAGATCCATCAAGGTACACCGCTGAGCGTAGGTCCGAGTATCAGCTGGACGGCCTTGTTCGTCGAGTCCTCCCTCGTAACATATACCGATACTTTTGTCGTTCCATCCGGCTGCGTGCGCCCCGATCTGGTTGACCGGTTGGCAACGATGTAGCTCCCCGTCCCGTGTGATATAGAAATGATAGCCGATATCGGCGAATCCCCGTGCCTTGTGCGATGAACGGAGCGCCTCCACAGGAAAATCCCTGTCATATCGTGTGGCCGAGCAATGAATTACAAGGAGTCTGACCTCCCTGTAATTCTGGTAGAAACAATAAGCTTTACCCATGATAATTGAAAATTGATAATTGAAATTGAAAATTAGAGAATACAGGATTGGATGCCAAGTGCTCCCGCGATGGCGGTAGCTACGGCGATGATCACTTTGATAATAGTACTCCATACGGACTTTTTCATGATAATTAATAATTAATAGTGAATAATGAATTGAATAATGATATCCCGGCTGATATAAGAGGAAAGCTTCGCTTTCCTTCGGACGGCCTCAGCGGACGGGCGTCAAGCGAAGAGACCGTAGCGAGCGTGAGGAGCATCCCTGTCTGAGCGAAGCGAGTTGGGATGCGACAGCGAGCGTAGGTCTCGAAGTAGCCCGTCAGCGTCAGCCTTGACCTTTTGGTTACTTTTGGGTCAAGCCAAAAGTGACACTAGATCTCATCAGGCGACTCAGAATCGGAACCGCCCCCTTCCTCCACCGGCGTCCCGAGTATCGTCACCTTGAGCAACGAAGTCTTCTCGCCCAGCAGCGAGTAGCGTCGTGCCCCGTTCAGTATGGTATAGGAAGGCGAGAATCCCGGTACGATAGTCCGTATATGCGTAGCCTTGACCTCGGGGGCGGTCGCTACCCCCTTCTCCGTGACGAAGCGGTTATAGACGGTTCCGAACCCCAGCAGTTCCACCTTGTAGCCTTTCTGCAGGTTCTTGATGACATACCGCTGATAACGATCCAATACGTTCAATACGTCACCCTTCGTGAGCGAAGACTCCTCGGCGATCTGGTCGGCCGCATCTTGTGTGGACAGGGTACCGAAATAATAGGGAACCGGCTTGTACACCTCCTGCTTAGGATCCGTCTTGGGGATAAAAAACTTTCGTGCTTGAAATGCTTGTGGCATAGTTTGATAATTAAAGATTAATAATAGAAAATTAATTGCTTGCTGATCAATGTTACAAAGATAGGTTCCGCTGTAAGGGGCGGTGATGCCGATTGATGCCCGGGGTAGGGAATAACGATTAATTAACATGGGACGCAGTGATAACCGCCGGTTTCTTACGCTGCCTATCGTAAGCCCCTTTGAATAGGCATTATAAGAAGCCTTGGATGGGCATTGTAAAGATCTTAGAATACCCATCCAAGTTGACAGTTGACTAGTGACAGTAGGCTGTTTTTATTTACCTCTGTGCGCAACTGTCAACTAATTTACGGTTCTCCTAGGTAGTGGATGATTAATCTGATCTGTCGGGGCGTGAATATACGTTGCTCGGGGCGGTAGCCCGTCTCCAGCAGCTTGTCGTGCAATTCCGTGCATCGAATGATCCAACGACGTAAGCGGTTGCAAGCTTGATGGGAGGCCAGCTCCGGGAAATAGGATGCCGCTAGTGCGGACTTTCTTAATGGCAAGAACATTTGATTTATGATTTATAGATTTGGGAGAATGAAACTTTCAAACTTTCAAACATTCGTCCCCCCCTCACACACACACGCCCGTGGGGTACGTTATATAGGGGTGTGAGGGAGGCCGGGATTACTTATGGGTGACACGGCCGCCGAAGCTGTACTCGCCCCGGCCGTTCTTCTCCAGCGTGCCTCGTTCCTGCATTCGCTTGAGACAGGTATCTAGGGTGGCGGTGGGGATGTTGTTCCTCTCTGCTTCCTCCAAGGCCTGTTGTCGGTTGAAAGAGAGTGGAAGGGCCGCGAAGAGAGCCTCTTGGGGCGTGGGCGTGCGAGAGCGTGGCACCTCGTCAGACGGAAGCAGGGAGAGTATGCCCGCCGAATGACGGAGCGGCTCCACGAGCGAGAGGACAGCCTTAAAATCGTCATCGTTGATACGTAACTCTAGGGAAGGAACGATACCGTCCCGTACGTTCTCCTCCGGGATCTCGAGGGCAGGCGAGAGACCGGGACAATTGAGGATTGAAAACTGAGAATCGAGAATGGCTTGTGGGATGAGGAGACTCTCCACCGATCGTAGGAAGGCCACCACGGAAGCGATCCGGCAGATATTGATAGCGATACGGGCCACGGAGCTTCGCATCGGATATCCGTAGGAAAGGCCGGCGTGCCCGAATATGCGTGCGAAGCAGCTGTTGAATTGCTCCTTTTGCGTGTCGGAGAGATGGAATTGTATGATATTGACCCTCTCACGCAGGTAGTCCACGAGCATTTTCCACTGCTTCCCCCAATCGGAGAAGAGGCTATCCATGTCCTCGTCGCCCTGCTCGAACTGATCCGCCCACTCGTCGATGGGTGGCATCCGGTAGAACAATTGGCGTGAGAACAACCCGTTCTCGGCCGAGGGAATGAGTGGCCGTACCTGCGCCGGGGTCCCGCTTAACAAGACACTGAGGTAAGAGGCCGGGCACTCCCGGTATTCCCGGTTCGTGCGTCGGTTGAAAGCCAGTCGCTCGTGGTCGTGGCATTTACGCAAGGTATCGCTCCAGTGCCCGTGCTCGGTGCCGATGGCCGTGCTCACGGTATCGGCCTCGGTCTCGCAGATCAGCCCTATGCCGTCGGCCTCGATGAGGTTCTCCAGCACGCCGGTGCCGGAATTGTTACCGGCGATAAGGAACATCTTGAGGGGAGGCATCTCGGGCTCCGGCGTATCGGATTTTTTCTTGCCCAGCGAGTCCCAACGGCTCTTCTCCTCCCGGTAAGCTTTATGCCTCTGCCGGTAGTTCGCCATCATCGCCTCATGTATCGGCTCGGCAAGCCGGCGTGTCCAAGCGAGGGCTCCCTTTCCCGAGGCGGGAGGGGCGACGATGAACGTTTGCAGGCAAGGGTAGTAGAATTTTCGCCCGTACGATATCCGGATCGATTTGTTGAGTGTCGCTCCCAACACGGTGATACCTCCCAGCAGGAGGATATCCTTTTGGGCGGGGGTATCGCCCCGGTCGATCATCCGTTTGAGGAAAGCGGGCCAAGGATACTCCGGAAAGGCGGGCGGGACATTTTTCACGGACTGTTCCTCGTGCGTACACGTGTGCGTGTGTGAAGGAGGCGTGAATGTTTGAAAGTTTGAAAGTTTCCCGGCCTCGGCCAAGGATTTGTCCAGCCTCACGCCGGCCAGATCCGCTAAGTGGAATACGGATCCCAAGCCATTCCGTCCGTTGCCTCCTTTGAGGGCATGGTCGTATAGCTTATCCGCCTCGGTGGAGACATATCTCTCCGACAATCGGCAGATACGATGGAATGATGACCGACCAGCCTCTCCGCAATCGTTGGCGATGGCGAAGGCGATCGGCATATACTCTTGATAGGTGGGAGCGATGTTCGCCCCCTGTTTCTCGATGGCGACAACGAGCCGCTCCAGATCTGATAATGGGTTCATGATGAATGAATAATGAATGGTGAATAATGAATGAATAACGATTTATAACTGCCAACTGTCACTTGTCCTCTGTCAACAATTCCGGTCTCCTAGCCTCGCTGAGGGATCGTGGCAAAGGAAGCAAGCCCGTGAGAGGTCTGCGTTCGTGGTATCAGCTTTCAGCCCGTATTTCCACTCAAGATATTCCCAAGCGAATCGTACCGCCTCGTCGAAAGACTCCTCCACGGTTTTCTTGATCGACAGGCGATAGGGTACGAGGAGCTTGATTCCCGTGGTACTGGGACTCACGAAGGAGAGATCGGGGCGTAGCCGCTCATCGGCGAACAGCGTGTCCCTCCAACAGATCGCCTCTTCGGGTGAGGAGAGGTGATCGATGTCGATGACGAACTCGCCCGAGGGCACGAGCAAGTGATCTTCCTTGCGGTAGGAGAAGATACCGGCGGGCGTGACATAGGGTAGCAAACTCTGTTTCAGCCGCCTGAACCGTTTCTCGTCGCTCGATGCGGCACGTACCTGATCGGTACGCTCACGCAGCCACTCGCTGGTGGTGATATAGGCGTACAATTGACTGACACAGACGACCCCGTTCGGTACTTGATTGGTGATGGGGGCGTTGAAAAAGGAAAAGATAGACTCTTTCATGATCGGATAAAATAAATTGATTATTCGGTTACTGCCGGTAAAGGAACGCGTTCCTGCCCGTTCCCGGAATAGCGATGGACGGGACGGGTACGGAAACAGACGTATGGTGGATGAAATGAGGATAGAAATAAATATCCCCCGTGAAAAGGGTGATTATTGTTAACACTTAAATTAAAAACGGATATGACAGAAAATCAAGAGCGGGCGGAACAGGCACGTTCTGCCTTTACGGTCAATGGAGGTAACGTGCAGATCCTGCCCAATGCCACCATCGCTATCCAGAACATCCATTGGGGTGACGGGACGGTGACACGGACGGAACGCTGGATTACGCCCGCGGAATCGGGACTTCATGAGTCTCCGTCTCCTCCGATAAACTCTCCTGCCCCTCCGGTGACGGCTGAACCCTCCTCGTTGGCGTTGTTCATCCCGGACGAGGCGACCCGTCTTGTCTACGAGGCCCGCCTATGCGCCTGCCCGGACACGGTCACCCTTTGCCAGACGGTATTGACAGACCTTTACAACGAGATCCTAGCCGACTACTCGTCTCCCCTCAAGCTGGTCAAGAGCCGTGCCTTCATCAGCGCCCTCTTGCCTCACCTCACGTTCGTGAACGGGGCGAATGTACCGAGCATTCGGTATGGGATCAGGAAGTATGTGCTGGGGGAAGGGTGAGATAAAAAAGTGTGTGAATGATATAGAGAATATTCGTATGAAAGGAATCGTTTTAGCTGGTGGCTCGGGTACCCGATTATACCCGATCACTAAGGGAGTGAGCAAGCAGTTGCTTCCTATTTTTGATAAGCCGATGGTGTATTATCCTATCAGTGTGTTAATGCTGGCGGGTATCCGGGAAATCTTGATCATATCAACGCCATACGATTTGCCCGGATTCAAGCGTCTGCTTGGGGATGGCTCTGATTATGGTGTGTGTTTCGAGTATGCGGAGCAGCCATCGCCGAATGGATTGGCGCAGGCATTTACTATTGGTGCTGAGTTCATCGGTGATGACAGCGTTTGCTTGGTGCTAGGTGATAATATCTTCCATGGTAATGGATTTACATCGATGCTAAAGGAGGCGGTTCGTACTGCTGAGAAGGAGAATAGGGCTACTGTTTTTGGCTATTGGGTGAGTGATCCGGAGCGTTATGGCGTAGCCGAGTTCGATCAGACCGGCAATTGCTTGAGTATTGAGGAGAAGCCGGAATGCCCTAAGAGCAACTATGCCGTGGTCGGATTGTATTTCTACCCGAACAAGGTTGTTGATGTAGCTAGCAGCATTCAACCGTCCGTTCGCGGCGAGTATGAGATTACTACGGTCAACCAACGATTCTTGGAGGATGGAGAGCTGAGAGTCCAAACTTTAGGCCGGGGTTTCGCTTGGCTGGATACCGGTACGCACGACTCTCTGAGCGAGGCTTCTGCTTATATCGAGGTGTTGGAGAAGCGTCAGGGATTGAAAGTGGCCTGCTTGGAGGGCATCGCTTATCGTCAAGGATGGATCACGGAGGAGCGTATGCGAGAATTGGCGCAGCCGATGTTAAAGAATCAGTATGGTCAATACTTACTGAAAGTAATTGAGGAATTAAAGGAGACAGGAGATCCGAATTTAGGTTAAGATGGAGGTAATAAAGACAGATATAGAGGGTGTAGTGATCATTGAGCCGAAGGTGTTCGATGACGCTCGGGGATACTTTTTCGAGAGTTTCTCGCAACGTGAGTTTGAGGAGAAGGTTCGTAAGATAAATTTTGTACAAGATAATGAGAGTATGTCCTCATACGGAGTGATGCGTGGCTTGCATTTCCAGAAACCTCCCTTTACTCAAAGCAAGTTAGTGCGTTGCGTGAAAGGATGCGTCCTTGATGTAGCCGTGGATATTCGCAAAGGAAGCCCAACGTATGGTAAGCATGTGGCTGTTGAGTTGAGCGAAGAGAATCATCGCCAGTTTTTCGTGCCTAGAGGGTTCGCTCATGGATTTGCGGTATTGAGTGAGATAGCTGTTTTCCAATACAAATGCGATAATTTCTATGCTCCGCAAGCGGATGGGGGCATCCGTATAAAGGATGAGAGCCTAGGCATAGATTGGCGGATACCGATGGACAAGGTCCTTCTTTCGGAGAAGGACATAAAACATCCTTGTTTGGAGGATTTTGATTCACCGTTTGATTATCATGTAAATTTATACCCTGAATTTGAATAAGATGAATATATTGGTGACTGGTGCCAACGGGCAGTTGGGAAACGAGATGCGTATCATCGCTCGGGAAAGTGACGACCACTATGTATTCACGGATGTGAATCAAGTGGAAGGCGTAGAGACCGGCTTTTTGGATATTACGGATTTGGAGGCGGTGAGGAAGATGGTCGCGGCGCAGCGTGTAGATGTTATCGTGAATTGCGCCGCCTATACCAATGTGGATATGGCTGAAAGTAATGAGGAATTGGTGGAGAAGTTGAACGCTGAGGCTCCGGAAAACTTAGCCAAGGTAATGAAAGAGACCAATGGTTTTTTAGTGCAAATCTCGACAGACTATGTGTTTGGTAAAGAACCGTACAATGTGCCTTGTCAAGAGAATCAACAAGGAACCCCCACCGGAGTTTATGGTATGAGCAAATTGCATGGTGAGCAGAAGATTCAAGCTATCGGTTGCAAGCATGTGATTATCCGTACGGCTTGGTTGTACAGTGAGTTTGGCAAGAACTTCTGTAAGACGATGATGAACCTTACGGCTATCAAACCACATCTTAAGGTCGTGTTCGACCAGGTGGGAACACCCACATACGCCTTGGATTTGGCGAAAGCCATTGAGACGGTGTTGAAAGATTATGCGGATAAAAAAAACGAACATGATTATGACAAGACCGGTATCTATCATTACTCCAACGAGGGGGTATGCTCATGGTTTGACTTCACGAAATCGATCGCTGAATACAATGGTACGACCGCTTGCGATGTGCAGCCCTGTCATAGCGACGAGTTTCCCAGCCCTGTAAAACGTCCATTTTATTCGGTATTGGATAAATCTAAAATCAAGGAGACATTCGGTATTCGGATCCCTTATTGGACAGAATCGCTGAGACAATGTATTGCTAACATAAAAAACAAATAAACAGAATCATGTCAAAACGAAATATAGTAATCACTGGTGGAGCAGGCTTCATTGGCAGTCATGTTGTACGCTTGCTCGTGAATAAATATCCGGAGTATAACATCTTCAATTTGGATAAGTTGACCTATGCTGGCAACTTGGCTAACTTGAAGGATGTCGAGGATAAGCCTAACTATAGGTTCATAAGGATGGACATCTGCGACTTCAAGGCATTCTATCAATTGATGCAGGATAAGCAGATCGATGGCATCATTCATTTGGCGGCCGAGAGCCATGTTGATCGTTCCATTAAAGATCCGTTCACCTTCGCCCAAACTAATGTGATGGGTACGCTGGCGCTATTGCAGGCAGCTAAGCTGTATTGGGAGAGTCTACCGGAGAGGTACGAGGGCAAACGCTTTTATCATATCTCTACGGATGAGGTGTATGGAGCGTTGACCATGAATTATCCGGAGGGCATTGAGCCACCGTTCACGACAACAGCGTCGTCCAGTGAACATCATTTGGCATACGGGGATGATTTCTTCTATGAGACGACAAAGTATAATCCACATTCGCCCTATTCAGCGAGTAAGGCAAGTTCAGACCATTTTGTACGTGCCTATCACGATACTTATGGTATGCCGACCATCGTGACAAACTGCTCAAATAACTATGGCCCCTATCAATTCCCGGAGAAACTGATCCCGCTTTTCATCAACAACATCTGTCATCGTAAGCCGTTGCCAGTCTATGGCAAGGGCGAGAACGTGCGTGACTGGCTGTTTGTGGAGGATCATGCCCGTGCGATCGATACGATCTTCCATCACGGAAAAATCGCTGAGACCTACAATATCGGCGGTTTCAACGAGTGGAAGAATATCGACATCATCAAAGTGCTGATCAACACGGTGGATCGCCTGTTAGGTAGAAAAGAAGGGGAGGACTTGGATTTGATTACCTACGTGACCGATCGCCTCGGCCATGACGCACGCTATGCTATTGATTCCACCAAGTTGCAAAAAGAACTCGGTTGGGAACCGAGTTTGCAATTCGAGGAGGGGATCGAGAAGACTGTGCGCTGGTATTTGGATAATCAGGAGTGGATGGAAAATGTGACTAGCGGGGAGTATCAGAGGTATTATAAGGAGATGTATAGTAAATAGTTTTTGTAAATGGATGAGCTATTCGTAACGTTATATAAAGAATAATTGTATGATACAGACTAAAGAAGATTTGGCCTATTATTTATCGCAAGACAGGAAAGCTTTGGGTATTGCTAATGATGGATTTGTTCAACGCTTGAGACTTCTGGGATATGGTGCTTTCAAAAGCCACTTAGGAAGGCTGAGTATTATAATAATGCATACCCTGGAAATCTGCTTTCTAAAAATGTGGGAGGGTGATAATGAGGTGTTTATCTAAAATTAGGCTGAAACGTATTTCTGTGAGGTTGGGCTTCTCTGTACCATTGAACGTATTTGGTCCAGGCCTAAGCATCGCTCATTATGGGACGATTGTAGTAAATCCCAATTGCCAGATAGGTTCATTTTGTCGGATTCATGCTAATACAAATTTAGGGGTAAGTGCTGGGTATAAGGAAGCTCCACGTTTAGGGAATCGTTGTTATATTGGGCCTGGAGCAATTCTTTTTGGTGACATAATATTGCCAGCGATACAACTATAGGAGCGAATGCGACAGTGAATTGCAGTTGTGACAAGGAACATGTTGTTTTGGCCAGTACTCTGGCAAAAATAGTTAAAGACTATATGCCGAACTGGTTAGAATTTAATCAAGTGAAATTATAGAATCATTGTATGAATTCGATCAGAAATTTATATGCTCGTTATAAAGTAATATTTGACAACATCCTATTTGTTTCACTAATCCAGCTTTTCGGCTTACTCGCTCCGTTGATTACCTATCCTTATCTAGTGGATGTGTTGGGGATGGAATTATACGGATTAGTGATAACGGCGCAGATTTTGGTTGGGTATATGGTATTGGTAATTGATTTTGGATCAAATAGTGTATGCGCCAAAAATGTATCTATCCATAGGGAAGATAAGCAGAAACTATCGGAAATAGTTAGTTCTGTCTTACTTATTCGTTTGAAACTTTGGCTAATTTGTTTGTTTGCGTATGTTTTGCTTGTTTTCATAATACCTACCTATAATGAATATAAGACCTTGTTCTTATTTTCTTATCTACTTACGTTGAATGAGTTGATTTTTCCTCAGTTCTATTTCCAGGGTATAGAAAAGATGAAAGTCGTGGCATTTTTGAATATATTAGTAAAGCTAGTTTTTATTTCTCTGGTTTTTTTCCTTGTGAAAGAGAAAGGTGATTATTTATTGGTACCTGTGCTCTATGGAATTGGTTATTTGATAGCAAGCATCATATCGTTATTATTGATATTCATGAAGGATAAGATCCGTTTCATGATAACAGACTATCGTACGCAATATAATTACCTGAAAGAGTGTTCTCCCATATTGGCTACAGATATGGTTTGTACAGTAAAGGACAAATTGAACCAAGTATTGGTGGGATTGTTCGTTAGTATGGGGGATGTTGTAATCTATGATTTGGCATTGAAATTGATGGGTATAATGCAAAAGCCTTCAAATATTATAACGACTGTATTACTACCTCGATTCTCAAAAAATAAAAATGTGAGGACTTTAAAGTATGTTATGGTTTTTGTCTTCTTTTTGAGTTTATTTTTGGTTCTGATTGTGAATCTGTTTCTTCCGTGGATTGTGAAACTTTTCCTCCATAGTGAGATTGATTTATTACCATTAAGAATGTTCTCTATTGTGCCGATATTTCTAAGTGTAAGTATTGTTATTGGTAATAATTTTTTTATTGGATTTGGATATAATAAGTATGTTCTTTATTCTATTATCATAACTTCTACGTTTTATCTTTTTGCTTTATTTGTTGTTTGGATATTGGGATACATTCATAGTTTATATAGTTTTGTTTTTATTGCTATTATTTCATATTTAATAGAATTGTTGTATCGTTTGTTCGTTTTTTACAGAAAGACAATCTATTAAATGATATATATTAGATTGAAGATTGCCATATTTCATATTAATTGTTTAATGTTAAAATTAGAATATATAATGAAGTGTAATAATATTATTAGATCTTTAGTGGAAGGAATATTGCCGGATAGGCTTTGGTTGTCATTACGTTATTATATGACGTTTGATAAGTTTCTGAACTGGCATAATCCGAAAAGCCTGACAGAAAAGATGCAATGGCTAAAAATTTATGATAGAAGGCCAGAATATACCATTATGGTAGATAAGGTGAAAGCTAAAAAATGGGTTTCTGAGCGTATAGGTGATAAATACATAATTCCAATTTTAGGTGTGTGGGAAAAGGCTGAAGATGTTGATTTTGACCTTTTACCTGACCGTTTTGTGATAAAATGTAATCACAATAGCGGTACAGGTATGTATATTTGTAAGGATAAGTCTAAAATGGATAAAGATTTCGTTATTCAAGAGTTAAAGAAAGGTTTGAGAGAAAATTATTATAAGAAATGGAGAGAGTGGCCCTATAAGAATGTTCCTCGTAGAATCTTTGCGGAGAAATATATGGAAGATAGTATCTCTAATTCAGCTGATGGATTATCTGAGAATGTTTTGACTGATTATAAATTTTTTTGTTTTAATGGTGAGCCATTTATGATGTATAAGTCTAAAGATTATTCTGAACATACTTATACTGATTTTTTTGACATGAACTACCAGCGTTTACCTATACGTATGAAAGACCCTAACAGTAATGAACCTGCTGTAAAGCCAATTGAGTTTGAAGAGATGAAATTTTTAGCGCGTAAACTTAGTCAAGGAGTACCTTTTTTACGGGTTGATTTTTATATAATCGATCATCAGGTCTATTTTGGAGAGTTGACGTTTTTTCATAATGCAGGTTTTGGCCCTATCAATCCTCCAGAATGGAATTTAAAGTTGGGAGAGATGTTGAATTTAGAGAATTTGAAAGGTAAACACTCAAAAAACACTTATAGTAAAGTGTTCTAGATTTGTTACTAGTTTAATATGATTACTACATTTCTTAATTTCAATTCAAAAAATGGATTAGATTCTAATATAGCTCAATTATGGTACAGTTATAAAATGTTTGTTTAAATGTATCAACAATGTGTAGATATTTATTTTGTTTAAAAAAAGATGAGTTTGTTTCAAAGTTTTGTATTTTATCATGTAATCTTTGCTTCAATATTGTGGCTTCTATGGCTGGGCTCCCGAAATAGAACACTTGCTAATTTAGGGGTATTGATTTTGATCTTGGTATCAATCTTCCGTTTTGATATAGGAAATGACTATGAGAACTATATGTTGATAATTGAAGATTCAAAAAGGTTGTTCCAATCATGTGATAGTATGTGGAATACCTTATTTGTAAATAGTACATATTTTGGTATAGAGCCTATCTTCGAACTACTTATTTGGATCTTTCATGTTTTGGATAATACCTATTTGTATGTCATAGGTCTATATTCATTGCTTTTTATATTAATTATATATAAAGTGTTGGAAGAAAATGGTGAACTGTTTTGGGGAATGTTTATTGTTTTTGCTTTACCTATTTTATTTACATCTTATGATCAAATTAGACAGGCGGTATCAATAGCTATATTCATCTATGCAATAAAATATATAGAAAAGGGTGATTTTAAGCACTATTGTTATTGTATGCTACTTGCTTCTTTGTTTCATTTCAGTGCATTGTTGATAACACCAATATATATAATACGTAAAATAAAACCTAGAATTAAGTTTTATTGTCTTGTTGTGCTTATTATGTATATAGGTCTTTTGTTTGATTTTTGGTCTCAGTTTAGGCTTCTTCTGTTTAATAGTATTGGGTTATATTCGCATTATGCTGAATCAGATAGACAATTAGGAGCTATGGAATACAGCTCTGGTCTTGGAATCCTTTTTTTGATGCTTTTTTATTCGTTTTTAATGGTGAAAATGGCTCATCGTAAACCTGTTTATTCAAATCTGTTATTTTGTGGATTGGTTTTATTGTTGTTTTCTACTGGAAATTTGAATATAGATCGTATGTCTAATTATTTCTGCTGGGTGTCAGTGCTTGCATTTCCTGCTTTTATTAAATATGAAAGAAGAAGGTTAATCATCCTATGTTCTGTCTTATTGTTAATGGTATATTTTGAAAGAAATTTAGTAGGAGGTGTGAGGGGATGCATTCCTTATGATTCTGTATTTAGCGAAAATTTTGAGAATAAAAGGTTACGTATTAGGTGGTATAATTTTGATTGATATAACGTATAAGGTGTGAATAAGAACGTAATATATACTTGTTTAACAGGAAACTATGATGGTTTAAAACAACCAAAGTATATCTATGATGGATATGATTATATTTGTTTTTCAAATGAGTTTTCTGAATCTCATATTGGAATATGGGAAATCCGTAAGATACCTTTTGAGACAAATGATAAATTGAGACTGTCTAGGTTTGTGAAGATAAATCCTCATTTAGCTTTACCAGAATATGAATATAGTCTGTGGATGGACTCAAATTTACAGATTGTAGGTGATGAACTAAAAGATAAATTGGACGAACTAATCCAAAAAGATACATTTATGGCTTTTGTGCCTCATCCTATATATAATTGTATTTATGCGGATGCTTTTAAATGTATATGGGATGGTCGTGATTCTTACTCAATGATAAAAAAGCAGGTAAAATATTTGAAAAGTCAAGGTTATCCTTTTGGCAATGGACTGTATGAGAATAATTTGATTTTTAGGAAGCACAATCATTGCTCATCGGTTACTGTTTCGGAAGCTTGGTGGAAAATGTATATGACATACTCGAAAAGGGATCAATTGAGCCTTTGCTATGTACTTTGGGCTAATCATATCAATAGTGTCGAATTATTGCTTCCTCATGGAGTAAGTACTCATAACTATGAGGCTATAAAAAGGGTGAAACATAATCCTAATTCGTTATGGAAACGAATTCAAGGAGCAGTAAAAAGAACTTACTATAGGTTTTTGCTTTGTTTGTTTGGATTGTAGCTTAATTCTTGGCAAAAAAGTGCTACGTTTCCATGGAACTGAAAGTCTATATTGTATTCTAAATTTATAATTGTGCGTTTTCTTGGAATATAGAGTTCGAAAAAATCGTACCATATTCCTATTCTTTCAATGAACAAAATAGTAGTTCTTCTCTCTACCTATAATGGGGAGCGTTTTTTTGTGCCCAGCTGGATAGCTTGTTGGCCCAAGAGGGTATGAAACTGAAAGTGTTAGGAGAGATGATAGGGCTTCAATGGTACATCGGATTTATTGATCGCTTATAAAGAACGGTATCCGATGATCTTTGAAGTACTTGAGGGGGAAAACGTTAGTTTTGCCATGAGTGATTACTACAGAAGGCAATTGAGCGATACAATGATGCTGATTATTTTGTCTTTTGCGATCAAGATGATGTTTGGATGCCGGATAAATTGAAGGTGGTAGCGGTAGTTGATCAGCTAAAAGATGAGGATCATTTTATTCCGTTGATTTGCTACTCTAATACCATATTGGTAGATGTGAATTTAGGTGTTATTAGGGAGGCATGGGATTAAGGGAGGGTCGCACTGACTAAGGAGTGGGCATTGATACAAAGTTTCGCTACTGAATGTACGATGTTGTTCAATAGGATGGCGGCTGAAACATACGTGACTACTTGTCTGAAGTGATTAAGGTGCATGACTTCTTGATGTACCAAATTGTGCATGTTTTTATGCAAGGTGATTTAGGATGATAAATCTCATATCTTATATTGTTAATGTGTTGATAGTCAAATGGAAAATGGCGTTTTATGAGAAGGATGCGTAAATGTATGGAAGGAAATTATAAAGAACATGTATTGGGACTTCAAAATCGACGTTTCTTGTTGGCTTATGAGAATTTGCTTTCCGTGGAGGATGTGTGGCTTATCTCTAGTTTTGTCTTCTATCGAAAGAGTTGGTTAACCAGGTTACTCTTGTTGTTTGATGGAAAGATTAAATATAACAGCTTAGAGTCCAATTATTATCTTGAAAAAATTGTCAAGGGGGAGATAGGCTTTCCTCGATTTTCTTATCAGGCGCTTATGCCGTTTACTGTGTGTGAAGGTTTATGAGGGAATCTGTGGCAATAGTAGTTGTCTTGTATAAAGCAGAGTTGAGTTTATTCCATAAGGATCTATTAAAGAATGGAAATATCACTCTAATAGTCGTGGATAACACACCCGGTAGAGATTTGGATTTAAGGGCGGATAGGCTGGTGTATATCCCTTTGGGGGATAATCTGGGTATTGCGACGGCACAAAATGAAGGGATCGGGCAAGCTCGTGAATCGGGATGTGACTATGTGATTTTCTTCGATCAAGATAGTGTGATCCCTGAGGGGTATGCTAACAGGATGGTTGAGGAATATAAGCGTATTAATGGATTAGTGCCTAATCTGTTTTTGTTGGGCCCGACAGTAACAAATGGCCGTACTAAAGAAGTGTATAAATCGACAATCCATCGGGATGTATGGGCGGCAGAGGATTTTATATTGAGGCGAGAGATTATCAGTTCGGGCAGTTGTGTCGCCCTGCGGAAAATAGAGGAGGTGGGACTAAATGATGATTACTTATTTATTGATTATGTGGATTTTGAATTGTGTTGGAGGGCTAATAACAAAGGTTTTGTGAATGGTTTAACCACAAATATTAAACTTATTCATTATGTAGGGCAACAAGAGTACCGGATATTTAACCAGCTTGTCATCATTTCAGCCCCGATACGATATTATTATCAAGTACGAAATTATTTATGGTTAATTAGACGTTGTTACGTCCCAATGCAATGGAAGATTAATCGTGCGATTAAGTTAATTGTATTTCCAATTTCTTTTCCTTTCAAGGTTAGGTGTTGGCGAGAGATTTATGTGCAAATGTTTAGAGGTGTAAAAGATGGATTATTAGATAAAAGATATGGTAAAAGTAGGAGTGGTAATGGTGTTATATAACCCTGATTTTGAGGTGACAAAGAAAGCTCTGTCATCATTGGCTAGTCAGGTAGACCAAATATGCGTAGTGGATAATTCTCCTTCTGACCACTCGGAGGTGCTGGGCGGTTATGAGTCGGTAGAGTATAAACCATTGCTGAAGAATGTAGGTATTGCTGCTGCACAGAATATAGGCATTCGTCATTTTATAGATTTAGGTTATGATTTCGTACTTTTTTCGGATCAAGATTCGATTGCATCAGAGAAAGTGGTGAGCAAGTTACTTGAAAATTATCAAGCGCTTCAAAAGAAGGGAATAAAGGTTGGAGCGGTAGGAACCCGGGCGATTAATCGGCAGAGTGGAATGCCGTATGGGGATAAGTCAAAAATGATAGCGAGGTTTTCTAAAGAAACCTTTGTTAATTCATCCGATATCACCGAATATTATTCGGTGATATCCTCGATATCATTGATCTCGAGGATATCATTGCTTGATGTAGGAGGGTTTGATGAGTCTTTGTTTATTGATGGCGTAGACCATGAATGGTGTTGGCGGGCATGGCATAAATCGCAATGGCGATCTTTTGTCGTTGAAGACGCTAAGATTAACCATCAATTAGGGGAAGGTGATAAAAAAGTGGCTTCAAGATCGATAGCCATTGCTTCTCCGTTTAGGATGTATTATCAGTTTAGAAATTATTTGTGGCTTTGCCGAAGAGACTATGTCCCCGGATATTGGAAAAAGAAGAATGGCGTAAAATATTTAGTGAAATTATTTTATTTCCCGATTTGTATCGCACCAAGGGCAATGTATTTAAAACATATTATACATGGGGTTATAAGAGGATTGAACCCGGTTAAATCTAATTGGCCTATATTCTTAATATTAAGCAGTTTGACTAAGAATTTAACGGGAGGGTAAATGTCTGATAATAAGAAATATACAGGCGGTTAATCCTGTTGTTTCATCTTATCCATTGGTTGCATGATGGGTAAGATCTCTGTTTGTATAGCTACCTATAATGGGGCAAAGTATATTAAGGAGCAGCTGGAATCTATATTGTGCCAGCTATCGGAAGATGATGAGGTGATTGTGTCGGATGATAGTTCTACTGATGAAACTTTACAACGAATAGCAGAACTTGATGATAGCAGAATTCAGATTTATATATTTGATAGAGATAAAAGTGGTCTGTCGCTGATTAATCTAGTAACAACAAATTTTGAGAATGCTTTAAAGATGGCTACTGGAGAGATTATCTTTTTAGCGGATCAAGATGATGTATGGTGTGAGAATAAGGTTAAGATAATGTCATTGATACTAAAAGAATATGATTATGTGGTAAGTGATTGCTATTTGACAGATTCAAATCTTATTGTTAAAAGTAATACCCGTTTTGATGGAAGCGTTACATTGAGCCGTTGGAAGGCACTTTATAAACCCACTCCTTGGCAGGGTTGTTGTGCGGCTTTTAGGCGGAGCGTTTAGGAAAAGTCTTTGCCTTTTCCTAAAGGAATACAATCTCATGACCGTTGGATAGGTTATGTCGCTTCCTTCTTTTTTACTTATAAAATTCTTGAAGATCCTCTTATATTTTATAGGAGACATGATACGAACGCTTCTACATCAACAGGTAAATCTAGAAATGGTATAGTCTATAAAATAAGAACCCGGTTGAAATATATTTATGAACTTATAAAATTGAAATTTCGGTAATATGGCGAACTTTTCTACAAAGGAACGATTAATAGCATCGTTTCTTTCTGCTACACCAGGATTGAAAAGATTGGTTAAGCAGATATATATAACTATTAATGCAGTTATTTATCATAAAGACTACAATGCAAAGATTCTGGATTCAAGAGTGAATGAAATAGTTTCTTTTTATTCTGACTCGGAAAGTTTTGGCGGTTATTATGATAAGACTTCCATTAATAATAAAGGGATGGTGTTAGTGAATATTCCGACACAATCAACCGCTGTTAAGCCCAATCCTAGATTTCCCGTAGGAATAAGGGTTGTTGATTTGAGGACGAGGCAAAAGGTGAATTTAATAGATAGTGAAACTTATACATGGCAGCAAGGAGTACGATCTCAATGGATTGATGATGATGTCGTTGTTTTCAATGTCTTGAAGGATAATAAGTATAAGGCATTGGCATATTCATTAGATGAACGGATTGTAGTAAAAGAGTTTGAGTTTCCTGTGCAGGATGCTTATCTCAAAGATTATTTCTTGTCAATAAATTATAGTAGAATAATGGCGTTACGTCCGGATTATGGATATCGTAGTCTTGCTATTCCTTCTAGGACGGAATTAGAGTGTTTGGATAATGATGGTATTTGGTATGTCTCATATAATGATGGCGAGAGTAAATTACTTTATACTTTGCAAGAGATCATATCCGTCGAACCTAAAGATACTTTTGATGTAAGTCTTCATAAAGTGAATCATTTAATGATAAAACCTGATGGAAAAGGATTTATTTTCATACATCGATGGTATAGAGGAAAACGTAGGTTTGACCGTTTGATGTATTCGGATTTCAAGAGAATGAAAGTTCTGGCTGATGACGAAATAGTCAGTCACATGTGTTGGGTAGATGATAATACTGTGTTTGGTTATCTTCGTTATGAGGGTAAGGATGGTTTCTATTTTATAGATATAAATACTGGAAAGTTTACTTTGTGTGACAAGATGACGGAATTGGCTACAGGTGATGGGCACCCGACAGTATATGGAGAGTGGATCGCATTTGATACTTATCCGGATAAAAGCAGGATGCAGCATCTTTATCTTTATCATATAAAAACGTGTGAGTTGTTTCCTTTATTAGAACTATATCATGGACTGAAATATACAGGGGAGTGTCGTTGTGATTTGCATCCTCGTTTTTCTAAAGATGGACGATATGTTTTTTTTGATACGGTTTATTTGGGTAAGCGGACTCTTTGTTATATAGATATATCACGGATTGTAGTATGAGTATTTCAGTATTAATGTCTGTTTATAAATCAGAGAAAGCAGACTACTTGGCTCGAGCCTTGCGGAGTGTTTGGACGGATCAAACCTTGAAACCGGATGAGATTGTTTTGGTTGAAGATGGACCATTGGGTGATGAATTGATACGTGTCATTATTGATTGGAAGTCTTTGTTGAGGGAACGCTTGGTTTTATTGAGGAATGATTGTAATTTGGGATTAACTAAATCTTTGAACAAGGGGCTGAGTGTGGTAAAATCAGATTTTATCGCTCGTATGGATAGCGATGATATATCGCATCCATTGCGATTTGAGAGGCAGGTGAGGTATCTGAAAGAACATCCGGAGGTATCGGTGCTTGGAGGTGCTTTGCAAGAGTTTGATGCGGAGCATGAGGATTTGGGTATACGTCATTATCCTCTGACAAATAAAGATGTAAAAAGTTCTATTTGTAAAGCATCACCATTGGCTCATCCGACTGTGATGATGCGTCGTTTTATATTTGACAATGGATTAAGGTATGATGAGCGTTATCGAACGAGCCAAGATCTCGCTTTGTGGTATGATGTACTCTGTAAGGGATATCAGATCGGAAATATCAAGGATGTAACGATTTATTTTCGCCGAGAAGGAGATGTCTTTAAGCGAAGAAATAAAAGAAAAAATACTTTCAATGAGTTTAAGATTTATGTCAATGGGATCTCTCGTTTGTATGGACGTTTCTCTTGGCGTTATATTTATCCGATAGCTCGTTTGATGTTTAGGTTGCTTCCTGTCTCGGTAGTGAGAAATATCTATGGAAGTAATATTCGTAAAAGGATCTTAGAATAATTTCTTACACAAATCTTTTTTCAACATACATATTTATGAAGGTTTTATTGACCGGCTCCGCCGGTTTTATCGCCTCGTTTGTCGCACGGCGTTTACTGGAGCGGGGAGACGAGGTTGTGGGCTTGGATAATATCAATGGATATTATGATACGGCCTTGAAGTATGGTCGCTTGAAGGAGGCGGGCATACGGGAAGAGGAGGTGGATTGGTATAAATTGACTCCGAGCCATACGTATGAGAGATACCGCTTTATCCGGATGAATCTGGAGGATCGGCAGGCGATGCGGATGCTTTTCGCCAACGAGGGGTTCGATGCGGTGGTGAATCTGGCCGCCCAAGCAGGCGTACGTTATTCGATCACGAATCCATATGCGTACGTGGAATCGAACTTGGATGGTTTTATCAATGTGCTGGAGGGATGCAGGCACCATCAGGTGAGTCATTTGGTGTATGCCAGCTCTAGCAGCGTGTATGGGCTGAATGCGGATGTGCCTTTTTCGGAGAAAACGAGTATCGCTCATCCCGTGAGTTTGTATGCCGCATCCAAGAAGTCTAACGAGTTGATGGCGCATGCGTATAGCCAATTGTATGGGGTTCCTGCCACGGGTTTGCGCTTCTTTACGGTGTATGGACCCTGGGGGAGGCCGGATATGTCTCCTTTCTTGTTTACTGACGCTATTCTGCACGATCGTCCGATTCAGGTATTCAATAACGGGGATATGTTACGTGACTTTACGTATATTGATGATATCGTGGAGGGAGTGATACGGGTCTTAGATCACCCGGCTACACCGAATCCGGATTGGGACCCGGAGCATCCGGATCCTAGCTCCTCCTCCGCACCCTATCGTATTTATAATATAGGCAATTCACAGCCTGTCAGGTTGATGGATTTTATACAAGCTATAGAGAGCGCTTGCGGGAAAGAGGCGGTGAAGGATTTTCTTCCGATGCAACCGGGGGACGTGTATCAGACGAACGCTGATACTACATTACTTCAACAGGCAGTGGGTTTTAAGCCTTCAATGGATATTCAAGAGGGTGTTAATCGAACCGTGGCGTGGTTCAAATCATATTATAATCTATAAAAATAAATTCTACGGTATGAAAATAGCGATTGTCGGGACAGGATATGTCGGTTTGGTAACGGGTACCTGTTTTTCAGAGATGGGTGTGGACGTTACGTGTGTGGATGTGATGGCCGAGAAGATCGAGAACTTGAAGAAGGGTGTCATCCCGATTTACGAGCCGGGCTTGGAGGATATGGTCCATAAGAATTATAATGCCGGACGTTTGAAGTTCACGACGGATCTCTCCTCCGTTCTGGATGACGTGGAGGTGGTGTTCAGTGCGGTAGGTACGCCTCCGGACGAGGATGGCAGTGCGGATCTGCGTTATGTGCTGGAGGTTGCCCGTACGGTAGGGCAGCATATCAATAAATATACGTTAGTGGTGACTAAAAGTACGGTGCCGGTGGGTACGGCCCGGAAGGTCAAGGCCGCTATTCAAGAGGAATTGGATAAACGGGGTGTGTCTGTTGAGTTTGACGTGGCCAGTAATCCGGAGTTCTTGAAAGAGGGAAATGCGGTGGATGATTTCATGAAGCCAGATCGTGTGGTGGTCGGCGTGGAATCGGAGCGAGCACGAAAACTGATGGAGAAGTTGTATAAGCCCTTCATGATGAATAACTATCGCTTGATCATTACGGATGTTCCTTCCGCTGAGATGATCAAATACGCTGCCAATTCCATGTTGGCTACCCGTATTAGTTTTATGAATGACATCGCTAATCTTTGTGAACTGGTGGGTGCTGACGTGAACATGGTGCGTAAGGGAATAGGTTCAGACAGCCGTATCGGGAGTAAGTTCTTGTATCCGGGCTGTGGCTATGGCGGCTCTTGCTTCCCGAAAGACGTAAAAGCATTGATCAAGACGGCGGAAAAGAATGGCTATACGATGAATGTCTTGAGAGCGGTCGAGGAGGTGAATGAGAGGCAAAAGAGCGTGTTGTTTCATAAACTTCAAAAACATATTTCAGACTTATCCGGCAAGACGGTGGCCTTGTGGGGCTTGGCTTTTAAGCCGGAGACGGATGATATGCGTGAGGCTACCTCTTTGATCTTGGTTGATTTGCTGACGAAAGCGGGTGCTACGGTCAGGGTGTATGATCCGATCGCTATGGCGGAGTGCAGACGTAGGCTGGGTGACAAGGTCGTCTATGCGAGTGATATGTATGACGCTACGGTGGATGCGGATGCCTTGTTACTGGTTACGGAATGGAAAGAGTTCCGTATCCCTAGCTGGGCTGTACTTAAAAGACTTATGCGTAATTCCTTATTGATCGATGGTCGTAATATTTATGACGCTCATGAACTTCATGAAGCTGGTTTTATTTATGAGTGTATAGGGAAACAATAGCAGATATTTTTATGGAGTAAAGTAACAACACGTATATGTCATTATGGATGGTAATGTCGTTTGCGGAATGAGCAGATGATAAAGGGGTGGGGAAGATAGGGATTTTCCTGCTTTCTGATATATTTAAAAATAATCACCTTGGACATTCATTTCCTTTTTGAAGGGGGGAGACGAATGGCTGGGGTGATTATTTTTTTTAGGTGATGACTATAATACTACCACATCATACCCATGAGCCAGAATGGAATGGCGTTGCCTACAGGGTAGTCGGTGTTGTCTCTCAAGACATAGTCCGCTTCTTTAGGATTTTTGTTTTTTCCTCCAACTTCTAGGGTTTGTGATACATGGTCTTTTGTAATCATATAATCACCTTTCTTCTCGTCTTTCATGGCGTTTATCTCGTAACCTGCCCTAGAAAAGCAGTGGACAGTGTAGGCTTCACGTTCCGTTCCTTGGTCTGCATTCAAAACCTTATAAGCGCATGGGTCTGCGAACAACATTTTTGCGCCAGTGCTACGGGCTTTCGTGTCATTGGGGTACTTTACTATTTTCAATAGATCTACACTTTCCATCACAAAGAGTAGTTGATAGAGTTTTTCCGCTCCTATTCCCCAGTCGGAGCATAAGGAGGTGACTTGTACACGAGGTATTGAGGAGTTTGCCAGTGTGCCGATAATGGCTCGCATCACACGTAGGTTGTTTTCGGAAATGCTAGGCAGGAAGAACGGTATATCGTTATTGAGAATTTTGTCGATGATAGCTATGTAACGTGCTTCGAAATCTTTCTCTTGGTAGAAAGGACGTGTACCGTAACTACGATAATTGAGGAAATGGTTCAACAGCTCCGCATCTGGTTGTGTAGGTAGTATTGTGTCTCCCAGTTTATACTTGGGGTATATTTGGCCAGTTTCAAGATATAGAAATTCTCTGAACGACATTAAAGGCATCTGTATCGCTACATAACGTCTGGACAAGTCGGCTTTGCCATCACGAAGTACTAACGATGAGGAATCTGAAATCCAGATGATTTTTCCTGGATAGTCATCATACAAGGCCTTCAGATGTATGCTCCAGTTTGATGCGTAGTGAATCTCGTCGATAATAACACCTTCATAACCAAGCATGAATACGCTACTAACTAAGTCATAGAGCGGTTCGCCAATAATCTTCGGATTATCAGCAGAAAAGTATAATAAGCGCCTGCCTTGTGAATGATGGAGTAGAAATGTAGATTTGCCACATCCTCTGGCACCGGTTAGCATCAGGTTTTTAGGGAGCTCATCAAACTCCGTGGTAAATGGTCGCAATCTCTGCGGAAGAGCCGCTAATCGGCGTTGCATGGCCGTTACCAGTGTTTGGAGTATATTTGTATTCATTCTATGGAAATTATATTTACGCACAAAATTACCGAATTATTTCTATGATAGAAAGAATTTATGCAAGAATATTTCTGTGCCAGAAAGAATATTGGTGTTTTTCTTTCTGTTACGGAAATATTACGGTTCTCGGATGGATATCTTTGAAAGGCCTCTTTCAAGAGGGAAATGAGTGGCTTATGGATTGAAAATAAAACCCTCCCTTTTGCTTATAAAATGTAAGCTTTGTTAACCAAACGTCCGATAAAAACATTTTTTCCGTGAAAGTGTCAATTATTTTATGTTTGTTTAAACAATATGTTAGATATTGTCTGTATCTTTGCGGCAAAATCAAAAAGTTGATTCGACAATGGAAGTATTGAAGCACGAGTGTGGTGTTGCCATGGTCCGGTTACTGAAACCCTTGGAGTATTATCACGAGAAGTACGGTAGTTGGATGTATGGACTGAACAAGCTCTATTTGCTGATGGAAAAGCAGCATAACAGGGGGCAGGAAGGAGCGGGCTTAGCCTGCGTGAAGTTAGAGGCAAATGCCGGAGAGGAATATATGTTCCGTGAACGGGCCGTCGGGACCGGAGCTATTACCGAGATATTTGCCGCAGTTCACGAACACTACAAGGATTTAACCCCCGAGCAACTCAACGATCCGCTATTCGCCAAAGCCAACCTACCTTTCGCCGGAGAGCTTTATATGGGCCACCTCCGTTACAGTACCACCGGAAAATCCGGAATCTCTTATATCCATCCTTTTTTACGACGCAATAACTGGCGTGCAAAGAACCTTGCCGTTTGCGGAAATTTCAACCTGACAAATGTTCATGAAGTATTCGAGGAGATCACGGCGATCGGTCAGCATCCCCGGAAATATTCCGATACGTATATCATGCTGGAGCAGCTGGGACACCGGCTGGACCGGGAAGTGGAGCGCCTGTACCAAAAGTGTGAGGCGGAAGGATTGAGAGGGATGGATATCACGCATGCCATCGAGGATCAAATCGATTTGTCGAACGTGCTGAAGCGCTGTACTCCGGGCTGGGATGGTGGTTTCGTGATTTGCGGTATCACCGGTAGTGGCGAGTCGTTTAGCGTACGGGACCCGTGGGGAATCCGTCCGGCCTTCTATTATGCGGATGATGAGATTATCGTGTTGGCTTCCGAGCGTCCGGTTATACAAACCGTGATGAACGTGCAGGTAGAGAATATCCGGGAGTTGAATCGGGGAGAGGCGATACTCGTCAACAAGAAAGGCGAGTGGCATATCTCCCAGATCGTGGAGCCGAAAGAGAATAAGGCTTGTTCCTTCGAGCGTATCTACTTCTCACGGGGTAGCGACGTGGATATTTACAGGGAAAGGAAGCGTTTGGGAGATAATCTCGTGCATCCGATCTTGAAAGCGGTGGATTATGATTTGAATCATACCGTCTTCTCTTTTATCCCGAATACGGCTGAGGTCGCTTATTTCGGGATGCAGGAGGGATTGAACAACTATTTGAATAAGCTGAAGAAAGAATGGATCGCCGATCGTAGTCACTTGCTTAGGGAAGAGGAACTGGAACAAATCCTTTCCATGCGAATCCGCTCGGAGAAAGTAGCTATAAAAGATATAAAATTACGTACATTTATCGCTGAGGGCAATAGCCGCAATGATCTGGCAGCGCACGTGTATGATATTACTTACGGAAGTATTGAACCTTTTATCGATAATCTGGTTGTGATAGATGATAGCATCGTGCGGGGTACTACCTTACGCCAGAGTATTATCGGTATCTTGGATCGCCTGCATCCGAAGAAAATCGTGATCGTAAGTTCTTCTCCGCAGGTACGTTACCCGGATTATTACGGTATCGATATGTCCCGGATGAACGAGTTTATCGCTTTTAAGGCTGCGGTGGCCCTGTTACGTGACCGGAGGATGGAATACGTGATCTTGGACGCTTATCAAAAGGCGAAGCGACAACAAACAGCGGCGGATGGTCCGTTGGTGAATTACGTAAAGGAGATATACGCCCCGTTTACGGACGAGGAGATATCCGTTAAGATGGTGGAGTTGCTTACACCGGCCGGGACGCAGGCGAAAGTAGAGATCGTCTACCAGACTTTGGTGGGCTTGCATGCCTCTTGTCCGGAGCATCCGGGTGACTGGTATTTCTCCGGCGATTACCCGACACCGGGCGGGACTCGGTTAGTGAACGAGGCTTTTATTCACTATATGGAAGAAGAATATTTAGTGAAATGACACAACATACAGATTCTATGCAGACAAACAGAACAGCAACTTTGATGTTAGACGACGGTACCGTCTTCCGTGGCTACTCTTTCGGCTATGAGAGACCGGTGGCCGGCGAGGTCGTGTTCAATACCGCTATGACCGGATATCCGGAGAGCTTGACGGACCCTTCGTACGCAGGCCAGTTGATGGTGTTGACTTATCCGCTCGTTGGTAACTACGGTGTCCCGCCTCGTACGTTCGAGCCGAACGGGATCGCTACGTTTATGGAGAGCGAGAAGATCCACGCCGAGGCGATTATCGTTAGCGATTACAGCCATGAGTATAGCCACTGGAACGCCGAGTGCAGTTTGGGCGACTGGTTGAAGGAGGAGAAGATCCCGGGCATATACGGTATCGATACGCGTGCGTTGACTAAGAAATTGCGTGAGCATGGCGTGATGATGGGACGCATCGTTATCGGCGATGCCGATAACGAAATTGGAAATGGGGAATTGAAGATCGAGGATTATGAGCATGTGAACTATGTGGATCGGGTATCGTGCAAGGAGATTATTTGTTACCTGCCCGATGGTACGAGCCAGACCTGTTCTTTATCGGAAGCCTCCGATTCCCGATTCTCGATTCTCAATTCTCAATTCCTAAAGCGCGTCGTGCTTTTGGACTGCGGCGTGAAACATAACATCATCCGTTGCCTGTTGAGGCGTAACGTGGCGGTGATCCGTGTGCCTTGGGACTACGACTTCAATCAGCTGGAATACGATGGCTTGTTTATCAGCAACGGTCCGGGCGATCCGGATACTTGCGATGCCGCCGTGCGGAATATCCGTAAGGCGCTTTCCGGGGATAAGCCGATTTGCGGTATTTGCATGGGTAACCAGTTGTTGGCGAAAGCCGGCGGTGCTTCTATTTATAAATTGAAGTACGGTCATCGTAGCCATAACCAGCCGGTACGTATGGTAGGCACGGAGAAATGCTTCATCACCTCGCAGAACCATGGTTACGCCGTGGATAACGATACGCTGGGTGAGGAGTGGGAACCGCTGTTCATCAATATGAATGACGGGACGAACGAGGGTATCAAGCATAAGACGAAGCCTTTCTTCTCCTCTCAGTTCCATCCCGAGGCTTGCAGCGGGCCGCTGGATACGGAGTTCATGTTTGATAAGTTCGCGGACTTACTGTAGCCCCGTTCGTTTCCGGGTGTCGGAATAACCCGTTTCCGGGTGTCGGAATAACTCGTTTCCGGGTGCTGGAATAACCCGTTTCCGAGTATCGGAATAACCCGTTTCCGGGTGTCGTAAATACAAACATTAAAAAAATGAAGCAATGAAAGAAGATATAAAGAAAGTCCTGATACTCGGCAGCGGAGCCTTGAAGATTGGTGAGGCGGGCGAGTTCGATTATTCAGGCAGCCAAGCCCTGAAGGCGATTAAGGAAGAGGGGATTCAAACGGTATTGATCAATCCGAATATCGCTACGGTACAGACCTCGGAAGGAGTCGCGGACACGGTTTATTTCCTGCCCGTTACTCCTTTTTTTGTGGAAAAGGTGATCGAGAAGGAACGTCCGGAAGGTATCTTGCTCGCTTTCGGCGGGCAGACGGCGTTGAATTGTGGCGTGGCTCTTTACCAAAGCGGCGTGCTGGAGAAGTATGGCGTGAAGGTATTGGGTACCCCGGTGCAGGCTATCATGGATACCGAGGATCGGGAGTTGTTCGTACGCAAGCTGGATGAGATCGACGTGAAGACGATCAAGAGCGAGGCCGTGGAGAACGCCGCTGACGCTCGTCGTGCGGCCGCCGAGCTGGGGTATCCGGTCATCGTCCGTGCCGCTTATGCGCTGGGGGGCTTGGGTTCCGGTTTCTGCGACAATGAGGAAGAATTGGACGTGTTGGTAGAGAAGGCTTTCTCTTTCTCTCCGCAAGTATTGGTGGAGAAAAGCTTGAAGGGCTGGAAAGAGGTAGAGTACGAGGTGGTGCGCGACCGCTTCGATAATTGTATCACGGTATGTAACATGGAGAATTTCGACCCGCTGGGAATCCATACGGGAGAGTCTATCGTGATCGCTCCCTCGCAGACCTTGAGCAATACGGATTATCATAAATTACGTGAGTTGGCGATCCGTATCATCCGCCATATCGGTATCGTGGGCGAGTGTAACGTGCAATACGCTTACGATCCGGAGAGTGAGGATTACCGGGTGATCGAGGTGAACGCCCGCTTGAGCCGTTCTTCGGCCTTGGCTTCTAAGGCGACCGGTTATCCGTTGGCTTTCGTGGCCGCTAAATTAGGCTTGGGCTACGGTTTGTTCGACTTGAAAAACTCCGTGACGAAAACGACTAGCGCTTTCTTTGAGCCGGCTCTCGATTACGTGGTATGTAAGATCCCTCGCTGGGACTTGGGTAAGTTCCACGGCGTGGCTCGTGAGTTGGGTTCCAGCATGAAATCGGTTGGCGAGGTGATGGCGATCGGACGTACCTTCGAGGAGGCTATCCAGAAGGGCTTGCGTATGATCGGGCAGGGTATGCACGGTTTCGTGGAGAATAAGGAGTTGGTGATCGAGGATATCGATAAGGCTTTGCATGAGCCTACCGACCGCCGTATCTTCGTTATCTCGAAGGCATTCCGTGCCGGTTATACGGTAGACCAGATTCATGAGCTTACCAAGATAGACCGATGGTTCCTACAGAAACTATATGGAATCATGCAGACCTCCAAGGAGCTTCACGCTTTCGATATGAAGGGGATCCAACGTTGGCGCATCAATCCGGAGTTGATCCGTCGGGCGAAGATACAAGGTTTCTCTGATTTCCAGATCGCACGGGCGATTGGTCTCGACGGGGATGTGGAGAAGGGTATGATGTTGGTTCGTCAGTTCCGTAAGGAGCATGGCGTTCTTCCGGTGGTGAAACAGATCGATACCTTGGCCGCCGAGTATCCGGCGCAGACGAATTACCTGTACCTGACGTATAGCGGTACGGAAAACGACGTGACGTACTTGGGCGATCATCGCTCGATTGTCGTGCTGGGTTCCGGCGTTTACCGCATCGGTAGCTCGGTGGAGTTCGACTGGTGTGGCGTGCAGGCCTTGAATACGATCCGTAAGGAGGGTTACCGCTCCGTGATGATCAACTACAATCCCGAGACGGTATCTACCGACTATGATATGTGCGACCGCCTTTATTTCGACGAGCTTACCTTCGAGCGTGTGATGGATATCCTCGAGCTGGAGAACCCGCACGGCGTGATCGTCTCCACCGGCGGCCAGATCCCGAATAACTTGGCGATGCGTTTGGACGAGCAGCATGTGAATATCTTGGGGACATCCGCCAAGAGCATCGATAATGCCGAGGACCGTGAGAAGTTCTCCGCCATGTTGGATCGTATCGGCGTGGATCAACCCCGCTGGAAAGAGCTTTCTTCCATGGAGGATATCAATGGCTTCGTGGCGGAGGTAGGCTTCCCCGTGTTGGTTCGCCCGAGTTACGTGCTGAGTGGTGCCGCCATGAATGTCTGCTCGAATCAAGAGGAGTTGGAGCGTTTCTTGAAATTGGCCGCCAACGTCAGCCAAAAGCATCCGGTGGTGGTAAGTCAGTTCATCGAGCATGCGAAAGAGGTGGAGATGGATGCCGTGGCCGATCATGGCGAGATCGTGATGTATGCCATTAGCGAGCATATCGAGTTTGCCGGGGTTCATTCCGGCGACGCTACGATTCAGTTCCCGGCCCAGAAATTATATGTGGAGACGGTTCGTCGTATCAAGCGTATCAGTAAGCAGATCGCTAAGGAGCTGAATATCTCCGGCCCGTTCAATATCCAATATCTGGCGAAGGGCAATGAGATCAAGGTGATCGAGTGCAACCTTCGTGCCAGCCGTTCCTTCCCGTTCGTGAGCAAGGTGCTGAAGATAAACTTCATCGAGTTGGCTACCCGTGTCATGCTGGGCTTGCCGGTAGAGAAACCGAATAAGAATGAGTTCGATTTGGATTACGTGGGTATCAAGGCCTCTCAATTCTCGTTCAATCGCTTGCAGAAAGCCGATCCGGTATTAGGGGTCGATATGGCTTCCACGGGCGAGGTGGGTTGTCTGGGCGACGATGTATCCGAGGCGGTGTTGACGAGTATGCTCGCTGTCGGGCAACGGGTTCCGGAGAAGAATATCCTCCTGTCCACCGGTACGCCGAAGCAGAAGGTAGCCATGCTGGATGCCGCTAAGATGTTGGCGACGAAAGGCTACAACCTATTCGCTACGGGAGGTACGCACCGTTTCTTGGCGGAGAATGGCATTCCGAGTACGAAGGTGTACTGGCCGAGCGAGAAGGGAGAACCGCAGGCGCTTAAGATGCTTCATGAGAAGCAGATCGATATGGTCGTGAATATCCCTCGTGACCTTTCCGCCGGCGAGCTTGACAACGGCTATAAGATCCGCCGTGCCGCCATCGACCTGAATATCCCGTTGATTACGAATGCCCGTCTGGCGAGCGCTTTCATTCAAGCCTTCTGTACCTTGAGCGTAGATGATATCTGCATCAAGAGTTGGCAGGAATATAAATAAATGGGGGCTTGATGTAAATCAAGTGGTATTTATTTCGTAAGTTTGCGGAAACAAACAAAAACAACCATGAATATGGATACAGCGATATTTATAGCTCGCAGGATTGCGGCGCAATCGATTCTACTCAGTGAGGAAGCTGTTGAGAAACTGGCCTCTATCTTAATCCGGACAGAATTGAAAAAAGGCGCCCTGTTTTTGAGCGAAGGAGAGGTTTGTACGCAACTCGGTTATGTCTATAAGGGAATGGTTCGCCAGTTTTACTTCAAGAATAAGAAAGAGCTGACCGAGCATTTCGCCAGCGAGGACAACATCTTCATTTGCATCGAGAGCTTCTTGCGCCAACGTCCCGCTAATCTGTTGGTGGAGGCCTTGGAGAATACGGTACTGTATGGTATTCCTCATGATCCTTTATTGGCATTGTGCGCCGAGGATTACGAGATCGAGGTCATGTATCGCCGCCTGTTGGAGAATTCGCTGATCCTGTCTCAACGGAAAGCGGATTTCCTTCGTTTCGAGACCGCTAATGAACGTTATGCCCGCTTATTGAAAGAACACCCTGAGATCGTGCAGCGTGCCCCCTTGTCCCATATCGCTTCTTATTTGTTGATGACTCCCGAGACGTTGAGCCGGGTTAGGGCAAATATGCAGTTGTGATGGGCCTTTAGGTGTTAATTATATACGGTGTCGTATATAAGGATATAAAGATATAATTAGTATGAAGGTAGGATTATTTATCCCATGTTACATTAACGCGGTGTATCCCGAAGTGGGTATCGCCTCGTATAAATTGTTGAAGCATGTGGGTGTGGATGTCGATTATCCGATGGACCAGACCTGCTGCGGACAACCCATGGCGAACGCCGGCTTCGAGGATGAGGCGGCTCGCTTGGCCCTCCGGATGGAGGAACAGTTTAAGAACTATGACTACGTGGTAGGCCCCTCGGCCAGTTGCGTAGCCTTCGTAAAAGAGAACCATCCCCATATATTGGGAAAGCGGGATCACGTTTGTATGAACAGTAAGAAGATTTATGATATCTGCGAGTTCTTGCACGACGTGGTGAGACCGGAATCCCTGCCGGCCGTTTTCCCGCATAAGGTGAGTATCCATAATAGTTGCCACGGGGTGCGTGAGTTGCATCTCTCGTCGCCCAGCGAGCGTAATATCCCGTACTATTCCAAGTTACGTGATCTTCTTTCCTTGGTGAAAGGTATCGAGGTGTTCGAGCCGAGGCGGGTGGACGAATGTTGCGGTTTCGGCGGTATGTTCGCCATCGAGGAGCCTGAGGTCTCTACTTGCATGGGACAAGACAAGGTAAAGGATCATATGAGTACCGGCGCCGAGTATATCACCGGTGCGGATAGCTCTTGCCTGATGCATATGGAAGGGGTTATCAAGCGGGAGAAACTTCCGATCAAGACTATTCACATCGTTCAAATATTAGCGTCCGGATTATGAGTACGAAACATGCTATAGCAGCGGCCCGTTTCCTAGAGAATAAGGAGAATGAGGCTTGGCACGACCATACGCTTTGGATGGTACGTACCAAACGGGATAAGATGAGCCATTCGCTTCCAGAGTGGGAGCGGTTGAGGGAGTTGGCCTCGGAGATCAAGCTTTACTCCAACAGCCATCTGGACACGCTTCTGGAGGAGTTCGAGAAAAACGCGATCGCCAACGGGGCTATCGTGCATTGGGCGAAAGATGCCGAGGAGCATAACGAGATCGTCTTGCGGATCTTGCGCCAGCATGATGCCCGGAACCTGATCAAGAGCAAATCGATGCTGACGGAGGAATGCCATATGAACGAGTTCTTGATGTCGAAAGGAATCGATGTGGTGGAGAGCGATTTGGGTGAGCGTATCTTGCAATTGATGCATTTGGCCCCGAGCCATATCGTGATGCCGGCGATCCATATCAAACGGGAGCAGATCAGCGAGATGATGGAGCGTGAGATGGGAACGGAGAAAGGGAATATCGACCCTACCTACCTGACGCATGCCGCCCGTAAGAATCTGCGTGAGAAATTCCTGCATGCCGACGTGGCGATGACGGGTGCTAACTTCGCCGTCGCCTCTACGGGCGAGATCGTGGTTTGTACCAATGAGGGAAACGCCGATATGGGAACCTCCTTCCCGAAGGTGCATATCGCTACGATGGGGATGGAGAAGATCGTACCGAATCTGGAGGCATTGGGCGTATTCACTCGTTTGCTGGCTCGTTCGGGTACGGGGCAACCCATCACGTCTTATACTTCCCATTATCGCCGTCCGCCCGAGGGACAAGAGTTCCATATCATTATCGTGGATAACGGGCGTAGTGATATCTTGGCGAAACCGGATCATATTCGTACGTTGAATTGCATCCGTTGTGGCGAGTGCATGAATACCTGTCCAGTATATCGCAGGAGTGGTGGCTATTCGTATACGTATTTCATTCCGGGACCGATCGGGATCAACTTGGGTATGCTGAGGAATCCGGAGGAATATTCGGATAACGTATCGGCTTGCTCCTTATGTCTTTCTTGCTCGAACGTTTGTCCGGTAAAGATCGATTTGGGCGAGCAGATTTACCGTTGGCGGCAAGATTTGGATAAGATCGGTAAGGCGAGCAAGGAGAAGAAAGTGATGTCTTTCGGCATGAAGTTCCTGATGGAACGTCCGGGATTGTTCAATACGGCGTTGAAGTTTGCTCCGGTAGTGAATCATTTGCCCCGTTTCATGGTCTACAATGGCTTGAACGCTTGGGGCAAGGGACGTGAGCTTCCGGCTTTCGCCAAGGAGTCGTTTAATGATATGTGGAAGAATAATAAGGTGAGATAATGAGTAGTAAAGATTCTATATTGGCGAGTATCCGTCGTCATACGGGTGCACGCCACGAGATGCCTGAGCTTACGTTGGAGGCGATTACCTATGCGGATAAGTTGGCTACGTTCTCGGAGGTGCTAGCCGGGGCGGGTGGCAAGGCCATCGAGTTAAAGCCCGGCGAGGATGTGAATGAGGTGATCCGCCGTGAGTTTCCGGAGGCGAAACGTATCGCCTCGAATTTGAAGGAGATTACTTGCTCTACCTTTAACCCGGATGAGCTGACCGATCCCCGGGAGTTGAACGGGACGGACGTATCTGTGGTGGAGGGTAGTTTCGGCGTGGCGGAGAATGCCGCTGTCTGGTTACCCCGTCAGGTACGTTATAAAGGTCTGTACTTTATCTCGAACGCTTTGGTGATCTTGTTGGACAAGACTCAATTGGTTCATACGATGAATGAGGCTTACCGCCGTACTGCCACTATGGATTATGATTACGGAGTCTTCATGTCCGGTCCCTCAAAGACTGCTGATATTGAACAAGCCTTGGTATTCGGGGCGCATGGCCCGATCCGGGTAGTAGTCCTGTTAAGATAAAATCTATACCCTTTTGAGGGGATGAGACGGGGCACGCCCCGTCTCTACAAGTTGTACGTTATTTACAGCTCTCCAATATTTCCCGTGCCACGCTACCCGTTACATTCTTCGCCTCCCCGAAGGCGGCGTTTCGTTCATTGAAGCGATTCTCGATCTCGGTGATTGTCGTATCGCCGATCTTCTCTTGGCTGAGGCGGGTAGATAAACCGAGGCTTTGGAAAAATTGCTCAGTCTTCTCGATGGCTTGGCTTACCCGTTCTTCTGTCGTTCCACTATTGATACCCCATACCCGTTCGCCGTATTGCAGGATCTTGCCCTCTTTCTGCTTGCGTAGGGTGCGTAAGGTTCCGGGGAGGACGATCGCTAAGGTCGCTCCATGCGTCAATCCGTGAAGGGCGGTTAGCTCGTGTCCGATCATATGGGTAGCCCAGTCCTGCGTTACGCCCATAGCGATAAAGCCGTTCAAGCCCATCGTGGCGGATAGCATGAAATCTGCCATCAGGTCGTAATTCCTCGAATCTTCCTTGATCTTCGGGGCGATCTCAACCAAGGTGCTTAAAATACTTTCCGCCCAATGATCCATCAAGCGGGATTGGTCGGTCGTAGTCATATATTGTTCCATCACGTGGACGAAGGTATCGGCGATACCGCAAGCCACTTGATACGGGGGCAGGCTGAAGGTCGTCTCCGGATCCAAGATCGAGAATACGGGGAAATTGCTGTAGAACGGGAATTTCTCTTGCGTCTCTTTCCGGGAGATCACGGCCCCGCTATTCATCTCGGAACCTGTGGCGGGCAGGGTCAGTACGGTACCCATGGGCACGGTATGATAGTAATACCCTTTCTGTACCAATTCCCAAGGATCACCGTCGTACTGGATGCCGGCGGAGATTAGCTTCGTCCCGTCTATGACGGAGCCACCGCCTACCGCCAATAGGAAATCCACCTGCTTGCCTTTCGCTATCTGGATAGCTTCTCGCAAGGTCTCGATGGTGGGATTAGGCTCGATGCCCCAGAACTCGATATAGTCACGATCCTTTAGCGCCTTGATCACTTGGTCGTACACACCGTTTTGCTTTACGCTACCTCCTCCAAAAGTGATCATGATGCGATGCACCATCGGGATGGCCGTACTCAGTTTCTCAATCATGCCCTTACCGAATAATAAACGGGTTGGGTTGTGAAAAGTGAAGTTATTCATAGGACTATTTACTGTTTTTATATGTAAACATGAATAGGGTTCCTATTGTTTTAGGGCTTCCAGTAACTTATCGACCGCCTCGGCGGGAGTAGCTTCGCTCTTTAGTAACTGGACGAACTTGCTACCGATGATGGCACCGGAAGAATGGGCTGTCGCCGCCTCGAAAGTGGCTTTATTGCTGATGCCGAAACCTACCAAGCGGGGATTCTGTAGGTTCATGGCGTTGATACGACGGAAATAGGCCTGCTTTTGCTCGTTGAAGTCTTGTTGGGCTCCGGTCGTGGCGGCGCTGGATACCATATAGATAAATCCGCTGGTATGGGCATCGATCTGCCGGATTCGTTCCTCGGAGGTCTCTGGGGTGATCAGCATGATCATTTTTAGGTCATGGCGATCGGCGATTTCCTTGTAATCGGAGATATAATCGGCGTAAGGCAGGTCGGGGATGATCATTCCGTCTACGCCGGCCTCTACGCAACTGGCGCAGAATTTCTCGAAACCGTATTGCATGATGGGATTCAGGTAGCCCATTAGGATGATCGGGATCTGTACTTCGCTCCGGATCTCTTTCAATTGCTCGAATAGGAGGTGCAGTGACATCCCGTTACGCAACGCTTGCGTGGCGGCCTCTTGGATGACGGGGCCGTCTGCCATCGGGTCGGAGAAAGGGATTCCTACTTCTACCATGTGGATACCTTTAGCCTGTAAGGCTTTTAAGATGCTTGCCGTATCGTTTAAGTTCGGATAACCGGCGGTGAAATAGACGGAGAGTATTCCGTCTTTCTGGGTCTGGAATAAGTTTGTGATGCGATTCATTTTGAATTCTATTTTAAAAATACTATCAGACGGTGGGAGACGGGGCACGCCCTGTCTCTACAGCTGGATGTAAAATTTGTTGGATGAAATTCTTTAGTTTGTCGACGTCTTTCAATCCCGGCTCAATCTCGAAGCCACTGTTGAGGTCGATACCTGCGAGACGGGGATGCCGGAAGTTCCGGATCGCCTCTGCGTTTTCCGGACGGATGCCTCCGCTGAGCAAGAAGGGAGTCTCTCCTTTATATTCGGTTAGGATGGACCAATCGAAACGTTTGCCTGAGCCTCCATAGCCCTCGCATCTCGTATCGAAAAGGAAATAATCCACCCGGCCCTCATACTCCCTTGTTTTTTCGAAGTCCTCTTTCGTAGCGATGGGGAATGCCTTGATCAAGGAATAGCCCCTTTTTTGCAAGGTGTGGCAATCTTCCGGCGATTCGTTACCGTGAAGTTGGAGATAGTCTAGCTTGTAGGCGGAGGCTTTCTCCATCATGGACTCGATGGTAGCGTTGACGAAAACGCCCACTTTCTTAGGGGACAATTGTTCACTGTCCGTTACCTGCTGCTCCGTCGGGCATCGCTCGACAAAGCGCTTGGAACGTTCGTAGAAGATAAAGCCGATCCAGTTGATGGCTAGGGCGGCTACTTCCCGGATATTCTGAGGCTCCCGCATTCCGCAAACTTTGATGATCATGCCAGTCCTCCTATAAAATCGGCTAGGGTATCGCCCGGCCTCTCGGTTTTCATGAAGGTCTCTCCGATCAGGAATCCGCGGAAACCGGCCTCACGCAATCGGCGTACGGTATCGGTCTCGGAGATTCCGCTCTCGGACACTAAAAGAGGGGAGAAGCCTCGCATCTTATCGACCAACTTGAATGAGTTGTTTACGTCCGTATGGAAGGTGCCGAGATTGCGGTTGTTCACGCCGAGCATATCGATATCCGCATTCAGGTATTTGAGCTCGTCCTCGCTATGGACTTCCAGCAAGACTTCCAATTGCAGGCTATGGGCGGTCTCGGCGAGTACCCGGCATTCTTCTTCTGTAAGGGCGGCGGCGATCAACAAGACAGCGTCGGCGCCCATCACCCGGGCTTGGAAGAGTTGGTAGGTATCGATGATGAAGTCCTTGCGAAGTAACGGGAGATCCACCAGCTTGCGGGCCTTTTGCAAGTCGCCCAAGGAACCTCCGAAGAAATCCCCGTCCGTAAGGATCGAGCAGGCGGAGGCTCCTCCGGCCTCGTAAGCGGGCACCACGTCGGCGATATTCGCACCCGGATGCAGCCAGCCCTTGGAGGGGCTTTTACGCTTGAACTCGGAGATAATACCGGAGGGGGATGATTCCAGCGCCGCACGCATGGAACGTGTGTCACGCTCCATACGGTCGCTACCTAAAGCCAATAAGGTCTGTAAGCTTACGGCCTGTTTCTGCCGGGCTACCTCGATGCGCTTATTGGCGATAATATTTTGTAAGATGTCCTTTTTCATAGGATATGTTTCTTTATCTTTGGTTCAAAGATATAAATTTACGGAATGTAGCCAATGCTTTTCCGCTTTCCAATGATTCACGTGCCTCGGCGATACACGTCTCGATCTTCTTCTCTGGACAGATCACTTGGATGGCGAAGGCGGAGTTGGCGATCACGCAGCTCTTTTGGGCCTCGGTAGCCCTGTTCCCTAATACGGCGTCGAAGATACGGGCCGCTTCCTCCGGGGTCTCTCCGCCATCGAGGTCCGCTTCCGTGCAACGTTTGAATCCGAGCATCTCCGGGGTATAAAGCTTCTCTTTCTCCGGCATGGCTACCTTGAAATCGGCCGTGAGGGAGATCTCGTCGTAACCGTCCAAGCTATGTACCACGGCGAAACGGGTACCGCTCTCTTGATACGTATAATTATATAGGCGGAGTAGCGGGAGGTTATATACGCCTAACAATTGGTAAGTAGGCATGACCGGGTTGACCAGCGGGCCGAGCATATTGAAGAAACTGCGTACGCCGAGGCTCTTCCGTACCGGAGCTACCGCTTTCAGCGCCGGGTTGAACAAGGGGGCGTGGAGGTAGGCGATATGGCAGGTATCCATGGAGGTACGTAGCTTATCGATATCGTTCGTGAATTTTACGCCGTGTTGCTCCATCACGTTGCTGGCGCCGCTCACCGAGGTAGCCCCGTAGTTACCGTGCTTTACGACATTGTAACCGGCACCGGCCACTACGAAACAGGAACAGGTACTGATGTTGAACGTGTTTTTCCCGTCGCCTCCGGTACCTACGATATCGATCGGCTTGTATTCGCTTAAATCTACCGGTACACGCATCTCCAGCAAAGCTTCCCGGAATCCGGTCAATTCCTCTACGGAGATACTGCGCATCAGGAATACGGTGATCAGACTGGCGATCTGGGAATCGTTGTAGCGTCCCTCCGCTATATTCTGGAGGATATTCCGGGCTTCTTCCCGGCCTAGATATTGGTGCTCGAATAATCTGTATAATATTTGCTTCATGTCTGTAATGTGTTGAATGATAAAATATTGCAGTTTTGCGATATTTCTTTATCGAAAAACTTTTGTTTCTCTAGGGGAAAACTCTTGTTTCTTGCTTGAGAAACATTAGTTTCACCATAGAGAAACTGATGTTTCGTTAGGAAGAAACTATAAGTGCCTTAGGAGGTAATTAGCGTTTCAGCCAGTTCTCTATAATTGTCTTCCCTTTGGGTGTCAACACGGATTCCGGATGGAATTGGATACCTCGTACATCGTACTCACGATGGCGCAAGCCCATGATCTGTCCTTCTTCCGTATCGACCGCCGTAATTTCCAGACAATCCGGGAAGTTTTCCTTGGAGACCGCCCAAGAATGATAACGCCCAACACGTATACCCGGTTCCAGTCCCTCGAAGATAGGATCTTTAGCGACAATCCGTATATCGGAGCAAACGCCGTGATGCACATCGGTAAGGTTTATCAATGTGGCGCCGAATGCCTCGCCGATGGCCTGCTCGCCTAGGCAGACACCTAGGATGCTCTTTGTCGGGGCGTACCGGCGGATCAAGGGGAGGAGGATGCCGGCTTCCTCGGGGATGCCCGGTCCCGGGGATAGTAAGATCTTATCGAAACGCTCTATCTCTTCCAAGGAGATCTTGTCGTTGCGGTGTACCTCTACATCCGCACCCAGTTCCTTCAATATATGTAGCAAATTGTAGGTGAAGGAATCGTAATTATCAAATAATAATATCTTCATTTTATATATATTGTTATTGTTGTAGAGACGGGGCGTGCCCCGTCTCATCCTTTCAAAATGGTAACTTAAAATACTATCAGACTGTGGGAGACGGGGCGTGCCCCGTCTCTACAACCGGATAATCAATTGATTAATTTCTCCGCTAGGTCTATCGCTTTCTTCAAGGCTCCCAGCTTATTGTTTACCTCTTGCAATTCACGCTCATCGTTGCTTTTAGCCACGATCCCGGCTCCCGCCTGATAGTAAAGTACGTTGCCACGGCTGACGAAGGTACGGATCGTGATCGCTTGGTTCAAATCACCATCCAGACCGATAAAGCCGATACAGCCGCCGTAAGCACCCCGGTTATGATGCTCGATGTCGGTGATCAGTTGCATGGCCCGTACTTTGGGGGCTCCGCTCAACGTGCCGGCGGGGAAGGTATCGACGTAGGTCTTTACCGGGTCGCTATCGGCGTTGATCTCGCCGCTCACACGGGATACGAGGTGGATGACGTGGCTGTAGTATTGTACCTCCTTATAGAAATCCACTTGCACGTCGTGGGCGTTCCGGCTTAGGTCGTTGCGGGCGAGGTCTACCAGCATCACGTGCTCGGCGTTCTCCTTGGGATCGGCAAGCAGGGCCTCGGTACGCTGCTTGTCTACCTCGATATTACCGGTACGGAAAGCGGTCCCGGCGATCGGGTCGATGCTGGCGTGTCTGCCCGTTACCTTGCAATGCGTCTCGGGGGAAGAGCCGAAGATACGGAAACCTCCGAAATCGAAATAGAACAAATAAGGAGAGGGGTTGATACTGCGAAGAGCCCGGTACACCTTGAAGTCGTCTCCCTTGAACGGTTGCTCGAAGCGACGGCTCAATACGATCTGGAAGACATCCCCCCTGAGGCAGTGCTTGATGCCTTGGCGGACCATCGCCTTGTATTCCTCGCCGGTGATCGGGGAGGTCTCGGGACCCGCTGTCTGGAAGTTATAGGAGGCGAAGTTACGGTTCTCGATCAGCGTAAGGATCTCTTCCAACCCGCTATCCTCGCCGTCTTGAACCATCTCCACCAGAGTAAGCTCATTCTTGAAATGATTGAAGACAAGGATATACTTATATAATAGGTATAGCATATCGGGGGCATCGTTCTCCTCGTGATGAACTTCCATGACCGGGATGTTCTCGAAATAACGGACGGCATCGAAAGCCGTGTAGCCGAATAATCCGCAGACCTTCTTGTCCGCTCCCTCCACCTTGAAGCGGCCGAGAAAAGCGTTCATCGCCTCCGGTACGTTATAGTCTTCGGTGAGCGGGGTAACCTCACGGGTCTCGTCGGGGAAGGTCGCCGTGCATTCCCCGTTGTTGATACCGATGCTCGCCAAGGGACGGAGCGCTATAAAGGAAAGGCTATTCTCGTTTCCGTGGAAGTCCGAGCTTTCCAACAGGGCCGATTCCGGGTAGATATCCCGCACTTTCAGATAGATGCTTACGGGAGTGTGAAGGTCGCCCATCACCTTCTTGCTTATCGTTTTGAAAGAATAATTCATGATAATTTATAATTAATGTAAGTGTCCATATCTTTATCGCCACGGCCCGAGACAGTCAGTACCACCACCTCTTCCGGCTTGAAGTTTACCTTGGCCAAGGCTCCCAAGGCATGGGCGCTTTCCAAGGCCGGGATGATTCCTTCCAGACGGGTCAACTCGAAAGCAGCCTCCAACGCCTCGTCATCATCGACCGCTAGGATTTGCGCACGGTGCTCTACGGAGAGGTTCGCGTGGATCGGGCCGATGCCCGGGTAATCCAAGCCGGCGGAAACAGAATAAGGTTCCTCGATCTGTCCGTCCTCGTTCTGCATGACCAAGGTACGTGCCCCGTGGATAATGCCCTCTTTACCCAATTGGATCGTGGCGGCGCTCATGCCGGAGTGGATGCCCTTGCCGCCGGCCTCGGCCAAGACGATCTTCACCCGCTCGTCGTCCACGAAATGATAGATCGTACCGGCGGCGTTACTTCCCCCGCCTACGCAGGCGATCAGGTAATCCGGGTGATCCCTTCCTTCCTTCTCCAGCAGTTGCTTCTTGATCTCCTCGCTGATAACGGATTGCAGCCGGGCTACCATATCCGGATAAGGATGGGGGCCTACCGTAGAACCGATAATATAATACGTATCCGAAGGATGACAGCACCAGTCACGGATCGCCTCGTTCGTGGCGTCTTTCAAGGTCATGTTTCCCGAGGTCACGGGCACGACGGTAGCTCCCAGCATCTCCATCTTCTGTACGTTGGCATGTTGGCGTTCCACGTCTGTCTTCCCCATATAAACGATACATTCCATATTCATCAAGGCACATACCGTAGCCGTAGCCACTCCATGCTGTCCGGCACCCGTCTCGGCGATGATACGGGTCTTCCCCATGCGGCGGGCTAGGAGGATCTGGCCGATCGTATTGTTGATCTTATGTGCTCCGGTATGGTTCAAGTCTTCCCGTTTCAAATAGATCTTGCATCCGTATTTCTCGCTCAACCGTTTGGCCAAGTAAAGAGGGGAGGGGCGGCCTACATAATCACGCAATAACTGATCGAACTCTTCCTTGAAGCTATCGCTCTCCAACACTTGCAGATAGGTATTCTGTAAATTTTCCACGCATTGATGAAGGATCTCGGGAACATAGGCCCCGCCGAACTCACCATAGTAACCATTCTTGTCAACTTGATACGTTTTCATCTTTTATCTATTTTAGTTATTTTCCTTTTGGATTTGCCATAAAAAGAAAAGAGGCCTGCCGCAAGTGCGACAGACCTCTTTATATCTTTATGTAGTGTTTATATATACATACGAGTCTTCGTTCCTTACGACCTTTTGAGTTGTACGGAGCGCCACCACCAATATGTATTTACTACGAATGTTCTCATGACTCTGTTTTGTTATTACGGCAGCAAATATATGGAATCTTTGACAAACAGCAAATAAAATCGTACTTTTTTTATGAATGAGATAAAAAAGATCAGAAGGTCTATTAAAACTGCTCTATTGACAAATTGTAATTCATTGAGCCTTGTGTAGACGTGTATTGGCGTTTTTTGTATTTGTTTTTATTATTTCGAAGAATAATTTGCTTTCAAAATAATAGTTTCTACCTTTGCGGAAACAATAAAAAACGATTAATATTTCTAATATGGATACTAAATTAACTGGAAAAACTCGCATAGAGAGCGATTTGATCGGCGCTCGTGAAATCCCCGCCGAAGCATTATACGGAGTTCAAACCTTGAGAGGAATCGAGAATTTCTCAATCAGTAAATTCCGTTTGAGTGAATATCCTTTATTCATTAAAGGATTAGCTATAACAAAAATGGCGGCTGCCATGGCTAACTTTGAATTAGGCTTGCTTACCGTAGAGCAAAAAGACGCTATCATCGCCGCTTGTGGGGAGATTCTCGATGGTAAACATCACGACCAGTTCCCGGTGGATATGATCCAAGGCGGAGCGGGTACCACTACGAATATGAACGCGAATGAGGTGATCGCCAACCGTGCCTTGGAGCTGATGGGGCATGAGCGGGGTGAATACCAATACTGCTCACCGAACGACCATGTGAACTGCTCGCAATCCACGAACGACGCATATCCGACCGCTATCCATATCGGTATGTATTTTAAGCATCTTCAATTGCTTCCCCATTTGGAGGAATTGATCGCCTCTTTCCGTAAGAAAGGAGAGGAGTTCTCGCAAATTATCAAGATGGGACGTACGCAGTTGGAGGATGCCGTACCTATGACGTTGGGGCAGACCTTTAATGGCTTCGCCAGCATCTTGCAGGATGAGATCGCTCACTTGAATGAGGCCGCCGCCGATTTCTTGGTGGTTAATATGGGAGCTACCGCTATCGGTACGGGTATTTGTGCCGAGCCGGGATACGCGGAGAAATGTATCGCGGCTTTACGTGAGATAACCGGATGGGATATCCGTCTCTCCTCCGATTTGGTAGGAGCTACCTCGGATACTTCTTGCTTGGTAGGCTATGCTTCCGCCATGAAGCGGGTTTGCGTGAAGATGAATAAGATATGTAATGACCTTCGCTTGTTGGCAAGCGGCCCTCGTTGCGGTTTGGGTGAGTTTAACTTGCCTGCTATGCAGCCGGGTTCTTCTATCATGCCGGGTAAGGTGAATCCTGTGATCCCGGAGGTGATGAACCAGATCGCTTATAAGGTAATGGGTAATGAATTATGTGTGACCATGGCCGGGGAAGCCGCCCAGATGGAGCTGAACGCCATGGAGCCGGTGATGGCACAATGCTGCTTCGAGTCCGTGGATTTGCTGATCAATGGTTTCGATACCTTGCGTACCCGTTGCGTGGACGGTATTATCGCTAACGAGGATCGTTGCCGTGAGGAGGTACATCATAGCATCGGCGTGGTGACGGCCTTGAATCCGGTAATCGGCTATAAGAACTCGACCAAGATCGCGAAGGAGGCGTTGGAGACCGGTGTTAGCGTTTATCAATTGGTACTGGATCATGGTATCTTGACCAAGGAGGAATTGGATACGATCTTAAGCCCGGAGAATATGATCAAGCCGGTGAAGTTGGATATCAAGCCTCGCCGTTAATCGAGTCCTATTATATAATGTATACCATTTGTGGACCGTATAGGTGGATTTTTCCATCCTATGCGGTCTTTTTTTAGATTATAATCTCTATCTTTGGACTGACTTAATTCTAATAATCATGATAAATAGACGAGATTTTTTAAAGAATGCGTCCCTTTTCACCTTGGGTGGCCTGATGGCCGGAAAGGTCGGGAGCGCAGATGCGGCTAAACCTGTCACTTCTGAAACGATGGCCGCTAAGACAGTTGGTTTACAAATCTATTCTTTAGGCAAGGAACTTTATGCGGATGTACCCGGTGGATTGAAAAAGATCAAGCAAATGGGGTACACGAATCTGGAATTGGCCGGTTACAAGGAAGGTAAGATCGGCGATGTAGACATGATGGAATTCAAGAAGATGGTGGATGATGCCGGATTGAAGATCACCAGTTCCCACGTGAATCCTCCGGTACGTGAGTACACGAAGGCCAATCGCTCTCAGATCTCCGAGTATTGGAAGAAGACGGCTGATGACCATGCCAAACTAGGCGTGAAGTACTTGATCCAGCCCGGGCAACCGAGTACCCGTAGCACCGAGGAAACCGCTTTCGTCTGCGAGATTTTTAACGAGGCGGGTAAGATCGTGAAAGCGGCCGGTATTCCTTTCGGCTATCACAACCATGAGATGGAGTTCGCCAAGGTAAATCCGGGCAGTACGGAGGCCAAGCTGGGAAGGCGTGTGAAAGGAGATTGCATCTATGAGTTGTTCTTGAAGAATACTGATCCTTCGCTTGTATTTTTCGAGATGGATGTTTATTGGGCCGTGATGGGACAACAAGATCCGATAGAGTGGTTGAAGAAATATCCGAACCGTATCAAGGTATTGCATATCAAGGACCGTGCTATTCTAGGCGAGTCCGGGATGATGAATTTCGAGAATATATTCCGGCAAGCTTACGCGAATGGAATCAAGGATTATTTCGTGGAGTTGGAGGGTATGCCTGACGGACGTTCCCAGTTTGAGGGCGTGAAAGGCTGCGTGGATTATTTATTGAAAGCACCGTTCGTGAAATAAGTCTTTTGACTCATTAAAAAAACGCTCATGGCGGTAGGATGCTTCCTCCGTTATGAGCGTGTTTGTTCGTAAAGCAGCCATACCAATAAAGGGATATAGTCCTTTAATTCCGTCCGTAATATCTTGAGCGCTTGAGAGATGCGGTATGCGATTGTTTTGGGGGATACGCCTGTCTGCTCGGCGATCTCGTTGTAGGTCATTTCCTCGAAACGGTTCATCTCGAATGCCTTACGGTATTCATCCGGGAGCTCCCGGATGGCCTTGGAGGCCAAGGCCATCAGTTCTCCTATATAAAAATCAGGATTCTCGAATTGCTCTTGGAACTTGGCGTACAATCTCTCGTGCACTTGTTGCTTAACCTGTATGTGGCTGATCGTATTGAGGCATTTATTGCGGACAATCGTGAAAAGGAGTGATTTCAGGGACATGTCCGCTACTAGGGATTTTCGGTTTTCCCACAGCCACATCATCACGTCTTGTACGATCTCCTCTGATTCTGGTACTGTTACATATTGGGAGGCGAAGGCGCACAATCCCCGGTAATATTGTTTGTACACGGTGTCGAACGCTTGTTCGTCTCCTGCGATAAGTTCTAGTGAAATTCGTTCTGCGTTCTCGTCCACAATAGTGTTTAAGTTTGTTTGGTTGCAAACTTAATGAATAATTCCGGATAAGAGGCATGAATCCCGCTACTTTTTCTTTCCTTGGTTGGCTACGGCTTCCATGAGTTTCTTGATTTCCTCCGGGTCGCCAAGGAAATAATCATTCACGAGTTTTAAGTCATCATCGAACTCGAACACGTATGGAACGGCTGTCGGGAGATTCAGATGAACGATCTCTTCATCGGAGATGTTTTTTAAATATTTGATGATTCCCCGCAAGCTGTTTCCGTGAGCGGCGACAAGGATCTGGTCGGCGGTCCGGAGCGTCGGGAAGATAACCTCTTTCCAATAAGGGAGAATCCGCTCAACCGTATCTTTCAAGGATTCCGTACGGGGCAACTCTTTATCCGGCACGTCTTTGTAGCGGATATCGAAGCGAGGGTTACGAGGGTCGCCTTCCGATAGGGGAAGCGGGGCTATATCGTAACTGCGACGCCAGATCAAGACCTGCTCGTCTCCATACTTTTGGGCGGTCTCGCTCTTGTTCAACCCTTGTAGCGATCCGTAATGTTTCTCGTTCAGCCTCCAGCTCTTCTCCACCGGGATCCAGTCTTGGTCCATGCGATCCAATACACAATTCAAGGTTTTGACGGCCCGTTTTAAATAAGAGGTATAGGCTTTATTGAACACATATCCTTTTTCTTTCAATAGGTTGCCGGCCCTATAAGCTTCGGCCACGCCTTTTTCTGTCAAATCCACATCGGTCCAACCGGTGAACCGGTTCTCTTTATTCCATACACTTTCGCCGTGGCGAAGCAATACGATACTTTTCATAGGTCTTTTTATTTTTATGATTTGTTTTTCTCGAAATCCTCGATGACTTCTTTTAATATAGGTAGATGACTATGTTGTACATCCTTCGCTGCCGTGAGGAAAGTGACAACCGGATGCTTCTCGATCTCTCGTAAGAAAGGAATGAAATCCGGGTTCTGCTTGATTTCCATCCCGTAGCGACCTTGGAATACTTCCCAATGCCTGTCTTTATCCTCGTGGAACCATTGGCGTAACTCCTTAGATGGAGTGATTTCTTTTCTCCATTCGTCAAACTTCGCATCCTCTTTCTTCAGTCCTCTGGGCCATAGCCTGTCGAGAAGAATGCGATAACCATCCGCCTCACTTGGCTCCTCATAAATCCGTTTTAAAAGAATCTTTACCATAAGAAGTCTCATTTTGTGGTAAAACAGTAGAAAGAGGGATATTGTTGAGCCTTTCTTTAGGAACGGTATTTTTGTCATTATTCAATTTTCTTGAAAAAAATCGTTTTTTTGTTTAGTACATCTTTTGTCTCAACTGTATTAATTATAGAAACAAGAAAAAATGGAAATAAACGAAGACATATTGATCCGATACATCGATGGGATGTTGACCGAGGAGGAAGCTGCGGAGGTGAAAAACTGGCGGGCCGCCTCTCTAGAAAACGAGAAACTGTTGGAGCAGGTCTATTTTACGACTCAAGTGGCAAGTCGCCTAAAAGTCATGCGGACCGTGAACCCGGACGAGGCGTTGTCTCGTTTTAAATCAAGAATCCATAAGAAAGAGAAAAGATTAGCTTTAAGACAAGTGTTAGGTGTTATTCAACGGGCTGCGGCCGTGTTATTCATTCCAGTCTTTCTTTTATCCGCTTATTTGTTCATACAGCAGGGTCAAGGGAACGTGCGTACGCTAGCCGTACGCACGAATCCTGGGGTGGTTTCGGCATTCGATTTACCTGACGGTTCTAAGGTTTGGCTGAATGCCAATAGCGAATTGAGATATCCTTCGGATTTCAATGCGGATACCCGTACGGTGGAATTAACCGGACAAGGATATTTCGAGGTGACGAAGAATGCCCATAAGCCTTTTATTGTGAAAGCGGATAAAGATTACTCGGTAGAGGTGTTGGGTACTTCTTTCAATGTATCCGCTTACAAAGACGAGAGTATGATAGAGACCACCTTGGTAGAGGGATCGGTAAAGTTGAACGTCGTGTCCGGAGGAAAGCGAATGACACAGATGTTGAAGCCAAACGAGAAAGCTGAGTATCAAAAGGGTGCTGACAAGATCAAGGTGTTCGACGTGAATACCGAATATGACACGGCTTGGAAGAACGGGGAGATTATCTTCAGGAACCATCCGATGGATAAAGTATTGAAAACGCTGGAACGTCATTATCACGTAGTATTCGAGGTAAAAGATAACGAGATACTCAAGTCCATAATAACAGCCCGTTTCAAGGACGAGCAATTGCCTCAAGTATTGGAATACCTGAAATTGGCGTCGGGAATCCAGTATGCGATACATAAACCTACCGTTAAGGACAGTGGATCGGGAACCTCAGTCGTGGAAATATCAAAATGAGAAATAATGTGTAACCTTCTAAAATACGTCTGCCCATGAAGAAAGAATAAACAAGGATTAAAAACATACGGAAGAATATTGGCGTATTCTCCCGTACGAAAAGTCAAGAAGAGCTGTTGGCGCAGCTACAAATAACTTTATTATAAATAGTAACACTACAAAAATATGAATAAAATTGTAACCTTAAATGCTTTAAGGGGGAATAGTTATTCTCTTTTTCGAAAAATTCCGTTAATGATTAACATGGGGGTATGCGCATTCTGTTTGGTACCGGCCATGGTTTTCGCAGAGAACACGCATGAAGTCACAGTCTTAAACGCTCAACAACAGACACGAAAAGCAGTCGGTGTCGTTACGGACAAAACGGGCGAGGCTATTATCGGTGCTAACGTAATTGTCAAAGGAACTACCAACGGTACCATCACGGATATGGATGGCCGTTTCGAGTTGGATGTTCCTATCAATGCGACTTTACAAGTTTCCTATATCGGTTTTAATACGCAAGAGATCGTCTTTACCGGACAACCTTCTATCGAGGTTCAATTGGTCGATGATACGCAAGCCTTGGATGAAGTCGTGGTAACCGCTTTGGGTATCAAGCGAGAGAAAAAGGCTTTGGGATATTCTATGTCTGAATTGAAAGGTGAGTCCCTGACGCAAACCCGTGATGCTAACGTGGCCAACGCTTTGGCTGGTAAGGTAGCAGGTTTGCAGATCAAGCAAAATGGTACCGGTGTCGGTGGTTCCTCTCGTATCGTGATTCGTGGTAATAACTCTATTACTGGTAATAACCAGCCGTTGATTGTTGTGGACGGTGTACCTATCGATAACTTTAGCGGTGGTACGGATGACTATTGGGGTAACGGTAACGTGGATAAAGGTTCCGGTATCTCTGATATCTCCCCGGATGATATCGAGAGTATGTCCGTATTGAAAGGCCCGGCAGCCGCGGCGTTGTATGGTAGCCGTGCAGGTAACGGTGTCGTGATGATCACGACTAAGAAAGGTAGCCAGAATAAAGGTTGGGGCGTAAGTATCAACTCGAATTTCACGGCTGAGAACCCGATGCAAACCCCGAAGTTCCAAGATGTATACGGACAAGGTATCGACGGCGCTTTCGATAATAATAAAGCGACGAGCTGGGGTGCCGCTATGGACGGTTCTTCTAAGGATATGGCGATGGGTTCTTACCAGTATGCGGCGAGAGACAATGATTTATATAAGGACTTCTTGCGCACTGGTACCACTTGGACAAACAGCGTGGATTTGAGCAAGAGTTCCGAGGATATCACTTTCCGTGCCGGCGTGACACGCTTGGATAATAAGGGTGTTGTTCCGAATAGCGGAATGGATCGTACGTCTATCAACTTGCGTTCTACGGCTAAACTGTCTAAATGGTTATCGGCCGACGTGAAGGTTAATTATGTAAGCCAGCATACGAACAACCGTGTGAAATTAGCGGGCGACCCGGATAATATCTTCCTTAACTATTTAAGTATGCCCCGAAGTGTGGGCTTCTCTGACTATGACGCCTATAAAGATAATGATTGGAAACGTGCGGACGGAAAGCCCGCTGGTTATCTGATCGACACGGGAGCCAACGCCAATAACCCGTATTGGTCCGCTTACCGCAATACGAACAAGGATAAGAAAGACCGCTTTATCGGATTCGCGGCCTTGGATTTCACGTTTACGGATTGGTTGAGCTTGAAGCTTCGCTCTGGTATGGATAATTACACCATCCAGTATGAGACGATTCGTGCGACAGGTAACCCGTATTGGGAGAACAACGGTAGCATGACTGCCAATATGGAGAAATTCACCGAGATCAACTCCGATTTCTTATTGACAGCTAAAGGCAACTGGGATCGATTCGGTATCGTAGGTACGGTAGGTGGTAATATGATGTACCGTAATTCTACATGGTACAAGGAATCATCCGGTGAGTTTGTGATTCCCGATTTCCATGCGATCGCCAACGGTAAGACACATGGTGGTGAGTATACTCGCAACCGTAAACAAATCAACTCGCTATATGCTACGGCATCATTGTCTTGGGACGACTATTTGTATTTGGACTTAACTGCTCGTAACGACTGGTCTTCAACACTTCCAAAAGACAATGACTCTTATTTCTACCCGTCGGTAGGTGTTAGCTGGATTTTCACCCAAATGTTGAATAAGATGGGGCATAACACGGGTATTCTTTCTTTCGGTAAGATCCGTGCGTCTTGGGCTCAGGTAGGTAATGATACGGACGCTTATATGTTGCGTGACTATTATAATATCAGTTATGATATTAAAGGGGGTATTTTTAATGCCAGCAACGAGGATTGGATGGCAAATCCAAATTTAAAGAATGAGACGATCAACTCTTGGGAGTTAGGCCTTGAGTTGAAGGCGTTTGAGAATAGGGTTGGTGTTGACGTAGCGTATTATAAGAAGAACGCCAAAGACCAGATCTTAAAGATCGATGTTCCTTCCGCTACAGGGTTCAAGAAAAAGATGATCAACGCCGGTAATATTGAGAATAAGGGTGTAGAGGTTGCGTTTAACGCTACTCCTTATATCTCCGAGAGTGGTTTCCAATGGGATACTCAGTTGAACTGGTCAAAGAATATCAACAAGGTAATTTCATTGACAGATGATACGAAAGAGCAGATCCTTAGTGACGCATCAGTAAGTTTCTTGAAGATCGTCGCTCACGAGGGTGGAGCCTATGGAGATATTTACGGTTACGCTTATCAACGGGATGATAACGGCAACATTATTATCGGTGCCGATGGTGTTCCTTTGAGAACGGACGATATGGTATTGTTGGGTAACAACCAGCCGAAATGGATGATGGGTTGGAGCAATACCTTGTCATATAAGAATTTCGTGTTGAACTTCATGTTCGATATGCGTTATGGTGGTGATGTGTATATGGGATCTATCCGTGCGGGTGCTTCATCCGGTAATTTAGAGATGACGTTGGATGGTCGTGATGGTATGGTTGTTCCGGGGGTATTGGCCGATGGTACTCCCAATACGAAGAGTATTACGGCTCAAGCTTATTGGAATGGTCTTTCTAGCAATAATGTGACAGAGGCTTATATGTACGATGCGACAAACATCCGTTTACGTGAGTTGAGTTTGGGTTATAATTTCCCGAGAACGATGTTGGCGAAGACTCCATTTACTTCCGCTCGCTTGAGTTTCGTGGCTCGTAACTTGTTCATGATTTATAGTAAGACAAAGGGATTCGACCCGGAGGCTGCTTATACATCTGGTAACGCCCAAGGTATCGAGTACGGTTCTATGCCTACTATGAGAAGCTTAGGTTTCAATATTAATTTGGCATTTTAATGAAACATAAATCTAAAAATGGAATTATTATGAAAAGTAATATAAAGATATTAGCAGCTTGTTCGTTTATGATGGCGAGTATGGCCAGTTGCGACCTGACAGGTATAAATGATAACCCGGATAAGCCGACGGATGATGTAAATTACAATATGAGCGAACCTCGATTGGCCTCTACGCTACGTGGTGGGATGATTATCGATGGTGATGTGGAACAACGCTTGAAACCTTTGCAAATTGATTTCTACTCTCAAATGTTGGTCGATGGCGGTGGTTGGGCAACTAAGAATTATATCCAAAATGACGAGTGGAACAATTTAACATGGCAAGCGTATCTGACACAGATTTCTTCTATCAATATCGTGATCCGTAGTTTGATGGAAAAAGATAAGGACTTATACGCTAATACGATCGCTTTCGCTCGTATCTGGCGTGTGTATATCCATAGCCTGGCTGCGGATAAGTTTGGTCCGATGCCTTTCCCGGCCTATGCTACCGTAGAAGATAATCCTCCTTATAAATCGGTGAAGGATATCTATTATGAATATTTCACGGAATTGGATGAGGCGTTGAATAGCTTTAGCGATAGCGCTGAGCCTATATTCTCGGATGCAGGTATCGACTTGGTCTATAAGAATGACGTTTCTCTTTGGAAAAAATTTGGAAACTCCTTGCGTCTTCGTTTCGCTGTTCGTCTATCTGAGGTGGATCGAGAGAAATGTGTCGCTGAGGCAAATGCCGCTTTGACATCTCCTTGTGGTTTGATCTCAAGCAAGGCTGATAATGCTTATATGCCTCCAAAAGCGGATGGTTCTTGGGGACAGGACTATAACTATACGATGTTCCAGATTACTTGGAGCGGTCCGATCTGTATGTCTAAGTCATTTGAGAAATTAGTGACTAATATCGGTAATATCGATTGGCCTGCCGGCGTGGTAAACCAGACATCCGGAGTTGCCGTATCGAATGTACATCCCGCTAAGGTAGACCCTCGTGCCCCGAAGATGTTCCAGCCGGGTATTGAGAATGGTGATTGGAAAGGTTTGGTATACGGTGCGAAAGCAGAGGAGGCGAATACTGGTATTTATCAGTCTAAGCAATGTGCAGAGATGGGCTTTATTATTAAAGATGGCGCTCCGTATAAATCTCGTCCTTATGATATGTTCCTTTCTGAGGAAGTTGATTTCTTGAAAGCTGAGTTGTTCGCCCGTAATTTGGTCGCCGGTGATGCTAAAGCTGCTTATGAGGCAGGGGTACGTGCTTCCTTCGAGACTTGGGGTGTATCGGGTGATGTTGAGGAGTATTTGGCTTCCACGGAAAAGAATGAGGCTGGTACCAGCGCGAAATATGACGATCAACAAGGCGCAGGCAATACGGCTTTAGAGAAGATCATCACGCAGAAATATATCGCCGGACTTCCAGATTTGGCGCAGGAAGCTTGGAATGACAAGCGTCGTTTGAACTTGCCTCGTTTGGATGTGGCTGTTTATCGAGATCAAGCTGTATATAATAATAGTGATACAAATATCTTGAATCCTCAAAATTTCATCAAACGTATGAAATACCCGATGAAAGAGCAATTGGTAAATGCTGCTGAATATGAGAAAGGCAAATCCATGTTAGGTGGGAAAGGTGATGTGGTTTCGACCCCGATTTGGTGGGATAAGAATTCCAACTATTGCACATCTTCAAAATAAATAAACAGACAGATTGATTATATTGAGCTTTAACAGAAGCTGATGGTTATTCTCGTTTGGAGATACTTATCTGTGAAGAACAGTACTCCAAGCGAGAATTTTTTGTTATAATTGAATAGTATTAGATAATAATTCTTACATTTACCCATGATAAATTGTGCGTGTGTAAATTATGAGATTATATATTTATATCTTCATTCTACTATTATTATGTATATTCCCGCTGGGCGCCCAACAGGAACGTTCGGAATCCTATATTCGTATCTCTCCCCCGGTTAGCTTGGCTGGCGCTCTGGATGAGATTGAGAGTCAAACCAATTATTCTTTTATTTATGACGCTCAGGTGATCAATTTATCTGAGAAAGTGCGTAAATCTTTATCCGGACGTACGGTTTTCGAGATTTTAAATTTATTATTTAAGAACACGGAGATCGTCTATACGGTCATGAATGACCAGATCATCTTGAATAAGAAAGAGGCGATAATCCAAATGCAACAAAAGCTGGATGGTAAGGTAAAAGGCATCGTGACCGATCACAAAAGAGAGCCTATTGCCTGCGTGAATGTGGTGGAAAAAGGAACGAGAAACGGTACGATTACGGATATGGATGGCAGCTTTGTATTGGAGCTTCCCGAGGAGGCTACTTTGGTTTTTTCTTATATCGGTTATCGTTCACGGGAAATTGAGTATGAGGGGCAATTGTCATTGAATGTGCAGTTGGAGGATGACGCCCAGATTTTGGACGAGGTAGTTGTTACGGCTCTTGGTATCGAGAAGAAAGAATCTTCCTTGCCTTATGCCACCCAGTTAATCACAGGTGGGGAATTGGTAAGGGCCAAGGATTTTAATTTTATGAGTACGCTTTCCGGAAAGATGGCTGGACTCCAGATTAACCGGACTTCCGCCGGTCTGGGTAGCTCGTCCCGGGTGATTATTCGAGGTAGTCGTTCCGCATCCGGAAATAACCAGCCTTTGTATGTGATAGACGGTGTCCCGATCTTGAGCATTAGCAGTGAGCAAGCCTTGACAACGATCGGTGGTACGGCCGATGCCGGTAACCGGGATGCGGGCGATGGTATCTCTAATCTAAATCCTGATGATATAGAGAGTTTGAGTGTCTTGAAAGGGGCTTCGGCCTCTGCGTTGTATGGGGGACAAGCGGCGAACGGTGTGATCTTGATCAAAACGAAAAAAGGTAAGGCCGGGGTACGGAATATTCATTTCTCCTCGTCGCTGACTGTTGATCAAGCGATCAGTCTCCCCAAGTTTCAGAATGAGTTCGGACGGATGGAAGGGGCGGAAACTTGTTGGGGAGACCGGGCTTCTCTTCCGGTCTATGACCCTGTCGGCGATTTCTTCCGGACGGGTATTACCGCTATTAACTCATTGATATTTACGGCAGGGAATAGCCATGTGCAAAATTATTTTTCGTATGCCAATACGACCGCACGGGGCATCGTTCCTAAGAATAATTTAAGCAAGCATAATTTTAATCTCCGTGAAAGTTCTTCTTTCTTTGATGATCGTTTGATCTTGGAGGGGCAGGTAAACTTGATACTCCAAACAATCAAAGGAAAACCTACGGCCGGGGGATTTTATATGAACCCGTTACAAGGTTTATACACGTTTCCTAGAGGGATGGATATGGCACCTTATAAGGAGAACTTTGAGGTATATAACGAGAAACGGAATATGAACGTCCAGAACTGGTATACTACGATTACTGATTTTGAGCAAAATCCTTATTGGTTGGTCAACCGTACGGAAAACGAGGACAAACGTGCCCGTGTGTTGGCGTTGGCTTCCGCTAGTTTCAAGGTGACAGATTGGCTTACATTACAGGGCCGTGGAAATATCGATTATGTGAATGATAAGTATCAGCAGGAAATATACGCTTCTACCTCTCCGGGTATCGCCGGTGAGAACGGGCGTTACATTTATTACACCTACCAGACTACGTTGCTCTATGGGGATTTGATGGCCAAATTGAATAAAAGCTGGGATGATTTCTCCTTGAACGCCGCTATCGGTACGAGCATAACGGACACACGCACCAGTGCGTTGAGGCTGGATTCGAAAACGGCTTCCTTGTATTATCCGAATGTCTTTACGATCGCTAATATTAACATGTCGTCCAGTGCCTACATCGAGGAGTCGGATGACGCACGCCGGCAAATGCAATCCTTTTTTGCTATGGCGCAGTTGGGATATAAGGAAAGCCTTTACTTAGATGTGACCGCACGTAATGACTGGTCATCTACCCTTGCGTTTACGGAACGTAAATCAAGAGGTTTTTTCTATCCTTCAGTCGGTCTTTCTTGGATTATCCCTAAATCCTTTTCGATGCCTTCCTTGATATCTTTTGGGAAAGTACGGGCTTCTTGGAGTAAGGTGGGTAATGATATACCCTTATTCGTTAGCAATACGGTAGGCCATATCGCCGCGGGCGGGATTCCCCAGCCGAATGATACGGCTCCGTTCGGTACCTTGAAGCCGGAGATGAGCAGTTCTTTTGAAATAGGTACCGAATGGAAATTCTTTGATTATCGTATGGACGTGGATCTTACGTTCTATAAGACCAATACGAAAAATCAACTCTTCTCTTTACCTTCTTCCGCTGGAGCCGCATACAAGTATTATTTTGTGAATGCGGGAAATATACAGAATATGGGAGTGGAATTGACGTTCGGTGCGGTTCCTATCTTAACGAATCAGTTTAAATGGAATACGACACTCAACTTTTCCCGGAATAAAAATGAAGTAAAGAAACTACATGATGATTTGGCTAGCTTTATTCAAGGAGATGAAGGATTCTCCTCTAGCTATACGATGCGTTTGGTGGAAGGTGGCTCGTTTGGTGATATCTATGGGAAAGCTTTTGAGCGGGATAAATATGGTGCGATCGTGTATGGTCGGGACGGCTTGCCCCAAGAGATCGGCAGCGGGAATACGGCTAAGGTGGGGAATTGCAATCCGGCGTTCTTATTGGGTTGGGGAAATAGTTTCACGTATAAGGATTTCTCGTTCTATTTCTTGATTGACGGGCATTTTGGGGGAGATGTGCTGGCCCAGACTCAGGCTGTGCTTGACCAAACGGGAGTGAGTAAGGTTTCCGGAGAGGCCCGTACGATGGGGTATGTGGATTTGGAAGGGCATCATATTTATAACATAAAAGGATTTTATGAGCAGGTGGGAGGACGAAACGGTGTGACTGAATATTATATGTACGATGCTACCAATATCCGTTTGCGGGAGTTATCTTTGGGATATACGCTACCGAAGAGATTGCTGGGGAGAAAACAATTTCTCAAAAAGGCGGAACTGTCTTTTGTCGCCCGGAATCTATTCTTTATTTATAAAAAGGCTCCATTTGATCCGGATGCCGTGCTTTCGGCGAGCAATAGCAATCAAGGGATTGATATATTCGGGATACCGACTACGAGAAGTGTCGGCTTTAATGTGAAACTTTCATTCTAAGCGTATGAAGACGAGATTTCTGAATAAGATGGCAGCTCTGTTGGCTGTATTACTCCTTTTTTCCTGTACGGGTAAATTCGAGGAGTATAATACCGATAATACGGGTTTTACCGATGAGCAGAAAACGTATGATTATAATACGTTCGGTGTCTGGCTAAAGGTAGTCCAGATGGGGATTTATTTTAATTATGATTGGGGGAGTGGCAAGAACTGGCATTTCCAGACGATGCAAAATCTGAATGCGGATATGTTTTCCGGTTATATGCATGATTTTAAACCCTTCAACGCAGGATTGGGGAATACGGTCTATAATTTGCAGGATGGCTGGAATGGTACGATGTGGGATAATACGTATGGATATATCATGACGGAGATAAAGCAGACGGAAGATCATTCCCGTGATAAATATCCGGCTTTCTATGCGATCGCTAAAATACTGAAAGTAGAGATCATGCATCGGATCTCGGATTATTATGGCCCGATTGTGTATACAAAGTTTGGGGAGTCGGATGCCGGGGTAATGCCGGATTCCCAGAAAGACGCTTATTATGCTTTTTTCCAAGATTTGGGGGAGGCTATTCACCTGCTGTCTGAATATGATGGAGAAGAAACCTTTTCTCGTTTCGATATGATTATGCCGGAGAATTACAGGACGTTTGGGGAATGGATGCGTTTCGCCAACTCATTACGTTTGCGCTTGGCGATTCGTATCGCTATGGCCGACCCTGATAAGGCAAGGGATGAGGCGCATAAGTCGCTGACACATCCAGCCGGTTTGCTGGAGGAGGCTTATGAGGTCGTTGCGGTTTCTACCGCCGGAACCGGCTACTCGAATCCGCTGGGGGAGATCAATAAGGCGTGGGGAGAGGTTTTTATGAACGCTAATATGGAATCGATCCTTAAAGGATATAAAGACCCTCGATTATCCCGTTATTTTGAGCCTGCTACCGGACAGGGATATTCCGGGGAGTACCGTGGAATCCGGCAAGGGACAGGATTTAATCATTCCCGCTATAGTGAGCATTCGAGAAGCACGATTACCCAGAAAACGGACGCTATCTTAATGACGCCTGCGGAAGTTTGGTTCTTACGTGCGGAGGCAGCCTTGCGGGGCTGGTCCGGGGAGGACGCCGGGACTTGCTATGAGCAAGGCGTACGATCATCGTTCAATCAATGGAGGGTAGGAGAGGCGAACGCTTATTTACAAAGTGATCATGTAGCCGCCGATTTCGTGGATACGTTTACTCCCGACTATTCTGCGAAGGCGCTTTGCTTGGTGTCTCCGGCATGGGATGAAGAAGCCTCTAGGGAGACCAAGCTGGAGAAGATCATTACCCAAAAATGGATCGCTTGTTACCCCGAGGGCTGTGAGGCTTGGGCGGAGCAGAGGCGTACCGGTTATCCCCGTTTGTTCCCGGTTTTGGTGAATAAAAGCAATGGAAAGATCGATATGCGAACGATGATTCGTCGTTTGAATTTCCCGGTTAGCATTATTTCCGGTAACCCGGCTCAATATTCCGCCTTGTGTGAGTATTTGGGAGGTCCGGATACCGGAGGTACTCGCTTATGGTGGGATACCGGAGTGAATTTTCGTGATTAGCGACTAATTTTTCCTCTTCCTGCCGATAGAATACCGAGATTCTTGAAAAAACACTACCTTTGGCACCGAAAATTATAAAAAAAGGGTTTATGTCTTTAAAACGTTTTGGTGTCTCTTTGGAAGACAATCTGTTGGAATCATTGGATCAATATGTGAATGAGAATGGCTTCGCCAATCGTTCACAGGCGATTCGTTTTCTGATAGAGAAGAATGTAGCCGAACGTAAATGGCAATGCAACCATATCGTAGCCGGGACGATCGTGATCATGTATGACCAAGTCAAGAAAGAGATCTCCTTGAAAATCACGAGTATCCAACAAAATTATAAGGATGTGATCTTGTCGTCTTCCCAGTATTATATCAATCAGAATTTTTGCTTGCATATAGTGACGGTGATGGGAACGGCCCACCGCTTGACGGAATTGTCGGATAAGTTGACGACAATCAAAGGCATTAAGCATGGTAAGTTGGTGATGAGCCGGGCGGATTAATGCTTTTTTTTGCGGGTTTGGTAACACGTTTTCTGGTGAACGTGCCACTACGGGATGTTTAAAATGATAAATATTATAGATGTAAGTAGTATATGAGAAAAGAACTTTTACTAGTTTCCGGACTGTTGATAGGCTCCATGGCGTTTGCGATAGATCCGGCAGAGATTGACAGTCTGATCAATTTGAAAGGGGTGGTGGTTTCCGCCAATAAGATCCATGTGAATCGGAACAGTGTGCCGTTATCTATCTCGGTCATCGAACGGGAGGAGATTGAGGCTAGCAGTGAATCGGCGTTGCTTCCCGTATTGTCGGAGCGAGTACCCGGGCTGTTTGTCACGGAAAAAGGGATTACAGGTTTCGGCGTCTCCGAGGGAGCGGCCGGGACGGTTAATATCCGGGGTGTCGGACAGAGTAATAAGGTCTTGATGTTGTTCGACGGACAGCCTCAATGGGCCGGTATATTCGGCCATTCGCTTCCGGATACCTATGTGGCTTCGGACGTGGAAAGGGTGGAGGTGATCCGTGGCCCGGGTTCCTTGTTATACGGCTCGAACGCTATGGGAGGTGTCGTGAATATCATTACCCGCCAGCATAATCGGCCGGGACGACGTACACAAGCCCGTATCATGTACGGCTCGTATAACACCCAGAAGTATATGATTAATAATGGGTACAATATCGGTAACTTTAGTAGTTATATCTCATTGAATCATGACCGCACGGATGGACATCGTCCGGATTCGAAGTTTCATATCACGAATGGTTTCGCTAAGTTAGGATATAAGATTGATGATCATTATAAGGTGACGGGAGACGTAAGCTTAGCTAAGTTCAAGAACCAGAACCCGGGAGAGATAACAAATCCGCTTATCGATAATATAATGAATATCCTGCGAGGTACTACCTCCTTCGCTTTAGAGAATAATTACGGGAAGACAAGTGGTGCCCTTCGTGCTTTCTACAACTGGGGCCATCATAAGATTGATGATGGGTATAATCCGGGCGGGACGCCTAATCCTTATCTGTTTTATTCGGACGATCATAATGCGGGTTTCTTGCTTTATCAGTCTTTCCGCTTGGTGAAAGGGAATAGTTTTACGGTCGGCATCGATTATAAGAACTGGGGTGGTCACGCATGGCAGGATAGTATCAATGGTAACCAGAATGAGTTGGTGAATAAGACCGTGAACGAGGTAGCCGGATACGTTATCATGCAGCAGGATCTGTTTGACAAGGTAAGCTTGAACGCCGGGGTTCGTTATGAGCATAACAGTATCTTCGGCGGCGAGTGGATTCCGCAGGCCGGCTTCACGGTACGTCCGTTCGAGGGGAACGTGATAAAGGCTTCTTTGTCGAAAGGCTTCCGGAGTCCGAATATACGGGAGATGTACATGTTCCCGCCTCAGAACCCAGATTTGAAACCGGAGCGCATGATGAACTACGAGGTATCCATCGGGCAGACATTTTTGGACGGCAACTTGTTTACGGAGTTGACTGCCTTTTTTATCGACGGGCAGGATATGATCGAGACGACACGTATAGACGGACGGCCTAAGAATGTCAATACGGGTACTTTTACGAATAAAGGTATCGAGTTCGATTCCCGTTACCAGATTCTCAAGAATTTGAGCCTCGATATGAATTATAGCTATTTGCATACGAGCAAGGCCCTGCTGGCGGCTCCGGCACATAAATTTTTCGCTGGCGTGATGTATGCCCCGGGACGTTTCACTTTCAACGTGAACGTACAATCCATTTTCGACCTTTATATCGATACGGCGGACAAGGTGAAAGAGGATTACACGGTTTTGAACGCGAAGGCAGCCTACCGTTTCGGTACACGTGATAAAGGCTTGAATCTATTTGTCAAAGGAGAGAATTTAACGGCTACCCGTTATTCCATCAACGAAGGATTCCCGATGCCGAAGGCGATATTTATGGGAGGTATAGACGTAACTTTCTAGCATGGGTGGAAAAAGAACTTCCCCGAATACTCATATCTCCTTGAATTTTATGTCTACTTTCTAATATTTGTTTTATCTTTGCTTCATCAGAGTTTATTTGATTTTGATTAAAAGAATAAAACGTTATATATATGGATGTGAAAAATGATTTGAGTGGAGGAAAGCCCACGTTGCTAATCGCGGAGGATGAGGAAAGTAATTATTTACTTCTGAAGACCATTTTACATAAATATTGTAATTTGATCCGTGCTAAAACTGGTTTGGAAGCTTTGGCTCTCTTTAAGGAAAACGAGGTGGACTTGATCTTGATGGATATAAAGATGCCTGAGATGACGGGTATCGAGTCTTTGAAAGAAATCCGTAAGCTATCGAAAGATATCCCCGTAATCATGCAGTCGGCTTATGTATTCGACTCTGATATGGAAGCCGCTAAAGAAGCCGGGGCTTCCGGTTTTATCACGAAGCCGATCAATCTAAAGGTATTGAAAAATACGATATCGCAGTATTGTCCGTCGATCGTATGGTAAGGATTTATTAAGATGTTTTAGATTTGTATAAACGGCATTTTGCCGTATTTTTTGTTATTTTTGTAGAAAATCGTCAAGAGGGCGCTTTACAAATGTATTCTAATCTACAAAAATGACATGCTTATGATAAAAAAAGAACATCTTGTATCCGACATTTCTAAACTAAAAAAAGTATATAATCAGAGCTTCCCTTGGTTGGTGACCTTAGCGGAAGAAAGTGAGAACGCAAAGTATTTTAAGGATGCTTTGCGTTCTCTTATTTTATCCCGGCTCACGGAAAAGGAAAGTACCCAAGAAAACGTAGGAATGGCGGTGGCGAGACGTATCCTTCTTTTGATTGAGCATGATGATACTTTCGTGGACGAGCTGTCTACGGGCGAGCGTCTTCCGGTGCGGACGGTCACTTATCTTTGGCAGTTCCTGATCGGCCATTTGGAAAATGAGGTCTCTCCTGATTTATTCATTGACCTATACCATCAGTTTGATTTATTGGAATATCCGGTTGAGATCCTACCGGACCGGGCATTGGTGAAAAGGCAGATGAGCCGTTGGCCGACCGGGCTTGACCCGGAGGTAATCGCTATCCGTGAGAGGAACAAGGAGCGTATCATCTCTTGCTTGATCAAGAAGATAGAAAGACGCCATAGCCCTTCGTCACGTTTTCAGTTCGCCGAGGGCATCTCCTATGAGGAGAAAGAGGCCCGGGTACGTGAATGGTGGAATACCGCTCGTTTCCATTTGTCGATGGCGATCAAGAGTCCTACGGAATTGAACTTCTTTTTGGGATATTCCCTGTCGGACGAGACGATGAGCTTATTGGCCCGTGCCAAAAAGAAGGGGATGCCCTTTTTTGTGACTCCTTATTATCTTTCCCTATTAAATATAGAACATGAGGGGTATGACGACGCTACGGTGCGATCGTACATCATGTACTCGAACGAGCTGGTAGATACGTATGGAAGCATTAAGGCGTGGGAAAAGGAAGACATGGTCGTTGCCGATGAGCCGAATGCGGCGGGTTGGCTATTGCCGGAGGGACATAATATACACCGGAGGTATCCGGAGGTGGCGATCTTGATCCCCGATTCGATGGGGCGTGCCTGCGGTGGATTGTGCGCTTCTTGCCAGCGCATGTATGATTTCCAGAGCGAGCGGTTGAATTTCGATTTCGAGGCTCTGAAGCCTAAGGAGAGTTGGGACCGGAAGTTACGTCGTCTGATGCGTTATTTTGAGGAAGACGCCCAACTGAGGGATATCTTGATAACGGGCGGGGATGCCTTGATGAGCCAGAACGCTACCTTGCGTAAGATATTGGAGGCGGTATATAAGATGGCGGTGCGGAAACGGAAGGCGAACGAGAGCCGTCCGGAGGGCGAGAAGTACGCCGAGTTGCAACGGGTACGGCTAGGTTCCCGGTTGCTGGCTTATCTTCCGCTGCGTGTGACCGATGAGTTGGTCGGTATATTGAGGGAGTTCAAGGAGAAGGCTTCCGCTATCGGCGTGAGCCAGTTCTATATACAAACGCATTTCCAGTCTCCACTAGAGGTGACACCGGAGGCGAGGCACGCTATCGAGGCGATCTTGGCGGCGGGCTGGACGATCACGAATCAGTTGGTATATACGGTTTCGGCTTCCCGTAAGGGACATACGGCGAAATTACGGCAGACCTTAAACGCCCTTGGGGTGGTTTGCTATTATACGTTCTCCGTGAAAGGATTCCTGGAGAATTATGCGGTTTACACCCCGAATAGCCGCTCGTTGCAAGAGGCTCGTGAGGAGAAGATCTTCGGGCAGGTGCCGGAGGAGAAACAGGCGGAGTTGTATGATATGATCCGTAACCAACGTCCTTTAGGCAAGCGTTTGGTTCGTTTCCTGAAGGAAAACGGGTTGTTGTTCGCAGGTACGGATCGTAATGTATTGAACTTGCCCGCTATTGGTAAGAGCATGACTTTCCATACCATAGGCCTGACTTCCGAGGGAAAGCGGATTCTTAAGTTCGATCACGACGGGAGCCGTCGGCATAGCCCGATTATCGATCAAATGGGTGAGGTTTATATCGTGGAGAATAAATCCGTGGCCGCTTACCTTAGGCAATTGAAGGAGATGGGCGAGGATGTCAATGAGTACCGTACGATCTGGAATTATTGCGAGGGAGAGACGGAGCCTCGCTTCAGTATTTATGAATACCCGGCTTATCCCTTTAAGGCCACGGACCGAATGACTAATCTTGAATTATGAATTCTATCCTCATATGTTTGCCTTGGTTTCGTATATTTTGCTTAATTTTGTTTCACTGAATTTAGAAGGATATGATACAGAACGAAAGAGAAATCAGGCATGAGCTTGTGTTACAGGCCGCACGCCGTATGATGACAGCCGCTCGCACGGCTCCTAAAGGCAAGGGTATTGATATCATAGAGATAGCGATGGTGACGGATGGGGATATCTTGCGCTTGTCCGATGAGATGATCCAGATAGCGGCCGAGACCGGATTCAAGTTCCTGCTCCGTGACGCCGAGAATATAAAGAGTGCCGATGCCGTGGTGATTATCGGTACCTCCCAGAAAGTACAAGGCTTGAACTGCGCCCATTGTGGTTTCGATACCTGCGTGGAGAAGCCGGACTTGGTTCCGTGCGCTATTAATTCCGTCGATCTGGGTATCGCTATCGGCTCGGCTTGCGCTACGGCGGCGGACCTGCGTGTGGATACTCGTGTCATGTTCAGCGCCGGCTTGGCGGCCCAACGACTGGGGCTGTTGGGAGACTGTAAATGCGTGATGGCGATACCGGTCAGCGCCTCGTCGAAGAACCCGTTTTTTGATCGTAAACCGAAAGAAGAACCGAAAAACTAGAAACAAATGAGTGACTCTATTCTAAAATTCGCGAATAAGCTGGAGATACGTTATTCCTTTAATAATAAATCCAATTATATGGATGCCATGACCAAGCACCGGTGTGAGAAGGAGATTCTTACGCTGATACGTTCCTTGGCGGATATGCTGGACGTGAAGCTGACGGTTTACAACGAGCCTTACGATAAGGAGGGTGGTTTCCGTGAGAAGCTGGGCGTGGCTGGGGAGAGTAGCCGCTCTATCTCTATCGTGTTGAACTTGGTGATGCAGATATTGACCCGTCCTTCCTTGTCGGTAGGTGGACAACCGCTGATGGATCGTACGCCGGCGGACGAGGAGGAGATGCAGCATGAGCTGTCCAAGTTACGCCGTGAACTACGGCTGAAGACTCCGGGGGCTACGCCTTCACACCGCTTGATCGACCTGTTGAACGCCTCGCCCCGTTTCTGTAAGTGTAAGTCTAATTTCTACGAGGCTTTGAAAGGGTATCCGAAGGTGACGAAAATCTCGGTACGTGAGTTGAACGAGAAGGATCGCAACCGTTCCGGTTCGCTGGAGGTGAAACGGGACCAGTTCGATTATTTTATCTTGCGTAGCGACGATCTGCCTACGGTCAAGGATAATAAGGCCACGATAGAGATCATCTCGCCGGTACTGAAAGACAGTAAGTATCGGTGGAAAGGTATCTACAACAAGGGAGGCGAGACGATCGATTTCTATATGCAAGATGAGGATTTCAAGAAACAGATGTTCGAGGACAAGATCTCGTTCACGAGCGGTATGTGCATCGATTGCGTCTTGGAGATCGCCCGCCGTCTGTCGGAGCTAGGAGAGGTGGTCAACGTGAGCTATACCGTGACTACGGTGATACGTACCCGTTTCGATAAGATGGAGATCGTCACCCCTCAAGGCAAGCGGCATCTTCGTAAACTGGAAGCCGCGAAGAAACAGCTTACGCTGGATTTGTTCGGCTAATCCGACAGCGGTATTCCCATCGCTCCCAAACACTACCGTGTTCCCACCTGAACACAGTAGTATTCATCAGCGAACACAATAGTATTCAATCCCGGACACAATAGTCTTTTTGCTTTGAATACTATTGTGTTTTTTCGTAAGGACGGGCAGTCTATACGAGTGTATATTTCCTCGGATAATTGAATAAGATCGCCAATAAGGCGCCTGCTCCCAATAGATACGGGTAGTAAAGATATTGCATGATCTCGATAGGGGAGACATGCCCGAGTCCGGCGGCCATCAACATCTGGGCGCCGTAGGGGATGATTCCCTGTACGAAGCAAGAGAAGATATCCAATAGGCTGGCGCTGCGGCGGGGATCTATCTTGAACCGGTCCGCTATATCTTTGGCGATCGGGCCGGCCATGATGAGGGCGATCGTATTGTTGGCCGTGCAGAGGTTGGCGAAACTTACCAAGGCCGCTATGCTCATCTCGGCCCCCTTGGAGGAATGGATGCGGGAGGTAAGCTTGCGGATGATCCAGTCGATACCCCCGTTATAACGGATCATCTCCAACATGCCTCCTGCCAGAAGCGTCACGATAATCAGCTCGCCCATATTCGTGATACCTAATCCCATGGAGGCGTTCCAGCCCCAGATATCAAAGCTACCGGTCCACAGACCTACTATACCGGACAGGACGATCCCGATGAATAGCACCAGCATGACATTGATCCCGCAAACGGCGGTTACCAATACCACCAGATAAGGGATCACCTTGACCCATTCGATCGGGGCCGGGGCGTAAGCGTTCTCCACGCCGCTTCCCACCAGCACGTATATCAATCCGGTCAGGATCGCTATCGGGAGGGCGATACGGATATTCACCTTGAACTTATCGGACATCTGGCAACCCTGCGTGCGGGTAGCTACGATAGTCGTATCGGATATGAACGACAGGTTATCGCCGAACATGGCGCCGCTCACCACGACACCCAGCATAAGGGCGTCCGGCATCCCCGTCTTGTCCGCTATACCGACGGCTACCGGGGCCAAGGCCACGATCGTGCCCACCGACGTACCTACCGAGATGGATATGAAGCAAGCGGCTAGGAAGATTCCGGCCGCCAACAGGTTACCGGGCAGGATGGACATCGCCAGATTCACGGTAGCGTCTACGGCACCCATCGCCTTGGCAGTCTGGGCGAAGGCCCCGGCGAGGATGAAGATCAATACCATCAGCATGATATTGCTGTTGGCCGCCCCCCGGCAGAACTGCTCGATACGGTTGCTTAATTTGCCTCCCTTGGAGATCGCTATCGCTACGATCGAGGAGATGACGAAGGCTACCGTTATCGGCATCTTATAGAAATCCCCCGCCACGATAGACACCACCAAATAAGTCAATAAGAATACCACCAGCGGCGTCAACGCCCATGCGTTCGGTCTGCGTTCCAACTCCCCCATTTTCTTATCTCTCCTACATTTAACTGTCAACTGTCAATTCTCAACTGTCAACTCTTAGAAGGAGAACCGCAGCGCTATACGCACGCCCCCCTTCTTGATATTCGGTTGGTCCAGATACGTCAACCGGCGGTAATAATCGATCCGTAATATCTTGAAGATGTTCTCCAGACCTACGCTGGCCTCTAGGTAAGGCGTACGGCCCATCGGCGAGGTTCCCTCGGGGAAGCGGTATAGTCCCGTCGGGTCCAAGGCAGGGTTGTTCTTATCAGTCAGTCCTCCGTAGAAACCGCTGAACGATATCACCTCACGCAAACGTAGCCACTTCACGCCGGGAATACGGTTTAAGATCCATCCCTTCATATAATACGTGAAGTAGAACGAAACATACTGGTCGCTTACGAACTCCAGCGCACGCATCATGTTGAAGGCTTGCGGCTGGATCGTGATGGACTGGTTGGTATTCGGCATGATGAGCAAGGGGAAAGGAACCTTGTCCCATACCTTGCCCGCCGTCACCAAGGCGTCGATATGTCCGAAGGAAGAGAGCCAGATCCGTTTCTCGGCGCTGATCTCCGTATGGTTGTAGTTGAAGTCGCCCCCCAACACGTTCTTCAATCCCATCTGATGGGATAGCTTGAATACGGGAGCGTCTTTCGAGAGGTTGAAAAGCGAGTTCTTACCCTCTCGTCCGTTATAGGCACGCTCGCCCGGGGCGAAACGAAGCTGGGCCCCTAGCTCCGTGTTGGTGAAACTCTTTAGGTTCGTCAATGTCCCGTCGGCGTTGTAACGGTCGTAGCGGAGCGTTCCGGCCGCCTCGTTGTTCTCGTTACGTGCCCAAGTGGTAAGGGTCAGGCCATTCAGCCATTCCTTCTGGTACTGGAGCATGGTCTTGCGGATGTATTGCATCATGGTGACGGGCTCGCCCACCTTCCATGCCACGAACATATTATCCTTGCTGGTGAAGAGGAAGTCCTGACCGGGCGTATATACGTCGTACTCTTGGATCGCGGAGATGTTGTTCACCGGGCTTTCTCCCTCGTGATATTTCTTCTTGTTCACGCTATACGTCAGCTTGGCGTTATACTTTAGCTTACGGTCGTTTACGCCATAGGCCAGATAACCGCTACCGAACCAGTGCGGGTTGAGGTTTGCCGTCGTCATACCTCCCACACGCATGCGGAAGCCCTCCAGATGGTTGGCGCTGAACGTGGTATTCATCGGTCCGAAATCGAACTTGCTCTTATCCTTGTCCGCCGTGGTCGGGATATAACCGGTGATCAATATCTCGGCGGTCTTGATGATCACGTTGAAAGCCGGTACCTTGCGAAGTTGCGCCAGCAAGTCGTCCAAGGCGCTCTCTTTCTCTTTCAAGGGGACATGGCGGTTGTGTATCCAGAAGGTGTCGGTCTGGGCGGTGGCTTCGGGCAACTCATGGATCGGGCCGAGAAGGCCGAAGATCGAGTCGGCGTTCTGCACGTCGAACTGATACTTATCGAAATTCCTTAGCTGGTGGGCGTAGAGCTGTTGCGCCCCTTTTACGATATAGAAATTAACGTAAGTATTCTCATTGGCGAGCACCCAAGTGCTATCCGGCATCCGCTTGAACTCTTGCTCGATCCGGAGCTTGTCCACCCAGTTGAGGTTGATGTTCGCCGGGGTGTTCAAGAGGAATTTCTTGACGGCGTAATTACCGTCCAGCGTGATGTACAAGCGGCCCGTGAAACCATAGCTCTGGCTGTTTACGGGCACGAAGGCGAGATCCACACATTTATCTCCGGCAACGTCCACTGTATCCATGATATAATATTTGTAATAGGAGACGGCCAGCGTGGAAGATAACGGGCTCACGAAACGGTTCAACAAGATATTGATATTGTTGTCGAAGATATTGACGCCCTTGAATATCTCCTCAAGGTTGGCGGTGATGGCGCCTCCATCGTCCAAGGTCTTGTCGATACCCTGCTGGCGCTTGGCCTTGGTGATCGTCTTCTCCGCCTTGGGATGTTTGCGGTAGTATTGGTCGGAGATCGTCTCACGGACGGAGATCGTCAGGATCGGTTTCCCGTTGAACTCCGAGGTATCCAGATAGTTCTTGATGAACTTGAATTTCTTCAGGAACTTATTCTTCTCGAGATTGGGGTTGAAGTCGTCCAGCGACATGCTGAGCTTCTCGTACACCTCGCTTTGGTACTCGTCCTTCGCCTCGATGCGGTTGTCGTTCTTATGCTCTATGACTTTCTTGATCAGTTCCACGGCGGGGTTGTCCTTGCGGGAATATTTCTCACGTTTAGGCTTGACGACTACCTCGGCAATCTCGAACGAGGTAGGCCGGAGGAGCACGTTGAGGGCGTTGTTCTTTTGCCCCGCCTTTAGGTTTACGACCTTATTGTCATATCCAAGCGAGGATACGACCAGCCGGGTAAGCCCTTTGTCATTCTGGAGGCTGAAAGCCCCGTCATCGTCGGTCATCGCCCCGATCGTCGAGTTCTCGAACATGACGGATACGTAGGATAGGGGTTCCCCGCTTACGGAGTCTCTCACGATTCCGGATGCGGAAGTTATGCTCTGGGCGTATAGGACGGAAATGCCGGTCACGAATTGTAACAGGACTAGCAAAGTGATATAGCGAATAGATCTTATCATGTAAATGTCTCGTTATTCCTTCACGGATAATACTGTTGGCAAAGGTATGTTTTTTTCGTGGGAGGGAGGGGGGAGAGGCTATTAATAATCATTAATCACCGGGTTTCCCACCGCTCGATGGGAAACCCGGCGGTAGAAAACGCGAGCTTCATTATTTAACGAAAAAGATCTTCATTATTTTATATCTCTGATGGCGAGTCGCTGTCGGTAGCGGGCTTGTCGCCTTCTTGTTTCTTGGCGGCTGCGGCCCTCGCCTGCGCTATGCGTTGGTTGTAGAGGGCGTTCGTCTCGTCGACCAGCGCGTTGAGGCGGCTGATGAAGGCGGCGGTCTCTTGAGTGGGCTTCACCACGCTTTGCGCAAAGGCGTAGGTGGACATCTCGTCGTATTCCTCGTCCATGCGTAGGCGGATTTTCTTGGCGCTCTCTACGGGGTCGTCCGCCTTGGCGTTGGCGCGTTGCTCGGTGAGCGTGGCGTATTGCTTGTTCTTCTCTTTCAGCGCTGCTACTACCTCGGTGAGGTTGATCGCTGCCAGCGCCTCGGGCATCCCAGCCTTGTCGAGGTCTACCAGCAAGCCCTCGATGGCGGCCGTCTCCTGCAAGTTGGCGAGGCGCGCGGCTCCGATGTAGGGTTTCACGGGAAGGTATAGCTTCTCGGCCGCCGTGCGTTGCGCCGCCAGCGGGCTTTTCGTCATTTGGGTAATAGTGGAAGTAATGAAGATCAAGAGATCATCCCTCTCCTTGTCGAGGGCGGACATCTGCGCGGTCTCCTCGCTGGCCGAGGATTGGTTCACGGCGTCGGTCAGCAGGGCGAAATCGGTGGCGAAGGCCGTACGAAGTTCTTGGGGGATGCCCAGCGGGTCGTTCGGGTCGAAGCTGATCTCGTCGGGAGATTCCGAGTCGCCTCCGCCACCCGCGAGCAGGTTCCCGTAGCGGGCCATGAAGGTTCGGTACTCGGCGTTGTTCAATTTCGTGATGTTAATGTCTTTTACTTTTGTAATCTTTTCCATTTTCTTGTTGATTTAGATCCATGATCAGGTTTAATACTGGCTAAAGGTAAGACAAATCGGTGGATATAGCTCTGGAAACTACCGTATTTTTCGCGGATTCGACCTCGCGGCAGGTGAAAAGTCGAATCTTGGGAAAATACGGGGCTTACATCGGGCGCGAAACGGAATCTTGGGGAAATGCGAGACCTTGCGGCGGGTGCACGGTCGAATCTTGGAAAAATACGGGGGGTACATCGGGTGCGCGGTCGAATCTTGGGGAAATGCGGCACCTCGCGGCAGGTGCGCGGTGGAATCTTTAGAAAATGCGAGGCCCAACCTTGGTGGCCGGGCCTCGCCGATAAATCATTTCTTCTTGATCACGATGATACGCATGCCGCCCTCGGGCTGTACCAGATCCCCGATCTGCTTGCCATTGTCATCTAACGTAGGAACCAAGAACGGATAATATTCCGGGTTGTAATACTGCTTCGTGCTTAGGGAGCCTTCTCGGGGACGCATGGAGTAGGCGAGCACGCCGCGTCTCTACAACGCCTCCTTGTTCCACTTGTTCAGCGGGTTCTTCCCCTCGGGGGTATAGAGCTGGGCGATACGGGCGGCGTAGGCTTTCTCTACCTTGCCCCGGACGATCTTCATGGTGCTGTTTACCATGCCGTTTTGCTCGGTGAAAGGCTCGGGGAGGATGGCGAAGGTGGTCGGCAACCAACGGTCCGGGAACATACTAGACAGGTCGCCTCCCTTGCGGAAACGGTCGATCTGGCGCTGGATGATACGGATGGCCTCTTCCCGGCCTTGATCGCTCGTGAGGTCCAGATTCTGGTGGGCCAGATGCTTCCTCAACCGTTCTTTGTTAGGGACCAACAGGGCGGTCGTGTACGGACTCTGGTTATTGTATAGGATCAGCTGGTCGATGCAAGAGGAATGCTCTACCAAGGCCTCCTCTATACCCTCCGGACTGTATTTCTCCCCGTCGCTTCCGATCAGCAGGCTCTTGAAACGCCCCAACACATAAAGAAGCCCGTCACGCATATATCCCATATCCCCGGTGTACAGCCAACCCTCCTTTACGGTATCGGCCGTCGATGCCGGGTTCTTCCAGTAGCCGGCCATCACGTTCTCTCCCCGGATGACGATCTCGCCTTTCTCCCCCGGAGGAAGTACGTTGCCGTCCATGTCGCAGATCTTTAGGTCGAGGGGCCGTACCAATACACCGCTACTGCCGAAGGTATGGCGGCGGGGGCCGTTGGTCGAGATGATCGGTGTCGCCTCGCTCAGCCCGTATCCTTGGTACATCGGGATTCCCAAGGCGTAATAGAACTTCTGCAAGTCCTTATCCAGCAAGGCGCCCCCTCCGATAAAGAACTTCAGCTCGCCCCCGAAGTTCTCACGGACTTTCGCGAACAATAGCTTGTCGAACAAACGGACCAGTGGCTTCAAGAGGACGCGGAAACCTTTTCCTTCCTCCTCGTCGCTATCCCCGTTATAGATATAACCGATCCGTAAGGCTAGGTTGAAAAGGCGGGCGGCGTTCTTGCCTCGCGCTCGGATACCTTGCTCGATATTCTTCTTGAAGTTCTTCGCCAAGGCGGGGACGCTCAGTATCAGGTACGGCTTGAACTCCTTTATATTGATAGGGATATTCTTCAAGGTCTCCATACCGGTACGCCCTACCTGCACGGTAGCTACCGAGGCTCCCTTCGACATGAAGATGTAGAATCCTACCACGTGGGCGAAGCAATGGTCCAGCGGGAGTATCACCAACGTACGCCACGTATCGTCTATATCCACGCAAGTGAGCGCTTGCTCCACGTTCGCCGTATAGTTACGGTGGGTGAGGATCACGCCTTTCGGATCGGCGGTCGTGCCGGAGGTATAGGTGATGGTGGCGTAATCATCGTTGCCCAGCGATTGCCCGATCGCCAAGAACTCCTCTAGCGGATGAATACCCAGATAGACCTTCCCCATCCGGCGTATCTCGGACAGCGACATCTCACGGTCTTGGTATTCCGCTTGCTCGTCGAGTACGATGATCTTCCGTACGGCGGGGAGCTTATCCTTGATCGCCCGGATTTTCTTGAGTTGCTGGCCCGATACCATGATATATTTCACGTCGGCGTGGACGAGACGGAACAGGAGGTCGTTCGCCTCCTCCAGCTTGATCGATAGGGGCACGTTCGTCGCCCCGGCGTAGAACATGGCCAGCTCGCCGATGATCCACGCGTTGCGCCCTTCGCTCAGTAAAGCCATATTATCCCCCTTTCGCACACCCAGCGATATGAGGCCCGCGCCTTCCTCATAGACGAGGTCGCGAACCTCGGAGTAAGTGGTTGGCTCGAATCGCTTGCCCGTCTTCTCCCATAAAAAAGGATTACTCGGGAATCGCTTGGCTGAACTCTCAAAAAGGTCTATAATCGTTTTCTTTTCCATATCTTTTCGTGTTTGTAAGAGGATGTGTCAAAAGTTGGTTGAGTTTATTTTTTCCATCTCTTGCAGGTAGCCGCATGCCGCTTCCACCGTAGGGACGTTCTTGATCACGATGCTTCGCTTGCCATTCTGCTCCCGGAGGTTGCATTCACGGGGATGCTTTTGGATGAAGCCCAGCAGCTTGCCGAACGCCTCGCTTTGGTAATACGGGCTGTCTGGGTTATTCACCAAGAAGAGGCTCATCTGCCCTTTCTTCAGGATCACCTTCTCCATACCCAGTTTCTTGGCCATGCGACGGAGGCGCACGATCCGGATCAACTCCTTGCCCTCCTTCGGTATCTTGCCGAAGCGGTCTTTCAGGCGCTCCGTAAAGGCGAGGATGTCACGTTCCTCCTCCATATTATCCAACTCCCGGTATAGGGAAATACGTTCCGAGTCGTTGGGGATGTAGGTGGGAGGGAACATCAATTCCAGATCGCTCTCGATATAGGTCTCCCGGACGTACTCGCTACCCGTATCCCGGTGCCCTTCGGTGTTATCGGCGTAAAGATCGGCGAATTCCTCGCTTTTCAACTCGTCTACCGCCTCCTCCAAGATCTTCTGGTACGTCTCGTAACCCAGATCCGCTATGAAACCGCTTTGCTCGGCGCCTAGCATATTCCCGGCCCCCCGGATGTCGAGGTCTTGCATGGCGATATGGATACCGCTACCCAGCTCGGAGAAGTTCTCGATCGCCTGCAATCTGCGTCGTGCCTCCTGCGTCAGCGAGGTGAGGGGCGGGGAAAGGAGGTAGCAGAAGGCTTTCCGGTTGCTTCGTCCTACACGTCCGCGTAGCTGATGGAGGTCGCTAAGCCCGAATTGCTGGGCGTTGTTGATGATGATCGTATTGGCGTTAGGCACGTCGATGCCGCTCTCCACGATACTGGTGGCTATCAATACGTCATACTCATAATTCACGAAATCGAGGATGATCTTTTCCAGCTTCTCCGGCTCCATCTGCCCGTGCCCCACGGCTACCCGTGCGTCGGGGACTTCCCGCCGTACCAAGGCTTCCATCTCGTAAATGTTCTGGATACGGTTGTTGATGAAGAATACCTGCCCGTTCCGGCTCATCTCGAAATTGATCGCTTCCCGGATGATATCGGGGTTGAAACGCTCCACCTCCGTCTGCACGGGATAACGGTTGGGCGGTGGCGTGGTGATGCTGGAAAGATCCCGGGCCCCCATCAAGGAGAACTGTAGGGTACGGGGGATCGGGGTGGCCGTCATTGTCAAGGTGTCCACGTTCACCTTCAGCTGCCGAAGCTTCTCCTTGACGGATACCCCGAACTTCTGCTCCTCGTCGATGATAAGCAAGCCCAGATCCTTGAAACGTACATCCTTGCCGACGATCCGGTGGGTGCCGATCAAGATATTCACCTCGCCCTCTTTCAGCTCTTTCAAGGTAGCCTTGATTTGCGCGGCCGTACGGGCCCGGCTGATATAATCGATCTTGCAAGGGAAATCCTTCAAGCGCTCACAAAACGTCTGGTAATGCTGGAAAGCCAGTACGGTGGTGGGTACCAACACGGCCACCTGCTTATTGTCCGATACCGCCTTGAATGCCGCACGGATAGCCACCTCGGTCTTTCCGAAACCAACGTCTCCACAAATCAACCGGTCCATCGGACGGGTACTTTCCATATCCGCCTTGACCTCGGCGGTAGCCTTCATCTGGTCCGGCGTGTCCTCATAGATGAAGCTGGCTTCCAGCTCATGCTGCATGAAGCTGTCCGGCGTGTAGGCGAAACCCGTCTCTTGCTTGCGTTTGGAATAGAGGAGGATCAAGTCCCGGGCGATATCCTTCACCTTCGCCTTGGTACGTTCCTTCATCTTTTCCCAAGCGCCTGTGCCGAGCTTACTCAACTTAGGCGGCTCGCCGCTCTCTTTCCCCTTGTATTTCGATAATTTATGCAGGGAATGGATGCTGACGAATATAATATCGTTATTCTGATAAATCAATTTGATGGCCTCTTGCATCTTACCGTTCACCTCGGTGCGTACCAAGCCTCCGAACTGTCCTACGCCATGGTCGATATGTACGATATAATCCCCTTGCGAGAACTGGTTCAGCTCCTTGAGCGAAAGGGTAATCTTTCCGCTTCGTGCCTTATCGCTCTTCAAGTTGAACTTGTGGAAGCGGTCGAACAATTGATGGTCGGTGAAAAAGCAGATGCGTAGCGTATCGTCGGCGAATCCCTCGTGTATCGTGCGGTTTACGGCGGTGAAAGGGATATTGTCGCCCCTATCCTCGAAAATCATCCGGATACGGTTGGCTTGTTTCTCTTGATCGCTCAATATATATAATGTATAGCCCTCGTCGAGGTATTTATGGAACGACTCGCTCACCCGGTCGAAATTCTTATGATAGATCGGCTGCGTTTGCGTAGAGAAATGGATGGTAGCGTCCGCCGTTCCCATCGGCCGTGCCCCGAAATGAATGCGACGGAAATCCAAGACCTCCCGTAGGAAGTCCTCGCCCCGGACTAATTTCTTCCGCATCTGGTCGATATCGGCGAAGGATTCCTCGTCGGCTACCACCGGATCGTCGTTCCATACGCTTCCGATGCGCTCCTTGCACCATGCGAGATCTCTCGCCGCTATGCAGGTGTTCCGGGGAAGGGAGCCTAGCAAGGAAGTACTATCCTTGGCGTTCTTGCTCATCTCCGGTACGATATAGATGCTGTCCAGTTTCTCCTTGCTGAGTTGCGTCTCCACGTCGAACGTACGGATGGTCTCCACCTCGTCGCCGAAAAAGTCGATACGGTAGGGAAACTCGTTGGAGAAAGAGAAAACGTCGAGGATACTGCCACGGAGGGCGTACTGCCCCGGCTCATATACATAGTCGACCTGCTCGAAGCCATACTCGTCCAGCACGTCGGAGACAAACATATTATCCAGCTTCTCGCCCACGCTGATCTTTAAGGTATTCTCCTTCAATACCTCCCGGGCCACGACTCGTTCCGCCAAGGCGTCCGGATACGTGACGATCACGAAAGAGGCGTCCGGGTCTTGCAACCGGCTGAGTACCTCGGTGCGCAGGATCTCGTTCGCCGGATCGACATGCCCGTACTTGATGGCCCTCCGGTAAGCGGATGGGAAGAAGTATACCTCATCGCTGGCGGTAAGCTGCATCAAGTCGTGATAGAAATAGCCGGCTTCCTCTTGGTCGTTCAACACGCACACATAACTTCCCCTTCCTTTCGTAAAAAGAGAGGCGATCGTCATTGCCGGACCCGAGCCATTCAGTCCCTTTAGGAATATATTGCGGGACGTATCGTTTTTCAGTAAGGTGTCCAGCGCCGTCACTTGCGGGTGAGCGGCATATAGTTTCAATAATTCTTGTACTTCCAAAGCGAAATCTTGTTTCCGCGAAGGTAACCTTTTTGCTTAAGTTTTTATAGGTGTTCGTCCGGTTTCTTTCTTTATCAAGTAACTTTTACGGCTCTCTAAAACCACAGCGATAATTCGAGTAGGGGATTTTGGGGGAAATGCTTTTGGGCCCCCTGAAAAAGGGAGACTTATCGTATATTTTTATGTATGTTCTAGTTCCTTGCCGTATGATTCTGTAAAAAGTCGTACGTGTTTCCCGAAAAACATGTACGACTTTTCAAAAAAACACGTACGTGTTTTTCGAAAATGATAATCGTCTTTTTAAAATGTTAGTATCCAATTATTTATGTATTCATGTCATTTGCATACTTATTGTATGGAATAGTTTAATAAATTTCCTCTATCTTGATATAAAAATTATCTGTTTGACAGCTACTTATACTTGCCGTATCTTTGTGGTACAAGAAAAGCAAAAAGTATAACAAATTAAAAAGTAGCAATTATGAGAACATTAGATTATATCCACTTAGACGCATCAGCGGTAAGTAACGTAGTAGCAAGCTTGAAACAATTATTGGCGGACTACCAAGTATTCTATACGAACCTTCGTGGTTTCCACTGGAATATCAAGGGACACGGTTTCTTCGTTCTTCATGGTAAATTCGAGGATATGTACAACAACGCTGCCGAGAAGGTTGACGAGTTGGCGGAACGTATCCTGATGTTGGGAGGCGAGCCGGAGAACAAGTTCAGCGAGTACCTGAAAGTAGCCCGTGTAAAAGAGGTATCAGGCGTATCCTGTGGTGACGAGGCGTTAAAGAATATTCTTGATACGTATGGTCATTTGATCGATGAGGAACGTAAACTTCTTTCCTTGGCATCCGGGGCGGGAGATGAGGCTACGGTCGCTTTGATGAGCGATTATCTGAAAGAACAAGAGAAGTTGGTTTGGATGTTAGTAGCATATTCAACTTGCGATTGCAAGAAGTAAAAAAGGTGATTCATTGCGTTTGGAGAAGGTCGGAAGTGATTCCGGCCTTTTTCTGTTGGTGCCAATAGGGGTTTTTTATTGTTTCATGTCTTATTCATATATGTCGTTCGATTATTTTATCAAAATAAAAAGTATATGAAAAGAGTTGTATTATTTGCGATGGTGTTAATGTTGGGTGTAATATCGGTACAAGCCCAGTGGTCGGTAGTTCCGGAAGCGGGTATGACAGTGATGAAGGCGGGTCCAATTGTTGATTGGAAACCGAGTTGGAAGATTGGGGTAGGAGTGGAATATCAGTTGAAGCCGGAATTTCTCTCTCTGAAGTCTGGTTTGTATTATACGCAAAGGGGATATAGTAATGACAAATTTCCCGGATATGGATATGGGTGTTATTGGTGGGCAGTGCCGGGACCTACTTATGATCCGTATGGATATGCGTATGATTACTCAAATAAGGTGACACGAAATTTCTTGCAATTACCGATTATGGCTAATTTCTCATTCAAATTAGCTGAGGATATTCGTTTGAATGTTGGAGTAGGCCCTTATATAGCCGTAAGCGTATTGGATAAAGGAATGTTCGGGGGATGGTCTGTCGCTTCGGAAGAATCCGCTAAGTTTTATACCCATGATCCCTGTGAAGGGCTTCGTGCTTTTGATTGGGGGATAAGTGCCACTGTAGGTGTGGAAATAAAACAATGCTTTATCAATTTTGGCTATGATGTATCGTTAGGTAAAGAGTATAAGGGAGGATCGATCGAGGCGAATTACCATACTTTGGCTCTTACCGCAGGATATAAGTTTAAATTGGGTAAATAGAAACCCAAGTTCTATCGCAAGTCTTCTTGCTGATCGTTTAAATATAGATTTTATCTATATATATATAGGAATTATCTGTTTGACAGTTGTTTATATTTGCCATATCTTTGCAATATAAGAAAAACGAAAAGTATAACAATTAAAAAATAGCAGTATGAAAACATTAGATTATCTTCATTTAGATGCGTCAGCGGTAAGTAACGTAGTAGCAAGCTTGAAACAATTATTGGCGGATTACCAAGTATTCTATACGAACCTTCGTGGTTTCCACTGGAATATCAAGGGACACGGTTTCTTCGTTCTTCATGGTAAATTCGAGGATATGTACAACAACGCTGCCGAGAAGGTTGACGAGTTGGCGGAACGTATCCTGATGTTGGGAGGCGAGCCGGAGAACAAGTTCAGCGAGTATTTGAAAGTAGCCCGTGTAAAAGAGGTATCAGGCGTATCTTGCGGTGATGAGGCGTTAAAGAATATTCTTGATACATACGGTCATCTGATCGGTGAGGAGCGTAAACTTCTTTCCTTGGCATCTGAGGCAGGCGATGAGGCTACGGTCGCTTTGATGAGCGATTATCTGAAAGAACAGGAGAAGTTGGTTTGGATGTTAGTAGCCTACTCAACTTGCGATTGCAAGAAATAAAAATAGTAGATTCATTGCGTTTAAAGAAGGCCGGAAGAGATTCCGGCTTTTTTGTTCTATGATATTTATGCTCTGCAACATACTTAACACCTTTTTACATATTTCGTATCTTGTTTAAATTCATCACTGCTATATTTGATTCAAATCTGAAACGCAATTTCAAATATGGAAAACACGCTACCAAATATGGAAAAAGTGGATGAGAACTATAAAGTGCCTAATTTAGAGAAGGGCATTGCGGTTCTTGAGTACCTTTCCTTGCGGTCGGCGGGGGAAACATTGCAAGATATTAAGTCGGCGCTCGATATATCGCAGACCACGGCTTACCGTATTTTGAATACATTGGTGCGGCTGGAATATCTTAATTTTAGTGAAGACACGAAACGTTATAAACTTTCCCGAAAATTATTGACTCTTGGTTTCAGATCCTTGAATGAACACAATCTTTTAGAGACCGTCTTGCCACATTTGCGTGATTTACGTGATCAAGTGAAAGAGACCGCTTGCTTTGGTGTCTTGGGAGATGAGAAAGGGATTTTTATCGAACAAGCGCAAGGACATCATACGTTCCGCTTCGTCCTGTCGCCGGGAAAGCCGTTTGAGTTGCATTGTTCGGCTCCGGGAAAGGCGATTATGGCTTATTTGCCGAAGACGGTGCGAGATCGCTACCTGTCCTACATGACGTTTACACGGTATAATTCCCGGACGATCACTTCTCGTGAGGCCTATCTGGAGGAATTGGAGAAGGTTGGTAAGCTGGGATATGCCATGGATAATGAGGAGGAGCTGAGCGGCGTGATCTGTGTAGGCGCCCCGATCTTTAATTATACGGGATATCCTTGTGGAGCGATCTGGATCTCCGGCCCGAAAGACCGCTTATCGAAAGAGGTGGTGAAAAATACGGTGAAGGCGATCAAGGAGGTTGCCGGGGTAATCTCGAACGAACTAGGATTTAGAAAATAAGGAATACAAAATATACCATGAACACACGAAAATACTTGATAAAAAACTCATTGGTGGCTTGTCTTGTCGGCTGTTGCGTTTCTCTCGCTTCAGCCGGCAACCCACCTTTCTTTACTACGGATGCCGTATTGAACGCAAAGGGGGAGCTATTAATGACACAGAAAGGAACGAGACATCTGGATATCTTTTCAGCGGACGGTAAGAGCTTGCTTCATTCGTTTCCGTTTGATGAGATCCCGACCGGATTGCTTCCGGATGGGGATAAGGTGTATGTGACGACCTTCGAGAACACCGGCCGCCTACAAGTTCTTTCCTTGGAATCGGGTAGGGTGGAAGCGGCCATACCGACGGGATCGGGAGCCTGCCATCCGATGTTCGGGCCGGATAAGAAACATATATATGTATGTAATCAGTTCGATAATTCGGTGGTCGAGGTAGATCCGGTGATGCGTAAGGTAGTCCGGAGCGTGAAAGTGTTGCGTGAGCCTAAATCGGCGGTATTCAGCAAGGATGGCAAGTATATGTTTGTTACGAATTTCCTGCCCGCACAACGGGCGGACGTGGATGTGGTGGCCGCTTGCGTATCGGTAATCGAGATGGATGGGTTTACGAAAGTGAAAGATATCCAATTGGCGAATGGTAGCAATGCCTTACGAGGGATGTGCATCACGCCGGACGGGAAATATATATACGTGTCTCATAACTTGGGACGATTCACGGTGCCTACTTCCCAGCTTCAACAAGGTTGGATGAACACGAGTGCTTTCAGCGTGATCGATGTGGCGAAGCAGAAATTCGTTGGGGCGGTATTGGTGGACGAGCCGGATCGTGGCGCTGCCGGTATCTGGAGTATCGCTTGCGATGACAAGCATATCTTTATCACGCATAGCGGTACGCATGAGGTAAGCGTGATCGATCATCCGGCGATGTTGGCGAAGTTTGAGTCTTATAAGGATAAGAGCCGTCTGGATTACGACTTGAATTTCTTGTATGGACTTCGTGAGCGAGTTCCCTTACAAGGAAACGGTCCCCGAAATTTTATATTTTCGGGAGATAAGTTGATAATCCCTACTTATTTCGCCGATATCTTGAATACCGTCGATATAAATACATTGGAGGTAACGGCTACCGACATGAATCCGGGCCGTACGGAAACGCCGGAGAACAAGGGCGAGAAATATTTTAACGATGCGAATCATTGTTATCAAGGCTGGCAGAGTTGTAATGGTTGCCATCCGGGGGATGCCCGTACGGACGGGATGAACTGGGACTTGATGAATGATGGAGTTGGTAACTCGAAGAATTGTAAGAGCATGTTGTATTCGCATGTGACTCCCCCAAGCATGATCTCGGGTGTTCGTGAGAGTGCGGAATATGCGGTACGTGCCGGTTTTAAGTTCATCCAGTTTTTTGAGCCAGAAGAGGAAATGGCGAAATGTGTGGACGCTTATATGAAATCCTTGCGTCCGGTGCCTAGTCCGTATTTAGTAAATGGGGAATTATCGGATAAGGCGAAAGAGGGAAGAAAGGTGTTTGAGAAACTGAAATGTGGCGAGTGTCATAGCGGTCCTTATTATACGGATATGAAGATGTACCGTATCGGCGAGGATATCGAATTTGAGAAAGGGTGGGACACTCCTACTTTGATTGAGGTTTGGCGTACGGCTCCTTATCTGTTTGATGGGCGTGCGGCTACCATGGAAGAGGTGTTCGAGGTCCATAAGCATGGTATCGATAAAAAGGTCTCCAAGAAAGATGTCGAGGCATTAACGGAATATGTAAACTCCCTGTAAAATAAAAGGATATGAATTATTGTGAGAAAATACATTATACGATATTAAACACTGAGCCGGCTGAGTTCGCGGTTATGGTGGACGATCTATTGTCTCAATTACCTCAAAACGAGGTGATCATGAGACTGGCCTTTTTCGGTACTCCGGGTACGAATGAGGAATACGTGGCACGCCGGGTTTTGCTGCGGGAGAAAATCCGTCGGTATTATGGGGATTGCGAACCGGCTTTGAGCTATGTCTCCCAACCGCCGCTGAACGCTCCTTTGCTGATGGAGGTACATAGCTATGTGCCCGATGCGCAGGATCGGATTACTTTCCGTCATTATCAAGGTGTTCCTTATGTCTTGTTGGAGAATGCCTCGGGACGTTTCCTTTTTGCCGGCGGTTTTCAAGGGGATGTACTCCATTTTGGTATAGAGCCTCAGTCGGTGGAAGCTTTCCGGTTATTGGGGGATGTGCTTCGTCGGGAGGGTTTTCCGTTGAATAGCATTATCCGTCAGTGGAATTATATCGAGCGTATAACAGCTTTCGACGGTCAGGATCAGCATTATCAAGCGTTTAATAACGCCCGGTCTGATTTTTATAGTAAAACGGAATGGACGAATGGTTATCCTGCCGCTACGGGTATCGGGGCGAATCTGGGAGGTATCTTGATTGATGTGGATGCTGTCGTATTTACTACGCCGGACGCTTTCGCTACGCCGATCGATAATAAGTTGCAGGTGGCTGCCCATGCGTATTCGGAACAAGTACTGGAAGTTGCCCGACAAAAGAAGACGACCCCTAAGTTCGAGCGTGCCAAGAGTATGTCTTTTCAGGATCGTAAATTGATTTATATCTCCGGTACAGCCGCTATCCGTGGTGAGGAGAGCTTGAAGGGAGTAGGTCTGGAACGTCAGCTACGGATCACGATGGAAAATATAGCGGAACTGATCGCTGACGCTAAATTGGTTAAGTTACGAGTCTACTTGAAGAATAAATCCGACTACGAGGAGGCTGAGCGTTTGATGAATACCTACGGATTAAATATCCCGATCTCTTATATGTGGGCCGACGTTTGCCGGGATGAGTTATTGATCGAGATCGAGGGAATAGCGATACGTTGAAACAGATAGTACTAACAAATATACACAGAAACAAATGAGAAAAGGTTTGAACATGAAAATGGCGGCTATGGGATTGGCGTTGGCATCTATGGTCGCATGTACGGGAAAGACAACAACAGACGCTACTTGTTGCGCCGCTAACGGGGAGGGCAATTGTCCGGAAGGAACTTGCCGCAAAGAATGCACGAACGCATGTAATACTAACAATCAAAAAAATAAAACAATGGCTTATTCAAAGAAGTACACGAACGCCGATTTTTATAAAGACGGCAAGTTCCAACAAGATGTCGCTATGGAAGCGATGAAAGATATGTTTGCTTTTTACGATGTTCCTTTCACGGAGTTGATGGCGAAAGATATGTGGGTGACAGACTTTGGTTTGGGTGATTTCGAGAATGTAGGTATGGGGGGTATTTTCTGGATCAACGATCCGGAGTATAAGTATTTCGCTCACGCTATCTATTTGTTGCCGGGCCAGATGATTCCGGAACATGCTCACGTAAAGACTGACTTCCCGGCTAAACATGAGTCTTGGATGGTAGAGAAGGGTTGGGTATACAACTTCTCTGAGGTAGGAGACGAGACTCCGAACGCACCGGCTATCCCCGCCGGACACGGACCGATCAAGAGCAAGAATTTCGTGGTTCAGAAGGTCGGCGACGTATTACGTCTGAAGAAATTGGAGACATTCCACTTTATGATGGCAGGTCCGGAAGGCGCTATCGTAGATGAGTGGGCATGCTATCACGACAACGCTGGCTTACGTTTCACGAACCAGAAGGCCGCTTTATAAAAACCTCTAGGGTTATGCTTCGTAATTCTAAGGGTTGCCGATCGTGATCCTTAGGGTTTCAATAAACAACCTTCTAAATTTAAATTTAATACATGAATAAATACTATATAATGGTATCACTCTTGTTGTCGACCTCTCTTCTTGTTTCGGCAGGTCCGAAGCAAAAGAAGGTGGATAACTGGATTGACGCCTCAGTAAAACAAAAGTCTGAGCTTCGTGCCTCTTTGGTGAAGGCGAACATGCCGATCATGTCGGCTTGGATCAAGGCGAAGCAGAAGGCTGTCCCGATGTCCGCCGATTTGACGGGGCTGGATCAGTTGGTGCTTGTTACGGCCGCCGGACCGGATGGTACGGATTGGGATTGGGGTACATGGGCGAACGCCCGTTTAATCAAGGCGGACGGTAGTTCGGTTTGGTTGGATGAGTTAGATCCTGATTATTGGGTTTCTGGCTCGGGCAGTATCCGCAAGAATACGGATTTATACGGGAATCCTTTGTTGATCGGCGGTAAGAAATACGATCATAGTGTATTATGCCATGCCAATGGCGTGATGGTGTACAATATCAATAAGGAATATGTACGCTTCGAGGCTGAGGTGGGTTTGGCCGATCAGTCGACGGTAGGTAGTGTATTCTTCCGTATCATGAATGTTTTCCCGAAGGAGGAGGCCGCACGTTTGCTAGCCGCTTATCCGAAGGAATTGGGGGCCTTAAACGCTAATATCGATGGGTTGGAGAACTGGTTGACCGCTAGTGACGCTTCCGCCGAGCGTGATATTGTCTTGAATTTGGCTTCTCGTCTGAAAGACGCTGCGTATGTAAAGAACGCTGTTAAGCAGATCGAGACGGAAAAAGATATTGATACTCAGATCCGTGAGTATTTGAAACTTTATGAGAAAACTCAACGTATCTGTAATTTGCAGAGCGACTTGAGTTGGTTGAATATGGAGGCGATTCGTTTGGCTTTCAACGATATGAAAAAGTTGAAAGGCTTCGACGCCACTAAATATCAACCGGTTCTGGATGAGTTGGAACAGCAGGTAAAGAAAGGTTTCGATGGCATTTATAATGGTGATGAGGCCGCTTTGGTTAATGCCGAGAAAGCGATCGCGAATAAACGTACGATCTTGCTGGCGAACCCGTTCTTGGATGGTGATAAAGTCTTGGCTGCCCGCTTTAAATTAGGTGTAAACGCTCATAAGGCAATGGCTCCGGATTTGGGTACGCAGGGTAATAACTGGAGTAACCAAGAGTCCGCCCGCCGTATGGGCTTCGACGCCGATATCGTGGAGTTGAGTAATTTACGCGGGGAGGATGTACAGGTACGGTCGATCTATAAACCGGAAAACGGTTCCTCTGTCGCCGACTTGCGGATGCATTGGGATGGCGATCGTGCTATGTTTACCCAGACGATGCCCGATAAGCGTTGGAACGTATTCGAGGTGAAATTGGATGGTACCGGTTTCAAGCAATTGATTCATAATGAGGAGCCGGATCTGGAGTTCTACGACGGAACCTACCTGCCAGACGGACGTATCATCGCCAACTCGAATATCGGTTATCAAGGCGTGCCTTGTGTAAGCGGTGATGACCCTGTCGGTAATATGGTACTTTATACGCCGGACACGAAGAGCTTGCGCCGTCTGACTTTCGATCAAGACGCAAACTGGAACCCGGTAGTGATGAATAACGGTCGTGTGATGTACACTCGTTGGGAGTACACGGACTTGACGCACTATTATTCCCGTATCGTGATGAACATGAATCCGGATGGTACGGAGCAGAAAGCGCTGTATGGTAGCGGATCGATGTTCCCGAACAGTACGTTCGATATTCAGCCGTTGCCGGGCCACGGTTCCGCTTTCGTGGGAATTATCTCCGGTCACCATGGTATTGCCCGTTCCGGTCGTTTGATCGTGTTCGATCCGGCGAAAGCCCGTAAAGGCGCCGCTGGTATGGTACAGGAGATCCCGTATCGTAACCGGCCGATCGTGGAGGAGATTAAGGATGAGTTGGTAAATGGCGTATGGCCGCAGTTTATCAAACCGACTCCGCTGAATGATAAATATTTCTTGGTGGCCGCTAAATTAGATCCACAGGATTTATGGGGTATCTATTTGGTGGACGTATTCGATAACGTGACTTGTTTGCGTAAGGTAGAGGGTGAGGGCTATATCAGTCCGGTTGCCGTACGTAAGACACAGACTCCTCCGGCTATTCCGGACCGTGTGAAATTGAATGACAAAGAGGCTACGGTCTTTATTCAGGATATTTACGAGGGAGAGGGTTTGAGAGGCATTCCCCGGGGTACGGTTAAGTCTCTTCGTCTGCACGCTTATGAGTATGCTTACGTGAAGACTACCTCCGATCATAACTGGCATGGAATCCAGTCCGGTTGGGACATCAAGCGTATGTTGGGTACGGTTCCGGTAGAAGAGGATGGCTCCGCTATCTTCAAGATCCCGGCGAATACGCCGATCTCTATCCAGCCGTTAGACAAAGACGGAGTGGCTATCCAGTGGATGCGTAGCTGGTTGACCGGTCAGCCGGGCGAGGTGGTATCTTGTATCGGTTGCCATGAGGACCAGAACCAGATTCCTATCCCGAAACGTGTGATGGCTTCGCAGAAAGCCCCGCATGCGTTGACTCCGCCGGAAGGGGGGACCCGTTCGTTCACGTTCGATCTGGAGATCCAACCGATCTTGGATCGCGCTTGTATCGCTTGCCATAATGGTGAGGGCAAGGCTTTCGACTTGCGTGGGGGCAAGAAGGATAAATTAGGTTATGGCACTTCTTACTTGAATCTGCATCCGTATGTACACCGTCAAGGTGGCGAGGGTGATATGGTGGTTCTTCAACCGTATGAATATCATCCGAACACGAGTGAACTGGTTCGTATGTTGAAGAAAGGGCACTTTAACGTGCAACTGACGGATAAAGAGTGGAAAACCCTTTATAACTGGATTGATTACAACGCTCCGGATAAGGGTTATTTCAACGCGAATGTACTTTCGAAGGATATCATTCCGTATCAAGGCTTCGACCAGATCAAGCGCCGTAAAGAGTTGACGGACAAGTATGCGAATGGTGCTGGCGTGGATTGGAAGAAAGAGATCTCCGATTACGCCGCTTACTTGAAGGGTAAAGGTGAGATCAAACCGGAGATGCCGGAGAAATTGGCTCCTGTCAAGGAAAAAGAGTTGAAGGTGAAAGGTTGGCCATTCGATGCGGACCGGATCAAGGCTATGTTGGCCGACGAGAAGGAAACCCGTAAGGAGATTGAGTTGGCTCCGGGTATCAAGATGACATTTGTTCGCGTTCCGGCTGGACAATTCGTGATGGGTAGCTATCGTGGGCAATCCGATACTCGTCCGACGGCGAAAGTGAAGATTGACAAAGCTTTCTGGATGGGTGAGTTGGAGGTTACGAACCAGCAATTCAACGTGATTTTCCCGGATCACGACAGCCGTTTCGTGGATCAGCAATGGAAGGATCACGTGGTTCAAGGATATCCCGCTAATAAGCCGGAGCAACCGGTAATCCGTGTAAGTTACAATGACGCTATGGATTATTGTAAGAAGCTGAGTGAGAAAACAGGCTTGAACATCACGCTTCCGACCGAGGCGCAATGGGAATGGGCTTGTCGTGCCGGCAGCGATCAGGATTTCTGGTATGGCGATATGAATGCGGACTTCGGCAAAAAGGATAACCTAGCCGACGTAACCACGCTCCTGCTTGCCGTAAGCGGTATCGACCCGCAACCGATGCCTAAGACTTCTTATTGGTACAAGTACTATACTTACTTACCGAAAGAGGAAGGCGTGGATGATGGCAATTTGGTTCAGGTGGGTGGTAAGCAATATGAAGCGAATCCGTTCGGTTTGTATTGCATGCACGGTAACGTGGCGGAATGGACTCGTTCAGATTACTTGCCTTATCCTTACAACGAGAAATCGAAAGAGGTTTCCGAGTATAAGGTGGTTCGTGGCGGTTCTTATATCGAGCGACCGAAATTCTCGACGGCTTATACCCGTAAAGGATATTATCCGTACCAACGTGTATTCAACGTAGGCTTCCGGGTAATTATTGAGGACTAATAGACAAGGTCTATTTATAGATAGATAACATGGATGCGGCAAATTAATCGCCGATTCTTTCAAAAATGATTAATCTGCGTACATTTGTCGCATCAGTGTTATTAATAAATGAGCAAATGAAAACTCTAGAAAGATTTATCTCTTCTTCTGTGACGACTATCGTCCTTCTATTGATCTACGCCTTTGGCTTGGCTATCGCTACTTTTATTGAGAAGTATCATGGTACTGCCGCCGCTAAAGCGATGATTTACTATTCTCCTGTATTTTTCTTACTCCAATTCTTATTGGTAGCCAATTTCGTGGCTATCGTTATCAAGCACCAGTTACTTAAGCGGCGTAGATGGGGATTGATGGTCACCCATGCCGCCTTTATTGTCATCCTTCTGGGTGCCCTTATTTCCCACCTTTTCGGCGAGGAAGGAATCCTTCACCTGCGTGAGGGAGAGGCTAGCGATCGTATCATGATCCGTACCTCGGACCAGACTCTCTATCATACGCTTCCTTTTAGCGTAGAACTCGTGAAATTTACCTTAACCCGCTATCCCGGCTCTGCCAGTCCCTCTGCTTATGAGAGTGAGTTGCTGGTACATGTAGATGGACAGACTCGCCATGCCCGGGTATATATGAATAATGTATTAGACGTGAAAGGCTATCGCTTCTTCCAAGCCTCCTATGACCCGGATGAGCAAGGAACGGTACTTTCCGTGAACCGAGATGTGGCCGGAAGGAATATTACGTATACCGGCTACGTGATTTTAGTGATCGGCTTTATACTTTGCTTGGTAGGTAAAAACTCCCGTTTCATGAAATTAAGCCGACAGTTGAAAGATTTAAGATCGGGCGCTCGTAAAACGACCCTGTTAGTAGCGATTCTTCTTTCCGTAGGGGGCTTGCGGGCGCAAGGTGCAGCCGCTCCCGAGATGAAGGAGGCCATACAGAAATATGCGATAAGTCCGGAACACGCCGCTAAGTTCGGTGCGTTGCCGATCCAATCGGTAAGCGGACGTATGTTGCCGATCAATACATTTTCTTCCGAGGTACTGCGAAAGTTGCATAAATCGGATCAGTTCGGTTCCTTGAACTCTGATCAGTTCTTGTTGAGTGTCTTGGCTATGCCGGATATGTGGGTCCGGGTGCCGTTTATCGCCTTGTCTAATAGTGAGCTGGCTAATTATTACGACCTTACGGATAAGGATTGCGCCTATATAGAGGTATTCGATAGTAACGGACGCTATAAATTGCAAGAGAAGCTGGAAGAGGCCTACAATAAAATGCCAGCGGAGCGTACCCGCTTCGATAAAGACTTGATCAAGCTGGATGAGCAGGTAAATATCTTCCATCAATTGATCAATTACCAGATGTTAAACCTTTTCCCGAAAGAGGACGACCCGGATCACAAATGGTATGCGCCGGGCGATGATTTATCGGCGTTTTCCGGAAAGGACTCCATGTTCGTTACCCACATTATGGGCTGGTATTTATCGGAGGTACAGGAAGGATTGAAGAGTGGTGATTGGGAGAAAGCGGACGAGGTAATCGGAATGATCCATACGTATCAGCAAGCCAAGAATAAGACGGTAGACATTCGCCCTGAGAAAATACAGGCCGAGATTAAATATAATCAAATGGATGTATTCCGGCAATGTAAGAAAGGGTACTTGATTTTGGGAGGCTTGTTGCTGGTCTTCGCTTTCGTGGCCTTATTCAAGAAGGAAAAATGGGTTACCTATATGACTTGGTTATTGAGTCTGGGCATTTTGGCCGTATTCGTTTTCCATATGTATGGGATGGGAATGCGGTGGTATATCGCAGGTTACGCCCCTTGGAGCAATTCGTACGAGACGATGATTTATGTGGCTTGGGCTACGGTGTTCGCCGGGTTGTTGTTCGTACGCAAGAGTACGCTTACGTTTGCGTTGGCTACTTTATTCGGGGGGATCATCTTGTTCGTGTCCGGCTTGAGTTGGATGGACCCGCAGATCAATCCGCTGGTTCCGGTCTTGAAATCCCCATGGTTGATGTTCCATGTGGCGGTTATCGTGGGAGCTTACGGTTTCTTCGGTATTAGCTGTCTGATCGGCTTGACGAATCTGGTGATGATGAGCGTAAGCGGGGAGAAGAACAGCGTGATGCTCAAAGAACGGGTACGAGAATTGAGTATCGTGAACGAGATGTCACTTTGGATCGGATTGGCCCTGATGACGATCGGTACTTTCTTGGGAGCGGTCTGGGCGAATGAGTCGTGGGGACGTTATTGGGGCTGGGACCCGAAGGAGACGTGGGCGTTGATTACGATGGTGATATATGCGATCGTGACGCATCTCCGCTTGATACCGAAATGCAATAACCTGTGGTTGTTTAATTTTACGTCTATCTTGGCCTTCTATTCGGTGTTGATGACCTTCTTCGGTGTGAATTATTTCTTGAGTGGCATGCACTCTTATGGCCAGAATGACAACGTGAACGGGATATTTATTTATCTTTATCTGTCGATCATCCTAGTATTGGGGGCTGGCTTTATATCCTATCGGAAGAGAACGAATTTTAATAATATAATTGTCTAACTATAAATTGAATAGATCATGAGAACATTTAATCACGTAGGAATTGTCACTACGGAAAGTAAAGAAGGGGCGGTTTATAACGAAGGCCTGAGTGTATGGTTGACGGATTACAGCAAGAGTCCGAACCGGATCGAGTTCTTGAAATTCGAGAAAGGCAGCTGCTTACCGGAGTTGGTACAGACCAATGGCCATATCGCTTATACGGTTCCTTGTTTGGAAAAAGAGTTGGAAGGTAAGAAGGTAATCTTCGGCCCGGCTGTTTGCGACGAGCACTTGACGATCGCTTTCATCGAGGAAGAAGGTATCGCTATCGAGATCATGGAACTAAAATAATTCGTAAATCAAAATTCATAAATCTAAAGGAGGATAATACCATGTCAGACATCAAGACAAAATTCATAAATGATCCTGAGAATATTACGGCTGAGTTATTGGAAGGTTATGCGTTAGCGTATCCGAATCAAGTAAAGTTGGCGGCTGAGAATATCGTCGTACGTGCTAACCCGAAAGGCAATGATAAGGTAGCGATCGTTACCTTAGGCGGTTCCGGTCATGAGCCTGCCTTGAGCGGTTTCGTAGGAGAGGGCATGTTGGATTGCTCCGTCGTGGGTGACGTATTCGCCGCTCCGGGTGCCCAACGTTTGTTTCAGGCACTGCAATTGATGGATCGTGAGGCCGGGATCTTGCTGGTCGTATTGAACCATTCCGGCGACGTGATGAGCGCTAATATGGCTTGCCAGTTGGCTGCTCGTAAGGGTATCAAGGTGAAGAAATTACTTACGCATGATGATATCAGCGCAGGTATCGGGGCGAATGTAGATGATCGCCGTGGCTTGGCCGGTTGTGTTCCTTTGTATAAGATATTAGGTGCCGCCGCCGAGGAAGGGAAGTCTTTAGACGAGTTGATTGAGATAGGTGAACGCTATAATAAGAACGTGGCTACCTTGGCTGTCGCTATGCGTTCTTGTACGCATCCCCAGAACGGAGGTACGATCACGAATCTTCCCGATGGAATCATGGAGATCGGTATGGGCCAGCATGGCGAAGGCGGTGGTGGACAGAAACCGTTGGTATCCGCCGATGATACGGCAGCGGAGATGGTAGACCTACTTTGCCAGCAGTTACAGCCAAAAGCCGGTGATAAGATGTTATTGATCATTAACGGCGTAGGCGCTACTACCCATATGGAATTGAATATCATCTTCCGCAAGGCTTATAAGGAATTAGAGGCTCGTGGCTTGCAGGTGGTGGTAAGCCGTATCCAAGAGATCTTGACCGTACAGGAGCAAGCCGGATTCCAGATGATCATGGCGATCTTGGATGAGGATCATATCGATTATTTGAATAACAAACGTGCGGACGCACCTTATTGGACAACCCTAGGTAAATAAATAATATACATGAAACAACTTACTATCGAGGCCTTCAAGGCCATGTTAGACAATGCACTGAAACAGATCAAGGCACGTGAGGAGGAATTTTCTAAATTGGATGCCGTAATCGGGGATGGAGATCATGGTACCGCTATCGTTGCCGCTATGACTGCCGTGAATAAAAGCGCTCAGTCTGGAACGGAGTTCAAGCAAATGCTTGGTGATATGGGTATGGACGTGATGATGGAAGTGAGCGGATCGACAAGTACCTTGCTCGGCGCTTTCTTCTTGGGCATGAGCGATCATGCAGAGGGAACCGAGTTGGATGCCGCAGGCGTGAAAGCTATGTTCGCCGGTGGCTTGGCGAATGTGCAACAACAAACCCAAGCGAAACGAGGCGACAAGACGATGATGGATGCCTTGATCCCGGCGGTGGAGGCTATGCAAGCTTGTACGTCGGATGATATCAAGGTGGTCTTGAACGCCGGCGCTAAAGCGGCGCTTGAAGGAGCGGAGGCTACGGTACCGATGAAAGCTAACTTTGGCCGTGCCCGTAACTATGGCGAGCGTTCGATTGGTTTCGCTGATAGCGGGGCTACTTCTTGGAGCTGTATGTTCGCTTCTTTTGCTGAGGCGCTATAAAATAATACACAGCGTGAGACGGGGCGTGCCCCGTCTCTATAAAATATAATAATATAACGAATAATAAATATGGCAGATTTAGATGATTTAAGAGAAGGTGCGGACTTCGGTTTAGGCATCAATTGTGAGAACCAGAGTTTCCATGTGAAGGGAGCCGAGAACTTACCTTGGGGTATGAAAGACCGTTTATCCCGTATCTTCAACCCGAAGACAGGCAAGGCGGTTATGCTTGCTTTTGACCATGGTTTCATCATGGGGCCGACTTCCGGTCTGGAGCGTATCGACTTGAATATCGTTCCTTTGATTGAATATGCGGATTGCTTGATGTGTACCCGTGGTATCCTGCAATCTACGATCCCTGCGAATACGACGAAACCGATTTGTCTTCGTTCGGACGCTGGAACGTCTATCCTTACGGATTTGAATGATAATGTATTGATCGATATAGAGGACGCTATCCGTATGAACGTCTCCGCCATGGCGGTTATGTTGGCTATCGGCGACGAGGCGCATGAGGCTAAGACTGTGGCTAACTTATATAAGGCGGTCGATAAGGCTAGCCGTTACAATATCCCGGTAATGGGTGTTACCGCCGTTGGTAAGCAAATGGCTCGAGACGCTCGTTATTTCGGTCTGGCTTCCCGTATCTGTGCGGAGAATGGCGCTAATATCGTGAAGACCTACTATTGTGAGGGCTTCGAGAAGGTAGCCGCCGCTTGCCCGGTTCCCGTGGTAATCGCCGGTGGTAAGAAATTACCGGAGAAAGAGGCGTTGGAATTATGTTATAATGCGATTAACGACGGTGCGGCTGGCGTGGATATGGGACGTAATGTATTCCAGAGTACTTCTCCTGTCGCCATGATCCAGGCGGTTCATGCGGTCGTGCATCAAGGTATCACGCCTAATCAGGGATATGAGTTGTTCCGTGACTTAGCGAAATAAAGAAGAATGAACCAATGTGTCGTTTCGCTAAATGTGTCAATATGCCAATGCGAATACAACACACATGATCTTTTTTTGCAGGGTGGATCCCATGTGTCCATCCTGCTATAATTGGCATATTATCTAATTAGTACATTATTATATACCATGAAAATCTATACTTTTATATTATCCGCATGCCTGCTACTCGTATGTTCCGCATGTCATGAGGCGTCGCATCATCTTTTATTAGGCGGTTCCGGCTGGGACAAGATCGCCATCGTAAACAAGAACACGAAAGAAATTGAATGGGAGCATCCCTTGGAAAAAGGATGGGAATGTAATTCCGTAGCTGTTACTCCCGATCGGAATATCCTTTTTTCCTATTCGAAAGGGGCAAAGCTAATCACCCGGGATCATGAGGAGGTCTGGAATATCTCCGCTCCGGAAGGGTGTGAGATGCAGACAGCCCGTGTACTTTCCAACGGTAATTATTTATTGGCGTGGTGTGGAAACCCGGCTACGATCATGGAAGTGAACGCAAAAGGAGAGATCCTGTCGAAAACAGATTTCGATACCCGAATTGAGCAACCCCATGCACAATTCCGTCAAGTAAACAAGAATAAGCGGGGCAATTATCTAGTGCCCTTGTTCGCTACCTCCGAGATCCGGGAAATATCCCCGTCCGGTCAATTGCTGAAAAGCGTGAAAGTAGACGGTAACCCGTTTAGCGTGGCTGCGTTGGATAACGGTAATTATCTGGTCGCTTGCGGTGATGCCCATTGCTTCATAGAGCTGAATTTCGAGACCGGAGATATCGTTCGCAAGGTGAATGCGAACGATATCGAGGGAGCCCAGCTTTTCTTTGTTGCCCAGTTGCTCCCTAAACGGGACGGTGGTTTGTATATCTGTAACTGGCAAGGCCATGACGGAGAGGCTGCGAAAGGACATTACCCGCAGTTGATCGAGATAAACGGAGCCGGAAAGATGGTCTGGGATTTGAATGATAACGCTACCTTCGGGATGATCTCCTCTATTTGTCCGATCGATTAAAGATATATCCGGATTATTAATTATATTTGTACACCTAAATTCTAAATAAAGCATGGAAGAGAAAAACACGAATGCTACTAAACGTCGAAACCCTGTGACTTGGGTCCCTAGTGTCTATTTTGCTATGGGATTGCCTTTTGTAGTGCTGAACATGGTTACCGTACTCATGTTTAAGGGATTGGATATATCGGATGCCCAGATTGCGTTATGGACCTCGGTTATCATGTTACCTTGGACCTTAAAGCCTTTATGGAGCCCGTTTTTGGAAATGTATCGTACTAAGAAATTCTTTGTCGTATTGACCCAGTTGTTATCCGGTTGCTTATTCGGTTTAGTGGCCTTGGCGTTAAACTTGCCGAGTTTCTTTGCTCTATCTATCGCATTATTAGGTATTATAGCGCTTAGCGGGGCTACGCATGACGTGGCAACGGATGGCGTTTATATGAAAGAGCTCTCGCCGGAGGATCAAGCCAAATATATCGGTTGGCAAGGTGCGTTTTACAATTTGGCGAAGATCGTAGCCACGGGTGGTCTGGTTTATCTGGCGGGTTATATGATGCAATATTTTACCGGGATAGGATTGGAGAAAGAGGCCGTGATATACGCTTGGATGATCGTTATGCTGCTTTGCGGTACGATCATGATCCTGCTTGGTTTTTATCATATGAAGATGTTGCCTTCGGGTGGGAAAGCCGCTACCAGAGAACATTCGTTGAAGGAAAGTATGGCTGAGTTATGGCTGGTCTTCAAGGAGTTCTTCACGAAGAAGTATATCGTGTGGTATATCTGTTTCATCATATTGTATCGTTTTGCCGAGGGTTTCGTGATAAAGATCGTACCTTTGTTCTTGAAAGCTCCGATAGCTGATCAAGGATTAGGACTAACGGAGCAAGAAATTGGTTTGTATTATGGTACGTTTGGGGCGGCGGCGTTCGTGCTGGGTTCTTTGCTTGGTGGATATTATATCTCGGCCAAGGGATTGCAAAAGGTATTGTTTACGCTTTGTTGTTGTTTCAATATACCGTTTTTGGTATACACGTTCTTGGCGTGTTTCCAGCCTGATAATGGTCTCATTATCGCTTCCGCCATCGTATTCGAGTATTTTGGCTATGGATTCGGTTTCGTGGGCTTGATGCTGTTTATGATGCAACAGGTAGCTCCGGGCAAGCATCAGATGGCGCATTATGCGTTCGCTTCAGGTATCATGAACCTTGGCGTAATGCTTCCGGGAATGATGAGCGGTTTCGTGAGCGACTGGCTAGGTTATAAGTATTTCTTTATCGTGACCTTGCTGGCGATGATCCCTTCATTCTTGGTAGCCTATTTCGTACCGTTCACGTATGACGATAAAGGTAATAAGTTAGTACAGTAATATTTTAATAGGATTAGTTATGGATAATTTGAAAATCGTAGGCGCTCCGCTGCCTAATATGCCTTGGGAAGATCGTCCCGAGGGTAGCAAAGAAGTATTGTGGAGATATTCGAAGAACCCGGTGATTCCTCGTGATATCCTTCCGACATCGAACAGCGTGTTCAACAGTGCTGTTGTCCCTTTCAAAGGTGGTTATGCCGGTGTGTTCCGTTGCGACGATACGAATCGCCGGATGCGTTTGCACGTAGGTTTTAGCGCAGATGCCATTCATTGGAGTATCTCCGAGACAAAACTCGAGTTTGAGTGCGACGACAAGGAGATCGGCGAGTTTGTTTACGCCTACGACCCCCGTGTATGTTTTATCGAGGATCGTTATTATGTGACTTGGTGTAACGGTTATCATGGCCCGACGATCGGCGTGGCTTACACGTTCGATTTCGAGACCTTCCATCAGCTGGAGAACGCTTATCTGCCTTTCAACCGTAATGGCGTGATGTTCCCTCGTAAGATTAACGGAAACTTCGCCATGTTAAGCCGTCCGAGCGACAACGGTCATACTCCGTTCGGCGATATATTCTATAGCGAGTCTCCGGATATGTGTTTCTGGGGTAAACATCGCCACGTGATGTCTCCGGCTGCGTTCGAGGATAGCGCTTGGCAGTGTACGAAGATCGGTGCGGGCCCTATCCCTATCGAGACTTCCGAGGGCTGGTTATTGATTTACCACGGCGTGCTTCGTTCTTGCAACGGGTATGTGTATAGCTTCGGTTCCGCTATCTTGGATTTGGAGCAACCTTGGAAAGTGAAATTCCGCTCCGGACCTTATTTGTTGTCCCCGCAAAAGGATTACGAGTGCGTGGGAGACGTTCCGAACGTAGTCTTTCCCTGTGCCGCCTTGCATGATCCGGAGACGAAACGTATCGCTATCTATTACGGCTGCGCGGATACGGTAACAGGATTGGCTTTTGGCTATATTGATGAGATTTTGGACTTTACGAAGAAGAATTCTATCATTTAACAGACTCGAGAAGAACAATATACTTTTGTTGTCGAAACAATATACTTTTACACACGAAAGTATATTGTTTTAGAACAAAAAGTATATTGTTTTTTTTATTAGGTAAAAGAGTAAGAGTTATGACAAAGATACAACAGTTTTTGGCAGATCTGCCCGAGGAGAAGAAATCCTTGTTTGTCCCTGTTTTCGGGAGCATGGAGAAATTTTATACGGTAGTTTACTTGATCGCCCGGAATGAGCACGTCACTGATCAGGAGAAGCCAGATCGTTATGAGGATCGTTTACAGGTGATTCGCCAGATACGTAACCGGGTGGAGAAACTAGTTTCCTCGTATGGCTTGGACGGAGGGGAGATCGTAGCCGATATCGCCAGCGACTATTTTGAGGATTATGTCAATTACAAAGAGCCGGAGCTAGACATTACGAATGATGAGTTTATCGCTATCCTCCAGAAAATATAGGAGATAAATATAATTTTATTGTGTGGTAGTATCTTTTTGATTATAAAAAAGCAATTTTATGAGTCTAAAATGAAAAATAGAGGCTTGTAAGGTTGCTTTTTGTTTTATTATTCTTAACTTGCGGCATCATTATTTAAAAATGTAAGCAGATGATGCAAGAGTTGAATAACTTACTATCTCTTATTGACGCTCATTTTGGAGGATCACAATGGTTTGTTTTTCTATTACTGGGAACCGGATTGTTCTTTACGGTCTATCTTCGGTTTCCGCAATTGCGCTTTTTCGGGCATGCGATCAAGGTCGTGCGGGGGAAGTACGACAATAAGCAAGACATAGGAGATACCTCCCATTTCCAAGCGTTGGCAACTGCTCTTTCGGGCACGGTGGGGACCGGTAATATAGCCGGTGTCGCTCTGGCCATACATCTAGGTGGTCCTTCTGCCTTGTTTTGGATGTTGATGACGGCGTTCTTGGGTATGACTACCAAGATGGTAGAGGTCACCCTTTCCCATAAGTATCGTGAGCAGACGGAAGATGGTACGATTTCCGGCGGTCCGATGTATTATATGAAGCATCGTTTGCATATGCGTTGGTTGGCGGGACTTTTTGCGGTCGCTACTATTTTCTCCTCTTTCGGTACGGGTAGTCTGCCACAGGTAAATAGCATCTCGAACGCCATGTTTTCGGCGTTCGGTATTCAGCAATATATTACCGGGGCGGTTTTATCGGTCTTGCTGGGATTGATCGTGATCGGGGGAATCAAGCGTATAGCGCAGGTTACCGAGAAGTTGGTACCTTTTATGGCGGTCGTCTATCTGCTCGGTGCCTTCAGCATATTGGCCTATAATTACCAGCATATCCTACCTTCGTTTATCTCTGTTTTCTCGAATATCTTTTCCGGTACGGCGGCTACGGGTGGTTTCTTAGGAGCGACGGTTGTCTGGGCTTTTAACCGAGGTGTGAACCGTGGATTATTCTCGAATGAGGCGGGGCAAGGTTCCGCTCCGATCGCTCATGCGGCAGCCAAGACGGAAGAGCCGGTATCCGAGGGTATGGTCGCTTTATTGGAGCCGTTCATCGATACGATCGTGATTTGTTCGATAACCGGCTTGGTTCTATTGTCATCCGGTACTTGGCTGAAAAAGTTTGAGAATAAGTTTCAGCAGGCGGATACGGTAGTCTTGTCCGGTGCTTATCATGAATCGGACCCGGACGGTAAATCCGCAGTGTCGGAGCATGTACTAGGGAATAAGCCCCTGCCTTTTTATACAGGCTCCTTGGAGGTCCGGAACGGACAGATCCTAAATACGGATATAACGTTACTACACGCACGTTCCTTTGCGGATAGCGTGCGGGTCAAGGAAGGGAAGGAGGTGTTGTTTAGTGGTACGCTCTCTGTACGTGACGGACGTATCGAATTACCTATGAATAAAGAGCGTGCGGTGTATTTAACCGGTAAGTCGCTGCTTCATTCCGCCCCCTTGTCTACGGAGGCGTTTAAGAAAGGTTTTTTAGGGGATTGGGGGCAGTTTATTATTCCGTTTTCCCTGTTGTTGTTTGCGTTTTCTACAACGATAGCATGGTCTTACTACGGTGATCGGGCGGTGACCTATCTTTGGGGAACGAAATATGTCCGTATTTACCACGTAATCTATATTGTCGGATTTTTCTTGGCCTCGTTCACGGATACTACTATTGTTTGGACATTATCCGGTATCACCGTGGCTTTGATGACGCTCCCGAACTTGATTGGTATCTTGCTGTTACATAAGGAAGTGAAAAGCTCTGTCAATGAGTATTGGCGACGGATGAAAGAGAAGTTATGAATGTCAATAACATTTTTTGTGTATAATACGCTTTGTATGTGTTTAATAACGCCTATCTTTGCCAATTGCCGGAATTTCAGGTTCTGGGTATTAGTTGAGAAGAGTAATGATTGAGAGTTGGCAAAGTTTTGATTGAATGAAGTATTTTACAAGGTTAATACGCTGGATATCTTCACAGGAGCATTTATATTTCTTATTTGCCCTGTTATTTATCATCCCAAACTGTGTGTTCTTTTTTACGGAACCGCTTCCCGTCACGGTCGGTATCGCCTCGTTGCTGATACCTTTGGCCTTTTGGATGTGTGTTTTATTAGTGGCCCGTAAACCGGGGATCGTGGTTTGGTGCCTGTTGCCGAAGGTTATATTAGATGGGGGGCAGTTGGTGCTTCTGTATCTTTTCGGGCAGTCCGTGATAGCGGTTGATATGTATTTGAACCTTACCAGCTCGAACGCTTCCGAGGCTAGTGAGTTATTGGGGAATATCATTCTGGTGATCGGTTGCGTATTCTTTTTCTATACATTACCTACGCTGGTGCTCGCTTGTCGTTCGATACGGCAGAAAGAGAAACTGCGAAATCCTTTCCGGAAGAAATGGGCTAAGATCAGCCTAGGCATGTTTGTCGTGGGTTTGCTCCTTTGCTTCCTGTCTCCTTCGCAAGATCACCGGTTCTCATGGAAGGACGATGTATATCCGGCTAACGCCCTATACAATTTATATTTCGCCATAAATAAGGCGGAGAGGAACAGCAAGTATCATATTACTTCCGCCGACTTTAAGTTCGACGCCACTAAGCCGGAGCAAGCGGAGGGAAAACGGGAGATCTACGTCTTGGTAGTGGGAGAGACCTCCCGTGCTATGGAATGGAGCCTTTACGGATACGAGCGCAAGACGACTCCCCGTATGGAGGCTTTAGACGGATTGGTGCATTTCACGGATGTGGTGACGCAATCGAATAATACGCATAAAAGTGTCCCCATTATCCTGTCCGCTGCCAGCGCCGAGAATTATGGAGTCCTTTACGACGAGAAAAGTATCGTGACCGCTTTCAAAGAGGCTGGTTTCCGTACGCTCGTGATCGCCAACCAGAAACTAACGACCTCGATGATCGGCGCTTTTTACCGGGAGGCAGATACCTTTATCGATATGAGTGCATTTAATACGGGTTCTACGCTAACCTCCTTGCACGATGCGGCGATCTTGCCTTATCTAAAGAAGGAACTGGATAAAGAGGACGGTAATCTTTTCGTAGTACTGCATACTTATGGCTCGCATTTTAATTACCATGAACGTTATCCGAAGGAGTTCCGTTTCTATAGGCCGGATAAGGCGGAGGGAATTCGTGCCTCGTATAAAAAGGAGTTACGGAACGCTTATGATAATTCCATCCACTATACAGATTACGTGCTGGGGGAAATCGTGGATATGTTGGCGAAGACAAATGCTCCGGCATCCATGCTTTACTTAAGCGATCATGGAGAGGATATCTTCGATGATTCCAGAGCCCGTTATCTGCATGCGTCTCCGATACCGACCTATTACCAGTTGCATATCCCGTATGTGATCTGGTTCTCGAAGGCTTACCGGGAGTCATATCCCCAGAAATATCTGGAAGCGCAGGCACACGAGACTTATCCGGTTAGCACGAACAGCGTATTCCATACGATGCTTGATATAGCCGGTGTGCGGACTCCGGTGGCCGATTCCACGTTTGCCTTAACGAATCGTGCCTTCAAGGTACGTGACCGTATGTATCTGGGAGACCATGACGACCCGATCCCATTTTGGAAAGTCGGCTTAAAAAAGCAGGATTTTGAGATGATGGATAAATGGGATATCGCTTATGATAGGAATTAGACTGATCTCAACCGTATATGAAAGAGCAAAGCGGACATATTACTAGCAAGGTGATATTAGGCTATATTTTGCTGATTACCATTGCGGTCTGCTCGGTCGCTTACATTTATAATATAGTAGAGAAAGTGGCCGAGGAGGACGAGCCGGATCATCAGGCACGCCGGAAGGTGTACTTGGTCACTAATACGCTCTCCCTGCTCTATGAAAGCGAGGCGTTGGGGCAGTTGGTAGGCATGCCCCAGAACGAGTTCCGCCACTTCAATCGTACGTTGAATAAGGCCCATAATAACATGGATTCGTTGAGGACCTTGGTGACGGACTCCATGCAACTCCTGAAAATAGATACGATCGACATACTGCTGGAGCGTAAGCGATGGAATACCCGTCGTTTGCTTGAGACTTGGCAGGAAGCGAATACGGAGCGTCTTTATACGGAGAATATCGAGAAAATAATTGCCGTCCGGGATACAATCGTAAACGAGGTGCAGGTACAAGAGCGGGTAGAGGTCAAGCAAGATACGGTGGTAGTTCCCCGTAAGAAGCGGGGATTCTTCAAGCGTTTGGCCGACGTGTTCTCTCCCGGCAAGGAAGATACCAGCATCGTGGTGAACACGACCCGGGAGATCGTTACCGATACGTTGGTGAACGCTTATAATCCGACCGATACGATTGTCAGCGTGCTGAAAAGCATCCAAGACAGTGTGGCTTGGCAACGGCAACAACTGATGGATCAGTTGTTGGAAAGGGCCTCTAACTTACGGTATAACAATAGCGTGATTACCCGGGAGATCAACCAGATGCTCCGTAATATAGAGGAGGAGGAGATGGAGGCGTCGCTGGAAAGGGTCTATAAGAAGCAGGTACTATTAAGGGAGACCTCCCATTTGATCGCCGGAATCGCGATCGTCTCCGTGGTAATCGCCTTTCTGTTCCTCTTCTTTATCTCACGGGATATCTCACGAAGTAAATATTACCGTATGCAACTGGAAAAGGCGAAACAGGTCGCCGAGAGCTTATTGCGAAGCCGTGAGAAGCTGATGTTGACGATCAGCCACGATATACGGGCTCCGCTCTCTTCCATCATCGGATATATCGAGCTTTTGCTACGCCGCCATCCAGACGAGCGTCAGCAATATTATCTGGAGAACATGAAAGGTTCCTCGGATCATATCCTTTCCTTGGTGAACGACCTGTTGGATTTCCAGCGGTTGGAGTCCGGCGAGATGGAGGTGCATAGCGTTCCCTTCCGTGTCCCAGTCTTGTTCGATGAGATCTATACCAGCTTCCAGCCGATAGCGGAGGCGAAAGGCTTACGGTTTGTCTTGAACCTGAAACCGGAGGAGACTGGGCAAGTCTATATGGGCGACCCGATCCGTATCCGGCAGGTCGTAGGAAACCTCTTATCCAACGCTATCAAGTTCACGGAAGCGGGACGAGTCGTTTTGCTTGTCTCCCTCCAAAAACTTTCAATTATCAATTATCAATTATCTATTACCGTCAGCGATTCCGGTCCGGGCATCCCGAAAGAGGAACAAGAGCGGATATTCGGGGAGTTTACCCGCCTTGCCGATACGGAAGAGGCGGAAGGTTTCGGTCTGGGCCTCTCCATCACCCGTAAGCTTCTGTCCTTGATGAACGGTACGCTTGCTTTGGATAGTACCCCGGGAAAAGGCAGTGATTTCACGATCTTGCTACCTCTTCCCTTGGCTGATAACCAATCTTTGCCGGACGTAATGGCGGAGGCTCCGGATGCTGGTGAAGCCGAGGCTTTACCCTTGTTTGAGGGGCAAGATGTCTATTGTCTTCTGGTAGATGACGATCCTCTACAACTGGCCTTGACGGAGGAACTCTTGAAGCAGAGTCACGTGCAGGTGGTAGGTTGTACGAATCCGCATAACGTCCTCGAGCTATTGCGGAACACCGTATTCAACGCCATTATCACCGATATACAGATGCCGACGCTGGATGGCTATCATTTACTGGAGCGGATACGTACGTCCGGTATCCCCGGAACGGATGAGATCCCGGTGATCGCCCTATCTGCCAGTATCGCCAAGGAGCACGAGCATTATCTGGAGGCTGGTTTCACGGGTTTCTTGAACAAGCCGTTTACCGCCGCCCAATTAATCTCCTTGCTGAATGAGTTGCTGACACTCCATCTGGAGGCAAGGAGCGAGTTGAATTTCTCTTCGTTGACCGCTTTTGCCGGAGAGGATCCGGAGGCCTCAGCCTCTATACTGAAAACCTTCTCGGAGGAAACCCGCAAGAGCATCGACTTACTTCGGGATGCGTTAGAGGGAAAAGACCGGGAGGAAGCCTCCCGGATATCTCATAAGTTGATTCCCCTGTTCACGATGCTGGGGGCCAATTCTTTGGTACAACACCTGCGGATCTTGGAGAAGAATGATGAGGAACTGACCGATTCCGGCTGGTACCACCTGCTGGGCGAGGTAATCGAGCAAGCGCTTGCTATCGTGAAGGATGCGGAGTCCGCCATCGGGTAATCTTGTGGAATCCGGTGTGGAATAAATACCCATCCGTGGAATGCCTTTCCCCATGCTTTTGAAATAAAATTCCACTTTATAGAAACAAAATTTATCTATTACTTGTTAAAGGATAAGTAGTTAGATATTCATTATCGTGCGTTTCGCTGGCTTTGGCACGATATTCGCTATCTATTTAATGAAATCGCAAGTGGGCGTTTCTACATTTAAACCGTTAAAAACAAAAGTCATGAATTTATTCATGGCGAAAGATTAAGTCCTGAGTATTCAATTTAAGTCTGCAAAAGAAAAAGGCATCCTTTCGAGGATGCTTTTTCTATTTAGTTTCGTTACTTTTGCCACGAAATAATAAAATCTACTGAATCATATCATGGAACACGCACTACAATCCCGACCTCGTATCGAGGTGGTCGACGCATTACGAGGATTTGCCGTTATGGCTATTATCCTATTGCATAATATCGAGCATTTTAACTTGTATAATTTTCCGGAGGCTACTACCGATTTTATGAAAGCCTTGGATAAAGGGGTATGGGATACCTTGTTCTTCCTCTTTTCCGGGAAGGCGTACGCTATTTTCGCCCTGCTGTTCGGTTTTAGCTTCTTTATCCAGTTTGATAACCAAGCGAGGAAAGGGAAGGACTTCCGGCTTCGTTTTTTCTGGCGGTTGGTGCTCCTATTCTTTATCGGTTGCTTCAACGCATCGTTCTTCCCAGGGGAGATCTTGGTGCTTTATTCGATCTTGGGTATTGTGTTGATACCGGTTTGCAAGTTGAGTAATAAGGTGGTATTGGCGATCGCCGTGGTCTTGATGCTACAGCCCATGGAATGGGGTAAATTCATGTATGCCCTGATGCATCCGGAATATGTGGCATCCAAGGAACAATGGCTGGTGCACTGTATGCGGATCTTTCCGTATATGGAAGGTACCAGCTTTTGGGAAATGGTCAAGTCCAATCTGTGGGACGGGCAGCTGTATAGCCTTCTCTGGGCTTGGAGCTATGGACGTTTCTTCCAGACATCGGCTCTCTTTATGCTGGGTATGTTGTTGGGGCGCAAGGGATTGTTTGTCGATCCGGAGAAGCACCGGACGTTTTGGACAAGGACCTTTGTTATCGGGGTAGTTTGTTTCATTCCCCTCTATTATCTGTCCCTTTCCCTACCCGGTTTGCTGGAGCGTACCGAAGAGCTTCGCCCGATGAGCACGATCGTGTCTTCCTTGCGTAATTTCTCGTTCATGTGCGTATTGGTATCCTCCTTTATCTTCTTGTGGCAGTGGAAGGCGCCGCATAAGGTGCTTCACGGGCTTGTGCCTTACGGGAAAATGAGCTTGACGAATTACCTCACGCAATCGATGGTAGGCTCTTTCATCTATTTCGGATACGGTTTATCCCTGTATGACGATCTGGGAACGACCGCCAGCTTCGCCGTAGGAATCCTTCTTTTCATTCTCCAGCTAGGTTTTTGCCACTGGTGGCTGGCCCATCATAAACAAGGTCCTTTCGAGGGAGTATGGCGTAAAGCTACGTGGATGTTTTCTTGATTCGTTTTATTTATTTACCTTTGTGGTTACTATAAATAATCTGAGTGGGTATGTTGTCGATTCTAATCGTTGAAGATGATATAACTTTTTCCTTGATGCTTACCACATGGCTGGGTAAGAAAGGGTTTGTCGTAAGATCCTCGTCCTCTGTCTCCGACGCTAAACGGAGGCTGGGGGAGGAAGCGTTCGATTTGGTTATATCGGATTTACGCCTGCCGGATAGTGACGGGATCGACTTATTGAAATGGCTGAAAAGCACTCATCCTTCCTTACCCCTTATCATGATGACCAGTTATGCGGAGATACAAACGGCGGTTCAGGCGATGAAGCTGGGAGCGGCGGATTATATCGCCAAGCCGCTGAACCCGGATGAGTTGCTGGGAAAGATCAGGGAGCTTGCGCACGTGGAGGAGAAGGCTCCGGCGAGAGTCCCGGTTCCCTCGGCCCCGGATCTTTATATCGAGGGGCAGAGCCAAGCGGCCCGCCAGCTTTATGAGCATGTGCGTTTGGTGGCTCCGACGGATATGTCGGTATTGGTGACCGGCGCTAGCGGTACCGGTAAGGAGTATATCGCCCGTCGGATCCACGAGCAAAGTAATCGTAGCAAGGCTCCGTTTGTCGCCGTGGATTGCGGCGCTATCCCCAAGGAATTGGCGGCTTCCGAGTTCTTCGGCCACGTGAAAGGTTCTTTTACGGGGGCGATCGAGAACAAGACTGGGGCGTTTGTGGCGGCTCAAGGCGGTACGATATTTTTGGATGAGATCGGGAACCTGACGTATGAGGTACAGGTTCAGCTATTGCGTGCCCTGCAGGAGCGCAAGGTGAAGCCGATCGGGAGCAATCAGGAGATCGCTATCAACGTGCGCTTGATATCCGCGACGAACGAGAACTTGCGGCAGGCGATCGAGAAAGGAGATTTCCGTGAGGACCTGTACCATCGTATCAATGAGTTCACGATCCGTATCCCGGACTTGAAAGAGCGAAAAGAGGATTTGCTCTTGTTCGCCAACCACTTCCTCGATCTGGCGAATAGCGAGCTCCGTAAGGATATCATCGGTTTCGACAACGATACCATGCAATTGTTCCAATCCTATTCTTGGCCGGGTAACCTGCGGCAGATGAAGAACGTTATCAAGTACGCTACCTTATTGGCGACCGGTCGATACATCACCCGCAAGGAACTTCCGGAGGAACTGACGGAGAACCTCTCTTCGCACACCAACATCCAGCTTAAGAACGTGGAGCATGAACGTGACCTTATCCGTAAGGCCCTCCAAGAGTGCGGCAATAATAAGACTCGTGCGGCCCAGTTATTGGGCATCGACCGGAAGACGCTTTACAATAAGCTGAAGATTTATCAGTTGGATTGAAAATCCCGTGTTTTATGTGAGTGCTTAAGGCCTATTGGGAGCCTCTGGCTTGTATGATGGGTCTGTTGCGAAATAGAAGCTTATTCTGACTATTTGCTTCATATTATACGAATATGTTGACATACCCTTCGTGCGAAAGTGACAAGATAATGAGATAGGCGTGGTAATAAACACGCTTTTTCTTGAAAAAGGGGCCGATTTTGTACACGATAGGTGGCGAAACCTGTTGCGATAGGTCGTATTGCCCAATGCCGATACTCGCATTGGGCATTATGAGCGGCCGTGCATAGGGTTGCGAGTACTCATGAATGGGCATTCTTACCGTGTTATACCCCTATTGTAACATCGCTTTTTCCCTTTTCTTGCCTCAAAATATGAGATACGATGAATTAATTTCGCTGGAGCGAGAGGCTGTTTTTCTGTATTCATCTGTCAACGAGACAAATGGTGCTTTTTCTTCTCGTATTTGGAAACGAGCCGTACCTTTGCCCGAAAAAATCGATTCTCCGAGACTTTAGTTTTCATTTTGTCAAATTGCCAGATGGTATGTTATTGCCAAAAGAAAATCGCTAGGGGCCTTCTCCACATCGACACCAACTGCCCTTGCCGGGAACAGGAGCTTTGGCTGATAAGCTGATTGAATGGTTGGAGTAGGGTGAATAGTCTTTTGTTATTCTTTTTTAACATGATGTAAAATAAATATGTCCTATTTATCAAGGATATTTTCTTTAGATTATTATTAATTATAGTTAATTGATGTAATAATATTTGTGTGTTTAAGAACTTCGCATCATAATAAAACCTACCTTTGTTGTCAACAATGTTCAATAAGTTGATTAAAATATACAACTTCTTTTTTCAAAACGGTGTTATAGGGTAATATTTAATGTTTAAGCATATGAAGAGATGTATTTTTACGAAAGTAAAGTTTATGGCACTGTTCCTGTTTGCGGTGCTGATGACCGCATGTACAGCGGACGTGTACGAGCCGAAGCCGGATCCCGATCCAAAGCCGGGACCGGACGAGAGTACAAATGGTATTCCGAATGATTTTGATTATTCAACAAAGGCTAGCCATAAATTGACTGTTAAAGTCTTGGATGAATATGAGGGGAAACGTTATTATACGATAGAAGTATTTGGTTCGGACCCTATCACTGATCCTAATTCTGTTTTCTATGTTGGAGGTAAAACAAACTCAAGGAATCCATTTATTGTTGATTTGGCTTTACCTAAGACTCAAGAATATATTTATATTAAGAAAACGGATGCACAAGGGTATAGTACTGTTGTAAGCTTAGAGGTGAAAGATGGCGATTTATTATTGGATTATACGGATCCAGTTATTACAAAATCTTTTTTGCGTAGTGACAGTGGGGTTAGTGATCAAGAAATAACACGTTGGCTCACCCCGCTTTCGGAGAAGGAAATTGAGAAGTTGGATAAAAAAGCTGAGATGAAAGATGTAATAGAGCTACGGAGTGGTATGACTCTTGATAAAAATAAGAGTTATAAAATTACGAGCGGAAAGGTCAACAATGTCGTTTTCCCTGATAACGAGAACTACACTCTTTATATTTTTAGCGGCGCTACCTTGGATTTAGCTTCTTCAGCCTCACCATTGACAAAAAACAGTCAAATTGTAGTTTTTCATGGAGGTCAGATAATTGGCTCTAAGGCTGTTCTGAAAATTGATGGAAATTCTCAATTGGTTAATATGGGTAAAGTAGATATTAATAGAATAGAAACTCTACCTTCGCCACATAGTTCAATTTATAATCATACGAATTCGGAAATTACTGTAAACTCAATGCATTTGAATGGAGGTGAACTTCATAATCATTGTTTGGTAAAGGTTGGTACTTTCTCTTTTGATGGATCTGCTTCCGGATTATATTTAAATCGGGGTTCTTCTGTAATTTCCGGGAATTTTATATATGGTTATGATACGAAAATATCGATGGCGGAACATTCCTTGTTTGAGACAGATGCGTTGAATCCTGCTCAAACAGGTCCTGTATCCTTAGTTGTAGAGGATGCGGATGCCAATCAATATGGAGATGGAAATAGTGCCAAATTGTTTAAGGTGAATGGTGTATTGGATTATACATCTGTTCAGATAACAGGCTTTTTCTGGAGTGATTTATATACTTATGCGCAAAGTGAAGTAAATTATTCAGCTAATAAGAATGGTGCGTTAAGAGTGGTTGGCAATAAATGCCCTGTAAATATATCCGGTGATTGTTTTGGTGATATCAATTACAGTAAAGATGAGCCTTTTACAGACGAATCCGAGACGCCTGAGTATAAACCTGAATATGATAAGACAGAAGCTTATGTCTATTTATTTGAAGACAATTGGCCTAATTTTGGTGACTATGATATGAATGACTTGGTTATGATTGTCAGCATCATGAATACGACAGAGGCTAGCAGTGAAGGTATTAATGCAAAAACTGTATATTTATCAACAAGTGTTAGGGCTGTAGGTGCAACGAAATCTTTATATGCTTTTGCGAAGATCCAAGGAACAGACAAGGTTATTAATTTATTGGAAGGAAAAGAGGCGCATGAGTTCATGAATAGCGATTTAGGTCAAATAATAAATACATATAATAAGACTTGTGAAGCACGTGAAAGCTTGATAGAAGTAGATGTGAATGGCATGAGCGGAGTTGTGAATGCTAACAACTTAAACGTTTTTATTGTTTGGGGTGATCCTAATAAGAATAAAAAGAACGAGGTCCATATAGCTGGTTTTTTAGGGACGGAACAAGCAGCCACGGCCTTAACAAGTGATGAATATTATCGATATAAGTATAATGAGAATATTGATAATTCAACAGAGGAATTTAATAATATGATGTGGGGATTGATGATCCCTAAATCATCTTTTGATTCATATCCTAGAGAAGGTATTTCTATTATGGATGCATATCCTCAATTTATGAATTGGGCCAAGTCTGGAGGAAAAGATGTTTTGGATTGGTATACTTTAGGTATCAATGATCTTCTTTACCAAGGAGATTCTGCTAAAGATAAGTGATCATAGCATCTAAATGATAATTTTATTTGTCGTAAACAGTAAATAGATTTAAGAATAAAAACGGATTGCGGGAACTTTATCCTTAGCAATCCGTTTTTCATTTCTATTAATCCAGCATCAAACTCATATAAGCCATCCTCCCCTGATAACCCATCAACTGTCGTGTGAGCGTTTGGTTATCCATTTGTTCCAAGTCTTTTTTGGAGACGGGGCTTTCGTGTTGTTTGGATAGCCAGAGGTGGATCATGCGTTTCGTGTCGATGATGCGGGCCATACCCATAGGTAAGGTACCCGGAGGGGTGGGAGGGGTATTGACCGTCGCTTGCGATATGTTATTTTGCAGGGTAAGCTCTTGCAATAGTAATTCCTTGATCTCTTCCGAGTCGTAAAGAAGTTCCTTGATAAAAAGCATTTTGTCGGACGGCGCTGTACCCGCCTCAAGAGGCAACGCGAAAGCCATGCCAACCACCTTCTCGTTCTCGTCCAAGGCTGTGTACATTCCTCCGTTATCTAATTGCAGATCCCGGAGTATCGTGATGAAATCATCCTGCGAGTGCAAGATACAGGAAGGGCGTTCACGTAATTTGCGGTTGAAATAAGCGAACAATTCGTCGGTTGTCGGTACCTCCGGTTGGATAACCGTTATCTTCGGGAGTTGAACCGGCGTATTCGGGCGGATATACGTCTCCACGGAATAATCGAATGCCTCGGTATAACCCTGTTCCCGGTAATAGTCGAATAGCCAAGGATCGGCAGGGATCAAGGCGGAGATAGCGATCTCACGCCGTTCCATTTCCTCGAATGTCTCTTGCAAGAGTTGTCGCATAAGCCCTTGCCCCCTTTCTTCCGGAGCTGTGCACGCCCCGGAGATATAGCCTACCGAGATCTCGGTACCCAAATAAGTCATCGTATAAGGAACTATCTGCAAGGCAGATACTATTTTACCGTCCTTCTCGATGGTCATTGCGTTCTCGTCCTTGTAAACACGATCAAAATAAAGGCTGATAAATGCCTCAGAATCCCCGAAGCAGGTACGCCATAAGTTTACGATTTGTTGTTTCTTGTCCATAATTTATTTAGTTTGCGTAAGTTGCTTTTTTATTGCGGCACTCTTCTCTAATAGTATGGTAGGCTGATAAGAAAGCTTCGCTTGGCGCAACCCCGGTATGCCGAGATCCTCCTCCCGGTTCACGTAAGTATACTGTTCCGGAAGGTGAGAAGCAAACTCTTGGTTAATCACCGTATAGGCACCATCGAAATTCACGTCCGCTTTCTCCACGTGAACCCCGAATGTATTATGATTGATGGGTGCCCCGAAAGAAAAAGCGATAATCTCGTTATCAACCCGGAGAGCGCCACCGATCAGGCCTAGGCTGTCAAAATAATGTAAGGCATAGGTAAGGGAGCGACGTTCGTCATTAAGCTCTTCCTCGTCATTATCTCCATTGTTCGCCTTATACCATTTACATTCCAGTTTCAGGCATTGGGGGACGATATCCGGCGTGATAGGGACATACTCGTACGAATATTGTTTCTTGAAATTATTGATATGATTACGTTTGGATTGGTATTTCTTACCCCGTAAGGTCGCTAAATCCTCCCGTAAATAAATGTAATCGAAATAATCCCGTTCTGGGATATAAAAAAAGCTTCCGGGAAGTGCGCTTTCCAGTTGCTCCTTGGCGTCGGGGGTGATACCCAGCATACAGAGTGGATGTCCATATTTTAAGGAATCCTCTTCCAACAAGCGAACGGCACCCGTTAGATCTCCACTCCCGACAGGCATCATATAGGCGAAACGGCTCTTGTCCTCGATCATGAAACGGATTAATAAATAGCCATCCACGATAGCGAATTCGCTGTCATATAAGAAACGCCAACTGCACATGTTTGCGAATGAGAAATCACAATTGCGATAATCGCTGGGAAATGTAAATGAGGTTATGATCTCTTTGTCTTCTAACCTAATCGGTTTAAACGGTATATCCATAAATTTTCTTGTACTGTTTTACAAACTGCAAATATAAAACTAAAATGCGTGTGCGAATGTTTAGAATGGGAATAATAAAGGTGATATTCTGTTGTTTTGGGAAAAATGGCTAAACTTATAGGTTGAACAGCCATTTTGTAAAATAGGGGCTGGAGCTATTTTTGCAATATGAAATTCGCAACAATTAGGTTAAAACGAATGTTGTTTTTAATGTCTAACGAAAAGAAGATAAATCAGAGATGAAAAAGTACGATGCGATTATTATTGGTTTTGGGAAAGGTGGAAAAACCTTGGCGGCGGATTTGGCCAACCATGGATGGAATGTAGCTGTGGTGGAGCGTTCGACGGGTATGTACGGAGGTACTTGTATCAATATCGGCTGTATACCGACGAAAGCGCTTGTACATTACGCTCAAGTGACAGGGTATCGCAGACCTTCTACCTTCGAGCAATATGCGGAGGAGTTTAAACAGGCGATCCTCGCCAAGGAGAAACTGACCTCTTTGCTTCGTGAGAAGAATTTCAAGAATCTGGATGATCGGGAGACCGTAACGGTCTATACCGGAGAGGCTTCTTTTCGTTCCCCTTATGAGATTGTCGTGAAAACGGATACGGACTCTTTCTTGCTGGAAGGCGAGAAGATATTCATCAATACCGGAGCCACGACGATTATTCCTACGATAAGCGGTATCGAGGATAATCCTTACGTATATACAAGTACTTCCATTATGGAACTGGAGAAACTGCCACGGCATCTGGTTATTGTCGGAGGCGGATATATCGGGCTGGAATTCGCTTCCATGTTCGCCGGTTTTGGGTCGAAGGTAACGATCTTGGAGGCAGGGGAGGTATTCATCCCTCGTGAGGACCGGGACATCGCCGATTCGGTGAAGTCTACGCTAGAGAAAAAAGGGATCGCCATTCATTTGAATACGGTCGTGCAGACGATCGAGCAGGATGCCGAGCGGGCTGCGGTGATCTGCCGTAACGCTATCTCGGGAGATACCTTGCGGCTGGATGCTGAGGCGGTGCTTTTGGCTACCGGCCGTAAACCGAATACGGAAAGCCTAAATCTGCAGGCCGCCGGAATACAGACGACTAATCGTGGCACTATCGAGGTGGATAGTAAGTTGCGTACCAATATCCCTAATATCTGGGCGATCGGGGATGTACATGGCGGATTACAATTCACCTATCTGTCTTTGGATGATTACCGTATTATCCGGGAAGAGCTGTTTGGTAATGGTTTCCGGAGCTTGGATGATCGGGAAGCAGTGGCTTATTCCGTATTCATCGATCCTCCGTTGGCCCATGTCGGGTTGAACGAGACGCAAGCCCGTAAGATGGAGAAAAATATAAAGGTGGCCAGCCTGCCCGCCGCCGCCATGCCTCGTACCCGTACCATCGAGCAGACGGATGGCTTACTGAAAGCCGTGGTAGATGCGGATACCGGGAAGATCCTAGGATGTACCTTATTCTGCGCCGAGTCCAGCGAAGTCATAAATACGGTTAGCTTGGCGATGCGTCTCGGGCAAGATTACACATTCCTTCGGGATTCGATATTCACCCATCCGTCGATGAGTGAGGCTTTAAATGATCTATTTGGATTAATAAAATAAAAACATAAATATGAAAACATCAAATATTGGATTAATCGGCTTGGCCGTGATGGGCGAGAACCTTGCGTTGAATATGGAAAGTAAGGGGTTCGCCGTATCCGTTTATAATCGTACAGCGCCGGGAGAGGAAGGCGTGGTAGACCGCTTCATGAGCGGTCGTGGAAAAGGAAAGAATTTTATAGGAACCCATACGATACAGGAATTTGTTGAGTCTATCGAGCGTCCTCGCAAGATTATGCTGATGGTAAAAGCGGGTGCCCCGGTGGATGAGCTGATGGCTCAATTGATTCCTTACTTATCACCCGGCGACGTGATTATTGATGGTGGTAACTCGGATTTCCATGATACGGAACGCCGGGTGAAGGAGATGGAGGCGCATGGGATGTACTTCGTAGGTACCGGAATCTCCGGAGGCGAGATCGGTGCCTTGTACGGACCTTCCGTGATGCCGGGTGGTTCGCCTGCTGCTTGGCCTTTGGTGAAGGATGTCTTGCAAAGCATCGCCGCCAAGTTGGACGACGGGACGCCTTGTTGCCAATGGATTGGTCCGGGTGGAGCCGGCCATTTCGTGAAAATGGTACACAATGGTATCGAGTATGGAGATATGCAGTTGATTTCCGAGGCGTATTCTTTATTGAAGAATCGTCTGGATCTGGACAATGAGGCCTTGGCTCGTATCTTTGAGGATTGGAACACGGGAGAGCTGGATAGCTACCTGATCGGTATTACGGCCGATATTCTCCGCTTCAAGGACGAGGCGGGGGAGGGCTACCTGCTAGATAAGATATTGGATGCCGCCGGCCAGAAGGGTACCGGTAAATGGAGCGCTATCGCCGCTATGGACGAGAATGATCCGCTGACATTGATTACCGAGGCTGTTTATGCCCGTATGCTTTCTTCCATGCAGGAAGAACGGAAAAAAGCGTCCTCGCTTTATCCGAAGAGTGGCGTGCTGGGGCAGACTTTGATCTCGGAGAAAGAGATCAAGCAGGCTTTGTATGCCGCTAAGTTGGTTTCCTACGCACAGGGATTCTCTTTGTTGTGCCAAGCCTCCAAGCGATATGATTGGCAGTTGGATTACGGTACGATCGCCAAGATTTGGCGGAAGGGATGTATCATACGCTCTGTCTTTTTGGAGAAAATTACGCAGGCTTATGAGAAGAACCGGAATCTGGAGAACCTCTTATTCGATGAGTTCTTTATTCAAAAGATCGAGTCTTCCTTGTTGGCTTGGCGGCAAGTGGTAGCCGAGGGTGCCTTGCATGGAGTGGCTTTGCCGGCGATGAGCTCGGGGTTGAGCTATTTCGATGGACTGTCTACCCCGCATTCCGCCGCTAACTTGATTCAGGCCCAGCGGGATTATTTCGGGGCTCATACTTATGAGCGGGTCGATTGGGAGCGTGGTAAGTTTTTCCATACCAACTGGACGGGTGAGGGAGGAAAGACGGTTTCTGGAACTTATAACGTATAAAGACATGAAGAAAGCAGATAATCAATTATTAGTTATATTCGGGGCGTCGGGCGATCTTACCAGTCGCAAGTTGCTTCCCTCTTTGTTCGAGTTATATGTTCGTGGCTTGCTACCCGACCGCTTCTGCATCTTGGGAGCCGCCCGTACCGCTTATGGCGATGAGGAGTTCCGTGCGGAGCAACATACGCATATCTTGGAGGCACAGAAGGGAAAGACCTACGACGAGGGCTTGATCGATGACTTCTTGGAGAATGTTTATTACCTCGCCTTCGATTCCACCAACGCCGATGAATACTACAAATTGCGTGAGCGCATCGAGTTCTTGCAAGAGAAACATGACTTGCCGGATAAGATCATCTATTACTTGGCTACCCCGCCGGTGATGTACGAGATCGTCCCGCAATGTTTGCTGGAGAGTGGTTTGAACAAGACCGAGTCTCCGGACGGTTTCAGGCGGATCATCGTAGAGAAGCCGTTCGGTACCAGCTTGGAGTCTGCCCGCCAGTTGAATGATCATTTACGACATATCTTCCATGAGGAGGAGATTTATCGTATCGACCATTATCTGGGGAAAGAGACCGTGCAGAATATCTTGGTATTGCGTTTCTCGAACGGTATTTTCGAGCCATTGTGGAATCATAATTATATCGATTCCATCGAGATCAGCGCTACTGAGACCTTGGGGGTGGAGAATCGAGGGAAATATTATGATGGAGCCGGGGCGATGCGGGATATGATCCAGAATCACTTAATGCAATTGATGTCGTTTATCGCCATGGAATCTCCCTCTATATTCGAGCCGGAACCGATTCGTGACGAGATCGTGAAAGTATTCCGCTCCATACGCCCGTATACGGTGTTGGATATGGATAAGATGGTTGTCCGTGGACAATATATCGGTTATCGGGAAGAGAAGAACGTAGCTCCCGACTCGAATACCGAGACGTATGTGGCGATGAAATTCTTTATCGATAACTGGCGCTGGAGCGGTGTGCCTTTCTATTTCTATACGGGAAAGAAGTTGCCGGAGAAGTCATCGGAGGTAGTGATCCACTTCAAGTCTACGCCCCATCAACTGTTTGTCGGTCAATGTTCGGGAGGTTCCTGCAATAAATTGACCATCCGTATCCAACCGAACGAGAGTATATCCTTGAAGTTCGGGCTGAAAATGCCGGGAGCCGGTTTCGAGGTGAAGCAAGTCAGCATGGACTTCCGCTACGATTCCCTCTCGAAGAGCTATCTTCCTGACGCTTACGAGCGTCTGTTGCTGGATGCCATGCTGGGCGATTCTACCTTGTATGCTCGTAGCGACGCTTTGGAGGCTAGCTGGAAATTTATCGATCCGATCTTGCTCCATTGGAAAGAGGAGGGTTCGAAGAACTTATTCTTCTATGAGCCGGGCGAGGACGGACCGGAGGAAACTGTTATTTTAGGTGCGGAAAAGAAAGTCTGCGCCTGCCAAAGAAGATAATTTTATGGAAATAAAGAGATATAATGAGATGAAAGAGGCGCTTCGGTCGATGACGGAGGACATGATGGCGATGATTCGCCGAAAAGACTTCGCTCCGTTTAACCTAGCGCTCTCGGGAGGGGAGACGGCGAAGCATATGTTTTCCCTCTGGGTAGATGAGTATAAGGATAAGATTGACTGGAATAACATCCGTTTCTTCTGGGTGGACGAGCGTTGCGTTCCTCCAACGAGTCCGGATAGTAATTACGGTCATGCGAATCATTTGCTTTTTAAGCCTTTGTGTATCCCGGCGGATCATATCCACCGGATCAAGGGCGAGAACGAGCCGGGTACTGAGGCGATGCGTTATTCATGGGTCGTAAAGGAATTCTTGCCGTTGTTCAATCAAATGCCTACGTTCGATTGCATCATCCTTGGCGTAGGTGAGGATTCCCATACGGCATCCATTTTCCCTACCACCATGGAGCTATTGTCGGATAGCCGTAACTATGCGGTATCCCAGCAACCTTCTACCGGTCAATACCGGATCACCATGACGGGACCGCTTATCTTGAACGGCGCCCCCTTATTGGTCCCGATACTGGGCACGAACAAGGAACCCGTAATCCAGAGGCTCTCCAAGGGTTATTCTCCTTCAAACGACACGCCTGCCGCTTATATCTTATCGCATGCCGTACAAGCTACGATTTATGGGCTGAACCCATGATTTTGCGACATGCCGAGCCCTTCCCAAAAACATGTACGTGTTTTCGAAAAAACACGTACATATACTCCTCTCCTTGGAGAAGATATACTGCAAGTACCCTAGGAGATATACTTCACCGTCCAAGTAAGTACTACTTCTCGTGATATCCTATTAGTATATACAAGACTGTTGCCCACATTTAAAGTGAATGTATTTGTTGGATTCATGTTTTTTTGCGAAGTTTGTTGCTTGAAAAGTAAGCTTTGAGACATGAATATGAGAAATATTGTACTGTGTATATTATATTTGTTTTTGGTGCCGATGGGAGGGTTTGCCCAATCTGAGGTCGTTGTCTTGTATCCCGATACTGAAAATAAGGATTTGGATGAAGCAGTATACCAAAAAATCTTTTTGGCCGGCACGATCGATATGGGGAAAAGTGTGGATTGGCAGAAGGCTACCTGCGACTGGTTCCGAGCGCTTCCGGAGGGACGGTATCTCTTGTTCAATCCTCGTAGGGATAAAGGATTGAGCGGGGAGATGTCCGATTTTGAGCATCAAGTGAATTGGGAACTGGAGCATCTGGAGAAAGCCGATCTGATTATCATGAACATTCTGGCGAGCAGCAAATCCCCGATAACTTTATTGGAGATGGGGCTGTTTATGCGCTCCGGAAAGTTGCGGGTGATTTGCGAGCCCGGCTTTTACCGGTATGATAATGTGCGCTTAACTTGTGTGCGCTATGGCGTCCCATTGTATCAGAATATGGACGATTTTTTGAAAACCATGCGCTAATCTATTATTATTTGTTTAACTTTGTATAGTTTTAGGGACGGTGTGGAATCGATCCTAAGCGAGTATTGTCGAACAAAATGGAAAGAATATGAAAGGTATAGTTTTAGCCGGTGGATCGGGTACCCGCTTGTATCCGATCACTAAAGGAGTTTCCAAGCAACTTCTACCTATTTATGATAAGCCGATGATTTTTTATCCGGTATCCGTGCTCATGTTGGCGGGGATACGGGAGATTCTTATTATATCGACCCCTCAGGATTTGCCGGGCTTTCGTCGTTTACTGGGCGATGGCTCCGATTATGGCGTTCGTTTTGAATATGCCGAGCAGCCTTCGCCGGACGGATTGGCGCAAGCTTTCATCATTGGAGAGCGCTTTATCGGCGATGACTCCGTTTGCTTGGTACTTGGCGATAATATCTTTTACGGACAGAGCTTTACCCGTATGTTAAAAGAGGCCGTTGACAAGGCGGAGAACGAACAAAAAGCGACCGTGTTCGGTTACTACGTAAACGATCCGGAACGCTATGGCGTGGCCGAGTTCGATGCGGATGGGAACGTCCTCAGTATCGAGGAGAAACCGAAGGAACCGAAGTCGAATTACGCCGTGGTAGGATTGTATTTCTATCCGAACAAGGTGGTGGGCGTGGCCAAGAATATCAAGCCATCCGCCCGTGGAGAGCTGGAGATCACTACCGTGAACCAGTGGTTCTTGAAGGATGGAGAGTTGAAAGTGCAGCTATTGGGACGTGGATTCGCTTGGTTGGATACCGGGACTCACGACTCGTTGTCTGAGGCATCTACTTTCGTGGAGGTGATCGAGAAGAGACAGGGACTGAAGGTGGCTTGTCTGGAGGAGATCGCTTTCAAGCAAGGATGGATTGATGAGAAGCGACTTGAGCAAGTGGCTTTGCCGATGATTAAGAATCAGTACGGCCAGTATTTGATGAGGTTGATTAATAAGTAGAAGTAGTTCAGAATACGAGATATCGATGGAAAAAGACAGTAAAATATTTGTTGCCGGTCACCGGGGCTTGGTAGGCTCCGCCATTCTGAATAATTTGCGTAGCAAAGGGTATACGAACTTCCTGCTTCGTACGCATGCGGAACTGGATCTGACGGATCAAGCCGCTGTGAACGAGTTTTTTGCCGCTGAACGGCCGGACTATGTGTTCTTGTCGGCGGCGCACGTCGGCGGTATCATGGCGAACAGTCTGTACCGTGCCGATTTTATCTACAATAATTTGATGATCCAGAATAATGTCATTCATGCCTCTTGGAAAAACGATGTAAAGAAATTATTATTCTTGGGAAGCACCTGCATCTATCCCCGTGAGGCTCCGCAGCCGATGCCGGAGGATTGCTTGCTGACATCTCCCTTGGAATATTCCAACGAGCCTTATGCGATCGCCAAGATAGCGGGTATCAAGATGTGCGAGAGTTACAACCTGCAATACGGTACGAACTATATCGCCGTGATGCCTACTAACCTCTACGGGCCGAATGATAATTTCAATCTGGAGACCTCGCATGTGTTGCCAGCCATGATTCGTAAGATCCATCTGGCGAAATGCCTGCATATGGGAGATTGGGAGGCCTTGCGTAAGGATATGGACATTCGTCCGGTAGAGGGAGTGTCTGGGAAGGCCTCCGAGCCGGAGATACTCTCCGTATTGGATAAACAGGGTATCCGTCCGGGCGAGGTGGAGCTGTGGGGAACCGGCAAGCCGCTGCGTGAGTTTTTATGGAGCGAGGAGATGGCCGATGCTTCTGTTTATATCATGGAACACGTGGATTTCGAGGATGTCCGCCAGAAGGAGGGCGAGGTCCGGAATACACATATTAATATAGGTACGGGTATCGAGCTTTCGATCCGTGAGGTCGCCGAACTGATCCGGCGAGAGATCGGGTTCGAGGGCGAGTTGAGGTTTAACTCGTCCAAGCCGGACGGTACGCTTCGTAAGCTGACGGATGTAAGCAAGTTGCATGCCTTGGGTTGGCACCATACGATCGAGATCGAGGAGGGCGTGAAGCGACTCTATGAATGGTACTTGGGAATTGAAAAATGAGAATTGAAAATTGAAAATTAGAGAAATGGGCAAAGTAGCGTTAATAACGGGTATTACGGGACAGGATGGGGCTTATCTTACTGAGTTCTTGATTAAGAAAGGATATACGGTACATGGTATCAAGCGTCGTTCTTCCATGTTCAATACGGACCGTATCGATCATTTGTATCAAGACCCGCATGTGGAAAACCGTAATTTGATTCTGCATTATGGCGATTTAACGGATAGTTTGAATCTTACACGTATCATTGGCGAGGTTCAACCGGACGAGATCTATAATCTGGCCGCCATGAGCCATGTAAAAGTAAGTTTCGACACTCCCGAATATACTGCGAATGCGGATGGTTTGGGCGTATTGCGTATCCTAGAGGCGGTCCGTTTGCTGAACTTGATCCCGAAGACGCGTATTTATCAGGCATCTACATCTGAGTTGTATGGCTTGGTGCAAGAGGTGCCGCAGAGGGAGACTACTCCTTTCTATCCGAGAAGCCCTTATGCCGTAGCAAAACTATACGGTTACTGGATTACGGTGAATTACAGGGAGGCCTATCATATGCACGCTTCCAATGGCATCTTGTTTAATCACGAGTCTCCGTTAAGGGGAGAGACATTCGTGACCCGTAAGGTAACCCGGGCGGTTTCACGTATCGTTTTGGGTATGCAAAAAAAGGTTTATATGGGTAATCTTTCCTCCAAACGGGATTGGGGACACGCAAAAGATTACGTGCGTGCCATGTACGCTATTTTGCAACAAGATGAACCCTCGGATTATGTCATAGCTACCGGGATTACTACCACGATTCGGGACTTTATCCGTATGGCTTTTGAGGAAATTGGCGTGGGAATCCGCTTTAAAGGAGAAGGGATAGACGAGGTCGCTATCATAGAGTCGATAGACGAGGGATTGTTCGTCAAGAAGGTTGGTGATGCCTATCTGGAAAACTTTAAGAAACGTGTGGGTGAGGAAGTTGTAGGAGTAGATCCGCAGTATTTCCGCCCTACGGAAGTAGAGTTGCTGATCGGTGACGCTACGAAGGCACGTACTCGTTTAGGGTGGGAACCGGAGTATTCATTAGTGGCTTTAATTGAGGATATGATGAAGAACGATATAAAACTAATGAAGAAGGAGTCTTATCTGAAAGAGGGGGGCTATAAAATTTTGAACTATTTCGAGTGAGTTCAAAACAATTTGAAGATTTTATTTGTTGTAATTACAAAAAGAGTTAATTTTGTGCCAATTTTAAGATATTAGGTAATTGATTGTTTAATTAAAATGTTGAAAATATGAAGACTAAGGTTTTACTTTTAGCTTTGTTATCAGGTTTTGTATTCTCTGTGACAGCACAGGAATATCAACCGCAGGTGGGGTTCAGCAATGAGGCTGGTTATAAGACTAATTTCAAGAAGAATAAAGCTCGCGACAATTGGTTTATTTCAATTGCGGGTGGAGCCAGCGTATTGTTAGGGGACCAAAATGGAGAGGCTGATTTCAAGAATCGTTTAAACTTCGCTCCACAAGTATCTTTTGGTAAGTGGTTTAATCCGTATTTAGGATTCCGTACCCAGTTAAATGGTGGTATTATCCACGGTTTTGAAGGTGATGGCGCACAGTTTATGCAACATAATAAATATGTAGCCGCTCACGTAGACTTGTTGTGGGATGTTACTAACTTCTGGGCTCCTTACAGAGAATCTAAAGTGTTCCGCTTGATTCCTTGGGTCGGTTTTGGTTATGCGCAGCGTTTCAAGACTACAGAGTCTTATGATCGTCCAAGAACGGAGTCTCCTACGTTGAACGCTGGTATCTTAACCGCTTTCCGTTTGAGCAAACGTGTTGATTTGAACGTTGAGATCCAAGGTTCTTTGTTGAACGAGCAGTTTAACCGCGTTGAGATGAATCACCTGACAGATGGTATCGTTCAGTTGAGCGCTGGTTTGACATTCAAATTGGGTAAGACAGACTTCGAGGTATTGGAGCCGATGGATTACGCTTTGTTGAACGACTTGAACGGCCAGATCAACTCTTTGCGTGCTGCTAACGATGAGTTGAGCAAACGTCCGGTTTCTTGCCCTGAGTGCCAAGAGACAGTTACTGAAGTTGTAAATAACTACGTTGACAATGTGGTTTACTTCCGCATCAACAGCGCTAAGATCGACAAGAACCAGCAGATCAATATCTATAACACAGCTGAGTTCATGAAGAACAACAACGCTCCGATTAAGGTAGTTGGTTACGCTGACAAGAAGACGGGTACTTCTGATTATAACATGGGTCTTTCTGAGAAACGTGCTAGAGCGGTCGCTAAGGAACTTATCGATAAATACGGTATCTCTTCTAGCCAGATCACTATCGAGTGGAGAGGTTCGGACGAACAACCTTATGGCGAAAATAGCTGGAACCGTGTAGTAATTATGAGCGCTAATAATTAATTTACGAATTAATACTTTAAAAAGGCCGTACTTCTAAGTGCGGCCTTTTTTTTGCGCCGAAAAATACTTACTTTTGTGAGAATTTATCGAATTGCTATGATATTGAACAAAAAACATGGTTATTTAATCCAATGGCTGATTGGTGTAGGAGATTTGATCGTATTGAATCTTTTGTTTATGGCCGTTTTTCATCTGCTTGGCCCGAAATACACGGAAGCGATATCCTATAATTTGAGAGAGGTTATTCTGTTATTGAACTTCTGTTATTTCTTCTCTTTATATTTTATCCCGATTCAATTGCATCAGGCGGTCGTGTTTATCGACAAGATCGTGCAACGGGCGTTCGGATTGGTTACCGTACTTATTTTTTTGTTCGCTACTTGCTTGATCTTCTTGAATGTGGGAGATGTCCTGGCAACCTTCCTCTTGGTCTATTACGGGGTTTCTATCATCTTGTTTTCGCTTTGGCGGGTTTTGGTGCGCCTATCTTTAAAGTTGTACAGGCGAAAAGGCTATAACTTTAAGAAGGTGGTGATTGTGGGGGCCGGAAAGAATGGTATGGAGCTTTACCAAGTCATGAAAGATGATTTGAGCTATGGGTTTAGTGTAAAGGGGTTCTTTGATGATAATGACTCGTTGAAAGACGTTTTACCTAATTATTTGGGTAAGACGAGTGAGGTGGAAGCGTATGTGCTGGAGCATGATATCGATGAGATTTATTGTACCTTGCCGGGTACGAACAACGGAAAGATCGTGCGGCTTCTGAATTTCGCCGAGAAGAAGATGGTGCGCTTCTATATCGTGCCCGAGTTTTACCGGGATGTAAAGAAGAGTATGGTGATGGAGGTGATGGAATCGATCCCATTGCTGACGGTCCGTCGGGAGCCTTTGCAATCCGCCTATAACCGGTTCTTGAAACGGACGTTCGATATATTTTTCTCTTTGGTGATTTTGCTCACGATTTATCCGATCCTGTACATCGTGGTCGGTATAATGATCAAGTTAAGCTCACCCGGCCCGATTTTGTTTAAGCAGAAACGTACGGGATTGTATGGGCATGACTTCGAATGTTTTAAATTTCGTACGATGAAGGTGAACGCACAGGCCGATACCTTGCAGGCCGTCAAGGATGATCCCCGGAAGACTCGGATCGGCGATTTCTTGCGCCGGACGAATCTGGATGAGTTCCCTCAGTTCGTGAACGTCTTGCTGGGCGATATGTCCGTGGTAGGCCCTCGTCCGCATATGTTGAAGCATACCGAGCAGTACTCGGCGTTGATCGATAAGTATATGGTGCGGCATTTGGTGAAACCGGGAGTAACGGGATGGGCGCAAGTCACCGGTTACCGGGGTGAGACCAAGACGCTGGAGCAGATGGAAGGACGTGTGAAGAGAGATGTGTGGTATATAGAGAATTGGACGTTTTTCCTTGATTTAAAGATTATTGTGGTTACGGTACTGAATATGTTCAAGGGAGAGAAGAATGCGTATTAATCCGATTTGTTGCACACTTTTTGCGGATTTGTGTAATCTGTATTTATATTTATGCTATATTCGCGCTCGATGGGAAGAATAATTGCAATAGATTACGGCCGGAAACGTACGGGGATAGCCGCTACGGATATTTTACAAATGATCGCTAACGGCGTGGCGACAGTCCCAAGTGGAGAGGTTGTGAAATACCTGTCGGATTACATATCGCGGGAACCGGTGGATTTATTTGTGGTCGGGCTTCCGAAGCAAATGAACAATGAGCCTTCTGAGAACATGAAGTATGTGGAGGCGTTCGTGACCCATCTGAAAAGGACGATACCAAGTATCCCGGTAACTTATTACGACGAGCGGTTCACGTCGGTCTTAGCTCATAAGGCCATGTTGGAAGGCGGTTTAAAGAAAAAGAAACGGCAAGATAAAGGATTGGTCGATGAGATTAGCGCCGTTATTATTTTGCAAGCTTATTTAGAAAGTAAAAAATATCAGTTATAACTTATGATTTTACCCGTATTTTTATATGGTCAGCCCGTACTAAGAAAAGAGGCTGAGGATGTACCTAAAGATTATCCTGACTTGAAACAGTTGGTTGCCAATATGTTTGAAACGATGTATAATGCCGATGGGGTAGGACTTGCCGCTCCTCAGGTGGGCTTGTCTATCCGTTTGGTGGTTATAGACGGTGATGTGATGGGAGATGACTTCCCTGAATGCAAGGGTTTCAAGCGTGCGTTGATTAATCCCGAGTTTTTGGAACGTAGCGAGGAGAAAATAGCTATGGAGGAAGGCTGCTTGAGCCTGCCGGGTATACACGAGAAAGTGTCTCGCTCGAAAACGGTTCGTGTGAGATATTGGGATGAGAATTGGGAAGAGCACGAGGAAGTGGTGGAAGGTTTCGCCGCCCGTATCGTGCAGCATGAGTGCGAGCATCTGACGGGGCATGTCTTTATCGACAATGTCTCCGCTATTCGCCGTCAATTGAACAAAGGCAAATTAAATAGTATTATTAAAGGGACGGTTCGTTGCTCTTACCGGGCAAAAGCCGTTGGTAAATAATAAATCTATAAATAATCAATATGACAGATTTAAGTAAAAACATTGAGGCCCTCAGGGAAAAGAAAGCCGTTATCGAGATGGGCGGTGGTGAGGCTGCTATCGAAAAGCAGGTGGCGATGGGTAAGCTTACTGCCCGGGAGCGTATCTTGGCTTTGTTGGATAAGAACTCTTTCCATGAGTATGACATGTTCGTGAAACACGATGGCCGTGATTTCGGTATGGAGAAGAAGATTCTGCCGGGTGATGGTGTGGTTACCGGTACGGGTACGATCTTTGGTGCCCCGGTTTGCATCTATGCGCAGGACTTTACGGTTGCCGGTGGTTCGTTAGGTTTGCAACATGCTCGTAAGATCACCAAGATCATGGATCATGCGTTGAAGATGAAATGTCCGATCATCGGAATCAATGACTCGGGTGGCGCGCGTATCCAAGAAGGTGTTGGTGCTTTGGCTGGTTATGGTGAAATATTCTATCGCAATACGATCGCCTCGGGCGTGATCCCTCAGATTTCCTTGATCCTCGGTCCTTGTGCCGGTGGTGCCGTTTATTCTCCGGCGTTGACGGACTTCGTGTTTGTGGTTGAGAACATCTCTAAGATGTTTATCACGGGACCGAACGTTATCAAGACCGTGCTGGGTGAGGATATCTCAATGGAAGACCTTGGTGGCGCACGTGTTCATGCAGAGACTACAGGTAACGCTCATTTCTATGCCTTGAGCGAGCAAGAATGTTTCGATCAGGTGAAACGTTTGGTTAGCTTCATCCCTTGGAATAATCAGGAGCGTGCGAAAGTGGTTGAGCCGAAAGAGCCGTCCGCTATGCTGAATATCGAGCAAGTAGTTCCGGCGGACCCGAAACAGCCGTATGATGTGCGAGACGTTATCAGATGTATCGTCGATGACTCGGACTTCTTGGAGATTCAAGAGTTGTGGGCCGCTAATATTGTGATCGGTTTTGGCCGTATGGCAGGAGAAACGGTAGGTTTCGTTGCCAATCAACCGATGGTTCTGGCCGGCGTGCTTGATTGTGATAGCGCTGACAAGGCCGCTCGTTTCATCCGTTTCTGCGACTCATTCAATATTCCTATCATCACGTTGGAGGATATGCCGGGTTATCTGCCGGGCGTAGATCAAGAGCATGCGGGTGTGATTCGTCATGGGGCTAAGGTTCTGTATGCGTATTCGGAAGCTACTGTTCCTAAGATCACGGTTATCTTGCGCAAGGCGTACGGTGGAGGTTATATAGCTATGAACTCCCGTCACTTGGGCGCTGACTTCATGTTCGCTTGGCCGAGCGCGGAGATCGCTGTTATGGGTCCGGAAGGCGCAGCTAACATCATATTCCGCAAGGAGATCATGGAGGCGGAAGATCAGAACGCTATGCGTCAGGAGAAGGTGAAAGAATATATCGAGAAATTCGCGAACCCGTACGTGGCGGCTTCCAAGGGATTTATCGACTCTGTGATCGAACCGAAAGAAACCCGTTCATTATTGCTACACGCACTGAAGCTTTCCATTCTAAAAGAGGAATACAGACCGGCCAAGAAGCACGGTTTGCCTCCGTTCTAAATTGATGAGAGTATGGAAAAGAAACACCAGCAAGAAGAATATGTAGACTTTGTGGTGACGGCACGTAAATATAAGACGTTGCTGACAGCGAAGTATAAGAGCCGACCGATGTGGCATAAGCCGTCGGCTGGTGACGTGGTTTCTCATCTTCCCGGAACGATTATCAAGATTATGGTAGAAGAAGGACAGGCTGTGGAGGCCGGGCAACTTCTGCTAATCCATGAGGCGATGAAAATGCAGAACCGGGTGGTCGCTCCCATATCGGGAGTCGTTGTCGAGCTCAATGTAAAAGAGGGCGATAAGATAACGAAGAATCATTTAATGGTAAAAATAGAGTCTAAGTAAGATAATTTACTTATTTTTGCCTCTCAATCATTTTTAATAGGATGAAGAAGGCAACACTCTTTTTGATATTACAGATATTTACGATTTCGCTTTTTGCGCAGATTAATACGGACCGTGTATTGGCCATTGGCAGGAACGCCCTTTATTTTGAGGATTATGTTCTTTCCATTCAGTACTTCAATCAAGTTATCAAATCCAAACCTTGGTTGGCGGAACCCTATTTTTACCGTGCGGTGGCGAAGATAAATTTGGACGATTTTAAGGGGGCCGAGGAAGACTGTACTTTATGTCTTCAGCGGAACCCTTTTTTAACACAAGCGTATTACGCTCGCGGCATCGCCCGTCAAAGTCAGGAGAAATACGACGAGGCGATCGACGATTACCAGAAAGGACTTGAGTTCAAACCCGAGGACCGGCAGATGCTGGTGAATATGGCGGTGGCTTTTATCCAGAAAAAAGACTACAACGGGGCGGAGAAGACATTTGATGATTTAATGACCGCCCATCCGAAATATTCCATGAATTATATGACACGGGGCGCTATGTATCTGGAGAAAGGGGATACGTTGAAAGCCTTGGCCGATTATAATAAGGCGATCGAGATGGATCCTTATTATGCGCCGGCGTATGGCAATCGTGCGATCCTTCATTATCAAATGGATGATTACAAGGACGCTTTGGCCGATTTGAACGAGGCTCTACGTCTGGATACCCGTGAGAGCGGATATTATATTAACCGGGGGCTAGTTCGTTATCAGATGAATGACTTGAGAGGTGCGATGGCCGATTACGATCAGGTGATCAGCATGGATAGCCGGAACTTGATCGCACGGTTCAACCGAGGTTTGCTTCGGTTCCAAGTCGGGGATAATAACCGGGCTATCGAGGACTTTGATGTCGTTATCCAGCAAGAGCCAGATAACTATATGGCTTATTACAACCGTGCGTTGCTCCGTTTCGAGACGGGCGACTACCGGGGGGCCGTGCAGGATTACGACGTGGTCTTGAAGCAATATCCTACTTTCCTGCCGGGCTTTGTGAGCCGTTCGGAAGCAAAGCGTAAGCTGGGGGATAACGTGGGGGCAGACCGTGATTATTGGGCAGCCATAAAGATGGAGGAGCAGGCCAAGAACGGACAGCTCCCGAAGACATCGTCTTCTGGCTCCAATACGGCGGTGAACGGAGATGCCAAGGCGGACGATTCGGAGGAGAATACTCGTGAGCAATCCGATAAGAATATCAATAAGTTCAACCGCTTGGTGGTATACGATAAGGAGCAGGAGCGTAAAAGTAAATACCAAAGTGAGGTCCGTGGGCGTGTACAAGACCGGAATGTCCATGTGGATCTGGAACCCCAGTTTGTCTTGACCTATTACGAGAAGGCGGATCCCGTAAAGAAACTTGTTTATTACGACAAGATGGTGGAGGATTACAATGGCCAGATGGTCTTGAAGCGTAAATTGCGTATCACGAACGAGGAGGCCGCTTTGACTGAGGACCAAATCGCCGTGCATTTCGCCTCCATCGACGAGTATTCGGCGGAGATCGAGCGTGATCCGAACAACGCTAACGCTTATTTTGGCCGTGCGATGGACTTCATGTTGGTGCAGGATTTCTCGGAGGCGATCAAGAATTTCTCGGAAGCGATCGAGCGAGACCCGTCGTTCACGATGGCTTATTTCAATCGTGCCGTGGAACGTTATAAGCAATTGATGTACACCCAATCCCAGCAGGCTAGCAAGGATACGTACGACTTGAGTGGCTCGGGAATGAACTTGAATATTGGTAAGTCCGCACAGTCGCAGGTAAACGCCAACACCTCGGTGGACCTCCGGAGCGCTATGCTGAAGGATAATAAGCGAGCCTATGAGCATGAGCAGATCATGAGGGATTACGATATGGTGATCAAGCTGAACCCGGGTTTTGTGTACGCTTACTTTAACCGTGCGAATCTGCGTTGCGCCCAGCGTGATTTCCGTGCCGCTATCGTTGATTACAACGAGGCGATCGAGCGGGACCCTGAATTTGCCGAGGCTTACTACAACCGTGGGTTAGCCCGTCTGTCGCAAGGTGACGTGAACCGGGGCATCGCCGACTTGAGCAAGGCAGGGGAATTGGGTATCTACAACGCCTATAGTATCATCAAGCGAATGACAAGCCGGTGATAACGCAAATTATTCGAGTTAAATGTTTCGCTGATAGAAAAGAAATATTAACTTTGTGGGCTGAATATAAAGAATTTTAGAGAATAGAATATGATAAAGATTACATTTCCGGACAATTCCGTAAGAGAATATGCAAAGGGAACGACTGCTATGCAGATAGCGGAAAGCATTAGTTCTCGTTTGGCACAGGAAGTCCTAGCCGCAAGCGTGAATGGGGAGGTTTGGGACTTAAGCCGTCCTATCAACGACGACGCTACGGTGAAACTTTTGAAGTGGGAAGACGAGGAAGGTAAACATGCGTTCTGGCATTCCAGCGCTCACCTTATGGCAGAGGCTTTGCAGGAATTATATCCGGGTATTAAATTCGGTATCGGTCCGGCGATCGAGAACGGTTTCTATTATGACGTGGATCCGGGTGAGGCCGTGATCAAAGAGGGTGATTTCGCTGCTATCGAGGCTAAGATGCTTGAGCTGGTAGCCAAGAAAGAAGAGATCAAACGTCAGGACATTACCAAGGCGGATGCCATGAAGATGTTCGGCGATAGAGGTGAAGAGTATAAAACAGAGCTTATCAGTGAGTTGGAAGACGGTACGATCACTACCTATACGCAGGGTTCTTTTACGGACTTGTGTAGAGGACCGCACTTACCGAATACCTCTTATCTGAAAGCTGTCAAGATATTGAGCGTAGCCGGCGCTTATTGGCGTGGCGATGAGAAACGCAAGCAATTGGTTCGTTTGTATGGTATCACTTTCCCGAAAAAGAAGATGTTGGATGAGTATCTGACATTGTTGGAGGAGGCCAAGAAACGTGACCACCGTAAGATCGGTAAGGAGATGGACTTGTTCATGTTCTCCGATACGGTAGGTAAGGGCTTACCGATGTGGTTGCCAAAAGGTACCGCCTTGCGTTTGCGTCTGCAAGAGTTCTTGCGTCGTATCCAAGCTCGTTATAATTATCAAGAGGTAATGTGTCCGCCGATCGGTAATAAATTATTGTATATTACCTCCGGCCACTACGCTAAATACGGAAAGGATTCTTTCCAACCGATCCATACACCTGAGGAGGGTGAGGAATACTTCTTGAAACCGATGAACTGTCCTCATCACTGTATGATCTATAAAAACTCTCCTCGTTCGTATAAGGACCTGCCGTTGCGTCTCGCTGAGTTCGGTACGGTTTGCCGGTATGAGCAGAGTGGAGAGTTGCACGGATTGACCCGTGTACGTAGCTTTACGCAGGATGATGCTCATATCTTCTGCCGCCCCGATCAGGTAAAGCAGGAATTCTTGAACGTAATGGACATCATCTCGATCGTATTCAAGACGATGAATTTCGAGAACTTCGAGGCTCAGATCTCCTTGCGTGACAAGGTGAACCGTGAGAAATATATCGGTAGCGACGAGAATTGGGAGAAGGCTGAGCAAGCGATTGTAGAGGCTTGTGAGGAAAAAGGCTTGAAAGCTAAGATCGAATATGGAGAGGCCGCTTTCTACGGTCCGAAACTCGACTTCATGGTGAAAGACGCTATCGGTCGCCGTTGGCAGTTAGGTACGATTCAGGTAGACTATAACTTACCGGAACGTTTCCAATTGGAATATACGGGTGCCGACAACCAGAAGCACCGTCCGGTTATGATCCACCGTGCGCCGTTCGGTTCCATGGAACGGTTCGTTGCCGTATTGATCGAGCACACCGCCGGAAAGTTCCCGTTGTGGTTGACTCCGGAGCAGGTATGTATCATGCCGATCAGCGAGAAGTTTAATGATTACGCTTGGCAAATCGCACGTGAGTTAGGTAATCAGGAAATCCGTGCTATCGTAGATGACCGAAATGAGAAGATCGGTCGTAAAATTCGTGACAATGAATTGAAAAGAATCCCTTATATGCTCATCGTTGGAGAAAAAGAAGCAGAAAATGGTGAAGTTTCTGTAAGAAAACAGGGCGAAGGTGATAAAGGTTCGATGAAAATTGCTACCTTTGCAGCGCTTTTGAATGGCGAGGTAGAGGAAATGATGAATCGCTGGCAAAAAAGTAATGATTAAATAACTAATAACGAGGAGAATAAATCTTTTTGAATGAAGAATGACAATCTGAAAGAACAGTATAGAATCAACGAACGTATTCGTGTTCGTGAAGTTCGTTTAGTAGGTGACAATATTGAGACGGGTGTTTATCCGATCGCTCAAGCGCTGAAAATAGCGGAAGAGCAGGGGATGGATCTAGTCGAGATTTCACCAAATGCTGCGCCCCCCGTTTGTAGAGTAATCGACTACCAGAAATTCCTCTATCAGCAAAAAAAGCGTCAGAAAGAGCAAAAAGCGAAATCTGTGAAAGTGGTCGTGAAGGAGATTCGTTTCGGGCCTCAGACTGATGATCATGATTACAATTTTAAATTGAAGCACGCTAAGGGATTTTTGGAGGAAGGTTCGAAGGTCAAAGCCTACGTGTTCTTTAAAGGCCGTTCTATCCTTTTCAAGGAACAGGGAGAAGTCCTGCTGCTTCGTTTTGCCAACGATTTGGAGGATTATGGAAAAGTAGAGCAGTTGCCGGTATTGGAGGGAAAACGTATGATTATCATGCTTACTCCGAAGAAAGCGGGCACTGGTTCAGCCCCGGTTGCGGCCGCAGCTCCGAAAGTTGTAAAGAAAGTGATCACGACACCTAAGCCTAAAAGCGAGGGTGATAAGAAAACAGAAGAATAAAATCCGTCCCTGATAGAAGGGAGGTTAAGTTTAATAATTAAAATATAATTGGAAAATGCCTAAGATGAAGACTAATTCCGGTGCCAAAAAGAGGTTCGCCCTTACCGGATCAGGAAAGATCAAAAGAAAACACGCTTTTAAGAGTCATATCTTAACAAAGAAGACTAAGAAGCAAAAGAGAAATCTTACTCACACGGGTTTGGTAGCTAGTGTTGACGTAAGCAACGTAAAGCAGATGCTTTGCATGAAGTAATCTTTATTCATTAAGCGAGTTTTATAACGATTTTTATTAACCGAATGCATTTAGCAATCAAGTTCATCCTAAGAGATGACGCTAACATTCAAAACAGATTAGAATTATGCCTAGATCAGTAAATCATGTTGCTTCAAGAGCAAAAAGAAAACGGATTTTAAAACTAACCCGTGGTTATTATGGTGCACGTAAGAACGTTTGGACCGTAGCGAAGAATACATGGGAAAAAGGTTTGACTTATGCTTTCCGCGACCGTCGTAACAAGAAACGTAATTTCCGTGCTTTGTGGATTCAGCGTATCAACGCTGCCGCTCGTATGGAAGGTTTGTCTTACTCTCGCCTAATGGGTGCTTTGCACGCTGCCGGTATCGAGATCAACCGTAAGGTTTTGGCAGACTTGGCCGTTAACCATCCGGAAGCATTCAAGGCTATCGTAGCTAAAGTAAAATAAGATTTTTGCTATATAGTTAATAAAGAGCCTCCCCGAAAAGGAGGCTCTTTTTTTGTTGTTTTTGTTTGGTTATGTCGATACGATTACATATCTTTGTAACAAGAAAAAGATAAACAGGGAATGAGTTAAGCCGCACTTGTTCGATTGGGAAACTCATCAGTTTATTTTAATTCCGAGACATAGCTCTTGTCGCCAATGGCGGGCCGCGCCCTTCGGGGTATGCTTAGCACGGCGGATTACAAAGGTGGCAAAGCACTCAAATCCTGTCATACGGAGTTTGTTCACATCTACAGTGCGGCTTTTTCAAATAGGGAAGAGGATCTTTAATTAGATTCTCTTCTTTTTTATGCGGTTCACGCAGGTAGTCTCGTTAGCTCATATAAGTAGTCTTCTGAGGATAAAGTGAATTATTTTGAAAATAAATTAGGTTTTATAGTTGGTAATCCAAAAAGAATGCTTTCCTTTGTACCAACAAACAAAAGATAGTTTGTCTTGCTCTTTATCTTCGAGTTTCTATTCTCAGTAATGATAATATATTCTTCTAGAAATCGATCTTCACTAACATCACTTGTTTTATTATTAATTTATTTTTAATTTTTTTCGTATGAATATTTACATTGGAAACTTGAGTTATCGAGTAAGAGAGTCTGATTTGCAACAAGTATTAGAAGAGTATGGTGTTGTTGATTCAGTAAAGTTAATTGTTGATCGTGATACTAGACGTTCTAAGGGTTTTGCTTTCGCTGAAATGCCTAACGTAGACGAGGCTCAAAAAGCTATCGAGGAATTAAACCAAGCTGAGTACGAAGGTCGTCAGATGGTTGTAAAAGAAGCAATTCCTAGACGTTAATTTTAGAAGATATACATCTTAAAATAACTCTGAAGCGGGGAGACGATAGTCTTTCCGCTTTTTTGATATTGTCCATTATTGTCGTATATTTACGCACCAAGAATAACACAACTAAAAAATAAGTATTATGACGTTGCCAAAACGGTCTTGCATGAAAGTAACCGGACTTGCTCTCGCTTGCTCCTCGCTACTTTTTTCCTGTGTTCCCAAGGAGGTTTCGCAGGTGAATTTAATCCCTAAGCCGGCCCATATCGAGGTGACTGGCGGTTATTTCAAAGTAGATAGTAATCTCGTATTCGGGAATGATCAATCGGGTACGATCCGTTACGTGGTCGATGAGTCTTTCAATGGCGGAAATCCGGAGGGATATGCGTTGAATGTGACCAAGAAGGGGATCGAGTTGAGAGCCGCCTCTAAATCCGGATTGTTTTACGGGGAACAAACGTTGCGCCAGCTGTATACGTCGAAAGGGATTCCTTGCGTATCGATCCAAGATAATCCCCGTTTCCCGTATCGTGGCTTGCATCTGGATGTCTCCCGTCATTTCTTCCCGAAAGAGGAGGTGATGAAGTTATTGAACGTCATGTCTTATTATAAATTGAATACGCTTCATATGCATTTGACGGATGCCGGTGGTTGGCGTATCCAGATGGATAAATACCCGAAACTGACTACGGACGTGGCTTTCCGTACGGAATCCGATTGGCAGAAATGGTGGGATGGAAAGGATCGCAAGTATCTGCCGGAAGGAACTCCGGGGGCATATGGCGGTTATTTTACGAAAGAAGATATCCGTGAGATCGTGGATTACGCTACGGCTCGGCATATTAATATAATACCGGAAATCGAATTCCCGGGGCATTCGGACGAGGTGTTCGTGGCGTACCCGGAGTTGAGTTGTGCCGGCAAACCTTATACGACGGGTGATTTCTGCATCGGCAACGAGAAATCGTTTACGTTCATGGAGGATGTATTGTCCGAGGTGATCGAGTTGTTCCCTTCCGAATATATCCATATCGGGGGAGACGAGGCCGGGAAGGGAGCTTGGAAGACCTGCCCGAAATGTCAAGGCTTGATGCGCCGGAATGGGATGAAGGACGTGGATGAGTTGCAGAGCTATATGATTCATCGTGCCGAGAAATTCCTGATTTCCAAAGGCCGCAAATTGATCGGTTGGGATGAGATTCTGGAAGGGGGCTTGGCTCCGGAGGCTACCGTCATGTCTTGGCGGGGCGAGGAAGGGGGAATCAAGTCCGCCCGCATGGGACACGACGTGGTCATGACACCGGGTGGTTATATGTATTTCGATTTCTATCAAGCCGATCCGAAGACACAGCCGTATGCCATCGGCGGTTATACGCCGATCAAGCGGGCGTACAGTTATAATCCAGTGCCTGTGGATTCGTTGACTGCCGAGGAAAGTAAGCATATCCTAGGGGTACAGGCGAATACATGGACGGAGTATATCAAGGATGAGAAACATTTGGAGTATATGATGTTCCCTCGTGCCTTGGCGGTCGCCGAGATCGGATGGACTCCGCAAGAGGATCGTAGTTGGGAGGATTTTAAGCCTCGTATGAATGCGAATATCCCGGTTCTGCAACGGATGGGTATCAATACGTTCACGCTCTCGGACGAGATCGAGACCACGATGGAGGTAGATACCTTGCGGCGAGAGATCAAGGTCATGTTGGATGCGGAGAAATATCCGGCGGAGATACGTTACACGACAGACGGCTCTATTCCCGCCGCCTCTTCCCGGGTCTATAACGGCCCGATCGTGGTGAAAGACTCCGCTGATATCAAGGCCGCTATCTTCCGTGACGGGCAGCTTCAAGGAACGCCTACCGAGAAGAAGGTGGATTATCACCGGGGTATCAATAAGCCTATACATTATAATAGTAAGCTGTATAGCGGTTATATGGCGGGTGGCATGAACGCCTTGCTGGACGGCTACAGGGGAGGCTTGACTTATCTGGACGGTCGTTGGCAGGGTTATTTGAATGACTTGGATTGCGTGGTGGACATGGGCGAGGTGACGGATATCCATAAGGTATCGTCCCGCTTTATGCAATTGATCGGCCCGGGCGTGTACCAACCGGGAGAGGTGGAGTTGCTGACATCGGAAGACGGGGAGAGCTATATCTCGCAGGGAGTTATCCCTACTACGATATCCAATACGGATAAAGACCTGTCTTTTCAGGAATATACGTTTAACGGCGATTGGAAAGCCCGTTATATCCGTATCAAGGCAAAAGAGGCAAATAAGGGTTTCATCTTTACGGATGAGATCGTGATCTGGTAAGTATGAATCAATTAATTATCAACTAAAATACATTTATCAAATGAAGAAACAGTTAATGACCTTCCTGTTGTGTGGCAGTCTGTTCGCTACGGCGCAGCAACCGGTAGATTATGTGAACCCCTTCATCGGTACGAGCAATTACGGTACGACGAATCCCGGCGCGGTTTGTCCGCAGGGTATGATGAGCGTGGTTCCTTTCAACGTCATGGGGTCGGAGAAGAATCGTTTTGACAAGGATAGTCAATGGTGGTCTACTCCTTACTCGGCAGACAATAAATTCTTTACGGGATTCGCCCACGGCAGCTTGAGCGGTGTGGGATGCCCGGAGCTGGGAGGTTTGCTATTGATGCCGACGACGGGCGAGTTGAACGTGGACTATAAGGCTTACGGCAGTGAGTACAAGGACGAGGTGGCTCATCCCGGTTATTATAGCAATACCTTGACCAAGTATAATATCAAGGCGGAGGCTACTGCCAGCATGCGTACGGGCTTGAGCCGTTTTACCTTCCCGAAAGGGGAGAGCCATATCCTCTTGAACCTAGGCGAGGGCTTGACGAACGAGACCGGCGCTACGGTACGTATCGTGAATGATACGGAGATCGAGGGGAGTAAGCTTTTAGGTACGTTCTGCTATAATCCACAGGCCGTATTCCCGGTTTACTTCGTGATGAAGGTAAACAAGGCCCCGAAGAAGATGGGTTATTGGAAGAAACAACGTGAGATGAAGGGGGTAGAGGCCGAATGGGATATCTACTCCGGCAAGTATAAGTTATATACCAGTTATACCCGTGAGATGAGCGGAGACGACATCGGCGTATGGTTCGATTATGATACGGACGAGGGCGAGGCTATCGAGGTGAAGATGGGTATCTCGTACGTGAGCATCGAGAACGCCCGCCTGAACATGAATACGGAGCAGCCCGGCTTCGATTTCGACAAGGTCCGTACGGCGGCTAGCACGATGTGGAACAAGGATCTTTCCAAGGTACAAGTGGAAGGAGGTACGAAAGACGAGAAAACGATATTCTATACCGGTATGTATCATTTGCTGATCCATCCGAATATCCTGCAAGACGTGAACGGCGAGTACCCGATGATGGAGAGCCTGAAAGTAGGCCATACCACCGGAAACCGTTATACGGTCTTCTCCCTGTGGGATACGTACCGCAACGTAAGTACCCTGATGACCTTGCTCTATCCGGAGCGTCAATTAGATATTATCCGTACGATGCTGGATATGTACCGGGAAAACGGTTGGTTACCGAAATGGGAGCTTTACGGACGTGAGACCTTTACGATGGAGGGCGATCCCTCGATCCCGTATATCGTAGACGCATGGATGCGCGGCTTGCGTGACTTTGATGAGCAAACCGCTTATGAGGCGATGCGTAAAGGCGCTACTACCCCGGGAGAGTTCAACCTGCTTCGTCCGGACGCGAACGATTATTTCAGCAAGGGCTATGTTCCTTTGCGTGAGCAATACGATAACTCCGTATCTCATGCGCTGGAATATTATATCGCCGACTGGAACTTGGCTAATTTCGCTCAAGCCTTGGGTAAGAAAGAGGATGCCAAGTTATTCCGTGATCGTTCTTTAGGTTACAAACATTATTATAGCAAGGAGTTTGGAACACTGCGTCCTATCTTGCCGGACGGCACTTTCTACTCTCCGTTCGATCCGAAACAAGGCGAGAACTTCGAGCCTAGTCCCGGTTTCCATGAGGGCAACGCATGGAATTATACGTTTTATGTTCCTCACGATATCAAGGGACTGGCCAAATTGATGGGAGGCGATAAGAAATTTGTCGATCATTTGCAGAAGGTATTCGATGACGGCAATTATGATCCCGCCAACGAGCCGGATATCGCTTATCCTTATTTGTTTAGTTATTTCAAGGGAGAGGCTTGGCGTACTCAGAAGTTGGTCCGTCAGTTGTTGAAGGATTGCTATCATAACGCCCCGAACGGTGTCCCGGGTAACGAGGATACAGGCACTATGTCCGCTTGGGCTATTTTCTCCATGATGGGCTTCTATCCGGCTTGTCCGGGCGACGTGAACTATGTATTGACTTCCCCGACTTTCGATAAGGTTACGATCCAGCTCGACAAGAAATTCTATCCTAAAGGCGAATTGGTAATCGAGTCTAAGCATAGTAATCCGGAAGCGATCTATATCAAGGACGTTTTCGCCGGCGATAAAAAGCTAAAGGGCTACACCATCTCGCAAGAGGACTTGGTAAATGCCGGAACCTTGCGTTATATCCTCGAGGATACGCATAAGTAAGCCAAGATAAAGATATACCGAATTTGATATTTACCGGACGCAGATGACACCGACAAGCACGGGTGATCTGCGTCCGGTTTATTTTTTGATATCCTAAAACCATTTGATCTTCCTGAATATAAAAAAGGCCGTAGCGGATAGCAAGATCGAGAGCAAGATGATAACCACGAAACCATGCGGCATATCCTCCATGTAGATCGGGACGTTCATCCCGTAGAAGCTAGCGATTAATGTCGGAACCATTAAGATAATGGAAAGTGATGTCATACGTTTCATGATCGTGTTCACGTTGTTGGAGATGATAGAGGCGAAAGCGTCCATCGTACCCGTAAGAATATCGCTATAGATATTTACCGTGTTATGGGCCTGTTTCAACTCGATCTCCACGTCCTCCACTAAATCCTTGTCGATATATTCCGGCTCTTGGAAAATATTCTGGAGCTTGGCCAGCATCACCTCATTCCCGCGGATGGAGGTGTTGAAGAATACCATGCTCTTCTCCAGCTTCATCAACGCTAGCAGATCCTCGTTGCGGATGCTTTTCTCCAACGCCTTTTCCGCCTCGGTGACGGCGTAATTGATTTGTTTCAGGTATTTAAGGAACCATACGGCCGATGAGTGGATCAGCCGGAGGATCAACTCATACTTGTTTTTAATCTGGAGTTCCTTCCGTTGGGTATAACGGATGAAATCGGGGATCAAGTCCGTCTTATGGTAACATACGCTTACGATGATCTCATTGTTCGTGATGATACCGATCGGCACCGTATTGAACGGGATGTCATGATCTTGGTTCTGCAACGGGATACGTAAGATGGTAAGCAACCAATTCCCCTCGTACTCGATACGGGGACGTTCGTCCGTATCGGCTATATCGCTCAAGAATGATTCGGGTACGTTAAATCGATCCATCAAGAATTGAAGATCTTCGGGAGTCGGGCACTCTACGTTTACCCAACTGTTAGGAAGCCATTGGTTCTTCTCCACATAACCGGCCTCACAATAAAGAAATTGTCTCATTATTGCCTCCTTTCGTGTTTAATCCGAGCAGAGGATCAATGAAACCCTCCGCCTCGTTAGTTCATACTCTGTTCTGTTTCTAGCGGGATACTGTCGTCCATAATTTGAAAATTACTTTTTACGGGTGCAAAGATAATACTTTTTTACGTAAGTAAAGTTATGTCGCTGTATGCTGACAGCAATATTGTTGCCAGTTTACGTTAGCATAGGCTTACTTCTCTGAGAGTATTGCGATACTTCTGGTAATAGTACTGGAGTACTTTCATGGAAGTACCCGAGTACTGCCTAAGAAGTACTCCAATACTTCTTAGGCAGTACTGGCCATCTATTCAATCCCGCATTTCCCCTCTTCGTTGAAGTAGAAGAAGAGCCCGGTATCTATGCTGACCGGACCATGGATACGGCTTACGGCGGGTTCCCATGCGGGCATCAACCGGAGTACCCGTAAGGCTTCATCGCGGAACTCATCATAGGTTTTCCCCGTATCGCGAGGATACAGTATATTCTCGGGTAGGCTTACGGGATTCTGTAACATTCCTAAGGAATCGATCGTGAAGGAGTAGAAGAGTCGTACCTTCGTGCCCGTACCTTTGTAAGATTCGGGATAACGCAGGTTCTGTTCGAAGAAACGGATCATGGCTTCTCTTCCTCCCTTGAACTCGGCCATGGGGCGAGGCTCGTGGAGCCGGCTGGCGAAGCGTGTGTATTCCTCATAATCTTCCGGGTTATCGGATAGGTAGAACGTGGCGGCCAAAGGATAATGGACGATGCCGGCGCCCTGTCCGGTGATGACGGTCTTATGCACCCGGTACAATCCCGGTGGATTTTCCTTGAGCTCAGGCATCAAGGTGGCCGAGAAATCGTCTCTTGTCTCGTTTGGAAAGATCGGATAGCCGATATCTACAAAAAAGTTGGGTTGCGGGACCCCTTTCCATGCCTTCCCGTCGAAATGCTCGATGAAATAACTTTCGCCTCCCATCCCTTCTAGGTCGGTATGGTTGGTGATGGCGATCTCGATCCGTTCGATGTTGGTTGGGTAGACATTCGGGCTTACTCGCATGGAGAAGTGGGTGGTGTCCTCGCAAAGAGATTCCTCGGGCGACCGGTCGTAAGGGCCTCCGCCGATCCGGATGAGGGGCGAGTCGAATACGTACGTCTTAAATGCTTTTACATACGGAGCTTCCACTATGATAAGCTGTAGGAAGACGGAGTCGTCCGTGTTCCAGAGGGAGGTCAGGTTGCCGCGGATCTTCCGTAGATGCGGGGGAAGGGTATCGTATTCCTTGCCGAAGAACAATTCTATGCTGTCCCGTATCTGCTTGGCGGTCCATCCTTCCGTGGAAACTGAAGATGCGGCATGGGTATCAGTCGGTAACGGTAGGGAATCTTGCCGTGCTATGGATTGGGAGTCGGCTGAGTAGTCGCTACTGTTTTCCCCTTTCTTTTGTTTGGTATGGCAGCCGTATAATAGGCAACCTCCCATGATAACTAATCCGATAAAATACGCTTTCATGATTCGACAGGTTTTAATTCCTAAATATAAAGAATCTTTTTCAGAAATGGGTAAAAGATATTACCTTTGACTCCCCAAATAGAAAGAATGATGGCAGAAGGAACAAGAAATACAGGAAGAGGAAGGAAAAAGCCTGTGGAGATGCTCCCCGATATGGGGCGTCTTCAGCCACAGGCCCGTGAGTTAGAGGAGGCTGTGTTGGGTGCGTTGATGCTGGAGAAAGATGCGTACTCGATCGTCAGCGAGATCTTGAAGCCGGAGTGTTTCTATGAGAAAGCGCATGAGAAGATTTATGCCGCTATCGTAGACTTGGCGTTGAGCCAGCGTCCCGTGGATATGCTTACCGTAACGGAGCAATTGAAGAAACGGGGAGAATTGGAGGATGTAGGCGGACCGTTTTATATCTCTCAACTTACCAGCAAGGTGGCCAGTAGCGCCCATATCGAGTATCACGCCCGGATCATTGCCCAGAAATATCTGGCGAGGGAGTTGATCTCTTTCACGGCGATGATCCAAGGAAAGGCATTTGATGAGACGCTCGATGTAGAGGACCTGATGCAAGAGGCGGAGGGCAAGTTGTTCGAGATCTCGCAACGTAACGTAAAGAAGGATGTCACCCAGATCAACCCCGTCATCAAGGACGCTATGGAGATGTTGCAAAAGGCGGCCCTCCAGAAGGAAGGTCTGAGCGGATTGCGTACGGGCTTCGAGGGGTTGGATAAGATGACTTCCGGTTGGCAGAATTCAGACCTTATCATTATCGCCGCCCGTCCGGCCATGGGTAAGACGGCCTTCGTTCTTTCCATGGCGAAGAATATGGCGGTGAATTTCAATACGCCTGTCGCCCTGTTCTCGCTCGAGATGAGTAACGTGCAGTTGGTAAACCGTCTGATCGTGAATGTCTGCGAGATACCGGGCGAGAAGATCAAGAGCGGACGCTTGGAGAGCTACGAGTGGGAACAGCTGGATTTTAAGATCAAGGAGCTTTACGACGCCCCGATCTTCGTGGACGATACCCCGAGCTTGTCCGTCTTCGAGCTGCGGACGAAAGCCCGTCGTCTGGTGCGTGAGCATGGCATTAAATGTATCATTATCGACTACCTTCAGTTGATGAACGCCAGCGGTATGAACTTCGGTAGCCGTGAGCAGGAGGTGAGTACGATCTCCCGCTCGTTGAAGGGATTGGCCAAGGAATTGAATATCCCGATCATCGCCTTGTCGCAGTTGAACCGTGGTGTGGAAGCCCGTCAAGGCGTGGAAGGTAAGCGTCCGCAGCTAGCCGACTTGCGTGAGTCCGGAGCTATCGAGCAGGATGCCGATATGGTATGTTTCATCCACCGTCCCGAATATTATAAGATTACGGAAGATGAGCGGGGAAATTCTCTGATCGGTCTTGCCGAGATCATTATCGCCAAGCATCGTAACGGTGCCGTGGGGGATGTCCGGCTGCGCTTTAAGAGCGAGTTCGCCAAGTTTATGAACGTAGAGGAAGATATAGCGGTAAGGGAATTCTCCTCAACCATGAACGGTGGAGACCCGATGCCCCCGATCCCATCGCCGGGAGCTGATTTCCTAAGTCAAGGTAGCAGCAACGAGGTTCCGTTTTAATATAGCATGAATGAACGAAAGAGGCGAAAACGTTTGCGGTAGATTTTTCGCCTCTTCTTTTCTGTTTCGTTGGCGAATCCGGTTCGAATCTTCTATCTTTGTGATTGAAAACAAATTACTGAATCAGCCATGACGAGACACTTAGTTCCGGTATCTATATACCTGTCGCTGTTGCTTAGCTGCAACTCGCCGAAAGAATACAAATCCTTTGATGAATACCCTTCCTATGAGGGAGACGATCTGGAGTTGTTCTATTCTCCCACGAAATCCGTGTTCACCCTTTGGGCCCCGACAGCGGAAGAAGTCCGCTTGAATCTTTACGCCTCCGGTGAAGGAGGGGAGCCTGTCCGCCGGTTGCCGATGAAATCCTCGGATAAGGGTACGTGGCGTATCTCCGTGAGCGAGGATCTGAAAGGCTCCTTCTATACCTTCCAGATCCGTATCGGCGATAAATGGCTGGATGAGACTCCCGGTATCTGGGCGAAAGCCGTCGGGGTGAATGGAAACCGTGCGGCCGTGATCGATTGGGCGGCTACCGATCCGGAGGGCTGGGAGGCGGATAAATCTCCCGAGTTGAAAAGCTTCTCCGATATTATCATCTACGAGATGCATCATCGGGATTTCTCGATCGCCGCGAACTCCGGCGTGACGCATAAAGGTAAGTTTCTCGCCTTGGCGGAGGAGGGCACGAAAGGGCCGGGCGGCGTGGCTACCGGCGTGGATCATCTGAAGGAGTTGGGCGTTACCCATGTCCATATCCTTCCTTCTTATGATTATGGCTCGGTGGACGAGACTCGCTTGCAAGATAATGTGTACAATTGGGGGTATGATCCCAAGAACTATAACGCCCCCGAGGGGAGCTATTCCACCGATCCTTACAATCCCGAGGCTCGTATCCGTGAGTTCAAGGAGATGGTGCGGGGGTTGCACCGGAATGGTATCCGTGTGATCATGGACGTGGTTTACAATCATACCTTTGTGGGGGATGGGTCGAATTTCAGTTTGACCGTTCCCGGTTACTTCTACCGTTATAAACCGGACGGAAGCTATTCGGATGCCTCCGGCTGTGGTAATGAGACCGCTTCGGAGCGGGCGATGGTACGCCGCTATATCGTGGAGTCCGTGAAATATTGGGCCGAGGAATACCATGTGGATGGTTTCCGTTTCGACTTGATGGGCATCCATGACGTAGAGACCATGAACGAGGTAAAAGCCGAGTTAACCAAACTAGATCCTTCCATCTTCGTATACGGCGAGGGCTGGACCGCCAGCGATTCCCCGCTACCGGAGGATCAGAGGGCGATCAAGGTAAACGCCCCGAAACTGAATGATGTGGCCGTATTTAGCGATGACCTGCGGGATGCTTTAAAAGGAAGCGTATTCGAGACTACACAGGCCGGTTTCGCCTCCGGAAAGCCGGAAGGTAACGAGGAGTCTATTAAGTTCGGTATTGTAGGCGCTATCCGCCATCCGCAAATCGACTATAACCAAATATTATATTGCAAAGCGCCTTATGCGAACAAGCCTACGCAAGTGATCAACTATGTCTCTTGCCACGATGATCTTTGTTTGATGGATAAGTTGAAGCTCTCGGCCCCGAAAGACGCTACCCCGGATGAGTTGATACGATTCGGCAAGTTGGCCCAGACCATCATCTTCACCTCGCAAGGAGTTCCCTTCATGCGGGCAGGAGAGGAGTTGCTGCACGATAAGAAGGGCGTACATAACAGCTATCAATCGCCCGATTCAATCAATGAGATCGACTGGTCTTTAAAGGCAAAAAACAAGGATGTTTTCAACTATTACAAGGATTTGATCGCCCTTCGTAAGTCGCACCCGGCTTTCCGTATCGCCACGGCCGAGGGAGTGAGGGAGGCCCTTCAATTCCAAGAAGTGAACCAGCCCGGTGTCGTAGCGTATACCTTAGGGGAACATGCGAACGGGGATAGTTGGAAGAAGATTATGGTTATCTTTAACGGGAACCGGAAGGCGGTAACGGTTTCTCTGCCGGAAGGAACATGGATTCCGGTTTGTAAAGACGGTCGGATTTATCTGGACGGTAAAGGTTCCGTACAGGGTAAAACTACCGTAAGCGCCTCTTCCGCCTTGATCTTGAAACAAGATTAATACGGAACTAAATCAAAGAAATCCCCCGGGACATCTCGATGAATACCGAGCGTCCCGGGGGATTTTTTATTAAATCACTTACTTATCTGATTATTTGTAAGCCTCGCCTTTTACAGCTGCGATACCCGGAAGAACCTTACCTTCTATAGCCTCAAGAAGAGCGCCACCACCTGTAGAAACGTAAGATACGCCGTTAGCCAAACCGAATTTGTTAACGCAAGCAACAGAGTCGCCACCACCTACTAAAGAGAAAGCGCCGTTCTTCGTAGCCTCAACGATAGCCTCGCCAACCGTGCGAGATCCGTGCGTAAAGTTCTCGAACTCGAATACACCCGTAGGACCGTTCCAAAGGATCGTCTTAGAGTTCTTGATAACGTCAGCGTAGATAGCCTCGGTCTTCGGACCTATGTCAAGACCTTCCCAACCATCAGGAATCTGATCTACCGGAGCGAAATCAGTCTTAGCGTCGTTGCTGAAATCGTCAGCGATCTTAGCGTCAACAGCCAATACCAAGTTTACGCCTTTTTCTTTCGCTTTCTTGATTAAATCAAGAGCAAGATCCAGCTTATCGTCCTCGCAGATAGACTTACCGATCTTACCGCCTTGCGCTTTCGTGAAAGTATAAGTCATACCACCCGTGATGATCAAGTTGTCTACCTTGTTCAACAAGTTCTCGATGATCTCGATCTTGGAGGAAACCTTAGAACCACCCATGATAGCGGTGAACGGACGTTGGATGTCGTTCATAACCTTATCGACAGCCTTCACTTCTTTCTCCATCAAATAACCGAACATCTTGTTGTCCGTATCGAAGTAGTCAGCGATCAAAGCCGTAGAAGCGTGAGCACGGTGAGCGGTACCGAACGCGTCGTTTACATAGCAGTCAGCGTAAGAGGCCAATCTCTTCGTGAACTCTTTCTGGCTTTCTTTAACGGCTTTCTTGGCAGCCTTCTTCTCCTCGTCAGAAGCGTCTTCAGCCAAACCTCTTGGTTTGCCTTCTTCCTCAGCGTAGAAACGAAGGTTCTCAAGCAACAAAGCTTCGCCCGGTTGCAAAGCGGCAGCCTTAGCGCCGGCTTCTTCGCCAATACAGTCGTTTGCAAACTGAACATCTACGCCTAACAACTCAGAAAGGTGCTTCAATATGTGCTTTAAGGAGAACTTATCAGTAGCGCCTTTCGGACGACCTAGGTGAGAACCGATAATTACGCTACCACCATCCGCTAAGATCTTCTTTAATGTAGGAAGAGCGGCACGCATACGAGTGTCGTCGGTGATGTTGAAGTTTTCGTCCAATGGAACGTTAAAGTCAACTCTTACAAATGCCTTTTTGCCGGCAAAATTGAAATTGTCAATTGTTTGCATAACTATTGTATTTAATGTCTGTATTAAAATGTTCCTTTAATCGCTTGCAAACTTACATAAAATATTTTTATTTGACCGTTTGCGCTTGCTTTAAATTTTATACCAATTTGAAACGTAGCCGTAATCTCCCGTCGGCATAGTCGTAATTCAACAGCTTGAAATGTCCGATCTCGGATGTATTCGCCACGTGCGATCCGATACATGCGCAGGCATCGTAATCGCCTATGCGTACGATACGTAATGTATCGCTGGCATCGTCGGGCAATTTACTTAAATCCACGATATCTCCGGCCTCTTCTTTCGGCATGAACTCGATGGTTACGGGCAGGTGCCGGTCGATCACCTCGTTTATCTTCTTCTCAACCTCGGCCATGACCTCCGCGCTGGGCTCTTCCGCCAATAGATAATCGCATTTAGACTTCTTCCTCTCTATGTGCGCGTTCTTGGATCTGGGACATCCGAACATCCGTACCATTGTCTGGTTTAAGATATGTTCCGCCGTGTGCATAGGAGGATACTCTTGCTTGTTGTGTTCGTTCAGTTGGATTTCTTGTTTCATATATTTGATGTTTTGATTGTATTTCGTGAAAAATATGCTCAAATGTACGAAATAAATCTTTAGTTTTGTAAAGTCATAGAAAACACCTTAAAGGAACGATATGCCAGCTAAGCGCTTATTTGGAATAATATCCATCATATTTCTCTTTGTTACCTGTATATCATGTAAATCCTCTACAGACTTATCGGAGGAGAAGCGTATACTCGTGATTCAATCTTACGAAAAACATTTTCCCGCCTATGAGAAGATGAAGGAAATCATGTCGAGTGATTTGCGGAAGAAGGGGATACATGCGAGTGTCTATTCTTTTTATTTGGATTGTGAGCAATATTCGGAGAAGCAGCAGCGACAGAAATTATTCAAGAAACTGAATGAGTTATCGACATGGACCCCGGATATTATTCTGGTCAATGACGATCAAGCCTTGAACGCTTTGATAAGTAGCAGGCATCCCCTCGCTAAATCGATCCCGGTCGTGTTTATGGGGGTTAGTTATCCCAATATCCCGATCATCCGGAAATATCCGAATATGATGGGCTTTTATGATAAACCGGATTATAAGAGGAATATAGAATTGATACGGCGGCTTGTTGGTAATTGCATCGTCATAAGAGTCTCGGACGATACCTTTCAGGATAATATGATGCTGGCGGACATGAATGCGCAGATTCAGGATATTTGTGCCGTGAACAATATATATTCCTTGGATCGGGTACGTTTATCCGGAAAGAACGGGATTTCGATATCGGATATACCTAAGATAAAGCCGGATACGATGTATATAAGCACACTCAGTACGAAATCGGCGAATGCCCTGATTAAGGGATTCGGCGAGAATTATTATAATAAAGCGTATCTGGCAACCAAAAGGGATTATATGACAATCTCGTTGGGACGGCTCAGCGCCTTTCCATGTTTCTCCGTGATCAATGAGTTGATCGGAAATCAGAATGGCGTAGTTGGCGGGTATGTAACTGTCTTTAAGGATGAGGTAGAGGCAGCTGTAAACCGGGTCGTCTCTATCTTGAAAGGAACGCCCCCGTCCGATTTTCCGCAAATCGAAGAGAGTAACAAGGCTTATGTTTTTGATTACGGTGTGTTAGAACGCTGGGGCATTGATAGTAGTAAATTGCCGGAAGGAGCTATTATCGCGAATATGCCGTTTGTCGTTCAATATAAATATTATATATGGGCTGCCGGCTTTATTCTGGTGGTGATGTTGCTTCTGCTTTTTAGTTACCAAAGAAAGCGATATATACAGGAGGCTTTACATAAGAAGGATGCGCAGGAGAAGTTAAAAAGGGAGAAGACTTTTCTTTCTTTTGCGTTGGATAGCGGCAACATTTTCGCTTTTCGGTATAGCAAAGGGGTATTCGAGTTTGATAATAGATTCTACCATTACTTAGGTATGCCCTGTGTGCCGATGAAAATCGAGGAGTTTCAGGATGCTATACATCCTGAAGAACTGGATAATTTCCTTCGAGACCGGAATCTGCTGGATAGTGGCTTTCTATCCCGGAAAGTGACGCAACGTCGTTGTAACTTTAATAAGAAGGGGTATGAGTGGTGGGAATTTCGCTATGCCCAAAATAAGAATGAGAAAGATTCGGTTTCCGGTGACGAAGCTGTTGAGGTAAGTGGCTTATGCTTGAATATCCAGCGGATAAAAGACACGGAGAATAGCCTTATAGCCGCCCGCCGGAAAGCGGAGGAATCTGATCGGATGAAATTAGTCTTTTTGGCGAATATGAGCCATGAGATACGTACGCCTCTGAATGCGATCGTAGGCTTCTCCCAATTGCTCAATTCGGATATGCCTTTGGAACCGGAGGAAAAGGCGGAGTTTATAGATCTGATTACCAAAAACAGTGACCTGTTGCTTAAGCTGATCAACGATATCTTGGATCTATCACGCATAGAATCCGGTAGCATGTCTTTCTCTTATGAGAACCTCGATCTGAGTAAACTGATGGGAGATATCTTCCATACGCATCAATTGATGATGCCGGAGGGAGTGGAGTTAAAGATAAGGGTTCCCCATGAACCTCTTATCATCCGTTCGGATCATTTCCGGTTGACGCAGGTTTGTACCAATTTCATTAATAATGCGGTGAAGTTTACCGCTAAGGGATATATCGAGATCGGATATGAACTTAGCGCAGATGGAAAATCGATCCTTATTTCCGTGAAAGATACGGGTAAGGGCATTCCTGATGATAAAAAGGAAAAGGTATTCGAGCGTTTCCAGAAACTGGATGAGTTTGCCCAAGGTACAGGCTTGGGGTTAGCGATCTGCCAGAGTATCGTTCATACGTTTCATGGAAGCATATCGTTGGAATCCGAGGTTGGCGTAGGTAGTAAGTTTACGATCTCGCTACCTTATACCCCGGGATTGGAGCTGGAGGAAAGAACTTAATTACCTTCGATGAATCGTTTATTGGCCCTCGCTTCTTCCTGCCATTGGGGGATGACGGTTTCTAAAAACTTTTGTTTGGCCTGTTGCTCGGCTTCCATATCGAGGCCGATATATTGCTGGGCTTTCGCTTTCGTGGAGATATCCGGCATCGGAACATCTTGGGTATAGCCTAGCTGCGCTAAGACCTTCATGATCTGGATGCGGGCTTGGGTAGCCTTATCGAGTCCGCTGCCCAAGATACGTGTGACTTCTTGGGGCGCGTGGAAAGCCGCCCCATGTGAGGCCACGGCGAAGTCCCAACGCCATTGTGCCTGCCGGAGCAGTTTTAATACGTTTTTCATTTGAGATTCCGTAGCGCCTTTGTCCCAAGCGAATTTCGCTTCTATATGGGCTTTTGTCAATTCTTCCTCTACACGCATGCGTATGGCGTAGACTTTGTTTTGCCGTTCATAAACATCCTTGCGTAAGGTCTCCTCACTTTCCCGGTGGCAGGCTTGGCAAGTACGGTCTATCATTGCCAACGGGCTTTTGATATGATGGTTGTTGTACCGGTTCTCATCTTCCCCGACAGCAGGCATATGGCATTCTCCGCAGGAAACGCCTCTTTGCCCGTGAATGCCCATCTGGAATAACTCGAAATCCGGATGTTGCGCCTTTATCAAATGTGCCCGGCTTAATTTATGGGTGAAATCGGTGAAGTTTATGCTATCGTAATAGGCTTCTATATTTTCTACCGTATAACCTTGATCCCAAGGTAAGGTTAGTATACGATCTTCTCCTTGGAAATAATATTCGGCGTGGCATTGGGCGCATACTAGAGATCGCATCTCTTGCTCGGTTGCGTCCTCTATACGTAATCCGTTGCGCTTATAGGCACTTTTCAAGAATGAGCGGGTCACGCGCAATCCCATGCTTTGCGGTTCATGGCAGTCTGCGCATCCGATTGGATTTACGATCTCGTTGCCTAGCTCCGCCCATTTCTTCTTATATAAGGTCTTGGCATCGGTGGTCGTTAATAAGCGGGGTATGTCCGGACTTTTACATGCCCAGCATGCGGCAGGCTGGGGGCCACTCGTCGGGGTCATGGGAGCGCCGGTCCGCAGGCTTTTGTATAGATCTTCTATGGAATACATATGCCCTCTGGGACTTAGATAATCTTTGGAGAAAGCGTATCCTGCCCATAATACCACCATTCCGGGATGTTCGGCCAAGATATCAGCTTGTTGGTTCCCATTAAACAAACTGCGGAAAGTCGTGTCCGAGGTTTGTTTCCAACTTTGGTACTCATTGGAATAACGAAGGTCTATAGAGTCGCTGTTTTGTTGATCTATTGGCTGATCATCGGTATCGTCGATGAATTTGATGCTATCTTGTCCGGTAACAGTGGTACGTAAGATCACTAATACGATAATGACGATTAGACTTATGGCTATAGAAGTTTTATAGTGTGCTTTCAAGTGTTTACCTTTTATCTTAAATAAAATATTCTTTGTATTAACTGCGAATATATGAATAATAATGATACGACCGGTAGAAATTGAAAAAATCCTTATTTCATTGCTTCCGAAGACGCTGGATGAAATAAGGATTCTCAAGTGACTCGCATAGGATTCAAACCTATAACCTTCTGATCCGTAGTCAGATGCTCTATTCAGTTGAGCTAGCGAGCCAATCTGTAAATGAATTTGAATATTCAAGTGACTCCTAAAGGATTCAAACCTTTAACCTTCTGATCCGTAGTCAGATGCTCTATTCAGTTGAGCTAAGGAGCCAAGATATATTCTATTGCTATCTTCGAATGGTGACCGCGACAGGATTCAAACCTGTAACCGGCTGATCCGTAGTCAGCTACTCTATTCAGTTGAGCTACGCGGCCATTGTTTCGTGATTGCGAGTGCAAAGGTACGTTTTTGTTTTAAATATGCAAACGTTTCGACTACTTTTTTGCGAATTTAATCTAACATTTTTGGATTGAAGATCAGATAACCAATGTTTAAGCCAAAGTTGAAATTCTCCTTCGGATAACTGTATCCGTTGGCGTACAGACTGATACATAAAAATGGCAATTGCAATACGACCGCCGCTTCACCCATATAATTAAACGAGTGCAAAAACTTACCATAATGCGGGATTCCGACATACGGGTTGTTTTCCGGTACCGTCTTTTGTATTTCATAGAGCGGAGCGAAGCCATACATATCCAACCGGAAGTGCAGAAGCTTGCTTAACTTCAAGATCGGGGAAAGCCCGAAAGCCACATATTGGTTCGCCCGGAACGCCTCGTTGAATACAATCTCGCTATGGGGTGTCGGGGTAAACGCCGGGGCCTGTAATACGCTAGCCGTATAGTTATTCATGAGGTTCTTGCTGGATATGACCATTTCCGCCAAATAACCTAAGTTGAAACGGTTGCTCAGCGTCTGGTATTGGTTCCAGCGCCCTTTCAGTTGCAGCCAGCTATGCACTTTGCGACCAATCGGGGCTTCCGTCGTGGCGGAAGTGGGGGATGGAGTGTACTTCTCCGTACCGGTTACGTATTGGGCGATTAGGAATTGCTGTTTTCCGCTTATCGGGTATTGTTTGGCGTTGAGTGAGTTTTGCTCGATACTTAACGAACCGCTGAATAAATCGTACCAGCTATGGTCGAAAGAGGCGTTCGGGAAAGGTATCGTGGTGCTCTGCAAATAGAAATCGTTCAGCCGTCCGTAGGCGAACCCGATCTCCGCTTTCGCGTGGTTGAGAAAGGGGAAGCCTAATTTTAGTTTCATGTACAGTTCTTTCTGCTTAATCATGGCGGGCACTATATCCTCATAAAAGAGGGATTGGCTTTCCGTGTATTTCTTGTCCGAGAAGACTCCTTGCCAATTTAAATAAGTGGGGATTTGCGTTTGCAGGTACATCCGGCCACTCAACATGACACCACTAAAGGAGTTACCCACTTGAAAGTTCGAGTTTACGTCGGCGGCGAACCGTCCCAGATATTGATACCCCAATCCTAGGTATAATTGATTCGCTTGATGAGACGATACGTTTCCACCGAAGCCAACCGTGATCTCTTCTTTCATCTTCACGTCCAGATAAAGATCGAATTTCTTCTCTTTCCGGTTATAAACGGCATGCGGCATGATTTCCCTAATCTTGGAATAGGTCAGCATCTTGAAATAAGCCCGCTTGAACTCTTCCATGGAGAACTCGTTATTGATATCCCTGTGTAATTGGGCCTCTATGTATTTACGCTGGGCCTCGGATACGCCCGTCACGTAAATATTGCGGAAGATCAGCGGGGGAAGGTTCTCTTTATAGGCTTTTCTTCTTTCGGTAACCTCATTTAACGGCACTTCCCGGGGAACCCGTTGCTTGATGGAGTCGATCATGGAAAGGGTACGTTTATAACCGATGTCCATAAGCTCCTTGCCTTTCTGGAAATCCAATAAGGAGACGGTAGGGAAACTGAATTTAATCATCATGCCATCTTCTTCCGGTACCTCATAGTCGGTCTTTTGCATGATCATGGTCTCGATCTGGTTATAAGGATTCTCCGAAGGCTTTTTGTTCCCTCCCGATACTGTCGATCCGAAAATGAAATCCGGGTGGAACGCGTCTTTCATCGGGCCTACCGGGAAATTATCGTAGATACCTCCATCGAATAAAGGAATACTGTCTTTCCATATGGGCTGGAAGAAAAACGGGAAAGTCATGGAGGCACGTACGGCGTCTCCCAGATCCCCATTCTTAAAGATGATCGGCTTTTTGGTATATATATCCGAGGCCACGCAACGGAAAGGGACAAACAGGTTGTCGAAATTCCATCCCGCCTTTGCCGTCGCCTGCGAGAACAAGGCCATGAACGCCTGATTCATCTGTATGGGATTGATCAAGCTTTGCGGTAAGAAGCTAGCCTTGATCTGTAGGGAATCGGACATATCGATGGAGAAATGCGCGAATTCCGGGGTCGGGTAAGGCTCCTTGAAATAATAGGTATATTGCTCCTCCACCGTACCTGTTTGCCAATAGGCGAACTCCTTGGAAAGCATCAGCTCCAGCATCTCCTCGGGGGAATATCCCATGGCGTATAAACTACCGATAATCGCCCCGATGGAGGTACCGGTAATGTAATCGATCGGTATATTATTTTCTTCCAGCGCCTTGATCACTCCGATATGTGCCGCTCCTTTGGCACCGCCGCCACTGAGTACCAACCCTACTTTCTGGGCGGAAACAATCTGAATGGCAGCAAGGAATAAGGCTATGATAACGGTTATTTTCCTCATATGAACCCAATCTGTTTTTCTTCTCCAAATGTAAGAAGTATTTCTTTAGAAACATAAACATTTTGTTTTTTCGTATTGTTGAGTTATCAATACAATTAAAACAGATGATGTTATGAAAGAGAAAGAATTGAATAGGGAAGAGCGGAATAAGACCGTTATGGAGACCGGTGCTTTGGTCATGGCTGAGTTTTATGCGGATTGGTGCCCTCATTGCCAGAAAATGATGCCGATCGTGAAGGAGTTCAAGGAATTGGAGAAAGGAAAATTAGAAGTGGTACAAATCAATATCGAGGAGGAGAGCGCTCTTGCCGATTTGTATACGGTGGAATCGATTCCTACTTTTATCCTGCTACGGAAAGGGGAGGCTTTGTGGAGACAATCCGGCGAGATGAGCTTGGATAGGTTGCGGAAAGTGGTCGAGGATGTCGTGGGCTGAAACTAAAAAAACCGTTCCCCCGAGAAGGAACGGTTTTTTATATATGTGAGGATTGGTTTATCCGATCAGTTCTACGCTACGTTTGATGAATTGGCTTAAGGCCTCTCCCTTCAGCATACCGTTTCCTAACAAAGCAAGGTCGATCAACTGACTAACTGTCTTGTTCGTGCCGGCGTACTCGGCCAGAACTTGGTTGCGTTGCTCACGAAGCTCATCCAGCTTATGGTCGGTGTTGGTCATATCCTCTTTCTCTTGCGCCGTGATCTCATCTTCTTTCTTTTTGCTTTGAGCCTCACGTAAGTCGGCTTGACGAGCCTCCCATCCTTTGATATCGCTAAGGATCGGTTTTAACTTCTCGTCGCAAGCTTGCTCCTCTTCAGTTAATACTTTCTTGATCAACGGATGATCCGTATTCAATACGAAGTTGAAGCTATCCGGCATCTCGCCATAGAAAGACATACCCGGTTGCATAGCGGACATCTCACGCATTCTTCGCATATACTCGCTTTGTGTCAACATGACAGGGTTCGCGTTTTCGCCCAATGCCTCGAATGTTACGTAGAACTCGGTCTTGTTCAATTTCGGCATCTGACTCTTGAATACTTCCTGCATGGCCATTTTCTGCTCCTCGCTCAAGGTTACCTTATTCGAGTCTTCCTTGCGGATCAGGTTATCGATCGTATCGCTATCCACACGAACGAAGCGGCTCTTCTCGAACTTCTGCTCCAATTGTCCGATCAAGTGTACATCCAATTGTCCGTCCATTTCCAAGACGCTGTAACCTTTGTCCTTTGCGGCTTGTATATAGCTGTATTGCTCGTCTTTATTGGTGGTATACAGATAGATTAAGTTACCCTCTTTGTCTGTCTGGTTGTCCTTGATCAAGTTCTTGTATTCCTCGAAAGTGAAGTATTTGCCCTCGACGTCCTTGAATAAGGCGAACTTAGCCGCACGGTCGTAGAACTTCTCATCAGTCAACATACCGTATTGGATGAATAGTTTCAAGCTATCCCATTTCTCCTCGAACTGCGGACGGTCGTTCTTGAAGATCTCTTCCAAGCGGTCTGCCACCTTCTTCGTGATGTGGTTGGAGATCTTCTTCACGTTCTGATCGCTTTGCAAATAGGAACGGGATACGTTCAACGGAATATCCGGTGAATCCAATACACCATGTAATAATGTCAAGAACTCAGGAACGATACCCTCTACGGAATCCGTAACGAATACTTGGTTGCAATATAACTGTATCTTGTTACGATGCAAGTCGATGTTGCTCTTGATGCGAGGGAAATATAAGATACCGGTCAAGTTGAACGGATAGTCTACGTTCAAGTGAATCCAGAACAACGGCTCATCCGTCATAGGATATAAGTCACGATAGAACTTCTTGTAATCCTCGTCGGTCATATCGGCCGGTTTGCGAACCCATGCTGGTTTGGTGTCGTTGATTACGTTATCTTCGTCTGTATCTACATATTTACCATCTTTCCACTCTTGCTTCTTGCCGAATGCGATAGGAACCGGTAAGAAACGGCAGTATTTTGTCAACAAGCCATTGATCTTGTCCTTGTTCAAGAAATCTTTATTTTCGTCGTCTATATACAGGATGATATCGGTACCACGATCCTCTTTCGTCGTTTCCTCCAAGGAGTATTCCGGCGTACCGTCGCAGCTCCATTTCATGGGAACAGCGCCTTCTTTGTACGATTTCGTCACAATCTCTACTTTCTTGGAAACCATGAAAGAGGAGTAGAAACCAAGACCGAAGTGACCGATGATAGAAGCGGCGTCGTTCTTGTATTTCTCAACGAACTCCTCGGCGCCGGAGAAAGCGATCTGGTTGATGTACTTATCGATCTCCTCGGCTGTCATACCGATACCCCGGTCAGAGATCGTGATCGTTTTGTCATCGAACTTAACCTGTACGGTCAAATCACCGAGTTCGCCTTTAAACTCGCCTACGGAAGAAAGCGTTTTTAACTTCTGGGTAGCGTCTACCGCATTAGAAACAAGTTCACGAAGGAAGATTTCGTGATCACTGTATAAGAACTTCTTGATAATCGGAAAGATGTTTTCCGATGTTACTCCGATGTTACCTTGTTTACTGCTCATAGTCTGAATATCTTATTATTTTTATTGTTATTTTGTGCGTATTCCTGATCCTGATCATTCTCAAGATCTGCCTATTCCTATACAAAACGAATGCCAAAATGTTTCGGATAAACTATAAATGACAAAAAGGCAGATGCCGGCTGATAGATTTGCAGCCGGGCATAGTTTGATCAAACCATATCATCTCCTGTCTTGGCGAATGTAACACGGATGGTTTTATGGAATGGGATAAAACGGGATACGATCGCTATGAATAAGGAGATGACTAATAAATACCCCAGTATCTCTTTTAACGCCAATAATAAGCTTTGTTGCTGTAACGTATTATAGAGTGTATTGGTAGCCATTTGCGCTGCCTCGTCGTAGGGATGCCCTTGGGTCAAGGCGTTGCCAAGCGCCTGATTATAGCGTGAGGCGGCTAGAGGATCGGCCAGCGTAACGGTTTCTGATAAGGAATACATATATTTTTGTTCCAAGCGATATAGTATATTACTGTAAAAAGAAGTCGCCATGATAGGGGATAGTACCGAACGGAAAATGATGAGAAAGAAAGCGTTTGACAATAAATATTTAGGATTTAAATCTTCCACGGCAAATAAGGCGAAAGCTATGATTAGAATCATCATGCCCAATCCCCTGAGGAATATAGGAAAGTAGAGCATCTCGTATCTGCTATCCGGTGAGATCCCGAAATAAAGGCTCCCGAAGAACAGGACGAAACAACTCATTCCTCCCGCTATCAAGAAACGAAACCGCCAACGTTGCCACCGGAACCACCAAAAACAGATGAACGCCCCCAAGACATATCCCGGAAGCAAATAAGTATAAAGGGAATAGGTATGGGTGCTGTCTACCTTTAAGATACTGGTCAGGTAGCTGGTCAACAAGGTAGTCGAAGTACTGAAAAACATGACAAGCATCATATAGAAATAACCGATAATGGCTTTCGGCTGGTATAAAGGCGCCAGATTCACGTACGGACGTTCCGAATGATATTGATACCAAATAAATAAAGCGATCAATATCGGGGCGATCATGATATAAAGGCAAATCTTGGGGGATGCCATCCAGTCGAGTACTTTCCCGTAATTAATGACATACATAAGCATTAACAATCCGGTGGATATGATGAACATTTCCCGGATGTGTAGATCGGCCAAGGGGATGGACTTGATCGGCCGGTTATGGCGGAAGCAGATGATTACCACTAGTATGGCCAATAAGATCATCAGCATCATGAAATAATACATATATTTCCAGTCATAATGGTAGGCTAACTGTGCGGTAACAAGCATGGACGCTTGTCCCCCTCCGAAAACAAAAGGATAGAAGTAGGAGTAGAATTGGCTACGTATATTTTTAGGGCTGAATATCTTTTGTGCGTACCGGATAAACCACAGCATGAGAAACCCTTTCAGGAAACCGATCGCGAAACTACAGACGATCAATATGTCGGCGTTCTGGGAGCGGGCACAGATCCAGCTTAAGAAGAACTGGGCGACTAAATCCGCTAACAATAAGAATTTTATAGAGAAGGCTTCTAATATCTTCGGAATAATCGGATAGGATACCGCCATTCCCGCCGCTGCCGCGTAATATCCCATGGTTATATCCTCGGTGTTCGTGCCTAGCGTGTTTGATACCTCCAGCATACTGCCGGTGTACGAACCGTTTAGCATCGTAACCGGAAGGATAACGATGAAGATGCAAATCAATCCTAACCAGTCCGGCACCCATTGGCGGATCGGTGCCCCAAGCTCTTTCATCGTGATCATTTGCGTAAGGCTTCTGTTTCAACCATCATGCCTGCTCTTAAGTATTGCGTATCTTCTTGCGATAGATTTTCCAAGTCTATCCGTACCGGGATACGTTGTTGTACCTTGACGAAGTTTCCGGCGGAATTGTCGGTCGGGACCAATGAGTATTTGGAGCCTGTGGCGTCGGAGATTGCGGTTACCTCCCCGTTGAATATCTTTCCCGGCAACGCGTCTACCTTGATACGTACTTTTTGCCCGATATAGATGTGGGGGATCTGGGTCTCCTTGTAATTGGCCGTGATCCATTTGTCTTTATCTCGTACGAGGTAGGATATCGTTTGTCCGGCTTGCACGTATTGTCCGGGCTCTAAGGTCCGTCTGCCTACATGACCGTCGTAAGGGGCGGTTATAACGGTATAGGAAAGGTTTAACCTCGCTAAATCCAGATCCGCTTCTTTTCGTAAGATCGCCGCCTCGGCTCCTGTTGTCTTCTTGCTGGTTTCGGTGAATTGGGAGAAAGCGGCTTTCTTTTGTTCCACCAACGCCTGATATCGGGCTTGCGCCGCCTCGAAAGCGGCTTTGGATTGCTCGTATTGTTGCTCGGGGATCGATTCTTCTTTCAGCAGCCGCTCGAATCGGTGATAATCCTGTTCCAGTTGCCAAAGCTTGGCTTTAGCCTCGGCGATGTTGGCGTCTTGTACGGCGATGTTCGTATGGGAGGTCTCGATACCGGAACGAAGTACGTCTTGTGATCCTTGGGCATCGATCAACGCAGCCTCTGCCTCTTTTACCTTGATCCGATATTCCCGATCGTCCAGTATGAGAAGTGTGTCCCCTTGGTGAACGTACTGGTGTTCCTTGAAACGGACCTCTTTTATGTAGCCGGAGGCACGTATATTTAGTGGGGCGATATATTGGTCCACAAAGGCATCGTTTGTCACCTCATAATTGATGTAACGCCAGAAATAATTGGCTGTCCACCAAATGCCGGAACCGGCTAAAAGGATACATATGGAGTTTAATACTATATTCCGTGTCCTTACTTTCTTTAGTCTTTGATGTTTCTCTTTTAATTCGTTTGCCATAGTCGTTGTTTCTTTTTAGAGACGGCCGCAAGCCTTCTGTAGTTGATAGTAAGTGTAAATCACGTGGGTACGGGCATTCGTGAGCTGTAGCTCCGCGTTGAGGAGAACCGAGTTTGCGTCGAGTAAGTCGGTTAGGATCGCCAATTGGTTTAAATACCGGTTTTGCATGATCCTATAGTTCTCTTGAGCTTGCCGTACGCATAACTTCAAGGCTTCCACTTCTTGTAGAGCCTCCTTATGACGTAAGAACGCAGTGCGTACTTCCATACGGATTTTCTGCTTTTTCTGTTCCTCCTCGTTTTTATGTAACGAGACCATCCATTTGCTTTCCTTTATCTTATGGTTGTTTTTATATAAAGAGGATAAAGGGTAGGAGAGCGACAGCCCTATGTTCCAGTTGTTGTTATACATATCCGCTAATGTTCGGGAGACCGGACGTGCCAATGTGTTCGAGGCATATAGCGATAGGCTGGGTAGCGAGGAGGCTTTAGTCAAACGTATATCGTTTTGGGCTAACTCTGTTTGTTTCCGGAGTAGACGTATCGCCGGATCATTGGAATAGGCTTGGGCTACATAATCTTCGTAAGTTTCTAAAGATACGGTTTGGTCCAGTAACGTGGTATCTGGTTTGAGCAATAGATTCTCATCGAGACCGATCAGGATATCCAATTGCTGTGATACCAGTATGAGGCTATTATCCGTTTCTTGCAAGGATAGGCGGTCGTTGGTTAATTGCATCTCGCTTCTTAATACGTCGTTATTGGTTATCAGTCCCTCTTTTTTCATACGCCGGATATCTTGCAGGCGTCGTTCCGATTCCTCGATATTACGGGAAAGCACCTCACGTTGTTTAAACAGGCTGAAAAGACCGATGTATTGGTTTAATAGACCGAGCTTGATGTCACTCTGGTCTGTGAGCGTTTGTAAAGAGGCGACTTCTTTCTCCAGATCCGCTTTCCGGATGGAATACCGGATTTTACCGCCTTGGTATATCGGTTGGGTAAGGTCGATGGCATAGTTCTGGGACCAATCGGGCGCTTCCGGGCGAGTCGGATGGGCGAGTCCTTGCTCAAAGAGGATCGGTTGCCCTACATATCCACCTTTCAAGCCGATTTGCAGGTCTGGCAATTGTGCGGAACGTGCCGTATGGGTTCTCTCTTGCGCTATCGATTCTTTTAAGACGTCTGCTTGGATCTGCAGACTATGCCGTACGCCTCTCTCGAAAAGCTGGTCGATGGTCAAGAAGAGCGAATCGGTTTGGGCGATTGCCGGAAATGTAGCGACCGTCATACAAAAGAGGCTCAATACGTGCTTTTTATATATTCTCAAGGACATTATGTACTGCTTTTAATTCGGATAACATGGTTTCTACGTTCTCTATTCCGATAATATGCTCCGCATGTACATAAACCTGATCAAGGATCGGGCGAATTTGCTTTTTGAATTCTTCTCCTTCCGGGGTTAGGAAAACCAGTTTGTTCCTCCGGTCCTCGGGATCTTCTTTCCGATGGACGTAGCCTTTCTTCTCTAAATTGTTCATTAGGTTTGTCAGACAAGCCTTATCCTTTGCCGTTCTCTCTGCCAAGACCTGTTGGGTGATACCTTGTTCGTGCCATAGGCAACTCAAGATTTGAAGCATCTCAAATGTTATACCGGCGTTGTTCTTTTTCAGCGTTCGTTGCATAGACCGACGAAATGCCATGCGTGTGCGGACAACTTGTAACATAAGTTCCCGGAATTCTTTACCTTCTACCATTACTTATAATTCTTTTAAACTTGCTGGGCGCGAAGATAGCGTTTTTTCTCGGATTAGTCAAATGTTTAACTAATTAGTGTCTCGCTAATAAAGTATGTTTGCCATCTAGGTGGCACAGCTGTGCCATCGGCGTGGCACGGGCTTGCCATCACTATGGCACGGGTATGCCATCAGCGTGGCACAGCTGTGCCAAGGCGATGGTAGATGTTGGCACAGTATGTGTATGAAAGACAGGTGTATAGAATGAAGGCGTAACAAACCTGTGGAGTGATTCGTTACGCTTTCTGTTTAGTTCTCGTTTACGAGTTTAAGATGCATTCTTCTTTATCCAAACGCCTCCTTCAATTGCTTCACCCATCGCTCGATTCGTTTGTCGGTTTGATCCGGTTGGTTTTCCAAATCGAGGACTAAGCCTAGTAGTTTGCCATTTTTCAAGGCTTTGGAGGCATTAAAGAAATAATCATCCGAAGAGGTCTCGCCTACTAAAGTCGCTCCACAGGAGGTGAAAGCGTCTGCCAATATGCCGACTCCATCGGCGAAATTATCCGGATAATTCGTTTGATCTCCAAGACCGAAAATAGCGACCTTCTTATTTTTAAGGTCTAAAGTGACCAGTTCCGGGATGATCTCGTCCCAATAGGTGGGAAGCTCGCCATCGAACCAAGTAGAGGTTCCTGCGATTATATGGTCGTAAGCCTCGAAATCTCTTTTCCATGCGCTTTCAATAGGGATGATATCGATCTGATCCTCCCCGAAAGCTTTTCTTATTTTATTGGCGACAAAGGTTGTTTTCTCTGTGCCCGTTCCGTAAAATAATCCTGTTTTCATTGTGATACTTTTAAAGATTTAACGAATGTGGATCTAATAAAGCAGCAGTTCTTTTGCCGCATGATAGATGGTCTCCTCGTTGGGGAGGATGGCCCGTTCCAAGACCGGATGGAAACCAACCGGAGTGAATAGGGAACCTACCCGTTGGATCGGAGCATCCAAGTACTGGAATAGTTCCGAGCCGATGATGCCGGCAATTTCCGCTCCGAAGCCAGAGAAGACCTTGTCCTCATGTACGATCAATACTTTACTGGTTTTCTTCACCGAGTTGAAGATCGCCTCTTTATCCAATGGTATCAAGGTACGAAGATCGATAACCTCCAGTTCCCAGCCTTTTTCTTTGTAAAGAAGCTCGGCTACGTTGAGGCAAAGATGGGTCGTATTGCCATAAGTGATGATCGTCAGATCTTTTCCCGGACGGCGGATACGGGCTTTCCCAAACGGAACCTCGAAATCCTCGGGGACAAAGGTGGAGGCTTCTACCGCGTTGTAGAGCGCTTTCGGTTCCAGATAGAGCGTAAAGCCTTTAGAACGCATACTCGTCCGCAACAGTCCGGCGGCATCATCTGCGAAAGAGGGATAAACAATCCGGGCACCGGGTAATGAGGTCAATGCGCCCTCAATGGTCTGGGAATGATAAAGCCCTCCTCCGATATAGCCTCCGGAGGCTAGGCGCAAAGTGATGTTTGGGGTAAATTGCCCGTTGCTGCGCCAATACTCATGCGTACATTCCACGTATTGCTCGACGGCCGGCCAGAAGTAATCGGCGAATTCCGCACCCTCGATCACTACATGGATCTTCGGGTCAAAGCGGCACATACCGTTCGCTGTCCCTACGATATAATCCTCGGCGATAGGGGCGTTGAAGACTCGCTCGATACCGAATTCTTGCTGCATGCCTTTCGTGATGTTGAATACGCCACCCTTTTCTTTATTGGCTACATCCTGTCCCCAGATAAACGTATCCGGGTTGTGCCGGAACTCCGCTTTCAACGTCTTGTTGATCGCCGTAACTAGCGTTTCTTTCTCTCCTTCCTCGTTTTGAACACCTTCTTTGTATTTTTGAGGTTGATAAGGTTCCGGGAGGACGTAATCCTTGACGGTAGACGGATCGGGATCGGGGGCGGCCATCGCTTTCCGATTGGCGGCTTTCAGGTCTTTAGCCGCTAGATCCGCGATCTCTTTCAATTCTTCCTCGGTGAAACGTCCGTAACGAATCAGCATGCGATGGAATTTGTATAAAGGATCGGCGGATTTTACATAGGTAAGCTCGTTCTCATCACGATACAAGGTATGTTTATCGGAGTTTGAGTGGGAGCCTATCCGTACGCAATTGGCCTGAACGATTACGGGAGTCCGGTTGGCGATCGCGTACTCTTTGGCCTCGGTCATGGCATTCATGGAATCGAACACGTCTTTTCCATTGCAATGGATAATACGTAAATTCTTGAAGCCAGAGAAGTTATCGGCAACTTTACGATTGGCCGTCTGGTCCTTTTTGGGGACAGAGATACCATATCCATTGTCTTGGAAGACAAAGATAACCGGCAGTCGCTCATTGCTGGCGCCATTGATTGCCTCATACACATAGCCTTCGGAAGCGGCCGATTCACCGTGCGAGGTAATCGCTACGCCTTTCTGTCCATAGTAAACCATCGCCCGTGCCACGCCGGCGGCATGGAGATCGTGAGTCGCCGTAGCGGAAGAAACGTTCTCGATATGCCATTCCATCTTAGAGAAGTGGTTAGACATGTGGCGGCCGCCACTGGTCAGGTCGGTCGCCTTGGAGATACCATTCAGGATGATCTCCTCGGCGGTCATTCCCGCCGAGAGAACCGTCAACATATCCCGGTAATAGGGGAAGAGAAAGTCCGTATCCTTATCGAATACTTGTCCCATGGCGAGTTGTATCCCGTCGTGCCCGGCATACGGGGCATGATAAGACCAGCCGAGAGATTGCAATAAATAGGAGGGAGCCTTCTCATCGATCGCCCTTCCGAGCGTCATAAGGTAAAACCATTTCCTGAGAGTCTCCTTATCTGTTGTTTTTATATCATACTTTTTCATGTTGTTCTATTATATATAGTAATGTATTAAGCGTTCCAATTCTCTAGTTCGTCGGCGATGGAACGTAAAAAGGCTCCCGCCAAAGCTCCGTCCACGATACGATGATCGTAGGAGAGTGAGAGGTACATCTTGTGACGGATAGCGATCGTATCTCCCTCGGGCGTCTCTACTACCGCAGGCTTCTTCTCGATATAACCGACGGCTAGGATCGCTACTTGAGGCTGATTGATGATCGGGGTGCCGAACAGACTCTTGAAGGTTCCGAAATTCGTAATCGTGAACGTTCCGCCTTGGATGCTATCCGGGGCGAGCTTATTCTCACGGGCTTTAGCCGCCAAGGTATCTATTTGTGAGGCGAGGCCACTTAGGTTCAGCTTATCGGCATCGTGTATAACCGGGACAATTAAATTTCCGTCGTTTAAGGAAACCGCTATACCTATATTAATAGGCTTCTTTAGGATGATATTGTAACCGTCCACGGATGAATTTACTAATGGATAGGCTTTCAACGCTTTGGCTGTCGCTTCGGTAATAGCCGGCATATAAGTTAGGTTGATGCCTTCTTGCTTGAAGAATTGATCCTTCACTTTTTTACGCCAGTTAACCAGTCGGGTCACGTCTACCTCGATAACCGACGTCACATGCGGAGATACTTTTTTCGATAATACCATATGGTCCGCAATGATCTTACGTACACGATCCATTTCTCTCACCTCGTCTCCTTGGGCGAGTGGAGCAGATGGAGTGGCCGCTGTCATAGGCATGGAAGGAGCGGTCGGCGGCGCTACCGTAATTGTTGGCGTGCTCGTAGCCGTTTGCTGCATGGAAGAAACAGGAGCCTGTTTCGGCTTCGGCATTTCCGTACCTTTATTTTTGTGATCGATATACGTTTGAATATCTTTCTTACTGAGACGTCCCAGATATCCGGTACCCGGAATATGATCCAGTTCATCTTGCGATACACCGGCAGCTTTCGCTAATTGCAATACGACGGGAGAATACCAACGATCTTCCTCTTGGGAATTCTTTGATAATTCCTCTGAGGCGGGAGCGGGGACTTGTTCTTTCGGTTGAGTAGCCTCCGAGGTTTCCGGCTGAACTCCGTTATCCTCTCCTTCACCTTCGATCTCAAGGATCGCTACGACTGTACCGACCGCTACGGTGTCTCCCTCATTAAAAAGAAGTTGTTTTACTTTTCCCTCAACGGGGGATGGAATCTCAGCGCTTACTTTCGCTGTGCTTACTTCGAAAAGGACATCATCTTCCTCTACGGTATCACCTACCTTTACCGACCATGAGATGATGGTTCCTTCTGTAATACTTTCGCCCAACTTAGGCATCTTTATCTCAAATGTAGCCATATTTTGATTTTTTAATTACTGTTATATAGTGGGAGACGGGGCGTGCCCCGTCTCTACAAACGGTATATAATAAGAACAAAGATCAAGAAGGTAAGTTTCTGTATTATAGTGTATAAGTGTTAAAGTTCCAGCTGGCTGTAGCATATTTCTGCTCTTTAAGCCGATAGATGGCTTCCAAGTCTGCTTGCGTGAAATAATAATCTTGAATGCCGGGATTATTGATCGTGAAATAGTAAAGAAGCGCTTTCTTAAAATGCTGGATGGAGATAGAAGCCGGAAGATGGGCGCTGATATTCGTGACCGGACTCCGTACAGATTTAACGAATGTCGATCGTTTACCTCCTGTTTTCTCTGGTGCTTGACGGGATGTACTTTTCAAGGAGGTGACGAGCCTATCCAGATCGGTGGAAAACAATAAGGTAGCATGGTGCATATACCGATTCTTATGGATACTCTGTGCGCTACCCGATATTTTAAATCCTCCGATAGTTAATCCTTTCCGTTCATCCACCTCGACATGTACTCCCAATGTCTTGAGAAAATTCATGATCTGGATGGTATATTTGTCGGTCTGCATAATCTGGCCGGTCTCTATAAATGTAAGATTCAGGTTTCCCGGATCATGGTAAACGGCACCACCACCGGAAAACCTGCGCGCTATCTTGATTTGTTGGTCTTGTACGAATTTGAGATTTACCTCGGCCCATACATCCTGATGCTTACCGATCACGATTGATGGTTCATTCTGCCAAAGCATGAAAATATTCTCTTTGAAATTCTTGAGCAGATACTCTTCGGCGGCCAAATTGAAGTATGGATCCGTTTGTGTATTGTGAATGCAAAGCATCAGGAAACTGTTTTAGTTAGGCGTTTTATTAGATATATAAACTTTCGTGGAGGATCTCACTGACTGTCGGATGCGGGAAAATATTTTTCTTAAATTCATCGACTGTATAACCATTCTCGACAGCGATTCCGGCGGTGACGATAATCTCGGATGCCGGATTCCCTAGTAGATGGCAACCGATGATACGATCCTCGTCGTCCGTGATCAGTTTACATAAACCATTACCATTCTCGTTCTCTGCGACGAAACGTCCGGAATAGGTCATCGGGATCTTTTGAACACGAAAACTTTCCCCATTCGCTACCAATTCCTCTTCTGTCTTACCCACGCTCGCCAATTCCGGATTCGTATAAACTACCGCCGGAATGGCTTTATAGCTCATCTCGTCCGGTATGCCTAGGATATGGTGTATGGCAACTTCCGCTTCCCGGTAAGCCGTATGTGCCAGCAGGGAAAAACCGGTAATATCTCCAGCCGCATATACATGTGGATGGGAAGTCAGCATATGTTCGTTTACCTTTACACCGGCCCCTTGTATTTCGATCGCTAGATTTTCTAGTCCCAGACTCTTTGTAATCGGACGGCGGCCCACGCTCACCAATATTTTATCGGCTTCAATCGTGTCTGCCTTGCCGTTTTTCTCAACAAAGACTTTCTCTGCCGATACCTCTGTAACTTTGGTATTCAAGAAAAACTCTACGCCTTTTTTCTTATACTCGGATCGAAGCATCGCTGAGGTTTCTTTATCCATATTCCCTAATATCTCGGGTAGCATCTCGATTACCTTCACCTTTACGCCCATACTGTTAAAGAATGAGGCGAACTCCATTCCGATCACGCCACCACCGATAATCGCTAACGATTTTGGCAAATCGTTGAGATCAAGGGCTTCCCGGGAAGTCCAATACTTGACCTCTGATAACCCTTTGATAGGAGGGATCACGGTTTCAGAGCCTGTGCATACTAACACATTCTTCACTAAATACTCTTTTCCATCGCAGTGAATCCGTATATTTCCAAACTCCTCTCCGGTGATTCGTGCCTCTCCTTCTACGATGGTGACGCCGTTACCCGTAAGCCGGGCTTTTACCCCGAGCGTAAGTTTACGGACGGTCTTGTTCTTCCGGTCGATAATCTTTGCCAAGTCGAAACTTGGGTCTTTCATCGCCACTATACCATATTTGGAGGCACTTTTGATACTGTCTAGTATCTTGGCGGAGTATAAAAGAGTTTTTGTCGGGATACATCCCTCGTTTAGGCAGACGCCACCGATAGCGTTCTTCTCGAAAAGGATAGTTTTTAATCCATTCTCCGAAGCCCTTTCGGCGGCGGTGTAACCCGCAGGTCCACCGCCTATGATTGCTATGTCATATTCCATATACATTATTATAATTATTTGAATACTAAAATTCGTTCCTCTAATGGAGCGAATTGTTTTTCTCCCGGTTCCTGGGTAGAGGTTCCGAACGGCATCTCGGCGATCAGTTTCCAGTTCGGATTGATATGCCATTGTTTAGCGACCGCCTCGTCGATCAACGGGTTGTAATGTTGCAAAGAAGCGCCGAAGCCGGCGTCTTCCAGCATAGTCCATACCGCGAATTGATGCATAGCCGATGTCTGTTGGGACCATACCGGGAAATTCTCTTTATAAGAAGGAAATTGCTTCTGTAAGCCTTCTACTACCGCTGTATCCTCGAAAAAGAGGACCGTGCCATAGCCAGCCTCGAAAGAATTATCTATCTTTGCCTCGGTAGCCTTATAGGCTTCGGCGGGGACGATTTTACGAAGCGTGTCTTTTACGATTTCCCAAAGCTTCTTGTGGCTTTCACCCAGTAGCAGTACGATTCTCGTAGACTGCGAATTGAATGCGGAGGGAACGTGAGTGACCGCTGTCTTAATAATCTCATGAATCTCGTTGTCGGAAATGGGAGAGTTGTTACCTATTCCATAATGTGTCCGGCGATGCTGGATCGCTTCTTTAAAACTTCTTGCCATAATGAATATCATGTTATGTTGTTATATACCTATAACTAATTTAAGACATGATTTGTTGAGGAAAAAATATTTGAGAATTCTTGCAGATAAATCAAAATAATTCTTACCTTTGCACCCTGTAAAGATAAGACTCTATTAGAATCTTCGTTTTTGTTCATGATGCTAGTTCAGAAAGGGAAGACACATAGCAGGAGTTGACTTAAATTTCGTATAATTTAAAAGAACAGATTAGAAATGTCTAAAATTTGTCAAATTACTGGAAAGAGAGCAATGGTTGGAAACAACGTTTCTCACTCAAAGAGAAGAACGAAGCGTAAGTTCAATGTCAACCTGTTTACGAAGAAGTTCTACTGGGTAGAGCAGGATTGCTGGGTTAGCTTGAATATATCTGCGGCTGGCTTACGTACAATCAATAAGTTAGGTTTGGATGCGGCTATCAAGATGGCGGCTGAAAAAGGTTATTTGAACGCATAATTTGTGGAGGATATAGAAAATGGCAAAAAAAGCAAAAGGAAATAGAGTACAGGTAATCCTTGAGTGTACAGAGCACAAGGAAAGTGGAATGCCGGGTATGTCTCGCTATATCACTACGAAGAATAGAAAGAATACTACTCAGAGATTGGAATTGATGAAATACAATCCGGTTTTGAAGAAGATGACGTTACACAAAGAAATTAAGTAATAGGAGATTTTAAACGATGGCAAAAAAAGCAGTTGCAACATTTAAGAAAGGTGACGGTCGTACTTATTCCAAAGTGATTAAAATGGTTAAGTCTCCGAAAACAGGTGCATACATCTTCCAAGAGGAAATGATCCCTAACGAAGCAGTAAAAGATTATTTCGCTAAATAATTAAGTATCGAATAATAAAGAATATAAGAGGCTTCTCTCCGATAAAGCGGAGGGAAGCTTTTTTTGTACCCTAAACTTTTGAAAGTATAGTTGGTTACAAATAAAATATTTTCTTAATTTTGTTGGGTTAATTTGTAGAGATGGGGCATGCCGTGTCTCTTCCCATCCAAATGGCAGTTTGTGTGAAATAATAATATAACAAGATAAAATATTAAAGCTATGAGATTCGATGTATCCAGCACTGCGCTATTATCACGTTTACAGTCTATAAGCAAGGTTATCGCTTCCAAGAACTCTTTACCGATTCTGGACAGCTTCCTTTTTAACCTAGAAGGAAATACGCTTACGGTGACAGCTTCCGATGCCGAGACCCGGTTGGTGACTTCCGTAGACGTCATGAATGCCCAAGGTGCCGGACTCTTTGCGGTTTCCGCCAAGATACTGCTCGATCCGCTGAAAGAGCTTCCCGAACAACCGCTTACTTTTGATATCAATGATGAGAATTTGGAGATTTTCATTCATTTCCAGAATGGTAAGTATAATTTTATCGGTCAGAAAGGGGACACATATCCGCAGCAGAAGCCGTTGAATGATAACGCTATCTCTATCTCGATGGATGCCCAGATGCTGTTAAACGGCATCAGTCGTTCCTTGTTCGCCACGGCCGATGATGAGCTTCGCCCTGTAATGAATGGTGTCTATTTCGATATCCATACGGATGATTTGACGTTCGTGGCATCAGACGGACATAAATTGGTTCGCTTGCGTAACTTGGCGGTGAAATCCCCGGAACGGGCTTCTTTCATTTTGCCGAAGAAGCCGGCTAATTTATTGAAGAATTTGTTGGCGAAGGAGTCGGAGCAAGTATTGATTAAGTTTGATGATAACAATGCGTATATTACTTGCACGAACTTCGAGATGGTTTGTCGTTTGATCGAGGGGCGTTACCCGAACTATAATAGTGTGATTCCTCAAGAAAACCCGTTTAAGGTAACGATCGATCGTATCTCTTTCTTGAATGCTTTAAAGCGTGTTTCTGTCTTTTCTAATCCGGCGAGCAGCTTGGTGAAGTTGCACTTGAAGGATAGCTTGATTACGGTTTCCGCCCAAGATATCGATTTCTCCACTTCTGCGGAAGAGCGTATTGTTTGTCAGTTTGACGGGACGGAGTTAAGCATCGGTTTTAAGGCTACATATCTGATCGAGATCCTTGGAAATATCAGCTCGGAAGAGGTTGTATTAGAATTAGCGGACCCTTCACGTGCCGGCTTGATCGTTCCTTCTGAGAATGATGAGGACGAGGACTTGCTCATGTTGCTGATGCCGATGATGTTGAATGACTAATAAATAAATAATGCAGTTAAACTTAAGGAACCCGCTGGTCTTTTTTGATTTAGAGACCACGGGTATAAATATCGTAAAGGACCGTATCGTAGAGATTTCCTACGTGAAGGTTTTCCCAAATGGGAAAGAAGAAACGAAGACACGCCGGATAAATCCCGGTATGCCTATTCCCCCCGAATCTACCGCTATTCATGGCATAACCGATGAAGATGTAAAAGATTGTCCGACCTTTAAGGAGATCGCTAAATCTTTGGCAACCCAGATCGAGGGTTGTGATTTGGCCGGATATAATTCCAACCGTTTTGATATACCCATGCTTGCCGAGGAGTTCCTGCGTGCGGGTGTGGATATCGATTTGAACCGGCGCAAATTTATCGATGTACAGACGATTTTCCATAAGATGGAGCAACGTACGTTATCTGCCGCTTATAAATTCTATTGCAATAAAAGCTTGGAGAACGCTCATACGGCTGAGGCTGATACGTTGGCTACGTATGAGGTGTTGAAAGCGCAGCTGGATCGCTATCCGGATTTGAAGAATGACGTAGCTTTCCTTTCCCAATATTCCTGCTACTCGAATAATGTGGATTTCGCCGGACGTATGGTTTACAACGATAAAGGCGAGGAGGTTATTAACTTCGGTAAGTATAAAGGCCGTTTGGTAACGGAGATCTTGAAGTCGGATCCGGGTTATTATTCTTGGATCATGAATGGCGATTTCCCGTTGAATACGAAGAAAATGTTGACAGAGATCCGTTTGAGAGACTTTAATTCAAAATAAGGCGATGAATAATTTTGAGTTTTGCAATCCTGTAAAGGTTGTGTTCGGCAAAGGAAGTATTGCCCGTTTGTCTGCGTTACTTCCAGAAGGAAGTAAGGTTCTGGTGGTATACGGTGGCGGTAGCATTAAGAAAAATGGCATTTATGAGCAGGTGACGGCAGCTTTGAAAGACTTCCATACCTATGAGTTTGGTGGTATCGAGGCGAATCCCCGTTATGAGACTTGTATGAAGGCTGTTGAGTTGGTGAAGAGGGAGAATATCGATTTCTTGCTGGCGGTAGGCGGCGGATCAGTGATCGACGCTACGAAATTTATCGCTTCGGCTACGTTTTTCGAGGGAGATCCTTGGGATATCTTGTCGAAAGGTGGCGTGATAAAGAAAGCGCTTCCTTTAGGAGTAGTGCTGACTTTGGCCGCTACCGGTTCGGAAATGAATGAACGGGCGGTAATTTCCCGGGAATCTGTTCATGAGAAATTGAATTTCATGTCTCCGTTGGTGTTCCCTAAGTTCGCTATCTTAGATCCGCAGGTAACTTATTCTTTACCAGAGCGACAGGTGGCTAACGGTGTCGTTGACTCGTTTATCCATGTGGTCGAGCAATACTTGACTTATCCGGTGAACGCTAAGGTTCAAGATTATTTTGCCGAGGGATTGATGAAGACAATCGTGGAAGAAGGCCGCAAGGTCTTGCAAAAAACGAATGATTATGATATTCGTGCTAATTTGATGTGGGCGGCTACGAATGCCTTGAACTGTTGGATCGGCCAAGGAGTACCCCAAGACTGGTCCTCACACCGTATGGGATATGCATTGACGGCGCAGTTTGGCTTGGATCATGCCCAGACTTTGGCGGTTATCTTGCCGGGTGTCATGACCTATATGCGTAAGGAGAAAGCGGCGAAACTGATCCGGATGGGAGAGGTCGTATTTGGTATTACCGAAGGATCTGCCGATGAAAAGGCGCAAAAGTCAATAGAGGCTACGGAAGATTTTTTCCATTTCATGGGATTAAAGACCCGTCTTTCCGACTATGGGATCAAGGAGTCCGACTTGGATGCTTTGGTGGAACCTATCGATCGAATGGGATGGAAACTTGGCGAATATGGTAATATAAACTCAAAAGTAGCCAAAGAGATTCTTTTGTTGAGGTTGTAGAGACGCAACGTGCTACGTCTCTACTAGCAAAGATAAATTGATTCGATATATGACATTGAAAGATAAACATATTATATTAGGGATTACGGGGAGTATAGCCGCATACAAAGCCGCTTATATCATCCGGGGATTGGTGAAAAAAGGAGCCGAGGTACAAGTGGTTATCACGCCGGCGGGAAAAGAGTTTATCACTCCGCTTACGTTATCGACGTTGAGTAGCCACCCTGTAATCAGCGAGTTTTTTTCCAATAGGGATGGTACATGGAATAGCCATGTGGATCTGGGGCTTTGGGCGGATGCCATGTTGATTGCTCCGGCTACCGCTTCCACGATCGGTAAGATGGCGAACGGAATCGCCGATAATATGCTGATAACTACTTATCTTTCTTGCAAATCCCCTGTATTCGTGGCTCCGGCCATGGATTTGGATATGTTCGCTCATCCGAGTACCCAACAGAATCTGGAGCGCTTGCGTTCATTCGGTAACCGGATTATCGAACCTGCCGAGGGGGAATTGGCGAGCCATTTGGTTGGTAAAGGCCGGATGGAAGAACCCGATAAGATTATCGAGGTTTTGGAAGACTTCTTTTTCGCTCAAAAAGATCTTGAAAAAAAAAAGATCTTAATAACAGCAGGTCCGACATATGAAAAGATAGATCCCGTACGTTTTATAGGTAATTACTCTTCCGGTAAGATGGGGTTCGCTTTAGCGGAAGCTTGTGCGGAGAGAGGGGCGGAGGTGACTTTGGTCGCTGGTCCAGTCTCTTTAAAAACACATCATCCGGCTATTAAACGAATCGATGTTGAGTCTGCCGGGGAAATGTACCAAGCGGCGATAACCGCATTCCCGAGTAGCGATGCTGCCATATTATGTGCCGCTGTCGCCGATTACCGTCCGGAGAATGCTTCCGAGCAGAAGATCAAACGGGAAACAGAGGGAGAGATGACGCTTCATTTGGTTCCGAACCCGGATATCGCCGCCTCTTTGGGTGCGATCAAGCGGGAAGGACAGGTCATGGTGGGGTTCGCCCTGGAGACGAACGACGAGGCTACTCATGCCGAAGGTAAACTGAAGCGGAAGAATCTCGATTTCATCGTCTTGAATTCTTTACGAGACCAAGGTGCCGGTTTCCGTTGCGATACCAATAAGATCACGATTATCGACAATGCCGGAGGAGTAACGAGCTATCCGCTCAAAACGAAGCGGGAGGTAGCCTCTGATATCGTAAATAAGTTGGTAACATTATTGAAATGAGAAAAGTAAGAAGACTGTTTTATCTATTCATGCTTTGCGCCGCTCCTTTTTGTGGGAAGGCGCAAGAGTTGAACGCCCGTATCACGGTAAACGGAGACAAGATCGCGACCGCTAACAAGCAAATCTTCACGACCTTGCAGAACTCCTTGACTGAGTTCGTGAATAACCGGAAATGGACGGATGCCACGTTTGCCGTCAATGAGAAGATCGATTGTACGATGACGATTATCGTGAATGAATTGGATGAGACGAACTTCAAGAGCGAGATCCAGATACAAGCCCGCCGTCCGGTCTATAATTCCAGTTATACAACTACTCTTCTGAATTTTAGGGACCAACAGTTGGATTTTGAATATACGGAGGGAGAGCCATTGGACTATAACTCAAATACGCTGACCAGCAATCTTACGGCCACTATCGTGTTTTACGTCTATGTGATCTTGGGGCTTGATTTCGATAGTTTCGCCCCGAAAGGTGGAACTACCTATATACAGCAAGCCCAGCAAATCGTGAACATGGCCCAGTCTGAGATGTCGTGGACGGGCTGGAAAGCTTTTGATAGCAACCAGAACCGCCATGCCGTAGCGACGGCTTTGCAAGATAACGCATCCGACGCTTTCCGGGAAATGTGGTACACGTATCACCGGAAAGGACTCGATGAAATGGCGGCAAATCCGGATCGCGGACGTACGACGATCATCGGTGCGCTTCCCGCCTTGCAGGAAGTAAAGAAAGCCCGGCCTACTTCTGTGCTTCTACAAATGTTCGCCGACGCTAAATTAGATGAGATTATCGCGATTTATTCGAAAGCGACCACACAAGAGCGGCAAGAGGGCTATAAGATGCTGTTCGAGATCTATCCGGCACAATCCACTCGCTTGGAAGAGCTTCAAAAACCAGTAAGGTAAAATAGTTATGTTGAAATCCTTATTTATACAGAACTTTGTCTTGATAGACAATTTGGATATCCGCTTTGATAAAGGCTTCTCGGTGATAACGGGTGAGACCGGAGCGGGAAAATCTATTATATTAGGAGCCTTGTCATTGGTGCTGGGACAACGTGCGGATGGCAAGAGTATAAAGAAAGGTTCGGATAAATGTGTGATCGAGGCTATATTTGATGTCTCAAAATATCAGTTAGAGCCTTTCTTCTTAAGTAATGACCTTGAGTACGATGCGGATAGCTGTATTTTGCGCCGGGAGCTTTATGCCTCCGGCAAATCCCGTGCCTTCGTCAATGATTCTCCGGTTTCCCTTACGATCTTAAAAGAGTTGGGAAGCCGCTTGATCGATATCCATTCGCAGCATCAGAACCTATTGTTGGGCGATAACCGTTTCCAGCTGAAAGTGATCGATGTAATGGCCGAAAATGAGATCTTGCTCATTCTTTATAAGAAGGAATTTACCCGTTATCAGGCGTTGCGAAGGGAACTGAAAGATTTGAGGGACAAAGCGGCTCAAAGCAAGCAGGAGGAAGACTATATCCGTTTTCAATTGGAACAACTGGACGAAGCCAACCTTCAACCGGATGAGCAGGATGAGTTGGAGCAAGAGCAAGAAACTCTCTCGCATGCGGAGGAGATCAAAAGCTCTTTATATAAGGTAACCGAACTCTTGGACGGCGAGGAGCAAGGAGCCATCCAAATACTCAAGGAAGCCCTTTCCACCGTGGATTCCTTAGAAAGATATTTCCCGAAAGCCAAGGAGATCTCCGAGCGAATCCGCTCGGCTTATATCGACTTGAATGATCTGGCTTCCGAGACAGACGTTTTAAAGGAAGATGTAGAGTTCAACCCGGAACGATTGGAATGGGTGAATGAACGCTTGAATACCCTTTATACGCTCCAGCAAAAACACCGTGTCTCCACCGTGGATGAATTGATCGCTATACGGGATCAATACCAAGAGCAATTGCGTGCGATCGATTCTTTCGATGAGCAAATCGGTTTGTTAGAAAGTCAATTGGATGCCTCGTATAAAGAGTTGCTTCAACAGGCCTCAGTGCTTAGCGAGCAGCGTAAAGTCGCTTCCACGGCGATGGCCTCGCAATTGGTCAAGATGATTATTCCGTTGGGGATGCCGAATACCCGTTTCCGTGTGGACATCCTTCCTCGCAAAGAGCCGGAGAGCGATGGAATGGACGATATCCGATTTATGTTCTCCGCCAATAAGAGCGCGGAATTGCAGCCGGTAGCCCAAACCGCTTCCGGAGGTGAGATCTCCCGGTTGATGCTCTGCATTAAGGCTATGATTGCCGGGTTCACCGCTTTACCTACTATTATCTTTGATGAGGTAGATACGGGGGTATCGGGTGATATCGCCGATAAAATGGGGGATATCATGCAAGAACTCGGAACAAAGATGCAAGTTTTCGCTATCACTCACTTACCTCAGATAGCGGCGAAGGGGCAAGCTCATTATTTTGTTTATAAGAAGGATACCAAAGACCGTACGCTGACCCGTATCAAGCAATTAGAGGGGGAGGAACGTGTGAACGAGGTGGCCCGTATGTTGAGCGGAGCCTCGTTGACAGAGGCTTCTCTTGCCAATGCGAAAGATTTGTTGGGTATCAAGGATTAAACCTTTCTGAAGTAGGGCAGTCTTAGATAAAAGAACAAACGATTCGCTTTATTATTAACTTAAAATTGAAAAGACATGAAACGATTCAGCTTACTATGTGTGTTGGCTATATTGTGCAGTTTACCCGCTTACAGCCAGTTTTGGATCAGTTTTGGGTGGAATGAACCGCATTGTCAAAATTGTCTTTGGATGGAGCAAGCGATGCATTTGCCCGCTCGCCAAGCAGCGGAATACCATAAGATCATCCATAAGTACGGACAGAAAATAGAGAAGGAGGCCCGCCGTGACTATCGGTATTGGGACCGGGCAGCTCGTCGTATTTACGATTTGCGCATGGAAAGGGATCGTAAGATCCAACGTATATTGACTCCAGCCCAGTTCAATCTATATGTCCGTTTTGTAAGGGAGCATCCGCAACGTATCCATGATTATCGGGGATGGTATGCGAATCCGAGATATCCGGATCGCCGCCCGTCCCATGACTGCCGTCGCTATGAGGATAACTATTGGAATTACCGCTGGGGTACCATTCACCATGACAATCATTGGAGAGACGACCGGCATGACTCAGATAGACATTGGGATCGTGACAATCATCGTCATGACTATCGGAAACCAGCGAAACCGGATAAGCCCAAACCTAAAAAGAATAAGAAGGATCGGGACGATAGAAAAGAACGGTATTATAGCAATGGGCGAAAGGTCTAATAATTCAACCATAGCTTGAAAGAGGCCCATTTTTCTTTGCTGACCAATATTTTCTCTTTATGTTCCGGCTTTATGTGGACAATGACCTTATTCTGAAAATAGGGCTCTATTTTCACGATGGATTCGATATTTATGATCGTCTGCCGGTTCGTCCGGAAAAATTTATCGGGATCTAATTGTTCCATGAGTTTATCCAGCGGGAAATCGATTATGTACTCCTTGTTTTGGCGTGTGACAGCGAAGGTGATCTTGTTTAATGAATAAAAGTAGGCGATATCCTCCACCTGTAAAGTGATCAGTTTCTCGTTGCCGGAAATAAGGAAACGGGTCCTGTATTTCTTGCCGGGATACGTGAGGGAATGGAGTACTTCCAATAAATCATTTTGCTCTAAGAGCTTCTGGTTGTACTTAGACGTGACATGCTCGAATTTTTGGATGGCTTCCTCCAATCTCTCTTGTCGTATCGGTTTGAGTAGATAATCAATACTGTTTACCGTAAAGGCCCGGACTGCATATTCATCGTAAGCGGTCGTAAAGATAATGAGACTTGTAGGACAAGCCTGTTCTATAAATAAAAAAGAATTTCCATCCGACAACTGGATATCCAGAAAAACGATATCCGGATGCGGATGGGAAGCGAACCAAGCCACGGATGATTCGATGCTTCCGGGTATCTTGATGATATCCCATTGCGGGCGTAATTTCTTTATCATACCTTCCAGTAACCGGGCGGCCGGTTTCTCATCTTCGATAATGGCTACTTGAATATTATTCATAAATAAGTGGGATTGATACGGTGAATTGGTGATCATTTTTACGGATTTGGATATCCTGCTTACATAGTAATAGATAACGCTCCGACAAATTCTTTAATCCTTTACCGGATGCGTTTGAGACTTTTTTAGGTCGTAATGTATTGCTGACGCATAGATATCGACCGTTCTTTTCAGTATATACTCGTATGGTCATCGGGTTAAAATCGTCGATATAATTATGTTTCACGACATTCTCGGCTAGCAGTTGCAGTGTCAGTGGGGGCAATTGATGGTCAATGACGTTGTCGGGAAGATCGCGTTCCAACGACAAACAATCTCCCAGCCGGACTTGATGGAGGAATATATAAGAATCCAGAAAATCAAGCTCCTCTTTTAAAGAGACGATCTGGCACTGTTGCTGGCGGAGCACGTAACGGTATACCTCGGATAGATGCTGCGTAAACTTGACCGCCGTAGATGGATCATACTCTATCTCCGCTATCAATGTATTCAAGCTATTAAACAGGAAATGAGGATTTAGCTGGCTTTGGAGAGCGGTATATTTAGCTTGTATAGATTCTGCTTCCAATCTTTGTTTCTCCTTATATAAATTCAATGTATAACGCATCGAATAATTAATCAAGAGAAGGCTGAAAATGATCATCTCCACGAACCAGACGGCTATTACTAAACCGGCCCCTTTTGCCCGGATCACGAAAGGATCGCCAATGCTTGTGATCCATTTCAACGAGATAAACAGGGTACAATTCATAAGTAGCAATAGGATCGCTACCAGCAGATAATGCCATAACATCCGGCTCTTATCGATATAATACAATGGGTAATTGGTAGCCATCCAATTACTGCTGACCAGTAAACTGAAACCGAACAGGTTGAATACCGCTATCGTGATGGACAAAGCGATCAATGAAATTTTTATATCGGGGATGCGCTCTTGTAGCTCCGTATGATATAACAGCAAGAAATAGGAAAAGACCCCTAATGCCGAAAACAAAAGGATACATGCCGATTTCCCGTATGATATTTCTTTCATGACCTATTCTTTTTCGCGAAGATAATAAATTGCCCGTTCGAAATCCGTCTTCGCCATCTGTGCGTTTAGTTTGGATTGTATATAATTAACCTGAGCTTGCTGATGATATAGTTGAGCGTTGATAACCTCGACGATGGAAACATTCCCCTCCTTATAACGCTCCATGGCCATTTGTTCACTTTCGGATGCTTTTGATAATGAGCTCTCGGTTAGTTTGACTTTATCGATAGCTTGCTTATAGTTGTAATGGGCGGTTTGTATTTCCAGCCGGATCTTATCTTGCGCCTTGCTGAGATTCTGTTGAGCCATATTGATGGCGTACGAGGAAGCGTTGCGGGTACTCTTACGTTTTCCCCATTCGAAGAGCGGGATACTGAGCTTGGCGTAGATCGCATAGTTCGGATCTAGGTCGGATTTGAAGTTATAGCCCGGTGAGGAATAACTTCCATCTACTCCAATATGGAATTGGGGTAAGAAACGGGCATCTGCTATTTTCCGGGATGATTCCTGTAACTCGATCTTGTTTTGGGCGATCCGGTATTCCGGCCTGCTGGTTATTGCGTTATCTATCGCATCCGATAAAGGGATAAATTGTTTGAGGGCGATTACGGAATGATCGATCGGCAAGGTATCGCTCGGGTTTACACCAGCGAAAGAATTAAGGGCTAAACGTGCGATCTCGGCGTTATCACGAGTTTGCAATAACTGGAAATCTGCGTCGTTTAGTTTTACCTCTGCCATAAGAAGATCGTTTCGATCGATATATTCGACTTCTACCCGGTGGTGTACGACATCCACTAGTTGCTGTATAGATGTACGAAATGCCTGTGCCACGAAAACCAGCTCGTGTTGGGCTACCGCATTCCAATAGTAGATATCGGCGTCGTGTAGGGTATTGCTTTTTATACGATTGGATTCATTGGATGCCAACTCTTTTTCCTTCCGTGCTTTTTGGTAGTTGGCACGAATGCCGCCTCCGGTATAAATCGGTTGTGATAGGGAGAGAGTCGCCCCATATTTCAGATCTTTACCTTGAAAATAAAGGGGGGAACTCATAGATGGCAAATCAATCGATAATTCTAGCGGATTACCGGTATAATTGAAATTACCTCCCGCCGAGAGTTTCGGTTTGAAATCCGCACGGGCCGATTTGATCATTTCCTGTTTCATGGCCTCGTTGTATCCCGCTGCTTTCAAGTCTTGGTTGTATTCCAAGACTTTTTCCCTATATTGCGCTTGATAATCGCTGTTTTGTGCGATTAACGGGAAGGATAGGAAGGATAAGAGACCGCTGATAATATATACTTTGTCCATTTTTAATCGTTTATTTGTGAGGTGAATGAATCCGGTAAAACAATGCGTATAACGTCGGGGTTACGAATAACGTAAGTAAGGTGGCGAAGGTGAGTCCGAAGATAATAGTCGCCGCCATTCCACCGAACGCTACGTCGAAAAGTAAAGGCACCATTCCTAGAATAGTCGTGGTAGCCGCCATCAAGACCGGGCGAGTCCTTGAGATGGTTGCCTCTATGATCGAGTCGTATGGAGAGATACCGTTACGACGTTGCGTGTTAATCTCGTCTAATAATACGATTACGTTTTTGATAATCATACCCAAGAGCCCCAACCATCCGGCGATCGGGAAAAAGCCGAAATCGAACCCGGTAAGTAACATACCGATCGCTACCCCGATTAAGGAGAGAGGGAGCACGCAAAGGATGATTATCGGTTGACGGAAATTGGAGAATAAAGCGACCAATATAACAACCAACATCAAGAAAGCCAACGGGAAGAATTTGACAAGGGCTTGTAATCCCTCCGTCTGGTCTTTGTATTGTGAATCCCAGAAGAAGCTATATCCTTGGGGCAGGTTCATTTTCTCGATCTCTTCCCGAATCTCACCGTGTACCTCAGACATGGTGTAACCGTTTTTCACGCCACACATCGCTGCCATAGACAATTGCCGGTTGTAGGTCTTGATCTGCGGATATTCCCATGCGGAGGTTACCTGTCGGGTTACTTGCGACAAAGGAGCGGATTTCTCTCCATTCCACACCGAGAAATCACCTAATGAACGGGGATCGTTGATCCCGCTCGTCTCCGATTTCAATAAGACCGGGACTTTCTTTTCCTCATCCCGGTAAATCCCGATAACCGCACCTTCCTCGATGGATTTGACGGATTCCATCAAATTGGCCTTGGTGATACCTAAGGAACCGGCTTTTACCGGATCATATACCGGGCGTATCATATAGGTCATATTACCCCATTCATTCCGGGCATCGGCTACTTTCGGGTTCCTTCGCATAATGTCGATAGCTACTCCAGCCAAAGAGTCCAATACCGCCGGGTCCGGCCCGAGGAAACGGGCTTCTATCAAGGCTTCCGTAAGCGGGCTTAACTCAAACTTGTTCACCTTGATGAGCGGTTCCGGATATTTTAAGCGAATAGAGTCTTGTAGCAAGGCATGCAATTCCCGGGCCTCTCCGGATGTCTTACATTTTACCAATAATTGGGCATAGTTTGGTTGGGGACCGAAGCTAACGTTCGATAGATAATAACGGGGCGGTGTCCGTCCGATATAAGAGGAAACCATTTCCGTCTGCGAATATTCTTGGATGGATTCGGCCATATCGGTAGCGTATCGATCGGTTTCCTCGATGGCTGTACCTTCCGGTAGCCACATATCTAAAGTGAAATACTGCTTATCGAGCGAGGGCACGAACACTTTCGGGATAAACTGGAAACTCCATGCGGAGATAACCAATAGAACGGATAAGATACCTACTGTAGCGTATCGGTATTTGATGACAAGGCGTAGGGAAGACCGAAAATAATCATAGTATTTTCCGGAGAATAATTCCCCTGTTAACTCGTCCGGTCTGGGGCGCCGTACAAACTCTTGGATGAAGAATGGGGTTTGCGTAAGCGCGAACACCCAGCTGAACATCAAGGATACTCCGATCACGATCACTAAGGATGAAAGTAATTCGCCCGTGATATGCGGTGAATAGTAAATGGGCAAGAACGTGAGGATCGCGATAGCCGTAGCCGCCAGTAGAGGCAGGGCGGTGGATGAGCAAGCCCTCATGATCGCGATACGTTTGCGCATGCCTCGTTGCATATTTACCAAGGCAGAGTCCGATACTACGATGGCGTTATCTACCAACATACCCATCGCGATGATGATAGCGGCAAGAGACATTCGTTGCAAGGCGATCCCGTTGGCGAACATGACAATTAAAGTGGCGAAGATAGAGAAAACCAATCCGCTACCGATCAAAAGGCCGTTTTTGAAACCGATAAAGAACAATAAGATCGCTACTACGGTCACGACGGAGATGATCAAGTTCAAGATAAATCCTTGGTTGGCCACGGCGGACTCATATCCTTGGTCGTATATGGAGGTGAGCTCAAAACCCTTGGGCATGGTCTCCGAAAATGATTGAATACGCTTTTTCACGGCTTTGGCCATATCGACCACGTTCCCGGTCGGTATGGTAGAGATAGCGATACCGACCGCTTGCTTGTTATTGATGCGCATGAAGTTTTGGGGCGGAGTCTGGTAACCCTCTTCGATACGGGCGATATCGCCTAGCCGGAAATGCTCGCCGGAATGAGATACGATCGTAAGGTTACGGATATCATCCAAGGAGTAAAAATTACCGGTGGATTCGATACGTATGCGAGTCTCCCCGTTGCGAATACTCCCGGCGTCTACCACTTTATTCTGTCCGTCGAACGCCCGTTTGATATCAGCTGTCGTAATACCCCGATTGGATAAGATCGTGGGGTTTATCCGGATATCGATTACGGGAGTTTGTATGCCGTAGATCTCTACCTTTGCCACGTCTTTTACTTTCAGTAAATCGTCTTTGATCAGTTTGGCTTGATCCTCCAGTTCCCGGTAGGTATAAGATTCTCCGGTCAATCCGTAGAAAACACCTAATACATCGCCAAAGTCATCATTGACGATGGAGGTTCCCGCTCCGGAAGGTAATTTGCCTTGTACGTCGTTTACCTTTCGGCGTAGTTTATCCCATAACTGCTGCATCTCGTCGGCCCGGATTTCCTTTTTCACGTAGACCGTGATCTTGGAAAGTCCAGCCCGGTTCTCTGTCTTCAGATAGTATAACTCGCCTAAGGATTGAATGGCTTCTTCCAGCACATCCGTCACTTGGGACTGAACTTCCGAGGGGGAGGCGCCGGGATAAGGGGTAAGTACCAAGGCTTGCTTGATCGTAAACGGGGCATCTTCCAGTTTTCCCATCTTTGCGTAAGAGAACAGTCCCCCTGCCAAGATCAGGACTAGCAGGAGCCATGTAACCGCTTTGTTTTTCAGGAAATATTTGATGAATTTTTGCATCTTACTTATTTTTGGATGGTTACGGTACTATTTTCGGAAAGGAAACGTTGCCTTGTCAATACGACAAGGTCATTTTCCGTGATTCCTTCCACGATCTCTATCTGGTTATTTCTTTGCTCACCGAGTTTGACGGGAACGGAGTTAACCTTGTCTCCTTTAACCACCCATACATAATCTCCTTTTTGGGGGCGATGACAGATAGCCGTTAAGGGAAGCCATAGATTTTGAGACCGCTCTTCTTTGGGTAGGTCGATCGAGAGGATTCCACTCATTCCGCCCAGCCATTCCATATCTGGATTTGGGACAATGGCGGTCAGCAGATAAGAGAGGTTATTGTTTGTCGTACTTTTAGACACATATAAATCGGAAGGGGTGATTGTCCGTTCGAGAGCCGTATCGAAATGGATTCCTACTTGACATAGCTTTTGTTTTTCTTTATCATATAAGTGTAAGGCGACTTCCTCTGGTATATAGGTCTCGATCTTGAGCCTGTCCAGTTCTATGAAGGTAAGGATTGGCTCGGTCGCTTTCACGTCTTGGAAAGGTTCGATATGGATATTTTGGATATATCCGTCGTAAGGGGCGGACAGATGGGTATCGCTTAGGGCGTTGACGGCGGTCTCGTAATTGGATTTGGCAACAAGGAAATCCGCTTTCGCCTTCTCATAATTACTTCCGGAGATGTTATTCTTTTTGTAAAGGGCCTCGATCCGTCTATACTCTTGGTTGGTTTGCGAATAGAGCGCCTCTGTTTGCTGCTTGCGAATCAAGAAGTCACGGTTATCGATCGAGAGGATCGTGCTGCCTTTGGAGAACGCTTGTCCGGGCCGTAAGTCGAAATTCAAGACGGGGCCATTGATGCGGAAAGATAGGACCGTCTCATTGTAGGGCCTTGATAAAAAGGTGTATTCACGACTTCTGCCGATCTCTGTCTTTTTTATTGGAGAGATCACCTCGACAGGTAAGTTCGTGCCTTCGGACTTTGTGTTCTTTTGGCATGCCGATAAAAGGATGCCCAGAAGCAGGATGTATGAAATTCTTCTCATAAGATATACCTAGTTATTTGTTACCGGGCAAAAATAGAGGCAATGGATGAAGGAATAAGGCGGATTTTTACTGAACCGGAAGATACCGTCGCTCAACTGGAAAATAGACCGGCCCAACCTTAATTTATAACGAGGCGGACGATGGATGCCTTACACCGTGTATCACTATAGGCAGTGCCCACTGCAACGCCTGTGCAGTGACAATTAGAACCGGTGATACGGTGAGTAAACTTCCGCGGTTCCGCTTTTTTATGTACTTTTGCCGGCAAAAAAGGAGAAAGTAATGACATTGCCTTCAGAAGAACATATATTCCAGTATCCGGGACAAGGGCGGATCGAGGTGATTTGCGGTTCCATGTTTTCCGGTAAGACGGAGGAGCTTATCCGCCGTTTGAAACGGGCTAAATTCGCCAAGCAGCGGGTGGAGATTTTCAAGCCTGCGATCGATACCCGTTATTCGCAGGATAACGTGGTCTCGCACGATAGTAATTCGATTCCTTCTACTCCGGTGGATTCTTCCTCCAGTATCCTATTGTTCACTTCCGAGATCGATGTGGTGGGGATAGACGAGGCCCAGTTTTTCGATGAGGGATTGGTAAACGTGTGCAATCAATTGGCCGCTAACGGTATCCGGGTGATCGTGGCTGGGTTGGACATGGACTATAAGGGAGTTCCTTTCGGTCCTATGCCGGAGCTATGCGCTATCGCCGATGAGGTGACGAAAGTGCATGCCATCTGCGTGAAATGCGGACGTTTGGCTTACGTATCCCATCGTATCGTGGGAAATGATAAACGGGTCTTTTTAGGGGAACAATCCGAATACGAGCCTTTATGCCGGGAATGCTATGCGAAGGCTGAAGGTTTGAAGAATTGATTATTTATCCCTACATTTGTGAAATTAATAGTTTTGCGTTATATAAAGTATGAAAGAAAACGAGATGGTGTTCGGCATTCGTGCCGTGATTGAGGCTATACAGGCTGATAAGGAGGTAGATAAGATCCTTGTGAAAAGGGATTTACAAGGGGATCTATCCAAAGAGTTATTTGAGGTACTGAGAGGCCGTGAGATACCGGTACAACGTGTTCCGGCTGAACGCTTGGATCGTTTGACTCGAAAGAATCATCAGGGGGTGATCGCTTTTATGTCGGCGGTTACCTACCAGAGCTTGGAAGATATCATTCCTTTTGTGTATGAGCAAGGAAAAGATCCTTTCATCGTATTGCTGGATGGGGTTACGGACGTGCGTAATTTCGGCGCTATTGCCCGTACCTGCGAGTGTGCGGGAGTCGATGCGATCGTGATTCCGGCAAAAGGAAGCGTTTCGGTAAACGCCGACGCGATCAAGACCTCTGCCGGCGCCTTGCATGTATTGCCGGTTTGTAAGGAGAAGAGTATCAACCAAGCGATCCGTTTCTTGCAGCAAAGCGGGGTGAAGGTATTTGCCGCCAGCGAGAAAGCGGCGGAGAATTATACGGCGGTGAAGTATGAAGGACCGGTTGCGATCGTGATGGGAGCGGAAGATACGGGTGTGTCTCAGGAGAACTTGCGCATCTGCGATAATATGGTAAAGATTCCGCAATTCGGAACGATCGGTTCCTTGAATGTGTCCGTAGCCACTTCCATTTTGGTGTACGAGGTGGTTCGCCAACGTATGAACGAGCAACAATAATAATATGTATATAAACTAAAGAAGAAAATGAAGAAAGTTATCGCTACAAAAAACGCTCCCGCCGCTATCGGTCCGTATAGCCAAGCGGTGCAAGTAGGTAATATGCTGTTCGCTTCCGGACAACTGGGTATCGATCCTGCTACGGGACTTTTCGTTGAGGGATCCGTAAAGGAACAAACCGCCCAAGCGTTCAAGAATGTTCACGCTATCTTGGCAGAGGCAGGTTATAGCATCAATGATGTCGTAAAAACAACCGTATTTTTAGCGGATATGGGCGACTTCGCCGTTATGAACGAGGTATACGCCTCTCAGTTCGAAGGTGCGTTTCCCGCACGTTCGGCGGTAGCCGTTAAGACACTGCCGAAGAATGGTTTGGTAGAGATCGAGGTGATCGCCGTGAAAGAATAATCATAAGGAATAACGAGAGTAGTCTCATCGCTAGTCGAGACTACTCTCGTTATCCATCAAGACTACTCCCGTGATACGATGCGACTACTCTCGTAATTCATCGATACAGCTAATCTCAAAAGCCTATTATCTTCTTTTTCTGGGAGCGGGATTCATGTCACCCCTCTGTCCGAATAATTTCTCAATCAAATCCTTTCGTCCCATCTTTTGCAATACTTGCATGATCTGACGGCGTGACTCGGGTTTATACCAGAAGAAGAACTGGCGTTGTGCCAACTTTTGTTCTTTTGAGCGGGCCGTATATACTTTCTCCAACGTATAAGGATGATATCCGGTATAATACATCTCCGTAGCCAATGTCATCGGCGTAGGCGTGAAGTCTTGTACTTGCTCCAACTGGAAATGCAAGCTCTTGGTGATCACCGCCAGCTCCGCCATATCCGCCTCGGTACATCCTGGATGGCTGGAAATGAAATAGGGGATGAGTTGCTGGTTCAACCCATATTGCCGGTTTACCTTATCGAATATCTTCTTGAACTGTCCGAATTGCGAGAAAGACGGTTTACGCATTTGTTTCAACACCTCGTCTTGCGTATGCTCCGGGGCCACTTTCAAACGGCCGGATACGTGGCGGGCGATTAATTCCTCGGTATAGGTTTGAGCTGCCTTGTTTAAAGACTCATCCGCATAACGGTGCAATAACAGGTCATAGCGTACACCGCTTCCGATAAACGACTTCTTGATCCCGGGAAGTCTATCTACCGCTTTGTAGATATCCAGTAGCGGCGTATGGTCCGCATTCAAGTTCTTGCAAACGACGGGGGAGATACAAGACGGTTTCTTGCATTTGGCGCAAATCCGCTCATCTTTCCCTTTCATACGGTACATATTGGCGGAAGGGCCTCCCAGATCGCTTAGATATCCCTTGAAATCCGGCATTTCGGTAATCGCTTTCACTTCCTTCAAGATCGATTCCTTGCTTCGGGAGGCGATGAACTTCCCTTGATGCGCCGATATGGTACAGAACGCGCATCCTCCGAAACAACCCCGGTGGATATTCACTGAGAACTTGATCATCTCAAAAGCCGGTATCACTTTCCCTTTATATTTGGGATGCGGCAAGCGGGTATAGGGGAGGTCGTAGGAAGCATCTATCTCCGCTTCCGTCATTGGAGGGAAAGGAGGATTCACTACGATCACCTGTTTTCCTACCTTTTGCAAGATACGTGAGGCATTGTATTTGTTGGATTCCTCTTCGATATGCCGGAAATTCTTCGCTTGTTTCAATTTATCTTTTAGGCATTCCTCGTGTGAGAAGAGCACGATATCATCGTCTTTCGCATCCTCTTTGTCTGCCAGATAAACCGTTTGGCGGATGTCCTTGATCTCGTTGAAAGGAATGCCGGACTTTAGGCGGCGCACCAACTCCTTGATCGGCTTCTCGCCCATGCCGTAAATCAATAAATCGGCCGGGCTACTGGCAAGGATTCCCGGTAATAGCTTATCTTGCCAATAATCGTAATGCGTAAGCCGGCGTAATGAGGCCTCGATGCTACCCAATACGACGGGGACATCCGGATACAATTCTTTCAGTATTTTAGTATAGACAATGCTCGGATAATCCGGGCGCATTCCCGGACGTTGGTCCGGCGTATAGGCGTCGTCGCTGCGTAATCGCTTATTGGCAGTATAATGGTTGATCATTGAATCCATGGCACCGGCGGATACACCGAAGAAAAGCCGGGGAACGCCGAGCTTCTTGAAATCCCGGTAATCTCCCCGCCAATCCGGTTGCGGTACGATCGCTACCCGTAATCCTTCCGCTTCCAATACACGACCGATCACGGCCGCCCCGAAAGAGGGGTGATCCACATAGGCGTCTCCAGAGAAAAGGATCACGTCGAGGTAATCCCATCCCCGTGCCTCGACTTCTTTCTTCGTTGTGGGCAACCAATTGTCTAGTTTAAATGTTTTCATAATGCAAAGGTACGTGATAATCTTGGAATAATCATAGAGACGCTATTCATAACTTTTATTTATGGGGGATTCGTTTTTATGATTAGGACAAGAGTTCTCAATCTCGTATCTTTGTGTCGAAAAGAAAAATAAACATTTAAAAACAAGGTTTCTTATGAAAACACTCACAGACGAGAAGCTGACGATTGTCGGCGCAGCAGGTATGATCGGTTCTAATATGGCACAGACCGCTATTATGATGGGACTAACTTCCAACATTTGTTTGTACGACCCTTACGCACCGGGTTTGGAGGGAGTTGCCGAGGAATTATTCCATTGTGGTTTCGAGGGTGTAAACATCACTTTTACCTCAGACATCAAGGAGGCTTTGACTGGCGCTAAATATATCGTTAACTCCGGTGGTGCCGCAAGAAAGGCAGGTATGACCCGTGAGGATCTCCTAAAAGGAAACGCCGCTATCGCCGAGGAGTTCGGCAAGAACGTAAAGGCTTATTGCCCGGACGTAAAGCATATCGTGGTTATCTTTAACCCGGCGGATATTACCGGTTTGATTACCTTATTGTATTCCGGCTTGAAACCTTCTCAGGTTACGACGTTGGCCGCATTGGATTCTACTCGTTTACGCAGTGAGTTGGCAAAACATTTCGGTATCTCTATGGATCAGGTTGAGAATTGCCGTACGTATGGTGGCCATGGCGAGCAAATGGCTGTTTTCGCCTCTACCGCTAAAGTGGATGGTAAACCTTTAACTGAGCTTATCGGTACGGATGCCTTGACGAAAGATCAATGGGCGGAGATACAGACAAAGGTTACGAAGGGTGGCGCGAACATTATCGCCTTGCGTGGCCGTTCTTCCTTCCAAAGCCCGTCGTATGTATCTATCGAGATGATCGCTGCGGCAATGGGTGGTAAACCGTTCCGTTGGCCGGCTGGCGCTTATGTATCAAACGGTAAGTTCGATCATATCATGATGGCTTGGGAGACCTCGATTACGAAAGACGGCGTAACGTTGAAAGAGGTGCATGGTACACCGGAAGAAGAGGCTGCCTTGGAGAAGAGCTACAAGCACCTTTGCGCTTTACGTGACGAGGTGATCGCTATGGGCGTGCTTCCCGCTATTTCCGAATGGCATAAATTGAATCCGAATATCAAATGATCGAATAACAAGTAATTTAGATTTTCATGGATATATGGAATCCCCGCTTAGATGGCTTCGTGCCGGAAAGCGGGGATTCTTGTTTTATTTTATCTTTAGTCCGGGGATCAGGGGCGTGCTATCTACCAGTTCCAACTCTTGCACCATCTGTAATGTTCCTTGTTTGTATTTCTGGAAATGGGGCGTTTGGATATGGCTTTTATAAGCGTCTTGATCCGCGTAAATCTCTAGAATGGTTACTTTATGCGGATGTTCTTTCTCCGATACGGCATACAGTGTAAGAACACCCGGCTCTAGACGCATGGAAGCCTCGATCTCTTCTTTTAGAAAGGCGTTATAACGTTCCAACTGGGCGGGATCGACCGTGATCTTGGATAGGCGGACTAAGTTCTTCTCAGGGGCGGGCTGAGAAATATCTTGTGCGAAGGCTGGTATGAAGCCTAGCAGGAAGAGTACGATTGCTTTTGTTTTCATGAGGATATCGTTATTGTTTGACATCACAAAGATATTCGGATTTATCTCAAGTATATGTATATATATTACGGATCTTTGTATCAAAATTACCGTTCGTAAACGGAGCTGATCCGGATGACAGCCGGGGTTGAGCAAACGAATAAAGCGCCTGCGATTCCCTTGCGGGAGACACAGACGCTTTCGTTCAAATAAATATTCTTATAAAGTACGATCCGGATATAAGGCTTTCCACCATTCCGGCTCGTCTTTCAGCCATTTGGCGAACCATGCGTAGATGGTATTTTGCCAGCCTATACGTTTCTGATAGCCTACGATACCATGATTCTCGCCATCCACCTGCACGAATTCCACGGTTTTCCCTAGGATCTTCAAGGCGGCGAACATTTGGATACTTTCCCCGATGGGTACGTTCGTATCGGCGTTGCCGTGAAGCAACAGGAGCGGGGTCTTGATCTTATCGGCGTTGAACAACGGGCTTTGCTTGGTAAAGAACTCCGGGGCGTTCCAAGGATAAGTCCCGGCGTTCGCTACGGAGCAATAGCCATATCCCCAATAACCTTCTCCCCAATAGCTACTCAACGCGCTAATACCGGCATGGCTGATAGCGGCGGCGAAAATGTCCGTACGGGTTTGTAGGTATTGTGTCATGAATCCGCCGTAGCTGGCACCGATGCAACCGATCTTCTTCTCGTTCACGAAAGAATGCTCCTTGCAGAACAGCTTGGTACCTTGGATGATCTCATCGGCGGTCTTCAGGCCCCATGCGTTCACGTGGCGGGCGGCGAATTCCTGTCCGAAGCCCGTCGTTCCGCTAGGGTTCAAGGTGTAGACCACGTATCCGAGAGCGGCGTACATATGCATGGAATAACGCATCTCCAGCGCACGGTTCGTCGGGGAAGTACCGCCATAGTAATAAACGATCATCGGATATTTCTTATTCGGATCGAAATGAGGCGGTAGGTAATAACGGCCTTGGATAGTCGTACCGTCATCCGACTTGAAGTTCCAGTCGTGTACCTCGCCCAAGGCGATATCTTTTAATTTATCTTGCGAGAGATCATACACCAAGCGGTTCTTTCCACCTTTCAGGTCGTAAGCGTAAAGGCGGTTGGCGTTGGATGCGCTCTGTCCGTAATAGAAAAGAACCGGGGCGTTGTCGGCCAACGCATACGACATGATAATATCCTCGGAGGCGGCTACTTGCTTGATCTTTCCGTTTGCCGGGTCGCACGTATAGATCCGTTGATAATCCTCATCCTCACAGAGGATATAGATTTGCCCGTTGAAGCGGTTCCATACGGCATCGATCACGTTCGGATTGAAGTCCTTGGTGAGAGGGGAGGCTTTACGGCTTGCCAGATCGTATAGGAATAACTGCCCGTCGTACGAGTTGGAGATCTGTCCTTGCTTGATATTTTGTCCGATCCCGTCGAAAGCGTCGCCTGCCCCAGCTACCAATAACTGTTTACCGTCGGGCGAGAAGGCGGCTTGGTTTACGTACGGGGCTTTCTCCCAGATCGTATCGATCGCCATGGTCTGCAAATCCAATTTATAAAGGGAGTTGCGGGAGTGCGGTAAGGAGGTGTACACCCGGTCGCTGGTGCTGAACAATAGATAGCGGCTATCAGCGCTGATATCATTGATATAAGTGTCCGTATGCCCGAAAGTAAGTTGCTCGTACAAACCTGTTTTTAAGTCATACCGCCAGATAAAGGAGCGGTCACGGAAATCCGGGATACGGTCTGCCGGCTCTAATACACGGATCAATTCCGTCCCTTCCTTGGGACCTTCCTCTTCTACGGTATAGAGAAGCGTGGACTCATCGGGGGTGAATACGAACCGCCCTTTCGGAAGGTTCGGGACTAATACCGTTTGTTGGTAGGTCGCCGGATCTACGGTTACCAACTCCGTACCGTCCAGACCGGTGCGGGTGTAATACAATCGATTGCTTTTAGGCATCCATTTGGCGGTTGTCAAGAAACTTCCGTCTTGCAATAAGACCCGTCCCGTAGCGGCATCCATCAATTGCCCGTACGATTCGCTCTTGCCCTCCGGGAATCGATTGACGTATTTTACCAAGGCATACTTCCCGTTCGGGGAGACACTTACGCCTTGGAAATCCTTTCCTTCTAGGATATTCAGAAGGGTGTAGCGTTTCTCCGGGTTCAAGGAAGCTACGACTTTCGCTTCCGCCTCGCTCTTGAAGGTAGCCTTTAGGCTGGGAGGACAAGTGTCTGTTTCCGCTGTCAGGTATTTAACGACTACTTGATAGCGGCGGGGTTCCATCACCAACTCGGAAGAGGCTCCGACCGGTTTATCATTGACGAATACTTCGAACGCCCCGGGACCCGATATATCGAGCGTGCCTTTTACGTACCGGTCGCTGTTCAAGAAGAAAGAAAATAGATGCAGGGCATATCCCTTTTGCGGGGCGGCGAAGGTGATCGCGCCTGCCGTGTCGGCGTCGAGTACCGTGGCGTTCGCAAGCGTTTGCTCGAACGGTAAGGTCGCTTTTAATAGATTCTTCGCCTCGAAAGGCTTGCCGTTTACGTTGAGGCTGTCCGCTAGGATCGGCTTGTTGACCGTGAACGGGCCTGCGTGCTGGAATTGCGTTACTTTCACGTCTTCCATGGCGTAAAGCGAAAGGGCGGAAAGAAGCAATGCCGGAATTAAGTTAGTTTTTCTGTTCATATATAATTAGTTTAGGATAAACGTTTTCCGCAAACGATGTAAAGCTGTTCGGTATCCTCTACGACGAGCGGAAGAAGATAAGGCTCCATCAATGCCGCCACCTCTCGGGCCGGGGGCAAGGGCAGCGATAATCGATCGGCGTGCCGATGGTGGTGCGTATTGATCTTTTCCTTGCTCTCGCTGTGGCAGATAACCAATTTACCGCCGGGCACGAGCAAGTCGCTCATATGCTCGATCAACCGTTCCGGCCGCATGAAATGCGGGTAAGCGCTATATAGGATAATATAGTCGAATCCTTTCCCCTCGTAGCTCATAGCGTCCTCTTGGAGGAACTCGATGAGCGGATGATCCGGATATTTCATGCGTGCTTTCTCGATCATTTGGCCCGCTATATCGATAGCTACGATTTGGCGGGGTTCGTACGGCAGCAGGTAACTTTCCAATATCCCCGTGCCGCAACCGACATCGAGGATGCGGGCGTTCTGCCGCAGGTTGGTACGATCCAATATCGTCCGGATCTTTCCCGGATCATGTACGCAGACAGCATCCCAGCGTTCCGCCATCGTATCAAAAAAGATCTCTATTTGATTCATGATAATTGTCCTTCCCATAGAAAACAATCGCTGAACAGGGATTGTTCCTTGAAATGGGTTGGTTTTTCGAACAAACCGAACACGGACGATCCGGAGCCGGACATGGCGGCATATAAGGCGCTTCCCTCGTATAAGGTATCCTTGATCCGCTCGATCACGGGATGTTTCGGGAATACGCTCCGCTCGAAATCGTTCACCATCCGCTCTTTCCATTCGGATACAGGTAGCCGGATGATCTCTTTCAAGGAGGTCTCGGGCGTGGCGGGTGTTACCATCGAATAGGCTTCGGGGGTGGAGACGGCTACATCCGGTTTAATTAAGCATAGATAATAATCCTTTAAGGACAAGTCCACGGGCTCGAATTGGTTTCCCGTGCCGGTCGCGAATACCGGCGTGTTACGGATAAAGAACGGGCAATCGGCTCCGATGGTGGACGCTATCGCCTCCAACTCATCCATGTGAATATCCAAACCGCAGAAATCATTGACCAGCTTCAACATAAAAGCGGCATCGGCGGAACCTCCTCCAAGCCCGGCGCCAAAAGGTATCGCTTTCAACAAATGGATCTCTAGCGGGGGAATCTCGTATCTCGTCTTTAGGGCGTTCAACGCTTTTATGACGAGGTTCTTCTCTTGGGGAGCGTCTACCGGGATTCCGGTTTGCGTGAAACTGGGCTGATCCGAGGCGACGATCTCGAGGGCATCCTTCACGGGGATCGGATAGAAGATGGTCTCTATATTATGATAACCGTCCGGACGTTTGCTTACCACGTTCAGACCTAGGTTTATCTTGGCATTCGGGAAACAGATCATAGTATTTAATGTTTGTTTTATATGATACGCGAAGATAATGTTTACCGATCAGAATTACCTTAATCTGATGGGCAAATAGGATAATCACACCAAAATTTCTCCATAAGTGTCATACCGCCAGCGACCTGTTTCTCCATATCCATTAGGATGCCCATAATTAAATGCCTGCTTAAAAGAAAATCCCTCCGACCCGCCCTCATTCTCTTTATAGTCAGTATGCGGTAGTAACAATGCAACCTGTGGCTTGAGCTTGTAACAATACTGAGCATTACGATTCTTTTTGCGCTATGCTCCGCTCTCGCTTCCATTCGCAGTAGGTTCGACAATTCATTCTCAATTGCCAGAGATATACTCGCCCTATTTAAAAAGAACTACCTGAATTATGCTTTATATCAGTTCCGTCAACCAATTTAGCTGTTGGATCTTCACGTCCAATTCACGTAATTGCTTGGAATATGAATCTATTTCTTTTTGTAAATCTGCCACATTTATTGTGCGGACATAACGGATTTCATTTGCCGAATAACGTTCTAAACTGCCCGTTGCCGATTGTGTGACGGAACGAAGGACGGAGATGCGCAATGCTAAGATATCTTTCTTTGCGATCATTTCCGTAAGGCTTGTACCTTCTGCAAGGGTAGCCATGTTGGTTCGGTTGATTCTGAAAATCAGTGTCTCCAAATCATTCAGATTATTATTCAACTCATCCATAAGCCCCCGTGGATCTTCTGCGGGCTCTTCACCTTCTTGAATCCGGGCATTGTTTTTTAGCCGGACTTCCAGTTGTGATATTCTTTTTTGTAAATCAGCTCGTAAGCTGAGAGCTTCTGCTAATTTCATAATTCGGTATGTTTTTAATGTTTGCTGTTCTTGCTCTTTTGGAATTGCATACCCGATCATGAAGAGGGCTGCTTCCAGAGAACGCATGTCTTTAAATTGGCATTCTGGGAAGTTTAATACTTCTTTTAATAGCCAATTGGCTTTAAGGTTGCATTCAATATGGATTTTTCCTCGATCAAGTTTAGAGAATTTGTAAATGTCGCTGTTAGGATTCCGATTAACCTCCGGATTTCGGGCATCACCATAGGCGAATTTTAATGAAGAAGGGACACCGCCTTGTTTCTGCTCTATACAATATAGTTTCACCAAATAGCATAAAGCGGCTCCTACACGACTATCGTAGATGATAAAATCATTTATATATAAAGAATAAATCTTGGTGAATCCTGAGTTCATAATAATTATCTCATCCTTTATATCTAAAGAGTCACGGGTTAAGACCCCTTCTGCCTTCATTAGATAATTCACAAGGTTGGTTTGTGCCTTGATCCTTTCTTGATTTTCCCGTATAACGCCTCCCCATTTTAATATATCGAGGCAAGCATCTTGGCAAGCTTCGTTGTCATTATTTCGGATACTCGCTTTAAGTCGTTTGGCATAACTTTCCAATAAGGCATTGTTTTCCTCCCAATTTAGACCTCCCCATTTATATTTGTGGCAAGCATCATAAAAAGAGGTACATTGCCATTCCTCCTTCTCTTTCTGATTGTAATATGAATGGGTGAAATTAGATAGTTTATCACGAAGCCACTGGATAAATCCAGATACATACTGATCGTTTAGGAATTGTTCTTTTGTCATAACAACAGATTTTGTGTAAAAATAAATATTTTATTGTATATAATAATGTTGTAAGTATATTTTTGAGTTTAATTTTAGTTTTCTTCTTGCGGGCATAGCTGTAGGCATCACGCGTAAAAGAGTAGGTTTGACGTTTTGACATTCTGTAATCTAAACTCCCGGAGAAGCGTTTTTTCCGGGCTAAGGTACGCCTTGTTTCCGAAAATGGCATAGAATAATAGCATCTGGTTGTCTTGTAGTGTTTTATGGAAATAGGCCTTTTTATTCTAGCGAGATTAATTCATCGTATCTCATATTTTTAGGTGAAAATAGCCATTTTATACGGGTGTATCGATCAATTCTATAGGATGCGAGGGCTGTTTCTTCCGTATGTATCGCCTAATACATACGGTTGCGTTACCTAATACATACGGTCGTGTTGCCTAATACAGCCTTTTGTGTTACCTAACTCTATTACTTTTGAGTCCAAACAGGGGTATTTAGGCAAGAAAAAGAGGGAAAACGTATGATTTCATCATAGGTCTCTCCCTCTTTTTCTCTATTTGTAAAAAGGTCTTGACATCGTTATTCTGTTATTTCGATCATAATGTCAAGATTATCTCATTTTCGCTTACGGTCTCTATAATCGATACTTATTTATCCTTTATGATTTCATGGAGCATGGCAACCTTTTCTTGCTCGGCCTTTAATAATCGTTCGTAAAGCTCGACTATTTTATCGATGGGATTGAATGTTTGATTTTGAACATTTCCGCTTGCGTTATCTTGCCACGTGCCGGAAAAAATATTGATAGATGTCCCTTCATTCAATTCCGTGATCGCCTCTATTGGAATATCCAAAGCTTTCGTGACCTTTTCCAATACCTCAGGTTCCAATTCGTCTTTTTTCTCGTAGCCGGATAAGGTGGCTTGTGATACCCCAATTTTGTCGGCGAGCACTTCTTGTTTGATGCCTCTCCATTCTCTCCAACGTTTTAAGTTGGCTCCATGACTATTTCTTTTGGTAAATGTTGTTTCCATGTCAGTTTTTATTGATCCTGTCACAAAAATAAGTATTAAATCTGAGTTATCTTACTATCATGTCAGATATCCGGGGTAACCGCACCCAATTTTATTCATAGCCAGAGAAACATAAATTCATCGTAATTTGTTAGGTGTCTATCATGATGATCCTGCATTACCGACAATACGTAGCCAGATATATCATTTATGCCTGTCATCTAATAATATTAGTCGTGATATTGATATTTTATCAGTGGGCTTGATGGTATATCGGCAGACGGTAAGCTTATTTTGTCTGCGAATAGTAAACATAGAAATCGATGGAAACTCAAAATCAATATCCTCAAAAGGATTATTCCGAGATAATAAGCTTATCCCATCAAGTAATTGGTTTGCCGGTAAGGAAAGCGCAGATGTTATTGAAGGATCTGGATTTATGTATGATCACTTATACGTGGAATGACGTAAGCCAGATTACATTGGAAGTCGTGTTCAAAACCTCCACGCTCACTTGCCTTTTTAATCAAAACGACATTTGTGAAGCTGTATATCAATTCTTAACTGATAATAAGGATCTAATGAAATATATAAGCCACTGCGTTAAGACCTATACATATGATTTCCTTTTGGATGGCTGGACCACGGATAAATGCCACATTTCAATATGCCGTTCCGAAAATCAAGGGTGCTTTTTATTAATATTACCGCTAAAAAAGATTTTATGAATAAGGCATATTGTAGTTGTTTCGCTACTCCTCTTTTTCAAACGAACTTTTTGTGTGTTCCAATGACGATGGTTTTCAGTCATCAAAAAGACAGGCGCGGTAAATCAAGTTTACAGCGCCTTCCATTTATTTAGGGTTATGAGCTTTATTAAGGCTCCGCGATCATCTCTTTAGCGATTATCTCGGCCTCGGCTTTATCGGCGTCCTTTTGGATGTTCGGCAATTCAAGGCCGTAGCCTTTGATCCGGTCCTCACGTTTCAACATCAAGGCGATGAAGAGGGCGAGTACACCGAAGCAGGTGAAGACTGCCATCGGTATCGTATAGTCGTAAGCCGGTTTGCCCGTACCATTGTCTATTTTGCAATACGTATCCAATATCCAGCCGATTAATAAAGGAACCATACTCAGACCGATATTCTGTACCCAGAAAATCAAGGCATAAGCCGTGCCTAATTGCTTCTCCGGGATAATCTTCGGAACAGATGGCCACATCGCCGATGGAACCAAGGAGAAAGCGATACCCAATACGATCATCACGATTGTCGCGAACCACCACTGATTCAAGATCGGAAGTGTGAATAATAAATGCACGCCGATCAACATCAAGGCACCATAGATCATGATCGTCGCCCCTTTACCCTTGCGGTCGTATAAGTTACCGAAGAACGGAGTCAGAAGAATCGTGCCGAAAGGTAAGATAGCCGGGATGTTTCCCGCCAACTCCGGATCTACGTTATATTTATTGACCATCAAGTCCGTAGCGTATTTCAAGAAGGGGAATACGGCCGAATAGAATAATACGCAAAGCAGAGCGATCAACCAGAAACCCTTATTGGTAACGATCAATAAGATATCTTTCAAACGGAAAGGCTCTTCCTCCTCGGCTTGCTCGATAGCGTCCATCGAAGCGTCCAGCTTGCGATCCATCACGCAAAATACGAGGAAGGCGATCAAACCGATACACAACATACAAAGACAAAGCAAGATAGGAGCGGAGATACTACCGAAGTACTTGGCGGCGGGAACCGTGATAGATAAAGCCAAGGCCGTACCCAAACGAGCCGTAGCCATCTCCAAGCCCATAGCCAACGCCATCTCTTTTCCCTTGAACCACCGTACGATAATCTTAGATACCGTGATACCGGCGGTCTCCACGCCGACACCGAAGATCGCGTATCCGAGGGCGGCCACCATCACTTGCGCTTTCCATCCGAAAAGCTCTCCTTCCATCGTAAACGCGTCCGAGATGGCGTAATATTTAATGGAACAACCGATAATCATCAAGATACAGGAAGCGACACCCGTGAAACGGACACCCATCTTATCCAGAACGATACCACCAATAATCAACATGAAAAGAAATACGTTGAACCAACCGTAAGCGCTGGTGAACCAACCATATTCCGTACTCGTCCAGCTTAGCTGTTCTTCCAACATCGGTTTAAGCGGAGCCATTACATCCGTAAGGAAGTATCCGCAAAGCATCGTGAATGCCGCCAAAGCGAGTACACTCCAGCGTGCGACTTTCGAGTCGCTTAGTTTCTGATGAATTTTTTCTATCATGATATTTGTTTTATAGAGTTATATTATTTGTATTCGTCTTCTTTCATGAACAAGGGGAGAGCGTCCGCTACGATAAAGGTGCTTCCGCCGATAAAGATCAAGTCATCCTTGCCGGCACTTTTTAACGCTTTCTCGACCGCCTCTTTCACCGTTTCGCAAAGGACTCCGGGCAGTCCCTTCCGCATGGCTTTCATGGCGAAATCCTTTACGGGCATCGCTCTCTCCACGGAGGCTTGCGTGAAGAAATAAGAAGCATCTGGTGGCATCAAGGATAATACGCCGTCGATATCCTTGTCGTTCACCATACCGACGATCATATAAATTTCGCGGAAACGGCTTCTCATGGCATTCAGGTGTTCCGCTATGTGTTTCCATCCACCCACGTTGTGCCCGGTGTCGCAAATGACGGTCGGTTTTGTCCGCAAGGTTTGCCAGCGGCCCATCAAACCCGTCAGTTGGGTCACGTGTCCGAACCCTTCATGGACGGCCTCGGGCAGGATGTCAACGCCGCACTTCTCGCGGAGCAGGTGCAGGGCGGAGAACACCGTGATGGCGTTGGCTTGTTGTACCTCTCCGGCAAGCTCGCCGATCACCTCGCCGTATTCTACGGAGGGGAACTTCCAGTGTACCATCGACAACCCTCCGGTCCCCTCCAGCATTCCCATGCTCAAGGCGTAGTGGAAGGGTGCTCCTGCCTTTCTCGCCTCGTTCTGGAAGAGGTCGAAAACGGAGCGTTTCTCTGCCTCCCCCAGAAGGACGGGTACGCCTTTCTTGATAATGCCGGCTTTCTCCGCCGCTATCTTCTCCTCCGTATCTCCCAAGAATTGCGTATGATCCAGACTGATATTCGTGATGATACTCAAGATCGGGGTGATGATGTTCGTACTGTCCAAACGACCGCCAAGCCCGACCTCGATAACCGCATAATCTACCTGCTGGTCGCGGAAATACTCAAAAGCCATGCTGGACGTCAGCTCGAAGAAAGAAGGATGGAGAGGCTCGAAGAAAGAACGATGACGCTCGACGAAATCGACCACGTAATCTTGGGAGATCTTTTTCCCGTTCACCCGGATGCGTTCCCGGAAGTCCACTAAGTGGGGAGAGGTATAAAGCCCGACCTTGAAACCGGATTGCCGGAGAATGGCCGCCAATAGATGGCTGACCGAGCCTTTGCCGTTTGTCCCGGCTACATGGATGGTCTTATAGGCTTTATGGGGATTTCCCAGATAATCATCTAGGGCGATACTTGTACCAAGACCGGGTTTGTAAGCGGAAGCTCCGCTGTGTTGGAAGACCGGGATGCTGGTATATAGATAGTGTAGCGTTTCCTCGTATGTCATGTTTTTGTAAATTAGATGCTACAAATGTAGTTAAATTTATTTATACCTTTGCGACTCGTTTATAAAAAGGAGAGAAAAAGAAAATGGAAACACGACGTATAACCTATACGCCTCAAGGAGGCGTTTGTTCTAAGTTGATGGTGATCGATGCGAAGGAGGACGTGATCGAGAATGTGCAGATTGTAGGAGGTTGCCACGGTAACGGGCAAGGCATGTGCGCCTTATTGAAAGGTATGCGCATCGAAGACGCTATCGGCCGTTTGTCTGGCATCGATTGTCATGGAAGGGGAACTTCATGCCCGGACCAGATGGCACAGGCATTGAAGCAATTCAATCGATGATCAGCTTATATCCGATTCCCCGGATATTCAAAATCTTGATAGACTCGTCTTTCGATAACTTATGACGTAGCTTGGTGATAAAGACATGCAGGCTGCGTGCGTTGAAGAAAGAATCATCTCCCCAAAGGTCTATCAAGATCTCTTTCATCGGTAATACTTGGTCCTTATTGTCGCAAAGGCGCTTCAATATCTCGGATTCCCGGTTGCTGAGGAGTTGTTTCTCTCCCCGGTAGACCAATGTCTGCGTGATGGAATCGAACGTATAAAGCCCGATACGGAAAGAGGTGGCTTCCGGTCTTTGGACGGACACCTTATGCAGTAACGCCTTGATGCGTACGATCAATTCCGCCATGCCGAAAGGCTTTTTCAGGTAATCGTTGCCGCCTGTCTCGAAGCCCTCTACCACGTCGTTGGCCGCGGAACGGGCCGATAGGAATAGGACAGGGGTGTGCGTATCCGTCTTACGGATCAATTTGACCATCGTGAAACCATCCATCTTGGGCATCATGATATCCGCTACGATAATGTCCGGGTTGATCTCCGCATAACGGGAGAGGCCCTCCTCGCCATTCGCCGCTAGGGTGATATCGAACTCGTTCCCATCCAGCGTATCCTTGATGATCATGGCCAATGTAGGCTCGTCTTCTACTAGTAGTACTTTTATCTTTTCCATATTTGATACTTGATTTTCGGATTATTATTTAAAATGCAGGGTAAAGGTGGAGCCTTTGCCGGGGACGCTTTCCACACGGGCTGTTCCTCCATGTTTACCCATCATGTCTTTTACGTAATATAATCCTAGGCCATAACCTTTTACGTTGTGGATATTCCCGCTGGGAACCCGGAAGAACTTGTCGAATATCTGCCGCTGGTTGGCTTCGCTGATACCCGGGCCGTTATCGGTTATGGAGATTGTCGTTTCGTGATCGTCTTGCCGGGCTGTCGCTTCGATGCGGCAAGGTTCCTTGTCGGCGTATTTGATTGCGTTATCGATAAGGTTGCTCAACATATTATATAGGTGGGTACGATCGGCCACCAATTCTATATCCTCGGGGATGGAGCAAGTAAACTCCACGGGTTTGCTCGCTTTCAGTTTGTATTGCTCGATGAGGGAGTTCACCAACTCGTTTAATGAGATGGTTTCGGGGCGCAAGCGGAAGGTACTGCGGTTCTCTACGGCGAGTGTCAAGATTTGTTCCACCAATCCGGTAAGATGGATAAGTTGGTCTTTAACGATCGTCAGGTATTTCTTCTGTTTCTCGTTGACGGGATCGCTAAAGTTCAATAATGCGTCTACGGCGGCATAGCTGACGCTGATCGGGGTTTTCAGCTCATGCGTCATATTGTTGGTGAAATCGGTCTTCAATTCTTCCACGGTCTTTTGCTTTAAGATGGTGCGGAGTAAGTATATGAAAGCGCAAATGATCAGCAAAAGTAATAGGAAGGAGGAGATCAGGATGCCTTTCATCTGGGTGAGTATCACGCTGGCCGGTGATTTGAGGAATAGGCGATATTGTAACGTGCTCTCGTTATGGAGCGGGTAATCGAAATGCACGGGGTTTTTCCACGTAGTGAATCGTTCCGGCTTGTCCAGATGCATCCAACCCTTCTCGTCCCCGTTGTTTGGTTTATAAATCGTTACCAGCTCATGTTCCGTTACGATGTTTCTTGCCTCCAGTTCCGAGGTTAATAATTTGTTGTAGGTCTTGAAATCAATTGGTTTTATAGAATCTATATTCGCGTGCATCGCTTGCTGCACCATGTCCTCCACCTCGCCGATTACATATAGGTAATCCGTTAGGGTAGAGTCTATCGAGCTAAAGTCTTCCTCATCCCCGTAATCGATATGTAGTTTCATGTGTGAGTCGGGATTTGCCGTCTTGAAGATATCTTCCCGGTTAAGGTCAGGATCTTCTTTCTGCGGATGGATCGAAGCTTTTGCGTCCATCTTCTGCTTATTAGACGGATCTAGCTCTGAGCTGAAGTACACATCTTGGGTTTGAGGTCCCAGCGCTCCCTGTTCTTTTTTGATAGATCGGATGCGCAGGAACAACTCCTTATAGTCGGCGATCTTCATCGCTTCCTCTATATTGATCTCCATCTGTTTATATAATGTATCATATAAACCTTTCAGCCAGTATCCTTGGAAAACCAAAAGCCCGGCCAGCGATAGGACGATCAACAAAGCGATTAACTTAAAACGAAGTCTGATGTTCATGAAGTCTCTTTATGCTTATAATCGAATTGATCGCTAAAAATAGACAATTTTATTACATGAACTTTTAATACGCAAGATAAACTTTATGCGGGCGCTTGTAAATATTTACTAAGGATGCCCATCAACGCCCCAATATCAATCGGTTTAGCCAAATGATAATTCATGCCCGCTTTGATAGCGTTTGTCACGTCTTCGGAAAAAGCGTTGGCGGTCATGGCTATAATTGGCATATGTGCGATATCCCTTCGTTGGAGGGAACGAATCTGCCGGGTCGCCTCATAACCGTCCATGATAGGCATCTGGATATCCATCAGTATTATCTGGTAAAATCCTTCTTCCGATTGGGCGACTTTATGTACGGCGTCGAGCCCATTTATCGCCGTATCGATAGTGATACCGGTGCTGCCGATGATCTCTACGGCGATCTCACGATTTAACTCGTTATCCTCCACCAGCAAGATGCGCTTGCCGGAATAATCGACGTTTGATAACTTGAATGGGCGGATCGGTTCCGGCTGGTCTCCTTCGTCAAGGAAAGATCTCAATACTTGGAGTAGCTTGGACTTATAGAGAGGCTTGGTGATGAATCCATTGGCCTTAACCTCCTTAGCCTCTGCCTCATATTCCTCAAGATCGTATGCGGAGAGAATGATGATCGGTACGTCCGCTCCCACGAAACGTCTGATTTGCCGGGTTGTTTCAATGCCGTTCATTTGAGGCATCTTCAAGTCAATGATCACGGCGAAATACTCTTTCTCCGCTAAATGATGCTGTCGTACTTTTTCTATAGCTTCGCTACCTGAGTATACGCATTCACTGTTTATCCCGATCTCTTGCAAACAGCTAGACGTGTTTAGACAAGCGATCTTATCATCATCTACCACAAGAACCTCTAAACCTTCTACCTCTATCTTATCATCGGGCTTCTGATCCCGGCAAACCAATGGCATGTCGATGGTGAAGCGGGAACCTTTGCCATATTCACTCTCCACCTTGATATCTCCTCCCATCATCTGAATGATCTTATGGCTGATCGACATCCCGAGGCCAGTACCTTGTATCCTCTTGATCTCATCATCGCTCGCACGCTCGAAAGGCTCGAAAATCTTATCCAGAAACTCCGGTTTCATACCTCTTCCGTTATCCTCAAACACGAATTGATAATTTCCGATGCCATTATGAGGGGCCTTCTCGTAGATCTCTATCGTGATTCGCCCATTCTCCGGCGTATACTTAATTGCGTTCGAGAGGATATTCATCAATACCTGCTTGATACGCTGCGTATCGCCTTTTACATTCTCATGCCTCAGGTTCTTGACGTGTATATTTAAAGTTTGTTGTTTGTTTTTGATCTCCGGTTGCATCATAACGACCAAGTCTTGCAAGAGCTCACCCACATTGAACTCATCCTCCGAAAGAATTAACCTGCCACTCTCGATCTTGGACATATCGAGAACCTCATTAATCAGACTCAATAATAATTTAGAGGCTCCATTGATTTTTTCCATACAATCTAGTATTCTTTCATGTTCATCTACATGGGCTTTGGCTATAGTCGCCATTCCCATGATGGCGTTCATGGGTGTACGGATATCGTGGCTCATGCGGGCGAGAAAATCAGATTTGGCTTGGTTGGCTTGTTCCGCCGACTTTAGTGCTTCTTTAAGTTGCTTTGACTGTTTCTCCAGTTTCTTTTGCAACTCCCTCTGTTCGGTAATGTCGGTGATATTGATGTAAACGATAAGATAGATAGGCTCGTCACCTTCCCAGCCAATACATTCCCCGTTCAACTGTAGCCAAGCGTCGTTTCCGTTTTTGTCTTTCGACTGGATAACGAAATGTACAGGTTCCCCTTTTAGCATACAGGAGATATGTGCGTTCATCGTATTACGGCTTGTTTCATCTAAACGGGAGAAAGGACTGAAAGATAAAAAAGAATTTTTATCGATACCAGAGAAGTCCATATATTTATCATTTGCCTCCAGCAATGTAAAACTACCGTCTTTATGTACTTTATGCTTGGATATGAAGCCGGGGATATTATCATAAGTGATCGTTTGCTCGATCCGCCTTCGCATTACGTCCTCTACATCGGTCATTACCGTATAGGAGATAGGGATGCCGTCTTGTAGTTGGTCGGTAAACGTTGAGGTGATTTTAGTCCATCTTTTTCCTTTTCTCGTTGGCATCTGGATAACGGTTTCGTAACCGCTGGCTTTATTAGCTATCGTCTCGTAAACATTCTTGGATAATATATTCCAAGCTTCATCATAACCTTTAAAATACAAATCGGGTTTATTGTGGAAAAGAGCTTCATATTCTTCTTTGGGGTAACCTATCATATCGTAATAGAAGTCATTTGCCCATAAAAGTGTGAAATGCTCATCCAATAAATGTTTGCTAACGCTAGCTCCCGTAAGCCCCATCAATAAGTTGTATTCTAGATCCGTCTCTCGCCCTTCCATCGTATGTCTTTTTATATTATCCTACAAAAGTAAAAATTATAAAAGGTACCCTTGAAATTCTTCTTTTTGATAATATGTTCCGTTTTTGCTTTCGGCTAGTCGGATGTTTTCTGGTAACAAGAATAGGTATACGATTTACCCCTGTATTCTTGTGGAGTCATGCCTACATTTCGACGGAAGAACTTATTAAAGAACGATAGATTATTAAAACCGAGGTCCATCGCTATGTTCTTGATTTCTCGGTTGGTCCCTTTCAACTGAGCCTTAGCGTCTATGATTATTGTTTGCGTGAGGATCTCTTGAGGAGTCTCTCCGATCGCTTTTTTGATGGATGTCGAGAAATAAGAGAACGTGAGGCCCAACTTCTCGGCATAAAACGATACGTTATGCTCTTTCGTATAGTATCTCAATACCATATTTAGGAACTCTTGATAGATTTGTAACGGACGTGTAAGTTCCTGTTTCTCTAATGGGTAAATTTTACTGTATATTTCTATGATACCTTGACTACACATCATGAAAATGGCCTTTATCATCTCTTTATTGTTCAAGATATCGGGATATACGGCATATTGATAGAGAAGCTCGTAGAAGTTCGTGATCAGGTTGGCCCTGTTTTGGGATATTTTTATAATCGGATACCTGTAAATCATCAGTAGATAACCCATCGTGCTCTTGATAAAATTGGTGTAACACATAAAATCGAAAGAGAACGCTATGAAATAGATCAAGATGTCGGGGGATATCTCATGTATTTGTATGCGACTATTGGGCAATAGCGTTACAACATTGAGTTTCGAAGTGGTCAATTCTGACATATTGATAGTTGAGCGTATTTGCCCTTCCATGCAAAGGATAAAGACCCCAGCTTTTATCTTACAAGGAATATTTATAAACTCCTTGAGTTCGTCGGCGGATATGTATTTACCAACCATAAAGTCCGTAGGTGAATCAAGGCAGAGGAACTGTTTATCCATATTGTAAGATTTTTGACGTCAAATATAAATATTAATTGAAACTCAAATGTTGTAAAAGGAAATATGGAACATATTATCCCAAAAAATAGTTAGCCAAGACTAAATAAGATCCTTTACACCCATAAACTTGAACGGTTGCGCCGGCTTAAAGTCTTGTGCGACCAGTCGCTACCATCCCGTTTGTTCCCGAATAAACTACTCTTGTACACATGATTTTCAACTTTTAATAGGTTATCTTCAAATATTTGATTGATATATCAACAGTTAGAACCTCTTAATGTTCAGTTTACGTTTTCGCGTCAAAGAGTACGGCGGCCTTGAAACCTTTTTCCTGCAATTCCCTTAGGTGAGATTTAGCATAAAGGATACCACTCATACTACTTTTCCGAAGGTGTTTTCTAGATTACCTTGTTCCTCTTTGTTGGGTTTGATAAATGGCGATAAGACTAAATAACATTCCTGATAAGACAAGGTAAGACTTCGTAAGTGAGTGGTAACATAGTTTCTTTTAAGAATACGTTTCTTTTGTATGAACGAAAAATGATAAAAACAAACCGATATGAAACGTACTATTTACTACATGATTTTATGCTTGCTGATGAGTCTCGGTGAGATTATGGCACAAGGTATTTCCGGGAAGGTGATGGATGGCAAGGAACAGCCGGTAGATGGAGTGGCGGTGATTTTACAGACCCTCGACTCTGTATATGTGGATGCCGTGGTTACCGATACGCTTGGGGATTTTCGATTGAATCATCCGCTAGACCAGTCGTATCGACTTATTTTCCAACACATCTTATATAATATGGTAGAGAAAGAGATAACTACCGCCAACGTAGGTACGGTGGTGCTGGAGGAGAAAGATTATCAGTTGGCCGAGATTACCGTAAAGGGAGAACGCCCGCAAGTGAAACTGGAGGGAGGCAAGCTGACGTATGATGTCCCTCAACTGATGAAGGATAAGACTGCCACGAACGCTTTTGAGATCATCAAGGACTTACCGGGGCTTATCGAGCGGAATGATAATCTGGAGCTGGTAGGGGCCAGTCGTTTGAATATAATCTTGAATGGGCAGTTGACGACAATGTCGGCAGATCAATTAATCCAGTTACTGAAAACTATGCCGGCCTCAAGGGTCGAAAAGGCTGAGGTGATGTATAACGCTCCAGCTAAATATAATGTCAAGGGGGCGTTACTCAATGTCGTATTGAGTAAGAATGAGTCCGAGACTCCTTCTTGGCAAGGTGAAACGGGTGTGGATTACACCCAATATCGCCATGCGGGGGGAGATGCGCATGTGAATTTACTTTATACGAATAAGGGCTTTAGCATAGATTTCCTGTTGAATGGTAATAAGAGACGGGATGTGATGGGGGAGGATATGTTGGCCCGCCATACATTAAATAGTGGTATGACGGAAATAAGCCAACATAATCGGGCCCTTGTCCATGTAAATAGAGGAACGGTTCGTCTGGGAATGGATTATACGTTCGCGAATGAGGATAAACTCTCTTTGGCATATTATCTGAAGGGAGATAAAGTCTTATCGGACCGTGATGCCTTTACCTCATATCTGGATCTGTCGAAGCCGGAAAATAAAAGTGAGAGTACGAGCTTGGTCCGTGATGACGGGCACTCCGCTATTCATAATATACGTTTACAATATGACGGACATGCCGGGATATCGGCAGGAGCGGATTTCACCCGTTATCATTCGCCCTCGGTACTTGATTACCAGGATACGAATACGAATGGTTCCCGGACTGATATGATAAATAATACGAGACAGGATGTATCCCGCTGGTCCGTATTCCTAAATAAGACACATAGTTTCGCTTCCGGGTGGGGATTGAATTACGGCGTGCATGGAGGTTACGCCTCGTCGAAAAACTATTCGGAGTATTTATATGAGCAAGGTGCTGGCTATGAGATGGACGAGGAAGCGTTGGAGGATAATACACAAAAGGAATACATCGCTGATATTTTCGCCGAGGTATCGAAAAGCTTCGGAGAGCGTTTCTCTGCTACGGTCGGGCTGAAAGGGGAGTATTTTAAGTCTGACTACGCCTCTAGCCGGGAAAATATGAACCTATGGAATGAGGGGGCGTTGTTTCCCACCGTATCCCTGAGCTATACGTTTTCTCCCCGACATATTTTACAATTCGATATAAGTAGCGATAAGACCTATCCCGGTTATTGGCAAGTCTCCCCGCAAGTAACGCCTCTAAACTCTTACTCGGAGGTGGCGGGAAATCCCTTGTTGAAACCTTATCGCACGTATGAGGGGCAGATGGTCTATATCTTCCGCCAAAAGTATATGCTGGTAGCGTTCTGTGAATACACGCCGGATTATTTCGCCCAACTTCCTTATCAAAGCGATACGGAACTGAAGACCGTTTTTCGTTTCGAGAATATGGATTATAGTCTGGAAGCGGGATTGGCGGTGATCATTCCTTTTAATGTGGGTCGTTTTTGGAATAGCCGCATCACACTGCGAGGTTGGAGGATGCAAGAGAAGAATGATAACTTCCACGGCATCTCATATAACCGTGAGGCTTATCTAGGGTTAGCGCATATGAGTAACACATTTAACCTATGTGATAAACCGAATTTAAAAATGACGATAGACGGCCAATACGTGACTCCCGGTGCCATCCAAGGTATATACGACTTGGGTTCCATGTATGAGATATCCGCTGGATTAAAATGGACTTTCTTGAATGACCGTGCCAGCTTGACACTTAAAGGAGACGATATTTTCGCCAGCAGCATTCCACGTACCATCAAGATAAACCAAGGCAATCAATGGAGCCGGATGAGGAAATTGAATGATGAGAGATGTCTGAAATTATCTTTTGTCTGGAAGTTTGGTGGTTACAAGGAGAGGGAACAAGATTCGATAGACACATCTCGTTTCGGAAAATAATAGATGCCTTGTAGTTTCATCCTAATGAACTCTTTGTTTCAATAGGATGAAACTGGATGCTCTTCTAAAGGAAATCCTATATTGCTTTCGTACTCGCTTCTATCTGTTCCATTAGCAGGGTGATATTGCTCATGAATAGCTTGACGGAGATCGCCAGCAGGATGATACCGAAGAATTTACGGATCAGGTATATGCCGCCTTTCCCCAAGACTTTCTCTACCTTGCGTGTCATGCGGACAACAAAGTAGACCCATAGCATATTCAGTACCAAGGCTACGATAATATTCACGCTGGCATATTCCGCACGGAGCGATAATAAAGTGGTGAACGATCCCGCTCCGGCTAGCAACGGGAATACTAGCGGCACCAACGTAGCTTCCTTGATCGGCCCTTGGTTCTTGAAAATCTCTATGTCGAGAATCATCTCCAAAGATAGGAGGAAGATCACAAAAGCGCCGGCCACGGCAAACGACTCGATGTCCACATGGAAAAGCCTGAGTAATATATCCCCGGCGTAGAAGAACCCTAATAACAATAGAAAGGAGATTAGGGTTGCCTTCAACGCATTGACATCCTTGCCTTTATCCTTTAGGTCTATGATGATGGGAATAGCTCCGATTATATCGATAACAGCGAATAATACGATGAATGCGCTAAGTATTTGTTGGAAATTGAAATTTGTGAACATGACGTTATCCTCCTCTATTTTTTAATCCTCGTAAAGATACATATTTTTCCTTGAATTGGTCAATATGACGAAATTATTGGTGTGTGTAACTAATTTTAGCAGGCCTGAACTATCAACGTGTCAGAATTGTTCTTATATTAGAAGCAATAATCATTAAATCGAAAGGCCATGGGAGCAAAGAAGAATTTTGTGTTGGACACGAATGTCATATTACATGACTATAAGTGCATCGAGAACTTTCAGGAAAATGATATCTATCTACCCATCGTGGTATTAGAAGAGTTGGACAAGTTCAAGAAGGGGAGTGAGCAGATCAATTATAATGCCCGTGAGTTTGTTCGGGAGCTAGACTTATTGACCAGTAATGACCTGTTCTTGAAAGGCGCCTCACTAGGACCGGGAAAAGGTACACTTTATATCGTGACCGGTGATAAGTACCAGGAGAAAATAGCGCATTCTTTTCCGGATAAAACGCCAGATCACCGTATCTTGTCTTGTGCGTTGACGATTGCCGAGAAGAATCCGAAGATCAAGACAACCTTGGTCAGCAAGGATGTGAACCTTCGTATGAAGGCTCGTTCTTTGGGTATTCCCGTTGAGGATTATATCACGGATAAGGTCGTGAATGTAGATATTTTCGAGCGTGCGCAAGAGACCTATGAGAATATAGACCCCGATTTGATCGACAAGATCTACAGCTCTCCGGAAGGCGTGGACGCAGATTCGTTGGATATCAAGTCTAAGCTCGACCCGAACGAATGCTTTATCTTGAAAAGCGTACGTAATAGTGTATTGGCTCGCTACAATCCGTTTACGGATAAGATCAAGAAGGTGGATAAAGGCACGAACTTTGGTATCCAGCCCCGTAATGCCGAGCAGAGTTTCGCTTTCGAGGTGTTGAACGATCCGAATATCAAGCTGGTGGGGCTGACCGGAAAGGCCGGTACCGGAAAGACGTTGTTGGCGTTGGCCTCTGCCTTGAAACAAGCCGGCACGTATAAACAGATACTTTTGGCCCGTCCGATCGTCGCTTTGGCGAATAAGGATCTCGGTTTCCTTCCGGGTGACGAGAAGCAAAAGGTCGCTCCTTATATGCAACCTCTATTCGATAACCTGAACGTGATCAAGACTCAGTTTGCCCCGGGTAATCCCGATGTCCGTAAGATCGACGATATGCAGAAGAACAACCAGTTGGTGATCGAGGCGTTGGCCTTTATCCGGGGTCGTAGCTTGTCCGAGACTTATTGTATCATCGATGAGGCCCAGAACCTCACGCCGCATGAGATCAAGACGATTATCACCCGTGCGGGAGAGGGAACGAAGATGGTCTTCACGGGAGATATCCAACAGATTGACTCCCCGTATCTAGACGCCCAAAGTAATGGCTTGGCCTATATGATCGACAAGATGAAAGGACAGGACTTGTTCGCCCATATCAACTTGATAAAAGGCGAGCGAAGCGAGTTATCTGAGTTAGCGTCAGATCTTTTGTAATTAATATAGGGAATTGAAGATTGAAAATAAACGCTTATGTGAAGCTTGATTTTTAATCTTCAATTCTTAATGATTAGTCATTTACACTCGGGCAGACATAAATTTTCCGGAAACTACCTTTATAGGAAGGGTCTCCCATATCTTTGATCTCATTCAGATGTTGTTTAAGATGGGCGGTTTCGCCGTGCTTTTGTAATTCCCCGTCGTTTTTCCAAGTCTCGGCGATAAAGAATTCGGTGCTATCGGTGAGGGACTGGTACATGCCGTAGTCGATACATCCCGGTTCTAGCAACGTGCTTTCCTTGCATTTCAAGAATGATTCCTTTAAGGCGGAGACACATTCGGGTTTTACTTTCCGTTTGATATTCAGTACGACTTCCATGGATTCTTTATTGCTTCCTCCATTCGTGCAACCGGATAGAGCGATTAATACGCAGGCCATTGAGATAAACACTTTCTTCATGATAGATTGTTTTTAAGTATTTGATACGACAAAAGTAGTGAATTTTTGATCTAAACACAGGAATCGAACATCTGATATTAAATTATTGTTGTTAGTGGAAGTTGGAATGGATATATTTGTGATAATATTAATAGCTATTTATGTTAAATTTAAAACAAGAGTCATGAGAAAGAGTTTGTTGTATGTATTTGCCGTGATTTGCACGATGGGTTTTTTTACGGCATGTGGTGATGATGACGATTCAAGTTCTTCCGGTAACTGGCAAGATCTGTCGAAAACGTACGAGGGTAAGAGCGTTAATCTGGTAATGGGTGAAGTGACAATCCCTGTTGACGGTAAATCGGTCGTGATTGCCGCTTCTTCTGCGGAGAAGGCATCAGTAACCTTGAACAATATCATCCCCGAAAATAAGTCGGTCGCTATTGATGCCGCATTGAAGGAAGCGGACGGCACTTATACGTTTACCGGCGAGAGTACGGTTGGCGATTGCGTGGTATCGGTAAATGGTACGGTGAAAGGGGGCGTAGCTTCTGTTGTTTATACTCGTAAATTAACTTCTTCTATCGTAGGTAATTGGAGCTTGAAAGCGGGCGTGGAAGCTATCTATGCGAATATCGTTACCGGAAATTCTACGATCGATGATCTCGTGCGTATGATAAAGCCAGTTATCAGTAACTTGATTTGGGGCAAAGTAAGCGTTGTAAATGTTAACTTACCGGAAGATGGAATCTTCGATGTTTCTTGGAGACCTATAGGGGCTTCTGAGGATAAAGGAATCGGTGAGATCACGAAAATGGCAAGTATCCAATATTGTGTGGTAGACGGGAAATTTATGGTGGCTGTGGATAAAAATTATGTGACAGTCTTGACTACTTTATTACAACAGGCTGCTGGTGACAAATTGGAGGCCGCTGGTATCTCTATTGACGAGATCATGAAGCTTTTGGTTGATTTAGGAGGTTATTATGGTCTACCTCTTAACATGAAGGTGGATGGAAGTGAGGCTACTTTTTATGCGGATAAGGATTTAATCGTACCGGTTTTGACCATGATAGCTCCTATCTTGAAACCGATGGTTCCGGAGAATTATCAGCAAATGGTAGATATGGTATTGCAACTACTTCCGAACGCAAAAACGTTAGAGTTTGGACTTAATTTCACGAAATAATTGAAAATCCTAGGTTGTAGAGACGGGGCACGCCCCGTCTCTAAACTGGATGAAATTTGGCAGAGTTATACCAATATAGGAGTTAATCAATTACCTTGGTGCTTTCTGATATAAGAATATCGCTATAAATGTATAAACTATATTCGGTATCCAAGCTGCTACGGCAGGACTCACATAACCATTAATAGCGAAGGTGGAAGTAACCGTCATAAACAGGATGTAAGAAAAACTCAACGCCAATCCGATACCAATATTCATACCCATACCTCCCTTTATTTTCCGGGAAGACAACGACGCTCCGATAGAAGTCAAGATAAACGCCGCCATGATCGTGGCGAAGCGCTTATGATACTCGATCTGGAAGGTCTGTATATTCCCGATACCTCTTTTTTTCTGCCGGTTGATATACGTATTCAGCTCGGGCGTTGTCATCGTCTCGCAATCATTCACGGAAATCAGGAAGTCCGAGGGCACGATGGTCAAGGTCGTATCCTTACGGGAGCCTTGGAAAATATGTTCCCGCATGCCATCAAAATCACGGATCATATAATCAATAACGGTCCATTGATAAAGCGAGTCGTATTTGATTGACTTGGCGGTCAGACGGGAGATCAATTTCTTATCCTCGAAATGCTCCAGAGAGAAACGGTATCCCATGTTCGAGCGAGCGTCATAGCTATCGAAATAAGCGATAATACCCGGCTCGATCTCCAATTGGGCGTTCTTTACGTAGTCCACCTTCTTGTTGCGGATATACTTGTTCTGGAAATCGATACGAGTCTCATTCGCCGGGGGAATGATGTAAGCGTTCAGGATAAACGTCACGATAGCGATAATCGTAGCCGAGACCGCGTAAGGAAGCATTAACCTACGGAAACTCATACCGCTGGCAAGCATCGCTATGATCTCCGAACGATCCGCTAGCTTCGACGTGAAGAAGATCACGGCGATAAATGTGAACAACGGACTGAACAAATTGGCGAAGTAGGGGATAAAGTTCAAGTAATAATCCACGATGATCGCTTTTAAGGGGACATCCGGATTCAAGAACTTATCGATCTTCTCGTTTATATCGAAAACGACGGAGATAGAGATAATCAAGGCGATAGCGAACACGTACGTGCCCAGAAACTGCTTGATGATATACCAATCGATCCGTTTTAGTTTAAATTTCATCTGTCTCGTTTTTTATAACCGGTTCGCTAATTGACGGACCATACCACTTTTCCATGTAGTAAAATCGCCAGCGATGATATGTGCCCTCGCTTCTTTCACCAACCATAGGTAGAAAGCGAGGTTATGGATAGAAGCGATCTGTAAGCCAAGCATTTCTTTCGCCTTGATTAAGTGGTGCAGATAAGCCTTGCTATATAAGGTATCCACGTAGGAATGTCCGTCCGGATCGACTGGCGAGAAATCGTTTTCCCATTTCTTGTTACGCATATTGATAGTACCGAAGCGGGTGAAGAGTTGGCCGTTGCGTCCGTTACGGGTCGGCATGATGCAGTCGAACATATCGATGCCTCGTTCGATCCCTTCCAGCAGATTGATCGGGGTACCTACGCCCATCAAGTAACGAGGCTTATCTTTCGGCAAGATCTCGTTTACGACCTCGATCATCTCATACATCTTATCGGTAGGCTCGCCAACGGCCAGTCCCCCGATAGCGTTTCCATCGGCGCCTTTTCGGGCCACGTTCTCCGCCGCCCTCTGCCGCAAGTCCGTATAGACGCATCCCTGTACGATCGGGAAGAGACTTTGCCGGTAGCCGTATTTCGGCTCCGTGCTGTTGAAGCGGGCGAAACAACGATCCAGCCAACGCTCGGTCAGGCCCAGTGATTGCTTGGCGTAATTGTAGTCGGCATCTCCCGGGCAACACTCATCGAAGGCCATGATGATATCCGCACCGATAGAGCGTTCGATATCCATCACCTTCTCCGGCGTGAACATATGCTTGGAACCGTCGAGATGCGAGCGGAACTCGGCTCCCTCTTCATGCAGCTTGCGATTGTCGGAAAGGGAGAATACCTGAAACCCCCCACTATCGGTCAATATCGGTCGATCCCACGTATTAAACTTATGCAAGCCTCCGGCCTGCTCCAAGATCTGGATACCGGGACGAAGATACAGATGGTACGTATTCCCCAAGATGATTTGTGCCTTGGTATCTTCCTTTAGCTCGGTCATATGTACACCCTTTACCGTACCTTGCGTACCCACGGGCATAAAAATAGGCGTCTCGATTACCCCGTGATCGGTGGTAATCAAGCCCGCCCTAGCGTTCGATTTTGTGTCGTTATACTGTAATTCAAATGTCATGTATCAAAAATTTGTGACAAAGGTAGCATTTTTCTCTTAGAATCCGAAGTCATCTATTTCTACCTTTTTCACCTCTTCCTCTTTGGGCTTCTCCACGAACTTGTGTACCTCGTTTGCCCTGATGATGATCGCTCTCATCGGGCGTACGGGACAGATCGATTCGCAGCCGCCACAACCGATGCAAAGATCCGGGTTTACTTGTGGGATGGTAAGCGTGCCCTCGTAAGGAACCATATGCACGGCTTGGGTAGGGCAGTGCTCCGAGCAGGCCCCGCAGTCCGTCCCCTCCGTCTTTACGATACAACGGTTGATGAAGAAGGTGGCGATGCCCACTTGCGTAGTCGCTTTCTCTTCCTTGGTAAGCGGCTTTATAGCGTGCGTGGGGCAGACCTCCGAGCAGACCGTGCATTCGTAGTTGCAATAACTGTCGATGTAAGCGACACGGGGTTTCAGCATATAATCAAAGCCGTACTCCAGTCCCGTGGGACGTAGTACATGACTCGGGCATTGAGTCACGCAAATCTGGCATCCGGTACATACATCCTTGAAACGCTCTAAGCTGATCGCTCCCGGCGGTACGATAGGGGGCCATTTCTTGCCGTGCTTACCTTGCCCGTGCTGCCCTTTGCCATGCCCTTTTTCCATTCCGTGGGCAATGGTGGATACGATCGGGAGGGAGACTGCGACGGTAGCCCCTGCCGAGAGAAATGTACGGCGGCTGTTCGGAGCGGTAGCCTGTTGGATCACGTCCGTTTGTACGCGAGCTGTTTCGGCTTCTTTCTTGAAGGAAGGCTTGAAACGATATTGTAATCCTCCTTTAGCGCACGAGGACACGCAGTTGAAGCAATCTACACAACGGGAGGTATCTACGGTGAGGTTCTTGCTGTCGATTGCCTCCGCCTTACAAGTATGCTCGCAATTACCACAATGCGTACAAGCTTCTTTGTCAAAGGAGATCCGGAAAAACGAATACCGGGAGATCAGGCTCAACAGCGTTCCTATCGGGCAAAGCGTATTGCAGAACAACCTTCCCCGGAATACGACCATGAGGATGAATACGAGTAGCGCAACCAAAGCGGATATCACGCCGAATACCGTCACGTTGCTGATCGTGACGTGATAAAGCGTATAGTTATCCATCTGTGCCAATCCGTCGGCCAGCAGGTTATTGACCCACATGACGACCGGACGGAACAGGTTGTTCGCTATACGGCCGAAGTTACTGTACGGATCTAGCAACGTACATAATTCGATCATCCCGAAAACAGCCAGTACGAATGTAAGCCCGAGAATAGAGTACCGTAAGATATTCATGGGCTTATGATAGCTGAACCTGCGTACTCCTTTCTTTTTCTTCTTTCCGATACAGAAAACCCGGTTGATAATATCTTGCAATACGCCCGCCGGGCAAATAACCGAGCAATAGATCCTGCCGAACAATAAAGCCAATACGAATTGGAAGACTACCAACCCCGCCATTCCCCCTAAAATAGCGGGCATGATCTGGAGATGCAACAACGTGTGCAGGTTGTCCGGCAATACATCGGCGAAATCAACGAAGAATAAAAGTATGGGTACGAAAATGAGGATCGCGAGTACGACCCGCAATCCTTTTAAGTAATTAGGCTTCTTCATCCTCGATTATATCTTAATACGTTTGATCGTGACATTATCCAGATTTGTCGTACCCAGCTTTAAAGCCTCGCCTTTACCGATATGACCTACGGCGGCCATATCCAGCTTTTTCACTTGGTTGAACAGGCGAAGGGCGGCCGTGTCGATAGCGACGATATTGGTGGAGGCGATCAAGGATTTCAAGGTAGCCACATCGGCCGCGCTCTTTCCTTGAGGGCCGTTTTGGTGCATGATACGATAAGCGTCCACGATGTTCAATACCGGTTTCTTTTGCCAAGTGCAAATATCGGCGATGCATTGTTGCAAATCATTTTGATGGAAGAAACGGCGATCCCATACGATTCCCATATAGTTCTTCATGGCGCAAGTCATCTTCGCCCCACCATGGTTCTTCAATACGGGGACGTTGATCCATGCGTCCGCCTCGATCAGGGCCTCATGGATCTTGGCGCTTTTCAGGTTCACGCCACCCGGAATGGATACTTCCTTGAAATATTTCTCATCGTTGGCAGGCATGATGATACCTCCGGCTTCTTTTACGGCCTCGGCGATCCCGCTCGTCTCATAGCATTTCTGCCAGTTATCGCAGGTGTGGTCGAATACGGTCACTTTAGAGGCGCCGGCCTCCAAACATTTCTTGACCAAGGCTTTCACTAATTTGGGGTTCGTATTACCGGCCAATTCAGGAGAGCGGTCCCAACCGATATTCGGCTTGATTACGATCTTTTGTCCTTTCTTTACGAAGTTTCCGATACCGCCAAGGGCTTCCAAGGCTTTATCTAGCATCACCTCCGGCTCTCCACCCATAACGGCTACCATATCGGGAGCCTTCTCTACGGCTACGGTGTTCGTGGAAAGGGCCGCTTGCAGACCTTCAAAATTTAAGGATAGAGCTGCGCTAGCGATGACACTGGTCTTTAAAAAATCACGACGTTTCATAATTGTATACTATATTGGTTTATACTTGATTTACGGTACGGTCTTTTTTTACTCGCTTGTTATTCCGAACAAAGATAATGATTATTTTGATATGCGAGTCAACTCCTTTTACAAAGTAGAACTGCTTTTTACTGCAACCCGGGTTGCAGTGATCTTGCGTAATAAGATAAATTCTTGTCGGAAGGCATATCGGTTCTGATAATATTTTTCTACCTTGCGAGGCAAAAAACAGATTGTATGGTTTTATATTGTAGAGTATCAATGAACGCTTTTGTCGAAAGCTTTCGGACTACCTCGGGGCCTGATTCCTTTTTCACGCTTCCGGCGAAGGGGTTGATGCATATCGTGCCGCAAGAGGAGATCGAGTATGGGCTTTCCTTGCTTAGGGAGTCTATCGGCTTGTATGAGGAACGCAAAGGGATACCTGTGGAAAAGAGCAAGAAAGCGATGCCCTTTTTCAGACAGGACAGCCGGATGCTGGTGGGGCCGGAGATAGGCATGTACGTGATCCCTTTGTATGAGGAACCCGGTGAGCTGGCCCAGTCTGCCGAGCCTTCTCTGGTCCTTGAGCTGGACTATCAGTCGTTGGGCGAGCTTTGCCTGTTCGAGAATTATTCCCTGTTGTCCTGCAAGTATGAGAAGGAGCCTATCTTGAACCATTTTACGGCGCAATTGGAAAAGGAATACGATACCTTCTTTTTTGATGAGGAGCACACGGGCTTTACGCCTGATTCCCGCTTTTTCTCGATGCTGTGTAACGCCTGTCTGGAGGTGAAGCAGCCTTCCTCGGTGGGGGATAAGGAATGGCGGTTGGCCTCGCTGCAAGCTACGGATGAGGTGCTCTATCGTTATGAGCATGGAAACTTGATCCCATACGTTCCGATATCGATGCCGGTAGACTGCCTGAAACGGGTTTATCTGGAAGATTTCCGGCGACAGCCCTTATTATTCGGGACTTTGAACGGTTTCTTGAAAAGCAAGGGACTTCCCGCCGAACAATTACTAAACTTATCATAAGGAATGAAGACAGTATCAAATCAAGAACTAACGATCCGTGTCTCCGAACATGGAGCGGAGTTGAGTAGTATCGTAGCGAATGCTACGGGAAAGGAGTATCTCTGGCAAGCGGACCCCGCTTTCTGGAAACGTCATTCCCCGGTATTGTTCCCGATCGTCGGGAGCGTATGGAAGGCCGAGTATCGGAACGAGGGAACCGTGTATCCGCTGTCGCAGCACGGCTTTGCACGGGATATGGATTTTACGTTGATCGATGAGGCGGAGAACGAGTTGCGTTTTGCGCTGGAAAGTACCCCGGACACGCTGAGAGCCTATCCGTTCCCTTTCCTTCTGGAGATCGGGTATCGTTTGGAGGGCAATAAGGTGGAGGTGCTTTGGCGTGTGAAGAATACGGGAGATAAGACGATGCATTTCCAGATCGGCGCTCATCCGGCTTTCCTGTACCCGAATTATGAGGTGGATCAACCGGATCGAGGGTATTTCGCTTTCGATGTGAAAAAAGATCTCGTATACCGTGCGCTGGTGGAAAAAGGGTGCGTAGGGGACGTGGTTCGTCCGGTACCTTTGGATGTGGACGGCTTGCTGCCGTTGAATATCCATACGTTCGATATCGATACGTTTATCTTGGAAGATAGCCAGATTAAGCGGGTGGACTTATTGGATGTGGAGAAACGTCCGTACCTTTCGCTCACCTTTACGGCTCCGGTGGTAGGCTTATGGTCTCCGCCTACGAGAAACGCTCCGTTTGTCTGTATCGAACCTTGGTATGGGCGTTGCGACCGGGTGGATTATACGGGTGAGTATAAAGACCGGGATTGGGTATGGCATTTGGAACCGGGAGAGGTCTTCGATGCCTCCTATACGATAGAGATAGCGGGGGCTTGATCGCTTCGTTGATATTTGTCGTAGGCAGACGATGCTGATTATATCGTGATCGTCTGCCTATGTTTTGTTTTAGATGTTGGCTATTTTATTTAATAGCTCCATCTTCCCGAATAAGATCAGTAGATCATCCGCCTCGATCACCAATTCCTCGGTGATGCGGCTGATAACCTTGTATTCTGTCTGTGTGAGCCCGATCAGGTTCTTTTTCTCGTAAGGGCGTTCGATCGCTATCAGATGGATACCGAAATTCTCCTCGAAATCGATGTTCTTGATGGTTTGCCCGACAAGAGTGGCCGGTGTCTTGATCTTATAGAGATGTTCCGTATCGGTTACTTTATACCAATGCCTGAACAGGCCGCCTAAAGACGCTTGGGAGGTATACATCGTAGAGAAATCCTCTTCCGGTGTGATAATCTCGCTTACCCCGATCGCACGGATCACAGTCTCATGGATCGATGAGATCGCCCGCACGATCAGTTTGCCCGCATCCAGACTCTTCAATAAAGCGACGGTCTGAACGGAAGTCCCGAAATCCTTACCGAATGTTACGATAATGGCATCCATCTCGCTCAATGGCAGGGTGCTCAATGCCTCTTTGTCCGTGGAGTCCAAGGCGATCGCCCCCGCTATGTCGTTCTTTAGCATATCGACACGATGCAGATCCATGTCTACGCCGATCACCTCATTGCCGACACGTGTCAAGTCCTTCGCTATCGCACGTCCTAAATTCCCTAATCCGATTACTAAATATTTCATGCTATCTTATTTTTACATTAATATATTTTCTTGTGGATATGTATAGTCCTTTTTCGTGTATTCCTTGCAGAAACTTACGAGGAAGGCCAATACCCCGATACGTCCGACCAGCATCGTGCTGATAATGATGATTTTCCCGATAGGGGTGAGGTGAGGGGTATAATCGATGCTCAAGCCTACGGTACTCAAGGCGGAAACAACCTCGAACAATAGGGAGAACAGCGGCGCCCCTTTTTCCGTATAGGATAATACCCACGTAGCGATCGCCACCCACATGAAGTACATCATGATGATAGCGAATGCCCGGCGGATAGCGAATGGGGCGATCTCCCGTTTTCTCACTTCCACTTTATCTTTCTCACGTGCGGCGTTCAAGGTCGTAACCAGAGCTACGAAAACGGTGGTCACTTTCAAGCCGCCGCCGGTGGACATAGGGGCGGCTCCGATTACCATAAGGATCAACGTCAGCATTAAGGTCGGAGGGGCCAATGTAGCCATATCCGCTACGTTGAATCCTGCCGTTCTAGGCGTGACGGCGCCTAAGAACGCATTTGCCAGTTTCCCCCGCAGGGGAAGGTCGCCCAAGGTATTGTCATACTCGAAAAAGAGGTAGAAAGCCGTTCCGGTAATTAACAGGATCAAGGTAGATATAACAACAATGTACGTATGTACATTAATAATACGGGGCGTATGGATATAATGCTTTTGCTTACCGATCAATATCTTGATACCATTCATCAGCAAGTGATGCAAGAGTTTCAGGTAATTGAAGACGATCGGGAAGCCCAAGCCTCCGAATATAATCAGCATGGCTATCCAGAAATGGAGGTTGTACTTATCCGCCACTAACGGATCGTACATATTGCCGCTCAAGGTAGAGATCCCTGCGTTACAAAAAGCGGACACGGCATGAAACATTGCGTAGAATAATTCCTGCTGCGTACCTCCCGGCAGGCTTCCCCGTACGTCCATATAAATAAAATAGGCGCCGATCCCCTCGATAAACAAGGTCACGAAAAGAATGTTTAAGATGACCCGGAACAACCCTCCCGTCCGATCCTCGTTCAACATATCTTTCAGCATCATCTTGCTCGTAAAAGAGGATTTCCCCATGAAGGAGAGGGCGAAGAAAGAGGTAAATGTCATGACCCCGATACCGCCGATCTGTATTAAAATCATGATGATAATATGCCCGATATGCGTGAAACTAGTGGCTACGTCGACGGTGGTTAGTCCGGTTACGCATACCGAGGTCGTGGAGATAAACAAAGCGTCGATAAACGGAATCCGGTGCGTAGTGGCGTTCGGCAACGATAGCAACCCGGCCCCGACCAATATCACGAACACGAAACTGAGCAAGAAAAGCAACGAGGGCTTGATCCGTGTCTGCATCAGCGTGAACGTCTGCCGGGATAAGTGAATCGTGCTAAGCAGCAATAATAAGACATATACGAAGAGAGGTTTCGTAAGGAAAGACAAATAAGGCAAAGAGTGCGCTATGGCATCCTTGAAAAATATCTTGCTGGATAATACGGCGAATAAAAGGAAATAGATGCTGATATCGAGATACAACATTTTCTCCTGTATGATTTCTTGGAACCTCACCACGTACCGGAGTGTTATGCCCGTGAAAAAAGCTAGCAGGATGAATGGGCGGGAGCGCTCTAGGATATGGACGGAATCGGGTGTCTGTACAAAGCCGAATTGGTAGATCAATACGAAGAAAGAGGCTAAGGAGGCGAGTAGGATAATCGCTTCCGCTATCCCGTTCAATAATCCCTTCATTTTACCCCAATAAATCAGCCAAGAGAAGTATATGTTTTTTAGATTCATGTCCGATGTTTTATAAATATAACAAATGTAGGAAATAAAAGTTAGAGGTACGTGAAAGCGCCTTCATTATTTGTTCTCATACTAATTGTTTTACTTACATTATGTGTTGTATAGCATATTGTATGATGTACGATACTGAAATATCAGAAAAATAATCAATTAGGAGGTGCAAAAAAGACCTTTTGTAATTGCTTTGTTTAGAAAAATACTTATATTTGCGCAAATCTAATTACTGATATCATGGATACACAAAACGAGAATAGAGAGATGCTTTCCCCCTATGTTTCCGTAGACTGCGTTCTTCTCGGCATCAATGATGACAAGCTCACCGTGCTGTTGGCGGAGCGAAAAAGTGAGGAAGGCGAGTTGATCGGCTATAAAATACCCGGCAGCCTGATCTATGAGAACGAGGATTTAGATGACGCCGCCTATCGGATACTGAATGATTCGACCGGCTTGAAGCGTGTCCAATTGAAACAATTCCGTTGTTTTGGTTCTCCCGCCCGTACCTCGAACCGGTTGGACGTGATGTGGCTGGAGGCGACATCCAAGGTGAAGATCGGACGGTTGATCACGGTCGCTTATCTCGCCTTGTGCAAGAACAGCAGGAAGACGTGTCCGGCCGATAAATCCGACTCGATCCGTTGGTGCCCTATCGACGAGCTTCCTCGCTTGCCATTCGATCATAAAGAGATTATCGAGGCTGCCATACAGGAGATCCGTAATTGGGTGGAGAAGGAGCCCGCTATCATTTTCGACTATATGCCGATGAAGTTCACGGCGTTCCAGCTTAGGCGCACGTACGAGGTGATCTATAACCGTGAGATGGACGTGCGCAATTTTCATAAGAAGATGAATTCCTTGGATTACGTGGTGCCCACGGACGATATGCAAGATGGGGTCGCCCATCGTGCCGCCCGGTATTATCGGTTTGATAAGGTGAAATATAATCAACAACGTTCGAAGTTTAATAAGATATAAAACCATACGATTATGTGTCTGTTAGGATGTGATATTGGAAGTTCTTCCATCAAGGTCTCTATCGTCGATGAGGAGACCGGGTTAACAATAGGTGCGGATTTTTATCCCAAAGAAGAGGCCCCGATCAAGGCGTTGCGTCCGGGGTGGGCGGAGCAAAATCCGGAGGATTGGTGGTCGTACGTGAAGATCGCTATGAAAGGTGCCATGAGCAAGGCGAAGGTGAAAGGCGAGGATATCAAGGCGATCGGTATCTCGTACCAGATGCATGGCTTGGTGGTGGTGGACAAGAAGATGGAGGTGCTTCGTCCATCTATTATCTGGTGCGATAGCCGTGCCGTTCCTTATGGTGAGCGTGCGTTTAAGAATATAGGCGAGAAGCGATGCCTTTCCCACCTATTGAACTCGCCGGGTAATTTTACCGCTTCTAAGCTGGCTTGGATCAAGGAGTACGAGCCGGATATCTACGACCGTATCCATAAGATCATGTTGCCGGGAGATTTCATCGCTATGCGTCTGACGGGGGATATCGTGACTACGGTTTCCGGTTTGTCGGAGGGGATTTTCTGGGACTTCAAGAATAATGCCTTATCGGAGGATTTGATGAATTATTATGGATTCAGTAAGGATCTGATCGCCGATATCCGTCCGACGTTCGGTTTGCAGGGCGAGGTTACCGCCTCGGTTGCGGCCGAGTTGGGACTGAAGAAAGGTACGCCGGTTACCTATCGTGCGGGTGACCAACCGAATAACGCTTTATCATTGAATGTATTGAATCCGGGTGAGATAGCGGCTACCGGCGGGACTTCCGGAGTGGTGTATGGTGTGAACGGCAAGGTGAATTACGATACGCTTTCCCGTGTGAATACGTTCGCCCACGTGAACCATACGACGGAGCAGACCCGCTTGGGTGTCTTGTTGTGCATCAACGGGGTCGGTATCCTTAATTCTTGGATCAAACGGAATATAGCGCCGGAAGGTATCAACTATAATGAGTTGAATGATTTGGCGGCTACGGTTCCCATCGGCTGCGATGGTCTTTCGATCTTGCCGTTCGGAAACGGGGCGGAGCGTATGTTGCAGAATAAGCAGATCGATTGCTCGGTTCATGGATTGAACTTCAACATACATACCAAGGCCCATATGGCTAGGGCGGCGCAAGAAGGTATCGTGTTCGCCTTTAAATACGGTATGGATATCATGAATGAGATGGGGATCGATATTCAGGTAATCCGTGCGGGGAACGCGAACTTGTTCTTAAGCCCGATCTTCCGGGATGCCTTGGCGGGCGTGACGGGTACGGTGATCGAATTGTATGATACGAATGGTGCGGTAGGCGCGGCCAAGGGGGCCGGTATTGGCGCCGGTATCTACAAGAACGCGGAAGAAGCGTTCGCTTCCTTGAAGAAGATCAACGTGATCGAGCCGGACGGTTTCAAGGCGAATGCTTATTGCGGGGCGTTCGAGATTTGGAAGGAACGATTGGAACAATCTATTTAACGGCTGAATTATTTACATTTTTAATATATATTATTATGAGTTACTTTAAAGGAGAGAAAGAATTTTTCCCGGGAATCGGACAGATTCAGTTTGAGGGACGTGAGTCAAAAAATCCGTTGGCATTTCATTATTATGACGCGGATAAGGTAGTTATGGGTAAAACACTAAAGGATCATTTGCGCTTCGCTATGGCTTATTGGCATACCTTATGTGCTGAGGGAGGTGATCAGTTTGGTGGTGGAACAAAATCATTCCCTTGGAATGACAGTGCGGACGCTATCACCCGTGCGAAGTACAAGATGGACGCCGCTTTCGAGTTTATGACCAAATGTAATATTCCTTACTATTGCTTCCACGACGTGGACGTGGTGGACGAGGCTCCTACGCTAAGCGAGTTCGAGAAACGTTTGCAGACGATGGTGGAACATGCCAAGGAGCATCAAGCCGCTACCGGAAAGAAGCTTCTATGGTCTACCGCAAACGTCTTCAGCAATAAGCGTTATATGAACGGCGCCGCTACGAACCCTTATTTCCCGACCGTGGCATGCGCCGGCACGCAGATCAAGAACGCTATCGACGCTTGTATCGCTTTAGGGGGCGAGAACTACGTGTTCTGGGGCGGCCGTGAGGGTTATATGAGCCTATTGAACACGAACATGAAACGAGAGAAGGATCATTTAGCCATGATGTTGACGATGGCCCGTGATTATGGCCGTAAGAACGGTTTCAAGGGTACGTTCCTGATCGAGCCGAAACCGATGGAACCGACGAAACATCAATATGACGTGGATTCGGAGACCGTGATCGGTTTCCTTCGCCATTATGGATTGGACAAGGATTTCGCCTTGAATATCGAGGTAAACCACGCTACCTTGGCCGGACATACATTCGAGCATGAGTTGCAAGCCGCCGCCGATGCCGGCATGTTGTGCAGTATTGACGCGAACCGTGGCGATTACCAGAATGGTTGGGATACGGATCAATTCCCGATGGATATCTATGAGCTGGCACAGGCTTGGCTGGTCATCCTTGAGGGAGGTGGCTTGACTACCGGAGGTACGAACTTCGACGCCAAGACCCGCCGTAATTCTACGGACTTGGAGGATATCTTCATCGCTCATATCGGTGGTATGGACGCTTTCGCCCGTGCCTTGATGATCGCCGCCGATATCCTTGAGCACTCAGATTACCGCAAGATGCGTGCCGAGCGCTACGCTAGTTTCGATGCCGGTGAGGGCAAGGCATTCGAGGATGGCAAGCTTACGCTGGAAGATCTTCGTACGATCGCTTTGCGTGACGGCGAGCCGAAACAGATCAGCGGTAAGCAGGAGTTATACGAGATGATTGTAAATCTGCACATCTAAATAATTGAAAATTGAGAATTGAAAATTGAAAATTATCGTGCGTAAGCCCTAGTTTTCAGCTCTCAATTCTCGGTTTTTCACTTATAAATCTATTCCATGAAAAATAACAACACTTATATTTTCGCTCTAACCTTGGTTGCTACCTTGGGAGGTTTACTGTTCGGGTATGACACGGCGGTGATCTCCGGTACGGTGGAATCTTTGCGTAAGTTTTTCATCGAGCCGCAAGGATTTCCGTTGGATCAGGCGAACGCTTTGGAGGGCTTCGTGGTAAGTAGTGCGTTGATCGGATGTATCCTCGGCGCCTCGTTCGCCGGGTGGATCAGCCAGCGTTACGGCAGGAAGCCTACGTTGATACTGGCCGCTATCCTTTTCTTGCTTTCCGCTATCGGCTCGGCTTGGCCGGAGCTGTTTATCGGCATGCCCGGAAGTGGCGATCATACGTTTATGTATGCGTTCGTGGCTTATCGTATTCTGGGAGGTATCGGTGTGGGGCTGGCCTCCATGGTATCGCCGATGTATATCGCCGAGGTGGCTCCGGCCGATCGCCGGGGGAATCTGGTGGCATGGAACCAGTTTGCCATTATCTTTGGTATGCTGGTGGTATATTTCGTGAATTATACGATCGCCCTTCAAGGAGATGCCGCTTGGCTGAATACGATCGGCTGGCGTTGGATGTTCGCTTCCGAGATTATTCCGGCGGTATTGTTCCTCTCGTTCTTGATGTTCGTGCCGGAGACGCCTCGTTATCTCGTGATGCGTGGGCGTACGGAGAAGGCGTTGGGCGTCTTGAGCCATTTGATGGATCAGGCGGACGCTGGCCGTGAGCTGGAGGATATACGGAATAGTTTCAAGGAGAAAGCTCCGTCGATGAAGCCTTACTTCCGGTTTATGGGGACTTGGCTGGCGCTGTTCTTGGCCGGCTACGGGTTGTTGTCGTGGGCAGGTAATACGAATGCGTTGGAGATCGCCTTGTTGGCTAGTTTCTGTATCGCCTTGCTGTTCCCGATCCGGTCGTTTGGCGTGCTGATCATCTTGGTGGGCGTGTTGCTCTCCGGTTTCCAGCAATTCGTGGGGATCAACGTGGTGCTTTACTATGCCCCGGAGATCTTCAAGACGATGGGAGCGGCCACGGACGCCGCCCTTTTGCAACAGATCGTGGTAGGGGCGGTGAACCTGTCGTTTACCGTATTGGCTATTTTCACGGTGGATAAGTTCGGACGCCGTCCGTTGATGATTATCGGGGCGCTCGTCATGGCGGTATCTATGTTGATCTTGGGAACTACTTTCTATACGCGTTCGGTGGGTATGGGATCATTGGTCTGCATGCTGGTTTATACGGCGGGATTCGCTATGTCGTGGGGCCCGGTCTGCTGGGTGCTGCTGGCCGAGATCTTCCCGAACTCGATCCGCTCCACGGTGATGAGTATCGCCGTAGCGGCGCAGTGGATTGCCAACTTCTTGGTATCATGGACATTCCCAATGCTGGATAAGAATCAATACTTGACCGATACGTTCAATCACGGTATGGCCTATTGGATCTATGGCGTGATGGGTATATTGGCGGCGTTGTTCATCTGGAAATTTGTCCCCGAGACGAAAGGAAAGACGCTGGAGGAGATGGAAGGTTATTGGAAACGGTAACCAAACCTGAGACAAGATAATATATGAGTAAAAAAGGACGGATCAATCTACCCGTCCTTTTTTCGTAATGAACCTTAATGCCCCAATTTAGACGCCGGATTCGCCATCGCCGCCCGATAGCTCTGGAAAGTAACCGTAGATACGGTCAGTGTCATTATGATTACCAAAGCCACTAAAAATACCCATATGTAGATCGGCGTTTTATAAGCGAAGCTTCGTAGCCAAACATTCACCCCGTAATAAGCAAGCGGGATCGAGATAATAAAACAGACGAGCGTGATCCGGAGGAAAGACGAGTTCAGCATCCAAAGGATCTGCCGGACCGTGGACCCATGTACTTTCCGCACGGCTATCTCCTTTTCCCGTCCCTGTAGCTCAAAGATAACCAGTCCGAATACTCCCACGAGAGATAAAAAGACGGCCATCAGGCAAAGGGCGGTAATCAGCGCTCCCTGCCGCCCACTTTTACTGTAAAGCTCCTCCAGCGCCGTATCAAAGAAATGGATATCGGCCGGATAACCCGGGATCAATTCATCCGTTACCTTCCGGATATGCTCGATAGCCGTCCGGGGATTTCCGCCGGCGATCTTGACATAAGCGTATCTTTCCGGCACCGAACGGCGGTAATGATTCTTAGCCGAGGTCCAAAGTCCCATCGGGCGTAACTCTTTATACAGGGATTCATAATGGACATCCTCAAAGATACCGACAATCCGTACCGGTATATCATTATCCGTGATGCTTGTCCCTACCAAGTCCGATAGGTCGTCCAGTTTCTCGGGGGAAAGACCCGAGGCGATCTCCCTCGCTGCCGTCTCGCTAAGGAGGCAAACGACCTGCGTGTTATCCGCCGCCTCATCCGTCGGCCGGAACTTCCTTCCGGCGATCATCTTTACATCCATTAGCTCCGGGAAATTGGCAGATACTCCCAGCCAGCTCATATAATAATGTTGGCCTTTGTAATTATACCCGATGAAAGAACGTGATTCGTCCGAGACAAATTTGAACTCACTAAAGGAAACATCACGGATAGCGGGGCTTTCCAAGAGACGTGCCTTGAACAATTCGCCCTTTTTCAAGGCCGCCCCCATGCTTAGTCTTACCTCCAGTACGTTTTCTTTGTTAAATCCCAAGTCCACGTTCCCTATATATCTGTTTTGCAAGGAGACGAACAACGCTGCGACAATCAGCGTGATCGAGATAACGAACTGGAACCCTATAAGTAACTTGCGAGTGTTCTTGGCCCGGTCGCTAAGGGTAAAAGACTTATTCAGCGCTATGACAGGAGGAAACGAGGTGATATAGAAAGCGGGATACAAACCGGCCAGTATACCGCCGCCTGCGACAAGGAAGAATGTGTATGCCGGAATCTTCCAGTTGGCATACAGATCCAACGGATGCCCCACCATATTCGTGACCCATTGCACGTTATTCAAAAATAACAGGAAAAGCAAGGCGAGGAAGAAGGCGACAACCGAGATTCCCAAGGACTCCAAGACCAGATACTTCCGTAGCGTGGCGTCCGAGCTTCCCAGCACTTTCTGGATGGTGATCGACTTGGTGCGTATCGGCGCCAAGGCTATCGACAGGTTGATATAATTGACCAAGGCGATACCTATGATCAGGATGGCGATAAAGAATAACATATTCGTCCGTAGCTTATTACCGATGGGAGCGGCGTCCGCTCGGACCGGCTGGCCGAAATAGAGATCTGACAAGGGCCGGAGGCGCATATCCTCGATCGTGAAACTTTTCAGGAAAGCCCGGCTATCGGCCATATAGGTCTCGGTAGTGACAGAGGCGGATTCCGGCGTCGACATCAGCAGATAACAATAGTAAAGGCCGGTATGCCAGTTTTCCATCATCTCTTTCTCCATGATCGGGATATACAGGGCATTCTTCACCCGGGTGTTTTCCGGGAAATCGCGAAAGACGCCTCCCACGATATATGCCGGCTCAAAACTAAGCCCATATATAATCGAGCCTTCGGCCCCGGCGAACTCCGACAGATAAACCGGCTTCCCGATAGGATTTTCCTCGCCGAAGAGTTTCCGGGCCATGCTCTCCGGGATCAGCGTCCCTTCCGGACGTTTCAGGCAATCCGTATCGCCGGCCACCAGCTCGAAGCCAAAGACCTTGGTATATCCCGGGGTGATCCGTTCCACCTGCTCCATATAGCTCCGTGCGTCGGGTCCTTCACTGGCTGATATCCCAAAACGTACGGAGGAGTAAACAAGGTTGTTTGTGATAGCGGCCGCTTCTATATAAGGGGAGGCGGCGATGAAACGCTCGAGTTGTGGACGTGCGAAATTAGCCTCCCATATCCCGTCATCCCGCTTGTTTTCTAACTGAAAAATCCTTTCCCTGTTCAAGAGGGAAGCGTCGAAGCTATATTCATGACCGACATGTATGCTTATTAGCATGAATAACAGGAAAGCGAAGCTAAGTCCTAAAAGATTAGTGACCGTCGCTAATTTATAATGTCTCAAGACATAAAGCAGGTTCTTGAATGTACTTTGCATGGTATAAGTTCTTTTAATTTTAAACCCTTTGATCTGGAAATACAAAGCAAAGCTATTCCTTTATTTACGTTCCTGTGTTATTTTTTTGACAAACGGTTACTTTCTGTTGATGAATTGTGATATTATCAATAATTTCCTTATTTTTGCCATCATACTTCAAAAAGAAACAAGCGCTATGTTACACAAAGGCTATCGGATGCTTTTCAACTGCCTGATGTTTTATCTCTAGCAGATACTCTCCCTATATAAACTCATGGGGGCGGGGATGCCCGTCCTGTGTAACAATAAAAAATAACCTTGATGAGGGCGGATAGATCCTACCTCTACGATAAAACATATAATTTTATGAATACAACCCATCACACACATTCATGCGTACATGATACCGTCTCTTCCGTGGGAGCGAACAATTTCGGGATGAACGACCGTATCAAACGTCTGCGCCGGCAGACCTTCGAGGCCCAACCTTCCCTCTCCATCGAGCGGGCCTTGATCGAGACCCGTTTCTATCAGGAGAATTACGGGAAGTATCCGATCCCTATCCTGCGTGCCCTGAACTTCTTGGAGATCTGCAAGCGGAAGACGATCTATATCGGCGAGGACGAGTTGATCGTCGGCGAGCGGGGGCCCCGTCCCAAGGCCGTGCCTACCTTCCCGGAACTTACCTGCCATAGCGTGGAGGACTTGCATATATTGAATACCCGGGAGCTGCAACGTTACACCATCAGTCAAGAAGATATCGATACCTACGAGCGGGAGGTGATCCCGTACTGGAAAGGCCGTACCCAGCGGGAACGCATCTTCAGCCACGTCCCCAAGGAATGGAAAGAGGCGTACGAGGTGGGTATGTTCACCGAGTTCATGGAGCAACGTGCCCCCGGGCATACCGCTTTGGACGGCAAGGTCTACCAATATGGCCTGCTGGACTTGAAGAAACGTATCGAGGGGGAACTAAGCGCCTTGGATTTCATGAACGACCCCGAGGCCACGGACAAGCAGGAGGAACTGACGGCCATGTCTATCTCCTGCGACGCCGCTATCCTGCTGGCCGAGCGACACGCGGACTTGGCTGACGAGATGTCTCTCACCGAGAAAGATCCCCGCCGTGCCGCCGAGCTGAGGAAGATCGCCGAGGTATGCCGCCGGGTTCCCGCCCACGCTCCCCGTATCTATTGGGAAGCGATCCAGATGTACTGGTTTGTCCACCTCGGTACGATCACGGAGCTGAATGGTTGGGATGCCATGAACCCCGGTCATTTCGACCAGCATCTGGCGCCTTTCTACGAGAAAGAAATCGCCGCCGGAACCTTGACCCGTGACGAGGCGAAAGAGTTGATGTCTTGCTTCTTCATCAAGGTAAACAATCATACCGCCCCGCCGAAAGTGGGTATCACGGCGAAGGAGAGCGGAACCTATAACGATTTCACGAACCTGAACATCGGCGGCATCCGGGCGGACGGTAGCGATGGCGTAAGCGAGGTCTCCTATATCATGTTGGAGACGATCGAGGAGCTGCATATCCTCCAGCCCGGCAGCGCCATCCACGTCAGTGCCCGTACGCCGGAGCGTTTCCTTCGTGCCGGGTGCAAGGTGATCCGCCAAGGCCATGGCTACCCGTCGGTATTCAACCCGGATGTGTACGTGCAGGAGTTGATGCGGCAAGGCAAGTCGCTGCGTGATGCCCGCGAGGGAGGTTGCAGCGGTTGCATCGAGGTGGGCGCTTTCGGGAAGGAGGCGTACGTGCTGACCGGTTACCTGAACGTGCCGAAGATATTGGAGGTGACGCTGCATAACGGCGTAGATCCGGTAAGCGGTCGCAAGGTCGGTCTGGAGACCGGCGATCCCCGTGGTTTCCGGACGTATGAGGAGCTTTATGCGGCGTTCATGCGCCAGATCCATTATTTCGTGGACATGAAGGTGCGGGTCAGCAACTATATCGACCGCATGTTCGCCAAGTACGCCCCCGCCACGTTCCTCTCCCTGTTTATCGATGATTGTATCGCGAAGGGTAAGGATTACTACAATTGCGGGCCTCGTTACAATACCACTTATATCCAGTGTACCGGATTAGGCACGATAACCGATAGCCTTTCCTCTTTGCGGAAACACGTCTTCGAGGATAAGACCTTCACGATGGAAGCCTTGTTGGATGCGATGGCGGATAATTTCGAGGGACATGAACCGATGCGCCAAATGATCCTGAACCGTACGCCTTTCTTTGGCAACGATGATCCGTACGCCGACCAGATCGCCGTCCGTGTCTTCGACGATTTATATGACGCGATCGAGGGCAAGCCGAATACGAAAGGGGAGTGTTTCCATTTGAATATGTTATCCACCACTTGCCACGTCTACTTCGGCAAGGTGATGGGAGCCACTCCGAACGGCCGCTTGGCCGGGCGTGCCATCTCCGACGGTACCTCGCCCTCGCACGGAGCCGATACCCACGGGCCGTCCGCCGTTGTCAAGTCCCTCGGCAAGCTGGATCAGGTGAAGAGCGGCGGCACGCTGCTGAACCAACGCTTCCTGCCCAGCCTGCTCCGGCGGGAGGAGGATATCTCGAAGCTGGCCTCCTTGATCCGTAGCTACTTCGCCTTGGGTGGCCATCATATCCAATTCAATATCGTGGATACGGAAACGCTTTACGCCGCCCAGAAGTGTCCGGAGGACTACCGGGATCTGCTGGTCCGTGTAGCGGGCTATAGCGACTATTTCAACGATATGAACGCCGATTTGCAAGCGGACGTGATCGCACGTACGGAGCAAGAGACTTTCTAGGCCATGCTGTTATTCGATATCAAACGATACGCCATAAACGACGGGCCGGGCATTCGTGTCACGATCTTCATGAAAGGATGCCCGCTTGCCTGCGTATGGTGCCATAACCCGGAAGGCATCTCGTCCCGGACGGAGAAGCTGTATACGAGGAAGAAGTGCATAGGTTGCGGGACCTGCGTGAATGCCTGCCCCGTCGGGGCGTTGACCTTGACGCAAGCGGGCATCGTCACGGATCGCTCTCTGTGCCGCACATGCGGTAGATGCGCCGAGGTTTGTCCCACTTTGGCGATGGAGATGTCCGGCCGTGAGTATTCTATCGACGAGGTCATGCGTGAGATCGAGAAAGAGACGGTCTTTATGGATCGCTCCGAGGGAGGCGTTACCTTCTGCGGGGGAGAGCCGTTGTCGCATCCATCGGATTTGGTTGCCCTGCTGGATCGTTGCGGAGCGTTGGGAATCCATCGTGCGGTGGATACGACCTTGTTCGCCTCGCCGGATACCGTCCGGAGCGTAATGGAGCGCACGGATCTTTTTCTGGTGGATTTAAAGCTTATGGATTCCGGTAGCCATCGTCGTTTCACGGGTGTCCCGAACGAGCGTATCCTCTCCAATCTTCGGATGATCGCCGAGGCCGGCATAGACTTCCTCATCCGTATCCCGTTGATCGAGGGCGTCAATGCGGACGAGGAAAATATATCCCGTTCTGCCACCTTCCTAGCCTCCTTGCCGTGGGAGCGGAAAGTCGTTAATCTCCTCCCGTACCACGACATCGGAAAAGGTAAGCACGATAAGCGAGGAACCCTCTACAATCCCGGGCACCTTCCGCTATCCACCCCTTCCGAAGCAGTCCTGCAAAGGTGTATCGATCAATTCGCCTCTTGCGGGATAACTGCGTTGATCGGAGGATAGTTCTCTTTGGGAACTATTCTTCTTTCAATAATTGGTTGATTGTATGAATGAATAATTCGGCTTGCGGATATAAGTTATCCAACATTTCCTTATCACAATAAACAAAATCGTCATAATCTCCACTATGTCTTTTCTCAAATAAAGTCGAGAATATTTTCCCGATTTTTATAGGAAGCTTTCCGGTAGAGATAAAATGTAATCCAAGCATAGTCTTAACTCCATTATGTGTTTGTGGTTGGTGATCATATTTTAATAGCAGGGAAACCGCTGCGTAATAGCATGCATAATAGAGGCGATTAACAGCAGCATTATAGAAAGACTCACGCATCATCACTTGAGCTTCTTTCAATGTCTCATAAGCACGTTGGATTCGATAGTTAATCAATGCGTTCTTACTTTCTTCATCTAGGATCTCTTTCATAATATAATACCTTCGTTTATAACATTAATATAGAAAGGAGTTTTAAAGGGACGGTTTTCCCAGAGTTTTCTTAACATGACGATGGGGCTGATATTTACGCCAGTCTTTAGTTCCAGCTCATACAAGGGTAAAGTAATTTCTTCCTCTCGTTCCAAAGTCATTTTCTCTCCGTCTATCAAGATGAGTAAGTCGATATCGCTATCAATCCGAGCGTCTCCACGTGCTTCCGAACCGAATAAGATAGTTTGTGCCGTGGGAGCTATCCGGCGCATGATATCTTTTATCTGATCTATAATTTCTGTTCGTTTCATTTTATCTTTTCATTAAATGACTTCTGTCGTGAGACAAAGATAATTATTTTTCTGATTATTACCATTTCTTCCGATACTCCGTAGGCGATATCCCGACGTGTTGCTTGAAGTATTTACCGAAGAAGGATTGGTTGGCGAAGTTTAGCCGGTCTGATATCTCTTGGATGGAAAGGGTGGAGGAGGATAATAACGCCTTCGCCTCCAAGACAACGTAATTATCGATCCATTCCCCGGCCGTACGGTTGCTAACGTTCTTTACCAAAAGAGATAAATATTTGGGAGTGACACATAATTTCCCGGCGTAGAAAGCTACCGACCGTTCCTGTTTATGATGTAAGGCGAGCGTTTGTATGAACGCTGCGAACAACTCCTCTTGCCGGCTCTTCTTCACCTCGATCGGCATATGATTCTTAAACATGCCGTAAACCTCGTGGAATACCGCCAACAATAAACTCTGGGCGATCTCTTTCCGGTAAGGATGCCCTTTCGCTTTCACTTTCTTCCAGAGGAAAGAATGATATTCCTTGATACAACCTATCTCCTCGGCATTCAACTCAGTGACCGGATGCTCCTTGATGTAGAAGAACGCCGGCAAGGTATTCTGTATATGAGGAATGATCTCCTCCATGAAATTCTTGGAGATGACGATGAAGATCCCGGCCACGTCCTCGCTACGTTCCACGTGTTGGATGATCTGATCGGGCAAGGACAATACGAGATGGTTTTCCCCTACGACATATTCCTCCATATTGATCCGTATACGCATGAAGCCTTTCGTGCAAAGCGCGAATACGACGGCGTCTATTCGCATCGGATGGTCGAGCGAGGGAATATCGTCGATGTTATCGAATATGGCGAAATCCTCGTCGATAAAGTCTATGCCGGGTACGTTCTCGATAAGAGAGATACAAGCTTGAGGTAGATCTGTTACGTTCATAATTTATTCTTGTTTGGGCGATAAAATTAGTGAAATAATAGAATAATCTAATTGAAATGTGTCAAATAGGACAATTTGGTTGCAAAACGGAACTTCTTTGGAGTGGATAAACTCATCATCTTTGCGGTATAATAAATCATACGATATGAAAAGGATGAAAGGTATTGTTTATGGAGGATTATTATCCGTCGTGTTCGTGATGTCCGGATGCTCGGGCAGTCAAAAAGAGGGACGGGATAGCAAAGAGATCCCGGTGGAGATCGTGAAGGTAGCGAAGACCGTTCCGGCGGATACAAGGAATTACGTGGGAACGGTAGAGGAGGTCGTATCTTCCTCGATTAGTTTTCAGGTGATGGGTAATGTAGAGCGAGTATTGGTGGGCGAGGGGCAGAAGGTCCGTGAGGGCCAACTACTAGCGGTGTTAGACAAGGCTACGCTGGAAAACGCCTATAACGCCTCGGCCGCTTCCTTGCGACAAGCGGAGGACGCCTATGCCCGCATGAGAACCTTGCACGAGAATAAGAGCCTGCCGGATATGAAATGGGTAGAGGTGGAGAGCAAATTGGAACAGGCCCGTTCCATGGAGCGAATCTCGAGGAAAAACCTTGAGGACCGGAACCTGTATGCCCCGTTCGGCGGCGTTATCGGCAAGCGCATGGTTGAGGCGGGAGAGAACGTGCAGCCCGGGCAACCGGTTTTCTCCTTGTTAAGGATAGAGACGGTAAACGTGAAGATCGCCGTTCCGGAGAATGAGGTCGCCACGCTCGGCGATCAAGCCGCTATGATAAAGGTAGCCGCTCTGGGCGGACAATGTTTTGAGGGGAAAGTGACGGAGAAAGGTATCGTGGCCAACCCTATCTCCCATACTTACGAGGCGAAGATCCGGCTGGAGAACCCGTCCGGCGCTTTGTTGCCCGGCATGGTTTGCGATGTACGCCTGTCGGGAGAGGAATCCGTGCCGGCTATCGCCTTGCCGAACAACGCCGTGCTGATAGCGAACGACGGGGGGCGTTTCGTCTGGAAGATCGTAGACAGAGAGGCGAAAGCTACGCCCGTACGGACGGGCGACTTGACGGAGCAAGGCTTGTTTATTCTGGAAGGGTTGAACGAGGGGGATATCGTCGTGATAGGCGGTTACCAGAAAATCAGTGAGGGCATGAGAGTGCGTGCGTTATGAGAGAACGTAAAAACGGAGTGATCGAATGGACCATGCGTCATTACCAGATCACGTTGCTGGTGATTACCGTGCTGGTCGGGTTGGGTATTTGGGGTTTGGTGGACATGCCGAAACAGGAATTCCCGGAGTTCACCATCCGCCAAGGCGTGGTCGTGGGTGTTTACCCCGGGGCGACTTCCGGAGAGGTGGAGGAGCAGTTGGCCAAGCCTTTGGAGAGATACCTGTTTACCTTCAAGGAGGTAAAGAAGAAAAAGACGTACTCCATGTCAAGGGATGGAATGGTGTACGTGATGGTGGAGCTGAACGACGACGTGAACAATAAAGACGAGGTCTGGTCGAAGATCAAGCTCGGCTTGCAGAACTTCAAGTCGCAACTGCCCTCGGGCGTACTCGCCGTCATCGCGAATGATGATTTCGGCGATACTTCCGCCTTATTGATCACCTTGGAATCGGAAGACAAGACCTACCGGGAATTGCAGCGATACATGGAGACGCTGGAAGACCGCCTGCGCCGGATCGAGTCCGTATCCAACCTGCGCCGTTACGGGGTACAAAACGAGCAGATCTCGGTCTACTTGGATCCAGACAAGCTAGCCGCTTACGGCCTAGACACCCGTATGCTGATGACAACCTTGTTCACCCAAGGCTTTACCACCGCCTCCGGCTCCTTGGAGAATGGCGGCTTGGACATTCCCATCCACCTTTCCGTGACCTATCCCTCGGAGCGGGAAGTAGGCGAGCAGATCCTGCTGGCCGATGCCGACGGGCATATGATCCGCTTGAAAGACGTGGCCCGTATCGTACGGGAATATCCCGAGCCGGATAGCTATATAACGAGCAACGGCAAGAAAGCGATCATCCTTTCCATGGAGATGCGTGAGGGCCATAATATCGTACGATACGGAAAGGAGGTAGACGAGGTATTGCACGCTTTCGAGCGGGATCTTCCCGAGAGTGTCTCGATCCGCCGGATCGCCGACCAGCCGAAGGTGGTGGGAGACTCGGTAAGTTCCTTCGTGCGGGATTTGTTCGTGTCCATCGTGGTCGTGATCTTGGTGATGATGGTATTGTTCCCGTTCCGCTCGGCATTGGTGGCGGCTACCTCCATCCCGATCAGTGTCTTTATCTCGATCGGTGTCATGTACGCTTGCGGCATCCCGCTGAATACGGTGACGCTGGCCGCCTTGATCGTGGTATTGGGCATGATCGTGGATAACTCCATCATCGTGATAGACGCCTATCTGGAATATCTGGACAAGGGCTATTCCCGTTGGTACGCCGCCGTCTATAGCGCCAAGAACTATTTCAGCTCGATCTTGTTGGCTACGCTGTGTATCTGCGTGATCTTTTTCCCGTTGCTTTTCACGATGACGGGGCAGATGTTGGATTTCGTGACCTTCTTCCCTTGGACACTTTCCATCTCCCTCATGGTGTCGCTGGCGGTGGCGATGGTCTTTATCCCGCTGCTGGAGCGGGTCTTGATCAAGAAGGGATTGAAGTCCGGGCGAGAGAATACGGGCAAGAAGAGGTTTAATTTGCTGGATACCGTACAGGCCGTCTATACGAGGGCACTGACGTGGACTTTCCGTTTCCCGAAAACCACGATCGGTCTGGGCGTCTTGACGGTTGCCTTGGCGATCCTGATGATCACCCAACTGAGCCAGCGTATGATGCCGATAGCCGACCGGGATCAGTTCGCCGTCGAGATCTATCTCCCGCAGGGAACCTCGCTGGACCGTACCGCCGCCGTGAGCGATAGCCTCTATAAACTGTTGTCGGAAGATGAGCGCATCCTGTCCGTCACCTCCTTTATTGGAACTTCCTCGCCCCGTTTCCAAGCTACCTACGCCCCGAACTTGGCCGGGAAGAATTACGCCCAGTTCATTGTCAACACCGCCTCGATAGAGGCCACCCGTAGCGTGTTGGATGATTATACGGACCGGTACGCCGATTATTTCCCCGACGCCTACGTGAAGTTTAAGCAACTGGATTACCAAAACGTATCCTCTCCTTTAGAGATCCGTTTCATGGGAGACGATATCGCCCGGTTGAAGCAAGCTGGGGATTCCTTGATGGCCGTGTTGCGTGAGATGGACGGCTTGGTCTGGGTACACACCAATTACGAGGAGGCCTTGCCCGACGTACGGGTTCGATTGGACCCGGTGGAAGCCTCCCGCCTCGGGATCACGAAGGCGATGGCCTCGGCCGATCTGGCGATCCGTTACGACGGTCTCTCGGTTGGCTCCCTCTGGGAAGGCGATTACGCTTTGCCGATCCAGCTGAGATCCGATAAGAAAGGGGAGGGTGACGCGTTCGATAAGGTCGGCGACCAGTATCTTCCCACCATCGTCCCCGGCGTGAGCGTCCCGCTCCGGCAAGTCTCCACGATCGAGGGAGGCTGGAATGAGGGGCAGATCGTCCGTCGCAACGGCGTGCGTACCTTGAGCGTCTTCGCCGAGGTAACCCGGGGGACCAACCAGAACGCTATGCAGAAACGGATCGAGCGAGTCATGGAAAGCCGTATTATCCCGACCTTGCCCGAGGGCGTGACGTACGAGTACGGTGGAGCCAAGGAGCTGGATTTCGAGACGATGAACCCGCTGATGCAGGGCTTGGCGATCGCCGTGATCATTGTTTTCTTCTTCCTGTTGGTCAATTTCAAGAAGATCGGCTTGGCGTTGGCGGCCCTGTCCTCGTTGCTGCTCACCTTGTTCGGGGCTGCGCTGGGCTTGTGGGCGTTCCATATCGATTTCAGCTTGACGTGCGTCTTGGGCGTTATCAGCTTGATCGGTATCGTGGTGCGAAACGCTATCTTGATATTCGAGCATGCGCAAGACTTGCGGCTCCATAAGCATTATAGCCCGAGGGATGCCGCCTTCGACGCCGGCCGGCGACGCATGCTCCCGATCTTCCTGACCTCGGCTACAACGGCCGTGGGCGTGGTTCCCATGATCATCAGCGGCAGTTCCCTTTGGATGCCGATGGGTGTGGTGATCTGCTCGGGAACGGTCTTCTCGATGATCTTGGCGGTCATCATCCTGCCTGTTTTCTATTGGAAGATATTCGGGAATAAATGAATGATACGGATGTGGATTAGGATATAATATAGGAATGAATATATGCGGAAAAAAGAGATGATAAAAAGATGGATATATGGCATCGTCGGTTCCCTCGTCTTATGCGTGGGGACCGTGAGCGCCCAGCGGACATTATCGCTGGAAGAATGCCGGGAAATGGCTTTGGAGAATAACGCGAAGATGAAGAACGCCCGTTTGGACGTAGAAGGGGCGAGGGAAGGAAAAAAGGAGGCCTTTACGAAATACTTCCCGAATGTCAGCGCCGTGGGAACAGCTTTTAAGGCGAACCACGGGATGATGGATATGAGCGTGATACCGGGCCTTCTCGAGTTGTCGATGATGGATGACGGCTTGCTGGGTGGGGTGACCGCTATCCAGCCCGTGTTCGCCGGCGGACAGATCGTGAACGGCAATAAGCTGGCCGACTTGGCGCTCGAGGTGAGCCGTTACCAGATGCGCCAATCCGAGGATGAGGTAGCCCTGACGGTGGAGCGGTATTACTGGCAATGGATCTCCCTTCACGAGAAATTAAGGACGATCGAGATCGTGGAATCCTTGGTGGGGAGTCTTTATAAGGATGTGGAGGTAGCGGTCGGCGCCGGCGTGACGACTCGTAATGACCTACTGCAAGTCCAGTTGAAAAAGAACGGCGTGGCGAGCGACCGCCTGCGGGTGGAGAACGGCTTGCGCCTTTCCAAGATGGTGCTGGCTCAATATATCGGTATCGGGGAAGATGATTTCGAGATCGATTTCACGCTGCCCGCCGAGGTGCCCTCCCCGGAGCTTTACCGGGTGAGCCATGAGGAGGCGCTCCCTACGACACTCTCTTATAAATTGCTGGAGAAGAACGTGGAGGCCGCCCGTCTTCAACAAAAGCTGAAGGTTGGGCAATACTTGCCCACCGTGGGGATCGGAGCCGGGTATATGTATCACAACTTACTGGATAAGGACCGTCCGTTCGGCATGGTTTTCGCTACCGTAGCGATTCCGATCAGTGATTGGTGGGGCGGCTCGCACGCCATCCGGAAGCAAAAGCTTCAGGTGAAGGCGGCCGAGTATTCCCGCCAAAACGCCAATGAGCTTCTGTTGGTGCAAATGCGGAAGCTTTGGAACGAGCTGGAGGAGTCTTATAAGCAAGTCAAGCTCTCGGAGGAGTCCATAGCGACGGCCGAGGAGAATGTCCGCCTTAATACGGACTATTATAAGGCGGGCACGGTAACGCTGAGCGATCTTCTGGACGCCCAATCGCTCCTCCAGCAAAGCCGTGACCAGTATACGGGTGATTATACGGCTTATTTGATCAAACGTACGGAATATTTACAGGCGACAGGGCGTTAATTTGTTTTTTTTCCATATATTTGCTTATTAACAAATAATAAAACGAGAAGTGATGATGAGCTACGCCAATTATCTTTACATAGCGATCCGTGCCGCGGTAGACGCAGGCAAGTCGATCATGGATATCTATAACGACCCCGAATCAGACTTCGGGATAGAGAGAAAAGCAGACAACTCGCCGTTGACAAAGGCGGATAAGGCGGCCCATCGATTGATAACAAACGCTTTGTCCGTTACCCCGTTTCCGGTCTTAAGCGAGGAAGGAAAGGAGATCCCGTTCAAGGAGCGCTCCAAATGGGAGACGCTGTGGATCGTGGACCCGCTGGACGGTACCAAAGAGTTTATCAAGAAAAACGGCGAGTTTACCGTGAATATCGCCTTGGTGGAGAAAGGTGTGCCCGTGTTGGGCGTCATTTATGTGCCCGTCCGGAAGGAGTTGTATTTCGCCTCCTCCTCTGTGGGTGCTTATAAGTTTACGGGAATCGATAGCAGTAGCCAGCCCTCGATGGACGAGATGAAGCAGCGGGCGATACATTTGCCGATGGCGCTGGCGCATCAAGGAGTCGTGGTAGTGGCGTCCCGGTCTCACCAAACGGAGGAGACCACCGCTTTCATCGATAATCTCCGCAAGCAGGGAAAGCCCGTTACGTTGATCAGTAGCGGCAGCAGCCTGAAGATTTGTCTGGTAGCGGAAGGCTCGGCCGATATCTATCCCCGTTTCGCCCCGACGATGGAGTGGGATACCGCCGCCGGCCACGCCATCGCCAAGTCTGCCGGTTGCGACATATATCATATCGACGGCAAGACCCCGCTTCGCTATAACAAGGAAGATTTGCATAATCCGTGGTTTATCGTGAAGTGAGGGGGATGTGTATTTTAAGTTATTGTCAGCGGTGGGAGACGGAGCATGCTCCGTCTCTACAAGCCGTACAATGCATTCTTGTTTATTTGGTTATGAACGAAATTTAGAAGACTACCTTGTAAGAATATAAGTTGGCCCAGAATCAATCATTATTGGTCTATATCCCATATAATCCTAAAAATAGGTTAGCGAAAGGAGTGCGCACTTGAGTATTCTTATTATTTTTGCGCTCTTAAAAGTAAATACATGAATTTTGATATAGTGTTTGTGTTGCTGGCCCTGATCGGCATGATCGCAGCCTTGGTATGGGATAAGATGCGGCCGGGAATGGTTCTTCTGACAGTGGTCGTGTTTTTTCTCTGCGTAGGCATTCTTACTCCCAAGGAGATGCTGGAGGGCTTTAGCAATAAAGGGATGATAACCGTAGCCATGCTCTTCCTTGTCAGTGAGGGAGTGCGGCAGAGCGGGGCTTTAGGCCAATTGATCAAGAAACTGCTTCCCGAGGGGAAGACCACCGTCTTCAAGGCGCAGGCGAGGATGCTCCCGCCCGTGGCTTTCGTGTCGGCGTTCCTGAATAATACGCCGGTGGTGGTTATTTTTGCCCCGATCATCAAGCGATGGGCGGAGGCGGTGAGGCTTCCGGCCACGAAATTCTTGATCCCTCTCTCGTATGTCACGATATTGGGCGGTATATGTACCTTGATCGGTACTTCTACGAATCTGGTGGTGCACGGCATGATTCTGGAGGCGGGATATGAGGGCTTTACGATGTTTGAGCTGGGGAAAGTCGGTATTTTTATCGCTATCGCCGGTATTTTATATTTGTTCGCTTTCTCGAATAAACTGCTTCCGGACTCGAGGACGGATACGGTATCCGAAGACGGGGAGGATGAGAATCCCGGGAATTTCCACCGGGTGGAGGCCGTGCTGGGCGCACGCTTCCCGGGTATCAACAAGACCTTGGGAGAGTTTAACTTTACCCGCCATTACGGGGCGATCGTGAAAGAGGTGAAAAGCGGCGGACAGCGTTTTACCCGTAATCTGGATACGGTGGTGTTGCATGAGGGCGATACCTTGGTGTTGTGGGCGGACGATTCTTTTATCCCTACATGGGGTGAGTCTAGTGTCTTCTTGATGTTGGCGAATGGTAATGAGGCAACGGAGCCGGTATCGAGGAAGAAACGTTGGCTGGCTTTAGGACTGTTGATCTTTATGATTACGGGGGCGACGGTAGGAGAGTTGCCAGTCGTGAAAGAGGCCGTTCCAAGTATGCGCTTGGATATGTTCTTCTTTGTCTGCATTACGACAATCATCATGGCGTGGACTAAGATCTTCCCGCCGAAGAAATACACGAAATACATCTCTTGGGATATCTTGATAACGATCGCTTGTGCCTTCGCTATCAGCAAGGCCATGGAGAATTCCGGCTTTGCCTCCATGATAGCCCGCCATATAATTAGTATGGCCGACGATTTAGGACCGTATGCGTTGCTGGCGATTATATTTATTATTACCAATATATTTACGGAGTTGATCACGAACAACGCCGCGGCGGCATTGAGTTTCCCGATCGCCTTGTCGGTGGCTACGCAATTAGGCGTTGATCCGACCCCATTCTTTGTCGTGATCTGTATGGCGGCGTCGGCTAGTTTCAGTACGCCGATCGGCTACCAGACCAACCTGATCGTACAAGGCGTGGGAGGCTATAAGTTCACGGATTTCGTGAAGGTGGGCCTGCCCTTGAACTTGATCACGTTCTTGATCTCCGTGTTTGTAATACCTATGATATGGAAGTTTTAGAAAATAATATCTATCCGATTTCCGACCGTATGCTGGGTCGTGAGGATAAAGAGGCGCTTCTGGGGCAAAGGGGAGTGATGGTGTGGTTCACGGGTTTGAGTGGCTCGGGGAAAAGCACGATCGCTATCGCCTTGGAGCGTGAGTTGCATAAACGGGGATTGCTTTGCCGCATCCTCGACGGGGATAATATCCGTAGTGGTATCAACAATAATCTCGGGTTCTCGCCGGAGGACCGGGTGGAGAATATACGCCGGATCGCCGAGGTGGGTAAACTGTTTGTCGATACGGGTGTTATAACCATAGCGGCTTTTATCAGCCCGAACAACGAGTTGAGAGAGATGGCGTCCGCTATCATCGGTAAAGCGGATTTCTTGGAGGTTTACGTAAGTACGCCGCTCGCCGAGTGCGAACGCCGTGACGTGAAAGGCCTGTATGCCAAGGCCCGGAAAGGCGAGATCAAGGAGTTTACCGGGGTTTCCGCCCCGTTCGAGGCGCCGGAGCGTCCGGACCTGTCCTTGGATACCTCCGTATTGAGCGTGGAGCAATCCGTGAGCCGGTTGTTGGAGTTGATCATACCGAAAGTAGAAATTAAACACTGAAAAAAGATATGTCTGATTACAAGTTAAGTCATTTACAGGAGCTGGAGGCCGAGTCTATCCACATCATCCGTGAGGTAGCCGCCGAGTTCGAGAATCCTGTTATGCTTTATTCCATCGGGAAGGATTCTTCCGTGATGGTCCGTCTGGCCGAGAAGGCTTTCGCTCCGGGTAAGGTTCCTTTCCCGTTGATGCACATCGATTCGAAATGGAAGTTTAAGGAGATGATAGAGTTCCGTGATTCTTATGCGAAGAAATTCGGCTGGAACTTGATCGTGGAGTCTAATATGGAGGCTTTCCACGCGGGCGTGGGCCCGTTCACGCATGGAAGCAAGGTGCATACGGACTTGATGAAGACGCAGGCTTTGCTTCATGCCTTGGATAAATATAAGTTCGACGCCGCTTTCGGCGGCGCCCGCCGTGACGAGGAGAAGAGCCGTGCGAAAGAACGTATCTTCTCGTTCCGCGATAAGTTCCATCAATGGGACCCGAAGAACCAGCGCCCGGAGTTGTGGGATATCTATAACGCCCGTGTGCATAAGGGCGAGAGCATCCGTGTATTTCCGCTATCGAACTGGACGGAGCTGGATATCTGGCAATATATCCGTCTGGAGAATATCCCGATCGTTCCCCTGTATTTCGCCAAGGAGCGTCCGTGCGTGGAGATCGACGGTAATTTGATCATGGCGGACGACGACCGCTTGCCGGAGCAATACCGGGACCAGATCCGTATGCGTATGGTCCGTTTCCGTACGTTGGGCTGCTGGCCGCTGACCGGCGCCGTGGAGAGCGAGGCGGATACGATCGAGAAAATCGTGGAGGAGATGATGACCACGACGAAGAGCGAGCGTACGACCCGTGTGATCGACTTCGATCAAGACGCTAGTATGGAGCAGAAGAAACGGGAAGGGTATTTTTAACACAGAAGAGACATGGCAGATACAAAATTAAATATAAAGGAATTCCTAGATAAGGACGAGCAGAAGGACCTGCTGAGATTCTTGACCGCCGGCTCGGTGGATGATGGCAAATCGACCTTGATAGGCCGATTGCTGTTTGATAGTAAGAAAATATACGAGGATCAGTTGGATGCCTTGGAGCGTGACAGCAAGCGTATGGGCAACGCCGGCGAGCATATCGACTACGCTTTGTTGCTGGATGGCTTGAAGGCCGAGCGTGAGCAAGGTATCACGATCGATGTGGCTTACCGCTATTTCAGCACGAACAACCGTAAGTTCATCATCGCCGACACCCCGGGGCACGAGCAGTACACCCGGAATATGATCACGGGTGGTTCCACGGCGAATCTGGCGATCATCTTGGTGGATGCCCGCACGGGCGTGATCACGCAAACCTGCCGTCACACCTATCTGGTATCTTTGCTGGGGATCAAACATGTGGTACTGGCCGTGAATAAGATGGACTTGGTGGACTTCGACAAGGATACGTTCGACCGGATCGTGGCGGATTATAAACGTTTCGTGGAGCCGCTGGATATCCCGGATATCACGTATATCCCCTTATCGGCCTTGGATGGCGATAACGTGGTGGAGAAGAGTGATCGTACGCCTTGGTACGAGGGTACGTCTTTATTGGATTATCTGGAGAACGTGCCTATCGACTTGGATCGTAACTACGAGGACTTCCGTTATCCGGTGCAATACGTGTTGCGCCCGAATCTGGATTTCCGTGGGTTTAGCGGCAAGGTGGCCAGCGGTATCGTGCGTAAGGGAGATACGGTGATGGCGTTGCCTTCCGGGAAGACCTCGAAGGTAAAGAGCATCGTCACCTACGAGGGTGAGTTGGAGCAGGCTTTCCCGCCTCAATGTATTACGATCACCTTGGAGGACGAGATCGATATCTCCCGTGGGGAGATGCTGGTGCACCCGGATAACTTGCCGATCCGCGACCGTAATTTCGAGGCCATGCTGGTGTGGATGGATGAGGAAGCCATGGACGTGAACAAGCAGTTCTACATCAAGCAGACCACTCATACGACACGTGCCCGTGTGGATAGTATCCGCTATAAGGTGAACGTGAACACGATGGAGCAGTCTTCCGTGGATCATCTGGAGCTGAACGAGATCGGCCGTGTGGTATTTACTACCGGCAAGGAGTTGTTCTTCGATCCGTATAGGAGGAATAAGCAGACCGGCTCGTTTATCTTGATCGATCCGATTACGAATAATACGTCCGCCGTGGGTATGATCATCGACCGTGTGGACGCTAAAGATATGGTGACGGAAGACGCTTTGGCTACCTTGAACCTCCCGGAGATGGGAATCGGAGAGGAGCATTATGAGGCGATCCGTAAGGTTTGTGAGGAGTTGGGCCGGCAGGGCGTATCTGTGAAATGTATAACGGAAAAACGATAGGATATGGGATTGTTGGAGTTTGATAAGCTACCGATCAATACGTTGGTCGGGGCGGATTGGGATACGTTCAGGAAGGTGACGGCCCGGCAGCAGATAGACAAGGGCTTTAAGGGTAAGTATCGCCTTACGACCGGTGTTTGCCGCCTGTTGAGCGCCTTGAAGCCGATCGAGGATAGCCGGTTCAAGAAATTGGCCGATAAGCCGCTCGAGATGGACCCCTTGTTTATCTTGGGGCATTGGCGGAGTGGTACGACTTTTGTTCATAACATCTTCGCCTGCGATAAGCATTTCGGTTATACCACGACGTACCAGACGGTATTCCCGCACCTGATGCTCTGGGGGCAGCCTTTCTTCAAGAAGAACATGGCTTTCTTGATGCCGGATAAGCGTCCGACCGATAATATGGAGTTGAAGGTGGATCTTCCGCAAGAGGAGGAGTTCGCCTTGTCGAACATGATGCCTTATACATATTATAATTTCTGGTTCTTCCCGAAACGCTGGATGGAGTATTGCGATCGTTACTTATTGTTTAACGATATCACGGAGGAGGAGCGGCGGATCTTCATGGATACTTTCATGCGTCTGGTTAAGGTTTCCCTCTGGAATACGAACGGTACGCAGTATTTGAGCAAGAACCCACCGCATACGGGGCGTGTGAAGACATTGCTGGAGATGTTCCCGAACGCTAAGTTCATCTACTTGAAGCGAAATCCGTATACGGTATTCGAGAGTACCCGCAGTTTCTTTACGAATACGATCCAGCCATTGCGTTTGCAGGATATCACGAACGAGCAGATCGAGGCGAACTTCATCGAGGTATATCGCCGTCTTTTCTACAAGTACGAGGAAGAGAAGCACCTGATACCGGAAGGCAATCTGGTGGAAGTGAAGTTCGAGGATTTCGAGAAAGACGCTTTCGCCATGACGGAAAATATTTACGGGTCATTAAACTTACCCGGCTTTAAGGAGTCTAAGGCGGATATAGAGAAGTATCTGGGCAAGAAGAAGGGCTACAAGAAGAACCAATACAAGTACGAGGATCGTACGGTCCGGCTCGTAGAGGAAAATTGGGGCATGGCCTTGAAGGAATGGGGCTATAGCTTATAAATAAAAGGGTTAGATAGGTATTAAATTGATAGAGGGATGGGTTTGAGTTTAAGAAAGAAAGCGTTATTTTTGGCAATCGCTTGTATGCCTTTGTCCGTGGTTCTCGCGGACGGGGATGGGGTGACATCGGAGAATGTGGTGCCCTTCGCTTATGGAGACATGGATAATTGGATTGTCCGTGAGATTCATGAGTCTGGCATTATCGGGGGAAATACGAAATGGCTTTATGAGCTGGGGCCCTCGGATACGATTGTCGGTAATACGGCGTTTCGTAATATGGGCGGTTCTCCGTGGGCTACTTCCAACGTGATGGCGAAAGTGGCGGGAGTGGTGAAAACCAATACGTCTGTTTTCCCGGAGAAACGGGGGGATGGGATGTGCGCCCGCATGGAGACCCGTTATGAGAGCGTGAAGGTTTTCGGTTTGGTGGATATCGAGGTGATCGCCGCCGGCTCCGTTTTCTTGGGTACGGTGCATGAGCCGATCAAGGGAACAAAAAACCCTCAAGCGATGTTACAATCAGGAGTGCCTTTCTCCAAGAAGCCGAAAGCGTTGCGGTTTGATTATAAGGTGAAAGCCGCTCCCGAGAAGAATCGGGTACGTAGTACGGGGTTCAGCCGTAAGAGTACGGTGGCCGGGCAGGATTCCTTGGCGGTGATCTTGTTGTTGCAGAAACGATGGGAAGACGCGGAAGGGAATGTTTATTCCAAGCGGGTCGGTACGATGGTGCAACGCTATACGGAATCTACCCCTGATTGGGTAAATGACGCTACTTACCCGATCCTTTATGGAAATATAACATCCAAGCCCGAATATAAACCGTATATGCGTATACAAGTAGAGGAACGTTATACGTTAAATAGTAAAGGAAAAAGCGTTCCTATCCAAGAGGTAGGCTGGGCGGAGCCGGGCGAGGCACCTACGCATATGGTGTTGCAGTTCACCTCCAGCCACGGAGGGGCCTATATCGGCTCTCCGGGAAATACGTTTTGGATAGACAACGTAGAATTAATATACTAATATGGTCGAAGCAAAGATAAAAGCCCTGCGTGATGAGCTGGAGCGGCATAATTATAATTATTATGTGCTTTCGGCACCGACGATATCAGACTTTGAGTTTGATAAGATGATGAAAGAGTTGCAGGAACTGGAGGCGGCGCATCCCGAGTTCGCCGATCCAGATTCCCCGACTCGGCGAGTGGGGAGCGACCTCTCGAAAGAGTTTGAGCAAGTAGTACATAAATATCCGATGCTTTCGTTGGGTAATACGTACTCCGAGGATGAGATCCGAGATTTTTATGATCGTACGGTCCGCTCCTTGAATGAGCCTTTCGAGATTGTGGCGGAGCTTAAATATGATGGCACTTCTATCTCTTTGACCTATGAGAAAGGACGCTTGACGCGTGCCGTGACCCGTGGCGACGGTACTCGTGGTGATGACGTGACGGCGAATATCAAGACCATCCGTTCGGTTCCATTAAGACTCCGGGGTTCTGATTTTCCGGAGGAGTTCGAGATCCGTGGCGAGGTATTGCTGCCTTGGGCGGAGTTCGATCGCTTGAATAAGGAGCGGGAGGAGCAGGAGGAACCCTTGTTCGCCAATCCTCGCAACGCCGCTTCCGGTACGTTGAAACAGCAGAATCCGGCTATCGTGGCCTCCCGTAAGCTGGATGCTTATTTCTATTATTTATTGGGTGAGAACCTGCCGGCCGAAGGGCATTATGAGAATTTGCAGGCGGCTCGCGCATGGGGTTTTAAGATTCCGGACGTGATCCGTAAATGCCAGAGCCTACAGGATATATTCGATTATATCGCATATTGGGATGTGGAACGTAAGAACCTGCCCGTGGCGACGGATGGAATCGTGTTGAAGGTAAACTCGCTTCGTCAGCAGAGGAACTTAGGTTTTACGTCGAAAAGCCCTCGCTGGGCGATCGCTTATAAGTTTCAGGCGGAGCGTGCCGAGACTCGCTTGAACTCGGTCTCTTTCCAAGTGGGACGGACGGGGACGGTCACTCCGGTGGCGAACCTCGAGCCCGTATTGTTGGCGGGGACGGTGGTGAAGCGGGCTTCCTTGCATAACGCCGATATTATCGAGGGGCTTGACTTGCATATCGGCGACCAAGTGTATGTGGAGAAAGGCGGGGAGATCATCCCGAAGATCGTGGGAGTGAACGTGGAGGCTCGTTCGATGCTGATGGGGGATAAGGTCCGCTTTATCCGTGTGTGTCCGGAGTGCGGGACTCCTTTGGTGCGTCCGGAGGGAGAGGCGGCACATTACTGTCCGAACGAGTCGGGCTGTCCTCCTCAGATCAAGGGGCGTATAGAGCATTTCGTGACCCGGAAGGCGATGAATATCAATATAGGTCCGGAAACGGTGGAGGATTTGTACAACGCCGGTTATGTAAAAGACTCGGCGGACTTATATACGTTGACGGTTGCCGATTTATTGCGTCTGGAACGGTGGGCGGAGAAGAGCGCCCAGAATCTGATGTCGAGTCTGGAGGAATCCAAGCAAGTTCCTTTTGAGAGGGTCTTGTTCGGTCTGGGGATTCGTTTCGTGGGAGAGACGGTCGCTAAACGCTTGGTCTCGGCTTTCCACTCGATCGAGGCATTGGAGCAGGCGTCTTTAGAGGATTTGGTAGCCGTGGACGAGATCGGCGAGCGGATCGCCCAGAGTGTATTGAGTTATTTCTCGGACGAGAAGAACCGTACGTTGGTGAACCGATTAAAGGAACAGGGCTTGCGGATGGCGGTTTCCGAAGAGCAATTGGCGAACCGTTCCGAGAAGTTGAAAGGATTGACGATCGTGATCAGCGGGACATTTTCCAAGCATTCACGTGACGAGTATAAGGCGATGATTGAGCAACATGGCGGCAAGAATAGCGGCTCCGTCTCGGGGAAGACCGATTATATCCTTGCCGGCGAGAATATGGGACCGGCCAAGCTGGAGAAAGCGGCGAAGCTGGGTGTGAAGATTATCAACGAGGATGCGTTCTTAAATATGCTGGAATAAATGTTTACGAATTATTTTATCAAGAAGAAGATACAGGCTTTAGTGTCGGATGCCGGGGGGCGTCCGCATCGTTCCCTTTCCTTGGATGAGGCACGTTCGCTTTTGGTCTTGTATAATATAGAGGATCACGAGGACGTCATGAGGGCCTTGGAGCCTTTGCGCAAGGCGAAGAAGGACATCAAGACGTGTGTATATGTGCCGTCCGGAGGAGCGGATATTCCTTTCGATGATTCCAATATTCCTGTACATATAAAGAACGATCTCAACGCGTGGGGATTCCCTTCCGATAGTGTCTTGAAAAAGGTGGGCGCTCTCAAGGCGGATATCTTGATCGATATCACCCGGCCGGGTTGTTATGCCTTGCAATACATCGCTCTCCGGCATCCATCCGCCTTCAAGGTCGGGATTAAGTATCCGGGCCAAGAATGGTACGACTTAGGCTTGACTGTAACAGATAAGGACGATATTCAGTATTTATTCGGACAGATATTATTTTATTTGCGTTCCATCCGTGCTAAATGATATAATTTCCTTATTTTTGCAGTGCTAAATAACAAAAAGGAATATTTTCCCCATGGCAGACATAAATTTAAAAGGAATGGGTGTGGCGTTGATCACGCCATTCAAGGAAGATGAGAGTGTAGATTACGAGGCGTTAGGCAAGCTGGTGGATTATCAGGTGCAGAACGGTACGGATTATTTGGTAGTGCTGGGAACTACAGCGGAAACCCCTACACTTACGGAAGAAGAAAAGAAAAACATTATAAGCTTGGTAGTGACTCGTGTACGGGGCCGTATCCCTATCGTATTAGGCGTGGGAGGTAATTGTACACGGTCGGTTGTCGAGAAGTTGAAGACCGATAATTTCGAGGGTATCGACGCTATCCTCTCGGTCGTACCTTATTATAATAAGCCTTCCCAAGAAGGGATTTACCAGCATTACAAGGCGATCGCCAACGCTACTCATTTACCGATCGTACTCTATAACGTACCGGGGCGTACGGGCGTGAACATGACGGCCGAGACTACGCTTCGTATCGCCCGTGAGTTCGATAACGTGATCGCCGTGAAAGAGGCTTCCGGCAATATCACCCAGATGGATGATATCATCAAGAACAAGCCGGCCCGTTTCAACGTGATCTCCGGTGACGATGGCATTACTTTCCCTTTAATGACATTAGGTGCGGTGGGAGTGATCTCCGTGATCGGTAACGCCTTCCCTCGTGAGTTTAGCCGTATGGTACGTCTGGCCTTGGCGGGTGATTATGATAGCGCACGTACGATCCATCATAGCTTCACGGAGCTGTTCAGCCTGTTGTTCGTGGATGGAAATCCTGCCGGAGCGAAGAGTATGTTAAATATGATGGGCTTTATCGAGAATAAGCTTCGTTTGCCTTTGGTTCCTACACGTATCGTCACGTATGAGAAGATCCGTGAGGTGTTGCGACAGTTGAGCATTAAGTGCTGATCCGCTTTTAACGGCAACGATTCTTATTATTTATATAGGATAACAAAAGGGGCTTCATGTGTCATAGAGGGCATGTGAAGCCTTTTTCTATTGATATGCTCCAACTCCTCATACCGATACTTCAACCTTGATTTCGGTCACTTCATTATTTTATGTCGGGCAGGCAAACACTTACCTTTTATTTTTGTAACCATTATATTAAATAAATGAAGTGATGTTTAAAGCGATTGTCCATTTTTCTATTCAGAAGAAACTATTCGTTGGGTTGACAACCTTGTTTCTGCTTCTGGGAGGAATCTATGCCATGATGACTTTACCGATAGATGCCGTACCGGATATAACGAACAATCAAGTGCAAATCGTGACGGTATCGCCAACCTTGGCCCCGCAAGAGGTAGAGCAATTGATCACCATGCCTATCGAGATAGCGATGAGTAATATCATGAACGTGGAAGAGATCCGCTCCGTTTCCCGCTTTGGCCTGTCATTGGTAACGGTCGTATTTAAGGAAAGCGTGCCTACCTTAGATGCCCGCCAACTTATAAACGAGCAGATACAAACCGTGGCGGGAGAAATCCCCACGGAACTGGGTACGCCGGAGCTGATGCCTATCACGACCGGCTTGGGCGAGATTTATCAATATGTATTGAGCGTGGAGCCCGGTTATGAGGAGAAATACGACGCCATGGAACTCCGTACCATTCAGGACTGGATCGTGAAACGGCAACTGAGCGGTATACCGGGTATCGTGGAGATCAATAGCTTTGGCGGCTATCTGAAACAGTATGAGGTGGCGGTAGATCCGGATGCCCTTTATTCCTTGAATATTACGATCGGCGAGGTGTTCGAGGCACTCAACCGGAATAACCAGAATACAGGGGGCAGTTATATCGAGAAAATCAATAAGGCTTACTACATCCGTAGCGAGGGAATGATCGGCAAGATAAAGGACATCGAGCGCATTGTGATCACGAACCGTGGAGGGATACCGATTCATATAAGCGATGTCGGTTCGGTTCGCTTTGGTTCCGCCAAGCGTTTTGGCGCCATGACAAAGGATGGCGAGGGAGAGTGCGTGGGCGGTATCGCCATGATGTTGAAGGGTGCGAACGCCAATGTCGTGACCAAGGAACTGGAGGCACGGGTCGAAAGGGTACAGAAAATGTTGCCGGAAGGTGTTCGTGTAGAACCTTATTTGAATCGTTCCGAATTGGTAGACCGAAATATATCCACCGTGATCCGTAACTTGATAGAGGGAGCGTTGATCGTCTTTATCGTATTGATCATCTTCTTGGGGAATGTGCGGGCCGGCTTGATCGTGGCTTCCGTGATCCCGTTGGCGATGCTTTTCGCTTTTATCTTGATGCGTGTTTTCGGGGTCTCCGCCAACCTGATGAGTTTGGGGGCCATCGATTTCGGTATCGTGGTCGATGGATCGATCGTTATATTGGAGGGGATATTGGCGCATATCTATTCGAGGCGGTTGATGGGGCGTACGCTCTCTGCCGAGGAGATGGACCGGGAGGTCGAGGCCGGAGCCGGTCATGTTGCCCGGAGCGCTACCTTTGCCGTATTGATCATTTTGATCGTCTTCTTCCCGCTACTTACGCTGACCGGGATAGAGGGCAAGTATTTTACCCCCATGGCGAAGACCTTGGTATTTTGTATTATCGGAGCTTTGATCCTTTCGCTCACCTACGTGCCGATGATGGCCTCCCTGTTCCTAAAGCGTACGATCTCTTCGAAGCCTACATTCGCCGATCGTTTCTTCGGGAAATTAAACGGGGTTTACAGGCGTACGCTTCATTTCTGTCTGCGTCATATCTGGGGAACGATCGCTTGTTCTTTCGCGGCTCTGGCTGTGTCCCTTTTCTTATTCACGAGGTTAGGGGCGGAGTTTATCCCTACGCTGGATGAGGGGGATTTCGCCATGCAGATGACGCTTCCCGCCGGTAGTTCCCTGACGCATAGTATCGAGCTATCGAAGCAAGCGGAAGAGACCTTGATGAAGAATTTCCCGGAGATCAAGCATGTGGTAGCCAAGATCGGAACGGCCGAGGTTCCGACCGACCCGATGGCGGTGGAAGACGCGGATATCATGATCGTGATGAAACCTTTCAAGGAATGGACCTCGGCCTCCAGCCGTGCGGAGATGGTGGAGAAGATGAAGGCCTCCTTGGAACCGATTACGGGGGCGGAGTTTAATTTCAGCCAGCCGATCCAGCTTCGCTTCAATGAATTGATGACGGGAGCCAAGGCGGATATCGCGATCAAGCTATATGGAGAGGATATGGCGGAGCTTTATAAGAAGGCGAAGGAAGCCTCTCTTTTCGTGGAGCAAGTACCGGGAGCCGCCGATGTGATCGTGGAGCAGGCGATGGGGCTACCGCAATTGGTCGTACACTACGATCGTGCCAAGATCGCCCGTTACGGGATGAATATAGAGGAGTTGAACACGATCATCCGTACGGCTTATGCGGGAGAGGCGGCGGGTGTCGTTTTCGAGAATGAGCGACGTTTCGACTTGGTGCTTCGTCTGGATAACGATAAAGTGGCGGATCTGAATTTGGATAAGCTCTTTGTACGGACTGCCGAGGGAATCCAGATCCCGGTTAGCGAGGTCGCTACGATCGAGCTGGTCAACGGGCCTCTACAGATTAACCGGGATGCCACGAAACGCCGTATCGTGATCGGGGTGAATGTCCGTGACGCTGATATCCAGAAAGTCGTGCGTACTATCCAAGAAACCCTTGACAAGCATATCAAGCTGGAACCGGGATACTACTTTGAGTATGGCGGCCAGTTCGAGAACTTGCAGAATGCGATCGATACGCTTACGATCGTGATACCGGTCGCCTTGTCATTGATCTTATTGCTATTGTTCTTTGCCTTTAAGAGTGTTACCTACTCGCTGGTGGTATTTTCTACCGTCCCGTTATCCTTGATCGGGGGTATTCTGGCCCTTTGGTTACGAGGGTTGCCTTTCAGTATATCGGCGGGGGTCGGCTTTATCGCCTTGTTTGGCGTAGCGGTTTTGAATGGTATATTAATGATTAATCATTTTAATAACTTACGAAAACAAACTAAATATCAAATGACAACGAATCGTATCCTCGCGAAAGGATGTCCGCATCTACTTCGCCCCGTATTCTTGACCGGCTTGGTAGCTTCTCTAGGATTCGTGCCGATGGCGATAGCGAAGTCCGCGGGCGCGGAGGTGCAACGTCCGTTAGCGACGGTCGTGATCGGAGGCTTGATTGTCTCCACGATCTTGACGTTGATTATTATCCCGGTATTTTATCGGTTGGTAAATAGCTCGGCCGCTTGGAAGCGCCAACGCTGGTTGAAGCGCCTATTGCCGTTTCTTCTTTTTTTAGGTATCTTATTCCCCACGCATGCCCAACAGACGGTGTCGTTGGAAGAAGCCGTGACGATCGCCTTGGAGAATCATCCTCGCCTGAAGACTGCCACGGCATCCATTGAACGTAGTCGTGCTTCACGGGGAGAGAGCTGGGAGGTGTCACCGACCACCTTTAATTATTCATGGGGACAGATCAACGGTGAGACACGAAACGACAATCAGATGGAGATCACGCAATCCTTGGGCTCTCTATTGCCCCCATTTTATAAGAACGCCTTGGTGAACCGTCAAGTCGCCACGGGAGAATATTACCGGGACTTGGTGAAGAAGGAGATTACGGCCGAGGTAAAACGGGCATGGGCTTATTATCAATATGCCTTTCATCTATGTGCCTTGTATAAAGAGCAGATCGAGTGGGCCGGACGTTTGCGAAAGGCAAGTCAGTTGCGTTATGAGCAAGGGGATATCACGCTATTGGAGCGGAATATGTCATCTACCTTGGTCGCCGATCTACAGACCCGTTTGTCGCAGGCGGAGGAGGAGTTGCAATTGGCTACCCGTCGTTTCTCTTGGACTTGTTATTCAGATTCCCCATTGCTGCCTATGGATACGACATTGGTTTTATTCCCCGCTCGCGTAGCCGAGATCGCTCCGTCCGATATCCATCTGAATTACTTCCGGAGCGTGGCCGATGAGAAGAAAGCCATGCTTCGTATCGAACGGAGCCGTTTCTTCCCGGAACTATCGGTAGGATATGTGCGTCAGAAAATAGCCCCGTTGAGCGGTCTGGACTCTTGGATGGTCGGGATCTCGTTCCCGGTATTGTTCTTCCCGCAGCATAGCCGGGTAAGGCAAGCGAAGATCGATTCCTATATCGCCCGTACGGAAGCGGAGAGCAACATCCGTCAATTGAACAATAAGGTGGAGGAGTTGAGCGTCGCACTTCGTAAGGAAGGAGAGCATATCCGCTATTATACGACCGGCGCTTTACCGGAAGCGGATGCTTTGTTGAAGAGCGCGACGGTACAGTTCAAAGAGAGCGAGACAGATATCACGCAGTTTGTTCAAAGCCTGAACGCCGCCCGGGAGATCCGGCGGGGATATATCGAGGCCGTATATGCCTATAATATATCGGCGCTTGAGTTGGAGTTGTATAGTAGATAACCAGAAAAATAATATAAGATGAAAAAGATATGGATTCCTGCGGCTCTTATGGCATTGGCCGCATGCAGTATGACAAACAACGCGGAGAAAGGACAGGGCGATTCGCAAGACATAACTGCCCGGCCCGCTATTACTCAAGTAGCAGAAAACGTACCGTCCGAACCATCCGTGGATAGCGTAGAGGTGGATGGGATTTCCTCGGCAACGGCCCTTCCGAATCACTCCTCTTTCAACGGGATCATGGTAGTTCCCCCGCAGCGGCAGGCTACGGTTACGTTGACGATGGGAGGCACGGTTCATGCTACTACGCTGCTTCCGGGCGATTATGTGAAGAAGGGCTCGGTGATCGTCAGCTTGGAGAATCCGGATTTTATCACGTTGCAACAGACCTATTTGGATGCCCATGCCCAAACGGAATACTTAGAGGCTGAGTATAAAAGGCAACAGCGTTTGAGCGAGCAAGAAGCGGCCTCGCAAAAACGTTTCCAGCAAAGCAAGGCGGATTATCTTTCCATGAAGAGCCGTCAAGATGCCGCCGCCGCGCAACTCGCTATCCTAGGTGTCTCCGCCGGCGATCTTCTGGAAGACGGTATCCAACCTTATTTGGAGGTAAAAGCGCCATTAAGCGGTTATGTCGCCGGGCTGTCCATTAATCTCGGTAAATACGTGAACGCGGGCGAACCGATCTGTGATGTGATCGATAAAGGCGAGACTCTCCTTTGCCTGACCGCTTATGAGAAGGATTTAGCGGACTTATCCATTGGGAACCAAGTACAGTTCCGGGTGAATGGAATGGGGAAGGAGACCTTCCATGCGGTCTTGATCTCGATCGGACAGGAGGTGGACGAGACGAGCCGTTCCTTGGAAATGTACGCTCGGGTGAAAGAGACGAATCCTCGTTTTCGTCCCGGTATGTATGTTTCCGCACGGGTAGAGAAGAAATGACTATCTTTGTCTTCATGAAGAAAATGAATATAAAGAATAAATATGTGTTCTCGTTGGTCATCATATCGATCATGGTGGCCTTCTTGATCCATTTCCCGGAATTGGTGTCGTTGTTTGACGTTACCGGGCAGAACGCTCTTTTCCCGGATATGTCGGTATTGGATGTAGCGAATGAGGTCTTTTTCACCTTCGTGTCCCTCTTACTGTTATTTGCGATGAACACGTATGTCTTTGGTTTCAATCGGCAGAAAGCGCGTATCTCTTGGCAGAAGGTCCTTCTCTCGTTCGTAATGACTTGGTGCGTGAATAATTTATTAGGAAAAGGTTTCGTGTTCTTGCACCATCAGTTTGATATTCCGGCGATCGACGCCTTGGTACATCATTATCTGCATCCGTTGAGGGATTTTATCATGTCGTGTGTCGTTACGGGTAGTTGCTATATGATTTACCTGATTCGTCAAAGCCAGCAAGTACAGATCGAGAACCAGCAATTGCGGGCGGAGAATCTATTGAACCAATATGAGGCCTTGAAGAGCCAGCTTAATCCTCATATGTTATTTAATTCCTTGAATACGCTCCGTTCCTTGATCCGGGAGACTCCCGGGAAGGCACAAGAATATTTGCAGGAGTTATCCCGTGTCTTACGTTATACCTTGCAAGAGAATGAGTGCCGTAGTGTTACTTTACGGGAGGAGATGGATTTCGTGAACGCTTATATCTTCCTTTTGAAAATGCGCTATGAGGATAATCTGGTCTTCGATATAGACTTAGGGAAGGAGCACGAGTCTAAGCAACTGCCTCCTATGTCGGTGCAGCTTTTGATCGAGAACGCCGTGAAGCATAACGAGATTAGCAACCGCCATTCATTGACCATATCCGTTCGTTCGGACCATGATTCCTTGACGGTTAGCAATCCCATCCAACCGAAATTGACACATAGCGGAGGCACCGGTATTGGCTTGGTGAACCTGAGTAAACGTTATAACCTCTTGTATAAGAAAGATATTTCCATAAAAGAAGATGCTAGTATATTCAGCGTAACAATCCCTTTGATATGAAAGCTTTGATAATAGAAGACGAGAAAGCGGCTGTCCGTAATTTGATGGCATTGCTGGGAGAGGTTGATCCGGATATCGAGGTGATCGATGTCCTAGATAGTATTACGGATAGTGTTGAATGGTTTCAATCGCATCCAATGCCGGAACTTATCTTTCTGGATATCCATTTGGCGGATGGTTCGGCTTTCGAGATCTTCGGTCATGTAGATATCTCTTGCCCGATCATTTTCACGACAGCCTATGATGAATATGCGCTGAAGGCGTTTAAAGTGAATAGCGTAGATTATCTGCTGAAACCGATCGATGCGGATGATATACGGAAAGCTTTGGATAAGTTGTCACGGTTACAATCGACGGCTGTGGAGAAAGAAGCGATCGATTATTCCGCTGTCATGCAAGCCTTGAAGCGGGTGGAAGGATATAAAACGCATTTCTTGATCCCTATGAAAGGGGATAAGCTGCTACCTGTTTCCGTGGATATGATCTTATTTTTCTATATAGCGGACGGAAATGTAAAGGCGGTGATGACGGACGGGAAGGAATACCTTTTCACGCAGACCTTGGATGAGTTAGCCGATAGCCTTGATCCTGCCTTGTTCTTCCGGATCAATCGTCAGTACTTGATATCCAGAAAGGCGGTGCAAGATATCGATCTCTGGTTTAACGGACGCCTTGCGGTCAATTTGATCGTACCGACCTTGGAGCGTATATTGGTTAGCAAGGCGAGAGTGCCGGATTTCAAGACGTGGTTTACGTCATGATGGATTATCAAGAGGATTATAGGGGTGGAGTACGATGAACCGGGCTCCATGCTTATACGTCGGGTCTAATTGAATGGAGCCACCTAAATGCTCAATAATCGTTTGGCTGATGGATAATCCTAAACCTGTACCCTGCGCGTATTCATCTACCTTTTCGAAACGCTCGAATATGACTTTCTGCTTATCCTCCGGTATTCCACATCCGGTATCGGTTACGGTGATACGTACATGCTGTTTGTCCTCATCTATTTGATAAGATAGGTTAATCTCTCCTTCTTTCGTGAACTTGCAGGCATTGGTCAATAAGTTTATCAATAATTGTTGGAGACGTATCGAATCTGTCTGAATATGTAAGGGGTCTTCAGAAGGTGTATAGGTTAATTGAACAGCCGGAAAGACCCGGTGCTCTACACTTGCCAAAGCGTTCCGGCAACAATCCGATAAGTTTGTCTTCTCTATAATGAACTTCATATTCCCGGATTCTAGGCGAGAAAGGTCAAGAATGTCATTTATCAGATTAAGTAATAAATAAGAGTTATTGTTGATAATGGAGAAAAACTCTTTCTTTTCGCCAGTGGAAATAGATTCATCGGATATTAATTCCGAAAAGCCGACAATCGCGTTAAGCGGCGTACGGATCTCATGGCTGATATTGGCGATAAACGTGCTTTTCATCTGGTTGGCGTGTTCCGCTATCTCTTTGGCTGTACGAAGTTGACGCTCGGACTCTACTAAGGCTTCCTTGTCTTTCATAAGTTCTCGTTGGTAGCGGCGTGCGGAGCGATAGGACTTGTATACGATGTATAGCATCACTAAAAGAACGATCGATACTACGAGTAGAATAATCATTAACAACCTTTGGGTATGCAGTTGTTGTTCACGTAGCTGTAGCTCGTATGCCTGCATCTCTTGATTGTTTAGATCATGTAATGTCCGGAGCTGATTGATCTGCCGGTTGAAGGCCTCGTCATGCAACATCTTGGTATGTTCTACAACTTCTCTACTAAATGCGAGCGCTTCTTTATAACGTCCCAATGCTTCGAGTATCTCGACTTTCAGCTCCGAGGTTCGTATATCTTCTTCTGTTAATTTATTTGTGTCTATGATATTCAGCGCCTTTCCATACTTACCTATTAAATAGTAATACTTGGCGAAAACGAAGTTGTAGCAGAATTCCGTATAATCATCTCCGGTTTTCTCTACGATCGGTGTCGCCTTCAACAAGGTCTCCAATGCTTTCTTGGGCTTGTCTTGAAGGACATACATATCCGCATAAAAAACATACATTAGCGCACGGCAACGATCCACGGGGAATGCGGTGCCTTGTTCTTCATTCTCTCTTTCCCTATCTTGGATCATTTCATCGTAACGGGTTAATAATTCCTCGGCCTCGGTGAAATGGTCGGTTCGTAGATAAGATTCGATGAGGTTTCCCATGTATTGCATCTCGAATCTCGGATTGTCACCTCGTTTCTGTAATAAATCGAGACCTTCCCGATAAGCTACTATCGCGTCACTATCCCGATGTATTTCTTGATAGATTAAACCTAAGTTCTCATTGCAACAAATCAATCCATATTCACTCTTTGTATCACGGGCATAGTTGTATAGGCTGATCGCCCCGTTCATCGCTGACTCATAATTGCCGTCCCATAGATCCATTTGGCAAATAAATCCTCGCGCATCGAATAATGCGTCCGGAACCTCATTCTTGGCCGCGGCCAATGAATCTATCTTATGCGACCAGTAAATCAGGCTATCCCTGTTTTGTATATTGTAATAATGGCGGGATAAGTTGGCCCATGCGTAATATAAGGAAGCATGACCTTTCGAAGTGGAGCTTGCCACATCTGCCATTTTGTTTAGGTAAACAATCTCCTTGGGCATTTGCCTGTACATTGTCGCTAAATCCTTATATAACTCGATCTGTTCATTTATGGCTGGCGAGGACTTTAATAGGGATAAAAGGCTGTCTTCCCTTTGTTGGGTAGTATAGGTGTTTTCCCCTAAAGAAAACATTGGGATCATTAAATAGATAAATAATACTAAATAGGTATTTCTCATGATATTGTATGATGTTCAATACAAAAATACATTTTAATATTAAATATCAAGCGTATGTTATGGAATTTTAGAGGTCTGCCTTATAGTTTCTTTTTCAAAGTGAAGAAAAAAGTAACCCCTTTTCCCGGACTGCTCTTCGCCGATATTTGTCCTTTATGGAAATTAACCCCGTTTTTAACGATGGATAATCCTAATCCGGTTCCTCCGATCTTACGACTGCGTCCCTTGTCTACCCGGTAGAAGCGCTCGAATATGCGATTGATATGTTCTTCCGGGATACCCACTCCATTATCGGAGAAGCTAAAGTAATAATATTTAGGATCTTCTTTATAGCAGTTGACGGTAATCCTTATGTTTTCTCCCGCATAAGCGATCGCGTTGTCATATAGATTCCGGAATATGGAATAGAGTAGGGAGTTATTCCCGAACACGGTCGGATCTCCCGGGAGGATAATTTCCGACGTGATGTGTTTTTCTTCCATATCTTGGGAGCATTCTTTTTGTATCTCGGCGATAAGCTTCGTGATATTTACTTCCGTGAGGTCGAACATCTCGGATGCCTCGTCAAGTCTGTTTAATACGGAAATATCTCGTAATAATCCTGTAAGGCGGGTACTTTGGGAATAACAACGTTCCAAGAAAAATTGACGTTTGTCCGGACTCAAATCTGGGTTGGATAGGATTGTTTCCAAATACCCTTGAATGCTGCTGACCGGTGTTTTCAGCTCGTGAGAGACGTTCTGCGTAAGCTGTCGTTTCATCCGGCTTTCTTCTTCTTGACGGGATATATCATTAATAGAGATCTCATAACTATTATCGAGGAATAAAATACATTCGATCAAGAATATTTTACCGTTCTTGTCAATAGTCACGGACTCTCTTAATACTTTCTTTTTCCGATTCAGATTCCGGATATTCTTATTCAAGAAGGTACGGATTGGTTCTAATTCGGCTATATCAGTAACGTCTTCCACTTGGTGGATCTGGGTGTCGGATATGACATTTATGAATTGAATGAATAGGATGTTAGAAAGAATCTCCCGCCCTTCACTTGTAAACATAGCGAAGCCTTCCTTGGAATATTGGAAATGTTTGATAAGCTTTTCCCGTTCCATGGATAACTCGTTTTTCGCTTTCTGTTGCCGATGGTATAAGGTTACGATATTCTGTGAGATATCACCTAGTTCATCATTCGGGAAAACATAATCGACCGCAGGCATTCGATCTTTCTCTACGTTTAAGGCGAAATCCCTTAGTTTGGATATCGTTTTACCTATGCTGAAAGTAAAACGGGAAAGGACAAAGAAGAAAATCAAGGTCATCAATGCCATGAAATAAATGAAGTCCTTGTTTACCGTCAATATCCCTCTTACATATGGATCATAGGGCAGGGCTGAGCGGTAAATATAACCTCCTATATTCGATGCCGAATAGAAATACCTTTTTCCCGTAGATTCCGAGGAACGGATAGCGAACCCTTCATTATATAATCGGGCTTTGCGTACCTCGCTTCGATCGTTATGATTATTGAACTCATCCGTCCCGCTATTATCAAATAATACGTCGCCGGACGGATCTATAATGGTTACCCGCAAATCCTTTTGAGGGATGTCGTCCATGAAACTTATTACGGTCTGGTTGATGTCCGTACTTTGTTGGCATTTGCGGAATAATTGGTAATTATAGTTACTCAACACATTGTTCAACTTTTCTTGCGCGAACTCCCTTTCCCGCTGATATTGGAATAGCAGGAAACAGACCGTAAAGCCCAAGAACATAAAAAAGACCGACCAGAAAAGCCGTTGGCTAAACGGTATCCGGTGCCTTTTCTCACCATCTATCTTTACCATGATTCACGACAATATTAGCATTCAAAACAATAACCGAAACCTAAGCGAGTTACGATGTTCTTTCCATAAGGACCTATTTTCTTACGTAACCGGGTGATGTTGACATCGATGGTACGGTCTAGAACATATACCTCGTCTTTCCAGATGCGAGACAGTATTTCCTCTCTGGAGAAGACGTTCCCTTTATTTTCCAATAGAAGTTTTAGTATCTCAAACTCTTTTTTGGTCAATGGAACTTCCACCCCGTCTACCGTAGCCTTGATGCGTTTCGTATCAAGAGCTAATGTCTCATACTCGAGTTTCTCAATCTCTTTATCTTTTGATTTCTCGGAAGTTCTTCTTAGTACGGCCTTAACACGCGCTATCACTTGGCGGATGGAGAAAGGCTTGGAGATATAGTCGTCCGCCCCGAGATTGAACCCTGTGAGCATATCGTTCTCCGTATCTTTGGCCGTGAGGAAGATGATAGGGGTATTGGCCGTCTTCTCATCTTGTCGCAGGATACGTGCCATCTTGAAACCGGAGATTTCTCCCATCATGACATCCAACAATAATAAATTGTAAACGGTCAGATCCTTTTTCAATGCCTCTTCCGCACTATAGGCGGTATCTACTTCATAACCTTCTATTTCTAAGTTGAATTTAAGGATCTCACACAAATCCTCTTCATCATCCACTACAAGAATACGAGTTGTTGCCATAAGCTGTTCTGTTTTTAAAAGAGTGCCTTACGGCTCTCCATATACAAATATAATTATTTTTGGCAAAGAACGGATATTCTTATTTCGGAGAAATGAAATATATGTTACATTGCTGTTAAGATCGCTCATGTAACATTTCTGCCGCAGGATATGTGTTAGTATAATAGATCATTAGGGATGCTACTTCCTATAATAATTATAATCCGTGACAAAACCCTCGCAAAGCCAGTTGGCCAAGGCTTGCCGATTGTTGCTGAGGATGATCCGTTGTTGGTCGTATTGGTTTTGTATGTTGCCCAATTCGACGAATACGGAGGTCGGGGTCGTGTGACGTAATACATATAAGTTACGATCGTCTACCGTGCCCGAGAATCCCCGGCCCGGCTGGTGGCGGTTGTATTTGCGCGAGAAAGTGGATTTCATCGTTTTAGCCAAGCGCTTGCTCGCTTGATCCTTGGGCTTATGATAGAAAAAGACATCGGTCCTTTGATGCCGGCTCCGACTGTCCACATGGATGAATATCGCTCTCTTATAAGTTTCTTTATCTTTCCGGCTCAAGCTGTTTATCTTGGCGCAACGCTGATCCAGACGGCTTACTTGGCTGAGGGGGATCGGACTACCCATACAAGTTTCCCGTTTGCTGTTATTGAGAAATTGCTGGTCACGTATTCCGTCCTTTGCGTCTTGGATGATAATATGTACCTTTGCGCCTCGCGTTAAAAGATTGCGTGCCAGACGTAGCATGATGTCGTAAGCGTATTCATCCTCATGCAATTCATGGGAGCCCATTTTACCGATCGCCCCGGGGTCCGGACCGCCATGACCGCTGACCAGATAAAAGCAAGCTCCCTTTAAATCGGAAGAGGTTACTTTGTAACTGGCTAGCGACTTGCCGAATAGGGGCTGATAATTCTTCTTCTGAGGGGCGGAGGCGAGCGGAGGCAAGGTATATTTTACGCCCATGCGCAGAGTGTTATTTTTACCCAACTTCCCTTTATTAAGCTCGATAAACTCTTTCTGATACGTCCCGCCGGTACGGTTGAAGCGTTTGAGAAAAAGAGTGATGCCCTCTCCGTTTTTCGGATACGCCTTTTCTTGGGCAGTCAAGGAACCTGTATATACGAGAGCGATAATAAAGAAGAAAATACGGATACTATGTTTCACAGACATCTTAAAAATTGATTCTACGCCGTAAAGATAATTAAATCAACCTATAGTCAAAAACGATAATTTATAAAAAGAATCAATCAACCCATAAATGAGAGGGAGGATATCCTATTATAAATTTCTTTGGTTAATTGAATATCATAGGATGCGTCATGCAATTTAGCGGAATCTATTTGTATACCTAAAGCCCTTGCCACCGTTTCCTGCTTGAAATCTGTCATCTCATGCCGTTTGCGCATCAAATGCTGGGTAGACAATACCATTACGTCGATCGAGTTCACCCAGAACCATGAGTAGAAATAATTATCTCCGTTCTGTACGAAGAAGGCTTTCAAGAAGTGATTATCGAAAGAGGCGTTGTTGTATCCAACGAGGAAGAACTTGTCTTTTTTATCAAATTTGTCCACGTATTTGGACAGCATGTTCACGAATTTAACGTACACCTCTCGCATGGGAGGATAAGCTTGTATCTGTTCCTTGGACACGTTGCAAATGCGAAGCGCTTCTTCCTCTATCTCACATTGGGGGTGTGGGCAGACATTGAAATTAAAAGATTCCTTCGTAACCCCATCAATTACGATCTCCCCACTTATTTGGTGGACGCCATTTCTCCAGTATTTTATGCCGGTAGTCTCTAAATCAAAAAAAAGTAGTTTCATAAATGCTTTTTGGTATAGGATGCAAAAGTAAGTTTTTTTATTCTTAAATGAGAGGATCTATAAGGTTTTCTCCGTTTATTTTATTATCTTTGCGAAAGTTTGAGTCTAGAATCATTATCGACATAGTTCTTCTTTTTATATTATTATTAAGCGGATCTCTCCTTTAATCATCAATTCTCACGCTAAGTTAGTATAAACAACGCTTCACGGAACGTGAGGCCCTAGTATAAATTAAAATCGACTGTATGGCAAAATACGCATCATTTGGTAAACGTGAAAACGAGAAAAAGAAACAAGCCCGCCGAGTAGAGAAACAGAATAGGAAAGAGGAAAGAAAATCGTCCGGCAAGGCGACTAGCTTTGAGGACATGATCGCTTATGTGGATGAAAATGGGATGATCACCTCTGTCCCTCCCGAACTTCGTCAAAAAGAAGAGATAAATCAGGAAGATATCTTGATCTCGACTCCTAAGAAAGAGGATGTGGCTCCCGTTATCTTAAGGGGCAGGGTAGACTATTTTAATGAGGCAAAAGGGTTCGGGTTTATCCGTGACTTGTCGGGGACGGAAAAGTATTTCTTTCACGTGAACAATGTTGTGGATGATATCTCCGTGAACGATATCGTGACGTTCGACCTTGAACGTGGCGACAGAGGCTTAAGTGCCGTGAATGTTTGTCTTGAAAATAAATAATAATACTTACCTTTGCGGCCGAAACAATTAATAAAAATATAATATGTCTGTCGCAAAAGTAGATGATAATAGAAAGGTGACCACACATCGCCTGATAGAGATGAAGCAGCGTGGCGAGAAAATATCCATGCTTACCGCCTATGATTATTCGATGGCGAAATTGATCGATCAAGCAGGAATGGATGTGATCTTGGTGGGAGACTCCGCTTCTAACGTAATGGCTGGAAACGTGACCACTTTGCCGATTACGCTCGACCAGATGATTTACCATGGTAAATCGGTCATGAAAGCGGTGAATCGTGCGCTGGTGGTGGTAGACCTGCCTTTCGGTACGTACCAAGGAAACTCTAAAGAAGCCTTGGCCTCCGCTATCCGGGTGATGAAAGAGACGCATGCCGATTGTATCAAGTTGGAAGGCGGGGCTGAGGTTCGGGAATCTATCGAACGTATCTTGTGTGCCGGTATTCCAATTATGGGACATTTAGGATTGACGCCGCAATCGATCAATAAATTCGGTACGTATACGGTACGTGCCCGTGAAGAGGCCGAGGCTAAGAAACTGATCGAGGATGCCCATTTGCTAGAGGAGATAGGTTGTTTCGCCTTGGTGTTGGAAAAGATCCCGGCGGAGTTGGCGGCTCGTGTCGCTTCGGAGCTTACGATCCCGGTTATCGGCATTGGCGCCGGTGGAGGCGTAGATGGTCAAGTGTTGGTTATGCATGATATGCTCGGTATCAATCAAGGCTTTTCTCCTCGTTTCTTACGTCGCTACGCTAATTTAGGGGAGGAGATTACCCGTGCCGTACAAGCGTACATCGAGGACGTGAAATCTCAAGACTTCCCGAACGAGAAGGAGCAATATTGATTTTTAAATCTACCAAAGCATGATATTTACCGATGCTCCGAGCGTCAAGGTCTGTAAGGTCTTATGATGCTCGAAGCGATCGGTTTCTTTTTGGGGGTTGGCTATGTATGATACGAATCGTGAGGGGATAAAAGTATAATCGAGAAATACCCGCACATTTAGATTAGGATGCAATATGTATGAGAAAGAGGCGTTTGTGCTATATCCTATATTAAACGCTTTATTCGTGTTTACGATCTCTTTCTCAATCGTTTCCGGTTTGCCTTCCTCCACGCCCAATGCTGATATTCGGGAGGCTGGGCTGTAATTACATCCGATTAGCAGTTTCGTGCCCAAGAGAAATCGATTGGTTACCGGATACGATAGGTAGGAGCCGATGTATCCGCCGATCATGTCGAGAGGATCGGATTTTAGGGCGTTCACTTGATAGGTCGTACCGGGAACTGTCGGATTCGCCAAGGGTTTCGTAAGGGATAAAGGCATGCTTGTCGCCGAGATGCGTCCGCCGAAGCCTATATAACGATTCATGAACCAAGCGCCTTCAAATCCGGCCGTACTTCCCGGCGATGCTTTTAATTGCACATCCGGAGCCAGATTAAACTTTGTCGGCATCAAGCTAAACCCCATATAGATTCCGAAAAAAGAGGGATTTCGCTGGTAATTGAATGTCTCGAATCCCAGATAGCTATGGGTGAGACCTTTGTCCTTGAAGATCAAATCCGTTAGAAAATATCCAACCTCGGTCGATAAGATCCCGATTCCGGCACCAACCATTACATCCGATAGCCAGTGCTTGTTATTGAGCATACGGGATACGGCCGTGGCGGTCGCTACCGTATAGCCTCCTATACTATACCAAGGGCTACGGGTCGTCCCGTATTCTTTATGCAACATGGTGGCGGCCATAAATGCCATGGCCGTGTGCCCGGAAGGGAAAGAATGATTGTTCGAACCATCCGGACGGGTGACATTTGCCGTATGTTTCACCGTATTGATGGTTGCTCCCATGATACTGGCGGTGATGGCTTCGGATACGAGCATTCGGGACCAAGAGCTTCTTCCTTGTACACCGCCTATTTTTAAGCCAAGCATCGCTACGGCAGGTAGATATTGCAGGTAATCGTCGTAATGGTATCGGAAATTTGGAATATATGTATTGCGCAAACTCTGAAAATGATCGTCCTCATTTTTGATAATCAAACCGCTAACGATCAACGGTACCCCGATATAGGTCATTTGGAAAACATTGCTGGTAATTATCTTGTCGGTTTGTCTTTGGATTCTTCCCCAAGTAGATAAAGGTGCTAGACTGGAACTGTCGTTCCGGTGGGTAAAAGTGCTTGTTTGGGAAAAAGTCGTGCCCTGAAACATTGATATGCAACAAATACTATATAATATGGTTAATCTTGTTTTCACTAACTACTTATTCTTTTTGTTTCAGGCAGCGAATATAATAGGATCGATTTATAGTATAACAAGAATTTATGTTATTTCTATGTTACATTTACGAGTTGGTTTCATATCTTTGTTTCCCAGATATATTAGAAACAGAATACATGAGATCTCATTTGCTAATAGGTGCCGCTTCGTCGGGAAGCGGGAAGACTACTTTTACCTTAGGATTGCTTCGTGCCTTGAGAAATCGTTCTTTACGGGTGCAGCCTTTTAAGTGTGGGCCGGATTATATAGATACTCGTCATCATAAAATGGCGGCTGGTTGCGCTTCCGTGAATTTGGATGGTTTCATGATGTCGGAAGGGCATATCAAGGATTTATATGCCCGGTATACCTCGAATGCGGATGTAGCCGTGACCGAAGGGGTGATGGGGCTGTTCGATGGCTACGATGCCATGCGAGGGAGTAGTGCGGAGATCTCCGGTTTATTGCGGATACCGATCGTATTGGTGGTGAACGCTAAAAGTACGGCTTATTCGGTGGCTCCCTTGCTTTATGGCTTCCGGAATTTTCGGAAAGATCTGAATGTCGTGGGGGCGGTATTTAATTTCGTGGCGTCGGAGAGTCATTATTCTTTCTTGAGACAAGCGTGTGAGGATGCGGGTGTGGAAGCGTTAGGCTATCTACCGAAGTGTGCGGATGTAGAGATCCCGAGCCGGCATTTGGGGTTGTCGTTGGATGAGGATTTTTGCTTTGAGGAGTTTGCGGACCGGGTTGCTTGCTTGGTGGAGGAGCATGTGGATATAGACCGCCTGTTGGCAATCACGGCTTTGCCAGAGCGACAGCCAGTTCCTCGGGTTAAGGAAGTCATGAGGACTGTTTCAAAGGCAAACTTAAATATAGCCATCGCCCGTGATCCCGCTTTTAATTTCTCATATGAGGAAAATATACATTTCTTATCTACTCTAGGCAAGATTACCTATTTCAGTCCATTGAGGGATGATTGTTTACCGGAGGCCGATTTTGTCTATTTGCCGGGTGGATATCCCGAGTTATATTTATCGGAGTTGAGCATGAATTCCGGGATGCGTGAATCGATTCATTCCTTTGTGGAAGTGGGGGGCAAGTTGCTGGCGGAATGTGGGGGGATGATGTATCTCTGTAAAGAGATTATCGGTACGGATGGGAATGCCTATCCAATGGCCGGTGTATTACCGCAATCCGCCACGATGGAGAACATGAAGTTACGTTTAGGGTATCGGACTTTATGCTATAAGAATGATGTCTTACGAGGGCATGAGTTCCATTATTCCCGGATCGTGCCTATGGAAAGTCCGCTGCCTTCGGTAGCGAAAGCCTTTACGGCGAAAGGAGGTCAAACGGATACCCCGCTATATCGCTACAAGAACGTATTGGCGGGGTACACGCATTTATATTGGGGAGATCCCTGTCGGAACGATTGGTTTATTGATTATCTGTATGGGGAAGCCCCAGATTGTTCTCGATAAACATTTTCAATATATTGATGGCGATCTGGTTGCTTCCTCCTTCGGGTATAATTAGGTCGGCATATCGTTTGCTAGGCTCTATAAATTGCAGGTGCATAGGCTTTAGTACCCGGGTATAGCGTTCCATTACCGCTTCCGCCGTGCGTCCTCTCTCGATCATATCCCGTTGGATCACACGGATAAGACGTTCGTCCGAATCTGTATCGACAAATACTTTCAAGTCCATCAAGTCTCGTAATTGAGGGTCGCATAAAGCGAGGATCCCTTCGATGATGACAACATCACGAGGCTCGATATGAATGGTCTCGGGCAATCGGCAGCAGGTAAGATAAGAATAAGTCGGCTGCTCGATGCATTTCCCCTCTTTCAGCAAGGTGACTTGCTCTGAGAGGAGCGGCCAATCAAATGCGTCGGGATGGTCGAAATTAATATATTGACGTTTCTCTACCGGCACATGGCTGTTATCTTTGTAATAAGAATCTTGAGGGAGTAATACGACCTCACCGGGAGGTAAACTTTCTATGATCTTTTTTACCACTGTAGTTTTCCCGGAACCAGTCCCGCCCGCTATACCTATAATTAGCATGATTTCTTATATTAATCCATATTTATGTTTATAAATGCAAAGGTAAGAAATATTTATAGTGGTAGTATTTCGCTATTAATAGAAAAAACGAGATAAAAAGAGCTGAATTCTATGTTGTATAGCATGCTTGTCTTAAATAAAGTTAATGATCAGGCTTTTCTTGTTGGAAAATTATGCTGCATAACATAAAGTCTCTATATTTGCACTGTGTTTTTCATGGTATTAGATTTAAGGTTAACAATGAGATTGGCTGTCCGTGACGGATGGCCTTTTCTTTTATCGTAGGTCACCTCAACAATAATGATCGTTAGATGCGTTCCCCATTGTATTCATGATTTATTACTGTAGAACCTTCCTGTTGGATAAAGGTATTATCGGAAGTAGCTTGTACGCCTGTATCCAAAGATCTTTTCACGGATGTGAAATGATCTTTTCACAAGGGTGAAACGATCGTATCACGAGCGTGAAAAGATCTCTTCACAGGTGTTAAAAGATTAGATCGTCCGGAGCTTGGCTATACTTTCCACCGTTCTTATCCCTTGTGTGAGGTTACTTGCGGCACAGATCTTCAATTGATTGTTACGATATCACGAGTCCATCCCCCTTATTTACTAAAGATGGGAATCAGATAGGTTAGTTTCGCGGATATTATTTGGCTGGAAGATTTAGAGAATGTGTCTCCTTTACGGCTATTGAACATATCGCCCAGCGCATAGTAATAACGACCTTCCAACAGGAAAGAGCCTATTCCGGTGCGGAGCTCGATTCCCGGTCCGCCGCAAAGCCCCCAATCGAACTTCTTTTGGACTTCCAATGTATGTTGTTCGTCCGGACGGTTCGCGTTCGGGTTCTCGCCATTAAGGTTCGACTCCGTGCTTTCGCTCAGCGCATAACCGATTTTAGGCCCTAGATTGACGAATACACGCACTCGCTTGCTTCCGAAATGGATGTGCGTCAAGAACGGAAGCTCCATATAGTTTACCGTACGGCTATATTTATATTGAGGTTTCTCCTCAAACTTCTCTTCCCATCCATGTTGGGTAAAGTTCAATTCCGCCTGTATGCCTAAATTGGGTTCCGTATTCCAACGTATCGTCGCTCCCCCGTTAAACCCAAGTTTCATCTTCGTAGGGACTTTTGGGGCAAAACTTACGCTAGAGAAATTTAATCCGAAGGACGCTCCAACCGCAAGCTCTTGCTTAAAAGTACTTTTCTGCGCATGGCAAATCGATAAGCTTGCCATGCACAGAAATATCGCTACAAATATCTTTTTCGTCATCATATCAATTATCTTACCTCACTGCGGGTTACCGTATAATCATTCTTGTAATGTACAATAAACAAGTTCGTATTGATAAAACCGCCCCAATTATTCACTCTATGGAAATCGAATCCGGTCTGGATGCTCTTATAATGGATCTTGTCTAAATTATTCTCGAAGTTCGAGCCATATTTATTGATGGCGCCTAGGAAATACATACCCGTGTCAAAGCCTAGGATTCCATATTTCGGGAATGTGTTGATTAAATTCTTGCTATACCAGTTTTTATAATCGGAATAAAAGCTATGGACTTCCGGAGATAAGTTGTCCGCATAGAAATTACTATAGATATAGGTGTTCAATGCGTAGAAGTCCTCCAGACACTCTCTTGTATAGGTCTGCCATTCCGGATAACCGAATAGGTTGACCATATAAGGCTCTTTCTCCTCCTCTTTCAACTCGGAAAGCATACGGAGCGGTGCCTTGATCTTATTCACCGCATCTAAGGAGGCGGAGGTTGGCAATACCACATTCCGCTTGTCCCTTACCATGGCTGCCTCTATATCCGTGGCGAAAGTATCCCCTTTATAAGTTACTTCCTTGAACGGGATATCGCGTTGCTGCATCTCCGTCTTGAAGGCTTTGATAAATTCCGGCTTTTCTTCTTTATCCTTTATATTGACAAGTATGATATTGTAATCCGAGAATAAATCGCATCCGGCTTGTGCCGCCTTGGAGTATAAATAGGAATGAGGTGTGTTTACTTGATAAACATTTGCGTTTGACAAGACATCATCATTCTTGGAGGTGAAAGGGATCACGTATTTGATATTATGCTTTTGGGCAAAATCAGCGATCAATCCGATTTGGTCGTTCTGTACGGCGCCAATGATCAAATTAGCGTTTGATAACGCATCTTCTTTCAATATCTCCTTGACTTTCTTCGTACCGTTTCCAGTATCATATACCGATAGCTCGATAGAGGTTCCCATATTTCGCAAGCTGTCGACCGCCAATAGCAATCCCTCGTAATATTCCACGAAACGGGAGGTCGCGGATGATTGCGTTGTCTCGTTCGTCATGAACGGCAACAATAAGGCGACTTGGATACGGTTCACCTTCTTTATATCTTTAGGAGTAGAGAGGAGGGCGTTCACCTCACGCTCTTCCGGCTGTCTTATGTTTTGGGTGATCACTTCTTCACTGGCTACCGGTATCTTGATAACCATGCCCGCTTTTACTCCGTTTTTCAGCTCGGGGTTGAGTCTTAAAAGCTCCGCGCTGGAAATATCGAACTTCCGGCAGATACGGTACATGGTCTCTTTTTTCTGTATGGTATATTCCATTTCCTTCTGTACGGTCTTTTTTTCCGTAGTAGGCAAGGTTTCCAGTCGTGTCGGCGGGATCCGGATATTCTTGCCAATCGTAAAGGTCGATGTGGAGAGACCCGGATTGGCGGCGATAATATCCGTGGCGGGCACTGAATATTTAATGGATAAAGAGTACAAGGTCTCTTTCGGCTGGATCGTATGGTATGTATAGTTATCTGCTTTGCCGGAAGGTGCGATAGCGGAGTCCTTCTGCGGGATTCTTAACGTAGAACCGGCCTTGATCCCTTCTTTACTTTCCGGATTCAACCGATAAATATCCTCTACGCTTACGCCATACATGGTCGCTATGGCGTATACGGTTTGTCCGCGTTCGATGGTATGATAAAATATATCGCTCCCTTGTTCGTTAGTAAAAATAACTTGCTTATTATTCTTTTGGGAATAAACGGTTACGCTCGATAAACTTAAAAAGAACGTCAATGCGTATATACTAATCTTGTTCATTTGCTGTTCGGAGTATTTTGTGACAAAGATAGTGAATTTTGCTTATCATGCTACGTATGTCCTTTTATTTCCCTAATTTTGGAACCGTAATTTTTAGACTATATATGCTAAAGAAGGAATTAAGAAAGATACTGTTATCGCTAAGTTTTGTGTTTGTAGCGGCTGTCTCGTGTGCCCAGTATGTGGTGACGGGAGGAAGTGGTAGCCCGATGAAAGCCACGCAGAGTTCCGGCGATTCCGCCGAGCGACTTGAGGTCTACTTGGTGTATGGAATGGATAACGTGACGATTAGTTATACCTCATCATCTTCTTCTTCGCATCAATGGTATCGTTATAAAACCAAGCGATTGGAGGCCGAGAAGGTGGCCTCCACCCAAAATGGAACTACTTCCACCATTCGGAATGTAGAGGAGGGATATGGCTATTTTGTCGAGGAAGGAGCCGTATCTCGTTACGTCTGGATCGTTGATTACAGCAAATACACCTTAAACATATCCAACCTGCATGTCTCCGATAATAGCGATCCATGTAGCGGATTGGTCTTGGCTGGGACAGGTACGATCCAACCTATTTATTATTATTGGCCGAATACGGGAACAAGACGTGAACTGTCTCGCCAATTTGATGTTATTTATAATACATTGGAATATAATTCGGATAAAAAAGAATATACCTCTAAACAAGAGACGGCGGTCATCGAGGGCAATTTGTTCGGTAAATCCATTCCCGCTCCTTGGTGTGATACGGAGATCTGTGTGAAAGGCGATTATTTCGCTCGTCATTTTGGAAAGGAGGTTACGCTTTGTATCGATGAATATCAGGCCGCTGCGGTAGATGCTCATATAGACACGTTGCTGATTGAGCAAGAGGCCCCGAATATGAATACGACGAAGAGCGGTTATTGCGCTCCCGCCACTGTTCAATTTTCGGCTATCGCGAATACGCCGACAGCCGCCCTGTTTAATTGGAAAATCTATCGGCAAGGGGAAGAAGATAATCCGGTTGTTCGTTTTACGGGTGAGGAGGTGGATTATACGTTCAACCAATCCGGGACTTTTATCATCAAGTTGGAAGTAAGCGACCAAAGCACTACTTGCAGCACGGAAGATGAGGTTCAGATTGATATCTCGGAGTCTTATCTGATGATACCGAACGCATTCTCCCCGGGTACCACGCCCGGAATTAATGATGAGTTCCGGGTTGCCTATAAGTCGTTGGTGAAATTTAAGGCATGGATATTTAATCGCTGGGGCCTACAGATGTATTACTGGACAGATCCGGCCCAAGGATGGGATGGAAAGAAGGGCGGTAAATACGTTCAGCCGGGTGTGTATTTTTATGTGATAGAAGCCGAAGGTTCCGATGGCATTAAGTACAAGGAAAAAGGCGATATAAACATTCTTAGACCTAAAACAATTCAAGATGAAAATGAGAATATCCAAGAATAATTTAGCTAGTTTTTTATGTGGAGGCGTCGTTTGCTTGACCGCATGTATCTCGATGAGTTCGAATGACGTGGAAAAAGTGATAGAGAGCCGTCCGGTTGTCTCGTCCATGACCCTGTCTCCGGATGTTCCGTCCTCGGTTCCTTTTTGTGGGAAACTAATCGATATTACCCGCTATGATATGCGGGAAGCCTATGACCGTGAATTGAGTAGCTTTACTTATTTCCATTCTACGACGATGCTTCTGATCAAGCGGGAGAACCGTTATTCCCCGGTGATCGAGCCGATCTTGAAGGCGAACGGCATTCCCGATGATTTCAAATATCTAGCGGTGATAGAAAGCCATTTGGACCCCCGTGTATCCTCTCCGGCTCGTGCTGTCGGGATGTGGCAATTACTGGAGGGCACGGCAAGGGAGTATGGTTTGACAATCACCCCGACGGTCGACGAGCGTTGCCATGTGGAGAAAGCTACTGGGGCCGCTTGCCGCTATTTGAAAGCCGCCTATAAGAAATATGGAGATTGGGCGGCGGTAGCCGCTTCTTATAATGGCGGCATGGGACGTATATCCGGTGAGCTGGTCAAACAAGATGCGGATTCCTCCTTTGATCTCTGGCTGGTGGAGGAGACTACCCGTTATATTTATCGAATCATGGCGATCAAGCAAATTTTCGAGAATCCGTCGAAATACGGTTTTGTGCTTCGTGCCCGTGACCTGTATAAGCCGATCCCTACCGTAGACGTGGCTGTAAGCCAAGATATACAGAATCTGTCGGCCTTCGCTAAAGAGCATGGGATCACTTATGCGGACTTGAAACGTTTTAATCCTTGGCTCCGTGATCGGAAGTTGGTGACAGGTGGGAAGACCTATAAATTAAGCATTCCTCAAGAAAAGGATATGTATTATAAGACCCCGAATACGGAAGTATACGATTCGGCTTGGGTCGTGTCGGAGAATTGATCCGATTTTTATTGATACAAAAAATAAAGTGTTTCATTTAGATGGTATAACAGCCCATCATAATGAAACACTTTTTCTATACTACTTCTCGTTTAAACTGATTCTGTCTATTAGTCAACGATCGTCACACGGTGACCGTTGAACACGTTCAATCCGAGTTTATTCATTACATACTTAATAGCAAGCTGTGCCTTTACAGAGTTACCAGCTTGGTCAATAGGAGGAGCGAATGCGGAAATACCGAATTGTCCGGGAAGTACACCCATGACACCACCGCCTACACCAGTTTTTGCGGGAATACCGGAAGTGTACAACCAATCACCGGTGTGTTCATAAAAACCTACGGTAGAGATCATGGAAGTGATCTTCGGAGATAACTCTGCATCGAATACTTGTTTCTTTGTCACAGGATTAAGACCTAAATTTGCGACCGTAGCGGCAGCGACAGATAGTTGCTTAGCCGTGATACCCAAAGAACATTGGCGGGTATACAGATCCAAAGACATATCCGGATCGTCATAAATGCGATTGTAATTCTTTAGCAACCAAGCGATGGAGCGGTTATTGAAGTTCGTTGCGGACTCGGATTTGTAGAGTTCGTCGATCAACTGCGGTGCGCTTCCGCATAAATCCGTGATATTGGCTACGATAGCATCCCACTTCTGTTTGGAATCACCGACAGGCTTCACCATACTACAAGCCGTGATAGCGCCGGCATTTACCAATGGGGTAGAAGGATGGTCGTTTTCCAATAGGATAGCGATGATGGAGTTAAATGGCAATCCGGTAGCGTCGGCACCAATTTTCTCCAATAATTCTTTCGCTCCGTATTGGCGCAGTACCAAGATAGCGGTGTGTACTTTCGATACGGATTCGATACCGAAACGATATTCGGAATCCCCCACCTCGATGGTTTGTCCGTTTAAAAGGCAAATACTGATTCCGAATAGATTTTTATTGATATTCGCCAGATAAGGAATGTAATCGGCATTCTTACCATCCGTATTTGTCTTGTAAAGATCGTAAGCCTGTTGAGCTACTTCCTTTATTTGGGCGATCGTTATTTTTTTGTCCATATATGAATTGGATTAAAGAAGGCGTGTATGAAAACACTGATAGCCCTTTCATGCACGCCTTGATGAATTTTGTTTTTATTTCTTAGCGTTGCTCATTGCGGTGTGAGTAAATACCTTACCCTTAACCGGAACGTTCTTGTCTTGAGCGATGCGAGTAGGAGTCGGATATTCAAGTTTCTCCAATGCAGCTACAGCGTTCTTGATATCACCTAATAACATATCGGCCATATCACGGCTGAAACCTTGACGAACTACGACACGCATAACCACGTAGTTATCCAGCTTCTTCGGTAGTGTATACGCTGGAACCATCCAACCGCTTTGTTGCAATTTATCTTGCAAATCGTAAAGTGTCCATTTGGCGTTCTTAGCGTAATCCGGTTTCATGTACCAAATAAACAATGGATTCACAACCTCGTTGCTGTAATTAACGAATGGGGCCATCTTACCGATTTCTTGGTGGATGTATTTCGTGATTTCCATACTGTTATATTGGATTTGTTTGTAACCCTCGAATCCGAGACGGATAAACTGATAGTATTGTCCGAGGATTTGTGCGGCAGGACGAGAGAAGTTCAAACCAACCTGAGTGATATTCGCTCCAAGATAGTTTACGCTGAATGCCATTTCTTCCGGCAAATATTTCTTGTCTTTCCAAACAACCCAACCCAATCCCGGGTAAACCAATCCGAATTTATGTCCGGATGTGCTGATAGAAAGAACCCATTTCAAACGGAAGTCCCATTTTGTCTCCGGGCTTAAGAACGGAAGGATAAAACCACCGCTGGCGGCATCTACGTGGATAGGTATATCATAACCGGTCTTGGCATTGTATGCGTCGAGCGCTTTGTCCAAGGCTTCTACGTCATCGTTCAGTCCTGTCCATGTTACACCTTGGATAGGAACGATACAAATCGTGTTCTCGTCACACATCTTAAGCGCTTCTTCCGGATCAAGTGTCGTCTTGTCTAAAGTCAAGGGAACTTCACGCATTTCGATTTGCCATAGCTGGGCGAATTTCTCCCATACGACTTGGAAGCCAGTAGAGATCACGAAATTAGGCTTGTCAGTTGGTTTACCTTGTGCTTGTCTCTTTTTGCGCCAACGTAACCAAGCGGCTACACCACCTAGCATACAAGCCTCTGAAGAACCGATAGCCAAGGCTCCGGTTTTCCATTTTTCTTGCTCGGGAGAATTCCAAAGACTCGCCATGATATTAATACATTTGGCGTTCATAACAGCGATTCTCGGATACTCTGTTTCGTCAATATAGTTGATGTTGATAGCTTCGTTCATCAATTTTGTCGCGTACTCGTCCATATACGTAGTAACGAATGTAGCTAGGTTCAAGCGAGGCTGTGTTTGTGCGAAAGTCTCGTCTTTAACCATTTGATAAGCGATCTCCGGGGTTGTAGGGCCATCAGGAATCTTATCTACTGGAGAGGGTGTCAACATCACTTCTGAGCCAAAAATCGCTGTTTTGGCATCGCCATTTCTGAAATTTGAGTCTTTCATTTTTCTTTAGTTTTTTTGTTAATAAAATGATTTGAGTCAATGGAATACTGCTTCCACTGAGCGTTTATGCCAAAACAGATTATGGATTGGAATGTTTTTTGGATTTACATTATTTGGGGTTTATTAGCGATACAAGCCCAGCCCTCTTGGAAAGAGCGAAAATGATGAACTTTCACATAAAATGTTTGTTTTGATTAGATAAAAACGTAAAACTAAATCTTTATGAGAATACAGACAGGCTGGGGCACAATTCCCCTTATAACTCTGGTAGGGATATGGTCTATCTCCGCTTTAAATGCATTACCGGGTTTAGCGGTTTCTCCGATATTAGGGAAACTTTCCGTTATTTTTCCTCATTCTACGGAACTGGATATTCAGATGCTTTCCTCTTTGCCATCGTTATTGATAATTCCATTTATTATATTGTCGGGTAAATTAACGGAGAAAGTAAATGAGATACGTCTATTGCAATTAGGCTTGGTGATCTTTGCCCTAAGTGGTATTCTATACTTACTCTCTAATAAGATGTGGCAGTTGATAGCGGTGAGCGCCTTAATGGGAATCGGATCTGGCTTGATCGTACCCTTATCGACCGGTTTGATTTCTCGTTTCTTTATCGGGAAATACCGGACGAAGCAATTTGGTTTAAGTTCTGCTATTACAAATGTAACGTTGGTATTAGCCACGATCTTAACGGGATATCTGGCGGAGGTGAATTGGCATTTACCGTTTGCCGTTTATCTATTGCCCTTGATTTCCATCGTACTTTCCGTATACTTGAAAAGGAGTATGGAGAATGAGCCGGCGATCGTATCGAAATCAGAAGTGAAAGCCCCTGTTGCGGCAGATCCCGTCACGGTTCCGGGTAAATATGGTGTGGATATAAAGCATCTGGTACAAATCATGTGTTTTTATGGATTGGCTACGTATTTAGTGATTATAGTCAGCTTTAACTTACCGTTTTTAATGAAGGAATATAAGTTTACAAGCGGTAATTCCGGATTAATGATATCATTGTTTTTCTTGGCTATTATGGCTCCCGGTTTTATCTTGAATCAGATCGTTGATTTATTTAAGCAAAAGACAAAATTTGTCAGTCTATTGGCGATCGCTTTAGGGATGGCCTTGATTTTGATATCTCGTACGGAATGGCTAATTGGATTGGGATGTATTTTTATCGGTTTCGGATATGGTGTTATCCAGCCAATTGCTTATGATAAAACGACTCGTACGGCCATTCCTGAGAAAGTTACATTGGCATTAGCTTTCGTGATGGCGATGAATTATTTGGCGATATTACTTTGTCCGTTTATTATCGATTTCTTCCAGTCTATGCTCCATGTCAAGAGCCAGCAATTCGCGTTTATTTTTAATCTCTGTATTGCGCTGGTCGCTACGATCTGGGCTTATGTAAAACGAGACTCGTTCCTTTTCAACGATAAAATATGATTTACGAATATAAAACTAAAAAACGATAGACAGTGAAAAATAAGAAAACAGAAGCTAATATTAGCATGGTGGTCTCAAAAACTTTCAGTGGATTGAATATGAACGCCTTGAAATACTTGCTTCCCTTATGGATGAGCCCGTTGACGGGCGCTTCTTTCCGATGCGTGTTTGCGGCCGTGGCGTTTTGGGTGATCGGCTGGTTTATGAAACCGGAGGTTTCTACGCCGAAAGATAAGGTGTGGCTATTTTTACTAGGCGCTATCGGTATCTATGGTTTTATGTTTCTTTATTTAGTGGGGCTTAGCAAGACAACGCCGGTCTCGAGTTCTATTTTCACGAGCTTGCAACCGATCTGGGTATTTTTGATTATGGTATTCTTTTATAAGGAAAAGGCTACTTGGATGAAAATACTCGGTATCTTGATTGGTTTATCCGGGGCCTTGGTTTGCATCTTGACCCAGCAAAGCGACGATTTAGCGGCGGACGCTTTTAATGGAAATATGCTATGTCTGGCTAGCTCCGTGTTTTATGCTGTGTATTTGGTCTTAAGCCAGCGGATCTTACAAAAAGTAGGGACGATGACGATGCTTCGATATACATTCACGGGCGCCGCTTTCTCCAGTCTATTGATTTTGCCGATAGAAGGCTTTCATGCTCCTTTATTCTCGGAGCCATTTCATTGGTGGCCTTTTGCCGTATTGATGTTTGTGCTTATTTTCCCTACGGTAATTAGTTATCTGTTGATTCCTATCGGATTGAAGTATTTGAAAACTACGTTGGTGGCTATTTATGGCTATCTGATCTTGATCGTGGCAACGATTACATCCCTATTGATCGGGCAAGACCGTTTCAGTTGGACACAGACGTTCGCCATTATCTGTATTTGCGCCGGGGTTTATCTGGTTGAGATAGCGGAAGGAAAAGAGAAAAAGACAGTCAAGGTTTGACTTATTAAATATGAACTATTAAATTGTAGCGTTATGGATAAAAAACAAGAAAAGAAAATCTGGAACTCTCAACTTGCGATTGAGAATCCGAAGAATGATAGGATCGCTGTTATTTACTCTGTAAAAGTTAGTAGTGTACGAATCCTAGAGAAACCTCGTAATCCGAAAAGAGGGAAGACCCGTTGACAATCATCATCCCCTATTCTATATATAAATATATGAATAGGGGATGACTGTCTATTTATTCTCCACTTCCATGCTCATGATATAATCGTTCATGAAATAGCCGTTTCCTATATGATGGTCCCGTGTGCCTATTTCCCGTAATCCCATATGTCTGTAGAAGCCTATGGCGGGATTGTAACGGTTTACGTATAATTCTATAGTGAAAGGCCCGGTATGTACCTCCTTCAAATAATTAATACCTTGTTCGATGATAAAACGCCCGATTCCCGTGCCATGCATTTCCGGTAGGGAATAGATCTTTTGAAAATTGTACGTGTTTTCACCTGTTTTCTCTATGGATAAATAGCCTGCCGGCATATCGTCCGCCAATATAATAAAATATTGATGATGTAACTCTTCCATTTGTTTAAGAATGTTATCCGGAGCGTACATCATATCGAACATATAATCCAATTGCTCTTTAGAAAGTATCTTTCCATACGTGTTCTCCCAAATGCGTGAGGCAAGATCATGAATAAGAGAACGATCATCAATAGTCGCTTTTCTAATCGTAAACATGTTAATTTTGTATTTTGACTCACAAAGATACAAATAGACGAACAAAAATACAATATAGACGAATGTAAATAGAATTTTACTTGACTAGTGTTATTTTTTAGCTTGATTTCACACTTATTTTGATGTTAATCCGCGAAAAATAATAACTTTGTGGGCGTTTACTATTGAAAAATACAATTCAAATACATAATAGGAAATGGATACAAAGATTCAGGAACTAACAGACAAGATCTACAAGGAAGGTGTAGAGAAGGGGAACGAAGAAGCGGGGCGTATAATCGCCGAGGCCAATGCTCAAAAGGATACGATTCTTAAAGATGCGGAAGCGGAAGCGAAACGTATCGTAGCGGCTGCTGAGAAACAAGCTGCCGAGTTGAAGAAGAATACGGAAGCCGAATTGAAATTGTTCGCCACCCAGTCTGTCGAGGCATTAAAGAGCGAGGTGACAAACCTTATCACTGGTGATATCGCTAGTTCGAATGTGAAAGCGGCGTTGATGGATCCCGCCTATATGCAGAAAGTGATCCTTGAGCTTGTGAAAAGCTGGCCCGCTAATGAGTTCTTGACTATCCAAGCTTCTGATTCCGATGGCTTGAAGGCGTATTTTGAGGCCAATGCCAAAGGCTTGCTAGAGAAAGGGTATAAGATCGAGAAGGTAAGCGGAAAGAAAGCGTCTTTCTCTATTATCCCGGCGGATGGGTCTTATAAAGTGACGTTTGGCGAAGACGAGTTCATCGAGTTCTTTAAAGAGTTCTTGCGTCCGCAATTAGTAGAAATGCTGTTCTGATATGAGTAAGTATTACTACTTAATCTCCGGACTTCCTAACATAGCGTTGGATGATAGTAAACTAGCCTATTCGGTCTGTGAGTTCCGGACGGAAATAGAGGATATGCTATCTTCTAAGGATAAAAAGCTGATTGATTTATTTTATTTGAAATATGATAATATAAATCTGCTGGCTCACGCTAAAAGACCGGACTCCGATCCGGATCAAAGAGGAAGAATAACGTATGATGAGTTCAATACTTTATATAAAGCGTTGAAGGATGAGGAAAAAATTCCCAAAAATGATAATCTCCCGCCTTATTTCGTGGACTTTTTTAAACTGTATCTAGCCGAAGAGGCTAAGGACACCAAAAGTGAGAAAGAATATATATCATGGGAAGACCGCTTGGCTGCGTTATATTATGAATATGCCATGAAATGTGGGAATAAGTTCGTGGCCGATTGGTTCGAGCTTAACTTGAATATCAACAATGTTCTTACTGCGATCACTTGCCGTAAATATGGATTTGATAAGGCCAATTATATCGTGGGGCATAATGAGATAGCGGAAAATATCCGTACGTCGAACGCCCGTGATTTCGGCTTGGGCGATTCCGTGGAATATTTGCCCGAGTTACAACGCATCGCCGAAGAGACCGATCTGATCGTTCGTGAGAAGAAAATCGATCTTTTGAAATGGAAATGGCTGGACGATAATACCTTCTTCAAGACGTTCGACATAGAGAGTGTATTCGCTTATTTATTGAAATTGGAGATGATAGAGCGCTGGGTAACCTTGGATAAGGCGAGAGGCGAGAAGACTTTCCGTGAATTGGTAGGCGCCATGAAGATGGGTAGTGAGAATGCGTTGGAAGAATTTAAAAGAAACAATATAAAATAAATTATGGCTACGAAAGGAATTGTAAAAGGAATCGTATCCAACCTAGTAACCGTAGAGGTGGATGGTCCGGTTTCTCAGAATGAGATCTGTTACATTTCTGTCGGAGGCGTGAAGCTGATGTCGGAAGTAATCAAGGTGATAGGTAAGAATGCCTTTGTACAAGTATTTGAGAGCACACGTGGTATGCGTGTCGGTGACGAGGCTGAATTCCAAGGGCATATGTTGGAAGTTACGCTGGGTCCGGGTATGTTGTCCCGCAACTATGACGGTTTGCAGAATGACTTGGACAAGATGGAAGGTGTATTCTTGAAACGTGGCGATTATACGTTTGCGTTGGACAATGATAAGAAGTGGGACTTCAAGCCTCTGGCTAAAGCGGGCGATACCGTGAGCGCCGGTGATTGGCTGGGAGAGGTGGACGAGAATTTCCAACCTCATAAGATTATGGTCCCCTTTAAGTTCGAGGGATCTTATACTGTGAAATCGGTGGTTCCAGCCGGACAATATACCATCAATGATACGATGGCTGTCCTTACGGACGAAAATGGCACGGACGTAAACGTGACGATGATCCAGAAATGGCCGGTAAAGAAAGCCATCACTTGTTATAAGGAAAAGCCCCGTCCATTCAAATTGCTGGAGACGGGCGTTCGTACGATCGATACCGTGAACCCGATCGTTGAGGGTGGTACCGGATTTATCCCCGGTCCGTTCGGTACGGGTAAGACGGTGCTTCAGCACGCTATCTCTAAACAAGCGGAAGCGGATATCGTGATTATCGCTGCCTGCGGTGAGCGTGCGAATGAAGTAGTGGAGGTCTTTACGGAGTTTCCGGAATTGGTAGACCCGCATACGGGACGTAAATTGATGGAACGTACGATCATTATCGCCAATACATCCAACATGCCGGTAGCCGCTCGTGAGGCATCCGTATATACGGCGATGACCATCGCCGAGTATTATCGCAGCATGGGCTTGAAGGTTCTGTTGATGGCCGACTCTACTTCCCGCTGGGCACAGGCTTTGCGTGAGATGTCCAACCGTTTGGAGGAGTTGCCCGGACCGGATGCCTTCCCGATGGACTTGTCCGCTATCGTGGCGAACTTCTACGCTCGTGCGGGATTCGTCCATTTGAAAAACAACGCTACAGGTTCCGTCACTTTCATCGGTACGGTATCGCCGGCCGGTGGTAACTTGAAGGAGCCGGTGACCGAGAATACGAAGAAGGTGGCCCGTTGTTTCTATGCCTTGGAGCAGGAGCGTGCCGACCGTAAACGTTATCCGGCCGTAAACCCGATCGAGAGTTATTCCAAGTATATCGAGTATCCGGAGTTTCAGGAATACATCGCTAAACATATCTCCCCGGAATGGATCGAGAAAGTAAACGAGATCAAGACCCGTATGTTGCGTGGTAAGGAGATCTCCGAGCAAATCAATATCTTGGGTGATGATGGTGTGCCTGTCGAGTATCACGTTACATTCTGGAAGTCCGAGTTGATCGACTTCGTGATCTTGCAACAGGATGCTTTCGATGCCATCGATGCGGTTACTCCGTTGCGACGTCAGGAATTCATGCTGGATAGAGTCGTAAATGTTTGCCGTTCAGAGTTTAAGTTTGATAACTTCCTTGAGGTTATGGACTACTTCAAGAAGATGATCAACATCTTTAAGCAGATGAACTATTCGGAATATGAGAGTGACCAATTCAAGAAGTTTAATACGGAACTGGATGAACTTTTGAAGGAGAGAATCGAAAATTAAAAGAGTTATGGCAACAAAAGCATTTCAAAAAATATATACGAAGATTACCCAGATCACAAAAGCTACCTGTTCGCTGAAAGCAACGGGAGTTGGGTATGATGAGTTGGCCTCTGTAGACGGAAAGCTGGCTCAGGTGGTAAAGATTATCGGCGACGAGGTGACGTTGCAGGTATTCTCTGGAACGGAAGGTATCCGTACGAATGCCGAGGTGGTATTCATGGGGAAGGCCCCTTCCTTGAAAGTAGGTGACCAGTTAGCCGGACGTTTCTTCAACGCTTATGGTGAGCCTATCGATGGCGGCCCGATCCCCGAGGGACGTGAGGTCGAGATCGGTGGTCCGTCCGTGAACCCGGTACGTCGTAAACAACCCTCTGAATTAATCGCTACGGGTATCGCCGGTATCGACTTGAATAATACCTTGGTAACCGGTCAGAAGATCCCGTTCTTCGCCGACCCCGACCAGCCTTTCAACCAAGTTATGGCGATGGTAGCCTTGCGTGCGAAGTCCGATAAGATTATCTTGGGAGGTATGGGTATGACGAACGACGACTACCTGTTCTTTAAGAATACATTTAGTAACGCCGGTGCCCTAGACCGTATCGTTAGTTTTATCAACACGACCGAGGACCCGTCCGTGGAGCGTATCTTGATCCCGGATATGGCGTTGAGCGCCGCTGAGTATTTCGCCGTGGAGAAGAATGAGAAGGTCTTGGTATTGCTTACCGATATGACCAACTACGCCGATGCCTTGGCGATCGTATCAAACCGTATGGACCAGATCCCGTCTAAGGACTCTATGCCGGGTTCCTTGTATTCGGATTTGGCGAAGATTTACGAGAAAGCCGTTCAATTCCCGGCGGGAGGTTCCATCACGATTATCGCCGTAACGACCTTATCCGGTGGTGATATCACGCATGCCGTACCTGATAATACGGGTTATATCACGGAAGGTCAGTTGTATTTGCGTCGTGATAGCGATGTGGGTAAGGTCATCGTCGATCCGTTCCGAAGCTTGTCTCGTTTGAAACAGCTGGTAACCGGAAAGAAGACCCGTGAGGATCATCCACAGGTAATGAATGCCGCCGTACGCTTGTATGCCGATGCCGCCAACGCTAAGACCAAGCTGGAGAACGGTTTCGACTTGACCGACTACGACAACCGTACCTTGTCTTTCGCCAAGGATTATTCTTCTAAGCTGTTGGCTATCGACGTAAACTTGGATACGACGGAGATGCTGGACGTAGCTTGGGGATTGTTCGCTAGATATTTCAGCCCGGAAGAGGTAAATATCAAACAAGGATTGGTTGATAAGTACTGGAAGTAAATTAAATAAACATGGCAATAAAGTTTCAATATAATAAAACCTCTCTTCAGCAATTGGAAAAGCAACTGAAGATGCGTGAACGCTCCCTGCCTACGATCAAGAGCAAGGAGAGCGCCCTGCGTATCGAGGTGAAGCGGACCAAGGACGAAGTGAATAAATTGGAACTTCAGCTAGAACGAGAGATTCAGAGTTACGAGAATATGGTGGCTTTGTGGAACGAGTTCAATCCGGAGCTGATCTCCGTGAAGGACGTTACGCTCTCCACGAAGAAGATCGCCGGCGTGATCGTCCCGTTATTGGACGAGATCAAGTTCGAGATCGGACACTATAGTCTCTTTAATGCCCCCGCATGGTATACGGATGGTATCGAGTTGCTGAAAAAGCTGGCTCGTACCGGTATCGAGGCGGAGTTCTCGGGCATGAAGCTGGAGTTGTTGGAGCATGCTAGGAAAAAGACCACTCAGAAGGTGAACCTGTTTGAGAAGGTACAGATTCCGGGTTATAAGGATGCGATCCGTAAGGTGAAACGGTTTATGGAAGACGAGGAGAGTCTTTCTAAGTCCTCACAGAAGATCATGAGAGCCAATCAGGAGAAACGTAAGGCAAAAGAAGAAAAAGAGGAGGCCGAGGTATGATAGTAAAGATGAGTAAATATGCCTTTATGGTGTACCATAAGGAGTATGATACGTTCCTTTCTACGCTTCGTGACTTAGGTGTCGTCCATATCAAGGAGACAAACTCCGTGATGGATAACGAGAGGTTGCAAGAGCTTCTGGCTGAGCGTAAACAGATCAATACGCTGATGCGTTACTTTAAGAACCTCCATGCGGCGGAGAAAGACGTTAAGTTTGCCCCGGCCCGTGAGTTGACGAAAGAGGAAGGCTTGAAGTTGGTGCGTAAGATAGAGGAATTGCAAGATAAGAAAGCGCAATTGATCGCTTCCAAGCAATCGATCGAGAAGGATCTGGCTTATATGGAAATATGGGGTGAGTTCAGTTATCAGAATATCAACCGTCTGAAAAGAGCGGGATACGATGTTACGTTCTTTACCTGTCCTACCGCTAAGTACGAGCCGGAATGGGGTGTGCTGTATAACGCCATTCTGATCAATAACTTCCAATCGGTGACGTATTTTATCACGATTACCAAGGAAGGTACCTTGATCGATATAGACGCTGAACGTCCGAAGATGCCGGTTCAAGGATTGGCGAAGTTGCGTGCTCGTCTGGATCAACGTACCAAGGATATCCAGAATGTGGAGGATGAGCTGAAACATCGTGCCGTGGAGGATTATAAAACGTTGGAGGAATTCGATAAGAACCTGCAGGACGAGTTTAATCTTTCTAATGCGTTAGTGCAGACAGACCGGCAAGCGGGTGATAAGCTCATGTTGTTGGAAGGTTGGGTGCCGACGGAAAACGCTCCGGCCTTGGAGCACGAGCTGGATAAGCAAGGTTATTTCTTCCAGCAATTAGAGATCGAGGATGGGGATAAGGTGCCTATCAAGTTACGGAATAATAAATTCAGTAAGCTGTACGAGCCTATCACGAAGATGTTCTCCTTGCCTAATTACGGTGAACTTGATCCGACCCCGTTGTTCGCCCCGTTCTTTATGCTGTTCTTCGGACTTTGTTTCGGCGATGGCGGATACGGTTTGTTGGTCATGATCGCTTGTACGATCTTGAAGAAGAAGGTGAACCCGGACTTCAAACCTTATTTGACCTTGTTCCAGTATTTAGGTTTCGCCGCCTTATTGGTGGGTACTTGTACGGGATCTTTCTTCGGAGTGGCCTTGGCGGATATCCCGGCTTTGTCAAAGATCAAGAACTACTTTGTGAATAGCGACAACTTGATGACATTCTCTATTGTCATCGGTTTGGTACAGATCATATTCGGTAAATGTGTCGCTGCTTACAAGATCAAGATACAGAAAGGAACGAAACACAGTATCGCTCCGTTCGCTTGGGTGTTCGTGATCATATCCTTGGCATTGGCGTTCGGACTTCCAATGTTGAACGTTCACTTGCCGAACGCTGTCGTTATGGTATGTTACGGAATCGCCATCTTGGGTCTGGTTGTCGCTTATCTGTACAATACACCGGGCAAGAACGTATTCTTGAACTTTGGTACCGGACTTTGGAACACGTACAATATGGCCTCCGGATTGCTGGGGGATACGTTATCATACATTCGTTTGTTCGCTATCGGTCTGACCGGTTCCATCTTGGGTGGCGTATTTAATACGTTGGCGGTTACGATGACAGACGGTATGAATATCGTGGCACGTGCGATCTGTATGTTGTTGATCTTGTTAGTGGGTCACTCCATCAATATCGCTCTTTGTACGATCAGCTCCTTGGTACACCCGCTTCGTTTGATCTTCGTGGAATATTACAAGAACGCAGAGTTCGAAGGTGGAGGTAAGGCTTATGAGCCATTCAGAAAAGCATAACAATTAAACGAGAAAATAAAACAATAAAAGAATAATTTAAAAACACATTTTATTATGGAACCAATTTTATTAGCTTATGTAGGTATTGCGTTGATGACAGGTTTAACTTTTATCGGCAGTAGTTATGGTGTTACGATCGCAGGTAATGCGGTGGTAGGTGCGATGAAGAAAAATCCGGATGCTCTGGGTACGTACATCGCTTTAAGTGCGTTGCCTTCTTCACAGGGTTTGTATGGATTCGTGGGCTACTTTATGATGCAGAAGTTCTTGGTCGCTGATATTTCCATGTTGGCCGCTACGGCTGTTTTCGGCGCTGGTTTAGTGTTAGGTTTCGCTGGTTTTTACTCTTCAATCCGCCAAGCTCAAGTTTGCGCGAATGGTATCGCTGGTGTTGGTGCCGGACACAACGTATTCGGTGCTACGATGGTAATGGCCGTATTCCCTGAGTTATACGCTATCTTGGCCTTATTGGTTGTGATCTTGATTGGCGGAACGATTCCTGTCGCCTAATCATTCAAACATCTGGATATAATAAAGGCCGTCCCGGACATTCCCGGGGCGGCTTTTTTGATTGGATCAATGAATAAACTATCTCTTTTAGTTTATTAACTATACGAATTAGTTTGGTAACTAAAAGTTTTAGTTACTTTGTCGCAAACAAGATAAGGTTATGAAACGACTTACGGCGAAAGAAGAAGAAATCATGGGCTGGTTCTGGCAGAAAGGCCCATTGTTCGTGAAAGAGTTACTTGAATATTACGAGGAGCCTAAACCTCATTTCAATACCCTTTCTACGATTGTCCGAGGCTTGGAGGAGAAAGGTTTCCTCACCCATAAGAATTTCGGGAATAGCTATCAATATTATGCGGTCTTAACAGAAAAGGAGTATAGCAACGGCACGCTGAAAAATGTGATCGCTAAGTATTTCAATAATTCTTATCTGGGGGTTGTCTCTACGCTGATCAAGGAAGAGGATATCTCTGTGGATGATCTACGAAAACTAATAGATGATGTAGAACAAGGGAATCGTAAATAAGAACGAATATGGGAATCTTCTTTGTATATATCCTTAAATCATCCGTGTGCTTGACGATATTTTATCTGTTTTATAAGCTATTGTTGAGCCGTGATACCTTCCATCGTTTCAACCGGATCGCTTTATTAAGCTTGATCATGCTTTCGGTTATCATCCCATTTTGTGAGATTACTTTGGAGGAAGCGACGGCCATTCAGCGTCCGGTCATGGATTTGGAGAATTTGCTAGCGGCGGTTTCCATGAGAACGTCGGCAGAATCCGCTAGCCAACCTGTATGGTTACGAGTTATGGTGATAGCCTATATAATCGGAGGGATATTAACGCTTTGTCAATTCGCATATTCATTTTATGCCTTGTTTCGGTTGATGAGACAAGGTACACCGAAGCTGGTGGACGGAATCCATCTGATTCTTACGGACCAACCAGTCGTCCCGTTCAGTTGGATGCGAACGATCGTAATAAGCCGGAAGGATTTTGAGGAAAGTGGGATAGAGATCATGACGCATGAGATGGCGCATATAAAAGCCCGTCATTCCATTGATCTGCTGATCTCCGAGATTTGTATCCTGTTCCATTGGTTCAACCCATCTGTCTGGTTGTTGAGGCAGGAATTACAAAATATCCATGAATACGAGGCCGACGAGAGCGTATTAAATCAAGGCGTCGACGCAAAAAGATATCAATTATTATTAATCAAAAAAGCTGTTGGTGCACAGCGCTTCACTTCTATGGCCAACAGCTTTAATCACAGTTCACTTAAAAAGCGAATAGCTATGATGTTAAAACAAAAATCAAGTCCATGGGCACGGTTGAAGTATCTGTATGTACTCCCGTTGGCAGCCTTAACGGTGGTAGCCTTTGCCCGTCCGGAAATCTCTCACGAATTGGAGAAGATTTCGAGTGTCAAAATTAGCGAAATTATTCCGGTTCAGGAAAAAAAAGAGCCTAAAAGAAATGTAGAGGTTGAGACCCTCGCGAGGGATTCGGTCGTTTCTGAAAAAGATATGCAAGCGATACAGGAAAAGGTCTCGGCCGTGATGGAGAAATACCAGCCGGAGATTGACAAGGCGGTCGAAGAGGCTGTGAAAGCGGCGAATATCGACGAGATCGTTTCTGCGGAAATGGCGAAACACCAAGTTGAGATCGACAAGGCTGTGCAAGCGGCGATAGAGGCAGCCAAGATAGATGAGACTATTGCCGCCGAAATGGAGAAGATCCAACCGGAGATCAACCGAACCATAGAGGAGGCCATGAAAGCCATAGATATCAATGAGAAGGCTGTTAAGGAGGCTTCAAAGGTAAAATCCTCTTTCTCCGGTATTGTTTACATCGATGGAGTGGAATCATCTAAAGAGAGGATGGACAATTTGAATCCCGATCATATTGCGTCTATGAATGTGTACAAAGGAAACGAGGCGATCGCTAAATTTGGAGAGAAAGGTCGTAATGGTGTTATCGAGATAAAATTGAAGAAATAACTTTAGTCTTCCCCCTTTACTATTCTCATTCGTGAGATAGGGTAAAGGGGATCTCTTTTTAAATACATTTGTTCATTCATTTACAAAACAGTATTTAAAATAGGGATATGGATGAGAAAGGATTTGTAGAAGGTATGAGGGAGTATATAGCCCAGTTGAATCGAGAAAAGCGATATTCCTCGGCTAAGAGTTATCAAGACGCATTAAACTCCTTTATAAGGTATAGCGGAACCGACTGTATAGCTTACTCGGCTATTAATAAGGATAATCTTCGCCGGTACGAGGCTTATTTATTGGAGAACGGCTGTATGCGCAATACGATTTCCACTTATATGCGGCGTTTGCGTTGTATCTATAACAAAGCGGTGGAGAACGGTAAGGCGGAATTTATTCCCACTTTATTCAAGGGGATTTTTACGGGTGTGGAAAGTAAGCGTAAGAAGTCCTTGCCTATCGAGGATTTACACCGTCTGATGACAGTCCCGGTGGAGGATGGGAAGCAGAGAAAGACACAGTTGGCGCTTTGCTTGATGTTTCTGTTTGGGGGTATGTCTTTCGTTGACTTTGCCCACTTGAAGACCGGTAATATCAAAAACGGTATATTAGATTACAACCGTCAGAAGACCGGGACACCGATGAGACTGGAGATCTTGGAGACAGCCGAGACAATGTATAAGGAATTGTCAGGAGAGAAAGTGCGAGATTCCGGATATTTATTTCCCTTTCTGAGTGGCACCAGAGAGGGGCGTGAGGAATACCTCGAATACAATGCGGCACTATTTCGATTTAACCGGAATTTAAAAGCGTTGAAAGAATTTGCGGGAATTACCTCGGATGTCACCTCTTATACGATTCGCCATTCTTTTGCCATGACATTAAAAGAACAAAATGTCCCGATTGAAATGATCAGCGAACTATTGGGGCATAAATCGATCAAGACAACACAAATTTATTTAAGGAGTTTCTCTTTAGGGAAAATGACGGAGGTTAATAGCGCCTGCTTTGGCGGTGTCTATAATTATGAATCTCAAGCGGGGTGAGGCTACTTGGAGAGTAGCGTATTCTTTCACGGCGCAAATGTAATAAAAAATAGCTAAAAACAAGCGAATAGATCCGCTTGTTTGTTCATTATTGGTGTTTGACCCTCTCTATTCTTTGATTTTTCCATTTTTTCCTAGACGTATAGACACGGTGATGCGGGCGAAACGACTCCTTGTTTTCGGTATCATTCCGCCATGTCTCATAATCTGTGTGTATCCCTGTAGAGATGGGGCGTGCCCCGTCTCATCCCTTCAAAATGGTATTTAAAATTACTCCCAGACGGTGGGAGACGGAGCGTGCTCCGTCTCTACAACTGGGTAATAACCATTCTCCTACCTTTTTACGCTACTCTCCAAGTAGCCTAAGATTTCGAGAGATGGTAATTTTCAGTAATGCCATATTTGAAAATATAAAACGCTGTTTATCAAGATGATATAAATGATTCTTGGTAGGGCTCTGAATTGCCATGGGGTCTGTTTTCGGGCCATGGGATAACCACTAGAAAAGATAATCATAGAGATGGATATATTGACAGGCAAGTGCTCGGATAGGTTCATGGCGCATGTTCTGAAGCGACGTGACCAAGAGGCCGTCCGCTGGTACGTGCTCACGCTCCCTACCGCTGGTGGCGGGCGTGACAGGATCAGCCCCTCGAAGGGGCTGGACGCTGAGCTTTCCCGCCGTGAGCGTCGTGGGGAGGCCTTGTTCGAGTATTTCTCCCCCTCGTATGTCGAGGCGAGGAAGGTGGGCGGCAAGATGGTCAACACGAAACGGCCCCTGCTGTACAACTACGTGTTCATCCACGCCTCGGAGAACGAGATCTTTAGTCTGAAGCGTACGCTTCCCCTGTACAATTTCCTACCCCGGGTTTCCTCGGGTGGACAGTCTTACTTTCCCTACCTCTCGGATCGTGAGATGGAGACCTTACGTTGGGTCGCGGCGTCTTACTCCAACGAGCTTCCGGTGTACGTGCCTGATAGCGGCCACCTGTTGAAAGGCGACCGTGTGCGTATCACCTCCGGTCCGTTTGCCGACATGGAGGCCGAGGTGGTGGTACAGCCGGGCGGTGGCCATAAGGACGTGATGGTGCGTATCCTCGATTGCATGTGGGTTCCCTTGTTCGAGGTGAGAGCTGGGGAGTATGAGTTGATCGAGTTGAACACGGGGGCAAGCACGTGTATACCCATTTGGACAACGACCGTCTGTCGGAAGGCTTGCACGGGGCCTTGGGGCGTTACCATTCGTCCGGCAGCGTAGTGGAGGAGGATGCCTGTCTGGCCCGTGAGGTCCTGCGTGGCTACGCCTCTCTCCGTGCTGAGACCGACGTGATCCGTTGCAAGCTTTACTCTTTGCTCCTTCCTGCCTATCTGCTTTTGGGCGAGTCGGATGAGTTCGATCGTTTGCGCTCCACGATGCGCAGCATGCTCCCAGTGATAAAAGCGGGGCAATCCCGTGCCTTGTTGCTGGTCACGCTGTACGGCTGTACGGACAGCAGCCTCTATCAGCGCATGGCGCACGAGTTGGTTGATCCTTGGATGGAGGAGGCCTTGCCCAAGAAGAGCAAGTCCGTGTTGATACGTCGTTTACGTGATTACGACCGTTGGCTCGGACACGGGATCAGTTGATAAGTAAAAATTGCGCATAGCGATAAATGAAAGATATGAGAAAAGAGAGAGAGACGTGCGAGGTTCCTTCCGGCCTCCGGTTGATGAACCTGTTGCGTGAGCATTTGACAGAGATCATGGATCGTGAGCGTGCGAACCAAAACTCAATACACCTGTATTGTACGGGGGCTTACTGGGTGGCTTTTGAGTGTTCGGCCTATCAGTTGTATCGTGCATTTCCGGATAGCGAGACCATGCCGTTGCGCCTGTTCGCCTACCCGTTCCCGATCGTGATGGTGTCCGTTACGGATCGCTCGCTCCGCTCGTACGCCCGCAAACATATCTTGAGAAGAGACGAGTCGGATTACAAGCTATTGACCGTCCCCGGATTTTCCTTGGCAGACTACCGTGAATGGCACGCCGGCGAGGTGGAGGGACTACCTTTATTAAGTGAGAGAGTATGAGTGCTGAAAAAAAGAAAACTACACCATTAGGAAAAAGTGAGGGAGCGGAACCGGAGCGATTCATCCCGGATGGGATGGGTATGTTCCAACGTAATGTAAAACGTATAGGGGATTGTGCGCTGGCGTTTTTGGCCTTGATCGTATTCTCCCCGCTGTTTTTACTTTGTTATATCGCCGTAAAACGGGAGGATGGAGGCCCGGCGATCTTTAAGCAAGAGCGTATCGGTCGTTTCGGTCGCCCGTTCAACATCTATAAGTTCCGCAGTATGCGTCTGGACGCGGAGAAGTTCGGTCCGGCCCTTTACAAGGGTGGGGCAGATCCCCGTATGACCCGTGTCGGAAAATTCCTCCGGGTACATCACTTGGACGAGTTGCCCCAGTTATGGAATGTCTTCGTGGGCGACATGTCCTTTATCGGTCCCCGTCCCGAGCGTAAGTTCTACATCGACCAGATCATGGAGCGTGATCCCCGTTACCGTTACCTCTACCAGATCCGTCCGGGCGTTACCTCTTACGCCACGCTCTACAATGGGTATACGGACACGGTCGATAAGATGCTCCGCCGCTTGCGTTACGACCTGTTCTATCTGGAACATCGCTCTTGGCTGTTCGATTTCAAGATATTGGTGAAGACCTTCTTGAATATAGCGTTCGGTAAGAAATTCTGATATTTCTGTAATATCTTGTGGTAAAACTTTGTTTGTAAGATAATATAGCTATCTTTGCGTAATAACATAAAAAACGAAACCTCTATGGATAACAAAAAAAAAGAAATGAGACCAGTGTCTGTCTTTCAAAAGATATTGGAAGACAAACGAATTATTCGAGAATGTATTCAAAAGGGAGGTGATATAAAAGAAATAGCACGACAACGTGGAATCAAGTTTGCCACTCCCTTATGATATAGTAGAGGAAAGTGATTGGAATTATTCATTTAAGACTAAGCATGGCATTGTTTATCATGCTTATTTTATAGATTTTTCAATATACCATCCGACATTTGATAATGTCTATACTTTTAATATAGAGCCGGAGTCAGATAGACCTCATCCGATAGATAATCGTATAGCGATGACCATAGTCTCGTTATTACGGATATTCTTCTCAAGGAACGACCATGCGATGATAATGGTTTGTGATAATTTAGATGGCAAAGAAAAAAAGCGCAGATTGTTGTTCTCTAAATGGTATTCTGCTTATAATGATGGAAGCATCATAAAATACGATGCTTCCACCCAAATCGATGATTACCTGCTTTACGTTTCTATTTATTTAAATAAAAATAATTCGAAACGTAATGTTTTAGTTCAAGCCTTCTATGAATTAGTAAAGAATAATTTATATCCAATAGATGAATGACGACTATTTTTTGTGGAGGCATAGTATGGCTTTCATAAGGTTTCATACTCCTTCCTTGCGTCAAAGCAAGGGCAAGCCTTCTTTATATAGGGGCTAAGCTGGTAATGCCCTAGAATACGTGCCTCCGGGTAGTCCCTTCGTAATTGCCGTAGCAGATCCATCAAGGTACAGCGCTGGGCGTAGGTCCGGGTATCGGCTGGACGGCCTTGTTCGTCGAGTCCTCCCTCGTAACATATACCGATACTTTTGTCGTTCCATCCGGCTGCGTGCGCCCCGATCTGGTTGACCGGTTGGCAACGATGTAGCTCCCCGTCCCGTGTGATATAGAAATGATAGCCGATATCGGCGAATCCCCGTGCCTTGTGCGATGAACGGAGCGCCTCCACAGGAAAATCCCTGTCATATCGTGTGGCCGAGCAATGAATTACAAGGAGTCTGACCTCCCTGTAATTCTGGTAGAAACAATAAGCCTTACCCATGATAATTGAAAATTAGAGAATACAGGATTGGATGCCAAGTGCTCCCGCGATGGCGGTAGCTACGGCGATGATCACTTTGATAATAGTACTCCATACGGACTTTTTCATGATAATTAATAATTAATAGTGAATAATGAATTGAATAATGATATCCCGGCTGATATAAGAGGAAAGCTTCGCTTTCCTTCGGACGGCCTCAGCGGACGGGCGTCAAGCGAAGAGACCGTAGCGAGCGTGAGGAGCATCCCTGTCTGAGCGAAGCGAGTTGGGATGCGACAGCGAGCGTAGGTCTCGAAGTAGCCCGTCAGCGTCAGCCTTGACCTTTTGGTTACTTTTGGGTCAAGCCAAAAGTGACACTAGATCTCATCAGGCGACTCAGAATCGGAACCGCCCCCTTCCTCCACCGGCGTCCCGAGTATCGTCACCTTGAGCAACGAAGTCTTCTCGCCCAGCAGCGAGTAGCGTCGTGCCCCGTTCAGTATGGTATAGGAAGGCGAGAATCCCGGTACGATAGTCCGTATATGCGTAGCCTTGACCTCGGGGGCGGTCGCTACCCCCTTCTCCGTGACGAAGCGGTTATAGACGGTTCCGAACCCCAGCAGTTCCACCTTGTAGCCTTTCTGCAGGTTCTTGATGACATACCGCTGATAACGATCCAATACGTTCAATACGTCACCCTTCGTGAGCGAGGACTCCTCGGCGATCTGGTCGGCCGCGTCTTGCGTGGACAGGGTACCGAAATAATAGGGAACCGGCTTGTACACCTCCTGCTTGGGATCCGTCTTGGGGATAAAAAACTTTCGTGCTTGAAATGCTTGTGGCATGGTAATTGAAAATTAAAAGTTGATAATAGAAAATTAATTGTTTGTTGATCAACGTTACAAAGATAGGTGCCGCCATAAGGGGCGGTGATGCCGGGTGATACCTTAGGGAATGAATAATGAATAATTAACAATGAATAATGGTAGCCAATGGCCGCCGGACTACGCTGCCCATCGTAAGCCCCTTTGGATAGGCATTGTAAGCCTCTTTGAATGGGCATTGTAAGGAGCCTTGGATGGGCGTTCTAGTTGATAGTTGACAAGTGGCAGTTAATTCACCGCCGTGCGCAACTGTCACTTGTCACCTGTCAACTAATTTACGGTTCTCCGAGGTAGTGGATGATCAACCCCACCTGTCGTGGCGTGAATATACGTTGCTCGGGGCGGTAGCCCGTCTCCCGCAGCTTGTCGTACAGCTCCGTGCATCGGATGATCCAGCGGCGTAGACGGTTGCAGGCTTGATGGGAGGCCAGTTCCGGGAAATAGGATGCCGCCAATGCGGACTTTCTTAATGGTAAGGACATTTGATTTATTGTTTATGGATTATGAATCTGGGAAAATGAAACTTGCGAACTTGCAAACTTGCAGTCGGTTCCATACCTCACACACATACATGTACATTATAAAGGGGATTGGGGTGTCTGGCGTTGTTTGGCCGTGAATATATATTCACCCCGTGCGTTCTTTTGGATCACGCCCTTTTCCAGCATACGCCGTAAGTGAGAGTCTAGGGTATCGGTACCCATGCCGATCCTCTTTGCCTCCCGGAGCGCCTCTTGGCGGTTGAAGGCGAGGGGGAGGGCATCGAATAACGCCTCCTGAGGTGTAGGTTCCCGTTGTTGCACGTCGGTGGCGGGCAGGATAGACAGGATATGGCAAGCGTGCCGGTAAAGAGGCTCGGTGAGGTTGAGCACGGCCTCGAAATCAGCCCCTGTCGCTGTCAGGTCCAGTTTCGGTACGATACCGTCTCGGACATTCTCTTCCGGTATGTCATCGGAAGGGGAGAGACCGGGGCATTTGAAAATGGAGAATTGAGAATTGAAAATTGTTTTGTGTGGTGGGAGGAGTTTTTCCGTGGCTCGTAGCAGGGCCACCACGCTTAGGATTCGGCAGATGTTGATGGCGATACGTGCCACGGTGCTTCTCATGGCTCCCCCATGCGTGAAACCCGCATGGCCGAAAAGTTGTGCGAAACGTTCGTTGAAACGGATTTTTTGCTCTTCGGACAGCTTGAGCTGAATGAGATTCACGGAAGCGCCGAGCCACTCGATGAACGTCTTCCACTGTTTGCCCCATCCGGTGAACCGGGAATCATAATCCTCATCGGACAGGTCGAACTGGTTTACCCATTCGGTGATGGAGGGCATATAGTAAAACATCTGGCGTGAGAACAATCCGTTCTCGGCCGAGGGAATGAGCGGTTTCACCTGTGCCGGTGTCCCGCTTAACAAGACACTGAGAAAAGATTTCATACATTCCAGATACTCATGATTCATACGCCGGTTAAAGGCTAGTCGGTCATGATCGTAGCATTTGCGCAAGGTATCGCTCCAATGGCCGTAATCCGTGCCGATGGCGGTGCTGACGGTATCCGCCTCGGTCTCGCAGATCAGCCCCACGCCGTCCGCCTCTATCAGATTCTCCAATACGCCCGTTCCGGAATTATCGCCGGCGATCAGGAACATCTTAGGCTTTGGCTCTTCCGGCTCAGGGGTTTTCGCCCGCTCCTTGCCTAGGGAACCCCAGCGTGCCTTCTCCAGCCGGTATTCCTTGCGTAGGGATTTGAATTCCTCCATCATTGCCTCGTGGATCGGTTCGGCTAGGTGGCGTACCCAAGTGAGCGCCCCTTTTCCCGAGGCGGGAGGTGCCACGATGAAGGTTTGCAGGCAGGGATAATGGTATTTACGTCCGTAGAGTATGCGCAAGTGCTTGTTGAGGGTAGCGCCTAGTACGGTGACGGCACCTAGCAGCAGGATATCCCGTTGCGCCGGGGAGTCACCGCAGTCGATGAGCTGGTTCAAGAAAAGGGGCCAATCATAGTTTCCGAAGACGGGCATATTAATGTACGCCTCATGTGCGCAGGTGTGTGTGAGAGGATGAGCGGGCTGCAAGTTTGCAAGTTCGCAAGTTTCGGGCTGTTTCCCGGCGTAGCTCCGGGCGGTACCGGCCAGTTGCTTGTCGAGTTTCACGCCAGCGGTCTCTGCCCAGTGATAGACAGACCCGATTCCGTTTCGCCCGTTACCCCCTTTGAGGGCGTGGTCGAAGAGTCTGTCCGCCTCGTCGGACACATACTTTTCCGAGATACGGCAGATGCGATGGAACAACGACCGTCCCGCCTCGCCGCAATCGTTGGCGATAGCGAAGGCCAGCGGCATATACTCTTGATAGGTGGGAGCGACGTTCGCCCCCTGTTTCTCGATAGCGGCCACGAGCCGCTCTAAATCTTGAATAGTGTTCATGGTAATATATAATTTTCAATTCTCAATTTTCAATTGCCACGATTTCTCAGCCTGGCTGAAGAGTCGTGGCAGAGGAAGCAAGCCCTTGACAGGTCGGCGTTTGAGGTATCGGCTTTCAGTCCGTATCTCCACTCAAGGTATTCCCAAGCCGATCGTCGTGCCTCGTCGAAGGCCCACTCGATCGTGGCGGTAACGGACAAACGATAAGGCACGAAGAGCTTTACGCCTGTGTTACTGGGGCTGATGAAGGCGAGGTCGGGGCGTAGCCGCTCATCGGCGAACAGCGTGTCTCGCCACGTACAAGCCTCCTTGGGCGAGGCGAGATGATCGATATCGATAACCAGTTCACCCGAGGGAAAAAGCAACCGGTCCTCCTTTCGGTAGGAGAATACCCCGGCGGGCGTGACATAGGGCAGCAGGCTTTGCTTCAACTGCCTGAACCGTTTCTCGTCGTCCAGTGCGACACGTGTGCGGTCCGTCCGTTCCCGTAGCCATTCATTGGTGCTGACGTAGGCATGCAATTGGATGATACTGACCACTCCGTTTGGCACTTGATTGGTAATCGGAGCGTTGTAAAAAGACATGATGGATTCTTCCATTGTGTTTGTTTTTAATAAGGTTTAAACAATGATGATCCAAGGCTTTCGCTTCGGATCGCAGGTAAAGATATAGCCTTTGAATTTGTGGGTGGCGCACTCATGGGTGCGCCAATTTAAGAGTATTATAACCTATTTTAATGTTTCTTCAAGGTTTTAGCGTTTCACCATGGAGAGATTTCCCCCTTGAGACGTAATGATCGAACCGCAAAGCTCGGATCTGAACCCTTGGATTCGTGTGGCGTCCTTCGAGGTATACCTCATCTTGGATCGTTGGGGTCTGTCCTCCGTGCGAGACGCTTCCGTGTTCTTGGGTATCAGCCGCCACACACTGTCGAAGTTGAGTCCAAGCCATCCGGATGGTAGTCTGCGGCTGGAATCACTAGACCGTGTCTACGCCACCTTCCTCCACTTGGTGTCCTTCCATTTCCCGGAGAAGGAGCGTGAGCCCGAGCGAAATGAACTCCGATCTTCCCGCAGCCGGATACTGGAACAGAGTTATCCGCTATCGGGGAGGGTGCGGGAGAGGGTGGAGAAAGAGAGGGGGGATTTGTGATTGATGGTTGATGGTTGATGGTTTGCCGGAAATGTGTTATATTTGTAGTATAAAATCATAAATCTTCACGGCTATGGAGCAACGACGATTATATCCTATAGGTATCCAGACATTCTCGAAATTACGGGAGGGTAATTATGTGTACGTGGACAAGACTGAGTTGGTGTACCGTATGACGCATGGAGCGTCGAGTTATATCTTCTTGAGCCGTCCTCGTCGCTTCGGTAAGTCCTTGCTGACCTCCACGCTCCGCAGCTATTTTGAGGGCCGGAAGGAGCTGTTCGAGGGCTTGGCTATCGAGAAATTGGAGAAGGAATGGACGAGTTATCCGGTGCTTCATTTCGATATGAGCCTCGGCAAGCACCTGGATCGGGAGGGCTTGGAACATTATTTGGGGCGTCGTTTGTCAGAGTGGGAGTCCGTTTATGGGCGTGATGAGAATGCGCTTATGGTGAATGACCGCTTGGAGAGTCTTATCAAACGTGCCTTCGAGCAGACCGGGCAAAAGGTGGTTGTCTTGATCGATGAGTACGACGCTCCTTTGCTGGATGTGGTGCATGAGGAGAAGAATCTGCCCGTGTTGCGCAACGTGATGCGCAATTTCTACAGCCCACTGAAGGCATGCGACCCCTACCTGCGTTTCGTCTTCCTGACCGGCATCACGAAATTTTCCCAGTTGAGTATCTTCAGCGAGCTGAATAATATCAAGAATATCAGTATGCTCCCCGAGTATGGATCGATCTGCGGTATCACGGAAGAGGAGATGCGAGAACAGATGGGTGAGGGCATCGACCGTTTGGCCGGCAACCTCGGCGTTACTCCGGAAGAGGCTTTGGAAGTCTTGAAACAGAATTACGACGGTTATCATTTCACGTGGCCGTCGCCCGATATATACAATCCGTTCGGTTTGTTGAACGCATTGGCCGATGGCCGGATCGACTCCTACTGGTTCGGTAGCGGTACGCCGACCTACTTGGTCGAGATGCTGCGTAAGTACCACGTGATCCCGCAAGAAATAGGTAATCGTAAATGTGTGGCGGCTGATTTTGACGCACCAACGGAACGGATGACGAGCATCACGCCATTACTTTATCAAAGCGGTTATATCACGATCAAGGGCTACTCGGCGTTTTCCGGTCTTTATAAGCTCGATATCCCGAATAAAGAGGTCCGGATCGGCTTGATGCGCAGCCTGTTGCCCAACTATGTGCAACGTCCTGCCGAGTTGAATACGATGGTGGCGGAAATGGCGGAGATGATCTACAACGGTGACATGGATGGTGCGTTGCGCTTGATGCGCACCTATCTCTCCACGATCCCCTATTGCGATAACACGCATTACGAAGGCCATTACCAGCAATTGCTCTATGTCATTTTCACGCTGATCGGTAATTATGTCGATGTGGAGGTCCGTACGCCGCAAGGCCGTGTGGACATGGTGCTCCGCACACCTTCCACGCTTTACGTGATCGAGCTGAAATTGGACCAAAGCGCCGAGGCTGCCATGGAGCAAATCAATTTGAAGGATTACCCCGAACGTTTCGCACTTTACGGCCTGCCAGTGGTGAAGGTGGGGATTAATTTCAGTACGGAGAAGAGGACGATCGAGGGGTGGAAGATCAATTGAAAACGCTAAAGGTGGATCACGTTATATGAAAGAGCCGCAGCTATAAAACGATAATAGGAATAACCGATAAAATTTGAATATCTAAATATAGGTAGGTTCCAAATGGAACTCACTCTTATATTTGTATACCTACAGATTCACTTTACAAATCATGTCTTTACGAGAGAAACTGAGTAGGAATAAGACCGTACTGGCTAATTTTTCCTACTTGAGCATATTGCAAGTTTTTACGATCTTATTCCCATTATTGACTTATCCTTATTTATTACGGATCATAGGTTTGGATTTGTATGGAGTGATCGTATTCGCTCAAACGATTATAGCTTATGTATCATTGGTTATAAACTTTGGATTCAATATGTCCGGAGCGAAGAATGTAGCGGTTTATAAAGGGAATAAGGAGAGGCTATCTCGGATTGTATCATCCACTTATTTGTGTAAGTTTATCCTTTGGTTGATTTGTTTGATCGTATATTTTTCGGTTATAAGTATAGTCCCGTTTTTTAAGGATCATTATTGGGTCTATGCCCTTACTTTTTTATTGACATTTAATGAGCTTTTGTTACCTATTTGGTTCTTCCAAGGAATTGAGAAGATGAAATATATTGCGATCGTAAACTTGTCGGCCCGTTTGCTGTTCGTGGTCGCTATATTCTTGTTTATCCATAATCAGGAGGATTATTTGTTGGTGCCGCTCTTGAATGGTATTGGCACTATATTGGCAGGTAGCCTATCTTTATATATCGTATTAGGAAAAGAGAAGATAAGGTTGTCAATAATATCAATAAGAGATTTGAAATTAGCTTATAAGGAGAGTCTTCCATTGTTTGTTTCGGGTTTATCTACTCAAATCTACGTGAATATAAACAAATTAGTGATAGGTTCTATTCTTGGTATGTCAGAAGTATCTATCTATGATATGGCTGATAAGGTGATACAATGTTTGAAGCTCCCTATTTCAATGATGGTACAAGCAGTTTTCCCAAGGATAGCTCGTGAACGTAATATTAGATTTGTTAATCGTGTGATGTTTTTGGTCGCAGGAGCTGCGCTTTTGGCATATATATGTGTGTGTCTTTGTAGTGATTGGATTGTGTATCTTTTTATCGGGCAATATATGGAGGAGACTTCTGTTATTATACGATTACTGGGTATTTCTGTGATCTTAGTTTCCTTCAATAGTTTTATGGGAGGAAATCGCCTCGTTCCGTTTGGATATTCGGCTATTTATATGCGTGTGATGGTGAATAATTGCTTATTTTTTATGACAGGAATCACTTTGCTTTTACTTACACAACACGTAAATCTTTATACGATGACGGTGATGGTCGTTTCGGTAGAGTTTTTTTGCTTTGTAACGCTGATTTATAGGAATTGGTGCTTAGAGCTGTTGGGATTCAAAAAGAGAATATAAATGCTACTGTTTTTTATTAATTTAATTTTTTAATGTAATGATAAATTACTCAATAATTATTCCACATAAAAATATTCCTAATTTACTTCAACGTTGCTTGGATTCGATTCCCAATAGAGAGGATGTACAGATTATTGTAGTAGATGATAATAGTGATCCTAATATTGTAGATTTTGATAAGTTTCCTGGTTTAAATAGATCTAATGTTGAAGTTATTTTTACAAAAGAAGGAAAAGGTGCAGGATATGCCCGAAATACAGGTATAAAATATGTAAAAGGTAAATGGTTGCTATTCTCTGATGCAGATGATTATTTTTCTGAAAATGTAAATAGATTATTTGATGATTATGAGAATTCTGTAATGGACGTAATTTACATTCCATATAAAACGATAGATTTAATAACAGGAGAAGATTTAGAAGATGGGTTGTGTGTTACTAATCTAGAAGAAGACCTTTATAAGAAAAGAAGTGATACTTTAAGATATAGGTGCTATTCGCCATGGGCAAAAATGGTAAAAGTTAGTATGATAGAAAGGTATAGTATTAGATTTGAGGAAGTTGTCGCTTCAAATGATGTTTGGTTTAGTGTTAATGTTGGCTATGTAGCAAAAGAAATTGATATCTGCAACTATATTGTATATATAAGAAATGTAAGATATGGATCTCTTCAGTATTCTCTAAATAAGGAATATCTTTTATCAAGAATAAAGGTTGGATATAAAGTGAATGATTTTCTTTATGATATAAATAAAATAGAATATTATAATTATACATTATGGTTTGTTTTAGCTCTTATAAAGATCGATCTATTGTTATTTTTTAAGCAAATGATTATTTATATATATAAAACACATATTAATGTTCAATTAAGAAGTATATATCGATTCTTTAAAGAAGTTGTTTATAGGATAATACAATAAATATTTGTATGTATAAAATTATCTAAATATGAAAATAGTAATTGTTGGATCGAAATCGTTTGATTCTTTGGAATATAACTTGAATGAAACATTCAATCAACAGGGGCATTCGTGTTCGATTGTGGATATTTACTCTTCTTCTGTTAGTACTAATAAGTGGTTACGTACATTTGATACATTAGCCAGAAGATACTCGGAAACTTATGATCGGAGTGTGTTTAATAGGGTACTTGATAGTGTTCTTCGTCGTGATCCGGATCTGGTGATAGGGGTTTATCGGTTTATCCATCCGGAATTAGTACGTATAATAAAGCTTAATAGAATCCATATTATCCATATAAATCCAGATCAACTAACAACTCTTGAACGTCTGCAATTATTTGTAGAACCTTATGACCTCTATTTTACTAAAGATCCTTATATGATGAGATTCATGCGGGATAACATGAAGTTGAATGTTAGGTTGTATAATGAGGCATTTAATACACGTATCCATAAACGGCCTAAGCGAGATAAATTGACATGCGAACAGGAAGAGAATATAGATGTACTGGCGTTTGGTAATATGTACCCATATCGGACAAGAATGCTTGCTCTTATGAAAAAACGAGGAATACACTTGTCTTTGTTTGGGAATAAGGGTCCCTATTTCTCTTCTGATTTAGATGATTGTTTCCAAGGAAAATATATAGTAGGAAAGGAAAAGGCCCGGATATTGTATGGGGCTAAGATTGTATTTAATAATTTGCATTACGCAGAGATCGAATCTGTGAATAATAAGTTCTTTGAGATTAATGGATCTGGTGCTTTCCAACTGTGTGATTATCGTCCAATATTGAAAGATCTTCTACCGATAGATCCGGAACTTGTATCATTTAGGACAATTGATGATGCGGTGGAGAAGATTAACTACTATCTAGATCATCCGCAAGAGAGATATGACTTGTCTAACTTAATATACAATCATTTTGTGGAACATTATAGTTATGATAGTTTGGTTGAATATGTATTGAATGAGGCAGCTAAAATTTGACAAGTATGGCTGTCTATATATTTATGGTACTGTTCCTTTATAGTTGCTCTTGGCTCGATTTTAAGGCAAATCGTAAGATTGGATATATTTTATTTACATTCATTTTTTTCCTGTTTGTATTACATGATGGCCTTCGGTGGGAGACGGGAACGGATTGGGGAAACTATTATCGGTTCTTTTTAAATTGCTTATGGGATGAATGGGAACAGTTCGAGCCGGGATATGTTTTGTTTAATCAGCTGATAAGGGGACTTACGATAGATTATAACGTATTCTTGCTTTGTGAAGCGGTGATCGTGTGGGGATTAATCTTTCCCACTATAAGGAAATATTCGCCAGATCCCTTACTTACTCTTTTTTGTCTTTATTGCACATTATTGCCCGTATTAGGGATGAATCGTCAATTGATCTCATTGGCTATCAGTATTTATAGTATTCGGTTTATATTGAACCGTCAATGGATTTTTTTTTATTTGTCTATATTATTGGCTTGCCCGTTTCATTTGTCTATATTGATATTTGCTGTCGCTTATTTTTTGAACAGCAAGTTGAAGACTAAATATTATGTTCTTTTACTGGTTGTTTGTATCGGACTATCTGTCTTTGATGTAATAGATAAATATTTTGGGGAGATAGTACCATATGTATCAGGGGATGATACACGATTGATGGGCTATACTGAAATAGAATCTACAGGCGTAAATGCTTCTTTTTTAGGAATAGCACGGAAATCACTTTGGTTGTTTCTTGCGTATCCTCTATTGAAGAAAGAACGAGAAGGGTTATTGTTGCTTTCCTTTAACCTTTACTTTTTATCTTTGCTTATTTATACAATATTCAATGGAACTGATTTTCAGATAATCGTGTCAAGAGGTACTAACTACTTCACAATATATGAGGTATTCATTGTCTCTTATGTGGTTTATGGTTATAAAGGTAAAGGTGTAAAAATAATAATGCTAATAATGATCTTTGTTTATTTTATTGGTATGCTTTATAAAGGTATTGATTATTACTCAGTCGGTCGCTATAATCCATTTATTCCCTATCAATTTTGTTTTTAATGAAAGATGTATTTTTTGTTTATAGAAAATCCGGTTTAAATTATAGTATAGAACATGTGTTCAATACTGTGGAAAGCGGATTGCGTAAGGAGAATGTCCTTGTTAAGAATATTTTCTTACCCTATGCGAGAGTTTGTGTTAGTAATTTATTGCGTAACATTCTTTATGTAAAAAGATTATGTAATAGCATTACTCATTTGACGGGAGATACGCATTATGCGATCCTTTTATGTAAGGGAAAGGTCGTATTAACCATTCATGATACGAGATTTCTTGATTTTGAACATGAGCTGAAAAAAATGATCTTTAAATGGCTTTGGTTTTATCTTCCCATGAGAAAGGCTTCGTACGTGACTTGCATATCAAATGAGGTGAGAGAGAAGCTTATTTCGTATTTTCCTCGTTTTAAAGATAAGATACATATCATATATAATCCATTAGATACAAATTATAACTATAAATTTAAACTATTTAATGAGGGTTGTCCGATTATTCTACATATAGGAACTGCTGAAAATAAAAATCTAGAACGATTGATACCTGCATTAAAAGGAATTAATTGTGAATTGCATATTGTGGGAAAATATAGAAAAGATATAGAGGATATGCTTCGTTTTTATTCTATTAGATATGTCTATAAGTGTGATTTGTCTAATCAAGAAATATTAGATGAATATATGAATTGTGACATAGTTTCTTTTCCTTCATTATATGAGGGCTTTGGAATGCCTATTATAGAAGGGCAAGCAGTCGGGAGAGTGGTGTTCACTTCTGATTTGGAACCTATGAAAGAAATAGCAGGTGATGCTGCTTTGTTGGTGGATCCATATAGTATAGAGAGTATAAGGAATGGAGTCATGAAACTTATTAAAAATCATCATTATCGTGATGATCTCATCAAGAGAGGACTTGAAAATATTGAGCGATTTAAATTACCTGTTATCGTGAAGTGCTATATGGATTTGTATACTAAACTAGAAAGAGAAAATTAAAAATGAGAATCCTTCATGTTATCCCTCAATTGTGGCGGGGAAATGGTGCCGCAAAGATCGTAAAAGATTTAGTAGATTATCAAATTACTCATGGTAACTTAGTGACGGTTGTTTCTTTGTCTATAATGTCTCCTTCTTACGAAAAGGATTTAAAGAAGTTGGGATGTGAGGTTATTTATTTAGAGAATAGAAGGTACTCTTTATATAATCCTAAATTCTTTTTTCAATTAAGAAAGATAATTAAAGAGTTTGATATTGTTCATGTGCATCTGTTTCCCGCTCTTTATTGGGTGGCATTAGCAAAGTATTTCTCTTCAGCTTCTTGTAAATTGGTATTGACAGAACATAGTACGTTTAACAATAGGCAGTCTTTTAAGATATTGAAGCCTATAGAGAGATTTATTTATTCTAAATATGATGCAATTGTTGCTATTTCAGAGGGAGTTTCTCTATTTTTTAAATCGTATCTAGGGAATAAGTATCAGTTTTTTGTGATTAACAATGGTGTTAATGTAAAAAATATTCGGCAATGTGAGATTATTGGCCGAGAACAATTGAATCTTTCCTCTCAAGCAAAATTGATAGTCCAAATAGGTCGGTTTTATCCACAAAAAGATCAAAAGACTCTTATAAAGGCTTTAGCTCTTTTACCAGATGATTTTTATGTTCTGTTTGTCGGAGATGGCCCCTTGTTAGATGAGTATCAAAAACTTGCTCAATATTACAATCTATCGAAACGAATTTTATTTTTGAGTGTAAGGGAGGATGCTATTTCTATCTTGAAGGCATCAGATATTGTTGTTATGTCATCCAATTTTGAAGGTTTTGGTTTAGCGGCAGTAGAAGGTATGGCTGCGGGAAAACCTGTTATCGCTTCGGATGTGGAAGGTCTGTCGAATATAGTAGAAGGTGCAGGACTTCTTTTTGAGCCTCATAATGAGAAAGATTTAGCGGCTAAAATAAGGCTGTTGATGGAAGATCAATTATTCTATAAAAGTGTTTCTGAAAAATGTAAACAACGGAGTGAAAAATGTGATGTATCCGTTATGGGGAATCGTTACAATCAATTGTATCAATCCTTGTGTAGATGAATATTAATTCGTAATGAATATGAACGTATATGTAAATGAACAATTTCCTTATCTTGATTTCATGGATATCCGTCCGGGAGATCGGGTGGTATTGAAGCCAAATTTGGTGAAAGAGGGAAAAGAAACGGATAAAAATGAATGGAAATGTGTTGTTACATCTCCGGAGTTGATTCGGTATGTAGCGAATTATGTATGTGAGAAATTAGGAGGAAAGGGAGAAGTCTATATTTGTGACGCTCCTCAAACCGATTCCTCTTTTGAGCAGATTGATAAAAAATTAGGCTTAACAAAAATAGCTTCGGATTGTACCTCTAAGTATGGAGTGCCGGTACGAATAATTGATTTGCGGAATGAAGAGTGGACAAGTGAGAAAGGGATTATCACGCATAAAAAGAAATTGGCCGGTGACCCAAATGGAACAGTTCTTTTTAATTTAGAAAAGAACAGTTTGTTTTATGGGCATAAGGGAGAAGGTAATTATTTTGGAGCAGACTCCAATTATGAGGAGTTGAATAAACATCATCAGGGAACAATACAAGAGTATTTACTTTGCGCTACTCCTATTATGGCAGATGTGGTGATTTCTTTGCCGAAGATGAAAACACATAAAAAAACAGGTGTTACTTTAAGCATTAAGAATTTTGTGGGGATAACGGCTGATAAGAATTATTTACCCCATCACACATGGGGATCTCCTAAACATGGAGGTGATGATTATCCTGATACATCATTTAAACGACAGTTCGAGACATGGGGATCCAAGTTCGTAAAAAGGATAATAATCAATATTCCATTTATAGGAATTAAGATGGCTCAAATACTTCGTGCAGAGGGGGAGAAGGTATTTGGCGCTACGCACAATACAATCCGGAGTGGGAACTGGTATGGGAATGATACCACTTGGCGAATGACGCTGGATTTGAATCGTTGTCTGATATATGGGAATCCGGATGGTACGTTTCGGAAAACAAAAAAACGTTATTATTCAGTTATAGATGGTGTTATTGCCATGGAAGGAGCTGGTCCGATGCAAGGAGATCCAAAGGAATGTGGTGTCTATATATCGGGAGAGGATCCCGCTAGTGTAGATACTGTGGCTACGACATTGATGGGTTTTGACTGGAGAAAATTACCTGTGGTATATGAGGCTTTCTCAAAGCATGAAATGCCTATATCTGAAATTGACCCACAAACTATAAATATAGTTAGTGATATTAAAGATTGGAGGGGTAGCTTGGATGAACTGAGAGAGAAGGAGCATTTTGATTTTGTTCCTTATTTTGGCTGGAAGGGGTATATCGAGTTACCTAATTATCAAAAGACAAATGACAAATGAACACTATATCTATTTACTCTTCCCTTCCTTATTGGCTTCAAAATATCGCAGTCTCTCTTCACGGCTACAAACTAAAGAGACAGCGTTTCAACGATGACTTTTATAAGATCTTGGATTTCTTGAACTCAACCCAGGGTTGGTCAAAAGAACAGATTCGTTCTTACAAAGAAGAACATATTTTTAAGATATTGGAACAGGCCTATAATCACTGTCCTTATTATCGAAAGAAATATGCTAATGCTGGTTTATCTCCTTCTGATTTTAAACAATTAGGAGACTTGCAAAAGTTCCCGATTCTGACGAAAGAGGAAATTCGAGAGAATTGGCTTGGCTTGGTTGCCAATAATATTCCTCAAAAAGATCTTATTCTATTTAATACTAGTGGCTCAACGGGAAAAGCGTTGGACTTCTATTGGACTAAATATAGTGCAGCCTATTATTGGGCGGTAGACCAAAGATATAAAAATAGATTTGGCTTTGATCTCGGAAAAGCTTGTATAAATTTCTCCGGTCGTCCTATTGTTCCTATTTCAACTTCGAGACCTCCCTTTTGGAGATATGATAGAGCCTTGAACCGTTATTTCATAAATATGCATCAGTTGAATGAACAGAAGATTCGGGATATCGTAAATTGGATTAATCTGAAACGTATAGAGATGTTCATAGGCTATCCATCTATTATGACCACATTTGCGAATGAGTTGATGAATGTGGGTATGGCTTTGGATTTTCCTCCTAAACACATATTCACGGGAGCTGAGAAATTGTATGAGAATCAGAAAAGTATTTTACAGACTGTTTTTAAAGATGTACAGATCCATGAGCTGTATAGTTTTTCTGAGCAAGCCGCTATCGCTACCCATTGTACCCACTCGGTTTATCACGAGGATTTCGAGATTGGTCATATGGAATTGGATCTGGCTGTTCCCGTAGAGAATGGGGTGCAGGGTGAGATTTTGGCTACCGGGTTCGCTAATCTTGGTATGCCTTTTATCCGTTATCAAAACGGGGATACGGCAGTGTTCTCCGACCGGGAATGTGGATGTGGATTACATAGCCAAATTATAGAAGATATTGTTGGTCGGAATGAAGACTATATAGTTACACCAGAGGGGCTTCATATTCAACGTTTGGACTATATATTCAAGGATACATCGGAGATAAAGGAGTGCCAAGTAGCTCAAAAAGTATCGGGGGAGATGATTTTACGTATTGTGAGAAGGAATTCCTATAGTGTGGCTACGGAGAAGAAATTGTTGGTAAATATATCTCAATGGATAAGCCCTACCATAAAGGTAAAATTTGAGTATGTGGATGAGATTCCCCGTACAAAAGCAGGGAAGTTTAAGGCAGTTGTCTCTGAATTGAAAAAATAATCATGTTGATTTATGAATAAACTAGAATCTACCATCTATAACCTCGTCCGTAAAAATCCAGCCTTAAAGCAGTTCGTGCGGAATATGTATCAAGGCATATTTGATTTGCTGCCAAGGAAGAAGGAGTATTTCGCCTCTCCCTATCAATACCGGGAAGGCTTCTTTTTTGGATTTCACGATGTCACGCCTTTTTCTTTTGATGAGACCAAGCTATTGGCGAATCAAAATAGGTTGGATTTACGTATGCCTTTACCGTCTGATGGACTGGATGTCGGATATTTTGATTTGGAACAAGGCCCTATAAAGGACTTTCATAGGGTGGATACCTCTTACGCATGGAATTATCATAAAGGATGCAGGCTGCAATGGTTGGATAAGAACCGGATGATTTATAATACGGCGATAGCGAATCGGCTTGTGTCTAAGATTCATGATTTATCGACAGGGGAATACCAAGTAATAGACTGCCCGATTGATGCGGTCTATCATGATGGACAAAGATCTTTGGCCTCTTCTTTTAGTTATGAGCGCTTGGAGCGTTGTATGCCCGGGTATGGTTATCCTTATCGGGATGGAGGGAAATTGGATGATCCGGCACCTAAAGATAGCGGTTTGTTCTTGGTGGATTTAAAGGAGAATACTTCAGAGTTGCTTATCTCTTTGTCTGAGTTGGCACAGATGGAAGATGAATCCTATAGGCAGGGGTATATGCATTTTGTAACCCATTCGGAGTTCTCGAAAGACGGTCGGTATCTTTCTTTCTTATACCGGAAAATACCAACCGATGGGGATTATATGAGGCGGCATACCAAGATCATGATTTATGATTTGCGTGATCGGCGACTTATTACCTTACCTACTCAAGAGTCCGGTTCTCATTATGTATGGAATAACAGGAATCAATTGATAGCGTCTTGCATTATAAATGGTAACAGTTGTCATGTATTGTATGACATGAAAGATGTAGATCATTATCAAATAATAGCAGGGGATGTGTTGAATTCGGATGGTCATCAGTCCTTTATCTCGGATACGTCTTTTGTGGCGGATACTTATCCGGATAAATATAGGATGGCAAAAATCTATAAGGCTGATATCAATACTCAAAGTGCGGATTTGTTGCTAAGTATCTATTCTCCCAAAGAGTTTCAAACGAAAGATTTTAAATGCCATATAGCTTGCGATTTACATCCCAGAGTATCCCCTTCTGGAAAGTACCTATGCTTTGATTCGCCTCGTACTGGAAAATGGGGGTTGTATATAATGCCATTGTCGGTACCGGCTATGTAGGCAAGGTGTCTTATATGATAAAAATCAAGAAGAATATTTGTGGCCTAGCTAAAAGTAAGTATATTTGTGGTGGTAACTATCGTGCGATGGCTGTAAATCAATATGATCGATCGTATGATAATATGTTTATTTTGTACAACAATGAGGAAGGACGATATATTATATTCTCTTAGGGCTTTGATAAAGCAAGTGATGCCAGCTGGAACAAAGGTTTTTTTGTTTGGTTCGCAAGCCCGTGGAGATGTCCATGATGAATCGGATTGGGATATTCTAATATTGTTGGACAAGGAAAAGATAACCTCTGCGGATTTTGATACCTATGCCTATCCTTTAATCGACCTAGGATGGCAATTTGGCGAATATTTTAGCACTAAGTTATATACCTTTACTGAATGGATGAAACGTAAAGGTACTCCTTTTTTCAAGAATGTGGAATTAGATGGTATAGAACTATGAATCTAACAGATGAAGAACGGGAAGCCCTTGTTATAGCAAGAAAGGATGCCAATGAGATTCTTCCCTTGATGGATTCTGTTGATAATTATTTGAATACCTTGCTTTCGTTGATAGAGGGAAAAGCATGAGGCTATCCTTGTCTTCTTTGCCGTAAATAGTTTAAAAAATTGAATATCGCATATCATTTGGCTTGATATGCGTAATATACGTATACCAAAACTTGACTTCTCTATAGATTTCCTGAAATATATAATCTTATAACTTATGAATATCGCAATCGTCGGCACCGGCTACGTAGGCCTGGTGTCCGGGACTTGTTTTGCCGAGATGGGGGTTGATGTCACTTGCGTGGATGTCAACCGGGAGAAAATAAATGGCTTGTTGGAGGGGAATATCCCGATTTATGAGCCGGGGTTGGAAGAGATGGTATTGCGTAATTCCAAGGAAGGCAGACTTCATTTTACGACGGATCTGGCCTCTTGTCTGGATAACGTGGATATCGTTTTTAGCGCCGTGGGTACGCCACCGGATGAGGATGGTAGCGCCGACCTGCGTTATGTGCTGGAGGTGGCTCGTACGTTTGGCCAATATATTAAGAAATATACGGTATTGGTAACCAAGAGTACGGTTCCCGTGGGTACGGCACGGAAGGTAAAGGCAGCGATTCAAGAGGAGTTGAGTAAACGTGGGATGGATATCCCCTTTGATGTGGCCTCGAATCCGGAGTTCTTGAAGGAGGGTGCGGCCATCAAGGATTTCATGAGTCCGGACCGGGTAGTGGTCGGTGTGGAGTCGGAGAGGGCGAAGGAGATGATGAGCAAGCTCTATCGTCCGTTTCTCCTGAATAATTTCCGGGTGATCTTTACGGATATTCCCTCGGCGGAGATGATTAAGTATGCGGCTAATTCCATGTTGGCTACTCGTATCTCGTTCATGAATGATATAGCGAATCTTTGCGAGTTGGTTGGCGCTGACGTGAATATGGTCCGGAAGGGGATCGGTTCGGACAGTCGAATCGGTAATAAATTCCTGTATCCGGGATGTGGCTATGGAGGTAGTTGTTTCCCTAAAGACGTGAAGGCTCTTATCAAGACGGCGGAAAAGAATGGTTATCCGATGGGAGTGCTAAAGGCCGTGGAGGAGGTGAATGAACGTCAGAAGACGATCCTTTATACGAAGCTTAGAAAACATTTTGACTCTTTGGAGGGGAGAACGATCGCTCTCTGGGGCTTGTCTTTCAAGCCGGAGACGGATGATATGCGTGAGGCTACCTCTTTGGTGATGATTGATCTTTTACGGAAAGCGGGTGCCGTGGTCAAGGTGTTTGATCCTGTGGCGATAGGCGAGTGCAAACGTAGAGTTGCTGATCGGGTTGTTTACGCGAAGGATATGTATGAGGCGGTAATCGATGCAGACGCATTGTTGTTGTTGACCGAGTGGAAACAGTTTCGCTTGCCAAGTTGGGCCGTGATCAAGAAAGTGATGAGGCAACCTTTGCTGCTGGATGGCCGCAATATCTATGACGCGAAGGAATTGGGTGAGCTAGGCTTTACCTATGAATGTATCGGAAAATAGTTATGGATAATTTAGGTTTGGTCTCCATTATTACTCCTTCTTATAATTCTTCGTCTTTTATAGCGGAAACCATTGAGTCGATTCTTTCTCAGACTTATCTTAATTGGGAACTGTTGATTACCGACGATTGCTCTACGGATCGTTCTGTTGAGATCATAGAGCGGTATATTCAAAGGGATTCCCGTATTAAGTTGTTCCGGTTAGAAAAGAATTGTGGGGCGGGTGTTTGCCGGAATCGCTCTATCTCGGAGGCCAAAGGACGATTTATCGCTTTTTGCGATAGTGATGATCGATGGTGCCCGGAAAAGCTGGAGAAACAGTTGGCTTTTATGCGAGAGAAGGATTGTGCCTTATCTTATACCTCGTATATGACTTGCGACGAGAGTGGCAAGATTTCCAGCATTGTTATCGGAAAAAGAAGGGAGACCTATTTCTCTATGCGGTGTGATGATGGGATTGGCTGCTTGACCGCTGTCTATGATACGGAGAAAGTGGGAAAGGTCTTTATGCCGGAATTACGTAAACGGCAAGATTGGGGGTTATGGCTTACCATACTCAGGCGTTGTGAGGTCGCTTACGGCTTGAAAGAGCCATTGGCGATTTACCGAATTCACTCAAGTTCTATCTCTCGGAATAAATGGTCTCTCATAAAGTATAATTTACGTGTTTATAGAACGGTTCTCGGATATTCCCCGATGGCTTCGTATCTGTATTTCTTTATTCTGTTTTTACCTTCTTATTTTTCTAAGAAAGTATTCTTGAGGTTAGTAAATAGATAATTTGGAAACAGCTTTATTCGATATAACACGGCCTTGTCATGACTGACTTGTGCCGTGTTTTTTTATTTATTTACTTGATCATTGCAATGATATTCTTCCCAAGTATGATCCCAAGGAAGACCGCTATCAAACCAAGGATATTACTGGCAAGTACATTGAGTAGTGCCATCTTGTATTCTCCGGTACGCATAAGTACCATCGTGTCGAGAGCGAAAGAAGAGAAAGTCGTGAAACCACCGAAAAGACCAGTGAATAGGAAAGCTCTTGTATTGATAGAAAAATTATAGGCTTCCGCTATACTCCAGCAGAAGCCGATTAAAAAGGAGCCGATCACATTGACCGACAAGATACCAAAAGGAAAGGAGTAAAGCATCGATCGTTGCACCCACGTGGAAACTCCGAACCGTAGCGCAGATCCGATAGCTCCTCCTATTATTAAAAGAAAAACCTTTATCATAATCAACCTAGTGTGTTTCCCCCGGGCTAGGTTAAGGCCCGGGGAGATGGTAAATGATTTAGGTTTTCAATTTAATTGGCCGACTCAAACTGTCTCAAGAAACGAACATCGTTTTCCGAGAACATGCGTAAGTCTTTTACTTGGTATTTCAAATTGGTAATACGCTCGATACCCATTCCCAATGCGTAGCCTGAATAAACCTTGCTATCGATACCGCAGTTCTCAAGCACGTTCGGGTCTACCATACCGCAACCGAGGATCTCTACCCAACCGGTTCCTTTACAGAAGGGGCAACCCTTACCTCCACAAATGTTGCAGGAGATGTCCATCTCGGCGGATGGCTCCGTGAACGGGAAGTAAGAAGGACGCAAGCGAATTTTTGTATCCGGACTGAACATTTCCTTGGCGAAGAACAACAAGGCTTGTTTCAAGTCGGCGAATGAGACGTTCTTATCTACATATAACGCTTCTACTTGATGGAAGAAACAGTGAGCACGATAGGAGATAGCCTCATTACGATATACACGTCCCGGACAGATGATACGGATAGGCGGTTCTTGCTTTTCCATTACTCGGGTCTGTACGGAAGAAGTATGTGTGCGAAGCAATACATCCGGGTTATGCTGGATAAAGAACGTATCTTGCATATCGCGGGCAGGATGGTCCTCGGCGAAATTCAAGGAAGAGAAGACATGCCAGTCGTCCTCGATTTCCGGTCCCTCAGCGATGCTGAATCCTAACCGTCCGAATATATCGCAAATTTCTTTCTTTACAAGTGATAGAGGATGACGAGTGCCTAGTTCGATCGGGTAAGCCGTACGAGTCAAATCGATATCATCGTTTGCGGTCTGTACATTCTCAAAGCTTTCTTTTAATTCGTTGATCTTGCTCTGGGTTGTTTCCTTTAGTTCGTTCAAGTATTTGCCAACCTCACGTTTTTGATCAGCCGCTACATTACGGAAATCATTCATCAACGCCGATATCTCGCCTTTTTTGCTGAGATACTTTATACGTAAAGCTTCTAGTTCCTCGGCATTTGCCGCTTTCATATTCTCTACTTCTTGAAGCAGAGCCTTAATTTTATCGAGCATTTCTAATCACACTTTGTATTTGTCATGCAAAAGTACGCCTTTCTTTTGAAACCGCAAGGGATTCGTAAGGTTTTTTAGTTAAATGTAAGCGCAGACACTTAGGTGTCTTGTTTTATATATTAAAGTATTTATATATCTTCGCAGCATAATCAAACTATAAATTAATTAATGGAAATAGTCATTATTATTGGCCTTATCTTACTGAATGGAATTCTTGCGATGTCGGAAATCGCCTTGGTCTCAGCCCGGAAGGCTAGGTTGGAAACCGAAGCGAAACGTGGTAATAAATCTGCGGGCACTGCTTTGAAGCTGGCAAATGAGCCGGATAAGTTTCTCTCAACCATCCAGATCGGAATTACCTTGATCGGTATCTTGACCGGTTTGTACTCTGGCGAGGCGTTAGCTCATAATTTCGCTGTTATAATAGCGCAAATACCGGCCCTAGAACCGTATGCGTTGGGGATCGCTAAAACGACGATCGTTATTATCGTGACGTATCTTACACTTATATTCGGAGAGTTGGTACCGAAGCGGATCGGCATGGGGTGTGCCGAGAAGGTCTCTATGTTAGTTGCTAAACCCATGAATTTTCTTTCCTTGATATCCTCTCCTTTTGTTTGGCTACTTTCAAAGAGTACGGCGTTGGCTGTGAAGATGACGGGTGTGGATACGAAAGAGGAAAATAGGGTAACAGAGGAAGAAATCAAGGCGATCGTGAAAGAGGGCTTCGACGGTGGCGAGGTGCAAGAGGTAGAGCAGGACATCGTAGAGCGGGTCTTTAATCTGGGAGACCGTAACGTGGGTTCTATCATGACGCATCGTAGCGAGCTGGTTTGGCTGGATGTGACGGATAGTACGGAGAAGATTCGGGAGAAAGTGGAGGAGAACTTATTTAATATATATCCCGTGGCTTCAGAGAAGTTCGATAATATAGTAGGAGTCGTTTATCTGAAAGATTTGTTCGGAAGGATCGATCAACCGGATTTCTCGATCAACCAAGTACTTCGCCCGGCACAGTTCGTTCCCGAGAACCAGAGCGTATATAATGCCTTGGAATCTTTCAAGCAGACACACGTGAAATATGGACTCGTTACGGATGAGTTCGGAGGTATCCAAGGTATCGTAACCTTGAAGGATATTATGGAAGGCTTAATCGGACAAGTACCGGAAGTCGGAGAGGAGTCCGAGATCATACAACGTGAGGATGGTACTTGGTTGGTGGACGGCCAATATTCTTTCTATGATTTCTTGGAATATTTCGACATGGAGGATTTGTATGCCGAGCATGATTATAATACCTTGAGCGGCTTGATCCTAGAGATATTGGAACGTGTACCGAAGACGGGTGAGAAATTAAAGTGGCTGGACTTTGAGTTCGAGATCGTAGATATGGATGGCGCCCGGATCGATAAGGTTTTGGTCAAGTACTTGAAAAATGGGTAAAATGTCTTTTTAGAAGAGTACGCCGAGTGAGATACTCATCACGTTCGTTCGCTTGTCAATATTGATATCATAATTAATCTCGGGAACCGGGTTGTTGACTTTCTCGAAATCGGATTCCACTTGATTCAATCCGAACTCATAGACAAAGTCGAAGAATAGCCGTCCGATGCTAACCCCTACGCCCGTAGCGATATTGACTCCGAACGGGGTGTTGTCATTCACGTATTCTACATGCGTGGTGGAAGACTCTACCGTATAGGCGATCTTATAGTTGTATTTTAATTTGGGGCCGACCATAAGGCTAAGTCCGTAAGGCCCTTTCTTCACTAGGTTATAGCCTACCATTATGGGAACCTCTAAGGAACTGGTTTTCATCATCAAGAGGTCGGTAGTTGCCGATGTATTGGACATCATATTATTTTCCGGCAAACTTTGAGGTATGGAAAAACGGATATTTCCCTCAGAACGATGCCATGAGAAACTAGGCTGGAGGAAGAACCGTTCGATATTGACCCGGCAAAAGACCGCGGCCAGATAACCTACCTTATATTCGATGTCTATATTCTCCGCTTCCTTCCCATTGATGGAAAGGGAGTTTATGACTGGGAAAGTGGCGTTGAATCCTACTTTGGCTCCAAAGTTGAATGCCTTGTCCTCGAAACGCATGAAGCTCTGGGCTTCTGCTAACAGACCGAAAGATAGCAACGCTCCTATAAGGTAGACTTTTTTCATACCGTTATTTTTTCTTTTTCACGGACCAGCCGAATTTACCGACAAATTCACCTAACCCGTAATACTTACCATGCGAGTAAGCCAAAAGATCCGCTTTCTGCATATCAAAAGCCCCTGTCTCTGGGTCTAGATATCGGTCATCGGCCTGTACGTTTACGACATCAGCGATAAACATATCATGACTTCCGAGAGCGATTACCTCTTTTACCCGGCATTCGATACAAAGCGGAGACTCGTCTATCGTAGGGGCGTTAACGACGGTCGCTTTTCCGGGAGTGAGCTTCATCTCCTCGAATTTATGATGGTCTTTCCCTGAGTTTACCCCGCACCAATCCGTGGCGTAGGCCAGCTCACGATTCGTCAAGTTGATGACGAATTCCATATTCTTCTTCAAGATCGGATAAGAGAATCGTTCCGGACGTACGGATATATAACACATCGCCGGATTCGTACAAATCGTACCGACCCATGCGACTGTTATTATATTGTACTCGGAAGGCTCATTCCCACAACTCACCATTACGGCAGGCAATGGATAGATCATGGTTCCCGGTTTCCAATCATGCTTCATAATAAAAACTGCGTTTTTATAATTGAAAGTTGAGAATTGAGAATTAAAGATTCCGTAAAGCTAATTCTCAATTCTCAATTCTTAATTTTCAATTATCTAATGATTATGTCTTCTTTATTAATCTTACGTTCGCAATAATGACATTTAATGGTTCCCTTCTCCTTGTCGATCACGTGGAAGCGGGAAAGCATCGGCTCATTATTGGTGATACATTTCGGATTGTTACATTTGACCAAGCCAATCAGCTCGTCGGGTAAAGTAACCGTCTTCTTCTCTACAACCTCATAATCACGGATAATGTTCAATATAATATTCGGGGCGATCATGGCGATACGGTTGATCTCGTCCTCCTCGAAAAACTTGTCGGCGATCTTGATCATACCCTTGCATCCCATCTTGTTGCTATGGAAATTATTGCCGATCGTGATCGTATTGTTCATTTTCTCCAGTCCCAGTAAAGAGGCTACCTTGAATAATTGGCTGGGAGGAATATGGTCTATGGCGGTACCGTTCTCTAAAGCGGCTACCTGCAACTCTTTTTTCTTTTCTGCTGACATAAAACTTCGTTTTTATTCGTCGATAGATATACCTAAAACTTCGCAAATGATAGCTTGGCGTGCGAACAGCCCGTTGCGTGCCTGCTGGATGTAATAAGCCTTTGGATTGTCATCTACATCGTAAGCGATCTCGTTCACACGGGGTAGCGGATGTAAGATACGCAGGTTCTCACGGCTGTTTCTCAGCATGTCGTTACGCAGGATATACACGTTCTTTACCCGCTCGTACTCTTCCAAGTCTGTGAAACGCTCACGTTGTACACGGGTCATATAAAGGATATCCGTCTGGTTGATGATATCTTCCGTGAAATCGGTATGCTCCTCGTATTTGAGTCCGTGCTTGTCGCAGAAGTTCTTTTGCTCGTCCGGCATGCGCAGCTCGTTCGGCGCAACGAAGTGGAAGGTCGGATGGAAGTGAGACATTCCCACGATCAAGGAGTGAACCGTACGGCCATACTTCAAATCGCCGACCATCGTGATGGTGAGGCTATCCAGCTTGCCTTGTGTCTTGCGGATGGAATACAGGTCCAGCATGGTTTGCGAGGGATGTTGGTTCGCCCCGTCACCAGCGTTGATGATAGGGACATCCGTCACCTCGGAAGCATAGCGGGCAGCTCCTTCCAGATGATGTCTCATAATGATCAAGTCCACGTAATTGCTTACCATCAAGATCGTATCTTTCAAGGTCTCGCCCTTGGAGGAACTAGTCGTGGAAGCGTCCGAGAAACCGATCACCCGTCCACCTAAACGGTTTACGGCTGTCTCGAAACTCAGTCTCGTACGTGTAGAGGGCTCGAAGAACAGGGTGGCGGCGACTTTGCCTTCCAGTAATTTCCGGTTCGGATTCTCCTCAAACTTCCTTGCGTTATCCAGAATACGAAGAATGTCCTCTTTGGAACATTGATCGATAGAAACTAAACTTTTACTTTTCATAGGTTGTGTATATTCTGTCTTATGTACGCGAATGTATAAAAAAAGCGGAGACCGAAGGGCCTCCGCTTTATATTTTATTTTAAGAAATCAACTAGACTTGCCGGAAGATAGAACGTGTTATTTTTATCGACATAAACGACGACAGAGTTTAACCGTATCTCATCTTGGCCTTTCTTCCCGGACTTCACGATATTGGAGAACGGGGTGATCGTTAGCTGTTTTTTCTTATCTTTCTTGTTCTTAACGATCAAGGTTGGAGAACCTTTCTCGTCGGCGGCAGGGACGATCTCGCAAGTGTAATCCTCGAATACGTCCGTGTGGCGTGCGAAGTTCTTGCTTGTAAGATCTTCCAAGTTTTCGTGTGTCAATCCGAACAAATTGCATAAGTACTCATTCAGCTCGATGTTCGTATTCATACCTAGGGGTAAGGTTCCTTGCGGATGGTAAGCGGCAAGGAATACTTCCTCGCCCGTATGGCCGCCGGTAGTGAAACCGAAGCAAGTGCGGGAAGTGATGATATGCGCCATCAATCCGGTTAACGAGCCACTGTACATGGAGGAATTATCTTCCGGTTTGCGTTGGTCTTCCGGTATCGGGCTATTCTTATAATCCTTGCAATTGTTCAACGCGTTCATCTCTTCCGGTGTCAGCTCGAAGCCGGCGTAGGTGCGGAATACGTTCTGCACTTCTGAGTTAGGAACGCTGTTTACCTTGTTGGCGAAACCCTCGGCGGTCAATTTATACAGGGAGAATTGGTGGAACAATTGATCTTTCGTCAATTTATCGTAACCTTTACAATCTCTTCTACCTAAGCTGATACCGCTGTTTCCGTGGTCGGGTACGATGACAACGGCAGTCTCGCCGTTATTGCGTGCGAACTCCAATGCGGCACCGCAGGCACGATCGAATGCCAAGAAATCGGTAGCCATACCTACCGGGTCATTTCCATGAGCGGCCCAGTCTACCTTACTGCCTTCTACCATTAAGAAGAAACCATTCGGGTTCTTGGATAATTTGTCGATCGCCTTACGAGTCATTTCCTCGATAGAAGGTTGCTCTTCCGGATTGCGGTCGATATCGTAAGCCATTTCCTTGTTGCCATATAAAGCCCACATCTTCTGATTATTATCGGCACGCATACCTTTCAGGTCGTTTCTATATACGCCGTATCCGTTCGCCAATAGATAATCTTCCATATCCTTCGTAAGGATAGACACTCCGCCACCGATAACGACATTGATATCATTATGAACCATCTGCGGAGCGATCCAGTCGTATTTACCACGATTGTAGCTATGAGCGGAGCAGTCCGCCGGGGTAGCGTGCGGGAATTCGCAAGTGAAAACCAATCCTGTAGCTTTGCCCTGCAACATCTTGCCAGCCTCCAATACGGTGGTAAGCGGTTGGAAAGCACGGGCCGGGTCGGTCGGGTAGATATCGTTATCACCGTCGTTCTCCGGGTAAGTGGATACATAACCCGTACGGCTCGGCTGTCCGGTCATGTAGCATGATGTAGTAGGAGCAGAGTCGCCGATAGGGGCGTTAGAAGAATGTGTACGCACCGTTCCGCACAAATACGGGTCGATGTTCAATTTCGGTTTGCTGGGATCTTGGTACCATTGCAACCAACGGGCGATAGAGATAGTCGCCAATGAGGTTCCGTCCGGGATTAAGAGAATCACGTTCTTGACAGGCTTCACGTTCTCCTTTTCCACGGCATTGGCCGGCATAATGATAATAGCCAGCAAAAGTAGAAAAGCTAATGTTTTTTTCATGTGCTTTAATTTAATAATGTATAACAAATTCTTCTATTAAATCTTAATTCCCAAGTGGGATGATCTCCTCGTTGAACCGTGTCAACTTCTCCACGCCCGTCTCCGTTACAAGGAAACTGTTCTCGATACCCACGGCACCGACACCCGGGATCACGAATTTGGGCTCCAAGGCGAACACCATATTCGGTAAAAGCTCCTCTTTCGAGCGAGGGGTAAGCACAGGTAGCTCATTGATCTGTATACCGATGCCATGTCCTACGAATTTAGCCTGTTGCTCGGTTCCCATAAAGTTAGCCGAAAGACCTTCTTTCTTAGCGATATTCGCCGCTATATTATATAAATCCGAACAAGCGGTTCCCGGGCGGGTAGCGTTTTCTACCTCCTGCTGTATCGTAAGGGCCACTTGATGCGCCCGATAAGCTTCCTCCGTCAGGCGGCCTACGGAGAAGACACGGGTCATGTCCGTCATATAAGCCGTATAATTGCCGGCCATATCCACCATGATAGCGGTACCTTCTTTTAATAAAGTACCGTTAGCGCCTAGCGGACAAGAAGCGTCTATGCCGCCTCCACCCAAAGCGAAATCAAAAGGGGATGGGGTCTCGGCGTTTTCCCCGGCGAGAATACTACCCATATAGATATCCATATTGGCTCCGAAAGCACGGAAAAGACCGATCGAGCCGTTCTTGCGCATACGTTTCTCGATCTCGTACTGGAACTCCAAGTCTGTCATACCGGGACGGAAACATTCCGGGATCTCGCTATAAGTAGCCTCGTGCTTGCGGGCGGCGATACGGAATTGCCCGATCTCCCAAGGGGTTTTTACCCGGCGAAGGTTTCGCATGAAAGCGGTGGCGTTACCGGCCTCCTCCGGTTGGAATACCTTATCTAAACGGATGTATTCATTATAAGTTAACTCATCTGCCTCTAACAAGAGCTTTTTGGGCATCTTAATCCCTTGTTCCGCAAATAAGGGTGGGATGTCTTCCGGCTTACGGATGTATTCCACTTGATGTCCTGAAAGCCCGTTCGGTCGCTTGATCAAGAACCACGGCTCACCGTCTACCGGCAAATAAAAATAACCACTATAGATTTGTCCTGTCGTATAATAAAGATTTACATCTACGGTAAGCAAACAGGCATCCATACCCATCTTTGCCATACCATCTCTCATCCGATCCCATTTTATCTTTAGGTCGTTCTTCAATTCTTCTGAAATCATCTTCCTTTGTATTACTTTTATTTTGTACCGGGCATCAAAGGTAACAAGAATTTACGAGATTTAAGTGGATTTGAGGTGAATAAAGTATTACAAACGCATATATGCGAATATACGGTTGAATAGGGAAATCTTCTTATGAATAAAGATAATCGTATCTGTATCTATTCCTTGATTCTCGTCGTGAATCCTATAAACCACGGCGTGGTCTTTACAGATCATGGCGTGGTTTACAAAGACCACGCCGTGGTTTGTAGAATAGAAGTAGATCCGATATAGAATATATAAGTATTCAGCTGATTATTCTTGCGGAACAGATAGGGTATTCGATACTATTGGACCGGGATCTTGATAACCACCTTCCGGATATTCCCTTGGCCGATACCCGGGGCGTGCCCGTCTTCCGGGAAATAAATGGCGAATTGTCCGGGATAGATTTTCGTATAGGCGGTAGGTTTGTCGATATAAAAGGCGATATCTTGCTCCTCGTTGTATGGAACGGACTCCTCTAGTAATTGATCTCCCGGTTTCCATCCGATTTTCTCTACGCCCAATAAGGGGAATTGGATATCGATGAACTTCTTATGGGTCTCGATGGCCGCTTCCGACTTCTCCTTTCCGAAGAGGCTGGCGATGCTAACCGTGAAACCAGCGTCCGCTATATCGTATTTACCATCTTCCATTTTTGAAAAATCAGTAGACTTAACATAGTCAAAAGCCTGCTTAAACAGCGGATGGATACATTCGATCCGCTTAGAGTTCTCAAGTGAGTCTAGAATCATATTGTTATTAAGTTTTAGTAATTGGTTTGAAAATCGTTACAAATGTCGGGTATTTCCCTGTTAAATAATAGTCATATTTCTCAAATAAATCTATTAAGTTCCTAGGTTTCTTAACGTACGTAAATACTGTTTCGTAAAGTTTGCAATCTGGTTGCAATCATATTTATCGTATCTTTGTTATTCATTTATATATAACTAAACAGGTGATACGATCTATGAAAGATTTGGAGACAATTATACTACCGGTTCTTGAGATGAGTTGTGCCGTATGTGCCAATAACGTAGAGAATACGGTGAAGGGACTTCCCGGCGTGGAAGAGGCATCGGTGAATTTCGCGGCGAATACGCTTTCCGTCAAATACCATCCATCCTTGATTACTCCTCAGAAAATGAGAGAGGCCGTGCAGGAGGCCGGATACGATTTGGTCGTGGAGGTAGAGGATCCGACGGCGGTACAGGAAGAGATGGCACGAGAGCATTACCGGAAGCTACGCCGGAATACGATCGGGGCGTGGGTACTTTCCATTCCGCTGGCCCTGCTGGGAATGGTGTTTATGCATACGCCCGGCGGTAACTGGATCATGATGGCGCTGGCCTTGGTGATTATGATCGTGTTCGGGCGGTCGTTCTACGTGAACGGCGTGCGCCATGCGTTGCACGGTAGCGCCAATATGGATACGTTGGTGGCGTTGAGTACCTCGATCGCTTTCCTGTTCAGTTTCTTCAATACCGTATATCCGCGGTTCTGGTATGAGAAAGGATTGGAGCCGCATGTTTATTATGAGGCATCCGGCGTGATCATAGCGTTCGTTCTGTTGGGTAAACTTCTGGAGGAGCGGGCGAAGAACAGCACTTCTTCCGCTATCAAGAGCTTGATGGGATTGCAGCCTAAAACCGCCCGTCGTGTGCGGGATGGACAGGAGGAAGAGGTCTCTATCTCGTTCTTGCGGGTGGGAGATCTTGTCAGTGTCCGTCCCGGTGAGAAGATCCCGGTGGACGGCACGGTGTCTCAAGGTTCCTCTTCCGTGGATGAGAGCATGTTGAGTGGCGAGCCGATCCCTGTCGTGAAATCACAAGGTGACCGGGTCTTGGCCGGGACGATCAACCAAAAGGGCGCTTTCTTGATGGAGGCGACCGGGGTGGGGAGCGCTACCGTATTATCGCAAATCGTACAGATGGTACAAGCCGCTCAAGGAAGTAAGGCACCCGTGCAGCGTATCGTTGATAAAATAAGTGGTATATTTGTACCGATCGTTGTCGGATTGGCGATACTCACTTTTATCGTCTGGCTGGTAGTAGGAGGAAGCGGGTACTTCTCGTACGCTCTCTTATCGGCGGTATCGGTATTGGTGATCGCTTGCCCTTGCGCGTTGGGACTTGCTACGCCAACTGCCTTGATGGTCGGGATGGGTAAAGGCGCCGAGCATCATATATTGATCAAAGACGCTTTTGCCTTGGAAAACCTTTGTAAGGTGGATACCGTCGTGCTGGATAAGACCGGGACCTTGACCGAGGGCGTGCCCGAGGTGACAGACTCTTTCTGGATATCGGAGGCGAGCCGGGATATGCTGGATATCCTTTATACCGCCGAGATGAAGTCTGAGCATCCTTTGGCGTCCGCTATCCTCTCATGGTTGAAAGGAACGGAGGCTGCGGAGATCGACGCTGATAGTTTCGAGAGCGTAACGGGGCGTGGTATCCAAATGCAGGTACATGGCGTGACGTATTGGGTAGGAAGCAAAGGCTTTTTGGAAACCTTCAAGGCGATGGTTCCGCCCGAGGCTGGGCGGGAAATCATCCGGTGGGAAGAGGATGGCAAGAGTATCGTTTATTACGGTTGGGAATCGGAATTGCTTGCGGTCATGGCTATTTCGGATCGGTTGAAACCTACGTCGGGAGAGGCGGTAGAGGCCTTGAAAGAAATGGGTATCGAGGTTCATTTATTGACCGGCGATGGGAAACGGACTGCCGAGACTGTTGCGGCCATGCTGGATATCCGTCATTATAAGGCGGATGTCTTGCCGAGCGATAAGGAGGAGTATATCCGTTCCTTGCAAGCCGCCGGAAGGAAAGTGGCTATGGTTGGGGATGGTATCAACGACTCGCAAGCTTTAGCCCGTGCGGATGTGAGCATTGCGATGGGTAAGGGAACGGATATCGCCATGGATGTGGCGATGGTCACGTTGATTACTTCGGATTTGATGTTATTGCCGGATGCGATCCGCTTGTCGAAACGTACGGTTCGCTCGATCCATCAGAATTTATTCTGGGCATTTATCTATAATTTGATCGGAATCCCATTGGCGGCGGGTGTCTTATTCCCGGTGAACGGACTGTTACTGAACCCGATGTTGGCTAGCGCCGCGATGGCTTTCAGTTCCGTGTCGGTGGTATTAAATAGCTTACGGTTGAAATGGAGTAAACTTTAAATAATAAATAGAGATATGGCAACATTAAAATTTAAGACAAACGCTAAATGTGGCGGATGCGTGGCGGCTATCGGTGCTAAGTTGAATAAATTAGTAAAAGAGGACGCATGGTCGATCGACTTGAAATCCCCGGATAAAACATTGACTATAACAACCGATCTTCCGGCGGAGACCATTCTTTCAGCCGTATCGGAGGCCGGTTTCAAGGCCAGCGCCTTGTAGTCGTAGCGATCGGATGGATGAGAAAACAAAGACAGACTCATGGTGAGGAAGTAGCGAATGTGCTTACGCATGGCGCGGGCATGTTGTTCGGCTTAACGGCGATTGTCGTCTTGATGATCGCCGGGATTCGTACAGGTGATCCGTGGGTGATCGGTAGTTTCGCCGTTTATGCGTTGTGCATGACTTCCTCGTATGTGACATCTACCTTTTACCACGCCGCTTCCGATCCCAAGCGAAAATGCCAGTTGCGCCGTTGGGATCATAGCGCTATTTATTTGCATATCGCGGGTACTTATACGCCATTTACCTTGGTGGCTCTCCGCGACGAGGGTTTCTGGGGCTGGGGATTATTTATTACGGTTTGGCTGGCCGCGGTTATCGGCGTATGGTTTAGTTTCCGTCGGATGAAGAAAAAGGATAATCTGAAAACGGTTTGTTATCTGCTGATGAGCTGGGTGGTGATTATCGCTTTCAAACCTTTGATCGATGTTTTCCAGCGTACGGATTCGATGTATGTCTTATATTGGTTGATCGGAGGAGGCTTGTTCTATTCCTTAGGAACGATTTTCTTCTTTCTGGATAAATATAAATATATGCATTCCGCATGGCATTTATTCGTTCTCGGGGGAACGGTTTGCCATTTTATAGCGATCTATAATTTGGTGTAAGGAAAAATAAAGAAGCCGGAACTGTGTTTAGCGGTTCCGGCTTCTTTTATTCTTGTTCTTCCGGATGTTGTTTCTTGTATTTATAATCCGCTAAAATCAACCCCATTGAAAAGCAAGGAAGGGATTCGCCAGCTGGAGGATAGGCGGGGGTCGTTTCCGACTTCCGCTAGGTTACTCCATAGGGAGAGCATATTACCCGTGGCGTTCATCTCGGAGATCGGTTGGGATAGCTTGCCTCTCTCGATCAAGAAACCTTCCACGCCATACGAGAAATCGCCGGTCGTGCTATTGCAGTTTCCACCGTTGAAGCCGGTCACCAATATACCTTTGTCGATAGAGGCGATCAATCCGTCCAGATCCTTATCACCATTCCGCATGGTAAGAATCGAGGGAGAGCCGATCGTTTGTTCCATGCCCATCTTGTTGGCGGAATACGTATCGATATAATACGTTTTCAATATACCCTGCTCGAATACCGGAAGACGTTTCGTGGCAACACCCTCGCTATCGAAATAACGTGCGCCGGAAGCCTTTACCAAATGAGGCTCATCTATCAAGGTCATCTTGTCGCTCGCTACCTTTTGGTCGATCTTATCCAACAAGAAAGAGTTCTTTTGCTGGATGGAGGAACCGTAAATGGCTCCGATTACTGGAGAAAGCAGACGACTGGAGTTCATGTTATCCACGATCATGGTATATTTACCGGACGCCACTTTCCGCTGTCCCAGTTTTCGAAGCACCCGTTCCAGCGCTTTCGTACCGATACCGGTCTTCACCAGCTCGTCATAATACAAGGAAGAGTCGTACCAATAAGACTCGGGACGGGCGTCACCCTCCCCACGGATGCTGACACTCCCCACCAAGCCATAAGAGGAACCAGAAGCCTCGCCTTCGAAACCGTTGCTGGCTACCATGTACTTAAAGTCCTTCTCGTCGCTGTAGGAAGCGTTGGCGGAGATGATCCGGTCGTCCTTGCCCATGATTTCCTCACAGACGCTCATGGCCAACGCTACCTTGTCGTCCGGTTGCACGGAGTCGAAATTCGGGTCGACCAATCGCAAGTCCGCCGCCCCACCTTTATAATACAAGGAAGCGTCCGGCAGCGTGCGAGCCTTGTCCTCGGCGAGGAAACGAGTGGCGGCGATACCATCCTTGATGAACTTCTCCAGCTCTTTCTTATCCAAGCGATTGGTAGAGTAGGAGCCGTAACGGCCGTCCACGAACAAATGAACCACCATGCTGTTCTCGGATGCCTGTTGCAGACGGTCTATTTTCATATCCCGTATCTCAAACGAACTGCTGGAACCATTGTAAAGCGTGACACGTGAAGATTGGCAACCATTCTTCAAGGCATATTCCATGGCCCATTGAGCCAATTTCTTATTTTCGTTTGTTATCATATTAGTTTTCTCCTCCTACTGTAAGTTTGCTGACTAAGGCCGACGGCATACCGCAGGTTACCGGGCAAGACTGTCCATCCTTACCGCAGGTCCATGTGCCGTTATCCATTTTATAATTATTACCCACCATCGTGATATCCGCCAACGCTTTCGGGCCGTTACCGATGATATTGATATCCTTGATAGGTTGGGTAAGCTTGCCGTTCTCGATCAAGTAACCATCCTTCACGAAGAAGGTAAAATCGCCCGCGCCGATCTGTACCTGCCCGTTCGTGAAGTTGGCGGCATAGATACCTTTCTTTACGGTAGAGATGATCTCCTCTTCCGTCACGTTGCCCGCTTCCATATAAGTGGCACGCATACGGGGGATAGGCATCTGACGGAAAGACTCCCGGCGGCCATTGCCCGTAGAGGGGATGCCGTAATGTTTCGCGCTGATACGATCGTGCAGATAACTGGTCAAGACTCCCTCCCGTACGATATAGGTTTTTTGTCCGTCCACACCCTCGTCATCGATATTGACCGAGCCCCGGTTGAAAGGAATCGTGCCGTCGTCCACCACGTTGATATGCTCGTTGCAAACTTTCTTGTTCAGTTGATCAGAGAAAATAGAGGTGTTCTTACGGTTGAAATCTGCCTCGAAAGCATGGCCGATCGCCTCGTGCAATAAGATGCCAGAGCCACCGGCACCCATGACAACGGGCATTTCCCCGCCTTTTGGCTTGATCGCCTGAAATAAGATAGAGGTCTTATCCACCGCCTCTTGGGCAAGCTCGTCGATCAGGTCGTCCGTCAGGAATTCCGCTCCCATACGAAAAGCCCGTGCGGCGTACGAGTTCTCGATCTTCCCGTTATCCTCCATGATGCAGACGGCGCTCAAGGCGCTCATCGGGCGATAATCGTAATAAATCTGCCCTTCCGAGTTACAAAATAAGATATGAGAGGTCGTGTCTCCCAAAGAGGCCATCACCTTGGTGACCCGCTTGTCCTTGGCGAAGATCTGATCGTTCAGTTTCTGCAAGAAAGGCATCTTGTCATTAATGGCTATCTCGTCCCAAGGTGTTTGTACGCTATAGAAATTGTTCGTATGCTTTTCTTCCGTTAAGTTGATAGGAGCGGTATTCGCTGATCCGGTGGCGATCCGTGCGGCCGTACGAGCCGCCTTTAGCATCTCGTCCAAGCTGACGTTCTCCACGTAGGCATATCCCGTTTGGTCGCCGGACAAAACACGTACGCCCATCCCAAAATCGATGTTAGATGAGGCACGGTTTACGGCACCATCCTGCAACCCTACGTTGTTCCTGTATGAATGCTCAAAAAACAAATCGGCATAATCCCCGCCTTTCTCCAAGGCTGCCGCCAATACTTTCCTCAAATCCCCCTCACTCACCTTGAAATAATTCATGGCGAATGAAATACCGGCTGCTTTATCACTCTCACTACCGGTGCAACTTCCTAGTAGGGAAGGAGCCGCTAATGTTCCAAGCATAACCATACTTCCTGTTTTAATGAAATCACGTCTGTTAATATTCATGTTGTTGTTGTTTAGCCCAATCCATCACGTTTGCGGGTGGACGTTGATTCAATAACTCTTTTTTCATAAAATCCATGTAAGGAGCTACGTGCTTGAAGAATTTCTTGTATCCCTTACATAGATAATTTAGTCCCGGCTCTCCATTCGGCGTATGGAGGAACCGGTTTTTCGGGCATTCCCCATGGCAAGCGAAAAGATATTCGCATTCCTTGCATTGCGTAGGGAGCTTATCTTCTTTATCCGTTCCAAACTTTTGTTGTACCGGACTGTACATCATCTCCGTTAATGTCTTTGTTTGGATATTCCCGAGTTTGTATTCCGGGAATACGAAATGGTCGCAAGCGTACACGTCGCCATTGAACTCCATTACCCCGGCGTGACCGCAATGGCGGGCCAAGGAGCAGACCCCGGGTTGCTCGCCTACCCAGTTCGCCAAGGTGGAATCGAATAATTGGATGTAGAACTTGCCGACATCCTCTTTCAGCCACTCGTCGAACAAGGCGCAAAGGAAATCCCCCCATTTCTCGCTATCTACCGAGAACGGAGCTAGCTCGATCGCAGCGTCTTGTTCCTCGGGAGAAGATAGCTTGGTACCTTCCTTGTGCCGGCCGATACGCTCCACGATCGGGGCGAATTGGATGAAACGGCAATCCAGTTCCTTGAAGAAATTATAGAATTCCAGCGGATAATCCACGTTATAATCATTCACGACGGCCATGGCGTTATATTCTACCCCATGTTTTTTCAGCAACTCGATTCCCTTCATCACTTTATAGAAAGAGGGGAGTCCCTGCCGGTTCCTACGGTATTCGTCGTGGAACTCTTGCGGGCCATCGATAGATACACCCACCAAGAAATTATTTTCCTTGAAAAATTGGCACCACTCATCATTCAATAGGGTACCATTGGTTTGGATACAGTTATCTATTTGCCGTCCTCCCGCATACTTACGCTGCAACTCCAAGGCTTTTTTATAGAAGCTGATCGGCCGCATCAGCGTCTCGCCTCCATGCCATGTAAACAAGACTTCTTGCATGGTTTGGCATTCCATGTATTCCTTGATGAACTTCTCGAGTATCTGATCCGTCATGATGTGATTCTTCACGTCCGGATAGAACTTACTTTTCTCAAGGTAATAACAATACTCGCATGCCAAATTACAAACAGAACCAACCGGTTTCAACATGATGTAGACCGGCTTGGCGAAAGGGGAAATATAGGAACTATTCATGGTATACTATTAGATATTACATTTCTATTTCAACTCGAACTCGCTAAGCACGATTTTTTGTTTTAGCTCGCTGAACGTTTGATCTGACTTAGTCAGTGTACGGAAGGTATATTTATCCCCGTATGTGGAAAGTACCTTTTCCATCTCATTTTCTCCGATCAGGAAATAACCTTTGGCGGGTGTTTCTTTATCGAAGTCATGGAAGATATTTCCCATATAGAAGTTTAACCCGTACAGATTCCGATAAATCCGAAGGTTATTTACGACATATACATTCTTTTTATTCAATGGATATTCTTTCAGGATACGTTCAGCGAAAACACGGCAAGAATCCCCTTCACGAATACCTCTCATAATGACACCATCAATTAATAAATTAACCGAGAATGTCAAGGCTATCGTAGCGTAGAGAATCTTGATATTTATTTTCTTGAACATCTGGTAATAGACCGTTCCTAATATCAATAGATTTATGAAGATAATACAGATCGTAAGCGTACTGGGGTGAACTAATACTTTTGATACCATTTGTACCATGTCCAAGGTCGATGCGTTTTGTGTATATTGACCGACGATACCAACAGGATCAATAATACTGAATACCGTAAGCAAGATCGCTATCATGACGACACTTACTACGGAAGCTAAAAAGGCAGCGAATACCCGAGTTACTTTCGTACGGTATTCTGTAATATATAAGGCATACTGAGCCAAGAACAAGGCAATGAACGGATAAGCCGGCATTAAATATACGCTTCGTTTACTGGAAGGGATCGAATAGAAGAAAAGGATGCCGACTAAAGCAACCAAACTAAATAAACGAACTTTTTCCATGGAGCGGATACGTTTCCACGTATTCTTTAAGATCTCTTTAATAGGTTGCTCAGGCTTACTAAGTTTCAGCCCGAATAAAGAGAAGAAAAAGAAAATAGTCCAAGGTATAAAGCCTGCCGCCAACGTCATGAAATTGTACCAAACACCATTCTCATGCCCCAGATCATAGGAAATTTCAGGAGTGTTTAGGTGTAAGAAACGAGCGAAATTCTCCGCTAATACGACATTAAGGAACTCATCTCCACCCTGCTTCCATGCAGCGGTATACCACAACATCGGTAGGAATAAAGAGGAAATTCCCGCATATAATAAAGTCTTGAATATGGTGAGATAACTGTATTGACCTAACATTAATAGATAAATGCCGAATACGAATAGGGGCAATACTACGCCTACCGGTCCTTTGGTCAGAACGGCGCATCCTAATAATAAAGGTATGAATATGGGAAGTCCTTTCAGCTCTAATTTATCTTCCCATCGATATAGCTGGAAAAGCCCTATGACGATGAAAGTAGTGAGCAACATATCCACCCGAGTCGTCATGGCCGCCCGATGTATCTCTACGCAGGTGACCAATAGGAGGGTCGCTATGAATGCCTCCTGAAACTTTACGATTCGTTTACCGAAAAAGACCAATACGAACCCGATCAAGGTAATAAAGGCTAAAGCCGATGGCAAGCGGGAGGTGAACTCGGAAACATATCCCTGTGGATAGGAGAAAGCAGCCATTAACCAATGCGCCATCGGTGGCTTAAAAGCGAACTCGTTCGCGTAAGATTGTGGCAAGACCCAATTACCTGTCTCGAGCATGGAGATCGCTACGGCCGCTTCCCGAGGTTCCCCTTTGGTGGAAAAGTCGCCGAGGCCAATCCAAGGTAACACAGATATAATACAGATTACTACCATCATGGTTACCGGCTTTTGCAAGTAAAGATATTGAAGTGTAGGTGTACGCATATGACAATTAATATATAGGGCTTTGGCCCATTAATGTTATAAAACAGTTTGCAAAAGAACAATTTTTTATGGACTTTCCCCGCATTTTTAGAAACTTTTTATGTGCCCAATGAATGTTTGATAGCCTTTCGTATCGCTTCCGCATCCTCCTTGTTTTCCTTTAATATGGAGAGAATCAGGTTTAAATAACTCTCTTTGTTACTGATACCGCAGATCGCGCATAGGCGGCTCTGTGGTAACATCCCTTTTTGATTATAAACACGGAGGATGCTTTTGTAGTTCTCCGTTTCTATATAAGACTCGAACTCTTCTTTTATGTTTTTGTATATTTCTTCCGCATGGATGTTCAGACGGATACTCTCTACATGTTCGGTTAATTGCTCCACCGTCGTTATCTTGCGATCAACGGTAGTCTCCAGTTTTTTACGGACTTGATGTTTGGCATGAAGGATTACTTGCGAATCCAGTTCTTTTTGGAAAAGACGTACTACGTTTTCTTTCACTTGCTTGAAAACATCGTCCGGATCTTTCATCAACCGTTTGGCGACCGTCTTGATCACATCCTCTATCATCAATAGGTTCTCCACTTCCGCTACGTCCGGTACATAAATATGTTGTTCCCGTAGATAGTTTATTTCTCCTTGCGTACGCCTATCACGATCTACGATACCTTTGCTATCTAATGTATGGAAGTCTTTCAGTTGGCCGAACGCTTTGGTTGTCTCGATTACTTTTTGGCAACCACCCATCGGTTTCACCAAATAATCGGGGAATATGAAGGGGTAAAGCTTGCTGTCGATACTGTTCGTGTCGGTCCCTTCGATAAACAAGATCGGTTTCCGGCTGCCAAGTATTTCCATATATACTTCTTCCGGGAAACTTTCATTACTCTCGATCAACTCGTAATCCCATACGGAATGATCCGCATCGTAAGAACGAATCCAGATCCGTTTGCTGTCGGAGCGGGAGGTGGCGAAATCAATGTCATGTGTGAGATAAACAAACGTACAGTCCGGACGTATCGCCTCAATCTCGTCCCAAAGCTGGTTCTTTATGGAGTTGTGGAGAAGGGTTTCCGGCTCTTCGATCACGAGCAAGGCGTTCGGGCATGCGCATAATGCGGCCCCAATCAAGTAGAACACCAGTTTCTCGCTATCGCTCATGCGTCCGGCGGTGTAGGAATTTGAATCACGCCCCGTGGATACAAGCTCGATAAATCCCGACTTTCGTATCAGACGATTATGCGGAAACATCTTTTCCCAGATCGCTTGTATAATATCTATCTTGGTGATCGGAGGATCTACTTCGTTATTAGTCTTGCAGGCTTCCTTGAAATTGACTGCCGCCTCGAACTCCTCGCTCTGGAGTTGCAAAATCAGTTTCTCGTATTCAGAAATACGTGGCATGAACAGTCGTTCTTTGATCATAGACTGTAAACGTGCGAATTCATTGGAGGCCGATAATTTAGATTCGTCATCGCTGATGAATAAGGCATGTATACCGGATATTCTTTTCGCTTGACCCGCATATCTCTCCAATAAATCTCTGCCAAAAGAGCTTTTTCCCGCACCGTTCGCTCCGATCACGACTAATATCTTCGTGTCTAGCATGATGGGATGTGTCACATTAACTTTCGTTGGGAGTGTTAGTTCCATACATGTTATTGATTAGGTTTTCAAAGATAAGCTTTTTCTTTGAAAGTTCGCACGAGACCTGAAAAATAAAGTGCCTTTCCCGAAACATCCTTAAAGACGGGAAAGGCGCTTTTATTAAAACCTTAGCAGAGTTTTTTCTTATTTGCTCTTCTCCAAGATAACGCGAGCGAGGCGAGCTTGTATTTGCATTAATGTATTAACATCCTCGTTCTCGAAATTGATGTCAGCTACTTTTAAACTTCTTTTGGAGACTACCGGAGCCGATTTAGCAGCCATTAATTCTTGTACTAATTCATCTACTTGCTCTTTGATTTTCTCTGCCTTTTTTGAATAATCTACTGTACGTGCCATAGTTCTTTTGATATTTTATTTTATGAATACTATCGCAAAGATAATTACATTTTTATAATACACATAATAAAACGTAAATATTCTGTGCTATTTTTACGAAAAAGTCCGAGCTGCAATATTTTCGCAGCCCGGACTAGGTAATTATCGAGATGAATGTGTGTTATGCTTTTGTCGTATTCGTCTCGGATACGTCATTTTTTACTTCCCAATGGAACGGTTCGAATTCAGTGTTCGGATCTACCCAAGATGCTTTCTTAGACGCATAGATAATAAACGGTGCCGCAACGACAACAATTACACCGATGAAGAGAACGGCGAACCAAACCGTATTATTTCCTGTAGAAATCTGGCTAGGAGGAATGAAACTTAATACGAACGCTAATAAGGAACCACAGAATCCTAAACCTCCGATCAACCACATCAAGCCATTGCCACCTTTTCCGATACGGAAAGGACGACCTGCCTTTTTCATCTTATAACGTAATGCGATCGCTCCGGAGAACATCAACATATACATTATTAAATATAAGATCACCGTAAGCTGTGATAAGATCTGATAAAAGCTTTGTACGGATGGCATTACCACGAATAATAAGCTAAGAAGTGTAACAGCCGCTCCTTGGATATAAAGGATGTTTTTCTGTACGCCGATCTTATTGGTCTTCTGGAAGAACGGGGGCAGATAACCTGCTTTACCAACTGCGAATATACCTTTGGAAGGACCAGCGACCCATGTCAATACTCCTGCTAATACGCCAAATGCCAAAGCGATAGCGATAATTGGGGATAACCATGAGGCATGAATGTACTTGAAGTAATTGTCGAATCCCACTAATAAACTTTGCGTAAGATTGATGTCTTTCTCTGGGATAATAATACCCAACGCAAAAGTTCCTAGTACGAAGATTACAACGGTGATCAAGGCACCGATAAATACAGCTTTCGGATAGTTTTTAGAAGGATTGTCAACGTCTTTCACGTGAATACCGCCCATTTCCATACCTGCGTAAAAAAGGAAGATACTTGCGGCTAAGACTAAGTTGTCGAATTTACTGAAGTCGGGGAAGAAGTTACTGTGGAAATCCATATTGGAATGCCCGCCAGTCGCTAGATATACGATACCTAAAATGATGAGTAACGCCGCCGGGATGATAGTACCTACCATACCTCCAATTTTCGCTACTTTTCCAACCCAACTCAATCCCTTTAGTGAGATAAATGTAGCCAGCCAATAAATAATTAACACGATCGCTAACGTGTAGTATTTGTTATTCGCCAGCAGCATATCTTCGGGATGATCCATACCGATGAAGGCGATGGATACGGCTCCAAAAGTTAATACTGTCGGATACCAGATCGTACTTTCAATCCATTGAACCCAGATAGCCAGAAAGCCTAGACGTTTTCCATAGGCCTCACCTACCCAACGGAATACACCACCTTGTTTGTCTTGGAACATTGCCGCTAATTCCGCTGCCACCAAAGAGGTCGGGATTAAGAATACGATTGCCGCGAATAAGTAATAGAAAGCCGAACTTAGTCCGTATACGGCTTCTGCTGGCAGTCCGCGTAAAGATACTACTGCCGTCACGTTCATGATTGCTAGGGTAAACACACCTAGCTTTACTGTCTTGTTGATATTTGCCATAGATTTATGTTTTAAAAATGAGAATTACTTCTCTCGTTTAAGTCTGAGTTTATAACAGCGAATCAAAGAAGATGTTTTGTTTTTGCTACGTAAAACTTGGTTAATTAACACATTTCGCTGTTTAAACAAATGGTATATGAGGTTTGTTGTCATAAACCAAAATGAAAAGGATTATAATTAAATAAATAGTAACGCTTATGAAAATGGCCGTATTTGATTTCGCATTGAGAAAGAAGGGGGTATATGGTGTGTTACATATCATTATACTATTGTTGTCGCTGTTCTTGGTTATCAGTATCTCCATCGATACATTTAAGAATATTCCCTTTTACACGCAAACTTCTTATAAGAAGATTCAATTATGGATCTGTTTGTTTTTTCTTTTCGATTTTGTTTTGGAACTTTTCCTATCGAAAGATAAATTACGTTATTTGCGAACGCACTTTATTTTCTTGCTCGTAGCGATCCCTTACCAAAATATAATAGAATATTATCATATTATCACCTCACCCGAGCTTAGTTATTTCTTACGTTTCGTTCCTTTGGTACGGGGCGGGTATGCGTTGGCGATCGTGGTGGGATGGTTATCGTATAATAAGGCATCCGGCTTGTTTGTTTCTTACTTGACGATGTTGTTGGCCACGGTTTATTTCTCAAGTCTTATATTTTTTGTCTTGGAGCATAAGGTGAACCCGTTGGTGGCTAATTATGGGGACGCTCTATGGTGGGCGTTTATGGATGTGACGACGGTTGGCTCTAACATATCCGCTATTACGGTTACGGGACGAGTCCTCTCAGTCGTATTGGCTGCTTTGGGCATGATGATGTTTCCAATATTTACGGTATATGTGACAAGCCTTGTCCAAAAAAGTAACGAGGAGAAAAAGAGGTTTTATGAGAACATACAGGCTCCTTCTCCCCAGCCAGAGGTGAAGGACAAAGGGAGTAAATAGGCGGAAGGAAGTGGCTGAGATTACACTATGATTTGCTGGAAAGTTTGATTGGCTTCTGTTTTTTTCGTATCTTTACGGCCCCTAAAACCAGATAGGTAAAAGATGATAAAAGATAAGCAGGCATTGGAAGGCGGGCGCATATCCATACTTGGCGCACGTGTTCATAATCTGAAGAATATAGATGTAGAGATTCCGAGGAATAAGTTGACGGTGATTACCGGCATGAGTGGTAGCGGCAAGTCATCATTGGCGTTCGATACGATTTTCGCTGAGGGACAAAGGCGGTATGTGGAGACATTCTCGGCTTACGCCCGGAATTTCTTAGGGAATATGGAGAGACCCGATGTGGATAAGATAACGGGTCTGAGTCCGGTTATCTCCATTGAGCAAAAGACAACCAATAAGAATCCTCGTTCCACCGTCGGTACGACTACCGAGATCTATGACTTTTTCCGTTTGCTTTACGCTAGGGCGGGAGAGGCCTATTCCTATTTGAGCGGGGAGAAGATGGTGAAATATACCGAGGATCAAGTCTTACGGCTGATCTTGGATGAGTACAACGGGAAAAAAACGTATCTCTTGGCTCCGTTGGTCCGTAATCGTAAGGGGCACTATAAGGAACTTTTCGAGCAGATACGTAAAAAAGGATATCTGAACGTCCGTGTCGATGGCGAGTTGAAAGAGATCTTCCATGGGATGAAGCTGGATCGTTATAAGATGCACAGCATCGAGGTGGTGATCGATAAGATGATTGTCTCCAAGGCAGACGAGCGTCGTTTGAAAGAGAGCTTGAAGATCGCCATGAAGCAAGGCGATGGCCTTGTGCTGATACTGGATGCCGAGACTAACGAGGTTCGCCATTATAGTCGTCGCTTGATGGACCCGGTGACTGGATTGTCTTACAGTGAGCCGGCTCCGCATAATTTCTCGTTCAACTCCCCTCAAGGAGCGTGTCCGAAATGTAAAGGCTTAGGACAGGTCAATTTGTTGGATATGGACAAGATCGTTCCCGATCCATCCTTAAGTATATATAGCGGTGGCATCGTCGCTTTGGGTAAATATAAGAATTCGTTGATATTCTGGCAGATCGAGGCGCTTTGCCAAAAGCATGGCGTGACGATCAAGACGCCTATACGGGATATTCCCGAGGAGGCGATGGACGAGATCATGAACGGTACGGACGAGCGGTTGCAGATCAAGAATGACTCGTTAGGATCGTCTAACTATTTCTTGTCGTATGAGGGAGTCGCCAAGTATATCTTGATGCAACAGGAGAGCGAGGCATCCGCCTCGGCGCAGAAATGGGCGGGACAATTCATCAAGATGGCCACTTGTCCGGAATGTAACGGCTGGCGGTTGAATAAGGAGGCGTTGAGCTACCGGATAGCGGGAAAGAATATCGCCGAGTTGTCGGCCATGGATATCTCGGAATTATACGAGTGGCTGGAGGGTATCGAGGAGAAGCTGGACCCGAAACAGCTTCGGATCGCTACGGAGATATTGAAGGAGATACGCTCCCGCCTGCGCTTCTTGCTGGATGTGGGATTGGATTATCTTTCCATGAACCGGGGTTCCGCTACCTTGTCCGGTGGCGAGAGCCAGCGTATCCGTTTGGCTACCCAGATCGGAAGCCAATTGGTGAACGTACTTTATATATTGGATGAGCCGAGTATCGGTTTGCACCAGCGGGACAACGTCCGTCTGATTAACTCCTTGAAGCAATTGCGTGATACGGGAAACTCCGTGATCGTCGTGGAGCATGATAAGGATATGATGCTGAGTGCCGATTACGTGGTGGATATGGGGCCTAAAGCGGGTCGTCTGGGGGGTGAGGTCGTCTTTGAGGGAACGCCCAAGGAGATGCTGCGTGTAGATACCTTGACCTCTTCCTATCTGAATGGAAACACGGAGATAGCCGTTCCTGCCGAGCGTCGGAAAGGCAACGGGCAGTTTATTACGATCAAGGGAGCCAGCGGCAATAACCTGAAGCATGTGGACGTGTCTTTCCCCTTGGGTACTCTTATTTGCGTCACGGGTGTGTCGGGTAGCGGAAAGTCTACCTTGATAAACCGCACGCTGCAACCGATCTTGAGCCAGCATTTCTATCGCTCGCTGGAAGACCCCTTGGCATACGACGCCATCGAGGGAATCGAGCATGTCGATAAGATCGTGAATGTGGATCAATCTCCGATCGGTCGTTCCCCCCGGAGCAACCCGGCTACCTATACGGGGGTATTCTCGGATATCCGGAATCTGTTCGTGGAACTTCCGGAATCGAAGGTGAGAGGGTATAAACCGGGACGTTTCTCTTTTAACGTATCGGGCGGACGGTGCGAGACCTGTAAGGGAAATGGCTATAAGACGATCGAGATGAATTTCCTTCCGGACGTGCTGGTGCCTTGCGAGGATTGTCACGGCAAGCGATATAACCGGGAAACCCTAGAGGTTCGTTTTCGTGGGAAATCAATTGCGGATATCTTGGATATGACGATTAATATGGCAGTGGAGTTCTTCGAGAATATCCCGACTATCTTATCCAAGATCAAGGTCCTGCAGGATGTAGGTCTGGGATATATCAAGTTGGGGCAACCCTCTACTACCTTATCCGGTGGCGAGAGCCAACGTGTCAAGCTGGCTACCGAGCTGGCGAAGCGGGATACGGGAAAGACGCTTTATGTATTGGATGAACCTACCACCGGTCTGCACTTCGAGGATATCCGGGTCTTGCTGGGGGTATTGAACAAGTTGGTGGATAAAGGCAACACGATCATCGTTATCGAACATAACCTCGATGTTATCAAAAGCGCCGATTACTTGATCGATATGGGCCCCGAGGGCGGTCGCCGTGGAGGTAACGTCCTTTTCACAGGGACTCCGGAGGCTTTAGCGAAGAGTGGTGTCGGGTTTACGGCTCCGTTCTTGAAAGAAGAGTTAGATATAGCAAATAAGAAAAAATGAAGAATCCTATACAAATGATCAAGCAGTGCGTGGAGAAGGAGGAACCTTACTTTGTGCTGAGAGGGCAGGACGTATGTGCGTTGGCTGCCATAGAGACCTATTATGAGGAGGTGAGGAATAAGGTGAAAGATCCTTATTTCATCGAGGAGATCGAAGAGATCATGAAAGATTTCCGGGCGTATCGGGAGGAAGTGTCTAACACTAAAATACCGGATTGATTTATGGCAGACGACAGTTACAAGACCATCAAGCAAGTAGCCGAGGGATATTATACCGAGAAGCGCAGCCGCTTTATCTCGTATGCTATCCCCGTGCGTACGGTGGAAGAGGTGAAGGAGCAACTGGAGAAATACCGTAAACAATATTATGATGCCCGCCATGTATGCTGGGCGTATATGTTAGGTCCAGAGCGGCAGACGTTCCGGGCCAACGATGACGGGGAGCCTTCTTCCACGGCCGGGAAACCGATCCTCGGACAGATCAACTCGAATGAGCTGACCGATTTATTGATTGTCGTAGTACGTTACTTTGGTGGAATCGAGTTAGGAACCAGCGGGCTGATCGTCGCTTATCGCACGGCCGCCGCCGAGGCTATCGCCGCCACCGAGATCGAGGAACGTACGGTAGACGAGGACATCACGGTCGTTTTCGAATACCCATACCTGAACGGGATCATGCGTATCGTAAAAGAGGATAACCCCGCTATCATCTCACAGAAGTTCGAGATGGATTGCGAGATGACGCTTCGTATCCGTAAAGGAGAGGCTGAACGCCTCAAAAATCGTTTGTTAAAGGTTGAGACCGCTTATCTAAAAGAGTAGCAAGCGATCAACTAATTCAATTTTCAATTGTTTTTTGTAGAGACAAGGCTCATGAGGAACCCTGCCCCTGCATTTTATTGTGTAAATATTAATATAGTTTTATCTGAATGAAAAAAGTTCTTTTATTCTCTCTTTTTCTAGTGTTGGGTTTGGTCGTGTCGCAAATGCTTCCCGCTATAGTGGGGGAACAGTATTCGCTGGTAAAGACGATCTCTAATACGTTTTTGTTTATTTGCCTTGCGTTTATCATGATTAATGTGGGGCGTGAGTTCGAGATTGATAAGACCCGGTGGAAGTCTTATACCGAAGATTATTTCATAGCGATGGCTACGGCTGCGTTTCCGTGGATATTCGTGGCTTTATATTATATGTTTGTCTTGCTTCCGGGCGATTTATGGGGAAGTTGGGACGCTTGGAAGGAGAACCTGTTGCTAAGCCGGTTCGCCGCGCCTACTTCGGCGGGTATCTTGTTTACGATGTTGGCCGCCGCCGGGCTAAAAGCCTCTTGGGTATATAAGAAAGTACAGGTATTGGCGATCTTCGACGACTTGGATACGATCCTGTTGATGATCCCGTTGCAAATCATGATGATCGGCTTGCGCTGGCAATTGGGAGTCATTATTCTGGTTGTGGTATTGCTCTTGATCCTGGGCTGGAAGAAAATGGGATATTATAATGTACGTCAAGACTGGAAAGCCATCTTGTTCTATGCCGTCGTGACGTTTGGTATCACGCAAGTGATTTATCTGGTATCGAAACATATGTACGGGGAGGAGGCTAGCATCCATATCGAGGTACTTTTACCTGCGTTTGTCGTAGGTATGATCATGCGGCATAAGCATATCGATACCAAGATCGAGCACCAAGTGTCCGATTTTATCTCTTATCTCTTTATGTTCCTTGTCGGAGTGAGCATGCCGGTGTTTATGGGTGTGGATTTTGCTCAGCAAGCGGCGGAAGTAACTACGGTGACAGGTTCCCAGCCGATGATGTCATGGTCGATGATCGCTTTACACGTCGTAATCGTCTCATTCTTATCCAATATCGGTAAACTATTTCCTTTGTTTTTCTACCGTGACCGGATGAAACGGGAGCGTTTGGCGCTGTCTATCGGTATGTTTACCCGTGGAGAGGTAGGAGCCGGCGTTATTTTCATAGCCTTGGGATATGGATTAGGTGGCCCTATGTTGATAATTTCTGTGTTAACTATTGTGTTTAATTTAATTTTAACTGGTATCTTTGTCATCTGGGTAGAGAAACTCACACGCAGCGCTTATAACCTGGAGCAAGCAGGAAAAGCCAAAGCTGTCAATTAATAGAAAAAACACTTGAAGGTATTTCAAGATGATATCCCGTTTCCCTCTTGGGAGGGAAAGGGAATAGTCATAGTACGATCAATTGTTGAAGACCTTCATCTAACTTATTATTTATGGACCGTACGATTAATGTTATCCTTAAACCGTTGCGTCGCTTCGCTATACAGAAGCCGAACGCTAGTCTTTTATTGTTTGCCGCTACCATCGTTGCTATGGTCTTGGCCAATTCGCCTTGGGCAGATAGGTATCACCAGTTATTAGCTTTTCCAATCGATCTGCAAGCCGGGCAGTTTAACTTCTTCGCGCATCATGGCGAGACCATGTCTATGCTGGCTTTCGTGAACGACGCCCTTATGGCGGTTTTCTTTTTCGTGATCGGTCTGGAGATCAAGCAAGAGGTTTTGATCGGTGAGTTGAGTTCCGTGCGGAAGGCGCTATTGCCTATTATCGCCGCCTGTGGTGGAATGATCGTGCCGGTCTTATTTTATATGTTAGTATGTAATACGCCTCCCGAGGTAAACGGGGCGGCTATTCCGATGGCTACGGATATCGCTTTCGCCTTGGCCGTATTGGGCTTGTTGGGGAAGCGGGTGCCGTTGAGCATGCGTATTTTCTTGACCGCCTTGGCTGTGGTGGATGATATTGGAGGTATCATAATTATCGCCCTGTTTTATAGCGGGCATATCGCTTTCGAGCCTTTGTTGATATCCCTGATAGTCCTCGCTTTGTTGTATGTGGGAGGAAAGTTCCGGGTACATAACCGATTGTTTTTCTATATCGGTGGCTTTATCGTTTGGCTGCTATTTCTGGAGTCAGGAATCCATCCGACAATCGCCGGCGTGTTGATCGCCTTTACGGTTCCAGCCCGTCCGGTTGTTAAGCTAGATGATTTCACGTGTGATATGACCGGGTATTTGAATATGCTGGACTATACCGAGGTTCGTCAGTCCCGTAAAGCGGAAGTACTTACACCTACACAAATTCAGGTATTGAATAACATCCATACGTTGGCGGATAAAACGATCAGTCCGTTGCAGACCATCGCTGATAAGTTGCATCCTTTGGTAAACTATGTGATACTTCCTTTATTCGCTTTCGTGAATGCCGGTGTGACATTCGGGGATATCCAACCCCAGACATTAGTTAATGTACCGTTGGCGGTGTTCGTGGGCCTATTTGTAGGAAAGACATTAGGTATATTCTCTTTCTCTTACTTGTTCGCGTGTACGCCATTTGCCTCCATGCCTACAGGGATGAGCAAGCGTAATTTATTTGGAGTATCCATGTTGGGAGGAATCGGTTTCACGGTAGCCTTGTTCATAGCGAATCTTTCCTTTGACGGCAGTACGGCGGCGGGTGCCGATCTCTTGAATCAGGCGAAGCTGGGTGTATTCACGGGATCGTTTATATCCGGTCTTTGCGGTTATCTGGTATTGAAATGGGTTTTACCTAAAGAAAAAGTGGAAACGATCTAAATAAAAAGGCAGTCCGGCAAGGACTGCCTTTTACATTATATTATGCCGTAACTAAAGTTTCGTGAGATCTTGTTGCCATGTAATATATGATTTGATAATTGAGCACGCCTTCTTAAACCTCTTTGGATTTGTTGAATAGCGAGCCGATCCATAATAACAAAATAGCTCCGACCGTAGAGGTTATCAAGCTCCCTAAGATACCACCGGCCGATATGCCTAGTAAACTGAATACCCAGCCACCCAATACACCTCCAATAATACCTAGGATCAAATTAACAATGATCCCGAAACCTCCTCCACGCATAATCTTACCAGCCAGATAGCCGGCAACGATACCGATGATAATAGACCAAATAAATCCCATAACGAATAGTTTTATATTTTATTTAAAAGTTCTGATGCTTTGTATTTAAACACATCCGAAAAGTCTTTGGTTGCGCTTTGTATCTCTTTTTAACGAATCATTCCAAAAGATCTAGCGAATCGATGAAGGATTCATAGACGGGATGGTTCAATTGAAAGACAATCGCTTCGAAAGGACGGAGCGTGATATCTTTTTGAGGCGCCATATGACTTCGGTCCCCGTAATTGTCCAATAGGACGTGTGCGTTACTCATATCTATCCCCGGAGTGGAGATTGCCGCCTTGTAGGAGAAATTGAGCATAATCAGATAAGTGTCGGCCCCAGTCTTGCGTAAAAAGGTATAGGATTGGGGATTCTCCGCATCCAGCAAATGATAACTGCCATAAATCAAACTCGGATTCTCCTTACGGAAGCTGACTACTTTCTTAAAATAATTAAGTATGGAGGTCGGATCTTTTTCTTCGTCCGCTACGTTTATCCAAGTATAATCCGGATTTACCTTTAACCAAGGGGTTCCTGCCGTAAATCCCGCTTCCGGCGAGCGATCCCATTGGAAAGGAGTGCGGGCGTTGTCTCGTCCGGTCTCTTTCTGTTCGTCCAATACCGCCTGCGGATCTTTACCCTCTGCTTTCGCTTTCTTATAGCGGTTGATCGTATTGATATCGTTATAATCCTCGATATGGTCGAACCGAATGTTACGCATACCTATCTCGTCCCCGGCGAACCAATAAGGCGTTCCTCTCATCGTAAGCAGAAAAGTAATAAGCATCTTGGCGGACAAGGCCCTGAACTCATCCTTATCGCTACCAAAGCGACTGACCATACGGGGCTGGTCATGATTACCCAAGTAGATCGAGGGCCAACCCTTATCTACCGCCTTATCCCATTCCGTAAACATCTTCTTTAGGGCGATCAAGCTATAGTCTATACCGGATTCCGGATTGTCCGGTAGGGTTGTATTCCGGATGCGGGCGGCGTCGAAATGATAAAGCATATTCAACTCTTCCCGGGCCGGATCGACAAATTTAGCGACATCATCTACCATCACGGCCGAACCTTCTCCAACACTCATACAATCGTATTTGCTTAATACCTGCCGATTCATCTCGTGAAGATAGAGGTGCAGGCGAGGCTCTTTGGCATAGAAAGAAAAGATATCCGGATATTTCTTGGAATCTATGAGAGGGAATGAGGGATCTTTGGCGATAAGAGAGATGGAATCCATGCGAAAACCGTCTATCCCTTTATCGAACCAGAAGCGCATCATATCGAAAATCTCTTGGCGTACCTCCGGGTTCTCCCAATTTAAGTCGGGTTGTTTCCGGGAGAAATAATGCAGGTAATACGAGTCGGTTGGCTTGTTATACGTCCAAGCGTTGCCTTCCTCGTCGAAATAGCTGAGGCGCAAGGGAGGCTCACCTTTCTCGGCCGGCCACCAATGGTAATAATTATAATAGGGATTATGTCTGGATTTACGGGCTTCCTCGAACCAAGGATGCTCGTCGCTGGTATGGTTTACTACCAAGTCCAGTACCAGTCGCATCTCCCGTTTATGAATCTCTTTCAGGAGGCGGTCGAAATCTTCCATCGTACCGAATTCTCTCATGATTTCCCGATAGTCGCTGATGTCGTAACCATTATCATCGTTGGGAGAGAGAAAGATCGGGTTTAACCAGATGATATCCACACCCAAGCTTTGTATATAATCCAAGCGGGAGGTGATACCGTTTAGATCACCGATTCCGTCGCCATCGCTGTCTTGAAAGCTACGGGGATAGATTTGGTATATAATCGCTTCTTTCCACCAAGTCTTTTGAATGTCCTCTTGACCGGACGTACTCTCTGTAACATGCTTTGAATCCATCTTATTATTCTTTAGTTTTTTACTATAACAAAAGGATGTGGTGGTTAGTTTCAGCAACTTATGACGCTTAGGAAGTGTTGTTTTATCAACAAATAGAAGAAACATATGGAAAATGGAGTAATGATGCAGTATTTCGAATGGAATCTGCCGAACGATGGAATGCTGTGGAAACGGCTGAAGGATGATGCTTCGCATTTACATGAGATCGGGATCAGCGCCGTATGGATTCCACCCGCTTACAAAGGCCATGAGCAAGCGGACGAGGGGTATGGAACCTATGATCTATATGATTTGGGGGAGTTTGACCAAAAAGGGACCATACGTACTAAGTATGGAACTAAGCAGGAACTTCAAGAAATGATCGAGGAACTTCACCGGAACCAGATTGGCGTATATCTGGATGCCGTGATGAACCATAAGGCGGGAGCCGATTATACCGAGTGGTTTATGGCGCAAGAGGTAGATCCTGGGCAACGGGAAAACGCTACCAGCGAACCTCATGAGATAGAGGGCTGGACCGGCTTCGACTTCCCGGGGCGTGGTAATATGTATTCTAATTTTAAATGGCATTGGTTTCATTTCTCCGGGACGGACTATGATGTGTCCCGCAAGAAGGAAGGTATATTCCAGATTCTGGGAGAGGGAAAACATTGGAGTGAGGGAGTCGATGATGAGAATGGAAATTATGACTATCTCATGTTCGCCGATCTGGATTTCGATAACCCCGAAGTCGTGCGTGAGATGCAGGACTGGGGGATCTGGGTATCGAACGAACTAAACTTGGACGGTATGCGCCTTGATGCGATCAAGCATATGAACGACCAGTTTATCAAGCATTTTCTGGAGGCGGTGAGAGCGGATCGGGGAGAGGGTTTCTACGCTGTCGGGGAATATTGGAAAAACGATACCGAATCGTTGGAGGCTTACCTGTCGCAAGTAGAATATAACGTGGATTTGTTTGACGTAGCCTTACATTATAACTTGAATGAGGCTTCCGAGAAAGGTCGTGACTATGATTTACGCGATCTATTAAAAGGGACCTTGGTCGAGATATGCCCGGATCAAGCCGTCACCTTCGTGGATAACCATGATTCCCAGAAAAACAGTTCTTTGGAGTCGCAGGTGAAGGATTGGTTCAAACCTTCCGCCTACGGTTTGATCCTGTTGATGAAGAAAGGGTATCCGTGTATCTTTTATGGGGATTATTATGGCGTAAAAGGGAAGAAATCTCCCCATCGCAAGGTATTGGATATGCTATTGCGTGCCCGGAAAGAATATGCGTACGGGGAAGAGGTGGATTATTTTGATCATCCGAACACGATCGGTTTCGTACGCTTGGGAGATCCGGGACATGCTGATTCGGGCTTGGCGGTGGTTATCTCGAACGGGGAAGATGGAGAGAAAACAATGTCTGTGGGGGAGAACCGGAAAGGCGAGGTATGGCATGAGATCACAGGCTCGGTAAAAGATACCGTGACGATTGATGAGGAAGGGAAAGGCTGTTTCCTTGTCAAGGGAGGCAAATTGGCTGTTTGGGGCAAGGTCAAGGCTTAACGGATGCTTTACTTGACCTCGAATTGTATTTTCTTTTGGTTCCCCTCGTTGTCGATGAGGGTAAGGAGATGTTTTCCTTGGCTCACGGAGCAACTGATCTGGTGATTCTCGGTGGTCTCTCCCAGATAGCTTTCGTCCAGATGCCAGTAAATCGTAGCGTCACGGCGGGCGTGGGCGGCCTTGAAGATAAATTTCTCGGACTTTCCGGAGAAGCCTTTCGGAAGGTAGAGAATGGCGTTATGCTCGGGATAGATCAGTTCGATCTGGCGGTTCAGGTCTTGCCCGCAGCCGGGTTTTACCGGAGGGAGCGGGATATAATCGATGTGATAGTTGCGGTAGTAATACTCCTGCGCGGGAGGAAGCACGAACCACGGGCGGCTGATCATCCGGTCGACAGACTCGCAGGAACTATTGACCCTGTACCGTCCGTCCGCCGATAGATGCACGAGCTTATGGTAGGGGCAAATCCCCGTGTTATTGCCGGACAGCGGCATGTATAAGGTGTCCGTTTGCTCGCAGTAGGGCGAGGCTTTATGTCCGCTGTTCCGGCAGATCGCCAGGGGAAGCGTCTCATCGTAGGGCAGGTCGAACCATTCGCCACCGGGCAATAGGGAAAAGAGATCGAAAAGGACCGGGGCGGCGTTGCCGACACCCGTAAGTCCCGGACGGCCCTCGCCGGAAGCGTTACCTGCCCATACGCCGACGACGTAGCGGGGAGTCGTGCCGATCGCCCAAGCGTCTCGTCCCCCGTAACTCGTCCCGGTCTTCCATGCGATCCGTTTCATCGACTCGAATTGTTGCCAGTCGGCCTCTTCCTCGGGACGGTTCAGAGCAGACATCGCCTCGAACGTGTACCACAGGGCCGCGGAGGAAAGGAGAGCCTTATCGGTGAGCCGGCTATCGGTAAGGGAACGGATAGGTTCCTTCCTCTCCGCCGGAAAGGGAGTCAGCGGATGGATGTCCGCCGGATTATAGCGTCCGTTGTAAGTACGGTAATGTTTAAGCACACGAGACATGGAGGCATACATGCCGGAAAGATCCCATAAGGTTCCCTCGGCCCCTCCCAAGATCAAGGAAGCCCCGTAATGTTCCTCGGAGAAACGTAAGGTAGTCATTCCCCACGATTTCAGCAAAGACATAAAGCGTCCGGTATTATACTGGGAGAGCATACGTACCAAGGGCACGTTCAAGGAGCGCTCTATGGCTACATGGGCCGGTACCGCCCCGTAGAATGTCTTGTTGTAATTATGGGGGGAGAAGCCATTTATATTCAAGGGCACGTCCGATACCAGCATAGAGGGGAGCAACAGCCCGTCGTGCAGCATACCGGCATACAGGAAGGGCTTGAGGATGCTTCCCGTGCTGCGGGGCGAGGTAATGATGTCCACTTGGTTCCCCCGCCGCTCGTCGGCCGGATAGGTAGCGTTTCCGGCGTAGGCCAATACCTCCCCGGTCTCCACGTCCGCTACGATCGCCGCCAGATTATAGATATGGTTGGAACTGTATTCACGGGCATAACGGTTTACGAGGGCCTGTGTCTGTCGTTGCAGGGCTTGGCGGACGGAGGTTTGGATGCGTTGTCCCGGTTGTTCCGCGGCTAGTCTTTCTAACAGGTGAGGGGCATCATTAGGTAAAGGGAGAGGGGCTTCGGGAAGTGGCTCCATGCAGGCCAGCTCGTATTCGGTCTCTTCCAATACACCTTTCTTTTGAAGGGAAGCCAATAAGCGATCCCGCTTCTCCTTCAGTTGTTTCCGGTTTCTCCCGGGGTGGATCAAGGCGGGGGAGTTAGGAAGAACCGCGAGCGTGGCGCTCTCGGCCCACGATAGCTCGGAGGCGCTTCGCCCGAAATAACGCCATGCGGCGGTCTCCAGCCCGATCACGTTTCCCCCGAAGGGAGCGTGCGAGGCATAGAGGTTCAGTATCTCTTGTTTGCTATAGGTGGTTTCTAGAAAGAGCGCCCAGCACATCTCGATCGTTTTCTCGTAGAAGGTCCGGTCTTGGTTTCCTCTCGCTATGCGTGCCAATTGCATGGTCAAGGTACTTCCTCCGCTCACCACACGCCCCGCTTTCCCGTTCAAGCGGATCGCCCGGAAGATGGCGGCGGGGTCTATACCGGGATGGTAAAAGAACCGTTTATCCTCATACGTGAGCAAGCAATCCACGAATTTATCAGGCAAGCTATCCGCCGCCGGGAAACGCCATTGCCCGTCCGGTGCGATACGTGCGCCTAGAAGCTCGCCCTCGGCCGAATATAATAAGGTAGAGCAGGGGGCGGGAAATAATTGCCGGGGCACGATGCCATACAGGATACACCACGCCGCCACGCCGATCCCCAAGAGGGATGCGAGGAGGCGCCATGGCACTCGTCCCGGCCTCGGTAATAGCGACTTGGATAGATGGCTGAGGCATCTGCCAGTACTCCGTAGGAAGTACTGTAGTACTGTGAGCAAAGTACTGCGGTACTCCTTACGAAGTACTGCGGTACTGTCCGGCTGAGTATTGCGGTACTTTATAAGGAGTACTGCCTCAATCATACCAATTGACACTCTCCTCATAATGATCGAACCTTAGCTCTTCCGTCACTCCGACCCTTCGCAAGGCGTTTAGCACGATCCTTTGCTCTTTAGGTGAGAGTGGAAATTCGCCCCTTCGCCGCTCGAAGTAGGGGTTACGTCCGAAATGGGACATGAGTATCGACATGAATTGCTGGTATTGCGCCGGGAACATCCGGCTCTGTATTCCGGTGAAACCCCGTGCGTAGGTGACGGGAGCGGAGTCTCGGAAGTAGGGGCAAGCCCCATCCCGGGTACAGAGGGTGGGGTTCAGCAGCCGTAATACGGTTGCCGGTTGTTCGATGAGCGGCCGGTAGGCGATCTGGTGCAGACACTTCTCGGCCCGAGGGCAATCTTGTTGCTGGCAGACGGCGTAGTCGATGGGGATTTCCTTGTGTAGTTTCTTGGTCATGATGTTGCTATTTATGTATTATCGGGATTGAAATCTGTCGGGAACAAGGTCTCGCTATCGAAACGGTCAAAATCCGATTGGAAGAGACGGTCTTGAATGACCCGATACTTCTCGAACTCGGCTTCTGCGAAAGCTTTGGCTAATTCGGTTGTCACCTTGCCGGCGTTGGTCAATAAGTCATTACCTCCGGCTTCGAGTATCAGGTCGATACGTTTTGCCCAGTCTTCCATGGTCATGGGTATATGTCGTTTAGCCATCCGCTCTGCCATATCTAGAACTGCGTTGACTAAATGTCCCATGTCGTCCAACTCCATCTCGTTAAGGTAGTTCTTGGCAATGGCCACATCTGTTTTTACGATCTTCCCTTTAGGCGCATTTTCCCATGTGGTCAGTCCCATATGTTCTTTTTCCGAGTTGGCTCGGTTCACGATTAACTCGGCGGCGGTATGACCGTGTACGGCATAATGTATCTTATTTTGTACCTTTTGAAAAAAGAGGCGGGTAGTTGGTGCGTCACGATTATAGTCAATAGCGGTAGCATAGATATCGGTCAACTTTTGGTAAAAGCGACGTTCGCTTAACCGTATCTCCCGTATCTCGGCTAGTAGATGTTCAAAATAATCTTCACCGATGAAAGAGCCGTTCTCCATACGCTTCTTGTCTATCACATAACCACGGATAGCGAATTGCCGGATGACCGATGTGCACCATTGGCGAAATTGTGTAGCACGAACGCTGTTTACACGATAACCGACAGAAATGATCGCATCAAGGTTATAAAACAATGTTTTTCGGGATACTTGCCGTCCGCCCTCGGTTTGAACAACCGAGAAAAACTCGGTAGTTGAATCTTTCCGTAATTCACCGGATGTAAAGATGTTCTTTAGGTGTAATCCGATATTGTCTGTAGAGCAGTCAAACAGGGTAGACATCGCTTTCTGCGTGCACCAGATGGTTTCGTCATGATACATTACCTGTATGCCATCTTCCTTGCCTTCTAGCATGAAAATAAGGAATTCCGCCGTGCTATTTCGAATTTCGAATTTCTTCGCCATATACTATTCTTTCCTCTTGTTTAGCGACTCCTGTACTTCTTTGGTGGCATACAGGTCGCTCCATATTTAAGACAAATGTACGAAAAATATCAGTTTGTCTGAAAGTATAGGAGAGAAATCCTTCTATTTATGTACATTTGTGGATTAACCATTTAAACATTCATGTGTATGATACGGTCTATCGGTTTATTCTGCGTACTTTGTCTCTTGTCTATCTTGACAAGTTGTCATACGACAAGCCCTGCGGATCAAGATCTCCCTCCTTATAATCCGAATGTAGAGGCGTTTACTACCGGGAAGATTTCCCGGTATTCTCCCGTTTACCTGATCTTTAATCAAGAGATCCCGGCGGATCGGTTAAAGGCGGACCGATTGGGGAAGCTCGTGCGCCTCAAGCCCGATGTGCCGGGACGATGGGCTTTCGAGAATAACCGGACGCTGGTATTCAAGCCGGAGAAAGGCTTTGAGCGAAACACCTCTTATCAAGTGAAAGCCGATTTGTCCGAATGGTTTGAGGCACAAGGTAAGGATAAGTGGTTCGCTTTTGGTTTTACCACGCTCCCTTTAGCCCTTCGGGGGAATCTGGAATCGATGGATATCAACAAGAAAAACGAGAATGGGTACGATCTGACCGCCGTGCTTTTCACGCCGGATAAGGAATCTCCGGAGACCGTGGAGTCGTTGGTGGATTTCTCGGAGAAGGTAGACGCTACTTGGCAACACAGCCCGGATGGGAAGAAACATGAGGTGACCTTACTCAATGTCTCCGCCGGGATGGAGGGGGAACGGACACTCAAGCTTTCCGTATCTTCTAATAAACTAGGCGTGGAAAAGGCCGATGTCGTGACAGTGAGCGTTCCGGATCAGAATGATTTCTCGGTGTACGACGTGACGTATGTGTCCGAGCCGGAGTGTTACGTGGAGGTCGCTTTCACGAAGTTATTGGATGCGAGCCAAGATATGAGAGGCTTGGCCTTTATCGCCGAGAATACGTCGGAGACCGTAACCGTGGACGGAAACAAGCTACGCCTATATCCGGATGCCGATTTGTGGCAAAAGGGCGTGATGAATATCCACCTGAACCAAGGCATCCGCAGCAAGAGCGGCTTGAACCTGAAAGAGGCTGTCGTGCGTCAAATAATCCTAGATGAGCAGAAACCCGGTGTCCGTTTTATCGGGAAAGGAGTGATCATCCCGCAATCCACGCAATTATCCGTTCCTTTCCAAGCGATTTATTTGCGAGGGGTTACGGTGAGCGTTATCAAGATATTGGAGCAGAATATCGGTCAGTTCCTGCAATCGAACAACTTGGATGAGTCCGGGGAGCTGATGCGTGTCGGACGCTTGATCGCCCGTAAGACGATCTTCTTGGATGAGGAGGGTCTTGACCTGTCCCGGTGGAATACGTTTGCGGTCGATTTAAAGCGGTTGATCGAGCCGGAACCGGGCGCTATCTACCGTCTGGAGCTTTCGTTTGACCGGCCTTTGTCGGCCTATCCTTGCGGGAATGATACGGTGAAGATCTCGAAGGAGCAGATCTTGGCCTCGGACGAGATCCGTTTCAAGGAAGAGTCCGCCCGTTTTGACGAGGGAGCGTATTATTACCGTCAATACGATTGGTCTAGTTATAATTGGAAAGAATGGAACGATCCTTGCTCGGATAGTTATTACTTTAATAAGGTAGAGGGAAAGAATATCTTGGCTACCAATTTGGGACTGGTCGCCTTGATGGGGCAGGATAATGATATGACCGTGTTGGTGCATAATATACAGAATACGGAGCCGGAGCGAGGAGTTACGGTTACCGCCTATAATTACCAACACCAAGCGTTGGCCTCGGGCACGACCGATGACAAGGGACAGGTACGGCTGGATCTCTCCTCGGGACGTCCGTTCTACCTGATCGCCTCACAGGGAACCCAACGTTCCTATCTGCGGGTGGATAACGGATCGGCTCTCTCGCTCAGCTCGTTCGATGTATCGGGCGAGGTCGTCCAGAAAGGGATCAAGGGCTTTATCTATGGTGAGCGAGGCGTATGGCGTCCGGGTGATACGTTGCATCTGGGTTTTATGCTGAACGACCGGGCGAAGCAATTGCCGGCAGAGCATCCGGTGGTGATGGAGCTGTACAACCCGTTAGGGCAAATGTATGCCCGTAAGACGCAGACCCGTGGCGAGCTGGGGCTTTACGCCTTCGATTTCGTTACTGAGGCGGACGCTCCTACAGGCGCTTGGAACGTGAAGGTACAAGTGGGTGGTGTCTCTTTCTCGAAGCGCTTACGCATCGAGTCCATCAAGCCAAACCGCCTGAAGATCGCCTTATCCATGCCGGAGAAGACCTTGTTGCGTGGTGAGCCTATGGATGCCCGCCTGCATGTGGAATGGCTGCAAGGAGCTATCGCCCGTAACTTGAAATATGATATACAAGGAACCTTTATCGCTACCCCGACTACCTTCGAGGGCTATAAGGGTTTCTATTTCGACGATCCTTCCCGTGTATTTAATACGGAAGAGAGCAAGTTGATCTCCGGCGTTACCAATGAGCGGGGCGATGCCACGGTACAAGCCCGCTTCGAGCTGGGTTCTACCGCTCCCGGAATGTTGCTGGCAAACCTAGTGACCCGGGTCTATGAGGAATCCGGAGATTTCAGTATCGACGCGGACCGGATGCTTTACTCGCCTTATCGCCGGTATGCCGGTATCAAATCTCCGCAGAAAGATAAGGAACAACTAAATACCGGAGCCAATTATACCTACGAGGTCGCTTCTGTTGATTATTTAGGGAAACCGCAAGCGAATACGGAATTAGACGTGAAAGTATATAAGGTCTATTGGTATTGGTGGTGGGATTCCAACAGTAGCGGTCTGGCCAATTACGTATCGGATTCCTACAATAAGCCGGTAAAGACATTTACCGTCCGTACGGATGGGGACGGCCGGGGTACGTTCCAGCTCTCTTTCCCGGATAAGGAGTGGGGAACGTATTTCATCTCCGTGAAAGATAAGGAGAGTAAGCACTCTACGGGAGTGATGAGTTATTTCGACTGGCCTTATAACGAGGGCCGACGTAACACCGATGGCAGCGAGTCCGCCACGATGCTTAGTTTCAAGACCGATAAGGATAGTTATACGCCCGGCGAGAAGATGGTAGTCACCTTCCCCTCTACGAAAGGAAGCCGTGCGATTATCAGTATAGAGAACGGCGTGCGTGTCCTTTCCTTGACGGAACATACGTGCGAGGATAAACAAACGACCGTGAGACTGGATGTGACGAAAGATATGCAGCCGAACGCTTACGTCTATATCACCCTTTTGCAGCCTCATGGCATTACGAAGAACGATTTGCCGATCCGCTTGTATGGCGTGGTCCCGTTCACGGTAACTTCTCCGGAGAGCCATCTGACTCCGGTTATCCAATCTCCCGCCGAGTTGAAACCGGATGCCTCTTATACCGTCTCCGTCTCCGAGAAGAATGGAAAGGAGATGGCTTACACGCTGGCGGTCGTGGACGAGGGCTTGCTGGACCTGACCCGTTTCCGTACGCCGGAGCCTTGGAAGGCGTTTAACGCCCGGGAAGCGTTGGGCGTGAATACATGGGATTTGTATAACTACGTGGTTGGCGCTTACGGCGGCCGTATCGAGCAATTGTTCAGTATCGGCGGCGACGATGCGCTGAACAAAGGCCCGAAAGCGATCGTGAACCGCTTCAAGCCCGTGGTGCGATTTGACGGCCCGTTCTTGCTGAAGAAGGGGAAGACCGCCCGGCATACCTATCAGATGCCGAATTATAACGGGCGTGTCAAGATCATGGTGGTAGCCGGAAACGGGGAGGCTTATGGACATGCCGATAAGAGCGTGATGGTACGTAAGCCCGTAATGCTGCTAGGAACCTTGCCCCGGGTGATCGGCGTGGGCGAGGAGATGGTAGTACCCGCTACGGTATTCGCTACCGAGGATGGCGTAGGGGCCGTGAATGTATCTATCGCTTGCAGCTCGAATATGGAAGTGGTCGGCGAGGCGACGAGGAGCTTGAGCTTCGAGCGGAAAGGGGATCAGCAAGCCTCGTTCCGTATCCGGGTGAAGAAGAACCCGGGTATCGGGAAGGTAACGATAACCGCTACGGGTAAAGGGGATAAATCCGTTTATGAGACGGAACTGGAGATCCGTACGGTACGCCGCCCGCAAGTGAAAGTTACCGCCGCTACCTTGGAGGCCGGCAAGTCTTGGAAAGAGACGGTTGCGATGCCGGGTGCCACGGGTACGAACCAGTTGACTTTGGAAGTGTCGGATATCGCCCCCGTGAACTTATCCTCACGTCTATCTTATTTGTTGGGTTATCCTCACGGATGTCTGGAACAGATCACCTCGAAAGGATTCCCGCAGCTTTATATCTCCTCGTTTACGGATTTGACCCCTCAACAGGCGAAATCCACGGAGGAGGCCGTGAAAGAGGTGATCCGCCGTCTGCGCTCTTACCAGACCGTAGATGGGGCTTTCGCCTATTGGCCGGGTGGAACGAGCAGCAATGGCTGGGGTACGGTTTACGCTACTCATTTCTTGCTGGAAGCCTCGAAGAAAGGCTACTTGGTTCCCGAGGCCATGAAACAAAGCGTATTGAATAATCTACGCCGGGTAGCCCGTAATTGGAAGCCGGCTACCTCTTATTATATGGATTCGGAAGAGACTACCCAAGCCTATCGCCTGTATGTATTGGCTTTGGCCGGGTCGCCGGAGATGGGTGCCATGAACCGCTTGAAAGAGATGAAAGACTTGGCCTCCATGAGTCGCTGGTCGCTAGCTTCCGCCTATGCCTTGGTCGGCCGTGAGGATGTCGCTCAAGACCTGATCAGTAAGACGACGGCTCTTCCTTCCGGTTATTCCGAGTATGACGAGACGTTCGGCAGTGATGTCCGGGATCAATCCATCCAGTTAATGACGCTTTGCTTGTTGGATAAAGGCAAGGAGGCCGCTACTTTGGTGGAAGAGTTGTCCAAACAGCTTTCTTCGGATGATTGGTTGAGCACACAATCTACGGCATTCGCTTTAGTTGCCTTGTCGGACTACCTAGCTAAATATCGGGTAGACGGGGTCATGGATTTCACGTACGCTTGTGGCGGAAAGGATGGACAGGTGAAAACGGATAAGAATATATGGTCCGAGACCTTATTGGATAAGGCGGGGACCTCGGCGAGCGTCGAGTTGAAGAACACGGGTAAATCTACGCTCTTCGCCCGTATCATAACCGAGGGAATACCGGAGCAGGGAGAGGAAAAAGCGTATGCGAACGGTGTCTCGTTGGCGGTTAGCTATGTGGACTTGAACGGACGTCCGGTCAATGTCGCCCAATTGGAGCAAGGTACGAATTTCTCCGCCGTGGTTACGGTAAAGAACCCTTCGGCCCGGGGATATAATAATTTGGTATTATCGGAGATCTTCCCTGCCGGATGGGAAATACTGAATACCCGTTTCTTGAATGAGTCCGCTACGGACAGCTTGAGCGCCGGAGTGAATTATCAGGATATTCGTGACGACCGTGTTTATAGTTATATAGACCGTCTGCCGGCAGGCAGTCAAGTGACCGTGAAGATCAATCTTTGCGCAGTCTACCCGGGCCGCTTCTACCTGCCTCCGGTGTATTGCGAGGCGATGTACGATTATTTAATCCGTGCGAATACCGCGGGACAAGAAGTTACCGTATTCTAATTTCGTGGGGGGCGGGCAGACCCCGCCCTTATATTTTTTCGAAATTTATTGGATTTATAGTTGTATGCTCGAATAAAACCATTACATTCGCAGCATATTTGAGATTGATTTAAGTTTGTATTAGAAAGTATTTGCTCACAACTTGATTTGTTAGGTAAACTTTTTTAGTCGACATACTCAGCTCAATTAACCATTTAATTAAAGTTTACAAAATGAATCTTTACATTTCAAATCTAAGTTACAACATCTCTGATGAGGACTTAAGACAGTTATTTGCTGATTACGGTGAGATTACTTCAGCAAAAGTTATTATGGATAGAGAAACCGGCCGTTCAAGAGGCTTCGGTTTCGTTGAGCTGAGCGATGATGAGCTAGCTAAAAAGGCTATCGAGGAGTTAAACCAAGCAAGTTATGACGGCAAAGTCATCAATATAACAGAAGCCAGACCTAGAGAGGATAGAGGCGACAGAGGTGGTCGTTTCAATAACAACAGAGGTGGCGGTTACGGTTCCAACAGAGGCGGTGGCTATGGCTCTAACAGAGGTGGCGGTTATGGTTCTAACCGGGATGGTGGAAGATATTAATTCTATCTAGATAAAAAGGAAAGAGCGATCAGAGATGGTCGCTCTTTTTTATTTCAAGCGCATAAGCTCGTCCTCTGTCTGTCGTGATCTTTAGGTTACTGTTTTCCTCCACTAAAGGCCGTAGCCTTCGGATCAAGGTGTTCAAGGTCTCGTCGGCGTTGATCTTTCCCGGCCATAAACTTTCGCAGATATCCGAGCGGTTCAAGATATGCGTAGGCGATAGGAAAAACATCTCCATCAAGGCATATTGCTGAGGGGTGAGTTTTAGTTTCTCCTCATTCTCCTTATAGAAGGAGGCGGTCTCGCAAGAAAGGTTCAAATTACCGAAAGAGATGGTCTTTCCCGGATGGATAGGCTGAGGCATTATCAACTCCTTTCTATAACGTTTAAGCAATAGGGGCAGGGTAGCGGATAAAAAGGCAAGCCCGAGGAATAGGCCGGGCAAAGATTTGTCCGATAGCCCGATAACCGCAAGGGTGGAGCAATTGGCGTACCCTTGGAATGAGATCCCGATATGATCCGTGGCAGTATTGGGGCTGTTCGCTATGGATGATGCCCAGATAATCGTATCGCTGGCGATATAATATTCGTTGAGTTTCTTGTTGGTATTAGCGGGAGCGTTTTCGGTTTGAGGATCTTTATTGAGTACGTGGATCACGATTCCCGTTTTCTTCTTGTCGGGCGTATAACTCAATGCGTCGGAAAAGTCCTTGTTATAACTTTCTATGGATACCGGATTGCCGAAAAGCTTGGATAGATTGGCATAGGTGCGTATGGAATCTTGGCTCATCCATAGGTGGGAGTTTTGCAGGATCGTTTGTTGCAACGCTTGATTCAAGTCTGTCACGATCGTTTTCTTGGCTTCCGTATAACTATGGAAACCGAAGCTGAACGAGAGGATCAGCATTAAGGAGGTACCCAAAACGGATAGATTGGCCGATAGTCGTGTATTCATTATTCGCTAGATTAGAATTAACATAAAAAGAACGCTCGAAGGTACTAAATATTATAGAAGGAAAGTATCCTTTTCGATAGGATTCGGGATGAAATAGACCTAAATCCTGCTAAATGACCGGATGTCATGGAAATGTCATGGAAATGTCATGGAAATGTCAGCTACTTATCCGGCGATTATTTACGTTGTTGTTGTCTGTTGCCTCTACTTTTGCCCGAAAACAAATCAAATAAGATACGGATATGAAAAGATTTCTGATGATGATGGCCTTGATAGGGCTTGTGGGAAACTGGAACTCGACGTTGACTGCCCAACTCGTCTCTCCCGATTCATTGTATTTGAACGAGGACTTGCCCGAGATAAACATTGTCGCCGTGAAACCCTTGATAAAGGCAGAGGCGGATAAGACTACTTACAGTATCGCCGAGGACCCGGATTCCCGAACCTATACCTTGCTGGAGATGTTGCGGAAAGTCCCTCTAGTGACCGTGGATGGCGAGGATAACGTGAAGGTAAACGGACAATCCAGTTTTAAGATTTATATGAACGGGCGTCCCTCGAATATGTTCTCCAATAATCCCAAGGAGGTCTTGCGTAGTATCCCCGCCAGCATGATCAAGAAAGTGGAGGTGATAACAGATCCCGGTGCCCGTTACGATGCGGAGGGTGTCAGCGGAATCTTGAATATCGTGACGAAAGGAGCGGAGTTCGAGGGATATAACGCGAGTATAAACACTACGGTGATGAACTTATTTAAGAGTGTCGGTGGTTTCGCTACGCTGAAATATGGCCGATTATCGCTTTCCGGAAATTATACGTTTAGCCAACAATCGTCCGAGAGCGAGTCGGATTATCTCCGTACTCAGTCGGGAGACGGTGCGAAGCTCCGGATGCTCTCGGACGTAGACGTGAAATATCCGGCCCATTATGGAAGTCTGGAAGGCAGTTTCGAGATCGATACATTGAATTTGATCTCCTTGTCCGGAAACTTGAATATCGGAAACAGCAACTCTATTTGGAATAGCCATTATAGCAGGTTTGATAAAGAGGGGGAAGAAATCTATGCTTATAACGAGGATATGAGTAAGAAGAACGAATGGGGTAGTGCCTCCTTAAAAGCGGATTATCAGCGTTTATTCAAACGAAATAAGGAAGAGATGCTAACGCTTTCCTATCAGTACGATTATATCCCGAACGATATTTATAGCGTGTTTCATGATAAGGACAAGATGGGCAATGTCTCGTTACCCCAACTGGAGGCCGATTATACCCGGCAAATCAGTCATGCCCGCACCCATGAGCATACGGCCCAGCTTGATTACGTGAATCCTTTTACAAGTACGCATTCCATCGAGGGCGGTTTGAAGCTGATTCGGCGTAACAGTACGAGCCACGCTACTTCGGAGGTAAAGGAGTTGGGTGAGGGTGTCTGGTTACCCGCTGATTTACAACCTTTGGTGGAATATCGGCATGTGCAGAATATAGGCTCCGCCTATGCGGGATATGGATTTAAGTATGGTAAATGGAGCTTGAACCCGGGCATTCGTATGGAACATACTTGGCAGGACGTGACTTATAAACAAGGCGAAGGCAAGGATTTTAATTATCGTGTAACGGATTGGGTTCCTTCTTGGACCTCCGCTTTCCGCTTGGACGACCGGAATTTGTTTCGCTTGGCTTACAACTTACGTTTACGTCGCCCGAATATCAGCTATTTGAATCCTACGGTGTTCGTGTCTGGGACCTCTATCTCGTATGGAAATCCGGGATTGGTATCGGAGAAACATCATCGTCTTTCGGCGTCATACAGTTATTACGGAACGAAATTGAATGTGCAGGCTTCCGTGCTCTGCACCTTGGGAAAAGGGGTGATTGATGAGTATCTGTTCATTGATTCGGCGAATGTGGTGAATAGTACGTATGATAATCTCGTGGACGTGAAAGCAGCGGGAGGAAACCTTTATCTAAGCTATAATCCTTCGCCCCGGACAAGCGTGTCGCTGAACAGCATGTTGCATTATCTGGATTTACGGGCGCAGGAGGGGAATGAGGTTTACGATACGGATGTGCGTAATTCCGGCTTTTGTGGCTCTGCTTTTGTCGATTTCTCGCAGAAGTTTAAGTACGGGTGGCGTTTTGTCCTGTCGGGTGGATACGTGCGTTCCGAGCCGAATGTGGGGATGGACTCGTACGGCTTTTATTTTTACGGCTTGAGTGTGGTAAAGAGCTTCTTGAAGGATAAATTGACTTGTACGCTGCGGGCGCAAGATTTTCTGGGAGATCATAAGACGATACAGATTAACGAGCGATATCCGGACTTTCATATCCGGCAGACCGAGCGTATGTTTAGCCGTGGTTTCGGCATCGCCATTAGCTACCGGATCGGTGATTTAAAAGCGAGCGTGAAGAAGGCGGGGAGGAGCATAAGGAATGATGATCTGTTGGACGCTAAATAAAGAAGATGGTGTGCCATGATCCACAATATGGCACACCACCTACGGTATCATAACTCATCCAACCATTTCTTGCCGGGCTTTGTGTAAAGCCAAGCTAAGAAGATAGCGGCTAAAATGGTAACAACGAGCATCAACACTGTCAATCCATTTAAATCTTTTATCATGATCATATTATTTTAATATTCTATTTCCAACTCGGGCTAATAGGTAAGTACCTAAAATCCCTATATTTAACATACCCCAATTATTAATGTCGCCGATGTCTTTTGCTAATAGGAGCATTTCTCCTAATACCATCGTCGTAAACATTAATTTAGCCAAGTCAAAAAAGAACTTCCCTAAAGTCTCCCTTCGGACCTTGTCCCGTTCTTTCCTCATTGTCTGTTGTCTCTCCCAATTTCCCATAGTCCCTTGTTTTGGTTAATACTACTGATTATATGTAGGCAAATGTATATATTATCGGCGACCTGCCCAACTTTTTTATGTGGAATCGCTTATTTTCCCTAATTTTGTATCCCTAAAACGGATGAATGTGGAAGAGTATTTGAATCAACTGAATGAGAGCCAGCGGGAAGCGGTGGTTTACAATGAGGGGCCATCCTTGGTCGTGGCCGGGGCTGGCTCCGGTAAGACAAGGGTACTGACCTATAAGATCGCTTATTTACTGCAATTGGGATTGCCTCCCTATAGTATCTTGGCGCTGACCTTTACCAATAAGGCGGCCCGGGAGATGAAAGAGCGTATTGCGGCCATCACCGGTGACCAAACGGCCCGTCGGCTATGGATGGGAACGTTCCATTCCATCTTCTCCCGTATTTTACGGAACGAGGCGGAGCATATCGGTTATCCTTCCAATTTCACGATTTATGACGCCACTGATTCCAAGAGCTTACTGAAATCCATCATCAAGGAAATGCAATTGGACGATAAGGTGTACCGCCTAGGAATGGTGCAGAGCCGGATCTCCAACGCGAAGAACTCCTTGATAACTTATACGGCCTACGAGCAAAATAAAGAGCTCGTGGAAAGCGATATGAATGCCAAGGTCCCCTTGCTCCGGGAAATCTACAAACGTTACCAGAGCCGTTGCCTGCAAGCGGGAGCCATGGATTTCGACGACTTGTTGCTGCAAACCAATATCCTGTTCCGGGATCATCCGGCCGTCTTGGAGAAATACCGGAACTTCTTCCGGTATGTATTGGTGGATGAGTATCAAGATACGAACTTCGCCCAACACTTGATCGTGCAACGGCTTTGCGAGAGACACGGCCATATCTGCGTGGTAGGGGATGACGCCCAGAGCATCTATTCTTTCCGAGGCGCTAATATAGATAATATCCTGCAATTCAAGAATCTTTATACCGGTTGCCGTATCTTCAAGCTGGAACGGAATTACCGTTCCACCCAGAATATCGTGAACGCCGCCAATAGCTTGATCGACAAGAATACACGTCAGATACCCAAAACGGTCTATTCCGAGAAGGAGGCGGGCAACAAGGTGAGTGTTTTCACCTCGTACTCCGATTATGAGGAGGGCTACACCGTAGCCGCCCGAATCAACGAGATGCACGGGATATTAGGGAAATTCTCGTATGCCGATTTCGCTATCCTGTATCGTACCAACGCCCAGTCCCGTATCTTGGAAGAGGCGTTGCGAAAGCGGGGCATCCCTTACAAGATTTACGGCGGTTTGTCTTTTTACCAGCGGAAAGAGATCAAGGACGTGATCTCTTACTTCCGCCTGATCGTGAACCCGCACGACGAGGAGGCCTTGAAGCGAATCATCAATTATCCCACCCGGGGAATCGGGGATACGACGGTAGGTAAGCTTGTCGGTGCCGCTACCGAATACGGGGTAAGTCTATGGACCGTGCTTCAAGCCCCCTTAGAATATTCGCTACCGATAAATAACGGTACAGCTAAGAAACTGAGCGATTTCCGTAGTTTGATTGAAGTTTTCATTGAAGAGAATAAAAAACTCTCCGCAGAGGAATTGGCTACCTTGGTGGTGAAGCGTAGCGGCATCGTTTCCGACCTGTTTCAAGACCGTTCCGTAGAGGGCGTGAGCAAGCAAGAGAACTTGCAGGAGTTGCTGAAAGGTATCGCCGAGTTTTGCGAGATCCGGCGTGAGGAGGGCATGGAGCAAGTCGCCATGTCCGACTTTTTGGCGGAGGTATCCTTGCTCACCGATCAAGATAACGATAAAGAGGAAAACTCCGATAAGGTCACGATGATGACCGTACATGCCGCCAAGGGATTGGAATTCACGAATGTTTTCGTGGTAGGCTTGGAGGAAGACCTATTCCCCTCGTCCCTATCGAAAGATAACCCGAGAGCGGTAGAGGAGGAGCGTCGTTTGTTCTACGTGGCGATTACCCGTGCGGAGCAAAATTGCGTATTGAGCTATGCGAAGAGCCGCTATCGTAACGGGAAGACGGATATGTGTACGCCCAGCCGTTTCTTGAAGGATATAGACGCTAAGTATCTGGATATGCCTTCGGATGCCGGCGCTTCAGATGCATTCGCCTCGGCCCGTGAACGCTACGGGCGCCCGGCTTTTGCCTCTCCATTCCGGCAACCAAGGGCGGTTGAGGATGATTTCGTGTCGCCGGTGAAGCAAGCGGCACAGCGTCAAGGGCATCTTACGAAGTTAAAAAACACGATGGAATCGTCCTTTTCGGCGGCTCCGGCCACGGATGCCTCTGTTTTGAGGGTGGGCCAGAAGGTCAATCACGACCGTTTCGGCGATGGCGAGATCGTCTCGATGGAAGGTGAGGGAGGTGATGCGAAAGTGACGGTCGCCTTCAAGAATTTCGGAGAAAGGCGACTTTTGCTTAAGTTTGCCAAACTCAGCGTGTTAGGCTAAGTGCGTTTTTGCTCGAATTCATTTTCGAATGCCGAATCGAACACTGCTTTTTGAAGCTAAGTCGTTGGATTTTAATGATTGGCAGAAAAGGAAAGGTTTATTTTCGAATGGGCTTTCGAACTCACTTTCGCATCATATAAGATATAAATAGATATTATAATAAAAATATAAAGAATAGAGGCAAGATGCCTCCTTTCTTTTTTTTCGATTAAAAAGAGAATGAAAAGAACCCAGAAATACTATAGTGCTTGTGCCCAAGTACTATAGTATTTGTCTACGAACACAGTAGTATTCGCAAGTTAACACAACTGTCTTTTTTCTGCGACATATTCAATGAATTACCCCGATAATAGTTGTAATATCAGAATGTTTTTCTTATATTTGCATGTTAATATGAAATATTGAGATACAGCATGATAGACATCAACAAGATACCCTCGCCTTGCTATGTGATGGAGGAGAAATTACTGAGAAACAACCTGTCCTTGATCAAGAGCGTAAAAGAACGTGCGGGAGTGAATATCATATTGGCTTTTAAGGCTTTCGCTTTATGGAAAGCGTTCCCGATCGTACGTGAGTACATTCCTTTTTCGACAGCAAGTTCTAAATTTGAGGCCCAGTTGGCCTTCGAGGAAATGGGAAGTCCGGCGCATACCTATTCCCCGGCTTATACGGAGGCTGATTTCCCGTTGATCTTGAGATACAGTAGTCACGTTACGTTCAACTCGCTCTCTCAGTTCCATCGTTTTTACCCGATGGTGCGAGCGGATGGTAACCGGGTGTCTTGTGGATTGCGGATCAATCCGGAATACTCGGACGTGGAGACGGACTTGTATAATCCTTGTGCCCCGGGTTCCCGGATGGGGGTGACCGGCGACTTGCTGGGAGACACGTTGCCGGAGGGTATCGAGGGGCTGCACTTCCATACCTTGTGCGAGTCCACTTCCTATGATCTGGAGCGGACGCTGGCCGAGGTGGAGAGGCGTTTTGGCCGTTTCCTGCCTCACGTTAAGTGGCTGAATATGGGAGGCGGTCATTTGATGACCCGTAAGGATTACGACGTGGAGCATTTAATCGCTTTACTGAAAGGCTTTAAGGAGAGATATCCGAACTTGGAGTTGATCATGGAGCCGGGTAGCGCCTTCGCTTGGCAGACCGGGTTCTTGCTGACAACCGTGGTGGATATCGTGGAGAACCACGGTATCAAGACGGCGATTATCGACGCCTCGTTCACCTGCCATATGCCGGATTGCTTGGAGATGCCCTACAAACCGGCTATCCGTTTCGCTACGGATGCCGTGGAGGGGAAACCTACCTACCGGATCGGGGGAAATAGCTGTTTGAGCGGTGATTATATGGGGGATTGGTCGTTCGATAAGCCTTTGGCGATCGGCGACAAGCTGATTTTCGAGGATATGATCCACTACACGATCGTGAAGACGAATATGTTCAACGGCATACCGCACCCTTCCTTGGCCCTTTGGAGCAAGGACGACCAGCTGGTGGTGTACCGTACGTTCGGCTATGAGGATTATAAGAACAGGATGGATTAAAAACAGAAACAAAATAAATATGGGTATTTTTAGCTTTTTCAGTAAAGACAAGAAGGAAACCTTGGATAAAGGTCTATCGAAGACAAAAGAAAGTGTTTTCTCCAAGATTACCAAGGCGATCGCCGGTAAGAGTAAGGTGGACGACGATGTGTTGGATAATTTGGAGGAAGTACTGATTACCTCGGATGTCGGTGTAGATACCACGTTGAAAATCATCGACCGTATCGAGAAGCGTGTGGCCCGTGACAAGTATGTCACCACCCAAGAATTGACCACCCTGCTGCGTGACGAGATCGCTAGCTTGCTGACAGAGAACAATACGGAGGATGCCGAGGGATTCGCACTTCCTGAGGGCAAGAAACCCTACGTGATCATGGTCGTAGGCGTGAACGGGGTGGGTAAGACGACCACGATCGGTAAGCTGGCTTACCAGTTCAAGAAAGCCGGCAAGAAGGTCTATCTGGGCGCCGCCGATACGTTCCGTGCCGCCGCCGTGGAGCAACTAGTGATCTGGAGCGAGCGGGTAGGCGTACCTATCGTGAAGCAGAACATGGGCTCGGACCCCGCTTCCGTGGCTTTCGATACGCTGAGCTCCGCCAAGGCGAACGATGCCGACGTGGTGATTATCGATACTGCCGGACGTCTGCATAACAAGATCAACTTGATGAACGAGCTTACCAAGATCAAGAACGTGATGAAGAAGGTGATCCCGGACGCCCCCCACGAGATATTGTTGGTATTGGACGGCTCTACCGGGCAGAACGCTTTCGAGCAAGCGAAACAATTTACCGCCGCCACCGAGGTGAACGCCTTGGCCGTGACCAAGTTGGACGGTACCGCCAAGGGGGGTGTCGTGATCGGTATCTCCGACCATTTCCGTATCCCCGTGAAATATATCGGACTCGGCGAGGGGATGGAGGATTTGCAAGTATTCCGCAAACGTGAGTTTGTCAATTCGTTATTTGGAGAATGAGAAAAAATAAAGTAGATATTATTACGCTGGGGTGTTCGAAAAACCTAGTGGACTCGGAGCAACTTATGCGCCAATTCGTTGCCAATGGCTATACGGTAGAGCATGATCCCCATAAGATCAATGGCGAGATCGTGGTGGTGAATACCTGCGGTTTCATCGGCGACGCCCAAGAGGAATCGATCAATATGATCCTCGAGCTGGGCGAGCAAAAGCAGAAAGGACGGATCGGGAAGCTCTTCGTGATGGGGTGCTTGTCGGAGCGTTTCTTGAAAGATCTGGAGAAGGAACTTCCCGAGGTAGATCGTTTCTACGGGAAATTCAATTGGAAGGAGTTGATCTCCGATCTGGGCAAGTCGTACCATCAAGAGCTGGCTACGGATCGTGTGCTCACCACCCCGAGACACTACGCTTACGTGAAGATCGGGGAGGGATGCAACCGTACCTGCTCCTACTGTTCGATCCCGATCATAACCGGGGCTTATCAATCCCGTCCGATGGACGAGATCGTAGACGAGGTTCGTGGCTTGGTCGCGCAAGGCGTAAAAGAATTCCAGATGATCGCCCAAGATCTTACGTTTTATGGCCTCGATCGCTATAAGCGAATGGCCTTGCCAGAACTGGTGGAGCGGGTATCCGACATCCCGGGCGTGGAGTGGATTCGTTTGCATTACGGGTATCCGTCTCATTTCCCCTATGACCTGTTGCCGGTGATGCGTGAGCGTGATAACGTTTGCAAGTATATGGACATCGCCCTCCAGCATATCAGCGACCCGATGTTGAGGATGATGCGCCGCAATATCACGAAGGCCGAGACGTATGAGCTGCTGGAGCGTATGCGCCGGGAAGTGCCGGGCATCCATCTACGCACCACCTTGATGGTGGGTCATCCCGGCGAGACGGAACAGGATTTCGAGGAGTTGATCCGCTTCGTGAAAGATATCCGCTTCGAGCGTATGGGCGCTTTCGCCTATAGCCATGAGGAGTGTACCTATGCCTATCAGCATTATAAAGACGAGATCCCGCAGGAGGTGAAGCAAGACCGACTGGATTACTTGATGCGTGTGCAAGAAGGCATCTCCGCCGACGTGAACGCCTCGAAAGTAGGGCAGACCTTCCGAGTGATCGTAGACCGGGAGGAGGAGGATTTCTACGTGGGACGTACGCAATACGACTCGCCCGAGGTAGATCCGGAAATATTGATTTCCAAGGATACTCCCTTGAGTCCGGGTAGCTTTTACCAAGTAAAGGTGATTGACGCACAAGCGTTTGATCTGTATGGTAAAGTGTTGAATTGATGTAAAAACTGTCAATATATTTGTCGGTTAACGAAAAAATAACTAATATAGCAGCACGAACTGTTATGGAATTAGATATGAAAAACAAGGAACTTATAACGGAATTGGCGAATCGCATGGATTGGACCTCGAAGGAGGTATCCGACATGCTTTCTGCGCTCAGTTCCGTCGTAAGTTCGAAATTAGTGGATAACGATACGATCTATCTGCAAGGCTTCGGCCAGTTCGAGGTGAAAAAGAAAGCGGAACGTATTTCCGTGAATCCGGCGAACGGGAAGCGATATCTGGTTCCCCCTAAATTAGTTCCCGTGTTCAAGCCCGGAACGACCGTGAAGAATCGTTTAAAGGAATTGGGTGATCATGAATAACCGGCTGAATATACAAGATTTAGCCGGTTTATTATCGGAGCGTACCGGCAAGGACAGAGGAGAGGTAGAGCGTTTCTTGAGAGATTTTATCTCGGTGGTATCCGAAGGGGTCTATACGGATAAGATCGTAAAAGTAAAGGGCTTGGGTACTTTCAAGATTATCTCTGTGGAGAAGCGGGAGAGTATCCACGTGAATACCGGTGAACGTTTCTTGATCCCCGAACATTATAAATTCTCTTTCCTGCCGGATAAAGACCTGCGGGAACAGGTAAACAAGCCTTTCTCTATCTTTGAGACGACAGAGATCAACGAGAACGTGGATTTCTCGGACATGGATGAGTCCGTAGAGGAGAAGGAAACGGAAGACGAGTCCGTGGAGGAGGTAATGCCGGATAAGGAAATCCCTTTGGCAAATACTCAGCCCAAAGAGAAGCCCGAACCGATACTAGAACCTGAACCTGAACCATTGCCTGAGCCAGAGCAAGCGTTTGATCCGGAGCCGTCATCGGTATCTGAACCGGAACGTGGATTGGAACCGGAACCGCCCGCGGAGCCATCTCCCATACCAGAGAGACCGGAAGAGCAAGCCCGTAGGAAACCGGAGGAAAAGGGGGTATTAATGATCGTCGCCTTTTTGATAATCGTAATCTCTGTATTCTTCTATCTGGGAAGAAATAATTGGAAACCGGCGCCTGCCCAAGAAGAGGTGATAACGGAAGCCAAGAATACGGCCAAGGACACGGTTCAAGAATCAGCTTGGATGCTTCATCCGGACTCGGTAGCGGAGAAGACCCCGCATACGGAACCGGAGCCTTATGTGGAACCGGCGCCAAAACCATTGGGGCAGGTGAAGATCAAGCATGGCGACCGCCTCACCGTGATCGCCTTGGAATATTATGGCAATAAATTATTCTGGGTGTATATTTACCAACATAATAAGGCTGTTATAAAAGACCCGAACAACGTCCCGATCGGTACCGTGATCGAGATACCCGCACCGGAATCGTATGGCATCGATGCCAAGAGCCGTGAGTCGCGGGAGAAAGCCGCCGCCCTACAAACAGAGATACTTGCCGGGGAGTAAGAGAAATCCCCCTTTTTTAAGTAAAATAAAACAAAACGAGGAAGTGTTGGTTAGTATTATTTAACTGCAAAAGTGAAGGATACGAATTTAACATTTCTAATTTTGTGCATCCTAAAAAATCAACGTAAAATTGGGACAATATAATAACAATATAATAGAATAAATCTTATGAGTCAGACAGTAGACATTCGTGAGTTGAATGAGCGAATTGAAAGTAAAAGCTCGTTTGTGAACATGATTACGATGGGTATGGACAAAGTAATCGTCGGACAAAAGCATTTGGTTGAATCCTTGTTGATCGGTTTGCTTTCGGACGGACATATCCTGTTGGAAGGTGTGCCGGGTTTGGCTAAGACACTTGCCATTAAAACATTGTCGTCGTTGATCGACGCTAAATACAGCCGAATCCAGTTCACCCCGGACTTACTTCCGGCCGATGTGATCGGTACGATGATTTACAGTCAGAAAAGCGAAGAGTTCCAGGTAAAGCAAGGCCCGATCTTCGCTAATTTTGTGTTAGCGGACGAGATCAACCGTGCCCCGGCGAAAGTACAGAGTGCCTTGTTGGAGGCCATGCAGGAGCGTCAGGTCACGATCAGCGAGCATACCTACAAGTTGCCGAAGCCTTTCTTGGTAATGGCTACCCAGAACCCGATCGAGCAGGAGGGTACGTACCCGTTGCCTGAGGCGCAGGTAGACCGTTTCATGTTGAAGGTGATCATCAATTACCCGAAGAAGGAGGAGGAGAAACTGATCATACGCCAGAATATATCCGGAGAACGTCCGGAGATCAAGCCGATCTTAACGAAAGAGGAGATCCTCGACGCCCGTAACGTGGTTCGTGAGGTTTATTTGGACGAGAAGATCGAGCGTTACATCGTGGATATCGTCTTCGCTACCCGTTTCCCGGCTGAGGCTGGTTTGCCGAACTTGGCGAGCATGATCTCTTTCGGCGCTTCCCCTCGTGCGTCTATCAACTTGGCGTTGGCCGCCCGTGCGTACGCTTTCATCAAGCGCAGGGGCTATGTGATCCCGGAGGATATCCGTGCGGTATGCCACGACGTGATGCGCCATCGTATCGGCTTGAGTTATGAGGCCGAGGCGAACAACTTGACTTCAGAGGAGGTAATTAGCGAGATACTAAATAAAGTAGAAGTTCCTTGAGAATTGAAAATTAAGAATTGAAAATTGAAAATTAATCGAAAGAGACAAGCCAATTTTCAATTCTCAACCTTCAATTACCAACAATAAATTTTCAATTTTTCATTTTCAATTTTCAATTACCAAGTGGAGACAAGTGAATTATTAAAAAAGGTCCGCCGTATCGAGATAAAGACCCGTGGTCTTTCCCGTAACATCTTCGCCGGCCAGTACCATTCGGCTTTCAAGGGCCGTGGTATGGCGTTCAGCGAGGTAAGGGAATATCAATACGGCGATGATATCCGGGATATCGACTGGAACGTCACCGCCCGCTACGTCCGCCCCTACGTCAAGGTGTTCGAGGAGGAGCGTGAGCTGACGGTGATGCTGCTGATCGACGTGTCCGGTAGCCGTGACTTTGGCTCCGTCAACGTCATGAAGAAGGAGGTGATCACCGAGATCGCCGCTACCTTGGCTTTCTCGGCGATACAGAACAACGATAAGATCGGCGTGGTGTTCTTCTCGGACAAGATCGAGAAGTTTATCCCGCCCCAGAAAGGAAAGAAACATATCTTATATATCATCCGGGAGCTGATCGATTTCCATCCCGAGGAGACAAGAACGGATATCAGCCAAGTGTTGAAATACTTGACCAACGCCATCAAGAAGCGTTGCACGGCTTTCCTCATCTCCGATTTTATTGACAAGGAGGGTTTCAAGGACGCCTTGACGGTGGCCAACCGCAAGCATGACATGGTAGCCATTCAGGTGTACGACCGTCGTGAGACCGAGCTTCCCGCCGTAGGCCTTATGAAGATCAAGGACGCCGAGACCGGGAAGGAGCAATGGATAGACAGTTCCTCCGCCGGTGTGCGTGCGGCCTATAAGGAATGGTGGGAGAAACGGCAGGCGAAGATGAGCGATACGTTCAAGAAATGCCGTGTAGACTCCGTCTCTGTCCGTACCGAGGATGATTATGTGAAAGCATTGATTGCTCTTTTTGACAAACGTAATTAAAGCAAGCAGATGAAATTGATAAAGAAAAGTATCCTGTTTCTGGTCGCCGCCGCTTCCCTCGTGGGGGGAAGGGCATATGCGCAAAGGCCGTTGATCGATGTCGCTATCGACTCGGCCGCCATATTGATCGGAGAGCAGACTACCTTGCACCTTACGGTAACGGCGGATAAGGATCGCCCTGTGCAGATCGTGATCCCGAACGATACCTTGATGACGGGTGTGGAGGTGTTGAATCTCTCCAAGGCGGACTCCACGGAGATCGAGAACGACCGGCTCGTTATCAAGCAGGATGTATTGATTACCTCGTTTGATTCGTCACTCTATCTATTACCTCCGTTGAAGGTGATAGACGGGGTGGATACCGTATATTCCAACCAAGTCGCCTTGAAGGTCTCCACGATTCCCGTGAACGCGGACAAGCCGGAGGAGTTCAACGACATCAAGACCGTATGGAAGCCGCCTTTCGTATGGGCCGATTATTATCCGATCATTTACGGGATCTTGCTGGCCCTGTTCTTGATTTGCGTGATCGCCTATATCGTGAAACGGATCCGTGCGAAGAAGTCGTTGATCCCATTCAAGAAAGAGGAGCCGAAACTTCCGCCTCACGAGCAGGCTATCAAGGAACTGGACGAGATCAAGCAACAGAAACTCTGGCAGCAAGGACGAAGCAAGGAGTATTACACCTTGATCACGGATACGCTGCGTAAGTATATCGAGGAACGTTTCGGTATCAATGCCATGGAGATGACTTCCGGTGAGATCTTGGAGCTGATCCGCAAGAACTCTGAGGCGCAGAGCGTGTACGATAACTTGAGGCAGATTCTGCAATTGGCCGACTTCGTGAAATTCGCCAAGATGAACCCGCTGCCGGATGAGAATGATTTGAGTATGATGAATGCGTATTTGTTCGTGAACCAGACGAAGGTGGAGGAGATGCAAGAGCCCGAATCTACGAACGATACAACTAATTTAAAGGATTAAGAGATGGTATTTGCGAATCCTAATTATTTATATTTATTGTTGTTGCTCATTCCGATGATCGGATGGTACGTCTACAAGCTGAGCAAGAGTCAGGCCAGCTTGCAGGTCTCCTCGTCGGAGGCGTTCGAGGCGCCGGGAGCGACATCATGGATCGTGTACTTGCGTCACGTGCCTTTCGTGTTGCGTATGGTAGCGGTAGCGTTGCTGATCGTGATCTTGGCCCGTCCGCAATCCACGAATAGTTGGTCCAATTCTTCCACGGAAGGTATCGATATCATGTTGGCGATGGATATCTCGGGTAGTATGCTGGCGCAAGACTTGAAACCGAACCGCTTGGAGGCGGCGAAGGATGTGGCCGCGTCGTTCATCAACGGCCGTCCGAACGATAACATCGGTCTCGTGGTCTTTTCTGCCGAGAGCTTTACGCAATGCCCGTTGACAACCGATCATACGGTCTTGCTGAATCTCTTCAAGGATATCCAAAGCGGTATGATCCAAGACGGAACGGCTATCGGGTTGGGCTTGGCGAATGCCGTGAGCCGTATCAAGGACAGCCACGCTAAGTCGAAGGTGATCATCCTTCTGACCGATGGTTCGAACAACGCCGGCGAGATCGCTCCGGTTACCGCCGCTGAGATCGCCAAGACGTTCGGCGTGCGTGTCTATACGATCGGAGTCGGAACGAAAGGCATGGCGCCGTATCCGTTCCAGACCGCTTTCGGCGTGCAGTACCAGAATATACCGGTAGAGATCGACGAGGCTACGTTGAAGCAGATCGCCTCTACCACGGGCGGGCAATATTTCCGTGCTACGGACAACGCCAGCCTGAAGGAGATCTATTCCGAGATCGACCAGATGGAGAAGACCAAGATCAGCGTACAGGAGTACAGCAAGAAGCAGGAGGAGTATAAGAACTGGGCCTTGCTGGTGTTCGTCTTGTTGCTGGTGGAGATCTTATTGAGAAATACATTGTTGAGAAATATACCATAAAGATAAAAGGCTTATGTTTCGATTTGCGCATCCGGACTTTTTATATTTGCTTTTTCTCCTTCCGGCGTTGGTGGCGTTCTACGTGTACGCCATGATCGTGAAGAAGAAAGCGATAAAGAAATACGGTAACCCTACGTTGTTGGCCGAGTTGATGCCCGAGGTATCGACCAAGCGCCAGCATCTGAAGTTTTGGCTGTTGTTCGGAGCCATTACCATGGTTATCTTTATTATAGCGGGGCCTCAATTCGGCTCGAAACTGGAGACGGTGAAGCGTCAGGGAGTAGAGATCATGGTGTGTCTGGACGTATCCAACTCCATGTTGGCCGAGGACGTGTCGCCCAACCGTTTGGATAAAGCCAAACAGATGCTATCCCGATTGACGGACGGCTTTACGAATGATAAGGTAGGTTTGATCGTGTTCGCCGGCGACGCTTTCACGCAGTTGCCGATCACCTCGGATTATATCTCCGCCAAGATGTTCTTGTCCTCTATCAACCCGTCGATGGTCTCTACGCAAGGTACGGCGATCGGTGCCGCCATCAATTTGGCCGCCCGTTCCTTTACCCCGGACGAGACGACCGATAAGGCGATCATCTTGATCACCGACGGCGAGAACCATGAGGACGACGCTATCGGTGCCGCCAAAGCCGCCGCCGAGAAGGGCATCCACGTGAACATCGTGGGAATGGGTGATCCGAAAGGTTCTCCGATCCCCATCCAAGGAAGCAATAATTATATGAAGGATAAGGATGGAAACGTGGTGATCACGAAGCTGAACGAGCAGATGGGTCAAGAGATCGCCGCCGCCGGAAACGGTATGTACGTACGTGCGGACAATACGAACTCCGCCCTGAAAGCCCTTCAGAAAGAAATCGAGAAAATGAACAAGACGGAGCTGGATAGCAAGGTCTATTCCGAGTATGACGAGCAGTTCCAGATTTTCGCTTGGATAGCTTTGTTCCTCTTGATCGCCGATTTCATGACCTTGGATCGTAAGAACCGTATATTTAGGAAAGTAAAATTATTCTCTTAATTCGACGAAGTGATGAGACGTATATATAAATCTATGATATGGGTATCGGTCTTGGCGCTCAGTGCCGGGGCGGTCTCTGCTCAGAAAGCGGAACGGAAGAACGTGCGTGAGGGGAATAAACTTTATGAGAGCGAGAAATACACCGAGTCCGAGATCGCTTATCGCAAGAGCTTGGAGGTGAATCCCCGCTCTACGGAAGGAACCTATAATCTGGGAAACTCCCTATACAAGCAAGGCAAGTTCCCCGAGGCCGCCGAGCAATATCAATTGATCGCCGGGCAAGGGGAGAAGATGGTGGCTACGCCGGAAGGGAAGGCACGCTTGTCGGAGGTGTATCATAACATGGGAAATATCTTCATGCAGAACAAGGATTACGGCAAGGCCGTGGAGGTGTATAAGCAATCGCTTCGCTTGAACCCGAAAGATGACGAGACCCGTTATAACTTGGCCTTGGCCCAAAAACTGCTGTCGGATCAGCAGAATCAGGATCAGAGCCAAGATCAACAGAACGACGACAAGCAGGAGAACAAGGATCAGAAGGACGATCAGCAGCAACAGCAACAACAACAGCCGCAAGACGACCAGAAACAGGATAAGACCCAAGAGCAACAGCAATCCAACGAGCAAATGAGCAAGGACAATGCCCAGCAGATGTTGGATGCCTTCCTGCAAGACGAGAAAGACACTCAAGAGAAAGTGAAGAAGGCGCAGATGCAACAGCAACAACGCCGGAAGACCGAGAAGGAGTGGTAAACTGGATAATTAACGAAAAAATGAGATACACAATGAGGAAATTAATTTTCTTATTCATCCTGATGTTAACGGTTGGGGTGGCGACAAAGGCCGCGGATGTGACCTTCAAGGCCTCGGCGCCCCAAGCGGTGGTAATGGGAGAGCAGTTTCGCTTAACTTTCACCGTCAATGCCGAAGGCAAGGATTTGAGAGTGCAGGAGATGCCAGACTTTGACGTATTAATGGGTCCCTCCCAATCCACCTCCTATAGCAGTAGCTGGGTGAACGGGAAGAGTACCAGCGAGACAACCGTTACGTATACGTATGTCTTGATGCCGAAGAAGGAAGGTACGTTTAATATAGCTCCGGCAACGATCAAGGTGAACGGCTCTAATTATACATCGAATGGCTTGGCCATCAAGGTGCTTCCGGCGGATAAGGCGGGTAAGCAAGAGGCGGAGACAACGACGGCGAGCGGGGCGATCTCTAACGATCGGCTGTTCGTGAAGATGGACGTATCCAAACGAAGCGTGTTCGAGCAAGAAGGTTTCTTGGTGACTTTCAAGGTCTATTCCTTGGAAAATTTCTCGATTACGGGATTGAAATATCCGGAGTTCGAGGGTTTCTTGGTACAAGAGGTTGAGTTGCCGCAAGAGAAACAACTGACCTTGGAAAACTACAACGGGCGTAACTACCAGTCGGCCGTGATGCGTCAGGTGATCCTGTATCCCCAACGTTCCGGTAAGATCACGATCGAAGGTGGAAAGTATGATGCCGTGGTGCGTGTCCGTATGCAACAAGCGGGCGGCGGTAGCATCTTCGATAGCTTCTTCGACTCGTATCGGGATGTGAGCAAGGTGTTGACCACCTCTCCGGTTACTATCGACGTGAAGCCTTTGCCCTCCGGTAAGCCCGCTTCTTTCTCCGGTGCCGTAGGTACGTTCTCCATGACGGCTAATATCAGCTCGAACAACGTCAAGACAGACGAGGCTGTAACCATAAAGGTGAAAATCACGGGTAACGGAAACGTGAAGTTGGTGAAGAACCCGGAAGTGGTTTTCCCGAACGATTTCGATGTCTACGACCCAAAAGTAGAGATGGACATCAAGACCACGACTGCCGGTGTCAGTGGAAGCAAGACGATCGAATATATGGCGATACCCCGTTACGCAGGTGATTTCGAGATCCCGGCGATCGCTTTCTCCTATTTCGATATCAAGTCCGGTTCCTATAAGACCATCAAGTCCGAGCCTTATAAGTTGCATGTGGAGCAAGGCAAGGGTGGTAGTGGTTCTTCCCCGGTCGTATCGAACTTCAGTAATAAAGAGAGCGTGAAATACTTAGGCAAGGATATCCGTTACCTAAAGACGAAAGGCTTCTCCTTTATCGAGGGAGGTGATGGTATTTTCTTCGGTTCCTTTATGTATTATCTTTGCTATATCGTACCGGCTATCTTGTTTATCGTATTCTTCTTTATTTATCGTAAGCAGGTGAAGGAAAACGCCGACATCGCCTTGGTTCGTACCAAGAAGGCGAACAAGATGGCGGTTAGACGTCTGAAGAACGCCGGCAAGCTGATGAAAGAGAACAAGAAGGAAGAATTCTACGACGAGGTACTGCGTGCGTTGTGGGGCTATTTGAGCGATAAGCTGAGTATCCCGCAATCCGATCTGACCAAGGATAACGTAGAGACAGAATTGGCTAAATACGGTGTAGACGAATCCTTGACGAATGAGTTCATGGATATCTTGAATACTTGTGAGTTCGCTCGTTACGCTCCGTCCCAAGCGTCAGACGCTATGGATAAGCTGTATGAGCTGACGGTAGACGCTATTGGTAAAATGGAGAATACAATTAAAAAGTAAGAAGATGAAGATGACTATAAATTTAAGAAAGGTATTGTTTTTCTTATTGACTCTATGTCTGATAGGATCCGCTTATGCGCAAGATACCGCCTTGAAGGAGGCCGAGGTCGCTTATACGAAAGAAGATTATGCGAAGGCGATCGAGCTATATGAGGGAATCTTGAAGAGCAATGGCGAGTCTGCCGCCGTTTATTATAATTTGGGAAATGCCTATTATAAGGCGGGTAAGATCGCTCCGGCTATATTGAACTACGAACGTTGTCTTCTGCTGGATCCGGGTGATAGCGATGCTCGCTTCAATTTACAGATGGCCCGTCAGAAGACGATCGATAAGATTGAGCCGGTTGGTGATTTTTTCTTGGTCAAATGGTTTAAGAGCGTGGAGAACCTCGGTTCCGCAGACTCTTGGGCGAAGACAGGTATCGTGTGCTTCCTGTTGTTTATCGGTTGCTTGATCTTGTTCTTTTTCTCCCGTTGGGTACGCTTGAAGAAGATCGGTTTCTATTTGGGTGTCCTATTTATTATCATGGTTGTTTTTGCCAATATATTCGCCAGCGACCAGAAGGATGAGATGATAAACCGTAAACATGCCATCGTATTCGCCCCGACCGTTACGGTGAAAAGCTCGCCCGACGCTAGCGGTACGGATCTTTTCGTATTACATGAGGGAACGAACGTGACCGTGAAGAGTACGCTCGGCGAATGGAGCGAGATCGAGCTTGAGGATGGGAACGTAGGATGGATGCCTAGTAAAGACATAGAAAAAATCTGATACATGCTAGAACAATTATTGGTTTGGGAACGTGATGCGTTCTTTATGCTTAACGGTAGCGACTCCGCTTTTTTAGATCGCTTTATGTGGATCTATTCAGGCAAGGCGGTTTGGCTACCGTTAGCCTTTTTTATATTGGTGGTATTGTGCTATAAGAAGAACTGGAAGGAGTGGTTGTTGATCTTATTGGCCATAGTCTTGACGATCACGCTATGCGACCAGTTCGCTTCGCATGTTTGTAAGCCCATCTTCACCCGTTTCCGTCCGACTCATCACCCTGATTTTATGGATCAGGTAAAGGTGGTGTTCGGTTATCGGGGAGGTATGTATGGATTTATCTCCAGCCATGCGGCGAACGCTTTCGGTTTCGCTACCTTGATGGCGCTGATCTTCCGGAATAAGCTATTTGGATGGACTATTTTCTTTTGGGCGATTTTGACTTCCTATACTCGTATTTATTTAGGAGTGCATTTTATCACGGATATTATTCCGGGAGCTTTATCCGGTCTGCTATTCGGGTATCTTGTATATCTGTTATACCTCTATATAAGGCCTAAATTGATTCCGGCAGATTCTTGGGTACGTCCGGAGGCCATTTACTCGGATACCCGGAAACGTTTGATCACCTATGCGATTTGGTTGACCATCCTTTTAATAGCTCTATTTAATGAGCAATTGGTATCGTGCTTAATATAAGAGATTTTCGTTAAGTATGTCGTAAAGCATATTTGTTTTCAGCTGATTTTCTCAATAATAATTTGTTTCAATGCTATTAAATGACTAAGTTAGTGCCATAATATTAAACAAAAGTATTAACCTTCAAAATAAGAAAGCCATGACAAAGACGATTACATTTAACGAACTGAGAAGAATTAAAGATTCGTTACCTGACGGAAGTATACAACGCATCGCTGATGAGTTGGGATTAAAGGTTGAGACAGTTCGCAACTATTTCGGTGGACATAATTTTCAAGATGGACGGAGTTGTGGTTTCCATATCGAGCCCGGTCCAGACGGAGGGTTGGTTGTTTTAGATGATACGACTATTTTCGAGCGTGCTTTGCAGATACTGGCCGAGAGTCAGGATGCCGAAGCACAGAAAGCGTAAGAGAAATTCATTCGTATAAAAAATCCCATAGCTAAATGAAAGAACGCTTTGGGATTTTTTTATATTCAACAATTCATAAATCCCGATTGTTTCATCTATAAAAATGTATTGAGTATGGAAGATAAATTAGTGACATTGGCTATCCACACGTTCGAGAAAGCCCAGATTCTCAAGACAATCCTCGAAACAGAAGGCATAGAGGTCTATATACATAATGTAAACCAGATTCAGCCGGTCGTTTCGGCAGGAGTGCGTGTGCGTATTAAGGAGAGTGATTTACCGCATGCTTTACGCATTATTGAAGACAATAAGTGGTTTGAGGAACCAAAGGAGGAAGAGGCGAAGGTTAATGCGGTCAAGAAAGTTCTGATCCCGATTGATTTCTCGGATTATTCCGCCAAGGCTTGTGAGTTGGGAATTAATTACGCTCATGCGGTAGGTGCGGAGGTGATGATCATGCACGCCTATTTCAGCCCCTATTTTCCATCTGCTATCCCGATGGGAGATACATTAGCTTACCAAGTAAACGAGGAGGAATCCGTACAGCATATCTTACAACGTGTCCGTATCGATATGGAGAATATTTGTACGCATATCAACCGGAAGATGTCCTCTGGCGAATTACCCAAGGTAAAATACGATTATGTATTACGTGAAGGCTTGCCGGAAGAGGAGATCATCGCTTATAGCAAGGAGTATCATCCGACATTGATCGTGATGGGAACGAGAGGTAAGAGCCAAAAAGATATGGATCTGATCGGTAGCGTGACCGGAGAGGTTATCGAGGTGAACCGGGTTCCTGTATTGGCGATACCGGAGAATGTTCCTTTCACGGATTTGAGAGACGCTAAGAATATCGCTTTCGCTACATCGTTTAACCAGAGAGATTTGGTCGCTTTCGACGAGTTCATGGAAATCATCAAAGGCTTTGATTTTAATATTCATCTATTCAATATCTCTACCAGCAAAGATGAATGGAATGAGATTCGTTTGACAGGCGTCCGTGAATATTTCAAGAAACAATATCCACATGCCCATATTTCCCATACGGTGCTTGCCGATGGTGACTTGCTGTTAGCCATCGAGAAATTTGTTCGTGATAAACAAATTGATGTTATAGCCCTAAGCACATATCGCCGTAATATCCTAGCCCGAATGTTCAATCCTTCGATCGCGAGAAAAATGTTATTCCACACCGATACTCCGTTATTGGTAATCGATAGCAAGAAGTAGCTTCTTATTCAAGTAACAAATAAAAAAGTGGATATGTGAAAAGCCTATATCCACTTTTTTATTATATATCCTGATATTTGTATAAACCGGAATTTATGCTTTGCTTTGTGGCTCATCAGAAAAATAATAGAATATATGATTACTTATTTAATTATTGGAATAACAGTGATTCTCTCTTTTATCTGTTTTAGTAATAGGGAGTTATTTATGAAATTAGCGTTTATCCCATATCGTACGATCCGGAATCATGAATATTATCGTATCGTGACACATGGATTTATCCATGCGGATATGACACATTTGCTAGTGAATATGTTCACGTTCTGGTCATTTGGTCTCTATATTGAACGAACGTTTCGATATATGGGATTCGGCAGTGGGGCTTATCTGGCTCTTTATTTCGGGGGAATGATCGTGGCTTCGCTTTATGATTTGATAAAACGACGTAATGATCCGTATTATGTCTCTATCGGTGCGTCTGGAGCGGTATCGGCGGTTCTATTTACCTCTATATTCCTTGATCCTTGGGGAAAGATCTTGTTTTTCGCCGTGCTGCCTGTCCCCGGAATCGTATTCGGCTTGCTATACCTGGCCTATTGCCAGTATATGGCGAAACAAACAGGAGATAACATAAATCATAATGCCCATTTCTACGGGGCTATTTATGGATTGATTTTCCCAATGCTGCTGGAGCCTTCGTTATTGCATCTCTTTTTGTCTCAACTTACGTTTAAGGGATGATCCACCCTGAACGGATAATTTAAGGTTATTTTTTGTCCGAAGATTATTTCCGGGTAGGTAAACTTGTCTATCTTTGTCCCCTTATAAGCAAAAGTTAGATGAACAAAGATAATAATTTGGGTAGAGTGTTAGCGTTACTGTCGCTGACGTTGTTGATGAGCTTTGGTTTATATAGCCTTCCGGATACATTGTTCGGGTATAAGATCAAAAAGGTAGATCTTTTATCGGATTTCAAGGTGAAAGAGGAAAAGCTCTCCTTGGATTCTTTGAAACAACAATTGGAACAAGCGAACACCCTTCAAGTAGATTCGGTAGCATTAAGGGATTCTATCATGCGTTCCGCCGGAATAGATTCTGCGGCTTTGGCCCTTCGTGATTCGTTATACAAAGCGGTCTATGCTGTTCAAGGGGCGGATTCGCTGGGGGCTCATATCGAGGACTATTCTCTTGGACATATCGGTTTGCAACGATTCTTCGCCGCCTTAAAAAACAGGCGGGAATTGAATCGTCCGGTACGTGTGGCCTTCCTTGGAGATTCTTTTATCGAAGGAGATATTATGGTGGCCGATTTCCGTTCCGGGATGCAGAAGGAATTTGGGGGGCGGGGTGTTGGTTTTGTACCGGTCACATCCGTAGCGGCACAGTTCCGTCCAACCGTGGAGCAACGTGCCTCCGGATGGACTACTTGGTCTATGCTGACAGATCATGAGCATGGATATACTTTATCTGGGATGATGTTCGAGGCAAACGAGGAAAACGCCTCCATCCATGTGAAGACGACTAAGCGTTATCCGGAGCTTCAGACGTTCTCTTCTTTGAAACTGATTTATGAGCAGAATAAGAATACGGAGATGCGCTTGGTTTGCAACGCTTCCGCCGATACCCTACAAGAGATGCTTCCCGCCACATCGATCGTAACCCAATACGAGTTGGAAGGGATGTTCACCGAAGCGGATTTCACTTTTAAGAATACTCCTGAGTTCCGGGCATTAGGGGTCGCTATGGAGGATCATTTAGGTGTCGTGGTCGATAATTTCTCTCTTCGGGGAAACTCGGGTATGATATTGGAGCGATTGGATGTCTCCCGTTGCCAAGCATTGAATAAGATCCGTCCGTATGACTTGATTGTCTTGCAGTATGGGTTGAATGTCGTGAGCGATAGCGTGATGAATTATGGATGGTATAGTAGCCGGATGGTAAAGGTCATTAACCATATACAACTTTGTTTTCCGGAAGCTGATATATTGATGTTGGGGGTGTCGGACAGAAGCCGTCAAGACGATGGGGAATTCGAGACGATGCCGGCCGTGTTAGCCTTGCTGCATGCGCAAAGGCAAGCCGCTAAAAAGGCAGGGGTTCCTTTCTGGAATGTATTCGGTGCTATGGGAGGAGAGAACAGTATGGTCCGTTTCGTAGAATTAAACTGGGCTAGTAAGGATTATACGCATTTAAGCTTTAGGGGTGGACGGGAGATTGCCGATGCCTTGCTGAAAGCGTTATTATCAGAAAAAGATTTTTATGATGAAGCGGAGAAAGTGGTTAATTAGTCTGGTTGTTTTAGGAGTGATCATGGGCTTCTCTGTTCCGAAACCTAAAGCCGGAATAAACGGGGATGTATCTCTTGATAGTTTGGCGGTTCGGGATACTGTAGCGTTGCCTCCTTTATCTTATTCTATGAAAGTGGGAAAAGATACGTTGATCTTACCGGATTCTAGTAAGGCGTGGAATAATTTTTTCAATGAACTGGATTCGTTGCGTGCAGGGAAAGATACGGCTATCACGATCGTCCAGTTGGGGGATTCGCATATCCAAGCCGGACATTTAAGCGGTCGTGTCATGCGCCTTTTCCAACAGGCGTTCGGGAATGCCGGACGAGGCTGGATCGCTCCTTTTAAGTTGAGCAGGACCAACGAGCCGGATGATTACTTTATCAAATCCGTCGCTAAGGATTGGATTGCCGGACGTTGTATTCAGCATGTCCGGAAAACCCCGATAGGGATCGGTGGGATCGGGATTAAGTCTGTTTCCCCCTCGATTAATTTTGATGTCGTGATAACTCCGAATAATGGTGCCGGATACGAGTTTAATGAGGCGATTTTATATAGAGGGGAGAAGTCGATGCCCATGCTTCCTGCCGGGGCTTTGAAAGACTCGGTCCAAACATTCCGTGCGGATACCGTATGTGTTCCTGGTGTATTAGCCGACACTTTCCGGATCTCCTGCTTGACCGATACTCTACAATTGCAGAGTACGAGACGGAAAGAGGGCACGAATACATTGCGACCGGCCTCATCCTTTACGAATTTATATTATGGCCTGACACTGAAGAATGGAGGCAGGGGTATCTTATACCATTCCATCGGAGTGAATGGGGCGATGTATGTGAATTATACGGATGAGGCTTATATACGTCAGTTGGCTTTATTAAAACCGTCCTTACTAATCATCTCTATGGGAACCAACGAGACATTCGGCAGACGTTTTAATACCGATGAGTTTTCCGGCCAGATAGAGGCTTTCTTGGCGATCGTCAAGAAGGAGCTGCCGAATACGGCGATCTTACTGACGACTCCTCCGGAATGTTACAAAAGGGTGCGAGTCAATAAGCAGCGAACGTATGTACGTAATGATAATACCGAGCGGGCTGCCCGTGCTATCCGGAATGTAGCGAAGAAAGAAGAGGTCGCTTGCTGGGATTTATTCACTACGACAGGAGGGAAAAACTCGTGCCGCAAATGGCATAGTTCTCGTTTGATGGGACGGGATCGGATTCACTTTACGAAAGAAGGGTATCAAGAACAAGGAACGCTTCTGTTTAGGGCGTTCATGGAATCATATAATAACCGATAAGAATCTTATATGGAATATAATATACTTAGAGATTGGCTTAGTAATCATCAATTCACGTGGGAGAAACTGGGAGATATCCTAACGTATCATCATAATGCCCCGATCTTGTTTAGTAGCGGGTTGTTCTTCTTCTTGTTTATCGGTTTCCTGATGATTTATATGTCGCTAAGGAAACATACGTTGGCTCGCATTATTTACGTGACACTGTTTTCCCTTTATTTCTATTATAAAAGTAGTGGACTTTGGTTCGGGCTGCTGGTATTTACGGCTACTTCCGATTTCTTGATAGCGCAATGTATCTCGCATACGACATCGGTATTAAAACGTAAATTATTCGTTACGCTTAGTCTCTGCATAAACCTAGGTATGCTGGGGTATTTCAAGTATTTCAATTTCCTAGGCGAACTGTTTACTATGGCCGCCGGGGGAGAATGGCTAAAGATGAACATCTTCCTTCCGGTAGGAATCTCTTTCTTTACCTTCCAGAGCATCAGCTATGTAATAGATGTTTATCGGGGACGGATCCAACCTCTCGGCCGTTGGATCGATTATGTTTTCTATGTATCGTTCTTTCCTCAACTGGTTGCCGGGCCAATCGTTCGTGCCCGGGATTTTATCCCTCAAATGTATAAGAATCCTACGGTGACGCGATCTGAGTTTGGTGAGGGATTGTTCCTTATCTTATGTGGTCTTTTCAAGAAAACGGTTATCTCGGATTATATCAGTATGAATTTCGTGGATCGTATTTTTGACGCTCCGTTGCTTTATACGGGTGTGGAGAATTTATTGGGTGTCTATGGGTATGCGCTACAGATTTATTGTGACTTCTCGGGTTATTCGGATATGGCGATCGGTATCGCTCTGTTGTTGGGATTCCGCTTTAATATAAACTTCGACTCTCCCTATCAATCGGCTACGATTACCGAGTTTTGGCGTCGTTGGCATATCTCCCTTTCCTCTTGGTTAAAAGATTATCTGTATATATCCTTAGGGGGGAACCGGAAGGGGAAGATTCGTACCTATATGAATCTGATGATAACGATGCTGCTAGGCGGGTTATGGCATGGGGCTTCCATTAGTTTCATCTTATGGGGAGCCTTACATGGTATAGCTTTGGCTGCGCATAAGTTCATCATGGGGCATTTCAGTAGCTTTAAGGCCTTAGGATGCGAGATGAAGCCTTGGCGACGGGTATTAGGTGTCCTGATTACTTTCCATGTGGTTTGTTTCGGATGGATCTTGTTCCGGGCTACCTCGATGAAGGCCGTGGGAGAGATGCTTCGCCAGATCTTTACGAATTTTCATCCGGAGGTGTTCATGCAATTCGTCTTAGGATATAAAGGGGTGTTTGCGTTGATGGTGATCGGTTATGTGCTGCATTTTATGCCTAAACGCTCTGAGGATGCCTTGAGAGGAGTCGTGACCCGTTCCCCATTATTGATACAGGCCGCTATATTGGCGATAGCGATTTTCATTGTTGTTCAGTTTAAGAGTGCGGGAGTGCAGCCGTTTATTTATTTCCAATTTTAAGAGTGACAAACACGTATATCGGCATAGCCTCACGCCGGTATCGGTATAGCCCTACACCGATAGTGCCGTAAGGCTACGCCTATACTGGCGTGAGGCGATGCCTATACTGACGCGGAAAGGTAACGTTCCAGCATCTTTTGAAGAAGCTTTCGCATTTCTTCCCGGAGGGATGCGGGCCGCAATACCTCAAGGTTCTCCCGATGCCATAGCAAATGTTGTACGAGGTCGTACGACGGCCGCAGGTAGTACCGGAAGATCGTGTAATAGTCGGTAGCCTCCACCTCCTCTTGCGAGGGATGGAGCGGGACGGATCGGATGTAATCCACTTGGTTGTGATAGACTTTCAGTACCACCTCCTCCGGTCGCTTATCATCCCGGATGATGCCGAAGCAATCTTGATAGAATTGCTGCGGGGTTATATGAGGAGAAGAGGTCGCCTGTTTCTCCCCGATGCTCAATCGCCGCATCCGTTCCAAGGCCAATACCCGTGTCTGGCTATGATCCAAATATTCGCAAATCAAGTACCAGCGCGATTCGAACATCCGGACGAAGCAAGGGATTACCTCGTAGGTGAATATCTTTCCTTTTGCGTAGTAGGAAGTATAATCGAAGCAAACCGTTCGCCCTAAGTCGATAGCGTTCAGCATGACTTGTAGCAGCTCGACACCGGTCGGTATCTCTTGCAACATGATCTTGTCTTTATGCCTTAACGCCAGCGTGGAAAGATTGTTCACGTGGATACTTCCCAACAGGTATTTGAAGATCGGGTTGTCTTGTATCTCCTCCGGATTCACCAAATGATATTTCTTGAGGCGAGGATCAAAGTCTATATCAATCTGAAAGGTAGAAGCGATGTATCTCCGGTCGCGGTCGAATGTCCGCGGCTGGATCTCCTCCCCCTCATAATTCAACGTATAATCCAGGAAGCGTGCGTTAAGCTCCCTCAATGACATATCCCCGTAATCGATGAAAGTCCCAACGATCCAGAGGCAACGCTCGTTTTTATTCATAAGCCGATATGGTATTTATTAATATAGATGCGAAAGTAGGGATGATTTTTCGTTTTCTCAAGCACTCGTGGCGTGATATTCCTCTTTATTTGTTAGCTTTGTATTTAGTAAAAAGGATTTGTGAAGACTTGTTACCTTTTTTGAAAGAGCATGTATGTAAAGTTTGAAAACATGGCAAGAATATACGATAACATAGAAACTCAATTCGCAGAAGGGCTACAAGGTATCATTACCAATGTGGGAGAGAAACGTGTGGATTTCTGTATAGGCTATTTCAACCTGCGAGGATGGAATCTCGTGGTAGAACAAGTTGATGGTCTGACAGGAGACTATGTATATGAAAATGACAAACGGATATTAAGTAAAAAGACAATGAAGATGTGGTCAAAAATTCATTCTTTTATTACAGATTCAGAACGGCTTGATGCTGAATTAAATTGGATTAGTAAGATATGGTATCTTATACTTGTTGTGGCTTCAAGTATATATGTGTTTATAAATTTCTCGGAGCTTGTTTCATTTACATTTTTTGAAGAATTCAATGGGAAGAATCTTATCTTTATAATATGGTTAGTATTATTACTATTGCCTTTGTTCGATAACTTTGAAGGATTTGGAGTGCATTTTAATAAACATGCTAACAGAGTTGCACAAAAGTCTAATGAAATAGCAGAAGAAGCAATGAAGAATGCACCTAAAACTGTAGAGGATTTAAAGAAGGAATTAGAAGAAACAACTAAAGAGAATTAAACATGAATACATATTATAATAAAGAATTAGCTTATAAATACATTAAAGAAACTATTAATGATGGTTTGAATAAAATGGGTAACCCGCAATTGTCGGATTTGATATGTGATGCCTGGATTAAATATTCAAGAGATATTCTTGAGCTAACTACCAAAAGCTATAACCCTTCTATATTGTTAAATTATTTAAGAATAATCTCAAGCTTTAATAGTTCCACTCCACCATTCCAAAAAATAAGTATTTGCCTTGAATATCTCATAGGAATATTGAAACTTCTATAAACAACCCCGTTGGCGGAATTAATTAAGTACGCACTAAATTAATTCCGCCAACGGGTAATTTTCAACGAAGAGATAACGGCATATCACAATAACGCCAACAGGCCAAGCGTTAAATAATAAAACAAAATTAGGTTATGAGCCAATTAGTAAGAATAGATAAAGATTACGCATCATGGATTGAGGAACTCAGTCAAAGGTATAGACGTAGTCAAATAAAGGCGGCAACTCATGTTAATAGTGAGATGCTACAGTTTTATTGGTCTTTAGGAAAAGACATTGTAACATTAAAGGCTGAAAGCCGGTGGGGAGAAAAAATCCTAAAATATGTAAGTGCCGATTTGCAAGTAAAATTACCAGGGATTAAAGGATTGTCAGAAACAAGTATAGGATATGCCAAAAGATTCTATACGCTTTACAACAAACACTTTACAATTCACCCACAAGCTGTGGGTGAATTACAAGAGAGTGCAATCTGGCGTATTCCGTGGGGACACCACAGATATATAATAGACAAATTCTTCAATGCTCCAGAAAAAGCAATGTTCTTCGTAAAAAAAACACTCGAAAATGGATGGAGCAAACATGCTATGTTGTTGTAGAAATAAAGACAGGTAAGTTTGAATCGGAATATATCGGACAATTAGGTACATATGTGGCCGCAGCAAATCATATATTGAAAAAGGATATGGACAATCCCACATTGGGGCTTCTGATATGCAAGTCAAAGGATAATGTGTTAGCTCAATATGCTTTGGAGTCATCCAACCAACCGATAGGTATTTCTGAATACGAATTATCAAAACTATATCCGACAAATTTCAAAGGTACATTACCAAGTATTGAAGATATAGAAAATGAACTGAAGTAATTGTAGAACGGGAATGAACGTACAATTTCTTGGAAATAAAGAACTGCTGAAGCTGAAAAAGACAGCTTTTCTGGCATCAAGCACCATTTCTTCTGAAACTGTACTGAAATGCTATGACTGGGCAACGGAAATGCGCAGGCACGGAGAGTGCGTGATTAGTGGATTCAGCAGTAAGTTAGAGCAGGATGTGCTTCATTTCCTATTGAAGGGCACACAACTCATTATCATTGTTCTTGCTCGAAAGATGTATAAAGTCATTCCTGCTGAATTGCAAGCACCGATGGAACAAAACCGCCTGCTTATAATATCTGTCAGCAATGCTACACGCCAATCAAGAACCACAGCTTTGGCACGCAACAGATACATTTGCGAAATATCAGAACGGATTTTGTTTGTAGGTGTAACCGAATCAAGTAGCCTCAACATTCTAAAAACGACATTTGAGAATAAACTGTTGGCATCAGATATACAGACAAAGGGGATGAGAACTTAAATGTTCCCACAAAATCATTTTCCCCAAACAATGATAAGGCGAAATCCGTTGAATAAACGTATATTTGTAATCTGTATAATCATTCTATAAAAGGGCAAAGCGATGGAAAAGGCAAAAAGAATACCGTATGGAGTTTCCAACTTCGTGGACGTGGTGGAGCGGACCAGTATTATGTAGATAAGACGATGTACCTGCCCTTGTTGGAGGATCAACCGGATAGCCTGTTTTTCATCCGTCCGCGCCGTTTCGGAAAAAGTATCTTCTTGAGCATGTTGCGTGCGTATTACGACCTGTCGCAAAAGGATAAGTTCGAGAAACGCTTCGGGAAGCTGTGGATCGGAAGCCATCCGACTCCTTTGCAGGGAAAATATCAAGTGCTTTTTTTCGACTTCTCTAGGGCAAACGCAGGAAGCGGGACGTTGGAAGAGAATTTCAACCGGTATTGTTGTGCGGTGTTGAACGATTTTATGCGTACGTATGCGGGTTATTATTCCGGGGAATTGCAAGAAGAGTTTTTCCGTACGGATTCAGCAGCCGATAAATTGACGAAAATAGATATCGAGGCAAAAAAGAACAACTATTTGCTCTACCTGATCATTGACGAGTATGATAACTTCACGAATGTGGTGTTGAATGAGCAAGGTAACGAGGTTTATCAAGCCTTGACCCATGCCAGCGGTTTCTATCGGGATCATTTCAAACTGTATAAAGGCATGTTCGACCGTATCTTCATGACGGGAGTCAGCCCTGTCACGTTGGACGACCTGACCAGTGGTTTCAACATCGGATGGAACATCAGCACGGATCACCGTTTTAACAAGATGCTGGGCTTCAGTGAGGAAGATGTGAGTGAGATGCTTCTTTATTATAAAACAGCCGGGGAGTTGCCGGTGGACACGGACATAGAAGCGATGATCGAGGACATGAAACCTTGGTACGATAATTATTGCTTCGCTGAAGAAAGCTTTAAACGAGACCCGAAGATGTTCAATTGCGATATGGTTCTTTATTATCTCCGTCATTATATCAATCTAGGCGGGGCACCCAAACAGATGATCGACCCGAATACCCGCACGGATTACAACAAGATGAAGAAGCTCATTCAATTGGACAAGCTGGATGGTAACCGGAAAGGCGTTCTGCGGAAGATTACCGACGAGGGGCAGATCGTTACCACCTTGGCCACGACATTCCCCGCCTCAGAGATAGCGAACCCGGAGATCTTCCCCGGCTTGCTATTCTATTACGGTATGCTGACGATCACAGGTACCCGTGGAGACCGGCTTGTGTTGGGCATTCCCAATAATAACGTGCGCAAGCAATATATGAATTCTCATTGGAAGAATATCAAACAAACCGCCACATCAATCTGGATTACCTGAGGGATATCTATGATGCCATGGCTTTCGACGGGCAATGGCAAGAGGCCTTGTCGTTTATCGCCCAATCGTATAAGGAGAACTCCTCCGTCCGCAGTGCCATCGAGGGCGAGCGCAACCTCCAAGGTTTCTTTACCGCCTACCTGAGCATCAACTCTTACTACTTGCTGGCTCCGGAATTGGAGATGAACCACGGCTTTTGCGACCTGTTCCTGATGCCGGACTTGCGCCACTATGAGGTGGCTCATAGCTACATTATCGAAATGAAATACCTATCCTCCAAAGATAGCGAAGCGAAGGCTGACCAACAATGGCAAGAGGCGATCGAGCAGATCCATCGGTATGCCGCCGCTCCCCGTGTCCGCCAATTGATACAAGACACGGAGCTACACCGTATCGTGATGCAGTTCCGCGGGCACGAGTTGGTGCGGATGGAGGAGATACCCGACGGGGATTGAATCCGAACTGACATGATACAGATTTACTTCACACGTAATTAACAATTAAAAGAACGTGTGTAACATGTCAAACAAGTTAAGAGAACGTAAAAATTACAGCATGGAGTTCAAGCTCCGTATGCTGAAGGAGTATTATGAGAGTGGCTCAACCAAGTAC